>Ga0079995_1060320_pt1 | contig 195948 bp, 176 predicted proteins | sample FaiFalFF_MnMetaG_2_FD_69198 | JGI IMG/M metagenome (GOLD analysis project Ga0079995, IMG submission 69198) | Freshwater microbial communities from Yellowstone National Park, Wyoming, USA - Fairy Falls C (FF_Mn_C) (SPADES assembly) (version 4) | ecosystem: Environmental > Aquatic > Freshwater >... | reverse complement strand
GGATCGGTGGTCCACTGCGCCTGAGCGATGAGCCGGTGTTGCTCGTCAGTGGTCTGGAGGCGCCGTACCTCACGGTCCGAACCTATGACCTCTACACTGGCCGAGGCTGGCGATCGAGTGCGGTACCGGAGCTCGAACTCGATCGAGAAACGAGCACACCGGCAAGTTCGCCGACCGAGCAGTCGGTCGGCGAGCCGGTTCCGCTTCTCGAGTTCGCGAGCGGGGAAGAACTGCCACAGGATCGGTCGATCGTTCTCGAAAGGCAAACGCTGGCGTATCACGTCGAGGTTCTGCAGGCGCGTGGGGCAGCATTGCCCATCACCGGTACGCCCGTCTCGGTCAGTGTTCCTGTCCGTGCACTCTATGGTTGGACGAGCGGAAACGATTGGCGGACGATCGAACTCGAGTCGACGCCGGAGGAGCAGATTCCCCAAGAGTTGCGTCCACTCGCCCAGCTGCTGCGCTCTACCGTCTTCCGTCTGCCTGCCGAGGAAGCGTCCGCAACTCCCGCGGTTGACCCGTATGCGGATCGCTCCTGGTATTGGTCGTTCATGAGGGGGTCTCCAGTTCTTCCTGAGCTCGATACCTTGGTGAATCAGCTAGCGGCGCGCGGTATCGAGGTAACGTTCTGGTGGGAAGCAGGTGCGGACAACTCGTTTCGGATCGTGCGGGTTGCGTATCGGGGACGGCTTCCGGATTATGCAGATCTGGAGGCGTTGTTCCCCACTGACGGAGTCAGTCGTGGCCTCAGCTACGATCTCGTCACAATGGTCAGCCGGGCGACGCCCGAGCAACTTCGGGCTGTCGGCAGGGGCAACGGGGATACTGTCGATTCAGGAAACCTCGAGGCGACTGTGTATGGAGTCTACCCTCGTGACCTTTACCGGCGCTACACGCAGCTCCCCGACTCGGTGACGGAACGCACTCGACAGCTCGCGCTCGGGCTGGCCGCAGGAAAGTCGAACGCCTACGATGTCGCCGCGACGATCGAGGCGTTCGTCCGCCAACGGATCGCCTACAACGAGGCTGCGCCGACCCCGAGTGGCATCGACGCGGTCGATACCGTGCTCTTTGTGCGGCCGGAAGGGTATTGCACCTTTTATGCTTCGGCGATGGCCGTCCTACTCCGTGCTGTGGGGATTCCGGCGCGTATCGCGGTCGGTTATTACCCGGGTGAGTCGAACGGCGAGATGGGTGGGATCGTCTATCGTGATCGCAATGCGCACGCCTGGGTCGAGGTCTTTTTTCCCGGGTACGGTTGGATTCCCTTCGAGCCGACTGCGTCCCGTCCGCCTCTGTTGCGCGGGTCCATTGCTGAGCAAGCTGACCGGCTTCCGATGGACCCGATTTTGGGTGCTAATCTCCCTACCGATGAGCGGTTCGGACTTCGCTTGTCGGAACTCGATCGATCGGAGGGAGCTGGTGCGGTTGGCACCGCGGCTGCAACGAACCAGTCACGGGCGTCGGCGAGTCGCATCGTCGTGGGAGTGAGTCTGGCTGTGCTGGGAATGCTGGTACTCGCCGTGACGCTTTGGTGGTTTTGGGGAAGCTGGCGCCTTTCGCCAGCCGGACGGCTCTATCTCCGACTTTGCCGCTTAGGCCGGGTAGCTGGTGTGCCGCTGCGCGAGTCTATGACGCCGCTCGAGTACGCCTGGGAAATCGGCCGCCGCTTCCCTGGTACGCGACGAGCTGCTGAGATGATCGCCTTCCTCTACACGCGCGAGCAGTACGGCCAGCGGTTGGCAAGCGAGCAAGAGGTGCGTATTGCTGCCCGTGGTTGGCGTGAATCGATCCGGCCTCGCCTTCTCCGTGCGATCGTTCAGTGGCAGAAACCGCTGGGGATGGACGAGAGCGATGCCTGGACGATGCGTGGTCGTTGGGAGCGTCAATACTGACGTAGTGGTGAGCGTTCCGCGGTTCGCTGTGGCTGGTGAAACCATCGCTGCCCGCGACGCTCGGATCGTCGGCGGCGGAAAGGGAGCGAACCAGACGGTCGGAGTTGCCCGCTGGGGAATTCCGGTTGCGTTGGTTGCTGCACTCGGCGACGATCCGTTCAGCGAAGCAAGACGGGCGGAACTGGTAGCCGACCGAGTCGATGTCGGCGCGGTGCGACGCGTCCCGGGATTGGGTGGTCTGGCGCTCATCGAGATCGACGTTCACGGAGAAAACCGGATCGTCATCGCTCCTGGGTCCAACGGTGCGTTGGATGCTGGCTGGGTGCGCGAGCAGTTCGAGGTTCTGCGAATCGGGCGTGGGGATGTCGTCTGTGTGCAATTGGAAATCCCGCTCGAGGCGGTGGGCGCAGCTTTGGAGTGTGGGCGAGGAGCTGGCGCCTGGTGTCTCCTCAACGCCACACCGTGGACGAAGGAGGCTGAGCATCTGCTCGCGAACTGTGACGTGCTGGTGGTGAATCGGCTCGAGGCTTATCAAGTGGCTGGGCTGGCAAGTTCGGACCCCTTGGATCGTGTCGCTGAGACCCTCGCTTCCCGCGTTTCAACGGTATTCGTCACACTCGGTGTGCAGGGGGCGATCTGTGTCGTGCAGGGGACGCGCTGGCGTTGTGCCGCGCCTTCCGTGGCGGTCGTGGATACGACTGCCGCTGGTGACGCGTTCGTCGCTGCAGTGGCTGCTGGACTCATCGAAGGTCTCGAGTGGCCGTCGGTCCTCCAGCGAGCGGTGTGGGCAGGCTCGCTCGCTGTCCAACGGTTCGGGGCACAGCCCTCGCTACCGGAGAAGTGGGAAATCGAGCGTGCCCTGGCCGAGCGACCACTGCTCGTCGAACGCTGGTGACACAAGCGCGATCGCCCGGGCAGGAAGCTCCGGGCGATCGCGCGAGGTTCTGCTACAGTGACGATCATCAACCCCAGCCGAGTGCCTTCACGATCAAGAGCGCGACGATATTGACGACCTTGATCATCGGGTTGATGGCGGGGCCGGCAGTATCCTTGTACGGATCACCGACTGTGTCGCCGGTTACAGCCGCCTGATGTGCGAAGCTGCCCTTTCCGCCGTGGGCACCGGATTCGATGAACTTCTTGGCGTTGTCCCAGGCAGCGCCCCCGGTCGTCATGGAGATGGCGACGAAGAGTCCGGTCACGATGGAGCCGATGAGCAATCCGCCGAGTGCCTCCTTGCCCAGAAGAACGGCCACGATGATGGGGGCGAGGATCGTGATGAGAACCGGCACCAGCATCTGGCGCAGTGCTTCGCGGGTCACGATATCGACGGCACGACCGTACTCTGGACGGGCCTTCCCTTCCAACAAACCAGGAATCTCGCGAAACTGTCGTCGTACTTCTTGCACGACTGCGCCGCCGGCTTTCCCCACCGCTTCCATGAGAAAGCTCGCGAAAAAGTAGGGAAGTGCAGCGCCGATGAATATGCCGATCACGACGCGCGGATTGGACAGCTCAAAGACGAGCTGCTCGGAAAGTTCCAAATAGTACGAGGCGAAGAGGACGAGAGCCGCAAGACCAGCCGAACCGATCGCGTACGCCTTGGTGACTGCCTTGGTGGTATTGCCGACTGCGTCGAGAGGGTCGGTGACCGACCGGACTTCATCTGGAAGTTCGGCCATTTCGGCAATACCTCCGGCGTTATCGGTAATGGGCCCGAAGGAATCGACGGCGACGATCATGCCGGTCATGGAGAGCATGGCCATAGCGGCAACCGCCAGCCCGTAGAGACCGCTGTACGGTGACGACGCAGAATGCGTCAAATTGTAAGCGACATAAATCGCCAAAGCGATGAGGACGATGGGTGGAAAAGTGGCTTGCATCGAGACAGCCAGGCCACTGATGATGTTGGTCGCATGTCCGGTTTCCGAGGCAGCGGCGATCCGCTTGACCGGGCTGTACTTTTCCGAAGTGAAGAATTCTGTGAAAACGACCATGCCGATGGTCACCACCAGACCGACCAGCGCACTGAGCCAGAGCTTGGCCGCCGCGGAGAGCTCGAACGAGAAGCCGAAGAGGGAGACGGGCCCGCTGGTGATGACGGGGTTGTCACCCATCAGCCAGCTCGTGACTGGCAAGAAGAGGATAGCGGCCAGAAGCATGGCCGCGATGACCCCCTTATAGAGGGCACGCATGATCGAGCGACTCGCATCGAGGCGTACGAAAAAGGTGCCGATGATGGACGTCAGGATAGAAACAGCACCGAGCGCGAGTGGGTAGACCACCGCCACTTCGGTACCGAAAACGAGGTGGCCGAGGAGCATCGCTGCGATAGCGGTCACGGCGTACGTCTCGAAGAGGTCGGCTGCCATACCGGCGCAGTCACCGACGTTGTCCCCGACGTTGTCGGCTATGACGGCAGGATTGCGCGGGTCGTCTTCCGGGATACCAGCTTCCACTTTGCCGACGAGGTCGGCACCGACATCTGCTGCCTTCGTGTAGATGCCGCCACCGATACGTGCGAAGACAGAAATGAGGCTTCCACCGAAGCCGAGACCGACCAGCGCAGTCACGTTCCGCGTGATGAGATAGAACAGTGTCACACTCAGTAGACCGAGACCGGCGACGAGGAGGCCGGTCACAGCGCCGCCCCGAAAGGCGACCGCTAGGGCTCGCTCGAGCCCACGTTTGGCAGCTTCCGCCGTCCGCACGTTCGCTCGCACGGCGATCGACATGCCGATGAAACCAGCGAGTCCCGATGCGATCGCGCCGACGAGGAAACCGACGGCGGTTGTCCAGTCGACCGCGAAGCCGAGAATGAGGGCGACGATCACCGCGACGATAGCCACGAGCGTGTATTGCCGACGCATGTACGCCTCGGCGCCCTCCTGAATGGCCTGGGCGATCGCCTGCATGCGTTCATCACCACGCGGTTGGGCTAAAACCCAACGGATCAGGATGGCCCCATAGAGGAGCGCGAGGACTGCCGCGCCCAACGCCAGGTACAACGCCGTGTTTTCCATGGTCCTGTTACCCCTCCCTCGTTCGGTCGGAACACCAGCTCTTCGTCACCCCGAAGTGTCGCGAGGATGAAGGACTGCACACGATACTCCGGCCAGATGGTGCCATCATGGCCGGAGCCTGGCAAGTCGTCCTTTGCGGACAAGAACGCTATGGCGTCAAAAGAGGTTGGCCATAGATATGGTAGATTGCAGCCATGGCGGTGAAGATGCTGATCGCGATCAACATCCCCCAGGCAAAAATGCCGGTCAGAAGTCGTGCATCGTACTTGAGGTGCATGTAGTAGGCGACGACCAGCACGAATTTGACGATGGCAAACAAAATCAAGATCGGTGCAGTCAAGACACCGAGCGTCGACTCGAAGACATAGGTCAGGACCTCGAGCACTGTGGCGATCGTCAGGAGTACGAGGACACGTACCCAGGTCGCTGGTCCGGGTTGCGCATGGGTGACCGGTGGTTCAGCCATCTGCTTCCCTCCTCACGGTTTCGTCGATCTCCGACGTCTTGCTCAGAGCCGACTTCAGTATGGCATGAGGTAGACCAGCATGAAAATGACGATCCAGACGATATCGACGAAGTGCCAATAGAGCGTCGTGACGAAGAAGCGTTCGACATGAGCGGTTGTGAGCTTGCCGAACAACGACAGCAGCCACTGGACGAGGAGCCAGACGATACCGATGAACACGTGTGTACCGTGGAAACCAGTCAGCACGAAGAAGGTCGTTCCGAACAGGTTCGACGTGAGCGTGAGTCCTTCGTGATAGAAAGTCGTGAATTCGTAGTACTGGCCGCCGAGGAAGAGAGCACCGAGCAAGATCGTCCCGAGGAGCCAACCGCGAAATCCGCGCATATCGCCCCGCTCGAGCGCGGTGAGCGACATGACGATCGCGAAACTGGAGAGGAGAAGGACGGCTGCCGAGACGGAAGTATAGGGTATATCGAGAACATCGCGCGGATAGGGGGGCTCGAAATAGCGACCACGATAGGCAAAATAAACCCAGATCAGTGACACGAAGAACATGCAGTCGCTGGCCAGGAACGTCCACATCATCAACCGGTTATGCGAGATACCGGTCGTCGTGTGCTCACCAGCCGGGTGCGCCTGCGCCGTGACCGAGTGACCCACCTCGCGATCCCTTCTCTCCAACGACCTGTACGAACCGACTCTCTGGGGCGGGTTTTCACCCGCCCCAGGACGCCCTCCTCACGAGACGTGTGCCTCCTCGTGTTCGATCGCTGGCTCGAAGTGCCAGCCGAGCAGACCGAAGAAGACGATGAGCGTGCCGAGTCCGACGATCGGGAATCCAAGCGGCCCGAGTGTCTCCGTGCCGTGCATGATCATGCCAGCGGCCATCGCGGTCAGTCCAGCCGACACGATCATCGGCCACCATGACGGCTTGGGCAGATGCACACCAGCGGGGAGCCCGTGACCCGGATTGTCACGTTGTTCGAGCCGAGTCTCACGTCGTTGCGTCACATCGCTCACGGCTGGCGTGTGATGTCCGTCGCCATACTTTTCGATCCAGTAGGCATCACGTCCTCGGACGGTGGGAATGACCGCGAAGTTGTACGCCGGAGGTGGGGAAGGAATCGTCCACTCGAGCGTGCGGCCGTCCCAGGGGTCGGCCGGGGCTGCGGCGGGTTGACGCAAGGTCTTGTAGACGTTAACGAGTAGCACGACTTGAGCCAGTCCGAGGATGAAGGCGCCGATGGTGATCACCAGGTTCCAGGTACCCCAGCCGGTTTCGGCCGAATAGGTGAAGTACCGGCGCGGCATACCATCCAGGCCAACGAAGTGCATGGGGAAGAACGTCAGATTCATGCCGATGAAGGTCAACCAGAAGTGCAGCGTGCCGAGCCGCTCATCGAGCAAGCGCCCGTACATCTTGGGGAACCAGTAGTACGTTCCGGCCAACAGGGCGTTCACGATCACGCCGAAGATGACGTAATGGAAATGGGCAACGATGAAGTAGGAGTCATGCTGCTGGTAGTCGAGGGGGACGGTCGCGTGCATCACGCCGGTGACCCCACCGACCATGAGGAGCCAAACGGCGGCGGTCGCGAACTTCATCGGCGTCTTGAAATCGATCGAGCCGCCCCACATGGTGGCGAGCCAGTTGAACACCTTCACCCCGGTCGGGATCCCGATCAGCATGGTCGAGGCGGAGAACAGCGCATTGGGTACCGGGCCGAGGCCGACGGTGAACATATGATGGGCCCAGACGAAGAAACTCAAGAACGCGATCGCCATACCAGCGAAGATCACGAAGGGTGTACCGAAGAGCGGCTTACGGGAGAACGTCGGCAAAATCTCGGAGATGATGCCCATCGGCGGCAGAACCAGGATGTACACCTCGGGATGACCGAAAATCCAGAACAAGTGCTGCCAAATGACGGGATCACCACCGTGGACCGGGTTGAAGAAATTGGTACTGAAGTAGCGGTCGAACATGATCATGAAGAGGCCGACGGTCAGCGACGGGAAGGCAAGAAGAATCAGAATCGCTGTGATGAGAACCATCCAGACGTAGACCGGCATGCGCATGAGCGACATACCAGGGGCCCGCATGTTGACGATGGTGACGAAGAAATTGAGCGCACCAGCGATCGAGCTGATACCGAGCACCTGGAGACTGAGGTTCCAGAAGTCGAGTCCGGGACCAGCAGAATAGAGGCTGCTGCTCGAAAGATTTGCGTAACCGGTCCACCCAGCATCCGGCACGTGTCCGAAAAGGAAGCTGGACCAGAGGAGGAGTGAGCCGAAAAGGAAGGACCAATAGGAGAACGCGTTCAAACGAGGGAAGGCCACATCACGTGCACCGATCATGAGCGGCACGGCGATATTGAAGAAGGCAGCGTTCAAAGGCATCGCGACCGCGAAAATCATCATCGTCCCGTGCATGGTCATGACTTCATTGTAGGTTTTCGGTCCAAGAAAATTCATGTTCGGTTGGGCCAACTGGATACGCATCAGGAGAGCCAGAAAGCCAGCGAGAAGAAGGTAGATGATCGATGTCCAGTAGTACAGAATGCCGATCTTCTTGTGGTCGACGGTGGTCAACCACTCGACCAGCGCGGAGCGCCGGTATCCTGCCTGTTCGAGTCTGATCGCCGCTTCAGCCATCGGTGCCCTCCCACGCTTGGTGCTGGTCCGAACGTGCTCGGAGCGTCGTCTCTCCGGAGCCCCAATTGCTTTCTCTCGACATTCTATCCCTGCTGTCCATGCCGCCTACCCCCTACCGTATGAAGTCCTGCAGGTTCACTGAAGTGACAGCATGTATGCCACTATGGCATCAACCTCTTCTGTCGTCAACAATGTGTTCTGCTCGGCTCGGATCCGCCACCACTTCTCGCACATGATGGAGTAGGGCTTGACATCGCAGGTAGACGCAATCCAGCGATGCAGCTCCTCCGGCGTATTGTCGGTGAAGGCCGCCAGGACATGACGTTCACCGATATACGCGAGATTCGGTCCAACGGCCAGTGTTTTGTTTATCGGCGTCACAGGATCATAGGTTGGCGAAACCTGATGACACCCGGCGCATCCCGCCTTCCCTGCAAACAACTGCTGGCCTGTTGCAGCCAGGCTGCCGGCCGGCGGCTCGGGGATGGGGCGGCGGAGCTTTGCGACCCAGGCATCGAACTCTTCCTGAGTTTGGACGACGACGCGGAACTGCATGTGCGCATGTTGCGCGCCGCACAACTCGGCACACTGGCCATAAAAAACACCAGTCTCTTCGGGCGTGAAGACCATCGTGTGCGCTCGGCCAGGCACGGCGTCCACCTTGCCCGCCAGGCGCGGCGGCCAGAAGGAATGGATCACATCGTGAGAGGTGATGGTGAGAACGACGGGACGACCGACAACGAGATGGAGGTCACCGGCGGTCACGATACCGTACTCGGGGTAGCGGAACTCCCACCACCATTGGTGGCCGATCACCTGGGCACGGAGCGCATTGCTTTCGGGGCCAGGATCACGATTGAGCTGGAAGAGGAGTCGCGTGGAAGGAATCAAGATCAGAGCGAGGATGATCGCCGGGATAAGTGTCCAGGCGATTTCGAGGCGTTGACTGCCATGTACTTGCGGTGGAATGCGTGTGTCACCGGACTTTCGTCGAAAGCGGACGATGTTGATGAGAATCCAGCCCGTGACGAGGACGAAGACGACGATGACCAACCACCAGACGGGCGTGATGAAGAGATCCCAGATCAGGCGTGCTTGGTCACCAGCTGGATCCGATGTCGAGGCGATCTTGCCGCCGATGACACCACAGCCGCTGGTGAGCACTACCGTGAGCGCCAACAGCAGCATGACGAGAACCGACCGAGTACTGGGTCGTTTAGCTATTCGCTTCACGCGTTTTGCCCCTTCCCCGCAGCACCTCGCTCCGATGCGTCGCCTTTCCAGGCGACTCTCCACGACCATTCTACCCTGGATCGTGATTGCTGTCACGATTCGGGTTCTTCATGCGCAGTATGTCGTGTTGCAACGAGTATGCGATGTGGAACCGTCGGTGGCAAGCGCACGGTTCGAGGAAAGGAGGGCACGTCAGAGCGCTGCTTTTGGGTCTGCGAATCGGGAAGCTCAGCTCCGAGACCTTCGCGAGGCTCGATCGTCACTCGCTGAGAGCACATGCGCGCAAACCGCCCACTTCCTCTTTCATGGAGAGCATGGAGAGAAGGATGAAAGGATCGTGCCTGCGGGCAGCCATTCCGAACATTCGGCTCCGGTCGCGGTCGATCCTTCGGACCCGGTCCCGTCGTCTGGAGTCGCGCTGCTTTGGAGCAGGGACTCGACCGCACAACGCGGTAGCCGGGCAGGGAGTTGCCACGTTGACCTCATCCGATTACACTGGAAAATAACCCGATCAGCTCCGTCATGTGTCGACAAGTACGGTCGTGGAAAGGAGGCGCTGATGCCGGACGAAATCGGAACGGGCGCAGTCGGCACGATCGAGGGGTTGCTCGTCGAGACCCGGCGATTCCCGCCCCCCCCGGAGTTCGCGGCGCAGGCGAACATCAACGATCCGAGCGTTTACGAACGGGCGCGTCAGGACCCGGAAGGCTTCTGGGCGTCGATCGCTCGAGAGCTCGAGTGGGATCAGCCGTGGCAGACGGTCATGGAGTGGAATCCCCCCTGGGTCAAGTGGTTCGTCGGCGGCAAGCTGAACGCGTCGGTCAATTGTGTCGATCGACACCTCAAGGCAGGGCGGCGTACCAAGGCAGCGATCATTTGGGAAGGTGAGCCAGGCGACGAACGGGTACTGACCTACCAGGATCTGTATCGGGAAGTGAATCGCGTCGCGCTGGCGCTCAGACGACTGGGCATTGAAAAAGGAGATCGAGTCGCCATCTACTTGCCGATGATTCCCGAGCTGCCGATCGCGATGCTGGCCTGTGCCCGCATCGGTGCACCGCATTCGGTTGTGTTCGGTGGTTTCAGCGCGGACGCACTGGCCGACCGGATCAATGACTGCCAGGCCAAGTTGCTGATCACGGCTGACGGGGGCTACCGGCGGGGACGTGTCGTCCCGCTCAAGGAGACGGCAGACCGAGCGCTCGATCGGTGCCCGAGTGTGGAGAAGGTCCTCGTCGTGCGACGGATCGGTGAGAGCCACCAGGTGACCATGCAAGCGGGGCGCGACCTCTGGTGGCACGAGGTGCTGGCTGGTATTCGTGAGCAATACTGTCCTCCTGAATCGTTGGACAGCGAGCACCCGCTTTATATCCTTTATACCTCCGGCACCACCGGAAAACCGAAGGGACAGCTCCACACGACTGGTGGTTACCTCACGGGGGTGTACATTACCTCGAAGTGGGTCTTCGATCTCAAGCCGGACGACGTTTACTGGTGCACTGCTGACATCGGCTGGGTTACTGGCCACAGCTACATCGTGTACGGCCCGCTGGCCAACGGTGCGACCGTCGTCATGTACGAGGGCTCACCGGATTGGCCAGACAAGGATCGCTTCTGGGACATCGTGGAACGGCGGCACGTCACGATCCTGTATACATCGCCCACGGCGATCCGTCAGTTCATGCGCTGGGGACCGGAATACCCAGCTCGGCACGATCTCTCGAGCTTGCGACTGCTCGGCACGGTCGGTGAGCCGATTAATCCTGAGGCCTGGATGTGGTATCACGAGCATATCGGTCGCGGGCGTTGCCCGATCGTCGATACCTGGTGGCAGACAGAAACCGGGATGATCTTGATCACGCCGCTGCCTGGCCTCACGACGACCAAACCCGGTTCGGCGACGCTGCCGTTCCCGGGCATCGAGCCCGATATTCTCGATGAAGCAGGCAACTCTGTTCCCACTGGTCAAGGCGGTTACCTCGTCATCCGTCGGCCGTGGCCCTCGATCTCGCGCACGTTATGGGGCGATCCGGATCGCTACGTGAAGACGTACTTCTCGAAGTACGGGCCGTCGATCTATGTGACCGGAGATGGTGCCAAGCGAGACGAGGACGGTTACTACTGGATCCTCGGCCGGGTCGATGACGTCCTGAACGTGGCCGGCCACCGCTTGGGGACGATGGAGCTTGAAAGCGCGCTGGTTGGGCATCCGGCGGTCGCTGAGGCGGCGGTGATCGGTGTCTCGCACGAGATCAAGGGGCAGGTACCGGTCGCCTTCGTGAGCTTGCGGGCCGGCTACACCCCGAGCGACTCACTCGCCGAGGAGTTGCGGCGCCATGTCGCGGAGGTAATCGGCCCGATCGCTCGCCCTGAGCGGGTGATCTTCGTCGCCGACCTCCCCAAGACGCGCAGTGCCAAGATCATGCGTCGACTGCTCCGCGACATCGCCGAAGGGAGGGTGCTGGGCGATACGACGACTCTGACTGATCCGACAGTGGTGGAGGAGATCAGGCGAACCTGGATTGCCGAGCACGGCGAGCAAGAATGACAACGTCGACGAGGATTCGATGTGACGGCGGGACAATACGTCCCGCCGTCGCCTATGAATGACTGGAGAGGTGTATCGTGGCGACACCGGTTATCGTCGCAGCGGTGCGCACGCCGATCGGTCGCTTCGGAGGTGTTTTCAAAGACCTACCGGCATGGCGGTTGGGGGCCAGCGCGATCGCAGGCGCACTGAGCCGTGTCGGCCTAGAGCCAGCGGCTGTCGAGGACGTCATCATGGGCAATGTGCTCCAGGCTGGGCAAGGGATGAATCCGGCCCGGCGGGCGAGCATGACGGCTGGATTGCCGGACAGCGTACCTGCCGTAACCGTCAACATGGTATGCGGCTCAGGTTTGCGGGCAGTCGTCATGGCGGCACAGGCTATCGCGCTCGGCGAAGCCCAGATCGTCGTCGCGGGTGGCATGGAAAGCATGTCGCAAGCGCCGTACCTTCTCACCGGCGCTCGCTTCGGTTATCGGCTGGGGCATGGAATGCTGGTCGACTCTTTGCTAGCGGAAGGTCTCACCGATGCTTTCCACGACTGTCATATGGGTATCACCGCCGAGAATATCGCGCGAGAGTACGGAATCGGTCGCGAGGAGCAAGATCGTTACGCTGTGGAAAGCCAACGGCGAGCGGCTCTCGCCTGGGAAACTGGAGCCTTTGCCGACGAGATCATCCCAGTGGAAGTGCCTGGTCGACAGGGATCGGAGTTGGTGACGAGGGACGAGCATCCCCGCCCCGAGACGACGCTGGAAGGGCTCCTTCGGCTGCGACCGGCCTTCGATCCTGCTGGGACAGTCACAGCTGGTAATGCATCGGGTATCAACGATGGTGCTGCCGCGCTGGTCGTCATGGCAGAGGAACGAGCGCGAGCTCTGGGGCTCGAGCCGCTGGCGCGCATTCGTTCTTGGGCATGGGCTGGCGTGCCGCCGCGCGTCATGGGTCTGGGGCCGATTCCTGCCTTGCGCCAGGCGCTGGCGAGAGCGGAACTGAGGATCGAGGATCTCGACCTGTATGAGGTCAACGAGGCCTTTGCTGTGCAGGTTATGGCTGTGCAAAGGGAGCTGGGACTCGATCCGCAGCGGCTCAATATCTATGGTGGAGCGATTGCGCTGGGCCATCCGATCGGAGCGAGCGGTGCTCGCATCCTGGTTACTCTAGTGCATGCGCTCCGACGCACCGGAGGGCGTTATGGTGCCGCAGCGCTCTGTATCGGTGGAGGTATGGGAATCGCGGTGATCGTCGAGCGTCCGTGAGCTGCAGGACCGTGACTCACCCCAGTTCCAGGCGACCATCCTTCAAGCGAAAAAGGGGCAAGGACGAGAGAACCGGAGTCTCGAGAACATCGGAGTCAGTAGCTGTGAGAATCAACTGGGCTGGTAGTGCGGAGAGCGTTGCCAAAAGATGCGCTCGATGCTGCTGATCGAGTTCGGACAGCGCATCGTCGAGAAGCAGGACAGGCCAGTCGTCGGTGACGCGATGGATCACGGCGATTTCGGCGAGTTTGGCAGCTATCACGGCCAAGCGCTGCACGCCGCGTGAGCCGAAAGCAGTGAGTGGCTCCTTGCCCAGCAGGAACTCCACATCGTCGCGATGCGGCCCGACAAGCGTGCTTCCCCGCCGCAGCTCGTCAGGTCGAAGCCGTTCCAGTGTCTCGCGATACCGTGCTCCCACGATCAGCTGAGCGTCGGCCACTTCCCGAGCGGCCAGTTCGCTGAGGAGACTTTCCGGAAGGTCGATCGAAGGAAGATAGGCCGTTGTCAGCACCTGTGCCCGGGCATCGAGCGCCTGGAAATGGTCGCGGAGTCGTGGTCCCCATTCCGCGAGAAAACGAAGTCGCGCGACGAGCAAATACGCCCCGTACGTGACCAACTGCTCGTCCCAATACGCGAGTTGTTCGTCAGCAGCGCGCTGATCCCGTTCGGCCAAGGATTTCAAGAGACTGTTCCGGTGCTCGAGGATGCGCGTGTAACGAGCGAGAGCGCGCAGATAGGCTCGGTCGATCGTCGAGAGGATGGTATCCAGATACCGTCGACGCTGCTGCGGGCTTCCCGTCACCAGTTCCAGATCCTCCGGCGAGAACAGAACAACCCGGAGTGTGCCGACGAACTCGACGGCTCGGAGGGAGCGTCCATCCCGGCGATACAGCTTTCTGACAGTGCCGCTGGCGGGGTCAACCATCAGCACGATTTCCAGCGTACTCCGTTCGGTCTCCGTGAAGAGTTCGGCAGCGAGGCGAGCATAAGCAGGAATGCCGAGTTCGCTCCCGCTCGATCGGTGCACGAGATGACGCTCCAGCGAGGCGCGGAACGACTTGGTCGTGGCGAGCATGTAGAGCGCCTCGATGAGACTCGTCTTGCCTGAGCCGTTCGCGCCGACGAGGCGCAGCCCGCGATCCGGGAGGACGAGATGGAGGTGGCGAAAGCAACGGAACTCTTCGAGTTCCAAGGTCCTGACAAGCATGGGGATCCTCGCCTGTATCAGAACAGGCGGGTCTGCAATGGTGGGCTGGATCGTGTCGCCGTCCTCGGTCTGGTCATGCAGCACCGATGACCATCGGCATCACGACGTGGACGAACGACTCGTCCCCGACCGGTCGAAAGACGCCCGCAGCGTTGGGTGTCGTCATCTCGAGCGCGATCTCGGTGGCTTTGGTGACGGACAAGACGTCAGTCAAGTAGCGGCCGTTGAAGGCGATGGTCGCCTCCGGACCGTCAACCCGTGCTGGAAGGATGTCCTCGGTATCGCCGGCATCGGCTGCCTGGGCGGAAACAGTCAACGAGCCAGGGTCGAGTTCGGAATCACCCGGTGCGATGTGCAACTTGACTACCTCGTTGTTGGACTGAGCGAAGATCTTGGCTCGGCGGGCTGCCGCGAGGAACGATTCGCGGTCGACCGTGACCCGGGTACGCCATTGCTTGGGGATGATTTGCCGGAACTCGGGAAAGGTTCCATCGATGAGTCGGGAGAGGAACTCGAGTCGGCCACTGCGTGCCAGAAGTTGGCTGCGATTCGGTGTGACGAGGAGCTGGACCGTTTCTTCACCGTCGCCGAGGACACGAGCCAGTTCACCGAGAGCTCTCGCGGGCACGATGATGGCCAAGTCCGTTGCAGCGGGCTGTTGCAGGGCTAGGGAGCGTACCGACAGGCGGAAACCATCAGCTGCGGCTAATGTCAACTCCGTGCCGCGAAACTCGAGCAGGACTCCGGCGAGGACTGGCCGACTGTCATCGGTCGCCGCTGCGAACACGACCTGGCTGATCGCTTCCCGGAGACCCTCGACCGGCACAGTTGCGGTCGGAGGCTGGTCACCGATTCGCGGCAGACTGGGGAAGTCCTCAGCGGGGATACCAGGGATGCGCGCCTTGGAGGTTCCGCAGGTGACGCGGAGATCGTTGCTGCCGGTCGTGCCGGAGAGGATCACGTCCTGCTTGGGAAGGCTTCCGATAAATTCGGTAAAGACATCAGCTCGCACACTCAGTTGGCCGGGATCAGTGACCTCTGCCGGAAAACTGACGCTCAGGGCGATCTCGAGATTCGTCGCGGTGATGCGGAGGTTCGCTTCGTCGGCGGCGAGGAGGACATTACTCAGGACTGGCAGCGTCGAGCGCCGTGCGACGGCACGTGACACTTGATGCAGAGCTCGCTCGAGTTCGCTCTGTGGACACCTGAGCTGCACGGACTGCTCCTCCCCGCTGTTCGTACACCCAACTGCCGGAATTATACAGGCCCTTCCTGCATTCGAGTATGAGGGGACCCCGACGCGGGAAGCTTACCGGGTCGGGTGGTTGTGGCGTGAGGGTACGGGATCGAACCGCCTTGCGAGGGGACAGATCTGTCCCGGCGGCGCAGGATGGCCCGTAACGCGTCGGCGGTGGAGGCGTTCCGGCATTCGCGGAAAGCGGAGAGGTCACCCTCACGAGGTCTGGCGGAAGCAGGATGCGGTCACGGGTGCGGCAACCTGCGATGCAGACTGGATGCGAGAAGCGCACTCACGGAATCGACGACTATCTCTCGTGTTCGTTTCCATGAATTTTGTCTCCAAGAGACATGCCCCATGAGAGATCACAGGGCGAAGGCAAGAAGAGTCGTGGAGGGAGTTGGCCGATAGGATCATCGTGGGTTCTCGGCTCTTCGAGAGGTCGGCTCGCGACGGCGAGAAGCACGCTTGCCGGCTTCGCCATCAATTCTCGGCTCACCGCGAGACCAGCGAGCCGTCGACCGACGACCTGCATGGCCTCGCGCAAGACGGGCTAGCGAGAGCAGGCCTTGACGGCGAGGCCCGTCTGCAGTAGCATTAGCACAGATGTTCGTGTATCGGAAGGGAACTGGCGACATGGCGAACGAACTGAAGGAGCGACCCACCTTCGATCCCTCGAAGTACCTCACCAAGGTCAACGGTCACGATTACCTGGAGGTGAAGTGGCGCTTGCTCTGGTTCCGCACGGAACATCCCGATGGGGAGATCGAGACAGAGCTCGTCGAGCACCGGGATGGAGTGGCGGTTTTCCGTGCGCGAGTCCGGGTACCAGGGGGTGGTTCGGCGACTGGTTGGGGAAGCGAGTCGGCTGAGGATTTTACCGATTACCTGGAAAAGGCGGAGACGAAAGCACTCGGTCGGGCATTGGCGGCGCTCGGTTACGGGACGCAGTTCTGCCCGGACTTCGAGTTCGGTGCTGCTGAACAGCGTGTCGTGGACACTCCCATCGATGGCCGGCGACTCGGCTGGCGGCGGGCGGAGAGTGGTCGGGTGACTCCACGGCAACTCGAGTATCTGCGCGATATGGCGCGCCGGCTCGGCATGAGCGAGGAAGAGCTGGAAGCGCGGGCGCAAGAACAGTTCGGAACGACCTTGGCTGATCTGGGACGGCAGGAAGCGTCGGCCTTGATCGAGAGCCTGCGACAACGCCGGAATGTGCATGAGGCAGCCTGAAGAGGGCTTGCTACTCGATGCGATCCATGGTTCGTATTCCCCCTGGGATCGATCCCAGGGGGAACGTTCGTTTTGTGAGGGGAAGCGATGAAGGATTTGGAGCAGCTGAGGGCTCGCCTCCCGGCCTTACGTGACGTGACCTATCTCAATACTGGGACGCTGGGTGTGATGGCGGAACCGGTGCTCGAACGATACGTCGAAGCCCTGCAGCGTGTCGAGCGATTCGGTCACGCTCGGTGGGATGAGGTGCGGGCAATAGCGGAAGCTGCCCGCCAGCGACTGGCTGAACTGGTGGGCGCTTGCTCGGAGGAGCTCGCCTTCACTGGCAACAGCACAGATGGTTTGGCCCTGGTCCTCGCCAGCCTCCGATGGTCACCGGGCGATCGCGTATTGACCAGTGATCAGGAGCATCCAGCCTTGCTGCTGCCCCTCAGCGCGGTGAGCCGACGACATGAGGTTACCGTTCATCAATTCACTGTCGGCAGCACGCCGGAAGAAACGCTTGTCTCCTTCGCCGAGCGATTGGAGGAAGTGCGCCCCCGGCTCGTCGCCTTCAGCCATGTCTCCTGTGAAACCGGTGTGCGCCTACCGGTCGAACGACTGGTGTCGATGGCGCACCAGCACGGGGCGCTCGTGTTGCTCGATGTCGCGCAATCGGTCGGGCAATGCCGAGTGGACCTGCGAGGACTCGGGGTCGATTTCGCTGCGGGGAACGGGCACAAGTGGCTTCACGGGCCGAAAGGAACCGGCTTCCTCTTCGTGCGACGATACATGCTGGATCTGCTCGAACCTCCCTTGGTCGGAGATGGAGCGGTCGAACCAGCCTTCGAGCGGACTGCCGACTGGTTGGAGGGGTGGCGCTTCCGGTCGGACGCGCAGCGCTTCGAGTTCGGGACGAGAAACCCAGCTCCTTGGATCGGGCTCACGGCGGCGATCGATTATCTGGAGGCGATCGGCTGGGACACGATCGAGCGCCATCAATGCGTGCTGGTACGCTGGTTGCACGAGCGGATTTCCGCGATCCCAGGGGTTCGCTGGTACTCGACGCTCGATCCGACGTGTGGAAGCGGGATGGTGACGCTCGGGCTGAGCGGGTGGGACGGTGAAACGCTCAGCCGTGTCCTCTGGGAGCGCTTCCAGATCATCCAGAGACGAGTGCTGGTACCGAACGGCATACGCGTATCCTGCGCCTACTTCACCTCGTTCGAGGATCTCGAAAAGTTGGCGAGCGCACTCGAGCAGCTCGCTGTTGGCAGTGCGGGGGTCAGAGAATGAGCATCGCGTCGCCGAAACTGTAGAAGCGATAGCGTTGCTGGACGGCCTCTCGATACGCCTCCAGGATCAGTTCGCGCCCGGCGAAGCTCGCAACGAGCAGGATTAGGGTGCTGCGGGGCAAGTGGAAGTTGGTGATCAGCGCGTCGACCACGCGCCAGTGGTAGCCAGGATAGATGTAAAGGTCAGTCCAGCCAGTGATAGGACCCTCGGTGTCTCCTGTCAGAGCATCGGCGATCGATTCGAGGGTGCGGGCGGCCGTCGTGCCCACGGCAACGATCCGGCGGTTCGCAGCACGAGTTTCTCGAATCAGCGAGACTGTCTCGGCTGGCACCGCGTACCACTCCGCATGCATCTTGTGCAAGCGGACGTCGGTCACCTCGATCGGCTTGAAGGTGCCGATTCCGACATGAAGGGTGAGCGGCGCGATGCGGATTCCCCGTTGGCGTAACTCGTCCAGCAGTCGTTCCGTGAAATGGAGCCCAGCAGTCGGCGCGGCTACCGAGCCGGGATGCCTTGCATAAACCGTTTGGTAGCGTTCCGGGTCGGACAGCGGACGGTGGATATACGGCGGGAGCGGCACGTGCCCGAAAGCGTCCAAGCGTTCGGCGATACCGGGATCCAGCTCGACGATGACCTGGCCGCCCGAACGGCGCTCGCGGATGCGCAGGGGCGCTGGCTGGGCGAACTGTGGATCGCGAGGTTGGATCGTGATCGTCTCTCCGGGGCGCAGCTTCCGAGCTGGGCGGGCGAGCGCGAGCCAAACGGTGGTTCCTTCGAGCGGTTGGACCAAGAGGATCTCGACTTTCCCTCCGGTCAGGCGGTGACCCAAGAGACGGGCTGGGAGGACCCGCGAGTCGTTGACGATCAAAAGGTCTCCAGGATCGAGGAGGGAGTGAAGTTCACGAAAGATGCGATGCTCGATAGAGTGTGTCGCTCGGCGAACAACCATCAGCCGGGCAGCATCGCGCGGCTCGATCGGCTCCTGTGCGATCAGTTCCTCCGGAAGCTCGTAATCGTATTCATGAAGAGAGAGTGCCGCTTCCTCAAGCATCGCTGGATCTTTCCGACGCGGCATGCTCGAACGGTATTTCGAGCTGCAACCGGTTTTCTGGATAAGTGAGTCCGAGATGCTCGTAGGCTCGACGGGTGGCGATCCGTCCGCGCGGTGTGCGCTGAAGGAACCCGAGCTGGAGGAGATACGGCTCGTAGACACTTTCGATCGTATCCGGTTCTTCGCTGGTCGCGGCGGCTAATGTCTGGATACCGACTGGACCACCGTCGAATTTCTCCACCAGAGTCCGGAGGATGAGCCGATCGACTTCATCGAGGCCGAGTTCGTCGACGGCGAGCCGATCGAGAGCCAGGCGAGCGAGTTCTCGGGTGATCGTGCCGTCGCCGATGACCTGGGCGTAGTCGCGCACACGCTTGAGGAGACGGATCGCGATACGAGGTGTACCGCGACCACGCCGGGCGATCTCCTCCGCGCCATCGGAGGTAATAGGCACCTGGAGGATGCGGGCGGCACGCTCGACGATGGCTCGCAGCGCCGCGGTGTCGTAAAAGTCCAGTCGATAGGTCGCGCCGAAGCGATCGCGCAGCGGGGAGGTGAGCAGTGCGAGCCGCGTGGTTGCCCCGACCAACGTGAAGCGCGGGAGCGCAATGCGCACACTGCGTGCTGCTGGGCCTTTACCGATCACCAGATCGACCGCAAAGTCTTCCATCGCGGGGTAGAGGATTTCTTCGACCAGCCGGTTAAGGCGATGGATTTCGTCGATGAAGAGGACGTCTCCAGGACGAAGATTGGTCAGGATCGAAACGAGATCGCCCGGACGCTCGATGGCTGGACCGCTGGTGATCCGGAGGTTAACCCCCATCTCCGCGGCGATGATCCCGGCGAGCGTCGTTTTACCGAGTCCTGGAGGGCCATAGAAGAGGAGATGATCGAGTGGCTCACCACGCTCCTGGGCGGCTCTGATGGCGATGGCGAGGCTTTCCTTGACACGATCCTGCCCGATGTACTCGGCGAGGCGACGCGGGCGCAAGGTCTCCTCGAAATACTGCTCGCTCGTGGTCGGTTGTGGTGCGACGATGCGTGGCTCGTTCATCGCTCATCCCTACACGTATGAGGATACCAGAGAGAAGAACAGGAGTTCGTCTCAAGTCCCAGGTTTCTCTGGCAACTCCGCTTCCTCGACGAGAAGGATGGGGATGCCGTCTTCGATCGGATAGCGGCGCTGGCAGGTACGACAAATCAAACGGTCATTCGCGAGAACGAGTTCACCGTGACAGGCTGGGCAGGCCAGGATCTCGAGAAGTTCCGGGTCGATGATCGGTTGCGTCTCGGCCATGCGCTCGGCTCCATTCGTGTCGCTGACGTGCATCTTACCAGGCTGCGGGCGGAAGGAGCTGGCGGAACGCAGCGAGGACGTGAAAGGGATTTCGTGAACCTTCGCACGCCGGCCCCGCGGCGTGCGGCAGAAGCTCTTCTCAGCGACTGACGCGGTCGTTTCTCGGGGTCGGTCACGCAGGTACGGCTGAGCAGGACCGGGACTGGTGAACCGGGTCAGGCCCGGCAGCTGGTGAGACAATCCTGCTGGTGGAAGCTGGAGAACTCTCGGTCGTTGCGCTCGGCTGCGGTGGCCGTCAATGCTCCGGTCGAGACAGGTCAGGAGGAGACCAGAAAGCGAGTGCATGCGGGGGTTCGGGCGAGACGGCTTGCAGGTCGAAAAGTGAGGAGAGATCGGAGACCCGGCCTCGAACCACTGTGTTGGTCGGTGAACATACCTCCTAGGAAACAACCAACGCTCCGGTCTTGTACCGGAGCGTTGGGGTGCCTCACGGGGCTCGAACCCGTAACCACTGGATCCACAGTCCAGCGCTCTGCCAATTGAGCTAGAGGCACCATACGAGAGAAAGGCGAGCGATACCAAGCGAGTAAGCCGAGTTCTGTTCTAGGCGGTCATCTCTCTCGCCCGTGTCTTGCACGGACGGTCGCTTCGTCACCTCCGCGACTGCTCTCATCCTCGGGCCTCGGCGAGCAACCTGGTAGCGGCCCGCTCGGAGATTGCTGCAGGGAGGATTGCCCTTTTCACCCCGGGACGAGCCCGGTCATCGTCTCTGTTGCTCTCACGCTGGGTTATCCAGCGCCCCGATCTGGACTGTCAGCGGCGCCGGTCTCCGCTGCCCTGGGTTGACCCCAGGCACCCCGCTCTGTGCAGCTCGGACTTTCCTCTGGTGCTTACCGCACCAGCGACCGCCCTGCCCGGTATCGCTCACGGGAACACGAACGTTCCCGGACCGGCGGTGCCGAAGGGGAGATTTGAACTCCCACGGGGTTACCCCCACTACGCCCTGAACGTAGCGCGTCTGCCAGTTCCGCCACTTCGGCCCGTCGAGCGGTTATCCGCTCGCAGCCGCTAGTATAGCATCAAGCGGGTTGCGTTCGCAAGCGTTTCCGGCCAGTTCCGCGAATGCCTACCAACCTCTTCCCTGCACATCCCGCGCGTGTCATCCTGGCCAAGGACCTTCTGCGACAGCCATCTCGGGACGGTCTCCTCTTCGGTTCGCGAGCAGGCGCATCGCTTGTCTGATGTAGGGTCTTGCGGTTCGGCATGGTACAGGAGAGTCGGGTCATTCATCGGATCGGGTACTCTATGGAGGACTCGAGAACTGGCGGTCTCGCTCGAGAGCGAACTGGCTAAGCAACGCGAGCGGAGCCGATTGTCGTGGTGCTCGACGAGGCAGGCACGTGGTCGTTGGTCGCTCACTCGGTCAGATGCCCTTGTTCCTCGTAATAGTCGATCCGGCGCGCTGCCACGATGGCCTGGATCTCTTGCATGCTCATCCCGAAGCGGTGTAAGGTGTGACGAACCATTTCCAGGCCAGCTTCGAAACTAGGGTGCACCACTTCGGTGGCCCCAGCCTCGACCAAGCGCGCGACGAAGGCTCGCCGGTCGGCCCGCGCGATGATGTCCAGGGTGGGGTTGAGTGTCCGGGCCAGGCGCACCGCAGCCTCGGCGGCAAAGGCATCGGGGACAGCGACGACGAAGACGCGCGCGGTCGTGATGTGCGCCGCCAGGAGGACCTGCTCGTTCGCGACGTCACCATAGATCGCCTGGATCCCCAGGCGCCGCAAGTCGCGCACCAGGACGGGATCGCGATCGATCACGACGAAACGAAAGCGCCGGCGTTGCAGGACTCGCCCCACTTCGCGGCCAGAGCGGCCGTAACCAGCGATCACGACATGACCGCGCAGGGGCGAACTCGAGGAAGCACCGGAATCGATCTCGTGGAGCGCTGCCGGGCGACCGACCAAGCGGAGCGGCGGCTCGAGCAGCCAACGGGCCCGCTCCGTCAGCGTCAAGAGAAAGGTATTGAGCAGGAGTGAGGCGATCGCAGCACCGATCATCGCATTGTAGAGAGTGTGGTCGAGAATACCCACCTGCAACCCGAGTAGACCGAGCACGAACGAGAATTCGCCGATCTGCGCGAGAAAGGCTCCCGAGCGAATAGCGACGCTCGGTGAGTAACCCAAGAACGCGACTACACCTGCGGCAAGGAACCCTTTGATCACGGTTACGACGATCAAGATGGCGAGCGCAATCGGCCAGGATCGGAGGAGAGCAATCGGGTCCGCGAGAAGGCCGAGTGCGGCGAAGAACATGACGCCGAAGACATCACGAAGCGGGAGAATACCGCCGAGAACTTGATAGGAAAACTCGGATTCGGATACGACGATACCAGCCAGAAAAGCCCCCAGAGCGAACGAGAGGCCGGCCCATTCGCTCCCCACTGCTGTTCCGATCGCTAGCAGGACGACCGCTAGAAGGAAAAGTTCCCGGCTTCCGACTCGTGCGATCTGAAACAGTAACCAAGGGACGATGCGTATGCCGAGTACCGCGATCGTCAGCAACGCGACGACGGCGAGCGCGATCGATTTTCCGAGGCCGAGAACGACGTCCACGAGGTCGGAACCGACGAGCGCGGGAATGATCGCGACCAACGGCACCACCGCGATATCTTGGGCGAGCAGGATCGCTGCGGTCGGGCGTGCGGCTGGTTGGTTCAAGGTGCCCCGCAGTTCCATGAGCGTGAAACCGATCACCGAACTGGAGATCGCTGAGAGTTCAGCGAGCACGAACGCTTGTGCGGTGGTGAGGCCCAATGCGCGAAAGATGAGGAATGCAACCATGAGCGTCAGGCCGATCTGGAGGAGTCCCCCACGAATGACGATACGGCGTAACTCGATCAGCTCCCGAAAGGAGAAGTGGACGCCGAGCGAGAACATGAGAAAGCTCACACCGAAATCAGCGAAAGCTTGAATGATCGCGGGATCGATGTGCCGACCCTCCAAGAGGCGACCGAGCAAGAGCCCAGCGACGAGGTAACCCATGATGACCGGTTGCCGCAGCCGGGCGGACACCAGACCGAGCAGGACGGCTGCGGCGACGACGATCAAGAAGACGAGAAAAATGGCTTCGCGTTCCACGCGTTTTGCCTGTTCACTCTCCCGAGCAGGCGATCAAATCGTCAGCGCGCCTCAGCGCGAGTGCGCAAAACGGCATCGTACTACAGTTTTGCGTCAATGCGCTACCGTGCCAGGGTGCAGCGTCACCATCGAGGAGAATCGGCAAGGCGATCGTTCTCGAAGCGAGGAGCTGGGATGGTCGAGACGGGCGTTTCCACCGGTGGCTCGACCAGCTGTCTCCGATTGCGGAACTGGTGACGCTGCACGATCGGCCCTGGAATCAGCATGCCACGTGGAAGCGCGCGGATAACCTTCGACGTGACAGCGCATCCCGCAGCTGCTCGTCGGTCGCATCGGGGCCTGACAGCGCGGTCGAAGTCGCTCCTTGACGCCAGCGTGACCGCGCTCCATACTAGTGTACGTACACTGCGGTGTGGCCATGGAGGCGGGTGCTGCTCTCCGGTAGAATCGGGACGCGGATGTGATCGCCAGTGATCGTTCGTGCCCGAAAACGAGTATGAGCGGAGAGCAGGGAGATCGAGAGCAATGCAGAGCAGCGAGATCCGTCGAGCATTCATCGAATTTTTTGCCGAGCGTGGCCATGTCCAGGTGCCGAGTTCGTCGTTGATTCCGTCGGATCCTACTGTCTTGTTGACGACAGCTGGTATGCAACAGATGGTGCCCTATTTCCTGGGTTTGGAGCGACCGCCGCACACGCGACTGACGTCGATCCAGAAGTGTTTCCGTACTGTCGATATCGATGAGGTGGGAGACGAAAGCCATCTGACTTTCTTCGAGATGCTGGGAAACTTCTCGATCGGCGACTACTTCAAAGCAGAAGCGATCAGCTGGGCGTGGGAGTTCCTCACCAAGTGGCTCGGCGTTCCAGCCGAACGCTGGTATCCGACGGTGCATCCAGATGACGAGTTCTCTTACCAGTATTGGCGAGACCAGATCGGTGTTCCGACTGAGCGGATCTTCAAGCTAGAAGACAATTGGTGGGGACCGGTGGGAGCGACGGGACCCAACGGACCGGATTCCGAGATCCATTACGACCGGGGTATGGAGTATGGCTGTGGGCGTACGGAGTGCGGTCCAGGGTGCGATTGTGGGCGTTTTCTGGAGACCTGGAATCTCGTCTTCATGGAGTTCTATAAGGAAGCTGATGGCACGCAGCGCCCCCTTCCGCGCAAGAACATCGACACCGGCATGGGACTGGAACGGATCTCATTGATCATGCAGGGGGTAGGATCGGTTTTCGAGACCGATCTCTTTTACCCGATCCTGAGTGAAGCAGCGACGATTGCTGGTGTTCGTTACAAAGAACAGGCGCGTGTCGACCGCTCGCTCCGCGTGATCGCCGATCATGCACGCGGCGTCACGTTCCTGGTCGGAGATGGGGTATTCCCCAGCAACGAAGGGCGCGGGTATGTGCTGCGGCGAGTGCTGCGGCGTGCGGTTCGGCATGGGAAGCTCCTGGGGATCGAACGACCGTTCCTCAACCAACTGGTCGATGTCGTCATCGAACTCTTTTCTCCCTACTATCCGAACTTGAATGAGCAGCGAGAGCGGATACACCGTGTCATTCGTCACGAGGAGGAGCACTTCCAGCGCACGCTCTCGGCTGGTCTCTCGCGTTTCGAAGCGCTTTTGGATCAGCTGCAACGGAGCGGTGAGCAGGTGCTACCTGGTGACGAGGCCTTCCGTCTTTATGATACCTATGGTTTCCCATTGGAATTGACCGAGGAATTGGCTCGCGAATCCGGCTTTACTGTCGATCGGGCCGGGTTCGAGCGAGCCTTGGAACGGCAACGAGAGCTCAGTCGGGCCAGTGTGGGGCGCTTCGCCGATACGCAGCGGCAACGAGCCGAGCTGTATGCCCAATTCTCGGAGCGACCAACAGAGTTCGTCGGCTATGACCGCCTGGAAACGACGGCAACCATCGTCGGCATTCTCGGTTTGAGCGATCTGCGACAGGAAGCCGAGGCGGGGGAGGAGATCGAGCTGATTCTCGATCGAACACCCTTCTACGGTGAAGCAGGTGGCCAGGTGGGTGATACGGGAGAAATCGTTGCCGAAACGGGAATCGTTACGGTGGAGGATACGCAACGACCGACTCCCGAATTGATCGTGCATCGAGGTCGTGTGCGGGAAGGCTCTATCCGGGTCGGCCAGTCGGTGCGGGCGATCGTGGATGCGGAGCGACGAGCCGCTATCCGCCGCAACCACACGGCGACGCACCTGTTGCACGCGGCGCTGCGTCGTGTACTCGGCGAGCATGCGGTCCAGGCTGGTTCATTGGTCGCGCCCGATTGCTTGCGCTTCGACTTTTCTCACCATGAAGCGGTCGGCCCTGAGCAGTTGCGCCGGATCGAGGAGATGGTGAACGAGCAGATCGTGCGCGATCTTCGGGTCGAGGTGCGTTACCTCCCACTGCGAGACGCCCTGGCGGAGGGAGCAATCGCCCTTTTCGGCGAGAAGTACGGTGATACCGTTCGCGTCGTCTCGATCGACGGATTCAGCAAGGAGCTGTGTGGCGGGACACATGTTTCGCACACTGGCGAGATCGGCGCATTCCTGATTACCGACGAGACGAGTGTGGCCAGTGGTATCCGTCGAATCGAGGCGGTGACGGGCCTTGCGGCAGCGCGACTCGCCCGTACGTTGATCGATGTCTCGGAAGAGGCAGCCCGGCGCCTCCATGTGGCTCCAGAACAGCTTCCGGAGGCCATCGAGCGGCTGCAGCAGCAAGTCCGCGATCAGCAACGCGAAATCGAGCGGCTCGCTGCTGACTTGGCTGCAGCGCGACTGGCCCCACTCGTGGAGCGTGCGGCTCGGATCGACGGCTTCCGTGTCGTCAGCGCGCGGATAGAAGTTCCCTCGCTCGACGTGTTGCGACGAGTCGGCGATCGCTTGCGCGATGCGATCGGTTCCGGTGTCGTCATCCTGGGCACGGCGATCGAGAACCGCCCGACGATACTCGCGATGGCGACCCCGGATGCGGTGCAGCGGGGGGTGCATGCGGGACAGGTCGTCCAGGCAGTGACTCCGTTGCTGGGAGGCCGCGGTGGCGGTCGGCCGGATATCGCTCAAGGGGGCGGTGCCGATGTGTCTCGGCTCGACGAGGCCTTGGCGGCGGCCCGGGGTGAGGTCGAGCGACAGCTTCGGAACAGCACGAGCTGATCTGCTGTTCGAGTGGTCGGTCGCCCGCCGCGTGGAATCGAAAACAGGGCGGATGAGGAGGTGCAGTGGTGTGGCGACCGACCGATCGATCGCGCGAACGGGGTAGTCTGCTGGCGACGCGAACCTCTGAGACAGGGGATAGACGTACGAGCGAGGCTTTTGACGAGACAGCGGAACTCGGTACGTATCGGCCCGCTAAACCCGGCCTGGCAGACGTCGGATCGTTGCGTGGGCAGAGGAGAGTTGTTTCGGTGTCGGGTGCCCGACTGGCCGATGGGGCGCGTGCTCCGGCCGGGGTAGTAGCCGAAGGACGGTCTCGCGGCTGGCCGATGGTCGTGGGTGGCAGCGGGTCGCGCCGAAGATGGGTGTTCGCCGGGTTGCTCGTCGTTGCCGCTCTCGTCACCACCGTCGTTCTGTCGGCAGCATTCGTACCAGCGGCGACGATCCGGATCACGCCGGCGATCGAGCAACGCGAGGTGACGATGACCTATGCACTCGAGCCCTCGAGCGCGGTCGATTGGGTGGCACCCAGCCGGATGGTGTCGGTCCCCATCGAGGTGAGAGCGGAGCGCGCGACCACTGGAGAAAAAAAGGTGCCGGACGGTACGGCAAGCGGTCGGGTTCGGTTCGTCAATGCGTCGTTGCAACCGGTGCAGGTCAGCGCTGGGACGAGGTTGACTGGTACGAACGGCATCGCGTACCGTGTCGCGGAGGACGTCATCGTGCCTGCTGCCGATCCCTTCGGAAGTCAGGCCTTTGGGGTGGCTGACGGGCGAGTCGTTGCCGATGTTCCTGGACCGGACGGGAATGCTGCCGTCGGAACAGTGACCGGCCAACTCGGTGAAGGAGTGCTCTACCGGAACATCGAGCCTTTGACTGGAGGGTCGCTACGGACAGTCCGGCTCGTGACGGAGGACGATGTTGCCTCGCTGCGGAAGCAGCTCGAGCAGTCACTCACCGAACGTGTTCCGACGGCACTCCAGGCTGCACTGCTTCCCGGAGAGACGTTGGTGGAGGGGACGCTTCGCATCGGGACTCCCGAGATTCAGATCGAGCAGAAAGCTGGTGATGAGAGCGAAAACCTGACGGGAACGGGGAAGCTGGTCCTCACCGCGCGGGTGTACGATCCGGCGGCCGTGCATCGAGCAGCGCAGGAGGAAGCAGCCAAGCGCCTGGCTCAGGCGACTGGGATCGATGTCGTGTTGATCGGCAACACGCTTACCTTCGGTGAGCCAGAGGCGATCGGTGCGAACCGCTGGCGCGTCCGTGCAGCAGCGCAGGTACGGCTCGTGCCGGCCAGCGCAGATCTCGAGCGGTTGCGGCGCGAAGCAGCTGGCCATTCGCTCGATCAGGCTATGCGGAAGGCGCGGGCTATTGCAGGGGTGGGTGGCGTGGAGATCGAGATTCGTCCCGGCTGGTGGCCCAAGCGTCTTCCCGATCGGGCCTCACGGATCCAGGTGGTGGTGAGTGAGTGAAGAACGGCTGGGCCGGACGATGGGGCTGGACGTCGGGGGGCGGCGGGTCGGCGTGGCGATCAGCGACGAAATGGGGATGATCGCCAGTCCATTGGCGACCATCGATCTGGATCGCGATGGCCTCGAGCGGCTGGTGGAGTTGATCAGTCGATACGACCCGGTGTTGATCGTCGTCGGGTTACCGGTGACGATGCGAGGTCGTGAGGGTAGTCAGGCAGTCGAGACGAAGGCGTTCGCCGCTCGGTTAGCGGAGCGAATCGACCGACCCATCGTCTTTTGGGACGAGCGATTGACCAGTTCGGCAGCGGAGCGCCTGTTGACTGACGCGGGTGTCGGTCGGAAACGTCGCCGGGAACTCGTGGACGCCGTAGCCGCCGCCCTCCTTCTCCAGAGTTATTTGGACGCTCAGCGAAGCCAGCGTGGTCGGCACGGTACACAGAAGCGGGACCGATCGCTTGACTCCTCGGGAACCGCTTGAGGGAGGACGATCTCGTCGCTTTCCCTCATTCCCGGTCGGACACTCCGATCATTGCAGGAGAGTCGCCGCATCGCTATACTGCGTTCGACTGGTCGGCGGAGGAGTAGGACCGAAGACGATGAAGCTGGTGATCGCAGTGGTACAGAACGAAGATGCCGACAGCATCGTCGAGTCTCTGCTCGAGCGCCAGTTTCGGGCTACCCGCCTCGCCAGTACTGGAGGCTTCTTGCGTCGTGGCAATACGACACTCCTGATCGGTGTCGAAGATCACGACGTAGAAACTGTCTTGGATGTCATTCGGACGAGAGCTCGCACTCGAATTCGTCAGGACAGCGCTCACGGCGCGGTCGAGAGTGCTGCGGCGACTGTTTTCGTGATCCCCCTCGAAGATTACCAGCGCCTCTGAGGCGCACTGACTGGTTCCACGCTGATCCGAATACCAGCTCTCAGCGGAACGTGGTCCAGCGGCGCGTGCTGGAGCCACGTTGGAGACGGTGCGTTGCGCGTCGCATGAGCACGATGGTCAGTCCGGCTAGGAAAAAGCCAGCGACGAACAGGCTTTCGATTGGGACCGTGCCGCGTTGCCAGTCGATGAATCGAGCGCTCAGGAGACCGAGCAAAGTCGGATAGAGCAGTAGGCCACTCAAAGCGAAGATCCCCGCTTCGATGATGGCTAAACGAGGATCGGCGCCGCGCCAGCGACTCACGATATAGGGACCGAGCGTTCCGGCAGGGAGCCAGATCAAAAACGCCCGCAACCATTCTGCAGTGAGCGTATCCATCGACCAGCGACCCTTTCTTTCTGAAATCTTTGGAGCGAGCCGGTCGACCGCTACCGGTATCGCGGTCACTGGTCGCCTCCTTTTCGAGCGTACCGAGGGGCCTGCTGTGCTGTCCAGGTACGTCGCTCGTGGGAGGTAATGGATCCACGGCAGCGATTCCCGTTGGAGGACCCTGATCCAGCTTCTCCGACGGGCGGCGAGGAGCGTGGCGGAGTCTCGCTTCGAGGATGACTGTGCGTTCTTCGCGGTCGACCATGGAGCTTTGGCGGGGACGAGCAGGTTCGCCCCCGCTGCGTGCCTCCGCTCAAGGAGCGCCTGGGAAGAGATCGTTTTCCTCGAGAAGTCCCGCTAATCGAAGAAGGTTGAGGGCCAGTACGGCAGTGGTGACTGGACCCGTGCCGCCAGGAACGGGGGTCAGAGCGCTGGCCACTTCGGCGACGGCTGGATCGACATCACCGATGAGACGGCCGTCGCGCACCGAGACCCCGAAATCGATAACCACGGCTCCTGGCGCGACCATGTCCGGCTTGACGAGATGGGGTTGGCCGGCAGCGACGAACAGGAGATCGGCCTGTCGCGTGAGCTTGGCGAGATCAGGCGTACGGCGATGGCAAATGGTCACAGTCGCGTCGCGGGCCAGAAGCAAGAGGGCAAGCGGGCGACCGACGACGGGGCTGCGACCGATGACGACAGCATGCCGACCCGCCACTTCGATGCCGTAGTGCTGGAGGAGGATAAGTCCTCCGAGAGGGGTGCTCGGCGCGATCCAAGGGCTGCCGATCGCTAAACGCCCTTGCTGTTCGAACGAGACGCCGTCGACGTCCTTGGTGGGCGGCATCAGTCGTGCGAGCGATCGGCGCGAGACGCCTTTGGGGAGCGGCTGCAACGCCAGGATGCCGGTAACGGATTCGTCCTCGGCGAGTCGCTTGAGGAGAATCGCGAATTGAGATTCATCCAGTATATCGTCAATCTCTTCGGTCCGATAATTCAAGTGCAGTGTGGTGAATTGCTTGCGGATCGCGCGAGCGTAGGCTTGGGCGGAAGGATCGTTGGGGAGCAGCACGGTGAGGGTGGGTGGCCCCTGATGTGGGGCTCGCCGTGCAAGCACTTGCTGGATACGGGCGTGCAGCGACTCGACGACTGGTCTCCCCGATAGTATGCGGGCAGCCATCGCTCTCCATCCTTTCCGCGTGACAGAAGTCTTTCGATGGGACGCCAGGTCATTTGTGCAGTAGCGTGCACGCATGATCCTCAGGCCTGAGCGTGCTCCGAGAGGAGCGCTCGGCGCTGGAGGATTTCGCGCTGGAGTACTTCCGCGCGTTCCGGAGAGAGAAGTGGCAGGTTGGCGCGCGCCATCGCGAGTGCTGCCTCGATGCCCGCTCGGCAGAGGGCTCGTGCTGCTTCCAGATCGGATGCAGCGAAGGATGGAGTGTGCGGCAGGACCGATCGGATGAGCGCTGAGAGTGCGAGCCCCAAATCGGCAGTCTCGAGCGGGACCGTGCTCGCTCGCTCCGCAGCGACAGTAGCCGATGGCGAGCGCTGATCCATACGAAGCGCACTTAGCAACTCGTCGAGCGCTACTCGGTCACGCTCGGCTTGCGCGAGTGCGCTCGCGGCGATGCGTTCGAGATCCTCAGCGAGCGTATCTGCCACTTCGCGGGGCAGCTGTTGCTTGGCGGCACGGCGGACAAGATCGGTAAGAGCAGCTGCTTGAGCGATGGACAAGCATGCAGCAACCCCACCCCCGCAACGATAGCGTGGGCGACGCATGCGTTCCACTAACTGGGTGACGGTCCAGTCGGCGATCGACCCCTCTCGATCCAATACCACCCGACTCCCTCCTCCCGTTCTCTTGTCCATCGCATACGTGCGCATCGCGTGAGCGCGGACGCGAGCGCTTCGCTGCTTCGAGTGCGAGTATAGCCATGAAGTTGCTGTCACTTGGCTGTCGTCTTGGTGTCGCTATACCTGCATCACCTTTTCTGTTGTGTCTATGTGACACAACACTGTGGACAGGGTGGAAAAGGGGTTGACGGATGGGCACGGGACATGTAGGATGGGGGTGTCGATCGGGCACCGTTCGCTTCGGGCGAATTCGCTCAGAGCGGAAGCAAAGGGGGCAAGCGATGGAGAGAGAGCCGGTGACGTTCTTCGGCCAACTCTTGCGCCGCTATCGGGAGTCAGCCAGGCTCTCGCAGAGTCGTCTTGCGCAGCGAGCCGGCTTCGATCACAGTTACGTGTCGCGACTGGAGAGTGGGCGTCGAGCACCGACTCGGGAGGCGATTCTGCGTTTGGCGGAGGCGCTCGAACTCGGGCCGGCCGACCGTGACAGCTTGCTGGCTGCTGCTGGTTTCTTACCCGAACAGACCGAATACCTGTTCGGTAGCGAGCCGGTGCTCGGGGAAGTCGTCGAGCTTCTCCAGCGCACGGACGTTCCAGAGCAGATTCGCGAAGACCTCCGCCAGTTGCTCGCGCTGGTGGTCCGGCAGGTAAAGCGGGCACTCATTGGAATCGGTTCCATCGGCGAGAGCGAAGACGAGGTTCCGGGTAGTACGGGTTGGTCCCCGCGCTGGCCGAGTCAGGCTGCTTCGCAAGGAGCAGTGTGAGCGTCGATGCGGGAATCTCGCGCATCTGTGCTGTTCTTGTACGCTTGGGACAGGTAGTGTGGGACTCGTGATCGATCGCCTGACCCAGGATCGATCGCCGGGCGTCCCTGAGGAGGTACGAGGGGGCTAGCGTGGCGCGGCCGTACGCTCATCTTCATTTGCATACGGAATTCTCGCTACTCGACGGCCTCGGTCGGATACCGGAGTACGTGGGGCGTGCTCGCGAACTCGGTATGGAGCACCTGGCGATATCCGATCACGGGGTGCTATATGGAATCATCGATTGGTACAAGGCAGTCAGGGCCGAGGGGCTTCATCCCATCATCGGGATGGAAGCGTATCTTGCCCCACGGTCGGTTCAAGACCGGGACAAGACGATCTACCATCTCTTGCTGCTTGCAGAGAATGAGCGCGGTTACAAGAATTTGCTGAAACTGGCCACGCGAGCGAGCTTGGAGGGGTTCTATTACAAACCGCGCATCGATATGGCCATGCTGGCCGAACATGCCGAGGGGCTGATCGCAACCTCGGCGTGCCTCGGGGGACCGATTGCGAACAACCTACTGAATGGGAATCACGAGGCAGCTCGGGAGTGGGGAATCCGTCTCCGCGAGTTGTTCGGGCCAGATCGGTTTTACATCGAGCTACAGGATCACGGATTGCCGGAACAGCGGCGAGTGAATAGCGAGCTGGTGGCACTGGCTCGCGAACTGGATCTTCCCTTGGTCGTGACCAACGACGTCCATTATCTCCGCCAGGAGGATGCGAGCGTTCAGGATTTGCTGATCTGCATCCAAACCAACTCGACGCTCGATGACCCCAAGCGGATGCGAGTTCAGTCCGACCAGCTTTACTTCAAGAGTGCCGAGGAGATGTGGCGACTCTTCGGTGCCGAGGTCCCGGAGGCACTCCTCAATACGGTCCGTATCGCCGAGCGTTGCGAGGTCGAACTCGAATTCGGTCGTCTCCATCTCCCCGACCCTGGTATACCAGCGGGGATGACTGCTGACGACTATCTTGCCGCACTGTGCTGGGAGGGGATTCGCCAGCGTTATCCTGAGTTGACCGAAGAAGTACGTCGTCGCCTGGAGTACGAGCTGGATGTTATCCGTCAGACCGGATTTTCCAGCTATATGTTGATCGTGCGAGACTTCGCGGAGTTCGCTCGCCAGCGGGGCATTCTTTATGGTGTGCGGGGAAGCGCAGCAGCGAGCATCGTGCTCTACGCTCTCGGTATCACCGATGTCGATCCTCTTGCCAATCGCTTGGTCTTCGAGCGGTTTCTCAACCCGGAGCGCCGGGAGATGCCGGATATCGACATGGATTTCGCGGATGACCGGCGACACGAGGTGATCGAGTATGTCGCCCGCAAGTACGGCGCGGAGCACGTTGCGCAAATCATCACTTTCGGAACGATGGGAGCGAAGGCCGCGATCCGCGATGTCGGCCGGGCGATGGGATGGCCGCACGCCGAAGTCGATCGGATCGCGCGATTGATACCGAGCGGCGTGAACATGACGCTCGAGCGGGCACTGGAGGAGAGCCCGGAACTCCGGCACCTGTACGAGACAGACCCGCGTTCGCGCGAATTGATCGACAATGCGCGGAAACTGGAGGGCATCGCGCGGCACGCTGGCACCCACGCGGCCGGGGTGGTCATCTCGGCGTCTCCCTTGGTCGAGCATGTCCCGCTGCAGCGTCCGGCGCGTGCCGAGGAGGGAGCACTCCCGACCACCCAGTTCCCGATGGAGACGGTCGCCGAGATCGGTCTGCTCAAGATGGATTTCTTGGGGCTGGCCAATTTGACGATCTTGGCGAACGCTGTCGAGCTGATCCGCGAGACGCGCGGCGAAACGATCGATCTGAAGCAGATTCCGATGGACGATCGCAAGACGTTCGAGCTCTTGGCCGAAGGGCAAACCTTCGGGGTGTTCCAGCTCGAGAGTGCGGGCATGCGGCGGTACATCCGGGAACTGCGGCCGACCTCGGTTGCCGAGCTCGCGGCGATGATCGCGCTGTACCGACCGGGGCCGATGCAACATATCCCACGTTACTGCCGCGCGAAGCATGGATTGGAGCCGATTCAATACCCGCATCCTGATCTGGCGGAAATTCTCGACGAGACATACGGCGTCATCGTCTACCAGGATCAGGTGCTCCTCATCGCACGGAAATTTGCTGGCTACACGCTCGGTGAAGCGGACATCATGCGCAAGGCGATGGGAAAGAAGATTCCCGAAAAGATGCGCGCTGAGCGGGAGCGCTTCATTGCCGGAGCCAAAGCGAAAGGGTATAGCGAGGAGGATGCCGAGCGCATCTTCAATCTGATCGAACCATTTGCCGGCTACGCCTTCAACAAGGCGCACGCCACCTGTTATGCGGTGGTGTCCTATCAGACAGCCTACCTCAAGGCCAATTATCCGGTGGAGTACATGACGGCAATCCTGCGCAACGCGCCTAGTCATCCGTCCGGAACCGTGAAGCGGATCGCGGCAGCGCTCGCCGAATGCCAGAAGCTGGGGATTTCGGTGCTTCCGCCGGACATCAATCACAGCGAGGCGACCTTTACGGTCGAGCAGTTGCCGGATGGCAGCCGCGCGATCCGGTTCGGGCTGGCGATGGTCAAGCACGTCGGGGAAGCTGCGGTCGAAGCGATCCTGGCTGCCCGCAATGAACAGCCTGGGAAAGTGTTCCGCTCGTTCGAGCACTTTTGCGAGACGATCGACTGGAGCGTCGTCAATCGGCGAGCGGTCGAGAGCTTGATCAAGTGTGGTGCGTTGGACTGCTTTGGTGATCGCAAGATTTTGCTCGCACAGTTGGACCAGGCGATCCAGGCGGCACAGACTCGCCAGAAAGCGCTGCGGCGGGGGCAGATGGATCTCTTCTCGGCAGTGGGTCATGATCAGGCTGCTCCTTTGCGCTTTTCCCGTCCGGATATCGAGCCACCTGACATACCGACCCGGACCTTGCTCGGGTGGGAACGGGAACTTCTCGGCGTGTACTTGAGTGCCCATCCGCTGGATGAGTTCGTCCTGCTCGGGCGACGCCGGGGACTCGTGCAGATTGCGGAACTGGACGATGAGTCGGTTGGGCAGACTGTCGAGTTGCTCGCTTTGATCAGTGGGGTGCGCAAGTTGACGACGCGCACCGGGCGCGTCATGGCTGTCCTGCAACTGGAAGACCGCTCCGGTACCATCGAGGCGGTTGTCTTCCCTGACCTCTACGAGACAACTCGTGAACGGTTGGCCGAGGAATCGATCGTGCTCCTCCAAGCGCGGGTCGAAGAGCGGAACGAGGAATTGCAACTGGTGGTGGAGTCAGTGGCCGATCCCCGCGAGGAACTCCGGAATCTCGTCCAACCGAGCCGGATCGTGCACGTTCGTCTCCCGATCACGACGTCCGTCGACGAGGACATCGAACGAATGCATGCTTTGCGGGAGCTGCTCGTTACGTTCGCCGGGGATGACGAAGTGCGGATTCATCTCCCCCTCGCACAAGGCGAGATCGTGCTGGCGAGTCGGCTTCGCGTCGACTGGTGTGCGGACTTCGCTCGGGTCATCGAGGCAACGCTGGGAGCGGGGAGCGTGTGGGTCGAGGAACGAACAGCCCTCGAACTCGCATCGGCGGCTTGAAGAAGCAACTCATGTCCCGTACCCATCGATGATCCGTCGTACGATCTCTCCTGTCTTCAACGGGTCGCTGGCGAGGACGAGGCACAGGTCGCCGGGGCGGGCCAGTGTGAGCACTGTCTGGAGCGCCTGAGGGAGATCGGGTTGGGTAACGATTACCGGCGGCAGAACGTTTTCGACGACTCCCTCACGGAAGGCAGCGAGTCGCTCGTCTCCCAAAGGCTCCGAGATGAGAATCATCCCGGTGACTCTACCTAGTATTCGTCCTACTTCGCGGAGATCCTCCTGACTCAACCAGGGGAAGCCATGCGTCACCACGAATACCTTGCGCGGGGTGCTTTGGCGAACGCCACGCAGGAGCGTGCGTAATGTCCAAAGATCCCGTGCACCATCGATGAGAACGATCAGGTCGCGGAGGAAGACGAGGTTGCACGAACCAGGGAGAAGGTCGTGCGTCGGAAGGAAGGTGCGCAGGGTCGATCGAATCGCTGTAAGGGAGATGCCGAGTCCGAGTGCCAATGCGGTCGCGCAGAGCACATTCTGAACCTGAAAGAGCAGTGCGCCGCCTAGCGTGATTGGAGCCTCGCGAACAGCGATGACAGAAATATCGTCCGGTTCGGTGCGGGTCTCTGCTCGCTCGAGAAAAGCCGATGGGGCGGAGAAAGCGTCACTCTCCGTTGTCTGCGCGTCCCATGCGAAAAGTGCCTGGTAATCGTACAGTGCGCGGTTGGCGACGATGACACCGTCGTCGTACCAGATAGCCGGCTGCCGAGCATCACGCTGGCGGCGCAGCACGGGGTTCTCCGGATGCAGTGCGAAGAAAATGACGCGAGCCAGACTTTCCTCGGCGAGCCCGAGGACGTCGGGATCATCAGCGTTGAGGACGATGAATCCGTGCGGGTGGATCGCCCGCGCGACGATCTCGTGGGCTCGTGCGGCGTACCGGGTCGCGGGGGCGAGAAGACAGCTGTCGTCATTGCCGCAGAGCGTGGTGACTGCCCCTGCGCGGTAGATCGCCGCAGGGAGCCCGACAGTCGCCACTACCGGCGCTTCCAGTTCCTGGATCGCCAGGTCGAGATCGCCAGTACGGAGCGCCTGAACGACGCTCGTCCACGGCTGGAGTTCTCCTTCCAGCTGTCGTTCATCGACGAAGACGCCGCTGGAACACCAAAGACCAGCCGACCACCGCTGCGCCCGAACCATCCGGTAGAGGAGCCAGGCGGTGGTGCTCTTGCCGCGTGTCCCGGTGATAGCAACGAGCGAGAGCGGAAACCTCGTCTGACTTCGCAACCCGCTCTGATCGAGGCTCGTCATGAGATACTCCCGGCGTGGTGATCAGCTGCTGTCATCATTATCGGCAGCCTGACCGGTACAGCCGAGCCAGTCGAGCAAGATCGGTACGGCGCGCTGGAGAGCCTGAGCACGGTGGCTCAAGCGATTCTTCTCTTCCAGCGTCATCTCTGCGAATGTCCGGTCATACCCGCAGGGAATGAAGACGGGATCGTATCCGAAACCGCCGCGACCGCGTGGCTTTTCGGCAATACACCCTTCGACCGTGCCTTCGACGACGGCTTCCCGACCATCCGGTGCGACGATCGCGACGACCGCACGGAAACGTGCGGTACGTTGGGAAAGGGGGACATCACGCAGCTCACGCAGTAACCGGGCGATATTTTGAGCGTCGACCGCATGCTCACCAGCGTATCGGGCAGAGTGGACGCCGGGTCGCCCCCCCAGCGCGTCGACTTCGAGTCCGGAATCATCGGCGAGCGCGATAAGGCCGCTTTCCTGGGCAGCGACCCTGGCTTTGAGCAGTGCGTTCTCGACGAAGGTTTCGCCGGTTTCGGGCGGAAGTCGGATGCCGAGTGCGGGCGCGCTCACGACTTCGACGTTCGGCGGGAGAAGGGATCGGAGTTCGCGGATCTTTCCTGGGTTGGCCGTTGCGAGAACGATCCGATGTGTCGGCATATGTCTGTACCTCGCTCATTCGATCGAGAGAGGAATCCTGAACAGTGCGACTGCGTTTCGGGTGGTAGCCCGAGCGACCTCGTCCTCAGTCTGCCTGCGGAGTTCAGCGATTGTCGCCACAGTCGCACGGAGAAAAGCCGGTTCGTTGCGGCGACCGCGATATGGCACTGGCGCGAGGTAGGGTGCGTCCGTTTCGAGCACCATACGATCCGCCGGCAGAATCTGAACGGCGCGACGGAGATCCGGCGCGCTCCGATAGGTCACGATGCCGCCGATTCCGAGGTGCAGTCCGAGTTCGAGGAAGCGCGTGGCATCAGCCGGATCGCCAGTGAAGCAGTGCATCACGCCGCGGTGAGGCGGGTCAGCGTCCTCCAGAATGGCCAGGAGCTCATGAAGAGCTTCGCGCTGGTGCAACACGATCGGCAAGTTGAACTCACGGGCGAGGGTAATTTGTTGGCGAAAGGCGCGTTCCTGTGTCTTCGCGTCGGTCGTTTTCCAGTGGAAATCGAGTCCGATCTCACCAATGGCTCGTACCAGCGGGTGGCGAGCGAGCTGGCTGAGTCGCTGCTCGACCTGAGTGTCATAGCGGTCGGCCTCGTTCGGGTGGATACCGAGGGCAACGACCATGCCAGGTGTCGCTTCGGCGAGTGTCAGTGCGGCTTCCCAACGGGTCGGTGAGAAGGCGATGAGGACGAATCCCTGGACGCCAGCATCGCGGGCCCGCTCGATCACGAGTGGCCGATCGTTGTCGAAGTCGGGGAGGTCGAGATGGCAATGCGTGTCGACCAGAATCATTCTCGCCTCACTTGACGGTCACGCTCTTGGCGAGATTCCGTGGTTTATCCGGATCTAGGCCGCGGCGCACTGCCAGCTCGTAGGCGAGGAGTTGTGCTGGCACGATCGAGACCAGTGGGGAGGCATCACCCACATCGGCGACCGGAATGTGGACATGAAAAGCTTCGTCAGGTTCTGGAGAGATGCCGATGACCCATCCGCCGCGACTGCGAACTTCCATCGCACCAGAGAGAATATCTGCCCTCGTTTCGTCGAGTGGCGAGAAGACGAGGCAGGGACTCCCATCCTCGATGAGCGCAATGACACCGTGCTTGAGTTCTCCCCCGGCAAAGCCTTCGGCATGAATGTAGGTCACTTCCTTGATCTTGAGTGCGGCCTCGAGCGCGGTGGGGTAGGAGAGTCCCCGACCGATCACATAGCAGTGTTGCGCGTCAACGAGGCGATCGGCGACAGCCCGGATGCGGTCCAGTGTCGCTGGTGCGAGGGCCATCTCCATACCCTCGATCGCGCGCCACAGCGTATCGAGTCCTACATGCTCGCTCCCATTGAGGATGTGTGCGGTCAGCAGCAGGATGGCGAGCTTCGCTGTGTAGGCTTTGGTCGACAGAACACTCTGTTCGGGGCCGGCCGAGAGTGGAATGGTGAAGTCGGCGAGCCGAGCGACAGTGGAGCCGGTCACATTGACCAGAGCGGCAACGGTGGCTCCACGCCGCTTGGCGGCGTGGACCGCCTCGATCACATCGATCGTCTCACCGCTCTGGGTAAGCGCAATGACGAGCGATCGATCGGTCAAGAAATGTTCCTGATACTTGAATTCGGACGCAATGACCGCATTGACGTGGCGGCGCGCGATGCGCGAAAAGAGATAACTCCCGCAGAGCGCGGCGTAGCCAGCGGTACCGCACCCGACCAGGAATGTCCCATACGAATGACGAATGAGATCAGCTAGCTGTCGTGCACCGTCCAGGCGCTCCCGGGCGATCCGTGCGAGGACTCGCGGCTGTTCGTGAATCTCCTTGATCAGGTAGTGCGGATAGCCACCGAGTGACGTATCGGCGGGGCAAAGCGTGACCGGCTCCCAGCGGGCTGACCGGCGCTGTCCGGTGCATCGATCGAAGAGCTGGAGACCCTGGTGATCGAGCAGAGCGATCTCGTCGTCCTGAAGGTAATGGATCCGGTCGGTATAGCCAACGAGAGCGACGGCATCGGAGGCGACGAACGTTCCGGCTGGACCATGCCCGAGAACGAGCGGCGAAGTTGACTTGACGGCAACAAGTTGTCGCGTCGGGCGATGCAACGCGATGAGTGCATTGAGACCGCGGACTTGATTGAACGCATGTCGAACTGCCTCGACCAGAGTGGGGATATCGTCCAATGCACTGGGATGGTGCTCCTCGATGCTGGCGATGGTGTCTTCGAGGAGATGCGCGAAGATCTCGCTGTCGGTGCTACTCCGAAAGCGGTGACCAGATCGCTCGAGTGCCCGACGCAGCGGAAGATAATTTTCGATGATGCCGTTATGGACGATCGCGAGGGTACCGGTGCAGTCGAGGTGGGGATGCGCGTTCTCGTCCGTGACTCCACCATGGGTCGCCCACCGCGTGTGGCCGAGTGCGATCACCGTATCGGGCAGGTTTGGCGTGCTCGCCGGAATACGCCCAGCTCGCTTGAGCACGGCGATCCGTTCTCGGGCCAGGTCACCGTCCAGAAAGGCGATTCCCCAGGAGTCGTACCCACGGTACTCTAGCGTCCGCAGTGCGTCGATGACGAGCGAAGCAGGGAGCGGTTGCGGAGCGACGAAACCGAAGATTCCGCACATGCAGGACTTTCCCTCCTTCGGCCAGCGCCCAAAGGAAGCCTCGGCGGCGCCATCTCGAGAGGTATGGCGCCCTATCGCGTGACTGTTCTCAGGGGGAGCGGTTCGACAGTTGACGCGTGCTCGTCAGCTGTCGGGAGCGGGGCACATCGGTGAGCCTTTGTCCCGGCGGTTACCCACCGGTTTTGCTCTCACCGTCACGACCGTGCGAGCCGGGAGGCCATCCGCCGAATGCCTCGATCGACCTCCACCTCGTCGACTCGTCTCCCCCGCGACGAGTCCTGGCGCTACTCCATCCGATGACATCCGATCCCGCTCCTCGCGCCCCCGAACAGGCCGACTGTACCATAGCACGCTTCGAGCGGCAAGCGCGTGGACGCAAGCTGTTCTGATGGTCGGTAGGGTCGCGTCGAGCGGCTGAGATAGCGATCGGTTGTGGGGCCAGGAAGGGTATACTTCGAGCGGATCGCGCCGACGCGGTGCGAGGTGTGCGTTCTTGCGCGGCTGGAACTCCCGAACCACCCCGGTCGGCACGGTCGACTTGGCTGTCCGAGCGAGATGGGTGAAGAGCGACGATGATTCCACGCTATACCCGCCCAGAAATGGGGCGGATCTGGAGTGAGGAACACAAGATCGAGCTGTGGTTGCGTGTCGAGATCGCGGTCGCAGAGGCGTGGGCCGAGGCGGGGGTGGTTCCGAGCGAGGCACTGGAGCGGATCCGCGGCGCACGGTGCAACTCGGCTCGGATGCGGGAGATCGAGGCCGAGGTCGATCACGATGTGATCGCCTTCATCCGGGCGACGGTCGAGTCGATCGGTGAGGAAGCAGGCCGCTTTTTCCACCTCGGCCTCACGAGTTCCGACGTCATCGATACGGCGCTGGCGTTGCAATTGGTGGAAGCCAGTGACCTCCTCCTGGCTGATCTGGAGACGCTCTTGGATGTGGTCGGCGAGCAGGCGGTGCGTCATCGCCGGACGGTCATGGTCGGCCGGACCCATGGTGTCCATGCCGAACCGATCACGTTGGGATTCAAGCTGGCTGGATGGTATGCGGAATTGCAGCGCCAGCATGAACGACTCCAGCATGCACGCGAGGACGTCCGCGTCGGGAAGATCTCAGGAGCGGTCGGCACGCACGCGCATGTTCCGCCGCAAATCGAGGAAGCGGTCCTGACTCGCCTCGGCTTGCGCGTCGATCCAGTCTCCACGCAAGTCGTCGGCCGAGATCGCCATGCAGCATTCGTTGCGACGCTGGCCGGTATCGGTGCGACGATCGATCGCTTCGCGACTGAGATCCGGCACCTGCAACGGACAGAAGTGCGAGAACTCGAGGAACCGTTCGATCCGCAGAACATGGGCTCCTCGGCGATGCCGCATAAACGGAATCCGCACGAGAGCGAACGCCTGTCAGGACTGGCTCGTCTCCTCCGGAGTTATGTCTCAGCGGCGCTGGAGAACGTGGTTCTCTGGCATGAGCGCGACATCAGTCACAGCTCGGTCGAGCGTGTGATCCTGCCGGATGCGTGCATTGTCCTGGACTTCATGTTGAATTCGATGACCCATCTGGTGCGCGATTGGGTGGTGTATCCGGAACGGATGCGGCGCAACCTCGATCTGACGCACGGGGCGATCTTTTCGCAGCGTGCGATGCTCGCGCTGGTGCAGGCAGGAATGGAGCGACAACGGGCCTACCGGCTGGTACAGCGACTGGCCCGTCGCGCCTGGGAGGAAGAGGTGCACTTGCGCACGCTGCTCGAACGGGATGACGAGGTACGGCAGGTCCTTTCCCCAGAGCAAGTCGAGGCTATCTTCGACCTCGAGCCGTATCTCCGCTACGTCGACGAAGCCTTCCGGCGCGTCGGGTTGCCGATCGATGAACCAGCGGGAGCGACTGTCGCGTGACAGAACGAGAAGTGGTTCTTCATGTGGACATCCCGGAACTGCCGGTGTACCGGCGTGGGAAAGTGCGCGAGGTCTTCGATCTCGGCGACTGCTTGCTGCTGGTCGCCACGGACCGTCTCTCGGCCTTCGATGTGATTCTTCCCAATGGTATCCCAGGTAAGGGTATCGTATTGACACAACTGTCGGTGTTTTGGTTCCGCTGGTTCGGTGACCGGTTGCGGACGCACTTCGTCACGACCGAGTTGCCCGCGATCGTCGACCGGTACCGACGAATGTTAGCGGGACGCTCCATGGTCGTTCGCAAGGCAGAGCGAATCGACATCGAATGTGTCGCTCGGGGGTATCTGGCTGGATCAGCATGGCAGGAATATCGGGAGACCGGCTGCGTTGCCGGGATTCGTCTTCCGCCGGGCATGCGCGAAAGCGAACAGCTAGCGGAGCCGATCTTTACGCCGGCCATCAAGGTCGACGGGGGTCACGACGAGAACATCAGCTTCGAGCGATTGGTCGAGCGTGTCGGGTCTGAGCTTGCCCGAGAGCTCCGTGAGCGCACGCTCTGGATCTATCGAGTTGCTGAGAAATATGCTCGCGAGCGTGGGGTGATCATCGCGGATACCAAGATCGAGTTCGGCTGGATCGATGGGGAACTCGCGGTGATCGATGAACTCTTGACACCGGACAGCTCTCGCTTCTGGGATGCCGAGCGGTATCAGCCTGGACGCCCACAGCCGTCCTTCGACAAACAGTTCGTCCGCGACTGGCTGACGACCATCGGCTGGAACAAGCAACCGCCGGCACCTCGACTTCCCGCCGATGTCGTAGAGAAAACAGCGGAGAAGTATCGGGAGGCGTACCGGCGGTTGACGGGCCAACCGGTCCCGTACTTGGAAACGGAAGAAGGGTAAGTGGACGTGAACGAAGGCACACGGTGGCGAGCTGAGGTCTTCATTTCCCTCCGTCCGGGCGTGAATGACCCGCAGGGGTTAGCGGTGCGCGATGGCTTGCGGCGCCTGGGCTATACGGAAGTCGAGGACGTCAGAGTCGGTCGCTATGTCCAAATGTGGCTGAGGGCACCCGATCGGAAAACGGCAGAAGAGCGGGTTGGCCTGATGTGCGACCAATTGCTGGCTAACCCGGTCGTCGAGCAATACCGGTTCAGTCTCGAACCGGCCTGATCGCCGCGAGGGGGATCGATGCGGTTCGCGGTCGTGACCTTTCCGGGAAGTAACGGTGATCACGATGCGTTGATGGCGATACGGCTCGGCCTGGGACATGCAGCGGAGCTGGTTTGGTACACCGAAACGGATCTCTCTCGCTTCGATTGCATCATCATTCCGGGTGGCTTTTCCTACGGTGACTACTTACGCGCAGGAGCTTTGGCGCGTTTCGCTCCGGTCATGTCAGCCGTTGCGCGGGAAGCTGAGGCAGGGAAACCGATCCTCGGAATCTGCAACGGTTTCCAGATCTTGACCGAGGCGCGTCTGTTGCCTGGTGCACTCTTGCGCAACGCATCCCTGGAATTCGTCTGCGACTGGGTCTGGGTGCGTGTGGAGCAGACCCGCACACCATGGACGAGCCAGCTCGCGCCGGGAACACTGTTGCGTCTGCCGATTGCGCACGGTGAGGGCCGTTACTACGTCGAGGCGGAGGAACTCGTCGCGCTCGAGACGAACGGGCAAGTCGTCTTCCGCTATGTCGATGCGGATGGCTTGCCGACGGCTGATGCGAATCCGAACGGTTCGATTGCGAACATCGCCGGCGTGTGCAATGAGCGGGGAAACGTCGTCGGACTGATGCCGCATCCGGAGCGCGCGTACGACCGCTTCGTTGGTGGTGACGACGGGCTACGAATCCTGGCCTCTGTCTTGTCAGTCGGTCTCGAGGTGGCACACAGCCCGCGCTGAAGGACGGGAAGACGACAAAGGGTCGGTGAGGCGATGCCGATTGTTCCGGAGATCTTGCGTGAGGTCGCACTGACCGAGGAGGAGTACGCGCGTGCGGTCGCGCTACTCGGACGAGAGCCGAACCTCATCGAACTCGGCATGATCGGTGCGCTGTGGAGTGAGCATTGTGGCTACAAGCATTCCCGGCCGCTGCTCCGCAAACTGCCGACGAGCGGGCCACATGTCGTGCAAGGGCCGGGGGAGAACGCGGGAGCAGTCGAACTCGGGGATGGGTTGGTGGTCGTGCTCAAGATCGAGTCTCACAACCACCCCAGCGCGGTCGAGCCGTTTCAGGGAGCGGCGACCGGCGTCGGAGGGATTGTCCGCGACATCTTTGCCATGGGAGCACGACCGATCGCATTGGCGGATTCGCTCCGCTTCGGGCCGCTGGAAGAGCCGCGTCAACAATATCTTTTCCACGGCGTTGTCGGAGGTATTGGCTGGTACGGGAACTGTCTGGGTATTCCGACTGTGGCAGGGGATGTCTTCTTCGCGCCCGAGTACCGGCAGAATCCCTTGGTCAATGCGATGTGTGTCGGCATCGCTGAACGCTCGGCGTTGATCCGGGCGCGTGCGACCGGACCAGGCAATCTGGTTGTCCTGGTCGGGGCAGACACCGGACGGGACGGCATTCACGGCGCGACCTTTGCATCGGTCGAGGATCCTGAACGCTCGCATCGAGGAGTCGTCCAGGTCGGTAACCCATTTTTGGAGAAACTCCTGCTCGAAGCGTGCCTGGAAGTGCTGGAGACTGGTGCGGTGGTCGCGATGCAGGATCTCGGCGCGGCGGGCCTGACCAGTGCGAGTGCGGAAATCGCGGCACGCGGTGGGACAGGGATCGAGCTCGATGTGGCACTCGTGCCGCGCCGGGAGACCGGAATGACGCCGTACGAGGTGATGCTCTCCGAGAGTCAGGAACGGATGCTCCTGGTCGTCGATCCTGAGGGAATCGACCGTGTGCTTGCGATCTTCCGGCGCTGGGAACTCCATGCGGTCGTCATCGGCCGGGTGACGGATGATGGACTGCTCCGGGTGCTCGAGGACGGGCAAGTTGTTGCTGAGCTGCCGGTCCGGCTTCTCACCGACGCTTGCCCGACTTATGTCCGCGAAGCTCGCGAAGCAGGTGAGATCAGGGAGCGTCGTGCCTTCGATCCGGATGCGCTACCCGATCTTCAGCCCGCCGAAGTAGCCGAAATGCTCGCGGCACTGCTTCGTTCGCCCAATATCGCGTCGCGTCGGCCGATCTATCGTACGTATGACCACACGATTCTCACCAACACGGTGCTGCCGCCTGGTGCGGCCGATGCGGCAGTGCTCCGGGTCAAAGGGCAACGATTCGGGATCGCGCTGAAAACAGACTGCAATCCCCGCTATTGCCTGCTCGACCCTCGGCTCGGTACCATGCACGCGGTCGCTGAGGCAGCGAGGAATGTCAGCTGTGTCGGAGCAGAGCCGCTGGCGATTACCGATTGCCTCAACTTCGGTAATCCCGAGCGGCCGGAGATCTATTACCAGCTCGTTCAGGCCATCGAAGGAATGGCGGAGGCCTGTACGGTACTCGGTATTCCCGTCGTGAGTGGAAATGTCAGTCTCTACAACGAAACGGAAGGGCGATCCATCCCTCCTACGCCGGTCGTTGGAATCGTCGGTCGGCTGGCCGACGTGCGGCGGTGTGTCGGTATGGGGTTTAGAGGTGAGGGAAAAGTCTTTCTGCTCGGTTCAGAGCTGGCGACGCTCGGCGGTTCCGAGTTCCTCGCCCAACGTTATGGACTGGTTGCCGGTGCCCCACCGCCGCTCGATCTGGAACTGGAGCGACGAGTTCAAGCATGCGTGCGGGAAGGGATCGCTCGCGGAATCGTCCTGGCTGCCCACGACTGCAGCGAGGGAGGCTTGCTCATCGCACTGGCCGAATCCTGCATGGTCGGACGGATCGGCGGTCGCTTCACCACCGAGTCACTCATCGCCGCCAATGGGCGATTGGACCGGGCGCTCTTCGGAGAGAGCGCATCGCGCGTGATCGTTCAAGTTGCTGAGGGGGCCGAAGGAGCGGTGCTGGGGCTGGCACGGGCCCATGGGGTACCGGTACAGGAATTGGGGCGGGCGGGTGGAGATCGCTTCGTCGTCGGTGAGCTGGTCGATCGGCCGCTCAGCGAGCTTATCGAGCTGTGGACGACCGGCTTAGTGAAATCGGCGTGAATTCCGATCGAGACATGGTAGACTGGACTCGTGGCGAAATGTGTCGCGAGCGAGGTGCTGCGTGGAAGAGTACAGTGGTCCACGCGAAGCGTGCGGGGTTTTTGGGGTTTTCGCTCCGGGAGCCGAAGCAGCCCGCTTGACCTTCTTCGGCCTTTATGCACTGCAGCATCGCGGGCAGGAGAGCGCTGGTATCGCGACGAGCGATGGTCGTTCGCTCTTCCTGCACCGGCGCATGGGTCTGGTGAGCAGTGCCTTCACCGAAGAGGATTTGCGGCGTTTACCGGGGCATATCGCGATCGGACATACGCGTTACTCGACGACGGGGAGCAGTGTTCCGATCAACGCTGGTCCGTTCCTCGTCGGTGCTGGTGAGCAAGTCCTCGCCGTTTCGCACAACGGCAACCTCGTCAACGGCGACCAGTTGCGAGCTGAACTCTTGGCCGAAGGCATCGCGTTGGAAAGTACGACGGATACGGAGGCACTTGCCTGGGCGATCGTCCGAGCACCGGGGCGAAATTGGGTCGAGCGGATCCGGGCAGCGATGGAGAAAATGGTCGGCGCGTATAGCCTCGCGATTCTCACGCGCGAGGCACTCATCGCGGTTCGCGATCCGCTGGGTATCCGTCCGCTTTGTCTCGGACGATTGGATGGGGGGTGGGTAGTTGCCTCGGAGACGTGCGCCCTGGCGACGATCGGTGCCGAGTTCGTCCGCGAGATCGAGCCGGGTGAAATCGTCGTGATCGACGAGGCGGGACTTCACGCGTATCCTGATCCGACAGTCGGCCCGGAGCAAGCGATGTGCGTTTTCGAGTTCATCTATTTCGCGCGACCGGACAGCGCGATCATGGGCCAGCGCTTGCACGTGGTGCGGCAGCGAATGGGCGCGGAGCTGTGGCGGGAGCATCCGGCCGATGCCGACCTCGTCGTCCCATTGCCAGATTCGGCGGTACCGGCGGCGATCGGGTATGCCTTGGCATCGGGGATCCCGTATGCCGAGGCGCTGATCAAGAACCGGTATATCGGTCGTACGTTCATTCAACCTGACCAGCGTCTGCGTGAGCAAGGGGTCAGACTGAAGTTCAATGCGTTGCCAGAAGTACTCGAAGGGAAGCGTGTCGTCCTCGTCGACGATACGATCGTACGGGGTACCACCAGCCGGCCGATCGTGGAACTGCTGCGGCAGAGCGGGGCGCGCGAGGTCCATATGCGGGTGCACTCGCCGCCCATCCGTTGGCCGTGCTATCTGGGTGTCGACATGGCGACACGCGAGGAGCTGATCGCCGCGCATCTCTCGGTCGAAGAGATCGGGCGAGCGATCGGGGCAGACTCGATCGGATATCTTTCGCTCGAGGGGCTGTTCCGAGCGATCGGTTTGCCGCGGGAGCGGTTTTGTGCTGCCTGCCTCACTGGGCGTTACCCGGTTCCTGTCCCGCCCGAACGGCTCTTGCGACGTCGCGCGACGCCTTTGGAGGATCATCCGACGTCTGAGAAAGAAACGGCCACGGTCGCGGTTGTTGCCGCACGTCAGTGCTGACGCATGGTGGGGCGAGGATCAGGTGAACACACGGTAGGGTGGCGACACCTTGCCGAACGCCGCGAAGAGTCGTGGGTTCCTGATCGAGCATCTTCTTGACCTGGCCGCTGGGTCTCCCTACACTCGGCGCGGAGGTCGGGTCGGGAAGGGAAGAGGAATAACCAGTGGCAGCGAAAGTTACCCCCTTGTACGAGCGCCATCGTTCCTTGGGAGCTCGCTTCATCGAGTTCGCTGGTTGGTTGATGCCCGTGCAGTACACCGGAATCGTCGCCGAGCATCTGGCTGTGCGGAGTCGTGCCGGATTGTTCGATCTCGGCCATATGGGGCAAGTCGTTGTCCGGGGATCCGATGCGCAAGCTTTCCTGCAGTGGCTCACTCCCAATGATGTCGCGGCGCTTCGACCGGGGCGGGCTCAGTATTCCATGCTGTTGTATCCGCACGGGGGTGTGGTCGACGACATCATGATCTATCGGCGCCCCGATCGTGAGGAGTACCTCGTCGTCGTCAATGCGGCGAATACCGAAAAGGATGTAGCCTGGTTGCTCGAGCATCGCGCGGAACGCGTGGAATGGCGAGTCGAGATCGAAGATGTGTCCGCCTCGACTGGTATGCTCGCCCTGCAGGGACCGAGGTCGGAAGCAATTCTGCAACGACTGACCCCAGCTGATCTGTCCGCCGTGCAGTCGTTCGACGCGATCGTCTCCACTGTTGCCGGAGTGCCGACCTTGATCGCTCGAACCGGTTACACCGGCGAAGACGGATTCGAGCTGTACTTTCCGATCGACCATGTCGGAGATTTGTGGGATCGCTTGCTGGAAGCTGGGAAATCGGACGGGATCGTACCCGTCGGACTAGGAGCGCGCGATACGCTCCGCCTCGAGGCCTGCTTACCGCTGTATGGCAACGAGCTCTCAGCAGAGATCACGCCGCTGGAGGCTGGTTTGGGCTGGGTTGTCAAGTTCGACAAGGGCCCCTTCATCGGACGGGAGGCGCTGGAGCGTCAGCGGCAGGAAGGGCCACCCCGGCGACTGGTGGGGTTCGAGTTGGTGGAGCGTGGTGGCATTCCGCGTACCGGTTACGAAGTACGGCAGGAGGGCGAGCGTGTCGGTTACGTAACCAGTGGGACGAACTCGCCAACGCTTGGGAAACCGATCGGGCTCGCGCTCGTCGACCGGAGGGCGGCCGGTATCGGCCGTGAGCTGTCCGTGGTGATCCGGGGTAGGGACGTGCGAGCGGTACAGGTGCGAACGCCCTTCTATCGGCGACCCAAGAGCTCGACGTCTCATTCGTAGAAGGAAAGGGAAGGAGCGAGAGCGATGGCTGAAGTACGTGAGGGTTTGCGCTATACGCGGACTCACGAGTGGGTGCGTGTCGAGGGAGACGTGGCAGTCGTTGGCGTGACGGATTTTGCGCAGTCCGAACTCGGGGACATCACCTACCTCGAGCTTCCGGAGCCAGGGACCGTCGTCAAGCAGGGTGAGTCGATGGGAGTGATCGAGTCGGTCAAGGCAGCGTCCGACATCTATGCTCCGGTGTCCGGCGAGGTCGTCGAAGTGAACCGGTCGGTGGTGGACTCGCCGGAGTTGGTGAATAAGAGTCCCTACGACGAGGCATGGCTGGCCAAGATAAGGCTGTCCGCCCCGGAAGAATTGGAGCGATTGATGGATGCGACGGCGTATCGGCAGTTCTTGGCGGAAACTGCAGCGATGGCATAACTGCCGAGTGACTCGAATGGAGTGAGGGCCGATGGTCTTCTCGCCGCATACAGCTGACGATCGGGCGAGAATGCTGCAGGAGATCGGCGTCGAACGGCTCGAGGAGTTGTTCGCGGCGATCCCTGCTTCGTACCGCTTTCCGCAACTCGATCTGCCTCCAGCCATCTCGGAAGCGGAGATCTACCGAGAACTTCTCGAGTGGTCGATGCAGAATTTCTCGACTGCGACGACAGCGAGTTTTCTCGGCGCTGGATCGTACAACCACTATGTTCCAGCTGTCGTTCAGCAGATTCTCTGGAGAGGCGAATTCTATACCGCGTACACGCCGTATCAACCTGAGGTATCGCAGGGAACGCTCCAGGCTATCTACGAGTTCCAGTCGCTGATCTGTCTCCTCACTGGGATGGAAGTCAGCAATGCCTCCATGTACGACGGAGCCACGGCGCTCGCCGAGGGGGCACTCTTGTGCGTTTCGCCGCCACGCGGGCGAAACAAGATCGTCGTCGCCGGGACCGTCCATCCTCACTACCGGAGTGTTCTCCGTACCTACACGAGAGGACTACCGGTCTCCATCGTCGAGGTCCCGATACCGGAGACGCTTCGGCTCCAGCCGAATGATGTGGCGCAGTATCTCGATGATGCAACGGCTTGCCTCGTCGTGCAGTATCCGAACTTCTACGGTCGCATCGAGAATCTCGCTGGCTTCGCCGAGCGAGCGCACGCGGTCGGTGCCCGACTGGTCGTTTCGGCCTATCCGATCGCACTCGGCCTGCTGCGGCCTCCGGGTGAGCTGGGGGCTGATGTCGTGACCGGCGAGGGACAATGCTTGGGAATCCCTCAATCGTTCGGTGGGCCAGCGTTGGGGATTCTGGCAACCCGGATGGAGCTCGTGCGCCATCTTCCGGGCCGGTTGATCGGTGCGACGGTCGACCGGGAGGGGAAACGCGGATTCGTGATGGTGTTGCAGACGCGCGAGCAGCATATCCGACGCGAAAAGGCGACATCGAATATCTGTACGAATCAGGGACTCATGGCCCTGGCGGCGACCGTCTATCTCTCGACGCTTGGAAAGCAGGGTCTGCGCAAAGTCGCTGAGCTCTGTTACCACAAGGCGCATTACCTGGCCGAGCGGATCGCCGACCTTCCCGCTTGGAACGTCATTGGAGATGGTCCCTTCTTCAATGAGTTCGCGGTACGTTGCCCGCGCGATCCACGCGAGATCAACGCGTTCCTCCTCGAACGAGGAATCATCGGCGGGCTCGCACTGGGTGACTTGGTTCCCGGGCAGCAGGACCTGATGCTGTTGTGTGCGACTGAACTGACGACGCGGGAACAGATCGATCGGCTCGTCGAGGCGCTCCGCGAGGCGACCGCCTGAGTCGGCAGAGACGAGATCGTTGGGGCACAATGGAACCCGAGCACTCGGTGCGAGGTGCTCGGGTTTTTGCGTAGGGGAGCGGGGAATGCCTTTACCGCAGGTGGCGATCGTCGGGCGTCCGAACGTCGGAAAGTCGACGCTGTTCAACCGGCTCCTTCGCCAGCGGCGGGCTATCGTCGAGGAGGTCCCCGGCACGACGCGTGATCGGATCTATGGGATCGTCGAATGGAATGATCTGCGCTTCGGCCTGTTCGATACCGGCGGTCTTCTGACCGAGGAGGAAATCGAGCGCTCCAGCGAACGCGAACTCGTCGAGGCGACGAAGGCACAGGCTGAACTCGCTATCGCAGAGGCCGATCTGGTGATCTTCGTCGTCGATGCCTCAGCGGGACCGACTGCCGGTGACTGGGAGGTCGCCGATTTCCTGCGGCGAACCGATAAGCCGATTCTCCTCGTGGCGAACAAGGCGGAATCGCGGGAACGCGAGTTCAATGCGTTGCAATTCTATGAGCTGGGGCTCGGTGACCCAATTCCCGTGTCGGCGCTCCACGGACGGGGTATCGCTGATCTACTCGACGCGATCGCCGAACGTCTCCCCCGACGTGAAGAGGACGGAACTGCCGAGGCGGAGGCACCGAAGATCGCGATCGTGGGACGGCCGAATGTTGGAAAATCGGCTCTGCTCAATGCGATTCTCGGTCAGCCGCGTCAGATCGTCTCGCCTATTCCTGGCACGACGCGCGATGCGGTGGATACCGAGTTGGTTTGGAAAGGACAGCCGATCGTCCTCATCGACACGGCGGGTATCCGGCGTCCTGGCCGAATCGAACGAGGCATCGAGCGCTATAGCATCCTGCGAGCAGAACGGGCAATCGAGCGGTCAGACGTGGCGATCCTGGTGGTCGACGCGACGGAACCCTTCACGCATCAAGACCAAGCTGTAGCAGGCAAGGTGCTCGATGCCAAGAAGGGAATCGTGGTCGCCATCAACAAGTGGGATCTTTTCGAGCACATGGAGGGGGAGGGAGCGCGCGAAGCGTACGAGGAGGATGCGCGGGAAGCGTTTCACTTCATGCCCTGGGCTCCGCTCGTCTTCGTTTCGGCATTGACTGGTAAGAATGTCGAGCACGTCGTGGATCTGGCGCTGGTGGTCGTGGCCGAGCGGTCACGGCGTATACCGACAGCAGAACTGAACCAACTATTACGGGAGGCGATTGCCCATCATCCACCCCCGACACGACCGGGGAAGTGGGTCAAGTTCTATTATGTGACGCAGCCGGAAGTGAATCCGCCTACCTTCGTGTTCTTTTGCAATCGTCCGCAGCTCGTTCACTTCTCCTACAAGCGCTATCTCGAAAACCGAATCAGGGAGCGCTACGGTTTTCTCGGCACGCCGATCGAGCTCGTCTTCCGGGAGCGCGAGCGTTCGGCACCTGCGTGGGAGCGTGGCAAGGCTGGGCGATCGTAGAGCAGCGAAAGGATCGTAGAGCCAGATGGACGAGCGGTTGTGGGAGTGGGATTTCGAGGTCGCCGAAGCGATCGCGTGCGAGGAGCGGCGGCAAAGCCGGACGATCGAGCTGATCGCATCGGAGAACTTCACCAGTCCGGCGGTCCTGGCGGCGGTTGGTTCCGTGCTGACCAATAAATATGCGGAAGGGTATCCTGGACGGCGCTATTATGGCGGATGCGAGTGTGTCGATCGTGTGGAGGAACTCGCGATCCAGCGCGCGAAGCGGTTGTTCGGTGCGCCACACGTCAATGTTCAGCCTCATTCGGGCGCACAGGCGAACATGGCTGCTTTCTTCGCCGTTTTGCAGCCAGGTGACCGGATCCTCGGGATGAGCCTGCAGCATGGCGGTCATCTGACGCATGGCGCGAAGGTCAATCTCTCAGGTCGATGGTTCGAGGTGGCTTTCTACGGGGTCGATCCGGATACCGAGCGGATCGATTATGACGCGGTTTGGCATATCGCGCGCGAAATACGACCCAAGTTGATCATTTCCGGAGCGAGTGCGTATCCGCGAGTGATCGACTTTGCACGGTTGCGCGAGATCGCCGACGACGTGGGAGCGATCCTGATGGCCGACATCGCGCACATCGCCGGTCTCGTGGCGGTAGGCTTGCATCCGTCTCCCATCGGTGTCGCCCAGCTCGTTACGACCACGACGCACAAGACGCTGCGGGGACCACGTGGGGGAATGATCATGTGCGATGCGGAATTCGCTGAAGCAGTCGACAAGGCAGTGTTCCCCGGAACACAGGGCGGGCCGCTCATGCATGTCATTGCTGGGAAAGCGGTCGCCTTGGGCGAGGCTTTGCGCCCGACGTTCCGGACCTACATCGAGCGCGTGCTGGAGAATGCGCAGGTGTTGGCGGAGACGTTGCAGGCGGAAGGGTTCCGCCTCGTTTCGGGAGGGACCGACAATCATCTCCTACTGGTCGACCTTCGCTCGCATGGACTCTCTGGTCGGAAGGCCGAACGGGTGCTCGACGAGGTGGGTATCACCGTCAACAAAAACACGATCCCGAACGACCCGAAACCGCCGACGCAAGCCAGTGGTATCAGGCTGGGGACGCCAGCGATGACGACGCGTGGTTTCGGCCCGGACGAGATGCGCCTGACTGCCCGCTGGATCGCCGACGTGTTGCGTGCACCTGACGACGAATCGGTCAAGGCGCGAGTGCGTGCTGAAGTCGCCGAGCTGGTTTCCCGATTCCCGGTTCCCGGCGTTACCATAGAAGCACGAACTGGCGTCGATGATGGTACTGTTTGAGCGACACGGAACAGGCGACGCTCATGACGATCGAGCGAGCGATCATTGCGATCATCACGGCACTGGTCGCAGCTGTCGTCTGTGGAGCGACGATTCCGCGCGTCATCCGGGTCGCTGAGCGCTTCGATCTCCTCGCCTACCCAACGGAGGCACGCTGGGTCCACCGCCGACCGGTTCCTCGTATCGGGGGCTTGGCGATTTTCTTGGGCTTTTTGAGTGGATTAGCGGCGACATTTGCACTCCCGGTGGATCGGTTTCCACAGGAGATCGAACGAATTCTCCTTCTGGTATTGGGAGCGACGATCATCTTGGGAGCGCACCTGTACGATGATCTCTTAGGTCTCTCTCCGCTGGCGAAACTGCTCTGGCAGGTCACCGGTGCTCTGATCGTAATCTTGCCTCGCTTGCGGGGGACGGAGCATGGACTGGTTATCGAGCAATTCAATAGTCCGTTCGGCGGTGTGGTCGTGCTGCCTCTGGCTCTCGCCGTGCCTTTCACGTTGTTTTGGATCGTCGGTATGATGAATACAGTCAATTTTCTGGACGGGTTGGACGGTCTCGCTGGCTCTGTCACACTGATTGCTGCTCTGGTGATGTTCGTCCACACCTTCTTCCGCCCGGCGGGAAATCCGCAGTTCACGATTTCACTCTTGGCGGCTGCACTGGCTGGGAGTGTGGTTGGTTTCCTCCTCTACAACTGGCATCCCGCGCGGATCATGATGGGTGATTCGGGAGCGATGCTGCTCGGGTACGTGCTGGCGGTCCTGAGCATCATCGGGGGAGCGAAGATCGCCACCGCGCTTCTCGTTTTGTGGGTTCCGATCCTGGATGTCGCCTGGCTGATCGTCTACCGCTTGTGGAATGGGCGCTCGCCGCTGGAGGCCGACCGGGGACACCTTCACCACAGGTTGCTCGACCTGGGGTGGTCGCAGCGCCGGATCGCCCTGGCTTTCGTCACGATTTCCGGAGCGTTCGGAGTTTTGGCACTGGTGATGCCGGCACCTCTCTATAAGTTCATTACGTTGGTTATCGGTGGACTCGTGGGGCTCGCCGTGCTTTCCTGGCTCGCACGCCTCGAGCCAGTGCCCTATCGAGCGGAGCAGCAGCAGGAGCCCAAAGCATCGTCACAGTGAGAGCCCTTGTGGAAGACATCGAAGCGGGGAGAAGCGATGCCGCTCTATGAGTATCGTTGCCGACGGTGCCGACGTCGATTCACCAAGTTGTTCCGTTCGATCGCCACAGCGGGTGATCCAGGTCCGTGCCCGCACTGTGGCGGGACGGAAGTCGATCGATTGCTCTCGCGTATCGTGGTTCAGCGTCGCCACCCGGAGCGTTCGGAGCCGCTGGATAGGGTCGAATGGAGTAACGAGGAGCCGGAGGCAAGCGAATTCCCTACCAGTTGGGAGGACGACGAAGGCGGTGAGTTGCCGGAATTGCCGGATACGGATGATCCCCGGGAACTCGCACGCTGGACGCGGGAGATGAGCGCGCTCGCCGGCGAACCTCTGGATCCAGCTCTGGAGCGTGCCCTGCGGGATCTCGAGCGTGGGGAGGATCCGGACCGCGTCCTGGAGCGGTTAGACGAAGAGACGCTTCTCGCGGATACCGCCGAGGAAGACGGAAGCAGTACTTTAGAGCAGGTCGATTAGCGATTCCGCCACCATTGCCACGCCAGTAGCAGACTCGCACCGACGATACCGAGAAGACCGAAGAAGAGTATGGGGCCGATCCAACGGACGAGCCACTCGGGATGCCAGACGTTCAGCAAGAGACTCAAACTGATCGCTGCTGCCGCGAGCAAGATGGCGGTGATAAGCCGGTTGACCATCGCGCTCAAGCGCTGCGTCGCGTCCGGCAGCTCAGCGAGGTGCATGGTCACTTCGAGTTCGGCTTGCTCGAGTCGGCGAAGAAGGCGATCGATCCGGCGCGGAAATCCGACTGCTTGGCGCGCACTGTCCTCGAGCATGCGGGCCACCTGAGGGAGCCACGACTCGGGGTGATAGCGCTGCATGAGCAAGCGGCGCACGTACGGTTCTGCGACAAGAAATGGTTGAAAAGAGGGATCCAACCGCTGTCCGACTCCCTCATGCATCGAGAGCGTTTTGACGAGAAGGCTCAGTTCGGGGGGAAGCGTCAAACGCCAGCGGCGCATCAAGCGAGAGAGGTCGGCGATAACTTCGCCGAAGCGATACTCACCGAGCGAAAGCCCGTAGTATCGTTCGGCGAGATGCTGGAGTTCGCGGCGCAGTGCTGGTCGATCAGCCTCGTGCCGGACGATCCCGAGTCGCCCCAGGCTATCGATGAACGCATCGAAGTCGTTACGGATGAAGGCCAGCAGCGCATCGGCGAGTTCGGCGCGCACGAAGGGATCGACTCGACCGACCATTCCGAAGTCGTAGACGACGAGCCGACCGTCGGGGAGAACGGCGAAGTTGCCAGGATGAGGGTCGGCGTGAAAGAAGCCATGAACGAGGACACAGTCGAGGACGAAACGAGCCGCTTGCAGCGCGAGTGCGTGGCGATCGATGCGAGCGCGGTCGAGTTCCTCGATGCGATCGATAGGGATACCATCGATTCGGCGCAGCGTGAGAACCGTCTCGGTGGTTCGGTGCCAAAAGACGCGGGGAATGACGATATCTGGCCGATCAACGAGAAGGGTGCGGAAGCGATCGGCGTTGCGTCCTTCTCGCCGGTAGTCGAGTTCGCTGCGTATGGTCCAGGCGAACTCGTCGAGGAGACCAACGAGATCGTAGTCGCGGGCGAGTGGACTGTGCCGACTGGCGAACTCGGCGATCTCGCGGAGCAGGGCTAAGTCTTCCTCGATCATCTCGACGATGCCCGGTTTGCGGACTTTCACGATGACGTTCGTCCCGGTCGGTAAGGTCGCTGCATGGACTTGACCGATCGAGGCCGAGGCGAGAGGGTTCGGATCGAAGGTGGCGAAGAGTTCGCCGAGCGGTCTTCCGAAACTTCGCTCGATCTCAGCGATGATCTGTTCGGCGGGGATCGGGGGAACACGATCGCGGAGCAGGGCAAGTTCAGCGATGTAGTCTGGTGGCAAGAGATCGTCGCGGGTCGACAAGATTTGTCCGAGCTTGATGAAGGTTGGCCCGAGTTCCTCGAGGGCGAGGCGGAGACGGACTGGAGTTGGGAGCTCTGGTCCTCGCGGAGCGCGGCGGAGTCGGGCAGGAATGGGGGCTCCGAGGTGATCGAGCAGCCACCCCAGTCCATGCTTGGAGAAGACGCCGGCGATCTCGAGTACTCGCCGGCGATGCGCGAACATTCGACGCGGAAAGAGCAATCGTGGTGCTACCACTGTCCCGATGTGCCTCCTCAGAACGCGTCCGGGTATGGCATCTTCTCGGCAGTATAATCGCGGATCGGAAAAGCACTCGGGAGGCGAACGATGGTGTATTCGATGCGACGCGTGGAACGCTGGGCACGCGATCCCGGGTTAACGGTGCGCATGATGATCGTGCTCGCCGGTTTGGCCTTGCTCTATCTGTTCTTTCTTTCCGCGCTGATTTGGAGCGGGGTGGATACGGCGACGGTGCTCGTCATCGCCGTGCTCCTGGCGCTGTTCCAGTTCGTCTTCTCTGATCGATTGGCGTTGGCGAGCGTGGGGGCCAGAATCCTGAAACCGGGCGAGATGCCGCGACTTCAAGAGATGGTCGAGCGGGTGGCGGCACTCGCCGGGGTACCACGCGTACGGGTCGGTATCATCGAGACACCGGTGCCGAACGCGTTCGCCATCGGTAAGCGACTCTCCTCGTCGACGGTAGTCGTGACTCGCGGACTCCTCGAACTCTTGAACGAAGAGGAACTCGAGGCCGTCATCGCGCATGAGATCGCGCACGTCCGCAACCGTGACGTGCTCGTCATGACGATCGCTGGGTTTTTCGTCGTTGTGGCTCAGCTCGTCTTTCGCTTCTTCCTGTGGGGAGCGGGCGGGGGCTCGGATCGAAGGCGCGGCAACGCGATCGCCCTGGCTTTCGTCGTCTCTCTGCTGGTCTGGATCATCGGGCAGTTACTGCTTTTGGCGCTCTCGCGCTACCGCGAGTTCGTGGCTGACCGGATGGCTGGGATCGTGACGGGGCGTCCGCTGGCGCTTGCTTCTGCTTTGTGGAAGATCGATGGCCGGGTCAAGCGCATTCCGCGTCGTGATTTGCGGGAAGTGGAGGAGCTGGCTGCGTTCTTCATCATCCCGCCGATCAGTCGCGAAAGCCTGGCATCGCTCTTGTCGACGCATCCGCCGGTGGAGGAGCGTGTTCGCCGCTTGGAGCAGCTGCAGCGGCAACTCGAGGGGGTGCGGTGAGACGATTCCTCGATATTCTGTTGGGACGCGCAGCGCGACCGGCACCGGCGAAGTTAGAGGGGCTGTTAGCCATCGCGAGCGCTGCGATCACTATGGAGGCGCAGCTCGGCTTCCGGCCATGCCGGATGGCTGGCATGGTCTTCAAGCCGATCGAGTCGGTGTATTTCGAACGAGCGCAGGAAGAATTGGAGGAACTCCTGCGGATCGCTGTGAAGGAAACGCAAAGTCGATTCCGACTCTCGACCGATTCCTACCGCTACCGCTGGGTCATTCTCGAGGATCCCGACTTCGAGGATCTCGTCGCCACGATCCAGGCGGCAAGCCAGATTTTGACAGAGCATGGCTTTGGGGAACAGCTCTTAGCAGCGGTTTTCCGATTCGACGACCAGCAGGGGCAGCCTCTTTTCTGGATCTATCAGTACAAGCTCGGAGCTTTCACGCCGTTTGCACCGCGGAAAGGTCGGCAGCGAGACGAAGCGCTCGAGCTTCGTCTCGCTGCTGTACTGGAGCACGAGTTGCCGATCGAGCGGAGACCGGAACTTTGGTATGCATTATGGGATATCCCGTTTTCTGTCACCCAGGAATGAGCCCATCGCCAACGAAGAGTTGGCGCGCCTCCTCGATCGTCGTGTCTGGTGGCGGCAGAATGACATCCGACTCGACGAACTCGTCCGGGGAGACAGGAATCCCGTGCCGCCGGACCTGATCGAGGAGTTCGGCGAGCAGAGTGCGAAAGCGCTCCTCGTCCCCAGCGGCTACCGCTTCCACGATCGCGTTGTCCAGCGCATTCAATCGGTCGAGGAGGCTACTTTCGATCCGATACTGGCCCTCGGTGAGGATACGAACGATCACGGCTGTCCTCCCTCTGGAAGCGATTTGGGAGATTCTCCCTGCCCCAATTGCTGACGGAGTGCAGCGAGTTCCGCTTCCACCGACGACGAAACGGAGATGCGAGCTAGTTCGCGTTCGACCACGTCTTGGCGTGTGCCGGTGAGGTCTTCCAGGGCGCCCGAGGTGAGCAGTTCGTCGATCGCCGAGGCACGGGCTTGCAATTGCTCGGTCTTCTGCTCCGCGCGTTCCAGTGCGAGTCCGACATCAGCCATTTCTTCCGAGATACCGGTGACTGCCTCGTTGATCTTGACTTGGGCTTCTGCAGCCGAGTATTGCGCTTTGATGACTTCCTTCCGGGTGCGGAAGGCCTCCACCTTGGCGCGGAGACGCATCTCGGCTTGCTCGAGCTTGGCCTGTTCTTGTTCGAGTGTCTGAATCTGGCGATCCAAATCCGCGATCTGTTGCTGAGCGATCGCCTTCCGTTCCAGAGCCAGGCGTGCGAGGTCTTCCCGCCCAGCGCTCAGGGCTTGGCGAGCTTGCTCCGTCAGACGGTCCAGCGATTCCTGCAGCTTGGCGCGCTGGAGCTCCAAGCGCCGGCGAGAGGTGGTCACGTCGACGATGCCACGGCGTACCTGCTGGAGCAGCTCAAGTTGCCGTTCGTAGGCGTAATCGAGCGTTTCCCGCGGATCTTCGGCACGATCGAGCAGGCGACTCAGTTTCACTTTAACGAAAGTCGTCATGCGGGAGATGAGGCCCATCGCTGTCTCCTTTCCAGCGTGCGTACCTGGTGCTAGTATAGGCGCTGGTTGGGAATAGAACCAGAGATGCCTCATCCCGATCGGAGGGAAGGGTGGTATGGAGTTTACAGGGCTACTGTTTTGGCTTTTGTTCCTCTTTTCGATCCTGTCGCCGGTTCTGCAGCGCCGCTTTTTGGAAATGAATCGGTTGCGCTTGATCCATCAGTTGGAGCAGCGGCGGGGTAGCCGGGTGATCACTCTGATCCACCGGCAAGAGGCGGTTTCATTTCTCGGCATTCCTCTGGCACGCTACATCGATATCGACGATGCTGAAGCAGTCCTGCGCGCTATCCGGTTGACGCCGCAAGAGATGCCGATCGATTTCATCGTCCATACGCCGGGTGGATTGGTTTTAGCTGCGGAGCAGATCGCTTCGGCACTGGTTCGTCATCGCGGCAAGGTCACTGTCTTCGTTCCCCACTATGCCATGTCGGGTGGCACGCTGATTGCCTTGGCAGCGGACGAGATCGTGATGGATGAAAATGCCGTGCTGGGACCGGTCGATCCGCAGATCGGCCAGTATCCGGCTGCTTCAGTGCTGCGTGTCGTCCGGGAGAAGCCGGTCGCGGAGATCGACGATCAAACCTTGATTCTCGCGGACATCGGCGAGAAAGCGATGCGGCAGGTGAATGCGACGGTTCGTCACATTCTCATGGCGAACGGACGTTCCGAGGAGGAGGCCCAGCGAATCGCTGATGTTCTGACGTGTGGACAGTGGACCCATGACTACCCCATCGATGTGGAAGAGGCACGGCAGCTCGGGTTACCGGTCACGGTGGGGGTACCGGACGAAGTGTACCAGCTCATGGAGCTCTACCCGCAAGCGATGCAACGACGTCCCTCGGTACAGTACATCCCTGTTCCCTACGAGACGCCGCGGCCGCGGGATAATCAGCAGCGACGTTAGAGAATCGAGAGCGTCCTTCGGCTTTCTGGATGGAAAAGCGAGGCACGTTCGGGTAAACCGGCTCGCCGCTGATGGGTGACTAAGGAATCGTGGTGGGTAGGCACGAGCGAGGAAAACGTGCTATACTGTGTGGCTGGAAACGGATCGGGGTGTGGCGCAGTTGGTAGCGCGCGGCGTTTGGGACGCTGAGGTCGGAGGTTCGAGTCCTCTCACCCCGACCGTGCGGGAGTAACTCAGCTGGTAGAGTGCCGGCCTTCCAAGCCGGTTGTCGCGGGTTCGAATCCCGTCTCCCGCTCCGACTTCCTTGACAACAGCAAAGCCGAGCAGGGTGGGAACGAGTTGGGATGAAGGGGCGTTTCCCTCTGCTGGCTCATAGAGTGTCGTGCGCCCTGTGCTCGGCGTGCCGGTCGCTTGTCACCGGTAGGTTGCCGGGAAGCGATGCGCCTCAGCGTCCCGCCTCGAGTATCTTCGCTCACTGAACGATGAACGCAAGTGGTCCAACCGTGTTTCGTTTCGAGCGACCTCAGTCTGAAGGAAGAGCGAGCCTCGAGCCAGCGAGAACTGCTCATCGATCCTTGATCGCCTTTTCCTCGATCCGATGACGAGCGGGAGCATCGGTGGGAGATTCTGGCCTGCTGGTGGAATGCGAAAGCTGGGGGCCTGCACCTCGTTCTTGCTCTCCCGGTGCAACCCTGGCTCGCCGGAGCACGACTGTGGAGCGGATTGACTCCTGAACCCATTCGGGCGATACTGGCATCGAACGCGGGAAGGAGCGAAAGCGATGCGTGCGCGGGCTGCCGTCTTGGCGGAGGTCAAAAAGCCGCTGGAGATCTGGGAACTCGAGGTCGATGCACCCAAGGAAGGCGAGGTGTTGGTCCGCGTCGTCGCGGCTGGAGTGTGCCACAGTGACCTGCACTATATCCAAGGAGATCTGGAGACGCCTCTCCCGGCAATCCCTGGTCATGAGGGGGCAGGAGTGGTGGAGGCAGTGGGGCCGGGTGTGACGCGTTTCCGACCTGGGGATCCGGTGGTGTTCGTCTTCCGTGCGTTCTGTGGACATTGCTTTTACTGTCTCAACGGGCGTCCAGCTCTCTGCGATTTCAGTAATCCGATTCGGCGAACCGGGCGGATGTTCGATGGCACGACGCGTTTTCATCGAAACGGCACTGATGTGCACCATGTTCTCGGGGTCTCTTGTTTTGCCGAGTACACGGTCGTTCCCGAGCAGGGTCTTTTGTCCCTTCCCCCGGACATCCCCTTGGATCGTGCAGCTTTGGTGGGTTGTGGCGTGACGACTGGTGTGGGGGCGGTGCTCTTCGCTGCGGGTGTGCGCGCGGGGGAGACCGTTTTGGTGATCGGTTGCGGCGGCGTCGGACTCAATGTGGTACAGGGTGCTGCCCTGGTCGGCGCGGGTCCGGTGATTGCAGCTGATGTCGTTCCGCAAAAACTGGAATGGGCACGTCAGCTCGGGGCCACCCATACCATCGATCCGAGGGAACAGGACGTGGTCGAGGTGGTGCGGGAACTCACTGGTGGGCGCGGTGCGGACTATGCCTTCGAAGTGATCGGTCGTGCGGACACAATCCAACAGGCCTATGCGGCGACGCGCAAGGGTGGTACCACGGTCATCGTGGGGCTCACGCCGATGGGAACGACCGTACCGCTGGACCCGTTGGATCTCTTGCGGACGGAGAAGACGATCAAGGCAACACTCTATGGGAGCGCGAATTTACCACGGGACATCCCCCGACTCCTCGAGCTGTATCGGCTCGGTCGTCTCCGGCTGGACGAACTGATTTCCCGGCGACTTCGCCTGGAGGAGATCAACGACGGATTCGAAGCGATGCTCGCGGGCAGCGTCGCGCGAAGCATCGTCGTGTTCGAGCACTGAATCACGTGCTCTCCGCTCGTGGCAGGAGGCGCGCAAACCGTCGCTTACCGACTTGGAGCACGACTGGCTCCTGGAGTTCCAGCATTTCCTCCGGATCGTCGAGTCGCCGTCCGTCCAAGCGGACCCCGCCCTGCTGGACGAGTCGCCGTGCCTCGTTGTTACTGCGGGCGAACCCCGCTAGCACGACATAATCGAGAACACGTGCGCGTCCCGGCACGGGAACCTCGGGAATCTGCTCGGGGATTTCTCGGAGCCGGTGTACTCGGTGGAAGTGCTCACGCGCTCGCTCAGCTGCTTCGGGCGAGTGCAGGTCACTGACGATGACGAACGCGAGATGCTCCTTGGCGTCGCGTGGATTGAGCCGTCCCGCGCTCATCTCCACGAGCATGCGGTCGATCTCTTCGTCTGGGATGTCGGTCAGGAGCCGAAAATAGTCGCCTAAAACATGATCGGGAATCGACATGATCTTGCCGAACATCTCCTCTGGTGGATCATTGACCGCGATGTAATTGCCATAACTCTTGCTCATCTTCAGATGGCCGTCCGTACCGACGAGGAGCGGTACGGTGAGGATGTCCTGGGGTTCCAATCCGTACTCGCGCATGATATCGCGGCCGACGAGGAGATTGAAGAGCTGGTCGGTGCCACCGATTTCGACGTCGGCTTGGATCGCCACTGAGTCGTAGGCTTGCAGGAGTGGATAGAGAAGCTCGGTGATGGAGATGGGCGATCCTTCCTCGTAGCGCTTCGCGAAGTCCTCGCGCGTGAGTAGCTTGGCAACGGTGTACTTACTGGCGAGGCGAATGACATCCTCCAGCGTGAAATTACCGAACCAGCTGCTTTGCCAAACGATCTCGGCCCTCGTCACATCGACAACCTTGAAGAATTGCTCGAGATAAGTTTCCGCGTTGGCTCGTACTTCTTCGGCGGTGAGCATCGGCCGCTGGGACGAGCGCCCGGAGGGATCGCCGATTCGGGCAGTCCAGTCACCGATGATGACGACGACCTGATGACCCAATGCTTGGAACTGCCGGAGCTTGCGAAAACAGACGTAGTGACCGAGGTGGATGTCTGGTCGGGTCGGATCGACCCCGAGCTTGACGCGGAGCGGCTGCTCGCCGAGCAGCCGGGCACGCAAGTGCTCGCGGACGACGACATCGACCGTGCCGCGCGAGAGGAGCAGATCAACGAACGCTTCTCGCTCATGAACCGGGATCATCGATCACCTCGACTCCTTCCAGGGTTACGTGGAGCGCTTGTACGAGCGGTGGGGGCCAATCGGCCATCGCTGCCTGAAGCACAGCTCGCCCGTTCCGTTCGTCATCGCGCATCTGTTCGACCAATGCTTCGGCATCGGGAAATGCGCGATCCGGTCGGATCCGTTCGATGAAGTACACCGTGATCGTCTCGCCTCGCAAAGTCGGATAGGTCTGGTCGATCAGATAGACCTCGACAGCGTGACCCGCGCCGGGAAAGGTCGGACGGCTGCCGATATAGGCGAGCGCTGGATACCAGCTACCCGAGAGATGAGCGATGGCAGCGTAGATCCCATCACCTGGGAGCATGAGCCGATCAGCGACAGCGATATTTGCCGTAGGGAAACCTAACTGGGATCCTCTCCCCGTGCCAGCGACGACCGTGCCAGTGAGCGCGTACGGCCGACCGAGCAGTGTCCCGGCTTCGCGCACTGCACCGGCGGCGATCAGCTGGCGAATTCTCGTCGACGAGATCGTCTCGCTGAGCTCGCTCAGGCGAGGGAGCACCACGACTTCGAACCCATGAGATCGACCGAGTTCGCGCAAGAGAGCCGGGTCTCCCGTTCGACCACGCCCGAAATGGAAGTCTTCCCCGACCACGATCGTGGTCAAGTGCGTCGACTGCACGAGAAGGTCGACGAATTCTTTTGGGGAGAGTGCAGCAAAGGAGCGGTCGAACTGCACGAGAAGCACGCGATCGATGCCGCAGGCGAGGATGAGGCGAAGTCGCTGATCCGTGAGGGAGAGGCGTTGCGGTGCCCGCTCAGGTGCGAGAACTTCGAGAGGTAGCGGGTCGAAGGTAATCGCCAGGCTCGGTAGCCCGCGCGTCGCTGCGCGTTCATGAACGGTTGTGAGGAGGTACTGGTGACCACGGTGGACACCATCGAAGTTGCCGATGGTCACGACATGAGGCTCAGGCGGAATGTCACTCCAGGAGCGAATGATCCTCATTGGGCGTCTAGCCTCTCCATCCAGACCCGTCGCGATGCACGAGGACCGGCTGCCAGTATCGCTTTTGTGGGTCGAAATGAGCGAGTCCGATCCAGTTCCCATCTGGGGCGTAGGCGCGAGCAGTGGTGCCAGGTGAGCTGCTCGCTGAACAGCGCACCGGCGCGCCATGATACCATGCTCGAAGTTCCCGTTCAGGAACCAACAAAACGGGGAGTTCCGCAACGAACTCATCCGGGTGACGAGCGATCAATGGCCAGGATGATGGTGTGAGCACACGATTCAACTCGTCGATCGACCAGGCGGAAGCGAGCGAAAATCGGCCCACGCGCGTGCGGACGAGGCCGTGCAGGTAAGCGCCAGTGCCCAAGCGGGTACCGAGGTCGCGAGCAAAGGAACGGACATAGAATCCCTTCCCACAGTCGAGCGAGACGATGAGATCCGGATACGAATACTGCACGAGACGTAGGCTGTTGACTCGCACCACGCGTCGTTTGAGCGGCACTGGCTGACCAGCCCGGGCACGCCGGTAGGCTGCGACGCCGCCAACTTTCAGTGCCGAATAGATCGGCGGCTGTTGTTCGTATTCGCCGAGGAACTCGGCGAGTGCCGACTGGACGTCTCGGAGCGAGGGTCGGTACAGGGATAGCGGTGAGGCTGCCAGCGGTTCACCTTCGAGATCGTCGCTCGTCGTCCCGGTACCGAGGACAATGTGTGCGACATAGCTTTTGTCCGCATCGGCTGCGTGTCGGACGAGGCGCGTGGCGATACCGACAGCGATAACGAGCAACCCTTCGGCGGCCGGGTCGAGCGTGCCGCCGTGACCGACCGTTTGCACGCGGAGGCGCGTGCGGACCCATTGCACCACGTCGTGGGATGTCCAACCGCGTGGCTTGTCCACCAGGAGTATGCCGTGCACTGTTGCTCACCCCGATGGAAGCTCGATGCTGAGTAGTGCGCTCACTTGTGCTGCGAGGTCGTCGAGAAACGATCGTCGGGCAGCTTCGCCCGGGGGAAGGCGGCACCCCGCTGCTCGTGGATGCCCTCCGCCCCCATAGCGCTGGCAGAGGCGAGCGACATCCACCGAACCATCGGCCGAGCGCAAGCTGACACGCCATCCCTCGCTCTGTTCGTAAAAGAGCAGTGCTACCGCCGTGCCATGCGTCCCGACGAGGAAATTCACGATTCCTTCGCCTTCAACGGGACTCGCTCCTGCCTCCTGCAGCATACGGTGGGTAATCTCGGTCCAGATCAACGGCGGCTCATACCGGACGCGGCCCAGTGCAGCGCCCCAGAGCCGAACGGTCGACAGTGGCTTACTCCGAAAGAGATGGGTGACGATGTCCTCTTGCCGCGCACCAGCCTCGAGCAAGCGCGCAGCAAGTTCGAAGACGCGAGCGGACGTACTCGTGGTTTGAAAGCTGAGTGTGTCGCCGTACAGTCCTGTGAGGAGACAGGTGGCGACATCCGGAACGATCGGTTGTTCAAGTTCCTCCAGCCAATGAGCGAGCACCTCGGTCGTCGCGGCTGAGGCGGGATCGACGAGGTCGACCGAGCCGTACCGCGTATTGGTCACGTGATGATCGATGTTGACGATCGGAATATGCCCGTCGAACCACGCGGGGTGGAGACGAAAGAGGGGGCCGAGTCGAGTCGGGTCGGCACAATCGAGGAGGGCGATGCAATCGGGTGGATCGGTCACGCTCCTAGGGTCACGAAGGAGGTGTTCTGCTCCTGGCAAGAACTCGAGGTTCGGTGGAACAAGGCCGTCGCCGGTGAGGCAGACAGCCGACTGGACGTGTTCAGCGAGGACGAGCCGGAGCGCCAGCACGGAGGCCACTGCGTCAGCGTCCGGATTGGCATGCGTGACGATGAGCAACGTGCGCGAACCAGCGAGGAGCTCCCAGGCCATCCGGACGTCGCTCGTTTGCGTGGGAGGTGTTTCACTCACTCTCCGGCGTGCTTTCGACTGCAGACTCATCCCTTTGCCGTTCCTGCTGGATCTGCCTCAGCAAGCGGGCGACCTGCTCGGCGTGCTCGAGCGATCGATCGAGTTTGAAATGAAGTTCGGGAATATGCCGAGTATGGAGATGGGGTGCGATAAGGCGGCGAATGAAGCCGGCGGCTCCTTGCAGGGCTTCCAGTGCAGCCTCTTGCTCCTCATGGCTCCCATAGATGGAGACGAACACCTTCGCATGGCGAAGGTCGGGACTCATCTCGACGCGGGTCACGCTCACGAAGCCGAGCCGTGGGTCACGCAGCTCGCGTTGAATGATGGCAGCGATCTCGTCTCGCAAGAACTCGGCCAGGCGAGCTTGTCGATAGCTGGGCATCGTTGGCTCCCCTCGCGCGGCGAGCCGCGCGGGCAGACGTTCACTGCCCGCGCGGGACTCGTTCGATGTGATAGAACTCGATTTGGTCCCCGACGCGCAGATCATTGAAGTTTTCGATGGTCAAGCCGCACTCGTAGCCAGCAGCGACTTCCCGCACATCTTCCTTGAAGCGACGCAGGGATGCGACGGTACCGTCGTGAATGACCTTGCCGTCGCGAATGACGCGAACTCGCGCGTTCCGCAGTGCCTTCCCGTTCAAGACGTAGAGACCGGCTGCGACTGCTCGATTGGGCAGGCGGAAAATCTCGCGTACCTCAGCGACACCGTCGATGACCTCGCGCGTCTCCGGTGCGAGAAGTCCAGTCACTCCGGCTCGGACCTCTTCCAAGAGATGGTAGATCACGTTGTAGTACCGGATGTCGACGCCCGTGGCCTCAGCGGCGCGGCGGGCCGCGACATCAGGTCGAACATTGAAGCCGAGGACGATCGCGCCCGTCGTGGCAGCCAGCATGACGTCCGACTCGGAGATGGCGCCGGTCGCAGCATGAACGACCGTGATGCCGACTCCCTCGAGTTCATCGTTGAGCTTGGCCAGCGCGTTCTGGATCGCCTCCAGACTTCCTTGCACGTCGGCCTTCAGGATGAGACGGAGTTCACGCGTCTGACCAATTTCCAGTCCCTTGTGGAACTCGTCGAGCTTGACAACCCGGGCCTCGGCAGCTTCAGCGCGGCGCTTGAGTGCACGCTGTGTGGCGATCTCCTTAGCGGTCCGTTCATCCTCGACGACTTGCAGGTAATCTCCGGCTTCTGGCACATTCTCCAGTCCGAGGATCTCGACCGGCATGGATGGCTCCGCGCGTCGCACTTTGCGCCCGCGATCATCGAACATCGCGCGGATCCGTCCCCAAGTGGCACCAGCGACAACGACATCGTTGAGTTTCAAGGTCCCGGTTTGCACGAGGACAGTCGCCACGGGCCCCCGTCTCTGATCGACCTTCGCTTCGATGATGACCCCGATCGCGGGCCGATTCGGGTTGGCTTTGAGTTCGTGCATATCGGCGACCAACAGGATCATTTCCAAAAGATCTTCGATCCCGAGGCGCTGCTTCGCGGAAACCTCGACGACCGGCACGTCACCGCCGTACTCTTCCACGATGACACCGATCTCAGCGAGCTGCTGCTTGACACGGGCCGGATTTGCGGTCGGCAAATCGATTTTGTTGATGGCGACGATGATGGGCACGTTGGCGGCACGAGCGTGAGCGACGGCCTCGCGGGTCTGGGGCATGACGCCATCGTCGGCGGCAACCACCAGGACGGCGATGTCGGTGACTTGTGCCCCGCGAGCGCGCATTGCGGTGAAGGCTTCGTGACCGGGTGTATCGAGAAAGGTGATTTTCCGGCCCTGGACCTCCACTTGATACGCGCCGATATGCTGGGTAATGCCGCCGGCCTCACCCTCTGCCACGTTGGTGTGCCGGATCGCATCGAGGAGCTTCGTCTTCCCGTGATCGACGTGACCCATGATCGTCACCACGGGTGGTCGAGGGACGGCACCAGGCTCCTGGGCACTGGCTCGGACAATCTCGGCCAGGCTCTTTTCCTGGTGGACTACTTCAGGAGTGCGCTCGACGAGTTCGACTCCGAAGTCGGCGGCGACTTTGGCCGCGGTCTCGAAATCGATTTGCTGATTGATGTTGGCCATCACGCCCCGGCGTATCAAGGCCTTGATGAGCTCGACGGCACTGACGCCGATGGCCTCGGCCAACTCGCCTACCGTCATGACGCTTCCGACCTCGACAGGGCCGCGGGCGACACTCGCAGCAGGCGAGCTCCGCTGTGCAGTCATCGGCGACCGATTGTTTTGTACCGGTGCGTGCTTTTTCGCTTTGGTGCTCATAGCTGGTCCTCCTGTTCGGGTGTTGTCTCAGGTGCGGGCGCGTCGTCACGGCGGATGTGCAGATCGGCCCAACGAAGGAGTTCGTCACGAAACTCCTGTGGGACGGGTATGCGGAGAGCACGTTCGAGGACGTCGGTATTTGCTGCTCGCTCCCAACAACTGAACCGTCGGCAAAGATACGCGCCGCGCCCGCTCCGCTTTCCGGTCGGATCGATGGCGAGCGTCCCTTCCGGGGTCCGCACGATACGGACAAATGTTCGCTTGAGGTCTCGAGCGCGGCAAGCGACGCAGGTGCGGACAGGCAAATGCTTGAGCCGCGGTCCGCGGCGCTTGCGCTGGTCGGGACGCTCGCTCATCGTCACGACCTCCTCGACGAGAAACGGGATCAACGGACATTCGCCGTTTCGTCATCGGTCAATGGTAGCTCACGACCGGTTTCGAAATCGTACCGAGCACGAAGTTCGCGATCGTAATAGACATTGACGACGCCGTTGACGATTTCCACGTCGACGCTCTTGAGCACGAGATCGCTGGGCAGCGGACCGAACTCGCGCTCCCGGATGCTGAACGTGCCGTCCGGGCGAACGAGGCGTGGCTGCCGACCGAGTGCCATGAGATCGGGCGGAAGCTCGGGCAAGCTCGTGGCCGAGCGAACGAGCAGTGCCTCCTCCCCCTTCAGCGACTCTGGATCCTTGATATCGATCCGCCAACCGGTCAGCTTGTACGCCAGCCGGGCGTTTTGGCCGTCCTTGCCGATCGCCTGCGACATCTGCTCCGGCGGCACGACGACCCGAGCGACCTTCTCATCCTCGTTGAGGATGACCGTGATCGGCTTGGCCGGGCTCAGGGCGTTGGCGATGAACGTGCGGATGTCCGACGACCACTCGATCACGTCGATCTTCTCACCCGAAAGCTCGGTGACGATGCTCTGGATCCGCACGCCGCGGACACCGACGCAGGCGCCGACCGGGTCGACCTTGTCCTGCCGAGCAGCGACAGCGACTTTGGATCGCTGGCCTGGTTCACGGGCGATGGCCATGACTTCGACGGCACCGCTCGCAACCTCCGGTACCTCGAGCTCGAGCAGTCGCTTGATCAAGTTCGGGTGCGTGCGGGACACCAAAAGCTGCGGTCCCTTCGCGTCCTTGGTGACATCGACCAGGTACACCTTGAGCCGCTGCCCTGGGCGATACCGCTCACCGGGAATCTGCTCCCGTGCCGGGAGAATAGCCTCCGCTTTGCCGAAGCTCAGGATTACCGCACGCGCATCGACGCGCTGCACCGTACCAGTCAGGACTTCGCCGACGCGATCGATGAATTCGTTGTAGATCGTGTCGCGCTCGAAATCCCGGATCCGCTGCAGGATCACCTGCTTGGCGGTCTGGGCCGCGATCCGGCCGAAGTTGGACGGCTGGCGCTCGATCCGGACGATGTCCCCGACGATCGCACGGGGATCGATCTTGCGCGCCTCCTCGATGGAAATCTCGCTGAGCGGATCGTTTACCTTCTCGACGACCCTCTTCGGCGCGAAGATACGGATCTTTCCGGTGTTGACGTCGATTTCGATTTCGACTTCCTCGTCGGAGCCCGTCGTCTTCTTGTACACTGTCCGCAGTGCTTGCTGGACGGACTCCATGACTGCCTCGCGTGGAATGCCGCGCTCGGCAGCCACCTGTGCAATTGCGGTGTAGAGATCGCTCTTCATCGTGATCGCCCCCCTTCGTCATGCGCTCCGGAATCCGGCTGGTGGGCTGCCAGCCAGGGCAAAAATTAAAGTGGGCAGTGCCCACTTGTCCGGGGCGCTCCGTTTACCGTATACAGTATACCAACTGCTCGTCGGTGGTGCAAGGGATGTGCGCCGAGCCTCACCAGCTGATCCGCGAAGCATGTGCAGGCTCGCAAAAGGCTCGACCCGATGCCCAGGGAGCAATGGGTCATTGGGGATCGCGCTGACAGCGTTCGCCGCACGGCGCCTGAGACTGCTGCTATACTGGCCCGGGGTTGCGGGACGGGGAACGGGGGACGGATGAAGCTCCGCACCTGGTTACGCCCGGGAATGTTCGTCAAGCGATGGATCCTGTTGCTCGCACTCGGTGTCGTGACGACGAGTCTCGGGCTCGCCATGGGCCTCGCCTGGATCTACCGCAATTACGACTTCCCCCAACGTGTGTCCGGTCTGGTGCAGGCAGTGACTTTGCAATTCATACCTCATCCCTACCGGGAACTCTTGATGATCACGGTGGGGAGCGTGCTGATCGTCCTCGGTTTTTGGCAACTTTCGCGTTCGCTATTAGCCCCGTTTCTCGATCGGCGCGCCGACAAGCGAGGATTGGCCGAAATCATTCACGCTCATCGCTTCGGTCCGCAAGAACCGGAGTTCCACATCGTCGCGATCGGTGGGGGGACGGGACTCTCGACGTTGCTTCGTGGTCTCAAGGCGCACAATGTCGCGATTACGGCGATCGTGACGATGGGGGACGATGGTGGAAGCTCTGGTCGGCTACGCCAAGACTTCAATATTCCACCCCCAGGTGACATCCGCAACTGCTTGGTCGCACTGGCCGATGCCGAGCCCTTGATGAGCGAGCTCTTCCAGTTTCGCTTTCCTGAAGTGGGCTCGCCCTTGGACGGACATAACTTTGGAAATCTTTTCATCGCCGCGATGACTCACGTGACCGGTAGCTTCGAGCGCGCAGTGGCTGAATCGTCGCGCGTCCTGGCGGTACGTGGGCGAGTGATGCCGTCGACGTTGGAAAACATCACTGTCTGTGCTGAATTCGCCGATGGGCATGTCGTTCGCGGTGAGTCGGCGATCGGGCGAGAGCGTGGAAAGATTCAGCGCATCTTCCTCGATCCGGAGCGTCCGCAGGCCTACGAGCCTGCCCTCCTGGCCATACTTTCAGCGGATCTGATCGTACTCGGACCGGGCAGCTTATTCACCTCGGTGATTCCCAATTTGCTCGTCGAAGGGATCGTGCAATCGATCCGGCTGTCGTCGGCGCTCAAGGTCTTTGTGTGCAACGTGACGACGCAGCGGGGCGAGACGGATGGGTTTTCCGTTGTCGATCATCTCCAGGCGCTCGAACGGCATGCTGGTGGCCCCCTCGTGGAATGTCTGCTCGTGAACTCGAACCTGGAGCCGACTCGGCGACTGGCAGCGAGCGGCGTCTTTGGTGTTCAGCTCGATGGGTTGGACCAGCTCGCTGAGCGGATTCATGTTGTCCTCCAGGATGTGATCAACCCTGAGCAACCTTGGCGGCACGATCCAACGAGGCTCGCGGCTGCGCTGCTTGAGTTGGCACGTGCTGCGAAGCGAGGACACGAGTTTGCTGGAGGATATCGAGAGTTGGTAGGGGCAATCGGGAAAGAAGCTGGTCGAGTGCCCATGGAGGCGATAGCACAGAAGCGCGGCTGACTGTCGGGCGACGGTGAACCGGGAGGGTAGGGTTATGGCGGTTCGTGTGGGCATCAACGGGTTCGGGCGAATCGGGCGGCAGGTGCTCAAGGCGATCCTGGAGGGGTACGACGACGAACTGGAGGTGGTTGCGGTCAATGACCTCACGACTCCGTCGACGCTCGCACATCTCTTCGCGTGGGATTCGACGTACGGGCGCTGGGATGGCGAAGTGACGGCGACCGAGAATTCGATCGTGGTCGACGGGCACGAGATCCGGGTCTTCGCGGAACGGGAGCCAGGCAAGATTCCCTGGCGAGAGCTCGATGTCGAACTCGTGATCGAGTCAACGGGCTTGTTTACCGATGCAGCCAAAGCGCGAGCGCATCTTGAAGCGGGAGCGCAAAAGGTGATCATCACGGCTCCTGCCAAGGGTGAGGACATCACGATCGTGTTGGGTGTCAACGAGGATGCATACGATCCGACTCGCCATCACATCGTTTCCAACGCGTCCTGTACGACGAATTGTCTCGCACCGGTCGCGAAAGTTCTTCACGAACACTTCGGCATCGTGCGCGGGCTCATGACGACGGTCCATGCGTATACCAACGACCAGCAGCTGCTGGATGCGCCGCACCGTGACCTGCGGCGTGCGCGCGCGGCAGCGATGAACATCGTGCCAACCACGACCGGCGCAGCGCGAGTGGTCGCGCTGGTGTTGCCCGAGTTGAAGGGAAAGTTCGACGGCTTTGCGATGCGCGTGCCGGTCGCGACCGTGTCGGTCATCGACTTCGTCGTGGAGCTTTCGCGTCAAGCTACAGCGGAGGAGATCAATGCAGCCTTCCGGGAAGCGGCGGAAAACGAGTTGAACGGCATTCTCGGCTACACCGAAGAGCCGCTGGTCTCGAGTGACTTCCGAGGTGACTCGCGATCAGCGATCGTCGATGGCTTGAGCACCATGGTGCTCGATGGAACGCTGGCAAAAGTGGTTGCGTGGTACGACAACGAGTGGGGGTACTCCTGCCGCGTCGCCGATCTTGCCTATTACATGATGATCGGTTGTTTCCAGGAAGAGTGACGAGGCGACGCGGGGGTGTAGCGATGGCGAGGCGGTTGCGAACGGTACGCGACCTGGAGGTCGAGGAGCGCCGTGTCCTCGTTCGGGTCGATTACAACGTTCCGCTCGAGGGAGGACGCGTTGTCGACGATACTCGCATCCGGGCGACCTTGCCGACGTTGCAGTGGTTGCTCGAGCGGCGGGCGAGGATCATCCTCTGCTCCCATCTCGGACGACCGAAGGGACAGGTGCGCGAGGAGTTGCGACTCGCTCCGGTGGCGGCGACGCTGAGCGGGCTTCTCGGGCAACCCGTACGCTCGGTGCGTGACATCGTCGGACCGGAAGCGCAGGAAATGGCCCGACGCTTGCAACCAGGCGAAGTAGGCATGCTCGAAAACCTCCGCTTCGATCCGCGCGAGGAGCGGAACGATACAGCATTCGCAGCAGCCTTAGCCGCTCTGGCCGATTGCTACGTCAACGATGCCTTCGGTGCAGCGCATCGCGCGCATGCCTCGGTCGTTGCGGTCGCTCGTTTGTTGCCGAGTGCGGCCGGGTTGCTCATGGAGCGGGAAGTCCAAGCGTTGGAACGGGTCCTCCGCAGTGACGAGCGGCCGTTCGTCCTCGTGCTTGGTGGAGCGAAGGTATCCGACAAGATTGGTGTGATCGAGAACTTACTGCCGCGCGCCGATGCGCTCCTGCTCGGTGGCGGGATGGCAAACACCTTTTTGCGGGCACGGGGGCTCGAGACAGGGCGCTCGTTGGTCGAGGAAGAAAAGGTTCCCGAGGCACAGCGCATTCTCGATCTAGCGGCCGCGCGCGGTGTGCGCGTCGAGCTTCCGCGCGATGTGGTCGTCGCACCAACGATGAATGCTGTCTCCCAACGCCGGATCGTACCGGTTGCCGCGATCCCTCCTGATCAAGCGGTTTACGATATCGGACCCGAAACGGTGCGGGCGTACTCAGCGGTGATCGCTGATGCCCGCCTCTTGGTCTGGAATGGGCCGATGGGTGTGTATGAGGTTCCCGAGTTCCGCGAGGGGACAAAAGGGGTCGCCGAAGCAGTCGCCGGATGTTCCGGTTTCACACTCGTCGGTGGGGGCGATTCCGTCGCTGCGCTTCAGGAACTCGGTCTAGCCGAGCGCGTGGGGCATCTCTCCACCGGAGGAGGGGCGACACTCGAGTATTTGGAAGGTCGCGAACTTCCTGGAGTTGCGGTGCTCATGGAAGAAGCCTGAGAGTGGAGGATGCGAAGACCGCTGATCGCCGGTAACTGGAAGATGCACACGACCTATGAGCAGGCGCTGGAGTTAGCTCGTGCGATCCAGGCTCGTTGTGGAATGGTGGAGTATGCTGAGGTAGTCCTCATCCCACCGTTCCCCTGGATCGTGCCGCTGTCTCGGCAACTTAACGGAAGTTCGATTTCGCTGGGCGCCCAGACCTGCAGTGCCTTCGACGAGGGCGCCTATACGGGCGAAGTGTCTGCCAAGATGGTGGCCCCATTTTGCCGCTATGTGATCGTCGGTCACAGCGAACGCCGACGCTTGTTCGGTGAAACGGATGCAGTGGTCGCTGCCAAGCTCCGTGCTGTGTTGCGGAACGGCCTCCAGCCGATCCTGTGCGTCGGGGAGGCGCTCGAAGAACGGGAGTCAGGCGCGACGAGAGACATTGTCGAGCGACAGATCGCAGCAGCATGCAGCGATCTCGAGAGCGGGCAGGTCGCGCGACTGGTCATCGCGTACGAGCCGGTATGGGCAATCGGGACGGGTCGCCCAGCTACCTCCGCGGATGCCGAGCTCGTCGCTTCTTGGATCCGTGCCTGGTTCCGGGAACGATTCGGGTCGGGGATCAGCGAAGGGCTCCGTATCCTCTACGGTGGGAGCGTCACGGCTGCCAACGCAGCTGACTTTCTGGCGGTCGGCGATATCGATGGGGCGCTCGTCGGTGGGGCGAGTTTGGATGCCCGCGAGTTCTGTAGCATTGTGGAGGCTGCTGTGGAACGTGCCCAGCGTATCGCCGAAGGAGGCTAGGGACCGTGGAGACGGCGTTCTACGTCGCGATCATTTTGGTTTCGCTCTTGTTGATGATGGTGATCCTGCTGCAATCCAAGGCGTCCGGGTTCAGTGGTGCTTTCGGTGGAGATACGTCAGCAATCTATCGCACGCGGCGAGGCCTAGAGAAGACGCTGTTCCAGTTGACGATCGGTGTTGCGGTCATTTTCGTCGTTCTCTCCCTCTTGGGGCAGTGGCTGCTCTAAGCTGACTTCGACGAAGGGTCACCCGGTTGACGACTGTTCGGGGACGCACGTCACTCCAGCGATTGCGCCGAGTGCGCTGGTGGGCGCTCTGGTTGGCGAGTTCGCTGCTGGTTGTCCTGGTCAGCGGAATACTCGTTCTTTGGCGACTCCATCTACCCCCTCGCAGTGCTTCGAGCATGACACCGATCAGGAGTGAGTCGGTGCTCCCGAGCCCCTCGGCTGAGCCCGCTCAAATCGAGGGAGGAACGTTCCGCGAGGGGATTATAGGCCGTATCGAGACGCTCAATCCGTTGCTCGCCGAGTCGACGGCGGAAGCGGCGGTGAGCGTGCTCGTGTTCGAGGGGCTGGTTTGGGTAGACGGAAGCGGAGTACCGCAGCCAGCGCTGGCGGAGCGCTGGACGATGAGTGATGATGGATTGGAATACACCTTTTTTCTCCGGCCGGATGCCCAGTGGCATGACGGTGAACCGGTTACTGCCCGCGATGTCCTTTTCACGATACGCCTTCTCCAGGACCCTCGTTTTCCAGGAAACGAGACGATGGCGAACTTCTGGCGGACGGTGACCGTCGAGGTCGTCGATGCAGAATCGGTTCGTTTTCGTCTGCCCGAGCCGTATGCCCCATTCCCGACCTACCTGTCGCTGCCGATCCTGCCGGAACATGTCCTGGCGGGGACGGTGGTGAGTGACTTACTACGCAGTCGCTTCGAGTCACAGCCTATCGGGAGTGGGCCGTACCGGGTTGTTCGGGTTGATCGAGACCGGGGAGTGATCGAACTCGCTCGGCACGAATCATACCGGAGGCCGACTCCTCTGTTCGAGCGAGTGGAGTTGCATTTCTTCGAATCGGTCGATGAGGCCCTGGCTGCCTTTCGGCGCGGTGATCTGGACGCGGTCGATCTGGTGCCGTGGGGAGCGCTCGGTGACCCGAAGTTGATGGGTTCTCGCGTCCGCATCTACGCTCCATTACTCGCTGGGTATACAGCGCTCTTTCTGAACAGTCAGGCACAGTTTTTCGCCGATGTCCGGGTCCGTCAGGCGTTGTCTCTCGCGATCGATCGTGTCCAGTTAGTCCGCGATGTACTCAACAATTGGGCTGAACCAGGAAATGGGCCGATTCCCCCAGCTTCATGGGCTTATCAAGCGCAAGAGTATCGCTTCGATCGTGCGGCAGCACTGAGCCTTCTTCGCGAGGCAGGGTGGGAAGATCGCAACGGTGATGGGGTCCTGGACAAGGAAGGGTTGACCTTTCGCTTTACGCTCTTGACGAACGTCGATGATCCGCAACGAGTGGCTGTCGCTCAGGCAGTGGCGCAGCAACTGGCGGAAATCGGTATCAGCGTCACCGTTCAGCCGGTGGCAGCGGCGACACTCCAGCGACAACTGTTGAATCGCGAGTACACTGCTGCTGTGTTCGGATGGATGTCCCTGACCGGCGATCCGGACATGTTCGAGTTCTGGCATTCCTCGCAAGCCGAGGAAGGGGCGAACATCACGGGTTTCCGGAGCCGCACAATCGATGTGCTCCTCGAGAAGGCCAGACAGGTATCCGATCAGGACGAGCGACGATCTCTTTACGTCGAGTTCCAGCGACTCTTCGCCGAATACGTGCCGGCGATCGTCCTCTACTACCCCCGTTATTGCTTCGTGATGAGTGATCGCATCGGCGGTGTCGATGCTGCACCGCTCATTCGACCCGAAGATCATCTCCGGCAGCTTCCGCGCTGGTATCGGATCGCGGGGTAGCGTGCTCTCGCTCTTTCGCCTATACTCGACACTGCGTGCTTGGTGCACATGACTGGAGGCATTCGGTGTATCCGCTTTTGCTCCCCTCATTCGGCTGGCAGGAATTGCTGCTCGTCCTGCTGATCGTGCTCGTCGTTTTCGGCGCCGGTCGGCTACCGGAGATCGGTAGTGCCATCGGACGCACGATCCGAGAGTTCCGAACCGCGACGCGCGAAGCGACTGCCGAGGTTTCGGGAGACGAGCCGCGTTCGTGAGTGAATCTCAGTGCTCGTCGCGAACGACAGTGACGAGCTGACTTGGACGCTGGTCGCTCCCCTCGTCCAGGAGTTCGATGTATGTGATGCGATGCCACGGGTACAGCACAGTGGTCACTCTCTGAGCGGTGGTGGTCAAGCGTTCGCCGTCGAGTCGCCGCGGATTCCGTAGTAACACGGACTGGTGTTGCGGATCAGGGGGTATAGCGACTTCGGTGACGAAGGGGTCGTCGTTCAGGACATGAGCGATGACTCGGTGCATGCTTCGTTCCTCCTCGAATCCAGTGCGAGCCGTTTAACTGAGATCCGACTGTCCGGGGTTCCGAGATAGGAGACGCCTCGGTGCACGAGTGGTGTCGGGACACAGGGAGTGCCGAGGTCGATCGTCTCGTTTATCGGTCCATCTGCTACGAGCTGGGTGAGCGTATCTGCCTCGGTCGCGATCAGCGATGTGGAATCCGCAAGAAGTTGGTGTGCTCGCGATCTGCGCCAGGTAGGTGACTTCCTGGATCACGTTAACCAGTCATGGGGACACAGGCATGGATCGTTCCAGCATTGCCGACGAGTATCAGCAGGTTCGACCATCTTATCGGGGATGCCACGAAGGTTTGCTCGAAGCAGCGTCTCCCGATGATAGTGCCATTCCACTGCAGGCAGGTGACCGTGCCGTCGAGCGACGCCAGGACGATCCGCGACGAGCGAGTTGTCCAGGATGACTGATGCACGCACTTCGTATCGGTGTGAGAGGACGCGAGAATCCCATCCCTCTTGGGGCAGTAGTCGGGTTACGAGATCGGTCTGGCGACTGCTTGTTGCCGAAGGACGACTTGGGGGTGTATCGCGCAGAGCGCGCCGTGCTGCGGCCATCAATCCGGCATCGGAGAAACGCTGTCTGGGATCGTAGGCCAGTGCCTGGAGAACAATGTTCTGGACAGTCGTGATGAGTTTGGGATCGAACCGCCGGGACGGGGTTTGGGACAGCGAGAAAGGTGGTTGGTCGCGGCGATCGACGCCATTTGCTAAGTGATAAAGCGTTGCTCCCGGTGCAGAGAGGTCACCGCGTGGATCGATGATCCCGCGTGATCATTCAGGTGGTGCGTAGCCGACTGTACTGACGACCGTGTCGCGGCAGAGTGGTTGGAACAGTCGAGCGATGCCAACATCGATGAGGCAGAGCGTCTCGTCCGGTCAGAGATTGTTGTGCGATGGCCTGAGATCACGAAACATGATCGGTTGTGATTGTTGAGTCTGGAGAGACGAGAGAACATCGAGTAACTGGACCGCCCAGTGGATGAGGAGTGACTCGATAACGGGTTGGCCGGTGCGTGCGAGGTACCGTTCGAGGTCTTCTCCGGGTGCGAACTCGAGTTCGAGACAACAGCCAGACTGTTCGGCGAGGAAGTCATAGACCTGGGGGATGGCTGGATGGCGCAGTGTGGCGAGAAGTGCCGCTTCTTGCTCGAGGGTGGAATTCGCGCAGAGTGGAATCATCACTCCGCCGCATGACTTTGCTGGCACACGATCCTTCTACTTGGAAGAACCGTTCGTCTCGGGCGAGGAAGACGGTACTCATTCCGCCATTGCCGAGTTCTCTCAGGATCCGATAACGTCGGGCGATCAACGAACCCTGACTGAGGTGCCTTATGGGAGCTGCTCCTCCTGCCGCGTCCGCATGCTCTTCACCGGATATAATCGGCGTCCGGATGGTCACCGATGAGACTTGGAGCCAGGTGCGATGAGGGATCTCGAGGGCGAGCATAAGCCGGTGGGGACAGCGAAAGAGGAGGCGCGTCGGCGATCATTCGCTTGGGATCTTGCTGAAACACTCCTGATCGCGCTCGTTCTTTTCGTCGCTATCCGGGGGCTCATCCTGAACTATCGCGTGGACGGTTCCAGTATGGAGCCGACACTGCACAATGGGGAGATGCTCATCGTCAACCGACGTGCGTATATGGGAATCCCGCTCGGTCGATGGCTGGCAGCTCTGCCGGGAGTCGAGATCGACCAGGATTGGGTCTGGTACCCGTTCGGTCAGCCGAAGCGTGGCGATATCATCGTCTTTCGACCCCCGAACGGAGGAAGCGAGCCGTATGTCAAGCGGATCATCGCCTTGCCTGGGGAGCACGTCGAAATCCGGGACGGGGCTGTCTACATCGACGGGAAGCGTCTCGTCGAGCCTTATCTGACCGAACCGACGATGTGGAGAGGAATGGCGCTGAATCATGAGTACGTGGTGGAGCCGGGGCATGTCTTCGTGATGGGGGACAATCGGAACAACAGCAGTGACTCGCGAGTCTTCGGTGCGGTACCGATGTCTTCGATCATCGGGAAGGCGTGGCTCACGTACTGGCCGCCGGATGAGGCGAAACTTTTGGGCACGCCAGCGTACGCCTTGGAGTGACCGGCCCAGGAGTGTAGAATGGTGATGACGCGTGGAGTACAACGTGTGGGCGTGGCGGGAGGGACCCTGTACGAAAATGTGAGCGCGCCAGAGGAAGGTGCAGGGTATGATCGAGACGGTTGTCGATAGCATCCGCGTCAGCTTGGTGACACAGCATCGGGTCGTGCTCCTGAGGGAGGTCCATGGAGATCGGCACCTCCCGATCTGGATCGGCCCCTTCGAGGCCGAGGCGATCGCTATGGCGATCCAGGGCATGACGCCTGCCCGCCCGTTGCCGTATGACCTCCTGCGCACGATCATCGCTGAACTCGGGGCGGAGATCCGGGAGGTAGCGGTTACGGATCTCGCTCAGGAGATCTTTTATGCTCGGATCGTCCTCACTGTCAATGGCCGACGCATCGAGATCGACAGTCGACCGAGCGATGCGATCGCTCTTGCGGTCCGCGCTAAGGTGCCGATTTATGTAGATGAGTCGGTGATGGATCGCGCGGGTGTCCGTTTGGAGAATGAAGAGGAATCGGAGAGCGAGGCAGAATTCGAGCCGCCGGAAATCGAGCGTGTCGAATCAGAAGAATCGATCTCCGAGGCAGATTTGTCGGTTTTCCGAGAGGTGATCGAGTCGCTCGATCTCGATGACTTGGATAAGAAGTAGGAGAAGCATGGATCCGCGCTGGGAACGTGTTCGAGCGATCGTGCTCAATTTGGTCGAGCGGTGCGCGGTCTGTGGCCAACGATTCGACCCGGAGGACCTGCAGGCGCTCGGACGCTCTCGTTCGACCTGGGCGTTCCGGCTGACCTGTCGCTCCTGTGGCGTCTCGAGTTTGATCGCTGCGGTCATCGGTGAGGAGGAGTTTGCGGTGAGCTCAGCTCATTCGAAGAGGGAACCCGTAACCGAACGTGATGTCGAGGAGATCCGGACTTTTCTCGAACACTTCGATGGAGATTTCCAGCGGTTATTCGGTTACTCCGGTAACGGTGGAGGTCGATGAGCTAACCTCAGGGTGGGGATTCCCCGCGACGACGCCACTCACGTTCGATCATGTCCTCAGGAAAGCGTACGAGTTCATGCCCCAATGATGGACAACGAAGATTGTGGAGATCGATCTTCTTGTTGACGGCGCGGGCCAGTTCCCGATAACGCCATGCCAAGCGACGCAGGATGGCGACATTCCCGGGGTCGTTTCGATCGAATTCTTCTGCCGCTCGCCAGTACTCATCCCAGGCCTGCCGAACCAGGGCACGCTCCGTGTAGATTTCCTTCCGTAGCTGTAACCAATCGGGAAGGAGCCCATTCTTTTTTAGAATCCGATGCGCGGCCCATACTTCGCTGGGACTGCCGTCGTCGGGTGGAAGGGGCCGCCCCTCACCAGTCAAATTGCGGAAGGCACCAGCCTCTTGTGCTTCGCGGATACGCTCTTCGACGAGTCGGTCCAGCCAGAACATCCGGAATTCCTCCGATTCGAGAGTAAGTATAGCCTGGCTCGCTGAATGCTGACCCGTCTGCGTATACTGGCCCCGGATGAGCGAGAGGATCGGGTGATGGAGGAAAGGGAAACGGCTCGCCGGGAGATCGATCTCCAGCCACTCCGACGTATCCTCGAGGAACGGTATCGCCCTCGAGACCACCAGGAGGCACAGGAACTGGTTGTCGGTGCTTGCCAGGAAGCGCAGCATCTTTACGGGTGGGTACCGCCGCAGGCCGCGCAACTCATTGCTGAGCATCTGGGCGTGACGATCAATCGGGTCTATGGACTGCTTACCTTCTACGCAGACTTTCGCACCGAACCACCGGGTGAGCATTTCCTGTGGCTCTGTCACGGTGCCGCATGCTATATCGCTGGGTCACAGAAGGTTGTCGATGCTTTGCGGACCGAATACCGTCTCGGTGAGGACGGAACGACTTCCGACGGTCTTTTGACCGTGCACGTTTTCGATGGATGCTTGGGGGCGTGCGACTTGGCGCCCGTTGCTCAACTCGATCATCACGAGTACATAGGACAGCTCGATGCGAATCGCTTGCGGGAGCTGGTCGAGGAGCTTCGAGCGTGCCGGAGGGTAGGGAGTAACGATGAAACGCTTGAGTGATCGGGCGGCGTTCGAGCAGTACGCTGCGGAGGCACGTGCACGGTGGGAGCGGCTGTGGTCGGAAGACCAGTGGGTGATTTCGGTGGGGATAAGCGGGTGCAGTATCGCGAAGGGGGCGTTGGAGACGTACCGGAACTTGTCGCTGCACCTCTCCGAAGGACATATCCCAGCTGTGCTCCGGCAGGTCGGCTGCGGTGGTTGGTGCTTCGCCGAGCCGTTCGTCGAAGTGAAGCTCCCCGGGCACCCGCCGATCGTCTACGGCTGGATGACGACAGACCGTGTCCCTGAGCTGCTGGACGCGCTCCGTCGTGGCGATCTCCGGCCAGACTGGGCGCTCGGTGTCCGAGCTGCCGGGGCTTGGCACGGTATCCCGCCGCTCACCGAGCATCCGTTTCTCCGACGCCAGCGCCGGCTGTTGCTCGAACATGCGGGCATCATCGATCCGGAATCGATCGAGGACTATATTGCGATCGGTGGCTACCGCGCTTTCCTCAAGGCGCTTTTCGAGATGACGCCGGAGGAAGTCATCGCCGAGGTCAAGGCGTCTAACCTGCGCGGCCGGGGTGGAGCTGGGTTCCCGACCGGAATCAAATGGGAAAGCGGGCGCCGCACGCCGGCGCGACCAAAATATGTGGTCGTCAATAGTCATGAGGGAGAACCGAACGTCTTCAAGGATCGGCGCCTCCTCGAATCGAACCCGCATCTCGTCCTGGAGGGCTTGCTGATCGGCTGTTACGCTCTCGAGACACCCTACGGTTACAACTACATCGGCGGCGAACATGCCCTTGCCCTTCAGCGATTCCAGCGTGCCGTCGAGCAAGCGTATGAATTGGGGTTGCTCGGTGACGACATCCTGGGGAGTGGCTTCTCCTGCCGCGTGCGGATCCGTACCGGAGGTGGTGCGTACATCTGTGGCGAAGGTTCAGCCTTGATGTACGCGATCATGGGCCAGCGGGGACAGCCGCGAACCAAGCCACCCCGCTCCGTGGAAGAAGGACTCTGGCGTCGCCCGACGGTGCTGAACAATACCGAAACGTTCGCCTCGATTCCGGCGATCATCCAGAATGGTGGTTCCTGGTACGCCTCCTTGGGTACCAAAGAAAGCACTGGGACCAAACTCGTGACTATGCAGGGACCGGTCAAGTATCTCGGCGTCGCCGAGATCGAATTCGGTCTCTCGATGCGTGAACTCGTCTTCGATGTGTTCGGCGGTCTGCGCGAAGGCTACCGCCTCAAGGGAATTCAGACCGGCGGTGTATCGGCGGGTCCTCTGCGCGAGGATGAGTTGGACGTGCCCATCGACTTCGAGGCACTCACACCGCTCGGAGCGATGGTCGGTTCCGGGGGATTCGTCGCTTTCGACGAGTCCGTCTGTGCGGTCGATTTCGCCCGCTATCTCGTCGCGTTCAGTCGTTACGAGTCGTGTGGCAAGTGCACGCCCTGCCGGCTCGGAACACCAGCGTTGGTCGAGATCCTGGATCGTATCCGGCATGGATTCGGCCGACCAGAGGATTTGGACATCATCCAGTATGCAAGCAAGCACATCATCGAGCTCTCTTTGTGCGGTCTGGGCCAAGTTGCACCGATGCCGCTACTCGGCATGCTGGAGCGCTTCCGCGACGAGTTCATCGAACATATCACCGAGCGACGCTGTCGCGCAGGAGTTTGCCCGATCGCGGCAGGAGAACCGCTCAGCGTCGGACGCTGATCCATCCTTCGCTGAGTCCCAGATTGCCACCGATGACGGCATGCTTGTTTGTCGCGGTTTTCACAACGAGATCGTGAGCCCACGCCCTCTCGCAACAGCCTGGCTCACGGCTTCGGCGGCGACTGCCAGATCCTGAACGGCGTTACCCACTGATTTGAAAAGGGTGATTTGCTCGGGCGATGTCCGACCTGGCCTCTCCCCGGCGACGATCTGACCGAGTTCGGTTCGAATATGCTCTTCGTTGATGAGACCAGCGCGAAGTGGCTTGATCAGGTCACCTGCCTCGGCGAGCGCTGCGCTCAGCGCGTCGACCACGACGTAAGCCCGAGCTACTGTTTCCGGTGGGATCTCCTGCATCTCGGGAGTAAAGGCGCCAATGGCATTGATATGGACGCCTGCTGGTACGAGTTTGTCAGGAAAGAGCGGTTCTCGAGCTGTGGTGGCGGTACAGATAACGTCGACACGGGGCAAGACCGTGAGCGGATCTTTGATCGGAATGACCTCGGCTGAAGAATCTGGCATGAGCTGGCGAAGACGGTCACCGAAGGTTGCGGCGGCTTCATAGTTGCGATCGTACACATAGACTTTTCGAATCGGTCGAACAGTCAGGACCGCCCATGCCTGCGTCGGACCCTGTGCTCCGGCGCCGATGATGAGAAGCGTTTCGGCGTCGTGGCGGGCCAGTAGGTCGGTAGCGGCACCGGAGGCGGCTCCGGTACGGAGAGCAGTGAGATAGGTGCCGTCGAGCAACGCGCTCGGTTCGCCCGTCATCGGGTCGACGGTGAGGACTGCCGCGTGAATGGTCGGCTTGCTATGCAGGCGCGGGTTGTCAGGAAACACCGAGACGACCTTCAGGCCGAGTCCACCGGTCGAGGGGACGAAAGCTGGCATGAAGAGGACAGTACCGTTGTGGTCCACAACCTCGAGCGGTGTCCGCAGCGGTGACTGTGCTCGACCGAGGGAGAGATCGCGGAAGGCCTGCTTGACGAGTTCTATCGCTCTCGACATCGGCACGAGTTCTTGCACGTCGCGTCGCGTCAAGACCAGCATCGTCAATCATCCCTCCGGAACAGTTGCACTCAGTCGGCCGCAGTGTACCACGAGAGCGTTTTCGCGATGTGTGCGGGACCGAAGAGTGAAAATCAACTCGACGGTCAGGACCCTGTTGCCTTGACGGCGCGGCGGCAGTTGTGGCAAAATGCGGGTGCGACAAACGAAGAACGGTCCCCGATAGCTCAACGGTAGAGCAGGCGGCTGTTAACCGCAAGGTTGCAGGTTCGAATCCTGCTCGGGGAGCCGGATGAGGAAGCCACCCGATCGGGTGGCTTTCTGTATTGGACGCTGTTTCGTGCTCCAGTGCGGGGTGTCTGCTGGTGGACAGTTGGCGTTTCGCGTGTCGGTACGGGATACGAGTTCCGGCTGTGTGTCACGAGCGATAGAATGCGAGCAGGTCGAATCGGGATGGTGGATACGAGGAGAGAGGGCTGAGCGTGCGAGTAGTCGTAACGAGGCGGATTCCCGAGGCTGGACTACAAGTTCTCGAGCGAGCTGGCATAGAGTACCGCATTTGGCCGGGAGAGCTTCCACCGAGTCGAGAGGAGCTGATCGAGTTCGCGCGTGGTGCCGATGGATTGCTGACGCTATTGACGGAACGCATCGACGAAGCGCTGCTCGACGCCTTACCGACCGTCAAAGTCGTGAGTAATATGGCGGTTGGCTTCGACAACATCGACGTCGATGCATGCACGAGAAAGGGTGTCGTCGTCTGCATTACGCCAGATGTTCTGACGGAAACAACAGCCGACTTTACCTGGGCGCTGATGCTTGCCGTCGCACGGCGCGTCTGCGAGGCGGCTGAAAGCGTTCGTGCCGGTACCTGGAGAACTTGGGAACCACTCGGCTTCCTCGGGCGCGATCTCTCCGGTGCAACGCTGGGGATCGTCGGTTTCGGCCGGATCGGCCGCGCAGTAGCGCGTCGAGCTCGTGGATTCGATATGCGAGTGTTGTACACTGACAAGACCCGGCAGTCATCCGAGATTGAGCGAGATCTCAGGGCGACGTTTGTCCCCCTCGAGCAGCTTCTGGCGGAAAGCGACATCGTGACACTGCACGTGCCTTTGACACCAGAAACCAGAATGCTGATCGGCGCGCGGGAACTGGCATTGATGAAGCCTCGATCGATCCTCATCAATACGGCACGTGGTCCCGTCGTCGATACCGAGGCCCTGGTAAGAGCTCTTCGAACAGGTCATCTCTGGGGCGCAGGGTTGGACGTCACCGATCCCGAGCCGTTGCCAGCTGATCACCCGCTTCTGCAGTGCCCGAACGTGATTGTCACGCCGCACATCGCGAGTGCGAGCGAAACGACACGTGCGCGTATGGCTGAGTTGGCGGCCGAGAATCTCGTTGCGGCTCTCCAGAACCGACGTCCACCGCGGTCGTTGAATTGGGACGAGGTCCGCGGGAAGGAAAACTGAGATGCGCCGCGTGGTGGTGACCGGCATCGGGATGATTACGCCGATCGGAAACGACCCGACGGCCGTGTGGCGGGCGCTTATGGATGGACACTCTGGTACGTCGCGGCTGACTCGGGTACCGGCGGATGATTTGCCGAGTCGGATCGCGGGAGAGGTCAGAGGGTTCGAACCCGAACAGTACTTACCCACCAAGGAGGTCAGGCGAACGGATCGCTTCGTGCAGTTTGCGGTCGCTGCGGCGAGAGAGGCTCTAGTTGCTGCTCGTCTCGACTTGACACCTGGACTTGCGGAGCGCACAGCCGTCTTGATCGGATCGGCGCTCGGTGGAGTGGAAACGTTCGAAGCTGGGGCCGAGACATTGCGGACACGTGGAGCGGGGAAAGTCAGTCCCTTCCTCATTCCGATGTTTCTCGCGGATATGGCTGGAGGAGTGACTGCGATCCAGATCGGTGCTACCGGACCCAATTTTGCGACGCTGTCGGCATGTGCGAGCGGTGCCAATGCGATCGGTGAGGCTGCTCGGATGATTCGGGACGGTCGGGCCGATATCGCCCTGGCCGGTGGGAGCGAGGCACCGCTGACACGCACCGTGGTAGCTGGCTTCGCAGCCTTGCAGGCGTTGTCGCGTCGCAACGACGAGCCGGAGACCGCGAGTCGCCCGTTCGATCGTACGCGCGATGGTTTCGTGATCGCTGAAGGGGCAGCCATTTTAGTGCTGGAAGCTGAAGACTTTGCGCGTGAGCGCGGCGCCCCGATTCTCGCCGAGGTCGTTGGTTATGGGACGACGGCGGATGCTCATCACATCGTGCAGCCCTGTGCCGATGGGCGGGGCGCAGTGGCAGCGATGCGGCAGGCTTTGGACGATGCTAGGCTCTCGACCAAAGACATCGACTACATCAACGCACATGGAACGAGTACGCCGCTGAACGATGCAGCGGAAACAGCGGCGTTGAAGCAATTTTTCGGTGGTCGACAGGCTGTTCCACCCGTCAGTTCGACGAAGGCACTCACCGGACACCTCTTGGGCGCAGCGGGTGCCCTGGAAGCAGCGATCTCGGTACTCGCTTTGATGCATCAAGTCATCCCACCGACCTGGCACCTCTCGGAACCAGACCCGGACTGCGACCTCGACTACGTGCCGAATGCACCACGGAAAGAGCGCCTTCGCTACGTCATGAGCAATGCTTTCGGTTTCGGTGGACACAATGCCGTGTTGATCTTCGGTCAGTATCCGTCGAGCGAGTCCCCGTCGAGTCGCCAGAGTTGGTCGAGCCACTCTTCGACGAACGCCGGATCATCATGAAGCACCAACGGCAACCCGTGCGGCGTGGTGCCTTCTCGCAAACCCGGGCTATGAACGTTCGTCCCCAACTCGACGACGAACAAATGGGGGCTCCCCTGTATCGCGCGGGAGTGACTTTCTTGCCAGTCATTCCAGAGTTCGCGCCAACCTTTGCCGGACCAGAATGCGTCTTGCAGTCGATCAGTGGCGATTCCCTTTCGGTCGAGTATGTCGATGAGTTCGAGTAGGACGGCGACATTGCACTGGTCGAGGAAGAAGGCTTCTCTCACGGCCCGATCGACGGTGTCGGCGAAATCGAGGTCTTGCTGGCGTGCAGCAGCGGCCAGGGCCATTGCAGGAAGGAAAGTAGAGGGAAAATCGTCCCGTTGCCACGGGGCGAATGCGTCCGGCTCGCAACGGGCGAGAATAGCGCGTTCGGCTTCCAGGAGCCAACGTGGGGTGGCACATCGGTTGACGAGCTCGAGTGGCCAATAGCGCCAGAGGACACGAATCGGGCGGCGGGAGACGCGCAGCGCACGGCGCAGACGCAGCGAAACGACATAACTCCACGGGCATTGGATATCGGACCAAAACTCGATCGTCAGCATGAGATCCTTCCTTCCGTTGGTTTCCTACGGAAGGGAGGATAGCAGAAAAGGGTTATGATCAGTCCAGATAGCCGCGCAAGAAGCGGCTGCAGCTCGGGTGGCGCAGCTTACGCAGGGCCTTCGCCTCGATCTGCCGGATCCGCTCGCGGGTGATACCGAACTCGCGCCCGACTTCCTCCAGGGTGCGGAACTGTCCGTCTTCGAGGCCGTATCGCAGGATGATGATGCGCCGTTCGCGCTCAGTGAGGCGACTCAACGCTTCCTCGAGCTGTTGCCGAAGGAGTTGCTGGGAAGCGATTTCTAGGGGGGCTGGTTGTGTCTCGTCCTCGATGAAGTCGCCCAAGAACGCGTCACCATCTTGACCGATCGGTGCTTCCAGCGAGACGGGGAGGCGTGCTGCTTCGAGGATCTGGCGAATCTTTTCTTCCGGCATATCGAGGGCACGAGCAACCTCCAATTGGGTCGGTTCACGTTCGAGAATCTGTTGGAGGCGGTGGCTGATCTTCTTGATGCGGTTGATGGTCTCGCCGACATGGACGGGCAAGCGGATGGTCCGACTCTGATCGGAAATCGCCCGCGTGATTGCTTGCCGGATCCACCACGTCGCATAGGTGGAGAACTTGTAGCCCCGCTTGTAGTCGAATTTCTCAGTCGCCTTCATGAGGCCGATATTGCCCTCTTGAATGAGGTCGAGGAAAGAGAGCCCACGTCCGACATATTTCTTGGCGACGCTGACTACCAGCCGCAGGTTGGCTTGAATCAAATGAGCGCGGGCACGTTCACCATCTTCCTTGTCAGCGACGAGGGCCAGTCGTTCGTCTTCCGACTTGTAGTCTCCCCGCTCGAGCCGAACTTTGGCGATCTTGCCTCGTTCGATTCGCTGAGCGAGCCAGACTTCCTCTTGGGGGGTGAGAAGTGCTGTTTCACCGATTTCTTGAAGATAGAGACGAACGGTATCGCTGGTACTGAGGCCGTCGTCATCGAAGCGTTCGGGGTGATCGCGCAATCGTCGCTGGAGGCGTGAGTGTCGTGAGGGAAGGAGGCCTTCGCTCTCGTTTGTCCTCAAGGTTTCGTCGGCGGAAAGCTCATCCAAATCGGTCAGTGAGGGAAACACGTCGTCGGCGAGGAAGTAGGAATCGCTCGTTCCATCCAAGGCATGCAGATCCATGGAGTCCATGTTTCAACCCCCACTCACCAGTCGGCACCGCATCGACGTTGTCGAACCATGAGATCATGACGTCGTGGGCCATCTTCCGGCGAGCGGTCGTGGAGAATCTCGTCCGCCTTTCACTCGCTGTCCCTTCCGTTCGGTTGCGCGAGGCGATTATGCGTGCGTTCCGATCGGCAGTATACTGCACTTTGGCTATGCTTTCAAGCGATTCCCGACGATCCGTACCGGTTGGTGTGTTCGAAATGCTGGAAACGGCAGCCCAGTCCGAACGAGTGAGGCGAGTGTGCGTGTCCTAGGAGTCGATCCCGGAATGGCGTTGTTGGGTTACGGTGTGGTCGAAGGAGGCGAACCGCTGCGAGCGCTGTCCTTCGGTGTGGTGAGCACGCCGGCTCACTTGCCGGTAGAACGGCGGCTCGTCGTTCTGCATGACGAACTCGCTCAACTATTGGAGCATTGGCAACCCGATGTGGTTGCATTGGAACAGCTGTTCTTTGCGCGAAATGTAACCACCGCGCTAGCTGTGGGACAAGCTCGAGGAATCGTCTTGCTCCTGTGCGGACAGCGCACTATTCCCGTTGTCGAGTACACTCCCGCGCAGGTGAAGCAGGCGGTGGGTGGCTATGGTCGAGCGCGAAAGCGCGAAATGCAGGAGATGGTTCGCCTCTTGCTCCGGTTGCCAGTACTTCCCCAGCCTGACGATGCAGCCGATGCTTTGGCGCTGGCCGTTTGCTACTTCCAGTACAGTCGTGCTGCACAGCTGGAGCGATTCACCTGAGTTGAGCAATGACCAAGCACCGCGTTAGAGCCGACGACCTCCTCGTGTCCCGTGGACTGGTAGCGACGCGGAGTCAAGCTCGCGCTTTGATCATGGCTGGCAGGGTGTGGCTTGGCGACCAGCGAGTCGAAAAAGCCGGCGAGTTGCTGCCAGCGGATGCTGAACTGAGGATTTTGGAGCCGCCGCGCTATGTCAGCCGTGGCGGGGAGAAACTGGAGCATGCGCTGCGTTCGTTTGGAATCGATGTCAACGGGCTCGTCTGTGCCGATTTCGGCGCGTCAACTGGTGGCTTTACCGACGTGCTTTTACAGCACGGTGCGCGGCGGGTGTATGCGGTCGATGTCGGTCGGGGGCAGCTGCATTACCGATTGCGTCACGATCCACGAGTCGTGGTGATGGAACGGACGAACGTTCGGTACCTCGAAACATTGCCGGAACCGATCGATCTCGTTACGATCGATGTCTCGTTCATTTCGCTGCGCCTCGTCTTGCCAGCTGCATGGAAAGTGCTCGCGCCATATGGTCGGGTCATTGCTCTCGTGAAGCCGCAGTTCGAAGCCGGACGCGGTAAAGTGGGGAAAGGTGGCGTCGTACGTGATCTCGCTGTTCACCGCGAAGTGCTCGAACGAGTCACGGCAGCAGCCCTCGACCTGGGTTTCTCGGTCGAGGGACTGATTCGATCCCCGATCACCGGCGCGGAAGGCAACATCGAATATTTTCTCCTACTGCGGCGGAACGGTGTTTTACGACCAGACGTCAGTTCGCTTATCGATAACGTGTTGCGTGAAGTGGAGACCGCGGCATGACCAGCGAATGGAAGAGTGATCCGTTTCAGGATCTTCGGGCCGCTCTCGAAGGCGAGGAGCTATCGGGTCGCACGAATCCAGGCGTATGGGTGGACCCAATGCGACGCCGGCGAACCGGCGTGCCGGAAATCGTGCTGGCCGAGGGCAAGACGATCGAGCAACTCCTGGCTGCAATCGACCTCTTGTTGGAGCGAGAGGGTCGAGTGCTCGTCAGCCGCGTTCAGCCGGCCCAGTTCGAGGCTATTCGCACCCGCTTCGTCTCGGTGCCGGTACGCACGGCACCTTCGAAACGGACACTCGTTCTCCGACGAGACGAGTGCGCTGTCCAGCCCACTGGTGGACGGGTCGGTATCTTGACCGCCGGAGCAGCTGATCGACCGGCGGCTGAAGAAGCGCAGCTCGTTGCGGAGGAACTGGGCTGTCTCGTTCGTGTCGTCCACGATGTCGGTGTTGCCGGTCTGCATCGCTTAGTACCTGCGCTACGCGATCTGGTCAGCGAATGGGATGCCGATGTTCTGATCGTCGCCGCTGGCATGGACGGGGTTCTCCCGAGCGTGGTCGCTGGACTCGTCTCCGTTCCGGTGATCGGCCTGCCGACTCCGGTAGGGTATGGTATTGGGGGGCAAGGGGAAGCGGCGTTGTACAGCATGCTGCAGTCCTGCGCTCCCGGCCTGGTCGTCGTCAATATCGACAATGGTGTTGGGGCCGGAGCAGCTGCTGCCAAGATCGCGAATCGCTGTGCTGGTCAACGCCGTCAGCGAGAATCGTCCGACGAGGCGGCAAGTAGGGCGAACCGCTCGGCAAGTTTCCGGTAAAGCTGTCGCTCACGAGTGCCCGCTTCAGGATCGCCGTCGTCCGGCGCGGGTCCGTCGTTGAGCAATTCGTCGATGATGCGAAGACAGCGCGTGCGGAGAATGTGCTGCCACAGACGAGTGGCAGCATGGCGCCGCCGTTCTTCGAGGATGCCACTCGCGGCATAGCGATCTCGGAGTTCAGTGATCGCCTCGAGCACCGCTGTGATTCCCTGTCCTTCGCTCCCGACCGTCTGCAGGATGGGTGGAACAGGGTGACTCGTATCGGCGAGGAGCCGGAAGTAAGCTGAAAGGTCGCGAACGAGTTCAGCTGCACCAGGACGATCCGATTTGTTGATCACGATAAGATCTGCAATCTCGAGAACGCCCGCCTTCAACGTCTGCACACTATCGCCGAGCCCGGGGACGAGTACGAGGAGAGCGAGATCTGCGGCGAGGAGGAGCGGCGAAGCCTCCTGCCCGGCACCGACCGCTTCGAGAAAGACGAAGTCGAATCCATAAAGATCGAGGACAGCGAGGAGCGCAGGGAGAACGGGAGAACCGGCCGGGTCGCGCGCAGCGATGGAACGCACATAGACGTTGGGGTGCTCCGCGGCGTCGAGCATGCGGATCCGATCACCGAGGAGGGCGCCTCCGGAACGCGGGCTGACCGGATCGAAGGCGAGGACAGCAACCGACATATCCCTCATTGTGATTTCAGCAGCTACCCGACCCAGCAAAGTACTCTTGCCAGCTCCCGGCGGCCCAGCGACCGCGACGACCGTTGCGTGTCCTCCGCGCTCGCGCGGAAGCAGATGAGCCACGTCAGGATAACGCTCCAAGAGGGAGAGTGCGCGCGCAAGGCAGGAACGATCCCGATTCCGAACACCTTCGAGCAAGTTTCCCAAGTCCTGCGACATCTCGACTCACGCGCCCCTCACTGGCTCACCAACATGCGTTTCGATGAAGCGAATGATTTCTGATAGCGGCGTACCGGGGCCGAAAACTTCGGCAACTCCCTGTGCCTTGAGGAAGGGGATGTCTTCTTCCGGAATGATTCCGCCGACGAGCACCAGAGCATCCTCTTTCCCGGCGGACCGCAGCGCTCGCACTACTTCCGGTACGAGTTGGTTGTGTGCGCCCGAGAGAATACTCAGGCCGACAACATCGACATCCTCATCGACGGCGCTGCGCGCGATCGTTTCAGGCGTTTGGAAGAGACCGGTGTAGATCACTTCCATTCCCGCATCACGCAGTGCTCGTGCAAGGACCTTCGCACCACGGTCATGGCCATCGAGGCCAGGTTTTGCGATCAAGACGCGGATCGGTCGTCGCACAGGTACCTCCCGCTCAATAGTGCAGTCCTCGTCGGAGCGGCTCCTGTTCCCGCGATTTGATCGTTTGCATGAGCGTGACGCTGTCGGCCGCCTCTTGCAGTGCCGGTGTCGCCGCTCGCCCCGTCAGGACAATATCGGTCCAGGGCGCGGCCCGCTCGACCAACTCGAGAATGGTCTTCTCGTCGACCATTCCCTCATCGACCAAGGTCAAAAGGCCGTCGAGGATCAGGATATTCGTCACCCGCAGTGCCACATGTTGCCTCGCCTCTCGTAGCGCAGCCTGCAAGCGCTCCGGCGAAATGGCTGGGCCGCGGATCTCTTCCGGGCGCGTCCGGACATCGATCATGCCGTACTGGGAGAGAGTGACGCCGGTCAAGAAAGAAACGGCGGCAACTTCTCCCCGCTCGCGCCCTGTCTTCAGGAACTCGATGATATGAATTCGCAACCCATGCCCAGCACCACGCAACGCAATACCGAGCGCTGCATCGGACGTCCGACGCTCGTCACCGACCAGTAGCATGAGATACGCGCGTTCCGTTTGGCCCCGATCGACGTCCATCATGCCCTCCATCCCTTTTCACGGTCATGATACCGTGTTGGCGTCTTTCATTCCGTTGCCTTCCTGGAATACGTACCAGTGATCCATCGGGTCGCGCGCGATGGCGAAGCGCTGCCACGATACACTCGCGCGGGCGTACACCGATCGGTCCATGCTGTGCGGCCGATCCGGAGTCTCGCCTGCGACGCTCGATCAGCGAGGCAGCGCACTCTCATCGAGAGACAGACGGAGTCCGTTGAACCGATTCATCGCGACCGTCATGCCTTCCCGGTGCCACACCAAGACCGCTTCGGCTGCGAGGGCTGCGATGCGCTCTGCGAGCGGTCGCTCTTCGGGATGGAACGGGCTCAGGACAAAGTCGCGTCCTTCCTCGCGGCGGGTCGGTCGCCCAATGCCGATCCGAAGACGTCCGAAACCGTTGCTTCCCAGTTCGCGAGTCACTGATTCGACACCGTGATGACCGGCAGCGCTCCCTCCCTGCCGAAACCGCAACGTGCCGAGTGGCAAGTCCATGTCGTCGTGAACCACCAGCGTTCGATCCAAGGAAAGTTTGTACCAGCGAACGGCTGCTGCGACAGCCACACCACTGCGATTCATGAATGTCAGAGGCTTCAGGAGTAAAAGTAGCCCACGGTCGGTACGCACCGTTGCGAACTCGCCTTCGAATCGCCGCTGAAAACCGACGACATTGGTGAGTTGTGCTACGCGATCGATCACCCAAAACCCTATATTGTGTCGGGTTTCCATGTATTCTGAGCCTGGATTACCCAATCCAACCACGAGCCATGCATCAGAAGCCACGATCGAGCACCTCCTGATAGACTGCGAGCGTTTGTCGACCCGACTCCTCCCAGGTAAAGCGCTGTGCTCGAAGACGAGCCCGGTAAGCCAGTTCAGCCCGGAGATCAGCATCGCTCAGTAAGCGGACCAGTGCCCCCGCGAGGCTAGCCACTCTTTCTTCTCGAACCAACAGTCCGGCATCACCCACGATCTCGGGAAGTGCACCGACAGCGAAAGCAACGACGGGTACGCCGTGAGCCATGGCTTCGACTGCTGGCAAGCAGAAACCTTCGTCTCGGCTTGCCACGACGAGCGCAGACGCTACTGAGTAGAGCGCGTGCAAGTCTTCGTCGTCGATGTCTGATAACCAACACAGGACTTTCTCACGCTCTCCAACGCGGAACTGCTGGACGGTACTCGTGCATTGCCAACCTTCTTGCCCCACGATCACCAGCAACGGAGCAGGTTCGACGCCCGCTTGCTGCAAGAGCAGGAACGCCTCCAGCAAGAGATCGTAGCGCTTGCGCGGCTCGATCGTCCCGACGGCGAGGAGGAGCGGTCGTTCTTTGATCTGAGCACCGAGCCGTGGCAGAAGGATGCGGCTCGATCGTTCCCAGGCATAGGAAGTAGTCGATCCCCATCGCTGGTGGACGCCGTGATAGATGACGCGGATGCGCTCACTCGTCTCCGGTACCACCGAGCGGAGTCGCCGAGCTGTGGCCTCTGACGGCACGATGATCCGATCCGCAGCGCGGATGCGCGCAAGGGTCTGCCGGTAGTAACGAAAAGCGGACGGTGTCAAATCACCGGGTGCATCGAGAAAAGCGAGGTCATGGATCGTCGCGACGCCGCGTATCCAAGGGGGAAGGTGCGGCAGGACAAAATCGGTTGCATGGTAGACACGAATTCCGCGGAACGCCAATTCACAGCCGAGGCTCCAGGTTTCCAGTGGATGGTGCGGTGGCGTCATGACCCTAAGCGATGGCAAGGGCAGATCCGGCCGGAAACGATTCACGACGAGCCGAAAGCGCACTGCTGAGGAGCTGCATCCGGCGCGTGCCAAAGCACGACCGAGTTCGGCCATATAGCGACTGATCCCGCCACGACGATACGCTAAGAGACGCCCATCGAGCGCGACGACCGGAGTCGGCGGGAACCGCACCGTCAGGACCCCCTCTCCGCCGCTGTTATACTTCCTGCGGAGTTCGCTGTCTCGGCTACCGAGATCGCTCCGCACTGCTGCAGGAGCCCAAAAGGGGAAAGGCGAAGAGGACGAGCGATGGACATCTTCGGAATGGGACCTGGCGAGCTGCTCGTCATCATGATCTTGGCTCTGGTGCTCTTCGGTCCGGGTAAGCTACCGGAAATCGCCGCCACGGTTGGACGAGCAGTTCGCGAATTCCGCAATGCCACAAGGGAGCTAACGAGCGAGTTCGAGCAGGCATTCCGTGAGGTTCAAGTGAGTACGACAGAAGTCGCCACATCGGTACTCTCAGTCCAGCAAGAAACGCATGCTGCGCTACAGGAGACGCGGGTAGCGCTGAACGAGGCGACGGACACCGTCTCCCGAGCAGCCAACACGGTTGCGCTCGATCAGGTTGCGGCGCCCGCTACCATGCCTGCTGCTCCGATGGTTCCACCACTCGGACCCTCGGAGTCAACCGCGGTAACGGCCAGTGCGAGTAACGGACGGCGTGAGCCAACGAAGGACGACCCGCTCGCGGATCTGGTCGACGTCGACGAGCTGCTCACTGAGTCGAAACCATCAATATCGGCCGGACCGTGGGAAACGTGAGTTTTCTCGCACGCTAATCACCTCGCCGGGCGATCCACAGACAGACGCGACCAGTGGCATCCTGCTGAGTTTCCCAACGCATCTCGGCGAAGAGCGGGACGGGTGGTGGCGCGGGAAGTCGCCTACAGTCGAGCGGAGGATGGTTAGCAGCCGGACCGAGAAGACGGCGGAAAGGGTGTATCCACCACGGCCAGGAGCGCGGCTGGGCAGCGACGACCGCAACGTACAGGCCTCCCGGACGGAGAACCCGAGCCACTTCACTGGTCATCTCGTAGGTCAGAAAGACTTCGGTCGGAAAGGTGGTCACGACCGCATCGAGGCAAGCATCCCGCAATGGTAGTCGCTGAGCATCAGCGCGGACGATCCACACCCGCTGAAAGCGTGCGACGCGGCGGCGAGCCAGCCGTATCATCGTCGGCGAACGATCGATCGCCAGGACTCGCTTGCCTTGGGCGGCGAGGTCCGCGGCGAAGTCACCTGGCCCACAACCGATCTCAGCAACGACTCGCGCACCGGCAAGCCAGGGTAACGCGTTGCGTTGCCAGGCTTGCCAGGCGTTTCCGAAGAGCATCCGTGTCAATAGCGGATAGACAGGAGCGAGCGGACCATAGAAGAGTTCCAGTACCGACTGTCGCACGTCCTGGCCGCGTGGGATCAGCCGCAAACGACGATGCGATGACTCAGGCATGCTGCTCGTACGTCCTCCTCGTCAACCTTGTGCGATTCTCGATCGACAGGGTATACCGAATCGAGAGACAAACGGAGCGGCACCTCTCATCGAAGGGATCGATGAGCAAGGCATGAACGGAAAGGGAAGGTTCCGCATCATCGCACGCGATATGGCCACGATGGCCCGCCGCGGTGTTCTCCACACCCGTCGCGGGCCGGTGCAGACCCCAGCGTTCATGCCGGTAGGGACACAAGCAACGGTCAAGTCACTGACGCCCGAGGAAGTGCGCGCGACCGGGAGCGAGATCGTTCTGGCGAATACGTACCATCTCTTTCTGCGTCCAGGGCTGGAGGTCCTCAAGACAGTTGGGGGCTTGCACGCCTTTATGGGCTGGGACGGTCCGATCCTGACTGACTCCGGCGGTTTTCAAGTTTATAGTTTGGCACAGCTCCGTGACGTTACGGAGAGAGGAGTACGATTCCGATCGCACATCGATGGCTCCCTTCGCGAACTCACTCCGGAAATCGTCATCGAGCTCCAAATGCTGTTCGGTTCAGATGTGCTGATGCCATTGGATGATGTCGTCGGATTCGGAGAATCCGACGAGCGGCAGCAGGAGGCAATGGCTCGTACGCACCGGTGGTTGCAAAGGAGTCTCCACCGCTTCCAGGAATTGACAGCAGCGTTCGCGGAGGAGAAGCGACCATTGTTGTTCGGCATCGTTCAAGGCGGCTTTGACCCGAGCCGCCGCGTCGAAAGCGCGCACTTCGTGGCGTCGCTACCGGTAGATGGTCTCGCGATCGGGGGACTCAGTGTCGGTGAACCGAAGGACCTTCTCTATGCAATGCTCGATGCGACTGCAGGAGAGTTGCCCGACGATCGGCCGCGTTACCTCATGGGCGTCGGAGCGCCGGACGATCTCTGGCGAGCGGTCGCGTACGGCATCGATCTGTTCGATTGTGTCCTGCCGACACGCTTAGCACGGCATGGTGCGCTCTTCACGCCAACCGGCCGCGTGGACATCACTGGAGCGCGCTTTCGTCTGCATACCTCACCAGTCGACGAGACATGTGATTGTTACACCTGCCGTCGATTCAGTGCAGCCTATCTGCACCATCTCTTCCGTGCACGCGAACTGCTGGGTTACCGGCTCGCCACGATCCATAACGTCCGGTTCTTGCAGCGTCAGATGGAAACGATGCGACGTGCGATCGAAGAAGGAACCTTCGCCGAAGACATGGAACGGTTTTTGTCCTCATACGAGGCGAGTACAGCCCTGATATCGAGCGATCGCCTGGTCAACGGGTGAGGGTGGAATGATGGACGATCGTGCAGCACTCCACTGCATCGTTTTCGGTCGCGTTCAAGGGGTCGGCTTTCGCTTCTTCGTCGTCGAGATTGCCGAACGACTCGGTCTGACGGGCTGGGTACGCAACCGTGAGGACGGGCGATCAGTCGAGATTTGGGCAGAAGGGCGGCGAGCAGCCTTGGAAGCCCTTCGCGAGCAAGTTCGGACAGGCCCACCAGGTGCTTGGGTCGAGCGCGCTGAATGCGCGTGGGTGGAGCCGACTGGACACTTCGACGATTTCAGCATTCGGCGCTGAGGAAGCGGGGATAGAGTATGGCGACGATCGCCATCGTCGGTCTCGGTTACGTTGGGCTCGTTTATGGGGGTGCATTTGCCGATCTCGGCAACAGTGTGTGGGGTATAGATATCGACGTCGAGAAGGTCGACAAGCTTCGCCAGGGGACGATGCCGATCTATGAACCAGGACTGCAGGAGTTGATCCGACGCAATGTTGAGGCCGGGCGTCTTCGATTCACGACCGATTATGCAGAGGCGATTCCGGACGCCGAGTTCGTCTTCATTTGCGTGGGGACCCCTTCGACCCTCGATGGGGATGCCGATATGCGAGCTGTGCGAGCAGCCGCCGAGACGATTGCCCGGCACCTGAGCGGCCACACCATCATCGTGAACAAGAGCACGATGCCGATCGGGTCCGGAGACTTCATCTCGGCTCTGGTCGAGCAGCTCAAGCCCTCAGACGCGACATTTGCCATCGTAACGAATCCGGAATTTCTGCGCGAAGGCTCGGCGGTTTACGACGTATTCCATCCGAGCCGTATCGTGCTCGGAGCTGAGGATCGCGAGGCAGCTGAGCGAGTGGCCGAACTCTATCGTGTCTTGGACGCGCCGATTCTGATCACAGACCGACGCAGTGCCGAGATGATCAAGTATGCGTCCAACGCGATTCTGGCCACCCGTATCAGTTTCATCAACGAGATCGCCCAGATTTGCGAGCAAGTCGGGGCTGATATCAAGATCGTCGCCCAGGGTATGGGCTACGATCCACGGATCGGCCCGCTGTTCCTGGAAGCAGGACTCGGTTTCGGCGGGAGTTGTTTCCCCAAGGATGTCCGCGCACTGGCAGCGATGGCCGAACGAGTCGGTTGCCATCCCCAGCTCTTGCATGCGGTATTGGAAATCAACGAGGATCAGCGTCGCCGCTTCGTCCGAAAGGTACAAGAGCTTCTCGGCGATCTCTATGGTCGTCCCATCGCGCTCTGGGGTCTCGCGTTCAAGCAAGACACGGACGATGTTCGCGAGTCTCCCGCTCTGGACGTTTTGCGCATGCTCCTCCAGCGAGGAGCACTCGTGACGGCATACGATCCCGCAGCCATGACGAATGCGGCGCGGGAAGTACCTGATGCCCGGTATGCACCGGATCCCTATGCCGCGGTGGTCGGAGCCGACGCGTTGCTCATCGCGACACCCTGGAACGAGTTCAAGCAAGCTGATCTTCGCCGGGTCAAGAGACTCATGCGTACTCCCATCATTGTCGATGGTCGCAATATCTACGAACCAGCAGAGGTTCGGAGTCTCGGATTCGTTTACGTTGGAGTTGGCCGTGGTCATCGAGCCGATCTGGGATCCTGACGCGACAGGGCCGGTCGAAGTCGGGGTCGATGCCATCGAGATCTGGCGAATCCAACGCACGCTCGCCCGTTTCGGGCAGCGTTTTTTGGAACGCGTCTATACCGAAGCAGAGCAAGCCCGCTATGCTGGGCGAGTGGCCGAGCTAGCAGCCCGCTTCGCGGCCAAGGAAGCGGTCATGAAAGCACTCGGTACCGGAGTCCGTGGCATGCGCTGGCGCGACATCGAGATTTTGCCGAACAGCCGTGGGAAACCATTGGTCATTTTGTACGGAACTGCACGGGAGCGTGCTCACTCACTCGGCCTCGAGCACATCGCTGTTTCCCTGACTCATGCCCGCGATCTGGCAATCGCGGTCGTCGTAGCCACGTTTCGGACTCCCGACCAGCACCGTCCGAGCGAACACTCCCAGCACTGAGAGGAGAGTCGAGAATGGAGAAGTTGTGTCGTGTCGAAGAAGTTCGTCGTGCTGAAGCTGAAGCAGTCGCTCAGGGTTTATCGTTGACAGAACTCATGCGGCGTGCTGGGCAGGCGGTGGCGGAGACGATCGAGCAACTGGCGTCTCGAAAACAGGGAAGGCGAGCACTGTTCCTCGTCGGACCGGGCAACAATGGCGGTGACGGATTAGTCGCGGCCAGCCTTTTGGCACTGGCCGGTTGGGACTGCGCAGTTTGGAGCTGGAATCGACGTGAACCTGGTGCGATCCCGGCCGAGCCGACTGGCTTGGCCCGCTGCCGCTGGATCGAGAGCGAGGAACTCGATCGCGAACTCTCGCTGGCCGATGTGATCGTCGATGCCATCTTCGGGATCGGTGGGCGACCGGAGGTCCCCGAGCCGGTTGCAACGATCTTCGAGGCTGCGCACCGCGCTCGTCGCGTACGGAATACGGTTTTGGTCGCGGTCGACGTTCCGTCCGGCATCGACAGCGACACCGGTGCTGCTGACGCGCGTGCCTTTCGTGCAGATCTGACCGTAATGCTCGGACTGCCGAAGATCGGTGCGTACCAGTTTCCTGCTCTTCGCCATACTGGGCTGATCCGACTCGTCGACATTGGCCTACCCAAGCCTTCAGTTGGTCCCGGAAGTGTCGCGCTTCTGACGCTCCAGGATGCTCGTGGATGGCTACCGGAACGGACAGCCGCGACCCATAAATGGGCGGTCGGCGCTGTCCTGATCGTCGGTGGAGCACCGAACTATTACGGTGCTCCTCGCCTCGCAGCGAGTGCGGCGTTGCGGGCTGGAGCGGGACTCGTGACACTGTCCGTTCCACGATCGCTCGTGCCCTCGATCGCAGCGGCACTTGCCGATGTGACCTTCCTTCCTGCTCCTGACGGTGACGTCAGAGCTGGCCAGCGATGGGCAAACCTCGTGCGCGATGCCCTCCCACGCTACCGGGCCCTTCTCGTCGGCCCTGGACTCGGTCAAGACCAGACAGCCGACGAGTTGCTCCGCTATCTTTTTGGACTCGGCCGAGTGCGGCGTGGGTCCCTCGGTTTTGGCGTACCAGCGGATGACGAGGTACCGCAACGATTCGCGGGTTATGCGGTGATCGATGCGGATGGCCTCAACTGGCTCGCCAAAATGGGTAGCTGGTGGGAAGAACTTCGCGAGGCACAACTCGTTCTTACGCCGCATCCCGGTGAACTCGCTCGCTTGTGTGGTTGCGACGTGACGACGATTTTGGAAGATCCATGGACTCAGGCGCTCGACGCCGCGGTCACCTTCGGCCAGCATGTGGTTTTGAAGTACGGCCACACGGCTGTCGCATGTCCTGACGGGTCACTCTTGCTCGCTCCTCAGGTCCATCCCGCGCTGGCTACTGCTGGGACAGGAGACGTGCTTGCCGGTGTGATCGCTGGGCTCGCTGCGCAGGGGTTGGGACCACGAGAGGCTGCGGCTGCCGGTGTCGTGATAGCCGGCGAAGCGGCGCTGCATGCCGTCGTGTCGGCTGGTACGCTCTCGCTCACTGCCTCTGACGTCGTCGCTGCTTTGCCGAAAGTCCTCCGAGCACTGTACGATCCCCAATGGTCACCGGAGCGAGTGGTCTCGGCGATCGAGGAGAACGAGGGTACCGAAGAGCGACTCCCATCGCGTCTGTGAAGTAGGTCAGACGATCGAAAAGGAGAGCAAATAGAAGATGGTGCAAGAAATTCGGGTACGCTCCTTGATGACTCGTGATGTCGTTGCCATCAGCCCTGAGACGTCGGTCGGTGAAATCGCCCGCCTGATGTGGGAGCATGCGATCTCGGGTGTACCAGTCATCGATGAGCAGCGGCGGGTTATCGGTATTGTGACCGAGTTCGACTTGATCGCGCGCGAGGCGAGTTTCAATGCCCCGTTGTACGTTCCGTTTCTCGATGCTTTTTTCAAGGTACCGGGAACGGGTGACGAAACTCAGCTCCGCAAGATCCTGGCTACCAAAGCTGCCGAAATCATGTCGAGTCCGGCCATCACGATCGGACCAGAGGAAACGATCGAAGCGCTCGCAACACTGATGTATCGGCGCCGAGTCAACCCGGTGCCGGTCGTGGACGAGGAGGGACGGCTCCTCGGAATCGTCTCACGCTCGGATCTCATCTGGCTGATGACACTCGAAGAACGCGGGGAACTCCCAACGCTCCTGGCTAGCCGCTCTTAGCCGGAGGAGGACGGCTCAAACCGCTCGACTGTATCGACCGATCGTCGTCGATCAGGCCGATTCCTAGAGTTGCTGGCGTAAGGCTTCCACGTCTCGGCGGATGATGAACGTGCGGCCGGAGTGCTCGTCGCGGACATACTCCAGCTTGCGCTCGTCCATCCAGCGGTAGATGGTCGGACGTGTGACACCGAGACGATGGGCTGCCTGGGTGATGCTGACAAGCTCGTTGGGCTCGTAGGCTCGGAATTTCGCCTGCGAGAGCAGTCTCCCGAGTTCACTTTCCCAGAAGGCACGTGGAACAGAGTAGTCTTCTGCGCCGGGTGCCCAAAAGAGGAGTTGGAGGACCAGTTCGATGTTTTCCAGAATCCGTTCCCGTTGCTCGATCAGCCTGCCTTGCGCAATGGCAGCGAGGCGCTGCAGCACCTGTCCGATCGGGCTCGCTCGGAGCTCTTCGAGGAGTTCCTTTTCGCTCAGATCGATCTGCTCGATGACACGAGGGAGCAAGCGCGACATCAACCGGTAGTGATGCGAGTAGAGAATCTTCAACGCGTCATCGATCACCCGCTGATAATTCAAACTCTGAGCATCCACGGGTTCTCCTCCCGCCGAGCAATCGGACGACCAGTGTACGTACCCATTGTACGGAGTCCGAAGCTGACCGTCAATAGAGCAAAAAAGTCCGGCTCGCTCGGCGGTGCCCACGCTCTGATCAGTGCCAGCGAGGCACAGCCAATCCATGCTCTCTTTTGGATCACCCCTGATCACTGTCTCGGGTTAGCCGGTACTGGGAGGAGGCAAAGTTCCATCGGTAGACCATACCGGCTTGAGGGAGCACGTCGAGTTGGTGGGGACAGGGCGAACCGAATCGCGCGCGGACGGTAGCGAGTGCGAGACGAGGATCATTGTTCTGCTGGGAGAGATGAGCGAGCCAAATGGTTCGTGGTGAACCCGACAAATGGGCGAGTGCATACGCTGCCTGGTCGTTACTGAGGTGCCCAGCCGGTGAAGCGATTCGCCGCTTGAGCCACTCCGGGTATGGTCCGCGCCAAAGGAGATCACGATCGTGATTCGCCTCGAGCACGATGAGATTCGCGCGTGATAAGGCGGCGAGCACTTCGTCCGTCACCGTGCCGAGATCCGTGAACAGAGCAGTTTCCGCATGACATGTCGCCACGCGCAAGCCGAACGGCTCCCTCGCATCGTGCGGTACAGGGACCGGGTAAAGAGCCAGATCGCCGATCTCCAGCCAATGCTGATACCTGACCGTCAGCCGACGCGCTGATCCCAACCGGAGCACAGCGTCCGTACCAGCCGTCGTAACGACTGGGCAGGATTGCCAGCGGAGCAATCCGGCGAGCCCACGAACGTGATCATGGTGCTCGTGCGTCACGACGATCGCGGTCAGTTCGTGGTCGCCGACACCGATCGAGCGCAAGAGGCGACGCAGCGTCGTCGCCGCCAATCCTGCATCGATGAGGATGCTTGTCCGCTGGGTGCGGACGAGAAAAGCGTTCCCCTCACTGCCGCTGCCGAAACAGAACACTTCCACGTTTCAGTCTCCGAACAGCGCGCGACCGATCCGGACGAGCGTCGCTCCTTCCTCGACAGCGATGTCGAAATCGTTCGACATGCCCATGGAAAGCTCCGGGAGAGGGTGTTGGAAACGTTCTTGAAGCTGATCGCGCAGCTCCCGCAGTGCGCGGAAGACTGGCCGGACAAGTTCGCTTTCTGCTACGAGCGGTGCGATCGTCATCAGGCCGCGAACGTCCAAATGTGGTTTCGTGAGCCCCAAAGCGAGAAGTTCAGCAGCCTCAGCCGGTCGACAACCGTGTTTCTGTTCCTCGCCGGCGATATTCACCTGAATCAAGATAGGAAGGCGGCGGCCAACGCGCGCAGCTCGTTCGTGCAGTTCCTCGATGAGAGCTGCACGGTCAACGGAATGGATCAGAGCGAAGAGCTTGACGGCATGTCGAACCTTGTTGGTTTGCAGATAGCCGATGAGATGAAGCTCCGCATCAGGTGGAAGCGGGTTTTCACCGAACTTTCGCTGTGCCTCCTGAACGCGGTTTTCCCCGAAAAGGCGTAGGCCGAGTTCGTACGCGGCCTGCACTTTTTCCCGATCGATCCCTTTCGTCACAGCGACGATCTGCACGCTCTGTGGATCGCGTCCTGCTCGTTCAGCCGCCCGCTCGATACGGCATCGCACACGAGCCAAATGCTCGCGCAGTCGCTCGTACTCTTGCATGGCCTTCTCCAGATTCCGTGCCGCTCAAGGGAGCGCGATCACGGCAGCTTGGGCACCAGCACGTGAGCCGTTCGCGCGATACGAGAACCACTCTCCGGCATGACAACGCGTGCAAATCCCGGCGCGCTCGATGTGCGCCGGATCGACTCCTCCTTCAACGAGGAGCAGTTCGTTGGCTCGCCAAAGATCGAAAATCGCCCGGCCATTTCGCGAGAGAACAGCCTGATGACCGTTCGATGGCTCGGTGGCGAGCCAGGCTGTGATCACTTCTTCTCCCACTTCGTAACAGCATGGGCCGATCGATGGCCCGAGAAAAGCCCACAAACGCTCGGGGCGAGCGGCAAACAGTGTGCACAAGATGTGGACTGCTTGTCGCGTAATTCCGGCCACGGTACCACGCCAACCGGCGTGAACGACGCCGATAGCTGGGACGTCGGGTGCGTACAACAAGACCGGCACGCAATCAGCGCAGATCACGGCGAGCGGCAGGTTCCGTTCCGTCGTCACGAGTGCATCGCTCTCCGGGATTCCCGTGCCCGGTTCGAGGGCTCCGCAACCGCGCTCTGACGCCGTGACGACGGTAACCCGCGTGCCATGCACTTGGCGGGCAAAGACTGTATGCTCGAGCGGTAAGCCGAGGCGTTCCCACCAGGCGCGCCGATTCGCGAGCACGATCGAGATGGTGGCATTCCCACTCACTGATCCAAAAGCGGGCAGAGAGGGGTCCCGCTTGGTCACACCGTGCGGAATACCGAGTGCGGACAAGCGCGCGAAGCGGAAGGGACGCACGATCATGCCTCTGTACCCAACATCACGTGAATCAGCCAAGGACTCGTATCGACAACAGCTTGGGAGGCTGCTCGTTCGAGTTCGTCGGGGTCCGACACGCGGATGGCGTTCAGCTTGTAGGACTGTGCCAGTTCGACGAAGTCCGGGTTTACGAGATCGACATCGCGGGGTCGGACTCCAGCCTGCAGCATTGCGCGCTTGACAGCTGTATGTGACCGGTCGTCGAAAACGACGACGATAACCGGTAGCCGATACTGAGCGAGGGTACCGAGTTCCTGCACAGTGAACTGGATTCCGCCGTCGCCACAGATCGCGACTGCCGGACGATCCGGACGCGCGTATTTTGCACCGATCGCCATCGGGAGAGCGGAGCCGAGCGTGCCGAACCCTCGGGGAAATGCGTAGGTGCGCGGCACGTAGACAGGAAAAGCGCGGACAGCCTCGTAGCAGACCATCGTCATGTCGTGTGCGGTGAACGCATCGCGCGGAAGTGCGCGCCGGAGAGCGATCAGCCAGGGCTGATAGCGGCGCGCCGAGTCATCGGTGACGCTCAGTAACCGCTGCCGCACGCTCTCGATCTCCCACGGTTCCCAGCGGGATCGTGGGCGGAAACCTGCTTCGATTCGCTCGAGGAGTCCAGCGAGCGCTTCGGCGCAATCGGCTCGCAGCGCAACGGCTGCTGGATAACGCCGATGGAACTCCAGAGGATCGATATCGATATGGATCAGCGGTGAGGGAAGCGGCATCGTCCCTTCCGCGGTCGTCCGTGCGCCCAGGCCGGTTCCGATAGCAATCGTTACGTCCGACCCTCGCATGAGCTCACTCACCGGGTTGTCCGGCGTCCAACGATAGCCGAAGGCGCCGATGGCCAACGGGTGGTCATCGGGGATAGCGCCCTTCCCAGTCACGGTCGTACTGACAACTGCGCCGATGGCACTGGCGAGTTGGCTGAGCAGCTGGCTGCTGCGCTCGGAGACAGCTCCACCGCCGGCTAAAACGAAGACTCGATTCGCGTCAGCCAGCAGCTGCGCTGCTCGGTCGAGCAGATGATCATCAGGCTTCGCAGGTGGAACGGCGATGACGAGCGGATCGCTCATCGCTGTGCGTTCACGCAGAACATCCAGAGGAACTTCCAAATAGACTGGGCGCGGCCGCCCGTCATACAGTTGGCGGAACGCTTCGGCGACGGCTGACCTGATTTCTGCAGCACTCATCACGCGGTGTGCCCACTTGACGATTGGACGGACCACGGCGAGCTGATCCGTCATCTCGTGCAGCCGTCCATCCAAGTGGCCGAGGTAGGGTCGGTCGAGACACGTGCTGATTACGAGGACTCGCGAGCTATCGGCGAATGCCTCGGCGATCGGCGTGACGATGTTGGTCAGTCCTGGACCGGTGACTGTTATGGCAACACCGACGCGACCACTCGCCCGCGCGTACCCGTCGGCCATGTAGCCGGCGCCCTGCTCGTGTCGCGGAAGAACTGTGCGAATCTGGCTTCGTTCGAGAGCAGCGTAGAGATCGAGCGTGTGGACGCCCGGAATGGTGAAGACGACGTCCACGCCATTTGCCTCGAGGGCGCGGACGAGTGCCTCAGCACCCGTCTCCTGGCGCTCGCGTTTGACCGAGGGGATCGCCGGAATCTCCACCGAGTTCATCTCCAAATGCCTCCCGAAGTGCTCCCATGCCCGCGCCGCAGTGTAGGAGAAGGCGGATCTCCGTGCAACGCCAGAGTGTTGGCCACTCAGTCGTTCCACGAACCACAACGAGTCAGTACAGTGCAATGCTCCGATCGAGGCGCCTGGTCGAAAAAACTGCGCATAAGAACTGTTATACGCACTATATGGGAAGCTAGGCTTGCCACCTACCATCGGCCCGTCATGGCAGCGCCCTGTGCTTCCTGAATCGGTTCCCTTTGTGCTCGTCGCCTCTCCTCGCTCAGGCATCCGGGCGGGTTTGGCGTGATCGCGCGCTGACCGCGTGACGCGAACATTCGCACTGTTGCGGACTCCTTGGTCCCGGAGACAGACGAAAACTCGCGGCGAACCGATCCCCCGGCGAGCACTCGCTCCATGGTCACCAACCCGTGTCGTTCAAGGCAGCTGCCGCTTTCGCATATCGGTGTGCCCATCGTGTTGGTTCCGGAATACGATAGCGACTGAGTCGGAGCACCCAGCGGATCGCTTCCAGGAGTGTGATACGGTGCCCGACCGACACGATAAGTGGTCGGGCACTGGGCCGCGTGCGAACTGCTGCACCGATAATTTCCCCCTCAGCCACCAATGGTGTCCAGGCTCCTCGGTTCGGTCCCGGCTCGCGATACGAGCCGTACAAGCGAGATTTGGCCGCGCCGATCGTCGGCAGGTCGAGCAAGACGCCCACATGACTCGCCAGACCGCAGCGGCGAGGATGCGCTCGTCCTTGCCCGTCGACGACGAGAAGGTCCGGTGTCTGTTCAAGAGCCCGAACCGCTTCTATGATCACTGGCGCCTCTCGAAAGCTGAGAAACCCTGGAATGTAGGGAAAGGTTACCTTTTGTTCGGCGATCGCGCGCTCGACCTCGCGGAGCGGCAGGAAGTCCGTGGCTTCGTCGCTGGTTGGTTCGCTCAGAAGTTCGAAGCAGACGGCGACTGCGACCGCTCGCTCGCCGCGCAGGTGCATATCTGCGCCCGCAATGAAGCGGGGCGTTTGGGGAAGTGGGGTTTCCACTACCTTCTCTGCCAGTTCTTTCTGCAGACGAGCGAGTTCCTCGAGTTCGAGCGGAGAGAGCGCTGGCTTTCCTGACACGGAGTGTGGCGAAATCATCCACTTGTCCGCAGTCGACGTTATTCGAAACAGGTCCCGTTTGCCAGTCGTGCACCGCGCCACCAGTCGAGGGCTGACATCGCTCGCTTCCCTTCGGGCTGAACTGTTTCCAGCGCGAGTGGCCGCGTTCCCGTGCCGACGAGCATCACAGTTGGCATGACCGAAAGACAACCAGGAGCCAAGTTCATCTCCGTTTCGATCAGCCTCGCCCGTAGAAGAATCAGGCGACGACCGCCAATTGTCGTCCACGCACATGGCCAGGGTTGCAATGCCCGAATCTTCCGCTCGATGCGCTCCGCTGGCTCCGACCAGTCCACTCGGCCATCGGCTTTGGTGAGGGGCCGCGTATACGTTGCTTCTCCTTCGTCCTGAGGGATCGGCACGATTCGGCCTGCGATCCAATCCCGGATCGTGTCAGGGAGGAGTTCTGCCGCGACCTCGGCCAGCCGAGCACCCAGCGTGACGCCTGTATCGTCAGGCACGATAGGGATCGCGAATTGGCGAAGGATCGGACCGGCATCCAACTCGGGGGTCATGACGGCGAACGAGATACCAGTGATCGCATCACCATTGAGCAAGGCCGCCTGGATCGGACTGGCTCCGCGATAGCGCGGAAGCAGTGAGGGATGCACGTTGAGGAAGCCATGCCGTGGCATCGAAAGCATCGATGCTGGGATGATTTTGCTGTAGGCGACCACAACGGCGAGCATCGGTGCCACGGCGGCGAGTCTGGCCTCAGCTTCGGCCGTACGAAGAGTCTCTGGCTGCCAACATGGAAGACCCAGCTCTTGCGCGAGTACCTTCACTGGCGGAGGTTGGAGTCCCCGACCCCGACCCGCCGGTCGATCCGGCTGGGTGACGACCAGCACGACGGCAAAGTCTGGCTGCGCCGCGAGTGTCCGGAGCGAAGGAACGGCAAATTCCGGTGTTCCGAAGAAGACCAGGCGTAGTTTGCCCTCCACCGGCTGAGACTCCCCAGATCGTGCGCGACCGTTCCACCCTGTTCTACCCTACCATGGCTCTCTGGAGTCGGGCATCATTTGCGGGGTTATGAGGACGGAGGAAGTGCACGAAGATCGACCGACAAGCTCGAGATTCGCCATCCGAAAACGTTCAGCCGTATCAGCGCGCCGGTTGGTGAACGTTCTCTCGATACTCCTGGTGCTCGGCAGCGCGCTGCTGCTCCGTCTGCATGGCCTCGATTGGGACCAAGGGTACCTGCTGCACCCAGACGAACGCTTTCAGTTGATGGTCGCGGTCGACCGCATCCGCACGCCCCAACGCCTCGCTGATTTGTTCGATCCCACGCGAAGTCCCTGGAACCCGCGATCTGCAGGACCCGACGGGCGCCCGCAGGCCTTCGCTTATGGCGCCTTACCTCTTTATCTGCTGGAATCGATCAGTTGGTTCACCGACCGGCTGCTCCACGCAGTCGGCATCGAGCCAGGAACGGCACGCAATCTGTACCACGCGTTGGCGTTTCGCGGACGTTTCCTCACGGTGCTGATCGACGTCGTCGGTCTCATTTTCGCATTGCTGATCGCCCGGCGGGCCTTCGGCAGAGCAGCTGCCTCGATGGCCGGACTTCTCGTCGGATTGAGCATCATTACGATTCAGCAAGCACATTTCTTCGTGGTCGATCCCTGGGCGACATCGTTCGGGATAGCGACGCTTTGGGCAACGACGCATCTCGCGGAGACGGGATCACGTCGTTGGGCGGCGCTCGCTGGAGCGTTCTACGCCGCGGCTCTCGCCTGCAAAGTGAGCATGTGGCCACTGGCGGTGCCGATCGGCATAGCACTGGTTTGGTACAGCTCGCGCACTGCCTTCGACTGTACGCGCCCTGTTCTGTCGAACCTGCTGCGGAACCTGGTCACCCGTACGCCCTGGCCAGTCCTGCTCGCCAGTACCTTTATTGCCTTCGCAGTCTTCGAGCCGTACACGCTCCTCGATCCTCGCTCGACGCTTCGCGATATCGTGCGTGAGTGGGAGATCGCGCAGGGTCGTCTCGATGTTCCCTATACGCGGCAGTATGTCGGTACTGTTCCGATTGTCTATCAAATCGAACAGCTCTTTCGTTGGGGACTAGGGCCAGCCTTCGCGGCGCTGAGCGCTCTCGCCATCGTTCGCGACACACGAAAACTCCTGGTCGAGATCATCTCGCATCGTCTCCGAGTGTCAGCGACCGACGGCCATGCGTCCATCGAAGGTCAGCGTGCGTTCGTTACACGCCTTCTCCTTCTCAGCTGGATCCTCGCGTACGGCCTGACAGCCTGGACGGCGGAGACGAAGTATCTCCGTTATTCGCTTCCCCTGGTTGCTCCGCTAGCCATCTTGGTGGCAGCTACTTTGAGCGAGTGGCTGGAGCGATCTTCCTCACGCTGGCAGCGAGCGGGCGCCAGTTTTGCTGTGCTGCTTGTGCTTGGCGTTACCGCGGCGTGGGCTGGTGCCTTCAGCACAATCTACCGTCATCCGCATACACGTGTGGAGGCGTCCGAGTGGATCGTGTCGCACATTCCACCAGGCGCCGTTCTGGGGGTCGAGCATTGGGATGATCGGCTGCCTCTCGCGGTGTCGGATATCTCTCCTGACCAGCGCTATCGGTTCGTCACGCTCGCGCTCTACGATGATGGATCACCGGAGGAAGCGTTTGGTTACCTCGCCGCACGACTTTCCGAGGTCGACTATATCGTTCTGTCCTCGGATCGCTTGGCCGGATCGATTCCTCGTTTGCCGTGGCGCTACCCCGTGACGAGCGAGTACTACCGACTGCTCGATCAAGGGGCAGTCGGCTTCCGACTGATTTATGAGGCCAAGCGGGAGTCGCGGCTCGGTCCGTTGCGCTTGGATGACCTGGAAGCGGACGAGAGTTTCACGGTTTACGACCATCCGCGCGTCCGGATTTATCAGAAAGTGCGCCAACTCAGCGAGGACGAACTGCGCCTGCGCTTCGCCTGGGCGTTGCAGCGTCCCTGGTACCCGCAACGCGACCGCCCGGAGGCCTACCGGCAACTCCTGGACGGGCCAGCCGAGAGCGCTGAGGTTGCACGCGATTTAGGCTGGGCCGAGGAGTGGCTCGCTCGGGACTGGGAAGCGATCGTCTGGTGGGTCGCCCTCTCCATAGCGATCGGTGCCGTGGGATTGCCGCTGGCGACGCGTCTCGGCGCGCCGCTCCCTGACGCGGGGCTTGCGCTCGCCCGTCCGCTCGGGCTGATCGTCCTCGCGTATCCGATCTGGCTGGCAGCCAGCTGGCGGATCCTCCCGTTCGAGCTGCCGTGGCTACTCCTTCCTATGGTCAGTGTGGCGGTTTTGCTCTGGTGGCGTTGGAGTCACCGGCTGCGGGCACTCGTTCGGCCATGTGCCATCCGCTGCGCGATCCTGGTCGAGGGGGGTTTCTGGTTCGGTTTCGCTTTCTTCCTGGTGCTTCGCTGGCTCTATCCTGATCTTTGGCACCCGTTCTTCGGCGGAGAAAAGCCGATGGAGCTGGCATACGCGAACGCCATCGCGCGCAGTCGCTGGTTGCCGCCATACGATCCCTGGCTCGCTGATGGAGTGCAGAACTATTATTATTACGGATTCTTCCTCAATGCTTTGCAGTGGAAGTTGAGCGGACTGTTACCCGATCGTGCTTTCCAGCTGACAGTTGCGACCTTTGCCGGGCTCGTGGCGAGCCTCGCGGTCTCGCTCGGGCTTGCCCTAGTTCACTGGTTGGTGGACAGCGCGAGTTCCACCTCCTGGCGCGGACGGACCCTCGTAACCAGCCTGGCGAGTGGAATGGGCTCCCTGTGGTGGCTCCTCTTCGCCGGGAACCTCGACCCAATCATCCAGGTCATCACCAAGCGTTCGTTGGCTATCGATTTTTGGCAGAGTTCGCGGGCGATCGCCCAGGCGATCACGGAGTTCCCCTACTTTTCGTTTCTGTATGCTGACCTCCATCCACATCTCATCGCGCTTCCCTTCTGGTTGAGCCTGATCGCTCTTATCATGGCTGCTCACGCCGAACAGGAGGCACCTGTCTGGGACCGCGCTCTCCGTTGGATGACCAGCGTGTTGGTCGGGAGCACGGTGATCGTGGTCAATAGCTGGGATCTTCCCCTCGTAGCCCTCCTCCTGATAGCGATGACGCTGGTCACGATCGTACCGCGCCGACCTGCCCAACTGGTTTGGGTTGTCGGTGCGGGCATCCTCGCTCTCGCAGCATCGCGGCTGATCTATTGGCCGTTTTACGAACGTTTTGTGAGTCCAGTCACGAGTCTGCGCCTGCTGGAAAATGGCACCGCTCCCGATCAGTTTCTCGTGCACTTCGGACTATTGCTCGCGCTACCTGTGCTTGCCGTCGTCGCGAACTGGTCGCTTCCGGCGCGTTCCTTTTGGAGCCTCGGGCTGATCGCGGTCGGTGCAACAGCAATCGGCTATGCTGTCGGTCTCATGCTCCGAAGTAATGGCTGGAGTCAGGTCGGCCTATCCGCCAGTGATGCATGGATCCTCTTGCTGCTCCTGAGCGTGTTTCTGGGCGTCCCCTTCGGGTGTTCGCTCGCTGGTTTCGATCCGCTGCGTCCGGAAACGTTGTGGTGCGTCGCCCTCTTAGGTGCAGCAGTTGGCTTGTTCGGCACGAGACATTTGGCAGCATCCCTGCTGGTCGTACCGACCGTCCTGGTGAGCGCGTGGCTCGTGCAGCACTGGCGTGATCGGCGAGCACCGCTCCTGGGATTGTGGGTAGTGGCGGCAGGCATCGTCCTGCTGATGGAAACGGTCGTCATCGTCGACGATCTCTATGGGTCACCATGGCAGCGGATGAATACCGTCTTTAAACTCTCGTTCGAGGCCTGGCCCCTCCTCGCGTTGAGCGGCTGGGGTCTCTTCATCGATCGGTGGCACGCACAGCCGAAGACGCGAACCCGAGCGCGCACGTTCGCACAGCTCGTTCTCGTCGGTGTCATCGGCATTTCGAGCCTCTACCTACTCCTCGGAACGCCACAACGACTCGCCTTACGCCTGCCGTCGACACCGAAGCCTGGGAGTCTCGACGGCTATGCATGGATGCGCGGCGGCTTTTACTTCACGAGTCGCGGCGAACCGATCGGGACGAGCGAGGACCTTGCCGTGATCCAGTGGCTACGACAGAACCTTTCGGATAATTCGGTGATTCTCGAGGCTTCGATCGGACCCTACCGTGGGAACGGATCTCGCCTTTCGAGTGCAACTGGTCTCCCGACTGTTTTAGGCTGGGATCGGCACGAGCGGCAACAGCGCACGCGGGTTATCCCGATTGATCGAACGATCCGGTTGGAGTCGCCGCTCGGTCCGACAGTCGATGAACGACTGATCGCAATCCGGGAGATCTACCAGACCACTGATCCCGCTCGGAAGCGCTGGCTGCTGTACCAGTATCGAGTCAGGTACGTCGTCGTGGGGCAGGTCGAACGGCGGTGGCGAATCCAGCCTGGGTTTGCTGGGGCGACGATCCCGGACGAAGTCTATGCCTCACCCGAGGGAATCGCGGCATTCGAGCCCTTGATCGGTAACACGCTTCGCGTCGCCGTGACGTTCGGTGACACGGTCATCTACGAAGTAGTGCCGCTCAGCGAGAGGTGAGTCATCGGCATGCGCGATCTCGAGCTGGCCGTGCTGTGGCAGGCGATCTGGCTCGCAGCTGCCGCCGCGACAGTTCCATGGCTTCGCTGGTTGCACCTTCCTGCGCGACCAGCGCAGGGGATCGCCCTCGCCGCCGGACCAGCATTGGTAGTCCTTCCCCTTTGGTGGGTGGGAATGTTGTCCGGAATCCCTTTTACGAGGGCGACACTGTTCCTCGTCTCTTCGCTCCTTGCGCTCGTCGGTTGGGGACTGGTCATCGCACGAGGGCAGTCGTGGCAGTCGCTGACGGAAATCATAAGAGCGTGGCCTCTCCTCTTGGTCCATACGGGCGCATTCGCCCTCTATGCTCTCTTTCGCAGTTACAATCCAGCGATCCGCTACACCGAGAAGCCGATGGAACTCGCTTTCCTCTCCGCAGCCTGGGCGAATCCTCATCTGCCACCCCCTGATCCCTGGTTCGCTGGTCGTCCGATCAACTATTATACCTTTGGTTATGTCGAATTTGGTGCCATCGCTAAGACGTTGGGCTGCCAGCCGGAATTCGCCTTCAATCTCGCGCTCGCGTCGCTCTTTGCCAGTGCAGTGACCGCTGCGTATGTAGCCACCTGGCTTCTCGCTACCGGATACGGAGCCAAAGCCCGCGTTCTCGCGGGAGTCCTCGCACTCTTTCTCCTCGTCGGTATCGGGAATTGGCAGACGGCATGGCTCCTTCTGCAAGATCCTCGTGGCGCACTCGCTGCATCATGGTGGGCTGGACCGGGATGGCAAGCTTCTCGGGTCATCGTGGACAGCGGCTTTCCGTGGGACAGTACACCGCGACCGACGATCAACGAATTCCCATCCTTTTCCTTTGTCCTGGGTGACCTTCATCCTCACATCCTGTCGCTCCCCCTGAATCTCTCTTTTCTGATTGTCCTCATCGCGCTAGCACAAGCGGCTCGAGTGTCGGAACCTCTTACACTATCGATCGATAAGTCTACTTGTCATCTTTCCCAAGCTCATGTTGGCCGCGAGCGCTGGACATTACCGTTACTCGCAGGCATCTTCCTCGGATGCTTGTGGATCACCAATACGTGGGGAGTGCCGCTCGCGACGATGACTGCCGGACTGATCCTGCTCGCGCGTCCGCGTTCCTCGATCCGGATGACGGTCGTTCAGGGCGCTCTCATCCTCAGCGCGGCTGCCTTCGTCGCTTTCCCCTTCCAAGCGAACTATGTCCCGGCCTATGGCGCACCAGCTGAGGAACTACCGGCCTTCCTCGCGAGGGTGCCAGTCGCCGGTTGGTTCCTCCGTACGGTCGGAATCGTCGTCTGGGAGCGCAGCTCGTTCGGTGAATTGCTCCGGACTCACGGTCCGCTGCTCGTCTCCGGTCTCGTGGCCCTCGTTGCTACCTTTCGTGCATCCGACCATCAGCGAGTGCGACCGGCTGTGCTGGCTAGTGCGGTCGGCTTCGCTCTCGTTGCTGGCCTAGCCAGCGCCACTCCTGCTCTCGTGGTTTTCGGCCTGCCACTGGCTGGACTCGCATGGGTAATGTGGCGAGAGCGAACCGCGGCACCCGAACGCCTGGCCGCGCTGGCGATGCTCGCTGCTGCCTGGAGCGCCATTCTCGCTGTTGAGTTCTTCTATCTGCGCGATGTGTTCGGCGACCGGATGAATACTGTGTTCAAAGTCTACTTCGACGCCTGGGTGCTCCAGGCGATCGCTGTGCCACCCCTTCTCCTGTATGCCCTGGCGAACTGGAAATCCTGGGGAAAGAGCATGGCGATCGCCGTTGTCGGCTTCTCCCTGCTCGCCGCAGCTCCTTACACGCCTTTGTCTGTCTGGAAGTGGACCGACGGATTCGCCCAGCTGATCGGCTTGGACGGGCTTGCCTATCTGCGACAGGCCCATCCTGATGAATTCTGGGCTATCACGTGGTTGCGCGAGAGCACCCGACCCGATGCCGTCGTCTTGGAGGCACCAGGCTGCTCGTACGGTATGGTCGGCGAACTACCGCACAATCGGGTTTCTATGGCTACCGGCCGTGCGACGATTCTGGGCTGGGAAGGGCATGAGTACCAGTGGCGGCGTGGGAGTGCTCGAGACTTGGCAACGCTCCAGAAGCGCCGAGAACTGCTTCTCCGCTTCTTCCAGGAACCGGGAATGGAAACTGTTCCTTCTGTGCTCAGCACGTACGGTATTTCCTACGTCTTCGTCGGGACTTTGGAGCGGACGGGGCTCGGACCGAATTGCCCGTTTCTCCAGTCGCCAGCCGCCGAGGCTCTCGGGACGGTTCTGCAGCAGATCGGTTGGGCACCCGTCTACCAGGATGGAGCGGTGACGATCTACGCACCGGTAGTGCGGCGTTGACCGGGTACGCCTGCTCGTGCTACCATGGGGTGTGCCACGCCGAGCGTGGTTGAGTTGGGAATGGCTGTGACCTCGAAACGAGGAGGGACACGATCAGTACGACACGGCCACTTCGGGTCAATGAACGGATTCGCGTTCCCGAGGTTCGCCTCATCGACGAGACCGGGCACCATCTAGGGATCGTCCGTACCGAAGAGGCCCTGCGCCTGGCTCGTGAACGCGGGCTCGATCTGGTAGAAGTCCAGCCCAATGCGAGTCCTCCGGTCTGCCGGATCATGGATTACGGCAAATACCGCTACGAGGAGAGCCGGCGGGAACGAGAATCGCGCAAGCGGCAGAAGACGATCGAAGTCAAGGAAATCCGCTTGCGTCCCCGGATCGACACGCATGACTTGGAAACCAAGGTTCGCCAAATCCAGCAGTTCCTGACTGACGGAGCGAAAGTCAAAGTGACCGTCCTGTTCCGCGGGCGGGAGATCGTGTACCAGGACCTGGGTGAACGTGTCTTGCAGCGGGTGATCGATTTGCTCGGTCCCAGGGCTGTCGTGGAGCAGCCGCCTCATGCGGAAGGCCGGACGTTGGTCATGTTTCTCGCTCCCGGGCACGTCGAGGTAACCAGGACAGCGAGCAGCGAAGAACGAGAAGCGGAGGGGCAGTGAGATCATGCCGAAGATGAAGACGAAGCGTGCCGCAGCCAAACGGTTCAAGATTACCGGGACAGGCAAGGTGATGCGAATGCGGCATGCTCGCAATCACAACCGACTGAAAAAGGCACCACGGGTTCGTCGTTCGTTCGACAAGATGGTGCCCGTTCACCCGTCCGATGTACACCGCGTGAAGCCGCTCCTACCGTACGCCTGGTGAGAGGTGAGGGAGAGCGATGGTTCGCGTCAAGCGAGGCGTCACTAAGCATCGAAGACACAAGAAAATCCTCGAGCTGGCCAAGGGTTACCAGCTCGGCCGAAGCAAACTGTATCGACACGCAAACGAAGCGGTACTGAAGGCGCTGCGCTATCAGTATCGTGACCGACGCGCACGCAAGCGCGATTTCCGACGACTGTGGATCATTCGCATCAATGCGGCTGCGCGTCAGCATGGTATGCCCTATCGCGACTTCATCCACGGGTTGAAGCAGGCCGGTGTGGAAGTCGATCGGAAGATGCTCGCTGACCTGGCGGTGCACGATCCATCCGCCTTCGGTCAGCTGGTCGAGGTTGCCCGTCGCGCTCTGTGACGACGGTCATCAGTTCTCGTCATCATCCACTCGTTAAGTTCGCCCGCTCCCTTCGCGAGCGACGAGTCCGCGAGAGGGAGCGGGCCTTTCTCGTCGAGGGGCCGAAGACGATTGCTGATGCTGTGCAGGCGGGCTATCGGCCCTCCCACCTCTTCTATGTCCCAACGCGTCTCGATCCACTCGAGCAAAAAGTCGTTGCTCGTGCCCAGGCAGTTGGTACGCGGATCATCGCCGTTACAGAGCGTGTCTTGCACGAGATCGCCGAGACGATGACGCCACAGGCGGTCGTCGCCGTATTCCCCATTCCGAGCATCCCCTTTCGCTTACCGACAGCGGAACCGTTGTTCGCTCTCATCGTCGATCGACTGCAAGACCCCGGTAATCTCGGCACCTTACTGCGCTCGGCACTCGGAGCGGGGGTCCACGCGGTGCTGCTGACGCCGGGCACAGTGGATCCGTTCAATCCCAAAGTGGTGCGGGCAGCAGCCGGAGCGCACTTCCATCTGCCGATCGCAACGCTCGATCCCGTTGCGATTCAACGGGAATTTCCCGGGCTGGAAATCGTGGTTGCCCGTCCACAGGCACTGCGTGCCTACGATGAACGGGACTGGACGCGCGCTTCCGCGGTGGTGATCGGGAGCGAGGCACACGGTATCAGTGCGGAACTCGCGCGCCTGGCTGCAGACGAGGTCAGGATCCCCTTACGTGGCGGGGTCGAGTCACTCAATGCCGGGGTGGCGGGGTCGATCATTCTGTTCGAGGGTGCTCGCCAGCGCCGTCATGCTGAACGCAAAGCGACTACTGGAGAGTAGCCGCACCCTCTTGCAAATTTCGCCGTTCATGCTATAGTGAGGGTGATCTCGATTGGAGATCAGGGATTGGGAAGGTCAATCAGGGGGTTCAGCCATGCGCAAGAGCGATCTCATCAAGGTCGTCGCCGAACGAACGAATGCCCGCCAGAGCCAGGTGGCTCCTATCGTCAATGCGGTGTTCCAGACTATCCAAGAGGCACTCGCCAAGGGAGAAGAAGTCAGCATCGCTGGGTTCGGGACATTCCGGGTGAGCGAGCGGGCTCGCCGCCGCGGTCGCAATCCGCGGACCAACGAACCCATCGAAATCCCCGCCCGGCGGAGTCCCAGCTTCCGTCCTGGCACGCAACTCAAGCGTGCTGTTGCGGGGCGTTGATCGAACTCGTCGGCGAGGAGCGGGGCAAGGTGGTGCGATGCCTCGCATCGACCACCAGCCCCGCTCGTCAGATATCCAGGTTCCGTACCTCTCGGGCGTGTGCCTGGATGAAGCGCTTGCGCGGTGGGACAGCTGATCCCATCAGCATGTTGAACGTCTCATCCGCCCGCACGGCATCTTCGATCGTCACCTGGAGCAGCGTACGCCGCGCTGGGTCCATGGTCGTCTCCCAAAGCTGCTCAGGATTCATTTCCCCAAGTCCCTTGTAGCGCTGTATATCCCACGTCCTCCCGTCACCCCGGTTGAGTATGGCATCGCGCTCTTCGTCCGAATAAACATAGTGCACTTCTTTCCCGCTCTGCAGGCGGTACAGCGGTGGCTGGGCGATATAGAGATGACCGTCGATGATCAGTCCCTCGAGGTACCGGAAAAAGAAAGTGAGCAACAAAGTTCGAATGTGCGCCCCGTCGACATCTGCATCAGTCATCAAAATGACTCGATGGTAACGCAGTTTCGAGCGGTCGTATTGGTCGCCGATGCCCGTGCCGAGCGCGGTAATCAGGGCACGAATCTCCTCGTTATGTAGCATCCGATCCAGTCGCGCCTTCTCGACATTGAGAATCTTGCCCCGGAGCGGAAGCACCGCTTGAAAGCGGCGATCGCGTCCTTGCTTGGCCGAGCCACCTGCTGAGTCGCCTTCCACGATATAGAGTTCTGCCTTGGCCGGATCGCGCTCGGTGCAGTCGGCCAGCTTTCCAGGAAGGCTGAAGGTATCGAGCGCCCCCTTGCGCTGGACCAGTTCGCGTGCTTTGCGGGCTGCCTCCCGCGCCCGAGCCGCAGTCAAGCACTTTTCGATGATACGCCGCGCGATAGCAGGATGCTCTTCGAGATAGCTCGTGAACGATTCGTAGACGATCGATTGAACGATACCGGCCACCTCGGCATTCCCGAGTTTGGTCTTGGTTTGCCCTTCGAATTGAGGCTCGGGAAGCATCACCGAGATGATCGCTGTCAGTCCCTCCCGGACGTCCTCACCACTCAGGTTGGGATCGTTTTCTTTGAGAAGACCGTGTCGCCGCGCATATTCGTTGATTGCCCGGGTCAGTGCTGCCTTGAACCCTGTGACGTGCGTCCCACCATCGATGGTGTTGATGTTATTGGCGAACGCGTGTGTCGACTCGGCATAACCGTCCGTGTATTGAATCGCGACTTCTACCAGGCAACCGTTCTGCTCTCGCTTCACGTAGAACGGTTGCGGCTGAAGCACTTCCTTCGTCCGGTTCAAATGCCGCACGAAGGAGACGATACCTCCCTCGAAGTAGAACGTCATATCGAGATCGGTGCGCTCGTCGACGAAATGAATCGTCAATCCGCTCGTCAGATAGGCTACTTCCCGAAAACGTTGCAAGAGGACGTCGCTCTGGTAGTCGAGCGAGCGGAAGATCAGCCGATCAGGGAGGAAGACCGTCTCGGTTCCGTGATCGTCGGGCGTCGTCTCCCCGATAGTCTCAACGGGCGTCACCGGCACTCCTCGCTCGTACCGCTGGTGGTATATTTTGCCGTCCCGCCGCACGGTCACTTCGAGCCATTCGGAGAGCGCATTGACGACCGATGCCCCTACACCGTGAAGACCACCGGAGACCTTATAACCACCACCACCGAATTTTCCTCCGGCATGGAGTGTCGTCATGATGACTTCCAGCGCCGATTTTCCGACTTTTGGATGGATATCGACAGGAATGCCTCGCCCATCGTCCCATACGCGGACAGAGCCATCCCGGTGGATGGTGACCTCGATCCGATCGCAGTACCCGGCCAGTGCCTCGTCGACGCTGTTATCGACGATCTCGTAAATGAGATGGTGCAATCCCCGAATATCGGTACTGCCGATGTACATCCCGGGGCGGCGCCGGACAGCCTCGAGTCCCTCGAGAACCTGAATGGCACTCGCATCGTAGCGTGTCGTCGAGTTCGTCATCGTCGCGATTCCTCTTCTCGCTTTGCATTCGCACCCTGACGGAGAACGAGCACGATCCGTTCGCGATAGAACAGCAAGCTGGCCAAGACCAGCCCTGTCGCCACGTAGCTGTGACTCACCAGCGCGAACGGTACCGCCGCTGCATTTTGGGTAAAGACTCGTAGAGCCAAAGGGAGCCCCAGTTGGACGACCAGGCTCGCCGCAATGAAGCGCATGGTCGGCCAGAAGGCGATTCGGCAGATGCCGAGACTATAGATGACAGCACGGAATGGCCCGGCGCCGCTCAAGACGATCGCGTCTTCAACGAAGAAGGTACCGATGTAAAAAAGGATCGCGAGGACCGCTGTGGCGATCGTGAACAAAACGAGCACGATGTCTCCGAGCCCAAGGAGCGTTGCGCCAAACACGGTGAAACCTGCCAGGAACGACAGTCCCACTGCGGCGAGTGCGAGCAATCCAAGGTAGGCAAGCATGACCAGCGTGTTGCGGAGCGTGCTCCGGAAAAGTTGCGCTCGTCGCAGACGCTCGCCCCGCACCACATACGCCAGTATCGTCCAATAGCTCATGCCCAGGCCGATACTCGCCAAGAAAAATGCGAACACCATCCCGATACTCGCGGCAAGCATGGGCTGAAGAACGAGTGGCTGGTACGGGAGCGCGATGTTGTCTGGACCGAGCGCTGCCACCAAACTCGGAATCAAGCTCGCCAGGATGACGACAGCGTCGAAGTCTGCGCTCAGCATTGGAACCGGTGCGGGTGATTGTGCGGCGAACTCGGGACGGCTGAGCATTTGGTTCACCGCACGCCCGATTTCGTTTACTGAGATGCGTGGTCCCAACCAGAGGAGGAGATCCAGCGCAACAACCATCAACGCGAGGTACGGACGGTGATTGAGAATCGTGAACGCCGTCCCGATGGTATCGATCACTCCGGCTGGTGCGGGTTCTCGGAGCGAGCGCGATGGTGCAGATTTCACGCTCCTCACCTCTCAGTATCGCCCGATTTCCAGCAATCGCTGGTCATCGATTCCGAAGTAGTGTGCGAGCTCATGCAGAACCGTCTCGCGAACGATGCGGGCAACATCGCGTCGATCACGGGCTGCCCGGCAGATAGGGCCTTGAAAGAGCGTGATCACGTCCGGTGGTACGAGACCGTATCCTGTCGTCCGCTGCGTCAGCGGCACCCCCTCGTAGAGCCCGAAGAGCGTACCGGTGCGCCCCCCGGCCAGCCGGCGGTGATGCCGCCGCGGTTCGCGCTCGATCACCAGCGCGACGTTGTCCAAAGCTCGTCGAAACTCCTCAGGCAGGCAGCTCAGCGCATCGTGGACCATGTGCTCGAATTCGCGGCGCGTCACGACGACAGGCATGCGACACCCTGTCACTAAACCCGAACAAGTATACCAGAATCGGCCTCACCGGTGAGCGTCATCCCGTCCCGACCGCCGCTGCCAAAAGCGTTCTACCGATCGGCAGTGCGACCTGCGCTCCTGATCCACCATGCTCCACGACGACGGCAACGACGACGCGCCTGTCACCCCGCTCGGCGAAGCCGATAAACCAGGCGTGCGGTGCGCGTTCTCCCACCTCGGCTGTACCTGTCTTACCCCCGACCGTAACTCCCGGGATGCGCGCTGCCTGGGCATACCCATGTTCGACCGACCAGGTCATGAGTTCATGCAGGGCTCTCGCTGTTTCTTGGTCGAAGACGCGTCGCCAAACGCGCGGCTCGCGATGCCAAACGACTGCTCCAGCCGCGTCACGCGTCTCCTGCACGAGATACGGTTCCGGAAGCGTTCCATCTCTGACGACACCAGTAACGACCAGAGCCATCTGGAGCGGAGTCACGAGCAACTGTCCCTGCCCGAACGCTGTCTCGGCCAGTCCAGCCGGTGCGCCGAGGAAATCAGGCGAGTCGGTCAATCGACTGACCGCGACGGGTAGATCGAAAGGGATGCGTTCACCGAATCCAGCTGCGCGTGCAGTCTCCTCCAGTCGAGAAGCTCCTAAAGCCAGGCCGACCTGAGCGTAGACCACATTCAAAGAGTAGCCATATGCCTCTCGCAAGGTATAGCTCACACGTGTGGGATCTGGGCGATTCTGTTCGATGATCACGCGCGAATCGATCACGAGGGCACCGTCATCCCGATAAACGGTGTCGGGCGTCGCAACACCCGACTGCAAAGCAGCCGCAGCTGTTATCGTTTTGAGCGTCGATCCTGGTACGTACAACCCTTGAATCGGCCGGAGCAAAAGGGGGCCACGTCCGTCCTCACGCAAGCGATCGAGATAGGACGCGGCTCGCCTCACCTCGTCTGCTGAGGCACCGAGTGGAACGCTGAGCAAGTTGGGATCGAATGCCGGTGCAGTGACCAGTGCCAGGACAGCCCCGGTGTCGGCATCGAGCAAGACGATCCCTCCAGAACGATCGCCCAGCAACGACTGCCCCAGTTCCTGCAGTCGAGGGTCGATGGTGAGAACGATATCGTTACCGCTTCGCCTCCGGTGGAGAACCCCGTCAAGCCAAGCTTGCCAGGTAGTGGCTGTTCTGCCAGAAAGGTCAGCGTCGTACCGCGCTTCCAAGCCAGCAGCACCGTAAAGACCTGGTGAATAGTAACCGGCCAGATACGCGGCGCTCGTCCGATAACGGCGTACTCTGCGTCCATTCTCCAGCGTATCCTCTGCGATCACCGAGCCATCGGACAAGAGGATCTTCCCGCGGGTTATGGAGCTCTCGAGGGCATAGCGTCGCACGTCGATCACACCACTCGTCGGGTCGCTCGTTCGAGCGAGAATCCGCTCACGGTCGAAAAGTTGTGCCCGCAGAATCTGCACAGTGACTAAACCGAAGCCGAGCGTAAGCACCAAGGCGACATGCAAGAGCGGGTGCCCACGCCGGCGAGCGAGTCGGCGAATCTCTGGCGCGAGTGCGGTCGCCCAAAGAACGCCAGCGACGAGAAGTAGAGCGAACCAGGTCGGATCAGTCCGATCGTTCGTCCGTACGATCCCGTAGGCGAGGACGCAGAGGGAGGCCAAAAATGCTGCTGCTGGGACGACTCTCCATACCATCGTTCATCCTCGTGCCTGCTCGCTGGCACGGAGCAGCAGTCCGACGATGAGAAAATTCGTGATCAGCGAGCTCCCACCTGCACTGACGAAGGGTAGGGTGATCCCGGTCAACGGAAGCAGCCGCACGTTTCCACCGAGAATAATGATCGTCTGCAAGCCGAGAACCGTGACGAGTCCGACTGTCAACAAGCGAACGAAGCCGTTTCGGATGCGTAGGGCGATGAACAAACCGCGAAGGATGAGCACGAGATAGAGCGCGACCAGGGCGATCGCTCCCAAACTCCCCAGTTCCTCCCCGATAGCAGCGAATGCGTAGTCGGTTGCCACAACCGGTATCGCCTGTGGATACCCGAATCCCCAGCCGGATCCGAAGATATGGCCATGCGCGAAAGCTAAGTCAGCCTGCACAGGTTGCATGCCCAATCCAGTAGGGTCGCTCCATGGATTCAACCAGATTTGGATACGCTGCTGGACGCGGGGAAAAACGCGCAGTGCAACGATGACTGCTCCGGCGAAAGCCAGAAGACCTCCACCAACGTAGTAGCCGCGACCTGATGCTGCGTACAGCATGACGAGAAAGACACCGTACAAGAGCAATGCATTACCGAGGTCGTTCTGCAAAACGACGGCGAGTACCGCTATTCCCCACATCACGACGAGCGGAATGAGATAGGGGATGGGAGGCAGCGAAAGTGGTCCGATCCGGTACGAACTCGTCAGGAGCTCGCGGTAGTCGTCGAGATAGCTCGCCAGGAAAAATACGAGCAAGACTTTCACGACTTCTCCAGGTTGCACGGTGATCGGTCCGAGATCGAGCCAAAGACGGGCACCCGAACCGAGGTCAGTTCCGAAAAGCATCGTGAACAATGTCAAGGCTGATGCCCCCAGTGCCCAGGTGTACTTGAAGCGCTTGATCCACTCGAGCCGACGTACCACGGCCACCGTGACCCAGAGTACAGCGAAAGCGAGCAGGAGATACGCCAGTTGCCGCTGGCTCAGGGATGCCCAGAGCCCGCTACCCCCAACAGTAGGACTGAGACGCTGGCTGAGCAGTAATCCCAGACAGGCGAGCATCGCGACGATCGGGAGCACGAGCTGATCACCGCGCAGGCCGAGGATCCCGAGCCAAATGCTTGTTAAGCCGAGGACAGTGATGAAGACCAGACTGACGGTCAGATCGCTCCACGTCCACCGTGTGGTCCCGACTCGCGCGAGGTAGATCGTCAGCAGGCCCACGAGAGCGGCGGTCGCCGGTACCACGAGGAGTTGGAGCTCGAGCCAGCGGACTACCGGACCTCCTCGCTTCATCGATCACCCTGGCAGGTACTTGCCGAGAAGAAGCGAGAATCGCTGCCGTATTTCGGGGGAAATCGCAGCTGGGTCGGTCACGATCGCATGCTGGAGCGCAGTGCGACAGCCGCATCGGCCTGGTAGTGCTCGCAAGTGCTCGATCAGTGCGCTGAGTGCACGTTGCGCTGCTTGGACGTTCTGGTGCAAGCGCTCCAACACGACCGATACGCTCACCGGTTCTTCTTCGGCATGCCACACATCGTAGTCTGTCACCAGGGCGAGCAGCCCGAAACAGAGTTCTGCCTCCCGAGCCAGACGAACCTCCGGCATCGCCGTCATACCGATGATGTCCAGTCCCCACGAACGGTACAGGTTCGATTCTGCGCGCGTCGAGAACTGTGGGCCTTCGATGCAGATATAAGTCCCTCGGTCGTGGACGCGCACGCCGGCCGCGATCGCTGCTTGGGTGAGTGCCCACCGCAGTTCCGGGCAAAACGGCTCATCCAGCGTGACATGGACAACCGGGCCGCTCTCATCGAAAAACGAGCGAGGCCGCCGGACAGTTCGGTCGACGACTTGATCGGGTACGACGAAATCGAGTGGTGCGATCTCCTCGCGGAGACTGCCGACAGCACTCACGGAGACGACCCACTGCACTCCGAGCGACTTGAGTGCCCAAAAATTGGCCCTGGCTGGTACATTGCTCGGACTGTGCTGGTGCGCACGACCGTGTCGCGGTATGAAAGCGACGCGCATCCCATGGAGTGTTCCCAGCGTGATGGTATCGCTCGGTCGACCGAAGGGGGTCTCGATGGCGATCTCCTCCACATCGGTGAGCTCCGGCATGCGATAAAGACCGCTTCCACCGATCACACCGAGTTCAGCGTCCATCAGTTGTCCTTCCCTCGTTCAGTCGGTCCTACGGCGCACGTTACACTTCGCTGGGAGGCCGTGCGCTCGATGCATGTGCAGGATAACATCGAGTTGCGTCCGGCGACGATCGGTGGCCAGTGGGGCCCTTTTTGGTGGGCCACCTTCCGGGTTCTCTTGGTGCTCCTCGTGTTGACATGGTGGGCAACAGTACTCGCGCGGTTGACGCGGCTGTCGCCTGACACCACGAGAACCCCTTCCGTCCTCGCGGCTGGCCTGACCTATCTCCCCGATTCCCGCGTTCAACTCGAGGGAGATTGGGTGGTGCAGCAGTTAGGCGATGGACGACTCGTTGCCACCAGGACAGCGGGGGATCGCCTCCGGTTTCAATTCGCCGGGACTGCTGCCGCCGTCGAGGTGCGTGCTGGACCGGATGCCGGAGCGATTCTTGTGTCGATCGAAAATGCTCATGCTTCGCTCCGCTCCGTCAATCGCTTCTCGCTCTTGCGATCGTCGGCTCGCCTGGAGATGGTTCCGATCGTGAACAACCTCGTGCCGGGTATTTATCGTGTCGAGGTAACGAACGAGGACGGTGGTGAACTGGCGATCCGGGCTCTCGTGATCGAAAACAGTCCGGGGGTGTGGTGGGCATGGCTACCACCGGTCGTCGTCGGTATCACTTTTCTCGTACATCTACTCATCGCCTGGTGGAACACGCTGTTGGAAGCCCTCGGTTGGTTCCGCGTCCGACCGGAGAAGAGTGAGAAGAATGCTTCCACGTGATGAGCGAGGTCGTCGGATCGATCCGTACGACTCAGTGCTACTGGCGGCTGCTGCACTCGTTGTGACTGGACTGTTGCTTTCGCAAAGTCTCCCGGCTCTCCTTGCAGCTGGACTGCTTTTGTTCTCTCAAGTTCTCGCAGTTTGGCAACCTCTCTCGGTGCTCTTTCTCATGCCGGTGGGACTCGCCCTTTTCCCACTTGGCTTCTCAGTAGGCTCTGCTCGCTTTTCTTACCTCGAAGCCACACTTCTCCTCGGGGTCAGCGGGAGTTTTCTCCGATCGACTCTCTCGATGATCGGCGCGCGTGACCGAACAGCTACCCTCCGAACGTTTCTTGCACGCCTCACCCGAGCAGATTTTGCCGGACTCGCTCTCGGGCTGCTGCTGGCGGGCACAGTGTCACTCGGAAGCTTGGCCAACCCCGACCATGTCCACGAAGCGTTGCGCGAGTGGCGCTGGACTATTCTTGAACCGGTTCTTTGGTATACTGTCGCTCTGCTCGTCCTGCGATCGAGCCAGGATGCTCGGAGATTGGTCGCGCTGTGGGTGCTGTCGGCGGCTGGCATGGCAGTTGCCAGCGTTGTGTTGTGGTTCGCTGGAGGTGGACTCGCTGTCGAAGGGGTACGGCGCTTGGCGGGCTTTTATCCGCACCCGAATGCAGCGGCGCTCGCGTTGGAGCGTCCTGCTGTCGTCGCGCTCGTATTGGCTGCCGCCGCGAGAGCACCCTGGTGGTTTTGGTCGACGGCAGCTGCACCGCTTCTTGTAGCGGTGATCCTCACCTTCTCGCGCGGTGCTCTCCTTGGACTCTGGGGCGGGCTGCTGGTCGGGCTCTGGCAGCTGGGGAAACGGCGCCTGGCTGGCGCATTTCTTCTGACAGGATGTCTTCTCGCGTTTGTTCTGGTGTTACTCTTTCCGGCGCGACTGCAGGCTGAGCTATGGGCGGGGGGAGATGCACTGCGACTCGCCATTTGGCGTAGTTCCCTCGCCATGATCCAAGACTATCCGCTCACCGGAGTTGGACTCGATCAATACTTGTACCAATACGTGCCGCGCTATGTAGAGCCGCGAGCCTGGTCGGAGCGGTTCACCAGTCACCCACACAACCTCATTCTCGACTTTTGGCTTCGGCTGGGTATCGCTGGTCTCCTCCTAATGGGGAGCGCGCTTTGGCTGGTCATACGGCACGTCCGATCGTCCTCTCGTGATCCCTGGTCAGTCGCGCTGGTTGCAGGGCTTACGGCTGGCGCGATTCACGGGAGTCTCGATCGCGGATATTTCTCGCCGGATCTCGCAGCCTCGTTCTGGCTGGTGGCTGTCATACTAGATCTGCCGCGTCTCGGTGACCAGCGCGGCAGTTGAAGACGGGAGGCCATCGTGCGCATCTTGGTGACGGGTGGGGCGGGCTTTATCGGTTCCCATCTTTGTGAGTCGCTGCTCTTGGACGGTTACCAAGTCATCGCTGTCGACAGTCTCCTGACTGGACGGTTGGACAACATTCGACACCTTCTGACGCACCCGTTCTTCCGATTCATCGAGCAGGATGTCACCCAAGGGGTCGATATCGAGGCCGATGCCATCTTTCATCTCGCTAGCCCAGCGAGCCCTGTCGGTTACCGGCAGTATCCGATCGAGACGCTGCTCGTGAACTCGGTCGGTACCTACCACCTGCTGGAACTTGCCAGGCGATTGCGGGCGCGTTTCGTATTCGCGTCGACCTCCGAGGTGTACGGTGATCCGCTTATCCATCCACAAAGGGAGGACTATTTCGGGAATGTGAATCCGATCGGACCGCGCAGCTGTTACGACGAGGGCAAGCGTTTTGGCGAAGCGCTGACGATGGAGTTCGTGCGCTCGTTCGGCGTCGATGCTCGTATCGCGCGCATCTTCAATACCTATGGTCCTCGCATGGATCCAGCGGATGGACGCGTCGTGCCCAACTTCATCGTCCACGCTTTGACGGGCGAGCCGATCGAGATTTTTGGTGACGGGATGCAGACCCGTTCACTGTGCTACATCTCGGATATGGTGCGTGGTCTTCGACTTCTCATGGAACGCGATGGGCTCGCGGGTACGGTGATCAATCTCGGTAATCCTGACGAACGAACTATTCTGGAGCTCGCCTATCTCGTGAGAGAGTTGACCGGAAATCCGGTTCCGATCGTCTTTCGTCCGGCGCGGCCGGACGACCCAGGCCGGCGATGCCCGGATATCAGCCGGGCGCGCGCCGTTCTTGGTTGGGAGCCTCGAGTGCCAGTGGAGGAGGGTCTACGGATGACGATCGACTACTTTCAGGACGTACTCGCTCGAGCTGCTGCTTTCGATGAATGACATGGCGCTTCGGTTGCAGGAAAGGTTGTCCGGCTGGAGCATCGCGCTCCTCGGTAGCCTGCTCGCTCTCGTACTCGTGTTGATTCCCTGGCCAGTCGGCATGGTGCTGGCCAGTGGCATCATATTCGTTCTCGCCGTCGTCCACTGGCCGGTCCTTCTTCCCCTAGCACTGATCCTGTCCGTTCCGTTGCAGGACGTACTTCGGTTTTCCTTCGGTGGGATGGCTATCACCACGACGCAAGCCTTCATTCTGCTGGCCATACTGCTCGGACCGCTCATCGTGCTTCGTCGGCAAATACGGCTCTTTTACCCGGGCATCGCCGTGGCGACGACGGTGCTGATCGCGATTCAAGTTCTGTCACTCGGATTCGCTCGAAATACGTTGTATGGGGTGGCAACGATCTACCGATGGACAGCAGCGCTTCTGGTTTTTCTCCTGATCATTCATCTCGTCGAGTCGCGACGGTCTGTTGTGGTCCTGGCCGTGGGGCTAGTGGTCGCTGCCCTTGGCGAAGTAGCATTCGGTATCCTGCAAAGTGGCCTCGGTCTGGGGCCAGCCAGTTTCGCGATCGCTGATAGATGGTATCGAGCGTACGGAACCTTCGGCCAACCCAACCCGTTCGCAGGGTATCTCGAGATGGTCGGCTTGTGGCTGGCCGCCTTGGCCGTCTGGTCGGCTCGATTGGCCCAACGACTGTGGGTTCGCTACCGCCGCGTGCGGTTAAGAGGGTTCCTCTCTTCCGGATCGACAAGGCGAGCGGCCATCGCTGCGACGATTCTGGCATCAGCCCTGGTGGCTGGCGCTACGGCGAGTCTCAGTGGTATCGTGTTGAGTTTTTCTCGCGGTGCGTGGCTGGGAACGAGCGCGGGATTGGCGATATTCGTGCTGCTTGTACCCCGCGGGCTCCGGCGAAGCGCACTGGTGATCGGGGCGATTGTCCTCGCGGTGTTGGCAGCAGGCGGGTGGAACGAGTTGCCGGCGGCTGTCCGCGAACGGATGACGCTGCTACTGAGTTATGGTCGGCCCTTCGATGTCCGTGACGTCCAACTGACGGATGCGAACTGGGCTATCGTCGAAAGGATGGCGCATTGGCAGGCGGCATGGGCAATGTTCCTGGACCATCCCTTGACGGGTGTCGGGGCAGGGAACTTCAGTGTCCACTTTCCGGATTATTCTCCGCACCCGTTGTTTCGAATAGCGCGGGGTCACGCACATAACTATTATTTGCATATACTCGCTGAGTTGGGAATTCCCGGATTACTCGCTTATCTTGCGATTTTCGCTCTTGCGCTCCTACTCGCGGTCCGCGCCTGGCGGACCCGGCCGAACGAGTTCGATCGGGCATTGGCCGCAGGAGCGTTCGCAGTGACGACAGCTGTTATGGTGCACAATTTGGTTGAGAATCTTCACGAGCTTCATCTCAGTATGCAGCTATTCAGCGTCTGGGCTCTCGTCTGGCGAGCGCAGGCTGGTTGGGGAACGAAGCGAGAGGCCGTATGACGTCGAGTCGGTCAGTGGCTGCCGAAGGATCGGCGCGAGAGAAAGTCCCGTCGGTTGCGCTTGGCCGCCGACGACCGGTTGTTGGCAGGATAGTCGTCGGCGTTGGTGCGTATGCGGTACTCGTCGGGGTGGCGCTTTGGCGTGGAGGGTTGGATCTTGCAGGTATCGCAGGCTTGCTGATCGGGTCGCGACTGGGATATGTCGTACTGGCACTCGCCGCCTACTACGGCTCCTTCCCGTTCCGCGCCTGGCGCTGGAAGCTTCTGCTCGCTCGCCATACCCCCCACCCCGTTTCCACGAAGCGACTCATTCTCCCTTACCTCTACAGCTGGCTCGTCAACTGCGCTGTCCCCGCAAAGCTGGGAGAACTTTATCGCTGTTATCTCGTTCAACGTCGCTGTGCTGTTCCCTTCTCTCTGGCCTTCGGCGCCACACTCGTCGAGCGGGCTGCCGACCTCGTTTTTCTCGCCGTTCTGCTCCCTCTCGCGACACTCCTCGTCTTCCACGGATCTGGAGAGAACGAATTCCTCGTTTTGCAGATCATCGCTGTTTTACTGACGTTGGGTTTCCTAGTTGCTCTTCTGAGCCTGCGGTGGTCGCAAAGGTTCAGCCATCGCTTGCCGTCAGTCGTCCGTCGGCCAATCGCATCGCTCGCAGCCGGTCTCGCCATCGATCGCTCGACCGCGGGCAAAGTTTTTCTCTTCACCGTTCCCCTTTGGAGTTTGGAAGCAGCCCGCGTCTTTGCCGAAGCCCGCGCTCTCGGTTTGGCTGTCTCCTTACCAGTGGCACTCTTGATCGCGCTCCTTGCCGCACTGCTGACGACAGTCCCGCTCACTCCAGCTGGTATCGGTGCTGTCGAGATCGGTGTCGTGGGTCTTCTGATGGTCCTCGGGTTGAGCATCGAGCACGCGGCCGCACTCGCGCTCCTCGACCGGCTCGTGGCCTATTGGAGCGTCTTTCTCGTTGCCGGCATTCCCTGGCTCGCGGAACGACTGCTTAGCGGACGGCGCCCGTGAGAGTAGCCATCGACTTCACTCCCGGCCTGAACCAGCCGGCTGGTATCGGACGCTACACGCGCGAACTGGTACGCGCCTTAGCCCAGAAGGCCCACTTCGACATCGTCCTCTGGCACGGGCGTACGTCCTCCCCGCTTCCCCGCCCATCTTCTCCTCGCATCCACTATCGACAGATGCCTTTCAGCGAACGATGGCTCACCCGGCTCTGGTACCGACTGAGGATCCCTTTCCCGATCGACCCCCTCATCGGGCCAGTCGATGTCGTCCACGGGACCGATTTCCTCGTTCCCCCAGCACGTTGTGCACGCGTCGCGACTGTTCACGATGTCAGCTTCCTCCTCGTGCCTGAACTCGGCCACCCCCGCCTCGTTTCGTTCCTGCGAGCGGTTGTCCCGCGGATGCTGCGGACCGCCGACGCACTCATCACCGTCAGCGAGTCGGTACAACAGGATCTTCTTCGCCTATATCGAGTTGCCCCAGATCGGGTTTACGCCATCCCGCACGGTGTTGCCTTTCCCTTCGTTCCACACCCACCACAACACGTTCGTCCAATCATCGCTTCCCTCGGTATCAGAGAGCCCTACGTCATCGCGGTCGGTACAGTCGAACCGCGGAAGGGTTACCCGGTTCTACTCCAGGCAGTCGAACGCGCCGCAGAGAACATTCCCGATCTTCAGTTAGTCATCGTCGGCGCGACGGGCTGGCTAGCCGAACCGATCGAGCGCGCTCTCGAGGAAGCACAGCAGCGTGGGCGAGTGTTTCGCCTACGCCGCATCAGCGACCAGACTCTCGCTGCTCTGTACAGTGCTGCCGCTGCCTTCGTGACGGCGTCCTTCTATGAAGGATTCAATTTTCCGTTGCTGGAAGCCCTCGCCTGCGGCGCGCCAGCGATCGCGACCGACATTCCGGTTCATCGTGAAGTCGCTGGGAATGCAGCATTGTTCGTCCGCAGCGGCGACGTGGACTCTTTGGCCGAAGCCATGATCAGCCTCCTCACCGATACGACGCTCGCCAGACGTTTGCAGCAGGCTGGGCCACAACAAGCTTCGCGTTTTTCCTGGCACAAGAGTGCTGAGCAGCATATTGCTGTGTATCGAGCAGTAGCCAGCGAACACGCGAACCGAAGAGCTTGAGTCACCGGACGAACTGTGGGCAGGCCCTACATTCCGGTTAGTCGGAGAATCGACCATGACCCTCCGCGCCTGGCAACTTGACCCGCTGCTTCCGCTCTGGTTCCCTCTCGCTCTTCTCGCAGTTGGCCTTGTCGGCCTTTTCGGGCTCGCTGCTTCGGGATCCGTGGGCCTGGAACGTCTCGCTGCCAATCAAGCACGTCGGATTCTCGCTAACTCAGCGACTCCCTTGGTTGCACAACTCCTCAATCGTGCTGTCGATCTCGTCTTCGCCGCTATCGCCTTGCGGATTCTCGGCGTTGAAGGTAATGGCGAGTACGCGATCGCCAGCGTGACGTGGCTGTACCTGAAGACGATCACTGACTTCGGTTTGAGCATTCTCGTCGCCCGTGAGGTAGCGCGTACCCCACAACGAGCAGGGCGTCTGGTCGGCACAACCACCCTCTTCCGCTGGGCGGTCCTCCTCTGTCTCCTCCCGCTCGTGGGAGCACTGGTCACCACTGGGCGAGATTGGCTCGGACTCTCGCCAGCCAGCCTGACGGCGATCGTTATCCTGGTGGTCTCGATCGTCCCAGCCAGTTATAGTGAGGCGATCAACTCCGTCTTCACCGGCTACGAGCGCATGCACCTGCCCGCTATCTTGACCATCTTCACCAATCTGATTCGCTTCGCGAGCGGGCTTCTCGCCCTCGGCTACGGTCTCGGCGTTCCCGGCATCGCTGCAGCAGCAGTCATCGCCGCTACCTGCAATGCGACTGCTTTTCATTTGGCCATCAATCGGCAAGCGATGCGCATCGAGTGGGTCTGCTCTCTCGACGAATGGCGCTCTTTGGCAAAAAGTGCTTGGCCACTGCTCCTCAATGGCCTCCTGATCACAGTCTTTTTCCGAATCGACACATTCGTGATTCAGGCGTTCGACGGGACGTACAGTCTCGGCATTTATGATGCTGCCTACAAATTGCCGAATCTCGTACCTCTCATACCTTCTTATTTCGTGCTCGCAGTCTTTCCCCTACTCTCCCGTCAATCCGGCGACGACCGTCGTCGCAGCTTCGAACTCGGCGCAAAATTCCTCGTGCTGACCGGCTGGCTCATCGTCCTCGTGACGCTCATCGGAGCGCCGCTCTTCATTCGAATTCTCGGCGGGCAAGCCTTCTTACCAGAAGCCGCCGAGACGCTCCGAATCTTGATCTGGTTTACCCCTCTGCACTTCCTGAACGGTATCGCTCAGTACGCGGTGATCGCCGCCGATCGCCAACGGGCGATCGCTCCAGCCTACATCGCAGCCACGATCTTCAACCTCTTAGGAAACCTGACAGGTGTCCCCCTGTTCGGCTATCGAGCAGCAGCTGTCGTGACGGTCCTGACCGAAATCGTTCTGCTGCTCGCTTTGCGACGAGCTCTCGAGGAGAGTCTCGGCCCAATCGCTTGGAAGGTCTTACTCTGGCGCCCCATTCCAGCTGTGCTCAGCGCATCAGCGATAGTCTGGTTGGCGCTGGAGTATCTGCCGCTCGCCATGGTTCTCGCTCTTCCATCCTACTTCGCGCTGCTTTGGTTGACTGGAACAGTATCTTCACGAGATGTCGCTCTCCTTCAGCCGTTACTTCCACACCGACTCGTCGAACGTTTCCGTGGTTATCGATGAGAGGAACACGCTTCGAGCACTTCCACGATGACACGCCGATCCTCTTCTCGCCAGTAGGCGATCCAGCTACTGTCCGGCTCGATCTCCCACACATCCCCGAGCACATGCCCCCCGAGTTCATGCTGCACGCAGATTTCGAGATCCGGCCAGCGGTAGCCAAATACTCGATCGCGTTCCTTGCCCAACTCCAAGACCCAGATGAACTCTCTGGCCGCTCGATACTGCAAGACGAAGGGAGCGCGTCGCGCGGTACCTCGATCGACCTCGATCAGCCAAACTCCGTCTTCTTCGGGGTCGCCTGAGAGAACGCGTGTCACGAGCGCGGTGTGTGTACCAGGAATTACTTGTAGGTTCGTGAAAAAGTGACCAGGAACGATGAGATCCACCGCTCCCTCGGCTGGTGTCACGCGCCACACTCCCAGACGACTTCCGTCAGGAAGGCTGCCGATGAGTAGAAGTCGTGATCCATCGCTTGTCCATGCCAAGGCGGAGACGCGCAACCTGCCCAGGGTGCGCGTCTCTCCAGTCCACCGATCGAGCACGAACAGGCGAGCGACGCGGCTGACGGCTGAACTCGGGACCGTCTGCTCTTCGACGACGCTCCAGACCGCCCATCGTCCGGTCGGATCCAGGAGTGCCAGCGACTCCCCTGTATCGATGCTTGCCTCCACACTACCGTCCCAGGAGTACAGCTCCGTCCTTCGACTGTGGGGATTCCGGACCGCGATGATGTCTCCAGCTGGCAAACCGAACCACGCTGCGATCCATCGTCGCTCTCCTGAAACGACATTGACGAGCCACGCCCCGGGGTACGGCTGCTCATCGTAAACCAGCAGCCAGTCGCGTCCTGCCCACACGAACGGTCCGCAACACTCCGCGACTGCGAGGGTGCTAACTCGCTGCGGAGCCTGCTCTCGGGGAAAGACCGGCCGGGTTTCCGACGGTGAAGTACCTTCAGCTTGGGGTGCTCTCGACTCTGATCTCGCAATTGTCTCTTGGGGCAGCGACTGCGGTGGAACGACCTCGGTAACCTGGGCGAGCGATGTGCTGGGAGCACCGTACCGCTCACCGGGCAGTGGGTGGGTGAGCATTACGCTGAGCGCGATGATCATAATCCCCAACAAGAGCCCCGTCATGAATTCCTTACGGTGCCCAAGCGTCCTGCCACGCATTGCGCGCTACCCCTCCGAAGTCGATCTCTGGTTGATCCCATAGGGTACGCCAGAGCGTTGGATCACCGTACCAGAGGACGAAACGCTGCCCAGGAAGCGACAAGCCCAGCGTGAGCCCTCGCCAATCAGCCTCGATCAAGTGCACAGGATTGTAGGCCCGACGCATGGTCACATCCCGAATCTCCAGATGCAGGTGGGGAGCTTGGTCACAGGTCGAACCGACTGGGGCACCAACCAATCCGACCGGATCACCGCGGTCGATACGCTGACCGATCTCCAGCGGTGGCCGTTCGAGGAGATGCCCGTAGAGGGAACGGTAACCGTTCGGATGAGCGAGAACGAGATTATGCGGACCAGCTCCGTATGGACCATCGATCGCAACGACAACGCCCTCACCGATCGCCCGTACCACGGTGCCGCACTGCGCGGCGAAATCGATACCGAAGTGGAGTCCCTGTCCACCAGCATACAGAACGCGCTGGTTCCAGTATGCGGTCACCGTGTTCCCGTACCACTGGGAGACGAACCATGTCGACAATCCTGGAGGCTCAGCGAACGGTAAACCGAAAGGGCGCGCTCCTTGCGCGGAACTCGTTGAGGCGAGAAAGAACGCCCAAGAAACGAGGCTTGCGAGAATGGCGGCCCTCTTGAATACCCGGTTTCTCATCGCACTCGCTCGAGACTGGTCGGCACATCGACGATACACTGATAGCGATGAGAAGGGAAGCACGAGTGCTGACTGTGCTCCATGGCGAGAGCGAGTTCCGGCGCGAACGAGAACTCGCCGAGCTGCGGATCTCACAAGATCCAGAAGGACTGGCGACCGTACGGTTTCCCCGCGGCACGCCCATTCCGACGATCATGGCGGCCGCTCGGACTCCCGGTTTCTTTCTCGATCAGCGCTTGGTCATCACCGAGTGCCTGCTCGCAGATCATATCCGCCAACAGCAGCTCGATCCTGATCTTGTCCACGCATTAGCCACTCTCCCTTCAGGCTGTCACGTCATTTCGCTCGAGCCACCCTTGCCGCCAGCTGTCCTCGATCGATTGCGTGCCGCGCTCGGCGATGCCGTCACCTTCATCGATTGCAATGTGCCGTTAGGGGAAAAACTCATCGAGTGGGTGACTGAGCGTGCCCGCTCCTACGGTGTGGAGATCGAGCCTGCAGCCGCCGAAGAACTCGTCATCGCCATCGACCCGACCGCTCTTCAGAGGCGACGGGAGAACGCTGGCAGCCAGAGCGACCAGCACGCCGGACTCGATCTAGCACGGGTCGATCAGGAGTTGGCCAAACTGGCGACCGCCGTCTATCCGGAAAAGATGATCCGCGTTGCCGTTGTGCGTGAACTCGTCGCTGCGGATGACGCACCACTCGAATGGGCACTCATCGATGCATTGAACCGCGGAGATGCCACAGCCATCGTGCGAGAATTGGAACGAGCGCTCGACACGAACGCTGTTCCTGATGTTCTGCTGGCGCAGCTGGCCAGCCACTTCGAAGCGCTCTTTGCGGCTCAGATACTGCCGCACCTTTCGCCGGATGCCGTCGCCGCGGCTACCGGGCTCTCCGCCCGACGGATCGCTCAGGTCCGCCGCATACTCTCGACACGATCGTCCATGAACGCTGGGGCGATGCTCGCAGCGCTCCGCGCCATCGATGCCTCACTCAAGCGGGGGATAGTGATCGACAGCGAAGCCGCACTCGCTGTGACACTCTTAGCGGGCGCACAACGAGTGCGGCCAGAGGTTCGCCGTTTCGAACGTTAGGTCCGTCAGGTCGACTGCTCTTGTCCCTGCTGGAGGCGCGCCTTTACCAGTGCATTGAAACGCTTCATCAAGCGCGACTTCCGGCGGGCTGCATTGTTCTTGTGAATCGCCCCTTTCGCGGCCGCACGATCCAAGGTCGAAATAGCATCACCGATCACGCGTGCAGCAGCCTCCAGGTCACCGGCTTCCATCAGCTTACGCGCCTTCTTGATGAAGGTTCGTGCCATCGATCGCCACATCCGATTGCGGAGCCGGCGCCGCTCCGATCGCCTCAATGCTCGTGCTGCAGACTTTGTGTTTGGCAAGGCTATCCACCCCCTCGAACACCATCGACGGCTTGGTCCGATCGCTCCATTGTCTCACGCACGAGTCTAACACGAACCCTGTCCCTCGGCCGAGTCACTGCACCATCTTTCCCCACGTCATTTCGGACTCGGTTGTCTGCCCACTCAGTCTTCCCTTCGAAGTGTCGCATCCGACGAGGAGAGCGGAAGGGGCTAAGATAACCCCGATGATTGAGGGGCAGATGGCAGACGCCGCGACCACGACAACGACGACCCAGCGTGTTGCGCGCGCAACCGTGATCGTTGCCGCGTGTTTCGTCGCAAGCCGTATGCTTGGACTCGCGCGCGACGTGTTGATCGCTGCCCGCTTCGGTACATCGCCTGACTATGCAGCGTATGTCGCCGCGTTCCGCATCCCTGACCTGGTCTTCCTCGTCGTGATGAGTGGAGCGTTCGGGTCAGCCTTCATTCCGGTCTACGCCGAACTTCTCGCTCGGCGCCAGGTGCGGTCAGCTTGGACACTCGCCAACACGCTGCTGACGATCTCGCTCGCCTTGTTCTTTCTCGTTTGGTTGGTGATCTTCCTGATAGCGGACATTGTGATCGGCAGTATCGTGGCACCGGGATTACCACCGAGTGAGCGCGCGCTCGCAGCGGATCTCACCCGTTTCCTCATGCTCTCCCCTCTCTTGTTAGGTATCGGCGCGGCAGCCAAAGCCATGCTCGAGTCGGAGGCGCGCTTCACCGAACCGGCGATCGCGCCCCTGCTCTACAACATCGGGATCATCCTCGGAGCACTCCTTCTTGCCCCACGCTGGGGAGTTTACGGATTGTCGCTCGGTGTCGTGCTCGGAGCGGGGGCATACGCTGCCTTTCAGTTATGGGCACTCGGCCGCACCGGGTGGCGCTATCGACCGATGATCCAACGCCACGTTCCCGGTCTCCGCGAAGTCGCCCGTATGCTCGGACCGCGTTTGCTCGCTCAGGTCGCCATGCAAGCCAATATCGTCGTCCTGACGAACTTCGCTTCACGAATCGGTCAACAGCAGATCGCTGCCCTACAGTATGCCTACCAGATATTTCTGCTCCCCTACGGGATCGTCGCACTCAGTGTCGCCACTGTTCTCCTCCCGACGCTGAGCCAGTACCGCACCCATGGGCAGCTCGCTGAGCTTCGCGAGCTGTTCGGCCGAGCACTCCGCTCCGCTGTCTTGCTCGTTACGCCAGCAATCGTCTTTTTCGCTGCGTTCGATCGGAGTATCGTCCAAACGCTCTTTCAGTTCGGTGCCTTTACAGCGACATCGACGACACTCGTCTCTGAAGCCCTGCGTTGGTTCGCACCCGGCCTGATCGCCTTCACTGTCGTCGAGCTGCTCACGCGCTTGTCTTATAGCTTCAAAGACAGCACGGCACCCGTCATCGCTGGAGGCATCGCGGTTGCCTGTAATCTCCTGTCGAGCACGCTCCTTCTCCAGCCACTAGGTCATCGGGGACTGGCACTGAGTCTGAGCATCGCTACGACCGTCGAGATGGTGGTGCTCGCAGTCCTCGTCCAGCGACGAACCGGCGTGTCGCTTGTGCCCACGCTGCGAGAACTCGGGCGAGCGATACCAGGGATACTCCTGTTGGCGGTCGTATCCGTGCTCTTCTCCGGACCGCTGGCCCAGGCCACCGATCCCTCGCACGGTCGATCCGTCACGCAGTTCGCCCTCTTCGTCTACACGCTTACCGCTCTGCTCGCATCCTACCTGACGCTCCTCCTGGTTTTTCGTCAGCCGGATATTCTCGCCCTCCTCGACCGACTCATCCGGTACGGGCGAGCTCCGGCAAGGCGAGTTCGGACCGGTATACTTGATCGGTGACATTGCCGCGGAGGCGTTGTTCGGGTACCGATGAACGAGCAGAGTCGCATTCGCAATTTCAGCATCATCGCGCACGTCGACCATGGCAAGTCGACGTTGGCGGATCGCTTACTGGAGTTCACTCAAACAGTCAGTGATCGCGAAATGGTAGAGCAAATTCTCGATTCTATGGATCTCGAAAGGGAAAAAGGGATCACCATCAAGGCACGAGCCGTTCGTATGCACTATCGTGCGCGTGACGGGGAGAACTATATCCTGAACCTGATCGATACGCCTGGACACGTCGACTTTTCCGCCGAAGTATCGCGCAGTCTCGCCGCGTGCGAGGGAGCCCTCCTTGTCGTGGACGCGTCACAGGGCATCGAAGCCCAGACACTGGCGCACGGCATGCTCGCGCTCGATTTGGGGCTCACCATTATCGGAGTCGTGAACAAGATCGATCTCCCCAATGCTCGACCCGAGCAGGTGGCCCAGGATCTGATGGATCAGTTCGGGTTGCTCCCTGAGGAAATCATCTTCGCCTCAGCCAAGGAAGGAACTGGCATCGAGGACATTTTGGAGGCGATCGTGCAGCGCATCCCACCGCCGCAGGGTGACCGGACAGCAGCGCTGCGCGCACTCATTTTCGATTCGCACTACGACCCCTACAAGGGTGTGATTGCCTACGTTCGGGTCGTCGATGGAACCCTTCGTCGAGGCGACCCCATCCTCATGATGGCCAGTGGCGTCGTGGGAGAATCGTTGGAACTCGGGCAGTTCAGGCCCCTCATGACACCGGTCGAGGAGCTGGCTGCCGGCGAAGTGGGTTATGTGGCGACCGGACTCAAGGTCGTGCGCGACTGCCAGGTCGGTGACACGATCACGCACACGCTGCGTCCAGCGAGCGAACCGCTACCAGGCTATCGACCTGTCAAACCGATGGTCTTCGCGAGCTTTTATCCAGTGAACAGTGACGAATACGAGGCTTTGCGGGACGCTCTCGAGAAGCTGCACCTCAACGACGCGGCGCTCGTCTTCGAGCCTGAGTCCTCCGAGGCACTCGGCTTCGGTTTTCGCTGTGGCTTTCTCGGCCTTTTGCACATGGAGATCATCCAAGAACGGCTAGAGCGCGAGTACAAACTCGAGCTCCTGGCTACTGCACCCAGTGTCCAGTACGAGATCCGGAAGCGTGATGGCAGTATCGTCGTCATCGATTCTCCCTCCGAGATGCCACCAGCAGGTGAGATCGAAGAAATCCGCGAGCCGTGGGCGCGCCTCACGATTCTCACCCCAACCCGTTACATCGGTGGTCTCATGGATCTCGTGACGAGTCGACGTGGCGAGCTCGTCGAAATGGAGTACTTTGGCGAAGACCGCGTTCGCCTGCTCGTCGACCTCCCGCTCGCTGAACTCATCGTCGATTTCTACGACCAGCTCAAGTCACGATCGCAAGGGTACGCGTCGATGGATTACCAATTCCTCGGCTATCGTGCGGGCGACTTGGTGAAGCTCGATATCCTCGTGCATGGGCGACGTGTCGATGCCTTGTCGCTCATCTGTCATCGCGACCAGGCCTACGCGCGCGGTCGAGAACTCGTCGAGAAACTGCGGACACTGATCCCACGCCAACTGTTCGATGTGCCTATTCAGGCCGCGATCGGCAGCCGCGTGATCGCCCGCGAGACGATCCGGGCGATCCGCAAGAACGTTCTCGCCAAGTGCTACGGCGGCGACGTAACACGCAAGCGGAAACTCTTGGAGAAGCAGAAGGAGGGGAAGGCCCGCATGAAGCGCATCGGGAGCGTCGACATCCCACAGGAGGCCTTCCTCGCGGTCCTCAGTCTCGGCAACGCTTCGTCTGGCCAGACACAGCGGTAACGAGGCGATGGCACTGCCAGCACGTCTGACCATAGTCGGGCTCGGGCCAGGCCCATTGGACGCTTTGACGCTGGCCGCACGAGCAGCCCTCAGCGAGGGACCGGTTCTCTTGCGCACCCGCCAACATCCGATCGTCAACTGCTTCGCAGAGAGCCGATCATGGGACAGTTGTGACGATCTCTACGAGAGCGCGACGTCTTTTACGGAACTCTACGCGGAAATCGCCCGACGCGTCCTCAGCCAGGCCCGCACTGCTCCACTCGTCTATGCCGTTCCCGGACATCCCCTGGTCGGAGAGGCCACGGTTCGCCAACTGCTCACCGACGCACCGCTGCACGGCATCGAAATCGCCATCATTCCTGGCCTCAGTTTCATCGATGCCGTGCTGCCGATCCTTCGTCTCGACCCCTTGGCCGACCAAATCCAAATCGTCGACGCGCTCGAACTCGTGAGTTGCCTGGAGAGCAGCCCCTTTGCGGCTGGACGTTTGCCCCTTTCACCGCTCCGTCCCGCACTGATCGGTCAGATGTACGATCGCCATGTGGCGTCGCAAGCCAAGCTCGTCCTTTCTCGGATCTATCCCGAGGATGTCCAAGTGACTGTCGTACGGAATGCCGGAAACATCGACGCCGCGGTCCAGGTGCTTCCTCTCTACGAAATCGACCGCTACCCCTACGATGCAGCAACTGCTGTCTTTCTGCCGGCCATCGATGTACTGGATGCACGCGTGACCGAAGCGTTGCAGCAGGTCGTGGCTCGTCTGCGCTCACCGACGGGATGTCCGTGGGATCGCGAGCAGACTCACCAGAGTCTGCGCCGCTACCTCCTCGAAGAAACGTACGAGGCGCTCGACGCCATAGAGGAGGACGATGACGACGCGCTGTGCGAAGAACTCGGTGATGTCCTTCTCCAAGTCATCCTGCACGCCCAGATCGCCGAAGAGCGAGGAGCCTTCGTTTACGAAGATGTTGTCGGCACAGTTATCGAAAAACTGGTTCGACGTCACCCCCATGTTTTCGGGCAAGCTCGCGTCGAATCAGCGAGTGCCGTCCTCGCCCGGTGGGACGAGATCAAGGCAGCCGAACGCGGAGAACAGGGTCGGACGAAACCCCTTTACCCTCGCACGATGCCAGCACTCGTCCGCGCGCAGCAACTCCTCGCGCGACTCGCGCGGACAAGGCCGGGCAGCTATGCTGACCTGCGCGAGCGAATCGTGCGTCAGCTCACCGAGAGGTCGGAGGAGAGAATCCTCGCCTTACTCCTACACGCAGTGCTGCAGGCATCAGAAGCCGGAATCGATGCCGAGTCGGTGCTTCGGCACTGGACCCTCGAACTGGAAGAGGACCTCCTCACCGAGAACGAGGCCCACCAGACATGAATGCAGCGTGACGTGCACAACGAAAGGAGTGATCGATGGGAGAGAGCATCCTTTCCACGGAACCGCGCGCAGTTCGTCGCTACACGACCTGCGGTGAACTCCGCCGCCAGCATATCGGACGCACCGTCACACTGAAGGGCTGGGTTCATCGTCGGCGCGACCACGGTCGACTTATCTTCCTCGATCTGAGAGACCGTTACGGTATAACCCAGGTCGTCGCGAACCCGGCGCACTCGAGTGCTGCTCATGAGGTAGCTGAACATGTGCGCGCTGAATACGTCCTCGCAGTGACCGGCCAAGTCGTCGCCCGTCCGGAGGGAACCATCAACCCCGCTCTCTCCACCGGCGAAATCGAAGTGCTCGCCGATCAGATCGAGATCCTCAATCCAGCAAAGACGCCACCGTTCCCCATTGCCGAGGAAACGGACGTCGACGAGTCGCTCCGGCTCGAATACCGCTATCTCGACCTGCGACGTGCTCGCCTCCAGCGCAATCTTCTTCTCCGGCATCAGGTGGTTCGCTTCATTCGGCATTACCTCGAGGAGCGAGATTTCGTCGAGATCGAGACACCAATGCTGATCAAGAGTACGCCAGAAGGAGCGCGAGACTACGTTGTTCCCAGCCGAATCTTTCCTGGCCACTTCTACGCGTTGCCGCAATCGCCACAGCAATTGAAACAGCTTTTGATGGTGGCCGGCTTCGACCGCTATTACCAGATCGCTCGCTGCATGCGTGACGAGGATCTGCGAGCCGACCGGCAACCGGAGTTCACCCAAATCGATCTCGAAATGTCTTTCGTCGATGTCGAGGACGTCCTCGAATTGATCGAGGGGTTGTATACGGAGATGTTCGAGCGCTTTGCCAGCAAACCCCTACAAGCGAAACCATTTCCACGCCTTACCTACGAGGAGGCAATGAGACGGTACGGCAGCGACAAGCCTGATCTTCGCTTCGGGCTAGAAATCAATGACGTTTCGTCGGTCTTTCACAACACCAGTTTCGGCGTCTTTCGAAGCGTTCTCGTTGAAGGGGGTGTCATCCGGGGTTTCGCCGTTCCTGGTTTCGCCGATGCAACTCGTTCACAACTCGATCAGCTTACCGAGATCGCACGCTCTTTCGGTGCCAAGGGACTCGTTTGGCTGGCTCTCCAACAGGACAGCGGCCGTCTCATCGCACGTTCTCCCATCGCCAAGTTCCTGAACGAGGACGAGATCGCTACACTCGCCCAGCGTTTGCAGGCGGGGCCGGGCGATCTCGTTCTCTTGGTTGCCGATGCCGAAGACACCGCTGCCACGATACTCGGACGCCTTCGTCTCCACGTTGGCCGGGAACGCAAGCTCATTGACGAAAGCGTCCATGCTTTCTGTTGGGTGATCGATCCACCATTGTTCGAGTGGAACGAGGAAGAACAGCGGTGGGAAGCGATGCATCATCCGTTTACCAGCCCGCGGGATGAGGATCTTCCGATTCTCGACAGCGATCCGAGCAAGGTGCGGGCGAAGGCCTATGATCTCGTCGCAGATGGGTTCGAGCTCGGTACCGGAAGTATCCGCATTCATCGCCGCGAGGTCCAGAACAAGATTTTCAGTATCATGGGCTACGATGACACCGAGATCGAGCGACGCTTCGGGCATCTCCTGCGGGCATTCGAGTATGGCGCTCCACCGCACGGAGGCATGGCACCCGGCCTGGACCGAACGATCATGATCCTGGCCGGTGAATCGTCCTTGCGCGAGGTCATCGCGTTTCCTAAGAACCAGCGAGCACAGGATCTCATGCTCGGAGCGCCGTCGCCACTCGATGAGCGGCAGCTGCGCGAACTCCACCTCCGGGTCGTCTATCCGGAAGACCAGGATACGACTTCGCGCGCGTGAAACTCGGAGGCGAGAACGAGGAAGGGGCCGGTCCAATGACCGGCCCCTTCGACCGTGGTGAGCAGCGAGAAAGATGCGTCATCAGCCAGCCGCGAGCTTCCTAGCGATTTCCGCAATCTCCTCCGGCGCCAATCCTGGTGCGAACTCCTCCGGCACTTCAGGCAGGTCAGGGATGGGTCCACCCGCTGGCGGTCCGTCCACCACCTCCAAGTCCCCATCGCCAGCTGGAGCCGGCCCACGCCAGATCTTCCCGATTTCACGATAGTCCTCTGGGCTGAAGCGATAGAGCCGTCGATGAACGCCCATCGCTTCGTACTTGCGAGCTTCCGGAAACTTGCTGTTCTCGATGTTCGGGATGGGCAGGAGTTTGGTCACTTGCACACCAGTGAGCGTCTCGAGCGCCTTGGCATATGCGGTTGCGTGCACTCCGCCACGGACGAGCAAATACCCGATCATTTCGCGTGCGACCGGGTTCGTTGTCATTTCGTACACACGAATCTTGTGTAACCGTGCACCGCACTCGAGGAAGAAATTATGCAAGAGATCAAGGACGAGATTTCCGCTGGAGAACACATAATCACCATGCCAGAATGCACCCATCGAGTTACCGACAAACGCAGTCTGCGCCGTCCCGATGAAGTGATGCGTATTCCGAAGATTGACTGCAGGAGAGAGCGGTGCGGATTCCGGATCGCCCGGCTTCGTCGTCCCAGTCAACATCAGATTCACCGTTGCCGCCACGAGTTCGATATGCCCCAGTTCTTCGGTGGCGATATTCGCGATGAGGTCATAGTACGGTCGCAGCTTATCGCGCCCCCGGAAATTGAAGGACTGGTAGGTATAATTCATCAGCGTAGACATCTCGCCGAATCGCCCACCGAGTAGCTCCTGCACCGCTGCGGCTGCGTTCGGGTCAGCTTCCTTTGGCTGCGGCAACTCGATCTGCAAGCGATCGATGCGCAGGTACATGGTTCTCCCTCCTCATCCCCTTTTCACGTTTGGTCAGAACTGTCTGGGTGACCTCTGTCCGTGCGGTCTCCGGAGGGCCGCGCACCACGTTCTGCCCCGCGGTCATGCTGGCCCCCTTCCAGTCGTGACTTCTCCACGCAACGTGGACAGCGTCCACGCCAAATCACCTGTGCTTCATCGACCTCAGCACCAGCAAGATCAGGCTGGAGGCACGGCTTCGCTCCAACGACACAAGGAACGTCGAGTACGGCACCGCATTCGCGGCAAACGAAATGGTGATGCCAGCTATGCACTGGTTCCACGAGCATGCGTCCTGGCCCGGTATCGGCCACCATAACGAGACCGTTTGCGACGAGCGAACGAATGACGTTGTAAACCGTCGCCCGTGGTAGGCGAACACCGCGAGCTCGCAGTAAGCCCAAAAGTTCATCGATCGATCGGTGACCGCTGGATTGTTCGAGCACGTCGAGAATGATGAGCCGCGGTCTCGTTGCCCGCAGCCCAGCGCGTCGCAACCGCTCGACTAGGAGGGACTGGCGGTGGTCCATCTCATCACCGATACGTCTCGTCGTCCGGCGCACCTCACTAGACACCGCCCAAATAGCACAACAGATTAGACGCTGTCAAGAGTAGTTGGATGATCGGTCATCGCGAGTGAGGCGCCTTGCGACGAGGGACGAAGCGAGCGACCGAGCGCGGCTCGGTCGCGTGATCTCACGCGTGATGTTCCAGAAGTCGAGTTTTCCGGGCAACTTCGTGCTCGGTCGGACACGGTTGTCACACCTGAGAGCAAACAGGGTTACCGCTGACTCCGAGCGCTCGCACCGAGCGACGAGCCTTGACACAGCGGGGTGCCAATGACTATACTCATAGGTGCTGCCGAGGCGGCAGGAGTGTGCCGAGGTGGCGGAATAGGCAGACGCGCTACCTTGAGGGGGTAGTGCCCGAAAGGGCGTGGGGGTTCAAATCCCTTCCTCGGCACCATATCGCGGGCGATTAGCTCAGTTGGTAGAGCGCCACGTTTACACCGTGGAAGTCAGAGGTTCGAGTCCTCTATCGCCCACGAACGTCGCCTCGCACGATGAGCCGAGGTAGCTCAGTTGGTAGAGCACGTGACTGAAAATCACGGTGTCGGCGGTTCGATCCCGCCCCTCGGCACTAGAACAGTAACCGGCTCATCTGAGCCGGCTTTTTCTATTGAACGAGCAGAGGGGCCCGCTCCTCTTGAAACAGTCAGGCCCCTCTTCTTTCTCGTCCGTTTTCGATCATCGGGGAAATGGTCACGCCACAGGAGCGCGCGCTGCTGACACGTAGAGGTCGATCGCTCGCAGATAATTCGCTGCGATCTTCTCTGCGGCAACCTCGCGCGTCAGCGTGCCATTCAAGTACCCCTGGACACCGTCCCACCAGAGCGTGCGACCGATCGCGAAACCGACGTATCCGGGAACCCCCGCTGCCATGCGCAACCAATGGTCGACGCGCGCAGCATCAGCCCCGCGACCGAGCACCACGCAGCTCACTGCATCGCGCCCACCGCTTCGAACCTTCGCACCCATTCGTTCGCAGTCTTCTCGACGATCGAGCCCTTCGATCTTCCAAATGTCCGGAACGATATCCGCTGCATAAAACTCGTCGATCGCCTGCAGCGTGAGTTCTGGTCGCACTTCGCGATCGTATCGTTCACTGTCACCTCCGACAGCCTCCAGTTGTTCTTTCGTCGCTGGAACCAGCAACTCGAGCAAGAAGCGGCGTTCGCGTTCACGTAGCCAATCGTGGAGTCGCTTGAGCCGCTCCAGCTGAATGCGTTTCGTTTCCGGCGAGTCATCGGGGTTGTAACGGACCAGAACTTTACTGAAGGTCGGATCGAACGCGAGGATGTGCTCACCGAATTGCTCGCCATATTCGAAATCGAACACCTTCTGACCGCTCTTTTCGACCGGCATCGCGAGAATGTAGCCGCGTTCTCGTGCGGCTCGCGCGACGTCGGCCCCGTACTGCTCGTCAACGAGAATTCCTGCTGCATCACGTGGAGCCCCACGGTCAACCGCTACCATGAAGCCCTCGAAAATGACACGCTTTGCTTCACTGATCTTGGCTGCCCGCTCGCTCTCTGGCACACCGGCTTTCGCCGCGAGCTCCTCGAAGGAACTCCGGTGATCGAAGGCCAGGATGTACAGTGGCCGATAGTATCCGACACGCATGGCCTCACCTCCCATCCTGATCGAACCTCGATCCAACGCTAGCGCACCGGCTCACTCCGTGCAAGCCTTGACACGATCGTGGCGCGTCAGCTAGAATCACAACAGTCATTGGGGAGTCGTCTAACGGTAGGACGGCTGACTCTGGATCAGCTAGTTGGGGTTCGAATCCCTACTCCCCAGCCGATCCGCCACCGTCTCTTTGACGGTGGCGTTTCCATCAGAACGCTGTGAGTCGAGGATTCAGCCTGACGAGACGAGATCACGAGCGAGCTGAACGTCCAGGCCCGGTACCCGCACGAGAACGATCGTGGGTACCCCCTGTGGAGCGTGCTCTTCTCGTCTGCGTCGAGTGGCGACGCGATGGTTGGGAGGCGGATGCCTCCCTCGAAGAACTCGCTCAACTCGCGCGGACTGCCGGCGTCGAAGTCGTGGGAACCGTCACCCAACGGCTGCCCCATCCACATCCACAGCACTACGTCGGCCCTGGAAAGTTGCGCGAGCTTCTGACAATGCGCGATCAACTCGGCTACACCCTCTTACTGGCCGATGATGAACTCTCCCCGGCTCAACTGCGTCACCTCGAGGATGCCTTGCAGGTCAAGGTACTCGATCGCACTGCCCTCATTCTCGACATCTTCGCACGGCACGCACGAACACGAGAAGGGCGCCTTCAGGTCGAGTTAGCCCAACTGGAATATCGCTTGCCGCGTCTGACCCGTATGTGGACACACCTGTCGCGTCAAGCGGTCGGTGGGGTCGGTCTTCGGGGACCAGGTGAGACGCAGCTCGAGATCGATCGCCGCCGAGCCCGGGAACGCATCGCCTGGATACGACGCCAACTCGAAGAGGTGCGAGAGCATCGCGCGCGGTATCGCCAGCGTCGGCGGCAGAACCGTCTTCCGGTCATTGCCCTCGTGGGCTATACCAACGCGGGTAAGTCCACACTGCTCAATGCGTTGACCGGCGCAGACGTGCTTGCAGCGGATAAGCTGTTCGCGACACTCGATCCGACCACACGCCGTTTACGCCTGTCGGACAGTCAGGTCGCCTTGCTCACCGATACGGTCGGCTTCATCCACAAGTTGCCCACAACATTAGTAGCAGCCTTCCGGGCTACTCTGGAGGAGATTCTGGATGCTCACCTTCTCCTCCATGTCGTGGATATCACTCACCCGAAAGCAGCCGAGCAAGCTGCTGCTGTTCGTCAGGTTCTTCGGGAACTCGGAGCGGATCGCTATCCCACCATCACCGTGCTGAACAAGATCGATCGTTTGGAGCCTACGATCGACCCGGATCGTCTGGCTCGTGAACTCGACATCCCCACCAACGCTGTCTTCGTTTCAGCAGCGACCGGCTATGGCCTGGAGACATTGCGCGACCGGATCGCTCGAACACTGCGCGACATCGCCACCCCGCGCGCTGTGCAGCTCCTGATACCGTATCGGGAGCAGCGCCTCATCGCGACACTCGAGGAGCACGGTATTATCAGTGAGCGTCGCTATCTCGCAGAGGGTATTCTCCTTCGAGCCCGCTTACCGAACTCCCTCCTCCCCCGTTTGGAACCGTTTCTTGCGCCGTCTGTCGACGACGCATGAGGACAAATGGGACGAAATTCCCGCGTGACAGCCCGCGAATATGCCCGATAATGGAACGGGTTCGGGAATGAGTGAACGGCGAGGAGTAGACTCGTGACAGTCAGCGAACTTGTTCAGCGGCTTCAACGCGAATTTGGGTTGGACGCGGCGATCATCGCCACCACCGACGGGTTAGTGGTGGAGGCAGCACAAGGCACGAGCGAGATCGACTGTGAAGCGGTCGCCGCGCAGGCGGTCAGTGGTCTGCTCATGCTGGAAGCTCTCGGGCAGGAACTGTCCAGCACGCCGCGCCAAGCGATCGTGGAGTTCGATCGACATCTCGTGCTCGTCGCCCCCCTCGATCCTGATACCGCGCTCGTCCTCCTGGCCTCCGGTGCGACCAATTTGGGTCGCCTCCGCTTGGCTGTTCGGCGTTTCATCCCCCTGTTCCAGCAGTTGATCAGCGAGCAGGGCAGCTGACGAGAGGCAGAGCATGGAGCCACGAACGTACGCAGCCAGCGGTGTTGATCAGGCACGAGCTGATTCGATCAAGCGCCGCATCGCACAGTATGTCCAAGAGACCTTCAGTCCTGGTGTTCTCCGACCGCTTGGGCTCTTTGGTGGCATCGTCGAGGCACCAGGAACGAACGGCACGCTAGCGCTCGTCGCGACTATCGACAGTGTCGGGACCAAGGTCATCATCGCTTCGGTCCTCGGTCACCACGAGGGGATCGGCATCGACCTCGTTCACCACAGCGCGAACGATCTTTTGGCATGTGGTGCCGAACCACTCTTTTTCCTGGATTACTTCGCTACGGCTGAGTTGGAGGAGACGGTACTCGAGGCTCTGGTCCGGGGGATGACACGGGCATGTGGCGCGCTCGGTTGCGCGCTCATCGGGGGAGAAACAGCGCAGCTTCCTGGCGTCTATACTCCCGGAGCCTACGATCTCGCTGGTTGCATGGTCGGCGTCGTGCCCGTCGAAGGAATCATTGACGGACGTCGCATCGAGCCGGGTGACCTCGTCCTTGGGCTCCCCAGCGACGGACTCCATACGAACGGCTACTCGTTGGTACGGGCAGTGCTCGGGTTGACCGGGAACCCACAGCATGATCGGCCGCTTCTAGCGGAAGTGCCACCTTGGTCTGATCGTTCGCTGGGTGATCTCTTGCTTCAACCTCACCGCTGTTACGTTCCCCTCTTACGCACGTGGCTCCGCGATTCGCGGCTCCACGGTCTGGCCCATATTACTGGCGGTGGTCTAACAGGAAATTTGTCACGGATCGTCCCGGACGGCTGCCGGATCGAGATCGATGCCAGCAGTTGGCCAGTTCCACCATTGTTCGAGGAAATACGCCAGCGAGGAAGTATCTCACCAACTGAAATGTTCCGCGTTTTCAACATGGGAATCGGCTTCGCTGTCATCGGGACACCGTCGTTCATCCATGCATTGCAGCAGGCATTGGGTGAGGGTTGGATCGTCGGTCATGTCGTCCGTGCCGAGCGACCGCGCGTCATCGTTCGTGGTGGGATGTTAGGTATGCAGATTCTGACCGACAGCGAGTCGGCCTGAGCATGCCAACCACGTCGCTGCACCATTGGCGCACGAGATCGGTAAACCAGCGTGATAGCGACCAGCGATGGCACTGATCGACGTCGCAGCACGCGAGATCCACGCCAAAATCGTCTATTACGGTCCGGGGCTTTCGGGAAAGACAACCAACCTTCAGGTCGTACATGCCTCGTTACCTGAGCATGTGAAGAGTCAGCTCGTTTCCATCGATACGGAGGCCGAGCGAACGCTGTTCTTCGACTTTCTTCCGCTCGACGTCGGGACCGTGCACGGTTATCGTCTCCGCCTCCAGCTCTATACTGTCCCAGGCCAAACCTTGTATAGACAAACGCGTCTCGCGGTTCTGAGCGGGGCTGACGGCGTCGTCTTCGTTGCTGATGCCCAGCGCGAGCGCCTGGCTGACAATTTGCAAAGTCTGCGCGAACTGGCACAGAACCTGCTCCGGCAAGGAAAGCGCTTTACCGCCTTTCCGCTGGTCTTGCAATACAACAAAATGGACCTCGCGAATGCGCTCCCTCTTCCTGTTCTGGACCGTTATCTCAATCCGATGCGCGCCCCGCGCTTCCCAGCTATCGCCATCCAATCGATCGGGGTCATCGAGACCCTCCGCGCGATCGTCAAAATCGTGATCGATCGCCTGTGAGACCGGGTTGGAGCATACTAACCCCCGGAGGGAGTCGCTTCGCGATGCGGGACACGGATCCTTCCATCGAGCGAGCACGCGCGGCAGCATCCATCGAGACCCCCGACCCAGATCATGCGGACCATGTCGCGTTTCTGGCCCTTCGGCTCTTCGACCAACTCCGCGAGCCACTCGCTTTGCCGCCCGAAGGGCGCGATCTGCTTGCGGCTGCGGCGTTGTGGCATGACTGTGGGCAGTTTCGCTCGCTCACCGACCACCATCGGCATTCGTTCGATCGCATCATGGCTCTTCCGCTCCGTGGTTTCGACCGTACGGAACAGCTCATGATCGCAACCATCGCACGGTACCACCGCGCAGCTGAACCATCACTCGCTCATCCACAGTTCAGACGCTTATCACCGCGAGAGCGGCATCTCGTCGAGCAACTCGCCGCGCTTCTCCGCATTGCCGAGGGCCTCGACACAAGTCACCAGCGTTTCGTCAAAGATCTCACTGTCGAAGTTACTGATGATTCCGTAATCATTGCGGTCCAGTCCGAAACCTACCCGACCCTGGAGATCGAAAAGGCACAGGCACGGAGTGGCTTGTTCCGAAACGTTTTCGGCAAGCAGGTCATCGTTCGCTGGGCTCGACTGCTCTGAGAGTTGGAGGAACCATGCGCGCTCTGCTTTCCGTCGCGGACAAGACAGGTATCACGGTATTCGCCCAAAGGTTGGTCGACCTCGGCTGGGAAGTTTTCGCCACCGGCGGTACAGCTCGTGTGCTCCGAGAACACGGGTTACCGGTACGCGAGATCTCGGAGCTGACTGGTTTTCCGGAGCTGCTCGAAGGACGAGTGAAAACGCTTCACCCCGCCGTACACGCTGCCATACTGGCTCGGCACGATCGCTCGACTGACCTGGCCCAACTGGCAGAGCACGGTATCGCCCCCATCCAGCTGGTCGCTGTCAACTTGTACCCCTTCGATCGACACGTCACACCGGAAACACCCGAGGATGTCGCTCTCGAGCTGATCGACGTCGGCGGGCCAACACTGTTGCGCGCTGCCGCCAAGAACTTTCCCTGGGTTCTCCCGATATGTGATCCGCGTGATTACGAACCGATCGCCGACAGGCTCGCCCAATTTGGCATCACCGGAATCGATCATGAGACCCGACGGGCTCTCGCCGCCAAAGCCTTCGCCCATTTGGCGACCTACGATGCCCAGATCGCGAGCTATCTGCGCACGGAAGAATTTCCTGATTTGCTTCCGATCCCACTCCGGAAACTCCAAACGCTCCGCTATGGAGAAAATCCTCACCAACGCGCCGCCGTCTACCAGATTCTCGGCATTACTCCCCAAGTGAGTCGATGGCAGGTCGTTGGTGACGCTGCGCTTTCCTACAACAACGTGCTCGATGCTGTGGCCGCCTGGCAACTCGTCCAGCGCTTTTCCCAACCAGCCGCTGTCATCGTGAAGCACGCCGCACCCTGTGGTGTCGCTGTGGCAGCGACTCCGCACGAAGCCTTCCAGCGCGCTTTCGAGGCCGATCCGGTCTCTTCCTACGGGGGCATCGTTGCCCTGAATCGCACACTGGACGCCGAGACCGCTCTCGCCGTTGCCCAACACTTCTTCGATCTCCTGATCGTCCCAGACAAGCAACCAGACGTGGAGACGCTACTCGTGCGACGCAAGTCGTTGCGCTTGGTCATCGCTCCCCCCTGGACCGATCCTGGCGTCGTTTTCCGAAGCGTGGGGGATGCTGTTCTCATTCAGTCAGCAGATCGACCGCTCCGCCTGCCGGAGACTTGGCAAGTGGTGACGAGTCGCCAGCCCACCGAGACCGAATGGCACGACCTTGCCTTTGCTTGGACAGTGGTGCCGTTCGTCCTCTCCAATGGAGTCGTCATCGCGCGACATGCGCAAACGGTGGGTATCGGCGGTGGCCAACCCAATCGTGTCGATGCGGTCCGGCTCGCCTTATGGCGAGCCGGCGAGCGAGCTCGGCAAGGCGTCCTCGCGAGCGATGCATTTTTCCCGTTTCCGGACAGTGTCGAACTCGCTGCCGCTGCCGGCATCACCGCGATCGTTCAGCCTGGAGGCTCCAAGCGTGATCGCGAAGTCGTCGAAGCTGCGGAGCGGGCGGGGATCGCCATGGTGTTCACCGGGGAGCGTCACTTCCGGCACTAATGCGGACGGGTTTCGATGAGCGGCTCGACGGCCTCCAGCACTTGACGGAGGCGATCGTAGTCGCGCTTGAGCAGCCGCGCAAGCTCTTGCGCTGCCCCTTCGAGCCATCTCTCGTCGTTACCACGGGCACGGAATACGTAACTCAAATGGGCCGCCAAAAATTGCTCCGCCGGAACCTCTCCACGCACTGCGAGCAAGAAGGAAAAGTAACGACACGAATCGGTCAGTCGCCAGACCTCCTCAGCAGGGACTAGCTCGACGCTGTAATGCAATGGTGGAGGGCACGGGGGCAACAGAAAGAACAGGCGGTCGCTCCGTTCGTGAGCAATCGCGACCGCCACGAAGAGCGAACGGAGAACGAAACGAAGTTCTGGGTTTGCCTCGTACAGAGCCCGATCCTGGATTTCTCCTGAACCGCGTCGAACGACTCGTCGGCCAGGGTCGACCGCCGTCGTTTCGGCATAAGCTACGATACCATAGATCGCCTCGACATCCGTTCCTCCGACACGCACGAACGAGCCCAATTCGGGAAGCCGATCCAACTCATCGCACTCGACTACGAACTGCACGGTCGAAGTCTCGACGACTTCGCCGATTCGTCGCTCATGCATACCGCACCCGCTTGCTCCGCTCCTTCGCCGAGCGTTGCTCCAGGAAGCCATTGCGGGCGAAGAACTGCTCGATCAAGCCGGCGAGCTGCAGCCGCTCTTCTCGATGCACGACGGCCTGCTCGTGCGCCTCTTGGAGTGCCAGCGGGTACCCTCGTGCCCGACTGCACTGATCCCACACGACCGCATGCACAAAATCGAGGAGATCCCGATCCACAGCGACCCAATGCGGCAGTTCGACACGAGCGACTTCCGTTCCAGTATGAAGATAAAAGAACACGATGCGGTCGTCCGGAGGCAGCTGATCCAGAATGGACGATTGGCTCCGAAAGCATGCAGACCGCTCCCCCGGCGCCAGGCGAACGTCATCGAGTGTCGCGAAGAACCAGCGGTCGGTGACGTCGGGGACGATCGCACAGGCCTGCACGCGTTCCCCTCGTGCCACACGCCGGAGGCAATCATCGCAATTCACCCTTTGCCCGAGTCGGGGATAATCGCAAGCTGCGACGCGCAGGACGTTGATGATGTCACGCGAACCAGGATAACTGATGACCCCAGCCACTGGTGTTCTCCGACGGCGAAACTCCCCCAGGGCCCGCGCATATCCCTCGATTCCCCACTGCACCAGGCTGGAGGTCTGCCCCTCCAACACCCAAGGAATCAGCGTTCCATCCTGGAGAGCAAGAACCGGCTCGTGAACATGCTGGGTCAGGCGTAACGCTGCTTCGAGTTCAGCAACCATCCGACGCATCGCGAGCACGTTACCGGTGATCGGTATTCGGCGAGTACCATCGGGGATCGAGAGTTCTTCCTCTCTCCACAAGACGATCGGGTCAGAACCGAGTTGAGCCGCTGGCTCCTCACCGTATTCCAGGACGCAGAAGCCGACATTGATGACCACGTACTGCACTGGACCGTGGCGATCGCTTACCACCACCGATGCATCAGTGGCCACGCAGCTGTAGCCCGCACGCACTCGTGCGGGAGCGGCGATTCGTTCGAAATAACGTCCGAGCGGCAGACCCAGAAGCCATGAGGTGCGCGCGCTTGCCACCCGGCGCGTGATCTCCGCGTCGTCGAACACACGCAAGAGTTCGAGAAGCGCAGGGCGTCCACTGCGCTCCTTTTCGATTACCGTCTCTACTGCTGCCCGAAGCTCACCAGCGACCTTGAGGATATCGAGTGTCATCCTGACGAACCACTCGTCACGCGACTGATCCAGCTATCCGGTTCAGCGAGTTCCTCGTACGTCGGCAACCACTCTGGGCCTCGCCACAAAACAGCGAAGGCCTCGCGTCCCATGCGATCAGCGATCGCTCGGCAGAACCCCTCACCGCGCCGATACTGCTCGAGTTTCATGTCCAACCCGGTCAGGCGCAGTAGCAAACGCTCCGCTGGTGTGCGAGCACGCTCACGCTCCTCGAAACGACGCTCGATCAGTGGGTAGGATTCAACGATTTCTCGCCCGACTTCGCGCATGACATAGTTGCTGTACCCTTCGATGACAGCCATGATCGCCTGCAACTGCCGGAACAGACGTCGCTGCTCGGTAGACATGAGCAGTTCCATCCACATCGTATCGGCGGTCCAGTCCCCTCGCCGAGCGGTCCGCAGAATCTCGATGACGCGATGAAAGAGCTTCCCCTCATGTCGCAGCGCTTCGACCCACTGGCGCAAGAGCCCATTGACATGATCGCGCAACCAAGGACTGCTTTCGAACTCGAAGGCATGGGTTACCTCGTGCAAGACCAGCCAACGATAAAAGTCGTGCTCGGGCAGTCGCCAGTTCCTGATCAACCAGCGAATGTTCGGCTCGACGAAATAGAGTTTTCCAGCCGCAGTCGGTTCCCCACCGAGTACAGCAATGTCGTACTGGCCCAAAACTCGCCGCGAGAGGAACCCAAGTGCCATCCCCACTTCCATCGTCGCAGCGGACCGGCCAGCGTGCGCCCAGAGGACCGCAGCAGCCCGAGCGAGCGGTTGTTCCGGTAGTTGGATGACGACCTCCAGCGGACGCAGAACCTCTGCAAATCCTTCCAAATTCGCATCGATCCAATCGATCCGATCGAAGGCATAGACGCGATGTATGCCGCTGGGAACCGGTGAACCAACAAAGTCAGCGATGGCCGGCGCGAGTTCCGTGACGAGTCTGCGATAGCGATCCGTTGCCTCCTCTCGCTCCAATGGACTCAAGCGCACTCCACCGGAGAGACGTAACGCGATCTCCCGCGCCCGCTCCCAGTCGACGAGCCGAGGAGGTTCGAGAACCATCAAGCGGTCACGCGTCTGCTGTCCGATCCATCGCCCGACCGAGAGTCCCACCACAAGCCCCAGAGCCTGTGCTGAACGCTGGTTCATGATCGCACTCCTCGCACTACGGCACCGGCGTCGGCGTCGCCTCCGGTACCGGGGTCGCGGCCTCTGTGGGTTGCGGAGTTCCCTCTTCCGGAGTCTCCGTCGGGGTCGGCGACGGTTGCGGACCGACCAGGGTCACGTTCTGGGACGGCTGATAGGTGCTGCGCAAGGTGACATCGTCGATCAACCGATCTCCCTCGTAGACGCGCCGTCGTATCGCCACACTGAATCCATCACGAGCACGCTCGACGACGACTTGCTCCCCAGGAGCCAGGGAAGAGTCTTCCCTGATCACCGGAGTCGGATCTGCCTTCACGACATTCGTCACGACAGGATCATCCACGACCACCCGCCAATTTGGTTTCGTGCCCCAAATTTCGACATGCACCCAAGAACCATCTGCCCATGCCACGACAGCGATCCAGTCGCTCGTCGTGTTCCGGAATTTGAAGTCGAGACCATAATCCGTATCGACCGTCGCATCCAACCCGATCAAACCACTCGGCGGCTGACCGTAGAGTGGAATCCAATACAGATGCCAGTTTCGCTCGACGATGGGAAAACCGCCCCAGAATGCAGCGTGGAAGACCGTGGTCGAGACCTGGCACACCCCACCACCGACGGAGGGAACCGTTTGGACACGCCCATTGGTTGCGACGATTCCGTAACCGACCTTGTACCCGTTTTCGAGGTTGATGGCTCCCACCGTTCCGGTGAACGAGAACACTTCACCCGGCGGTACCAGCGCTCCATTCACCCGCTGCACGGCGAGCTCCACATTGTGTCGACGATTCGGCGCCGAATCACCGTAATAGGTTGCCCCTGCTGAGATTCGTTCACGGATCCGGATCTGACTCGCCATGGCCGAGGTAACGCGAGGCTCGACATTCGCGACGACGAGATCGACCGCCGATCGACCCGACCGTACCGCTTGCTCGAACGCGATCAGCGATCCCTCGATATCGAGCCGCTGACCGGTTTGCTCGGGGGTGACGACGATCACTTTTCCATCTCGATAGCGGAGCACCGCATCGCGAGCATCCCGCTGGATTTGTGGTGCGATCGCCTCCAAAAGGGAGCGTACCGTCGACCTGTCGATACTGACGTCCAAACCGACAACGTTTTCCCCCTGCCGACGCTGTTCGAACGTCAACAGCGCAGCGAGCTCCCCACCGCGCAGGGTTCGCGTGCCATTCGGCCACCGCACTGTCAAACCACGATCGACGAGTGCCTGCGCTCGCGCACGCGCCTCATCTGCCATCGCCTCGGTAATTAATGGAGATGCGGGACGTGCCTGCACAGGTATCGTACGCTCCCCGCGCTCGACCCGAACCAGAAACTCGTTCACCGTGGCCACCACATCGAGTACCGCCCCAGGCCGAGCGGGTACAACCTCGAAAGCTGACCCGTTCCAGCGCACATGGGCATCCTGAGCAGGTGCAACGACCACCCCTGCGATCCGGCTCAAGTACTCTTCGAGCTTACCGCGGTCGAAAGACGCTCGCAGTGCTCCTTCATGGCTTGTGAGAGTCAGCAAGCGAGCCAGATCAGGAGGAGAAATCATCCAGCGTGACTCGCCATCCAGGGTGAGCACGATCGGGCTACCGACCAAGGCTTGCACGCGGGGCTTCAGTGGCTCGAGATCGCTCTCTGTATACGTCGGAGGCAAGGTAACTGGAGCCAGTTCGACTCTTCCGACTCTTCCTGAAGCGAGTGCTCCTTCGACGGACTGTCGAGCGATTCCGAGATCGATGCCCACGCCCTCGCGAGCAGGAGCAACGTACAACGATCCGTCCTCGTCGACAGTGAAAAAGGCGTCCTGCGGCGGGCGCGCGGCCCGTTCAGCCAGGGTGCGAACCGCCGCCTCGAGACGATCCGCTCGATAGGTGACTGGAACCGGGATCACCTCGAGGCCAAGTCGCGCTGCGAGCCAACTGGCCGAGTCACGCCACAGATTGCCACTACGCCCCACGCGATGAGCTTGGTTCACCGCTACCTGCGCATTCCATTCCGGCTCCAACTCACGTACGGGAAGGGCCAATTCAGCTCCCTGGAAAGTCAGCACGATCTCTTGATTGGTCAGTGCCGCGAGGGCGTTCGTCACGCGTTGGGCAGCCTCATCCACGGTGAGACCACCGACATCCACCCCGGCAACTCGCACGCCTGGATAGATCCGATCGCCCTGGAGCCAGCCATAGGCGAAAATCGCGGCCACACTCACGAGCACGGCCCCTGCGACGATAACGCTCGCTCCAGTGACGACGCGCCGCAGCCACTGACCTGGCATACGGGTTGTGACGACTTCGCGGACGACTTCGGCGATACTCACGAGTCCCCCTGCCGAGAGTGTCCGGACACCGAACCAGCATGAGTGTACCAGAGGTGACCTTTGCCTCCCATGGGCCCATTGCGCGGCGGTCCGACGTATGGTAGCGTCGACGCGAAACGACGAGCGGAAGGCGAGGTGCGAGTGGGATGGAACGCGAAGTTATTCGCACCGATGGAGCTCCCCAACCGATCGGGCCCTATGTTCAGGCTGTCCGTGTCGGTCAGTTCGTCTTCACTGCTGGCCAGATTCCTCTCGACCCAGCAAGCGGTCGTATGGTCGAGGGTGGCATCGAAGAACAGACGGAGCGCGTTTTGGAGAACCTCAAGGCGATCTTGGAAGCTGCTGGGAGTTCGCTCTCGCGTGTGGTTCGGACAACATGCTTTTTGGCGAACTTGGAAGACTTCGCTGCTTTCAACCGGATCTATGCCAAGTATTTCGGCGAAAATCCACCACCGCGAACAACGGTGCAAGCTGCGCGCTTGCCGGCCGGAGCGTTGGTTGAAATCGACTGCATCGCGATCGTGGAGTAAGAAGTGGCTTGCGGCACCGTCTCCGCCTTTGTTATACTCGGGGTGTGAAACGGGTGAGTAGCTCAGCCGGTTAGAGCGCGCGGTTCACATCCGCGAGGTCAGGGGTTCGAGTCCCTTCTCACCCACTGGCGGAGTACGGGAGTCACAACGGTGGCGCGGCGAACAGCCGTTGCCACTGTTGTGTTACGTATAACGCAACACTGCACGCGTATCACGAGACCGCCAAAGGTTGGCTCGGCCGATGAGCCTCCGTAGTCACGATTCACGGGCCGTATCCACTGGACGCAGCAGAGTGAAACGGAGAGGTGCCCAAGATGGTGCGTGAGCGCCCGATCGTGTTGACACCCGAAGGGAAAGCAGCGCTCGAACAAGAACTCGAGCACCTGCGCCAGCACAAGTTGCCTTTGTTGCTCGAGCGACTGCAGCAACTCAGCAATGAGGGCGACATTTCCGACAACAGCGAGTACGAAGACACGAAGGAAGAACTCGTTCTGACCGAAGCGCGCATCCGCGAGATCGAGCACATCCTGCGTCGAGCCCAGATGATCACTCGTGCTGGCCCACAGGACGAAGTGCGTTTGGGTTCACGCGTGACCGTCATCGACGAGGAAGGAAGCGTCGAGACCTGGGTAATCGTCAGCCCCGAAGAGGCGAATGCCGCGCAGGGACGCATTTCCATCGAGTCCCCGGTCGGTGCAGCGCTCCTCGGCAAACGTGTCGGAACCACTGTGACGGTGCGTGCTCCAGGTGGGGAGATGCGCTTCACCATTCAACGCATCGAGTGATCGTGCCAAAATCTCTTTGCGTTTTGGATTTCTTCCTTGCAGAGCGGTCTGCCGAGAAACCGTAACCGGAGAGAGGGATATGCCGCTCAACGATCAGCAGCGCGCACGGCTCGAAAAGCTCCGCGAACTACGCCAACAGGGTATCGACCCGTATCCGGCTCGTTCGCATCGCCAATTGACTGCAGCGCAGGCGCACGCTGTCTTCACCGAGCGCGAGCCGCACCTCGGTGGCCAGCCCGATCCCGAACCAGTCACGCTGGCTGGCCGCGTCGTCTCCGTTCGCGACATGGGACGGACCGTCTTCAGTCATATCCGGGACGGGTCAGGAGCGATCCAACTCTTCTTGCGCCGCGAGTTCGTCGGTGATGACCAACTGGCATGGTTCAAGCGCTACGTCGACCTGAACGATTTCGTCGAAGCCGATGGGCATCTCTTCCGCACACGAACCGGTGAAGTTTCTCTCGAGGTGCACGCGCTCCGACTGCTGAGCAAGGCGCTCAATCCACCACCGGACAAGTGGCACGGGTTGACCGACGTCGAAACGCGCTACCGCCAACGCTATGTCGACCTCATGGCCAACCCGGACACGCGACAAATCTTCGTGACACGGGCCCGCGTCATTCGCGCGATCCGTCAGTACCTGGACGAACGCGGCTTTCTCGAGGTCGAGACACCCACGCTCCAACCGATCTATGGCGGTGCTGCAGCCCGCCCCTTCACCACCTACTACCATGCTCTGGATCAGACCTTCTATTTGCGTATTTCCGACGAACTCTATCTCAAGCGGCTTCTCGTCGGTGGCTACGAGCGCGTTTACGAGATTTGCAAGGACTTTCGCAATGAAGGGATCGATGCTCGGCATAACCCTGAATTCACCATGCTCGAGTTTTATGCAGCGTATGCCGATTACCACGATATCATGCAGATGTGCGAGGAATTGATCGTTTTCGCAGCACGCGAGGCCCTCGGCACTTTGACCTTCCAGTGGGGAGACACGGTTATCGACTTGACACCGCCGTGGGCCCGAATGAGCTTGCGCGAGGCACTACTTCGTTTCACCGGAATCGATTTTCTGGAAGTGACCGACCAGCCGACACTCTATGCGCGCGCCCGAGCTCTCGGAGCCGACGTGGAGCCCACCACGGTCTGGCCTCGCATTCTCGACGAACTCCTCAAGACCTTCGTTCGGCCGCGTCTCGTCCAACCGACGTTCATCTACGATTACCCTGTGGCTCTGTCACCGCTCGCTAAGCGCAAGCCGGAGGATCCACGCCTCGTCGAGCGTTTCCAACTCTTCGTTGGGGGGCTGGAACTCGCGAACGCATATACCGAGTTGAACGATCCGCTCGATCAGTTGTACCGCTTCCTCGAGCAAGCACGCGACCGGGCGCGAGGAGACGAGGAAGCGATGCCGATCGACGAGGACTTCATCAACGCCTTGATGTACGGTATGCCACCGACCGGAGGATTCGGTCTCGGCATCGACCGGCTGGTCATGCTCTTCACGAATCGGCCAACGATCCGCGAGGTCATCTTGTTCCCACAGCTTCGAACCAAACCTCAACCGCTGGGGTTGGTCGAAGACTTACAGCCGTACCTCGAACTCGTTCCCGGGTTTCAAGAATCGGTGTCGACCGGCAGCGCGTCAACCGAAGGCGATCCCGGCTGAGCAGCCGTATCGAGGTCACTCCAGCGCCGATAGAGATAGCGGAACGCATCCCGCACGACCGCTGCCAGTGGGACCATGACGACCATTCCCGGCAGTCCCCAGAGTGCTCCACCGGTGACGACCAGAACCATCACAACAGCCGGGTTCATGTCAACGACATAGCCGTGCACCCGCGGAACCAGGAGATTGTTCTCCAGTTGCTGAATTACGATAAAGGCGAGTCCAACCCAAAGAAGCTTACCGGGATCAGTGGCCAGCGCGACGAGCGCGATCACGATGAACGTCAGGATCGGGCCCAGGATCGGCACGAGTTCCAAGACGCCAGCGATCAGTCCGAGGACGATCGGCTGTGTCATGCCGATCGCCCACATAGCGACTCCGACAGCAACGCCGATAACGAGCCCCAAAAAAAGCTGGCCGCGGATATATGCAGCCAACGTTCGGTCGACGATCTTGACGAGAGCACGGACATCGTCACGCCAATCTGCTGGCCAAAGTCCATAGAACCACTGGAGCGCTCGTTCACTGTCTTTCAGCACGTAGTACATCCAGAACGGGACGAGAACGAGTGCCGAGAAGAAGCCGATCGCCGCGGTCACTGCCCCGAATGTCAGGCGCATCGCACGCTGCACCCCCTGCAGCGCCATCGACCAGAGGTTACCCAGGGCTGACTCGATTTGAGTCCGTATCGTCGCCGGCACATTGGCCTCGTATTGCGTCAGGAGGTCATTGACCTGCTCATTGATCGTTTGCCAGTATCCTGGTGTGGCTTGGACGAACTCGGTCGTCTGCCGAATCAGAGGAGGTACGAGAAGCAGCCCGATACCAGCGAGCACGGCGGCAGCCGTGAGATAGGTCGCGAGGATGGCGACCGTGCGGGCGAGTCCTGGCATACGCCGGTGGAACGGCAGCAGTCGCTCGTAGAGCGTTACCAGCGGTGCGAGAAGGTACACCAAAATCGCACCGATGAAGAAGGGAACGAGTGCCCCTCGCACCGTCCACAGGACCCAGAAGACAGTAACGAGAGCGAGCAGTACGAGACCGCGGCGCAGCCAACGCTTGGTCGCCGCCTGCGACACGTGTACGGAACTGTTTTGTACCGGAGGCGACTTCCCTACGGCCACGGGCTACTCGACCTGGCTACGCCGCCGCACCAATTCCGCCGATGCCAAGACCAGAACGGAAAAGGTGATCAGCATCGAGGATACTGCAGCGATCGTCGGATCGATCTCCATGCGCAGTCCTTCAAACATGCGCATCGGCAACGTGCGGCCCCGGGCTCCTGCGATGAAGAGAGCAACGATGAGTTCGTCGAACGAAGCGATGAAGGCGAATACAGCGCCGGCGAAGATACCTGGGCTGATCAGCGGCAAGGTCACGTGCCGAAACGTTTGCCACCCGTTCGCTCCGAGGCTCTGAGCCGCCTGCTCCAAGCGGATATCGAAACCCCGTAAGGTCGCGGACACGTTCACGATAACGTAGGGAATCGCCAGCACCGTATGCGCGAGGACGAGCCCCCAAAACGTCTGAACCAAACGAAGTTGCACATACAAACCATAAATCGCGATCGCGACGATGATAGCCGGTACCACGAGCGGCGAGACGATGATCAGGTTGACGATCTCCTTACCAGGAAACGACGCACGAACGAGTGCGAGGGAAGCCGCCACTCCTAGTACGGTCGAGAGCACCATGACCATGAAGGCGACCCGAATGCTTTGAATGGTCGCCGATGTCCAGTCGGAACGCGCAAAGAAGTTCTCGTACCACTGGAGGGAGAGCCCCGGGGGTGGAAAGGACAGATACTTGGCCGCGCTGAACGACATCGGAATGACGATGAGAACCGGCGCGACGAGGTATAAGAGCACCAGTGCACTGAATATCCCCAGGACAATACGCGCCCACGGTATCGCGCGCCGGCTTCGCCTTGGCTGTACTGCTATCTCGAGCCGTTCGAGCGGAGTCGCTGCTTCGGCCATCAGACGCCACCCCCGAACATTTTATCGAGTCCGAGTAACCGATTGTAAATGGCAAAGATGATCAGCGTCACCACGAGAAGAACAGTCGCGAGAGCTGCTGCGAACGCGAAGTTCAGCTGTGTCCGAATCTGCGTCTCGATGAGCTGGGCGATCATCATATCGTTCCGACCACCCATCAAAGCTGGAGTGATGAAGAAACCGAGCGCCAGAATGAAGACGAGCAAACTACCAGCCGCGACCCCGGGGAGACTCAATGGAAGGAACACGCGCAGGAACGACTGGAGCGGCGAGGCTCCCAGATTCGCCGCTGCTCGCAGGAGATTGCGATCGATTCCCCGCATGACCGCATAGGTCGGCAGCACCATGAACGGCAAGAGCACATGCGTCATACCGACGAGTACGCCGATGCGGTTATACATCATACGAAGCGGTTCATCGATCAACCCGAGTTCCAAGAGCCAGCGATTGAAGACACCCTGGCGTTGGAGCAATACCATCCACGCGTACGTGCGCACCAGGATGCTCGTCCAAAACGGAATCAGCACCAAGATCATGAGTAGCCGTGCCGTCCGGGCGCGGAGTGTCGCCAGAAAATACGCTAACGGGTAACCCAGTGCCAGGCAGAGGAGCGTTACCTGTAGTGCGATTGTGAAGGTCGTCCGCAAGACCCGAAGATAAAGATCGACCTCGACGATCCGTCGATAATGTTCGAGCGTCAGTTGACCTCCGTCGTAGACGCTCGTGACGAGAAGTCGGAGGATCGGATACACGAAAAGCACGAGAAGCACGATCAACGCCGGGAGCAAGAGCACCAGATATCCGACTTGCCGGCGCAGCTCCAACCGACGACTCAGCGCACTTCCCTGATACGCCGCACTGGCAAGCGCCTCACCTGTCGTCATCCTCGACGCCCCTCGAACCACTCAACCGGAGCTTCCCCGACACTACTGTACACATCGATGCGATGACACGCTACCGGGGGAGCGAGCACTCCCCCGGCAGCAGCGTCACTGGACTGCGCGTCACTTCGTCAGCCAGTCGTTGAAGCGCTCTGTGAGCTTGTCGAGGTTAGCCAGCCAGAATTCAGCGTCGGCAAAGAGCATCTTCTCTTTTTGTGCGGGCGCACTCGGCAAGCGGGCCTTGAGGTCTTCGGGAAGCAGGTCGAAGGCCTTCGCGTTCGTTGGGCTGTAGGGAATGTACTTGGACAGCTCGGCCTGGACTTCTGGTCGCGTCGCGAAGTTGATGAAGTCCATCGCCAACTCCTTCTCCTTCACCCCCTTGGGAACGATCAAGGAGTCAGTGCGGAGCAGCCCTTGGTTCCACTGGATCGCGATCGGCGCCCCTTGCCGTTGAGCAGCATCGATCCGCCCGTTCCAGGCGTTGGCCATATCGACCTCGCCGTCGGTGAGCAGCTGAGCCGGCTGCGCACCCGCTTCCCACCAGACCGTCACGTGTGGCTTGATCTCGTCCATCTTTTTGAAGGCTCGCTCGATCCCCTCAGCTGTGCGCATGACCTGGTAGACTTGCTCTTTCGGCACCCCATCGGCCATCAGAGCGAACTCGAGGTTACCAACCGGTCCGTCGACTTTATCCATGGCGCGCGGACCAGGGAAGTTCTGCACATCCCAGAAGTCTTTCCACCCCTGCGGCGGATTGTTGCCGAATTTGTCCGTTCGATAGGCGAGGATAAGCGCCCAATAAATGACTCCGACGTCGAACTCTCCGGCGATATCCTCGAAAAAGTTCGATTTATCGACGATGGAGTAGTCGATCGGTTCCAAGTACCCTTGCTGCCCCAACACACGGCTTTCGAAGGTTCCTTGCTGCGACACCGTCCACTCGACCGCCTTGGCGTCGACCATCGCCTTCAATTTCCCGATGTCGGTCGTATCTTCGACGATGGTCGCACCGGTGAGCCGCTGGAACGGCTCCAGTACCGCCTTGCGCTGGGCGTCCTGCATCGCACCGCCGAACCCCGCGAAGACGAGCGTCTTCCCTTTCCACTTGTTAGGATTGTCGTATCCAGCGACTTTGAGGAGGCCGCCCTCTTGCGCTTGCGTCGGCGCTGCGGCCGGCGTCTGCCCAGCTGGAGCAGCCGTCGGAGTCGCCTGCTGGCGACAAGCGGCCAGTGCGCTCGCCCCCGCCAGTGTCACCCCGGACGCCAGCAGGGCGCGGAGAAACTGGCGCCGTTGGAGGCGACTGGCCCGCTCGAGGTCCTTGAGTAGTCGCTCCCAATCTCGACTCACCGCAATCCTCCTTCCTCACGCGTCAACGACCCGCACACAGTATGCCACGATCAGTCCTCGAGTTCGCTGAAAGCAGCTTGGTTCGGCGTGGGAATCCACCATTCTTCACCGCGAACTGTCGTGATGTACTCCGGCCAGCGCAAATCGATCGGGGGTGGGAAATCGCGCGGCAAGAGGGGTGCCACCCACTGGCTGCCACCAACGCCGCCCCCGGTGCGTTCGCGGAATTCGTTCCAGGCACGTTCCAGTAACTCGGGGTAGGTCACCAGATCCAGCAGTGTTGCCGCGACGACCTTGCCGGCCACGAACATGCCTGGATCGACGATCTCAGGACGCCCACCCAGCGCGTTGTCAGCCCAGGCTGGGTAGGCGTAATCGGGCGACGGCGGACGCAAACGCGGTCGAGCCGTGTACAAGCGCACCGTCGGAGCATGCCAGGTGTACTCCACATAATCATCAGAGGTAAAGTTCCGCTGCCATTCCGGCAAGGCTGATCGCAGGCGAGCTTCGTACTCTTGGGGAGGAATCACTCGCTCGACATCCTCGATGAACGGATCCGCCATCGGCTCGAGGCCCAGATTCCGCTGAATCTCTCGCGCGAACGCACGCGCTTCCTCACTATAACGAGGAGGACCAACCAATTCCAAGTTATCGTATGTCAATCGCGCAAGAGTTACATTCGGCAGTCCGACACGTGTCTTGCTGACCCAGCGTACCGATACGCGACAACCCGTCGCCTGAGCCGCGCGCCTGGCATTATTGGCGAGCACACGGTAGATCTGTTCTTGGATTCCCAGGCTCGGTGAGCGCCACGCATATTGGATCTGGGCTAACCGGGGTGGGAGATTGTCTGCGGTCGCGTCTCCCGCGACCAAGATGAACTCGTTCAACGTCCAGGAACCGGTATGCGGAAACATCGCCTCTTTGGTGTATTTGGTCATCGTGTACATCAGGCAGAGTGCGTCGATGGCTCCCGGGCACCGCGCTGCTGCGTGGGCTCCACCGACGTCTGGAAACAAACTCCGGTCGATCCAGCGTTCTGGCTCCACACACTCGAAGGAGAAAACGCAGCTCCAGTACGAGCCGCAGTGCGTCTCCCAGGCGACCGTATTGGTGCCCTTGGGGTAATACGACGGGTGATAGGCGATGAACGCATCGAAGCCGTCATAGTACCCCTTCGCAGCATGGATCGGTTTGGAGCCGCAAACCTTCTCGGCTGGCTCACCGAAGAAGCGAAGCGTTCCTTTGAGCCTATGTCGCTCCATCGCGTAGCGTGCAGCCAAGACGCCGGTGAGTGCGGCTACGCCGAGCATAGAATGTGGATCCGTGTGACCCGCAGCCCACGGATGCAAGCCCTCGCGCGGCTTCCGGTACGGAACCGGTTCTTGTGAATTGCCAGGTACCGCATCGTATTCAGCATAGGCTCCCAGGATCGGGCGTCCCTCACCCCAGCTCGCGACGAAAGCGGTCGGCATACCACCCGATCCGACCTCGACGGCAAAGCCATGCCTCTGGAGAAGATCCACATATGCGCGAGCCGACTTGTATTCTCGCCATGCCGGTTCAGCATAGCGCCAGATTTCCAGATCGAAGGCCGACAGCCACGGCGCATTGTCGTCGATCCAGCGGAATGCCGTGCGCTTGGCTTCCGTGAGTGATGCCGCCATCGCGCCCCTCCGTCCGGGAGTTCCCCCGGCCCCTCGTTACCATCACTCTCCGAGTGGCTCGTAGTAGTGCGTGTACTGGAAGATCGCGGCCTCGCGCAGCGAGGCTTCGTCGACCACGCCAGCCAGTCGTGCCGGCGCAAACGCAGCCAGATCGACCGACGGCTGACCCTGAACGATCCACTCTGCGAGCAAACGCCCGAGCGCCGGCGAAAAGGAGAAACCGCTCCCGTTGCAGCCACTCAAAACCCAAAATCCTCTGACCGCGGGAACTGGTCCGACGACGAAGCGACCATCCGGTGTCATCGTAAACAGTCCACCGCGATGCTCCTGAACAGGCACATCGTGCAGAACCGGAACCACGTTGCGCACACTTTCCGCGCATTGCTGAAGAATTCCGAAATCGAGTGGGGTCATCTCGATACGAAAATCGTCGCCATGCGCGGTGGGATCGAACGGTAGCGGATTCGCCTCGAACCCGCCCCACATGAGACCACCCCGACACGGCCGGACATACACCGCAGCATCGAAGATCCGCACGATCGCCTGCTCGCTCCGCGTGCCGCTGATCGGCTGTGTGATAGCCAGTTGGTGCCGCATCGGCTGGACAGCCAAGTCAGTGCCAGCTAGGCGAGCAACCGCACGCACCCATGCTCCCGCTGCATCGATGACGATATCAGTCTGGATCGTCCCCTCGGGCGTGAGCACTGCTCGAACCGCCGAATCTCGCACATCGATGCCGATGACCGGCACGTTTCCGATGATGCGCGCACCGAGAAGCTCGGCAGCCTCACGAAAGGCGTTCAAGAGACTCACTGGTTCCTCGATGTAGATATCGCCGGGCACGTAGGCTGCACGCAGTATCGACTCGGCCTGCAGGAACGGTGCAAGCGCCTGCACCTCGCGCGCTGACACGAGATGAACATCGGCACCCCAACGTTGCGCATCGCTCACTTCCTGCTCGATGACGCGAGCATGGCGTTCGGTTCGCGCGACCATGAGACTTCCCGACCGAACATAGGGAAGCGTCACACCGAAGTCACGTTCGAAGTGCATCACCGTCTCTACAGCCAGACGAGCAAGGCGCGTCCGCAGTTCGTCCGCTTGCACGAGCTTGAAGAGACCAGCAGCGCGCGGCGAAGTCTGGGAAGCGATCGGATACCGATCCAAGGCGACCACGCTGCGTAACCCCATTCGGGCCAGCTGCAACGTGACGGAAAGGCCGAAGGCACCCGTACCGATGACGACAGCATCAGCGTGGCTTGGAAAAGGCATCGACCGCCTCCTCTCAATGTCGTCCCCGTAGGAGGACCGCATCCTCGGCTCGCCAGCTGAGGAGGACCCGTTCCCCGCGCTGCCAGCGCATCGTCTCCAACCTGCTAGGCTGCTTCACCGTCAAAAGCCGATCGCCGAGAAGACGAACGCGGAATTTGGTCGCTTCGCCCACGTAGATGATCTCCTCGATGGTCGCCTCGGCGTGGTTCTCACCACGCCGCTCCCCGAGCACGATTCGCTCTGGTCGCAAAGCAACTGTCACTTGCTCGCCGGCAGGCAGATCCTCTGCATCGGGGATCGCTACTCTCCAGCCGTCTTCGGTGACAAGGTAAGCCTGCCCATCACGTCGCTCCAGTCGCCCCATGAGAAAGTTCGATTCTCCGATGAAGCTGGCCACGAACTCGCTGGCCGGCCGCTCGTACAACTCGCGCGGCGTACCGATCTGCTCGATACGCCCATCACGCATGACGGCGATACGATCGGACATCGTCAACGCTTCTTCCTGGTCATGGGTGACATAGATCGTGGTGATATTCAGCGATTCTTGAATATGCTTGATTTCCAGTTGCATCTCTTCACGAAGTTTCTTGTCCAGCGCCCCCAAAGGCTCGTCCATGAGCAAAACAGGTGGACGAAAGACCAAAGCCCGCGCGAGGGCTACACGCTGCTGCTGACCGCCGGAAAGTTGCCGAGGATAGCGCTGCTCAAAGCCAGGTAGGCGCACCAGTTGCAACGCCTCTCTCACTGCCTGTTCGATACGATCACGCGGCCATTTTCGCATCTTCAATGGGAACGCAATATTCTCAGCGACGGTCATATGAGGGAAGAGTGCATAATTTTGGAAAACCATACCGATATTGCGCTTGTGGGGTGGTCGGAATGCAATATCTTCACCGTTGACGAGGATCTGGCCGGACGTGGGAATGACGAATCCAGCGACCATCATGAGCGTCGTTGTCTTCCCGGATCCCGATGGACCGAGCAAGGTAATGAACTCACCGGGAGCGATGTCCAGAGTGACTCGATCAGCCGCAACGACGTCCCCGTAGACCTTCGTGAGTTCGATCAGCTGGAGCCGCGCCCCGAGACCAGCTTCCGGGCCCGAAGCGGGCATCGTTTTGACCGTCGCCATCACGTCACCATCCACCTCAACAGATCGCTTACCGTCGTGGCCGGAAAGTGCACAATTTCGCAGCTCACCGTACGATCTCGCTTCCGAATCTTGCTAGAGGCGCCGGCACGGCGTGATCGACATCGGTAGTTTAGACGAATGAAGATCTGCCGTCAACGATCACGCACGGCGTCTCGTACGCCCTCATCTCGAGCAAGCGCCCCACATCTCGGACTCATTCTTGGCGAACCGTCGGCGATGCTTCCACCACTTCCTCGTCTTTGCTGAAAGGAAAGCGGTCGCGCAAGCTTCCCAGTGTTCGCCCGATCGTCGCGCTCAGCTCAGCCACCTCTTGTGCCACCAGCTCGCGAATGTAGGTATTGGTCTGGCCCATGCGCCGGAACTTCCGGTACCGCTCGCGAACCAGCTTGTCGGGCGGAATGTCGACGACCTCGTTCAGCGCCTCGACGATGGCGTCCAGGACCAGAACAGCGGCGTAATCCGGATCGCGGTGCGCCCCACCTTCCGGTTCAGGCACGATTCCATCGATCACGTCGAGTCGCAGGAGATCCGGTGCAGTGATCTTCAACGATTCAGCCACCTCCGGTGCCCGCGACGCATCGCGATAGAGAATCGCAGCTGCTCCCTCCGGTGAAATGACGCTGTAGATCGCGTTCTCCAGCATGAGAACGCGGTCCGCAACCGCGAGGGCGAGCGCACCACCACTCCCCCCTTCACCGATGATCACCGCAACCGTGGGCACCGGTAAAACGCTCATCGCCGCGATACATTGGCTCAGCGCCGACGCGATTCCTCGTTCCTCCGCCCCTTCGCCGAGATAGACACCCGGCGTATCGATCAAGGTAATCACCGGCAGGCGCAAACGAGCTGCCAATTCCATCAGCCGCAACGCTTTGCGGTACCCCTCCGGCAATGCCTGACCGTTACGCCTCCTCGGATCGCCGTGTCCACGTTCGTGTCCGATGATGATAACACCGCGTCCGGCGATCTCGCCGATCCCACCGACGACAGCAGGATCGTCACCGAAGAGGCGGTCACCGTGCAGTTCGATGAATTGTGGGCTGATCCGGCGGATCAAGTCGAGCGTCGTCGGACGCTCCGGATGACGCGCCAACTCGACGATGTCCCACGCCCGTCGCCTCGACCCGTCGATCGGATGGCTACGACGCAAAACCGATCGGCCTCCGCTCGTCCCATGAGCGGAAACGAGCCTGAGAATCAAGGCGAGCGTGTCACGCAAACGACGCCGATCGACAACTTGGTCGACGAAGCCGTGCTCCCAAAGGAATTCAGCCGAGTGCGAACGCAGTGGCTCATGTCCGGCCGTCTCCTTCACGACGCGCGGCCCAGCGAAGCCGATCAATGCTCCCGGTTCCGCGAGAATGATGTCGCCCTGGTTGGCGAAGGAGGCATAGATTCCGCCTGTCGTCGGATGAGTCAGTACAGATATATAGGGAACGTTGGAGTCGTGTGCACGCTTGGCTGCCGCGGTGGTCTTTGCCATCTGAACGAGACTGAGGATGCCTTCTTGCATCCGTGCTCCACCGGAGGCAGAAACCGTGACGATCGGCAGATGTCGCTCAGCTGCCCGCTCGAACGCCAGCGTGACCTTTTCGCCCACGACCGATCCCATGCTTCCGCCCAAGAAACGGAAGTCCAGGACAGCCAGCACGACTTCGTGACCACGAATGCGCCCGATACCGGTCACGACCGCTTCACGCAGTCCGGTTTCTTCCCTGGCTTGGAGAATCCGCTTTCGATACGGCAAACGATCGGAAAAGACCAGCGGATCGACCGATACGAGATGCCGGTTGAATTCCTCGAAACTCTCAGGATCCACGAGCAGTCGGATCCGCTCGTCAGCCGAGAGCGTGAAATGGTACCCACACTGTCCGCAAACGCGGTAGCGCCGGTAGGCATCATCTGCATTCAAATCCGTTGCACAACGAGGACACACAAGAGGTCGTGTCTCGAGCGACTCACTCGCGCCTTTTCCAAGCATTATTCCTCACCTTCCGGTGTACCCGATCCCCCGCTTCGGCAACCTACGACAACGCGATTATCATAGCCCATCGGGCAGGAGCTCCTTCCTTCCCGCGCCAGCGATCGGAGGAATCGATGCGTATCGGTTTTGTTTCCATACGCCACCGATCCAACACGTTCGCGCGCCAGCACAGATCCCTGATCCTCTCTCCCTGGCCGCAGAACAACCAAAGGCATGACCTAGGCACGAACACCATCCTGCCAGGGGTCGAGTTCGACGGCATCGAACTCGTCCCACTGGTCATGCCTGTTCACTCAGCCGGTGGACCGATCGAACCCGATTCCTTCTCAACGTTGCTCACTGAGCTGGTGACGATCCTGGAACAGCAGGATTCCCTCGACGGACTGATCCTCGAAGTAACCGGTACACTCCTCGTCGAGGAACACAGTGGCGAGCTGCTCCTGCTCCGCCGACTCGTCGAGTGTTTTCCCTCCCTCCTTGTCGGCATTTTGGCTGATCAAGTCGCTCAACTACCGGAAGCCGTCTTTGGTCTCACCCCGCTCGTGCTCGGACCTCATCACTGGCCAGGTATCGATCGCGCGCAACGACTCGCCCTGCTCGTCCGCTTGCTCGCTCGCTGGATTCGCCGAGAGATCCGACCAGTCGCAGCGCTCGAGCGTCGCACCATGCTCCTTCCATTGGCGATACAGCGCACGGACTGTCCACCATTCGATCAGCTCCCACCACTCCTCGCCGCTGTGGAACAGAATCCTTCCATTCTTGCTGTCACCGTCTTCGCTGGCTTCCCCTACGCAGACGTTGCGGAAGCCGGAATGACAGTCGTTGTGGTGACCGATGCAGCCGCAGAACTCGGCAAGACAGCTGCGCGACAACTGGCCGACTTCGTCTGGGACAGCCGCGAGCAAATCGCTTGGCCCACGCTCACCATCGAAGAAGCGATCCACCAAGCGATGCAAAACGACAGCACCGGTCCCCATCTCATCCTCGATACGGGAGATGCAACCGAAGCTGGAGCGCCCGGTGAGGGGACCGCAGCATTATGGGCCGCGCTGGATCTCGGCGCGCGACAGACCTTGGTGTCGGCGATCGTCGATCCCCAAGCGATCGAGATCGTTCTCCGCCACGGAATAGGAACGCCCATCGAACTCGAGCTGGGCGGGAAAACCGATCACCGTCATGGTTATCCGATCCCGGTCCGCGGAATCGTTCGACGGATCGGTTGCGGCCAGTATCGTCGCTGGTCCCCGCTCGCCGGAGGCGAGCTACTCGACGCTGGCCCTTCTGCTTGGCTAGAGATCGAGGGGCGCTACGAAAGCCATCTCGATGTGGTCGTGTCGGGTCGGCCGGTTCCTTTCGATGAGCTCGGCCTGGCACGCGCTCTCGGCATTGACGTCGCAACGAAGCGCATCATCATCCTCAAGTCCGCTGTCGAGGCACTGGCCTGGTGTCGCCAAAGCGATCCATTCACACCGCTCGTGCGACCGGCGCAAGTGCTGCAGGCAGTCACTCCAGGCATTGCCACACCGGACCTCGGCTTCTTCTCATATCGATCGGTGAAGCGCCCCGCCTGGCCGCTCGATACCTACTGAAGCTCAGCGAGTCGATGAGCGAGCTCGTCCAACACAGCGGCGAATGCATCCACGCCCGGTACCAGCAGATCGGCGAGCTGCTTCAGTTCTGGCGGTGCTTCCGAGCTCCAGACACCGATCAAGAGAGCATGAACCTGTCCGCTCGCTCGTCGAACGACGAGCAAGCGCATGGCATCGAGATCAGTGACATCGTCCCCAGCAAAAACGACAGCCCGGAGCTGGTAACGGGTAACGAGCCGATCGACAGCCGTACCCTTGTCGATCGGGACAGGTGGTCGCAACTCCAGCACCTCGCGTCCCTGACGGATCGACAACCCGTACTCCCCTGCGACCCGCCGCACGACGGTCTCCACTGCCCGCCGGCGCGAGACATTCCGCAGTCGCCGCAGATGAATCGTGACGGTGAGCGCCTTGTCCTCGACCAGCACGTCCGGACATAGTCGCTGGACTTCGGCCGCAGCCGCTCGTACCGCGCCGAGCCAGGGTTCGGCCTCGGGAGCGACCTCCACGTGACCTCCGACCAACCATTCGAGTCCGTGGTTGCCCACGATCACCAGTCCCGGAACTGCCAGCCGACCAGCGACGTCGGAGGCGCGCCGACCCGAGACGATAGCGACGAGCGAAACGGTCTTGACGAGACGGAGCAAGGCTCGGCGGGCGACTGGATGGACGGTTGCCTTCTCAGGATCAGCGACGATCGGACTCAGCGTCCCATCGAAATCGGTGATGATCCCCGCTCCTGTCTCGTCGAGTACGGCGAGCATCGCGCCAACGATCGATTCCAACGTCTTCCTCCCCCTGCCACCCGACAGCAGTGCACCCCGACCAGATCAGTCCTGACGAGTCGTATACTGCGGCCGGAGGGAAGGGGGCAACTGGTGCCCATCGTTCGATCGCTCGTCCAGTATGCCCGCGGGCTTCTGCATTTACCTCGAGATATCCAATTGTTCTTCTTCTATGCACTTTTCTCGAATGTCGCCATCGGTGCATTTGCACTTCTCTATAACCTTTATTTACTTCAAATTGGCTTCCGAGAAGACTTCATCGGTCTGGTCAATGCAGTCTCGACAGCTTCCCTGGCTCTCTCCGCGTTGTCGCTCGGGAAATTGCTCCAGCAACGCGGAGCCTGGTGGTGTCTGACCTTCGGCACAGCAAGCTATATCGTGGCATCGACACTGCTTGCCCTCATGACCAATCCCGGTGCAATTCTCGCTTGTGCACTTTTGCAGGGTTTAGCGACGACCTTCCTTTTCGTCCCACTCATGCCTTTCGTCATCGACCATGCTCCTCGGGAACAACGGCCGACCGTGGCCGCGGTTGCACTCTCGTTGACTTCCATTTCGGCAACGATCGGAAATCTCTTGGCAGGTTGGTCGCCAACGTGGTTCGGTTTGGCGTTCGGGCTCCCCGTTCCCGGAGTTCTCTCTTTCCGCCTCGGGCTCGTGTCAAGCATTCTCGTTTGCGGAGTCGCTCTCGTCCCACTCGCACTCATGCGAGCACCTCGTCGCCGCGTATCCTCCACGAGTGACACTGCTGCCGGACCTGCAGCGGAGGGACTTTCCTCCAAACAAATACGCGTCTACCTATTCACTTTTGTTGTCGCTGGTGGTCTTTTGAGTCTCGGCAATGGTGCGGTGGTACCCTTCTACAACGTGTATTTGAACGGACTCGGACTTTCAGCAGAGACCATCGGGATCGTTTTCGCAGCAGCGAGCCTCATCGGTGCAGTCTTCGGATTGCTCGGTCCGGCCATCGCACAGCGCTTGGGACCCCTTGCCGCTGTCACGGTGCTGCGTCTTCTCCCGGTTTTCTTCTATGCTCCCTTAACTGTCGTCCAAAGCATTCCGTTCGCGATCTCGGCACATATCGTGCGCATGATTTCGATCTCGATGGCCTGGCCAATCGACTCCATGCTCATTGCCGAAACATTACCACCAGCGGCCCGGGCACACGCGTTCAGTCTGCGCAGCGCGGCGTGGAATATCGGGTTCGCCGGCGCGAGCTTCGTTGCAGGACGGATCATCGTCCAGGCAGGCTACGCACCAGCGTTCGTCGCCTATAGCGCATTCTGTACCTTGGCAGTCGCGTACTTCTCGTTGCGCTTCCGGCATCACCCAGCAGCGCACGCACGGGTGGGATCAGGTCTTTCGATGAGCCAGCGACCTCGTTAGGACCATCAGCGAGTCGGCAGACTCTCAGCCAGTTCGTCGACCAGCAGACGCGCGATTTCCAGACAAGAGGTCGCTGCCGGTGAAGGAGCATTGCGGACATGGACCACGCGGCCATGCCGCTCCAACACGAAGTCGTCCACGAGCTGGCCGTCCCGGGTCACGGCTTGCGCCCGCACACCGGACGGGCCGGGAAGGAGGTCATCTTCTTCGAGCTCCGGAACGAAACGCTGGAGCTCCCGGAGAAAGGCTCGCCGGCTAAAATCGCGCCAGAGCTCCATGAGGCCGACACGCCAGTATCGACGAGCCAAGATACGAAAACCAGGATAGGAAACCGCTTCCCAGAGATCGTGCCAGTCGACGTCTGTTCGACGATATCCCTCGCGGGCGAAGGCCAGAACGGCATTCGGCCCGAGCCACACCGAGCCATCCAAGCGGGGGGTGAAATGGACACCGAGGAAAGGAAAGCGCGGATCGGGGACCGGATAGACGTTGGTGCGCACGAGGTGACTGCGTTCCGGACGGAGAACATAGTAGTCCCCACGGAAGGGCACGATGGCGGGGTCAGGTCCTCCACCACTCGCTCGTGCCAAGCGGTCGCTGAACAGACCAGCACACACCAAAGCGAAGCGTGTCTCTAGGCAACCAGCACTCGTTTCGATCGCGATCGTACCGTTGCCCTGCCGGAAAGCCATCACGTGGTGACCCAAGCGAATCTCCCCACCCGCCGTGCGAACATCGTCGGCGAGTGCCTCCGCCACACGAACGAAGTCGACGATACCCGTCCGTGGCGACCAGATCGCGCGTACCCCCGTGACGGCCGGTTCACGCTCTCGTATCTCTTCCGGACCGAGGAGCTGCAATCCCTGAACCCCGTTCGCTTGTCCCCGTTGGAAGAGTTCGAGCAAGCGTGGAATCTCGTCGGGATTCGTCGCCACCACCAATTTACCGATCAACCGATACGGAATACCCTGTTCCTCGCAATAGCGGATCAGCTTCGCTGCGCCGGCCACACAAGCGCGCGCCTTCAGGGAGCCCGGTCGGTAGTACAGGCCCGAATGGATCACGCCGCTGTTGTGTCCCGACTGGTGCGCCGCGACTTTCCCCTCTTTGTCCACAACCGCGAGCTTCACGCGTGGAAAACGAAGCAGAAGTTCGCGGGCAGTGGCGAGTCCGACCAGTCCAGCACCCACCACGACGACATCGAACATTCCACTCACCCTCACATTCCCGGTGGCTCGCGCTCGAGCGTGAAGGTGCGGTTCCCACAGGCGCTGCAGACCTCTGGACGATGCAGACCACGCTCGAAGTATCCGCAGTTGGAACAAGTCCATCGAGTGAGAGCGAAGAGGCGAATGAGATCGGCCCGTGTGACGATGCCGACGAGACGACCCTCTTTCAACACCGGAACTCGGCGAACGCGTTGCTGGACGATCAAGTCAGCGATCGCCTCAGCCGGTGTCTCCTCGGTGACAGCGATCACATCCCGCGTCATGATTTCGCCAGCCGTGTGGCCACGCTTTGCCAGGAGATCGAACTCCGAGACGATGCCGAGGACGCGGCCTGCCTCGTCAATCACCGGAACTCGAGTGATCCGGTGCGTCATGAGCAGCCGTGCCACTTCCTCGACAGTGGTATTCGGCCGCACCGTCACCACATTTTCCGTCATGATCTCTCGCGCCAAGACAGTGTCGACCGGATCACGTGTCATGAGTTGCCCTCCCCACCATCCGTGGATCGCGACAACCGGATCGTAGCACGTCATTCCTGCTGGCGCGAGCTGCCTCAGGACGGTTGCCTCGGCTCAGGCATCTCGAGCAAGACGCCCGGTGCGAGATGATACCGATCTGTCACGAGAGCTGACCTCATGCACCGCTCTGAGCGCAAGCGCATTGCCCGCACCCGCCTTTTCCACTGCGTATACTTCGACCATGAGCGTGCGGAGCCGATCGAGGAACACCATGGTGGAGTCTGTCGATTTCGTGATCATCGGCGCCGGTATCATGGGTTGCAGCCTCGCCTACCACCTGGCCGAACGCCGAGCAGGCCATATCGTCGTGCTCGAGCGAGACGAAATCGCCCGGGGCGCAACCGCCGACGCGGCTGGTGGTATCCGCCTCCAATTCTCCACGGAGACGAACATTCGCCTTTCTCTCCTCAGCTTCGAGTACTGGGAACATTTTTCCGAACTTTTTGGAACCGATATTGGCCTTCATCAATATGGTTATCTCTTCTTGTTGACTAATCCACAACATGTCGAAGCATTTCAGCAGTCTCTCGAGTTACAGCAGGCCTTGGGTGTGCCAGCCCGCTGGGTGAATCCAGAAGAGATCGCTCGCCTGCAACCGGCGGTACGGACCGACGATCTCCTCGGCGGAACCTACTGCCCGCGTGATGGCTGGTGCGATCCGTACTCAGCGACGATGGGATTCGCCCGAGCAGCCCGGGAACTCGGCGTGGAGTTCCGGGAGCACTGTCCAGCCATCGGTTTTCGGATCGAGCAGGACCGCCTCCACGCTGTCCTCACACCCGAAGGACCGGTGTCCTGTGGTGTCGCAGTCATCTGCGCAGGCCCGTACACTGGTGAACTCGGAAAGCTGGCCGGCGTCGAGCTACCGGTCCTTCCTTATCGCCGGATGAGCTTCGTGACCGAACCCTTCGACCTCGTGCCCAAAACGGTCCCGATGACGATCGAGTTCGAGTCATCGCTGTACTTCCACCCAGAAGGGGACGGCTTTTTGTTCGGCATGTCCAATCCAGATGAGCCCCCAGGTTTCAACAAGACGGTCGATCCCGAGTGGATGGCGCGCACCGTCGAGGCGCTTTGTCGCCGAGCACCGGTCTTCGAGCATGCACGGATCCGCCGCGGTTGGGCCGGATTCTACGAAGTGACGCCCGACGACAACCCGCTTCTCGGCTGGGTCGACGGTGTCGAAGGATTAGCGGTCGCCGCCGGCTTCAGCGGTCATGGGTTCATGCATGGTCCTGCTGTCGGGCGTTGCATGGCTGAGCTTCTTCTCGACGGTGCAGCGCGCTCGGTCGATATCAGCCCGTTCGATCCAGGGCGTTTCCGCCGAGGACGACTGATACAGGAACAGAACGTAATCTGATTCTTCGATCGGAACGCGACGAGATGGTGATCGGAGTCTCCCGACTAGCCCTCGAGATCCCGGGAGCGCATTCTCTCAAGGAGAAGCGGCGCGTCGTCAAATCGATCATTCAGCAAGTCCAGCACCGATTCAATGTCGCGATCGCCGAGACCGACGGACATGCGCAGTGGCAGTTCGCGGAAATCGGAATTGCCTGTGTCTCGACTTCACCGCAGCACGCCGATGAGATGCTGCGCCGCGTTCTCCAGTACATCGAGGAACATCTCACTGAGGGATATTTGCTCGACTATTCCACCGAACTCATCCACATCTCGTGAACAGCAGGATTCGGCTGTCGCGTCACTGTCGTCCCTGCGCGATCATTGAACGTCGAGTGCCCTGCGCCACTCCAGATAGTTCACTCGAGCGAACTCACCGAGCTTCGCTGCGAACAGCGCGACGGTGCGCGTCCAGAGGGCGCGTGATACGCGACGCGAAGATGTCGCCAGCGTCTTTGCGAGACCCGCACGAGTCGGCCGACGAGACGCCGTCACGCGACACGGCGGCAACAGCGAGCTGATCGTCGCTATGGCGTGCGATTCAGAGTCGAGAAAGGGCTCGACGACGACCACCTGGTTAAGCGATTCGACTGTGAGAACCCTGCCGCGAAAGCATAGCTACTGATCACTTCGCTCACTGCTCGCGCAACTCAGTTCAACGACAGCAGGATCCGGATTTTCTGCTCCGGGGAAGGGTTATTACTCTTCCTTGAAGCAGAAACGGAAGGAAACGGCGAGCCACAGAGAGAAGACTGCAGCATCGAAGCCATGAGTCGGCAGAATCGAAAAAACGATCGAGCGCGTGGAGATCCCGAGCGGGCACACGTCTGGGATATCGCTGAAAAAGTCCTACCGTCTCACCGGTATCCAGGCGACGGGTTCACTGAATCGACGAACAGTGACTCTTGGCCGCTCCATCCCGGCTCGCAGCGGCTGCTAGAGCCGGTCGCAGTGCCCTGGTAAGGGAAACTGTTCCTCCTTTTTCCGATCCTGCGAACGATGACGAACCCGATTACCAGCCCAACAGCGAGCGAGCGATGGAGAATGCACGCACTCACGTACGCCTCGCCGAGTGAACCAGGACTGCAGTTCCCGTCGACAGGCGGAGCACACGTTATTCCCGCTCGGCACTCACGAGGAGAATTTCGAACGATCTGTGCCGGTCTGGGCAGACGCCGAACGACATCCGGTTCGGAGTTGAGCGGACTGCAGTGGACCGAGGGTTCGCCGAAGGGTGATCAGGCGTCGCACCTTCCCGGCGGGAGCGCATGCCACGACAAAAGTCCCCCGAGCGAACTCGCACCCTCGCGCTCGCCCCGCGACTGGAGAAACGACTCTTCCAGCATGCGTCCGCTGCGAGCCTTGGGTAAGGTCGGAGGATTGGCATCGCGTCCGAGCTCGAGCGAGCCGATCAGCGGTGAGATCCGGTACGGAGCGACAGCTCGCGGCGCCGTTCTTCGATCAAGCGCAAGAGACGGCGACGCCGCAGTCGGAGGCCAGCCAGTTCATGCCGCAACAACTCTTCCTGCCGGTGCACATACCGCTCGACGATCGCCATGCCCTTCCGAGCAAGCTGTCCGACCTCGGAGCGCTCGAGTTCGCTCAGGCGGCGACGCAGCTGTACCTCTTCGAGTTGGCGTTGGGCCACTCCACGCCGCAGTCCTTCGAGCCCATCCGCAACAGGTGAGGCACTGTCCGTGTTCCAGACGGCGAAGAGTCGCTGTAGTTGTTCCACATCGCGTCGTTCCCAGGCTTGGTTGACGAGCCGCATCAACTGTTCGCGCTGAATGCGTTCTTCCTGATCACGTGCCAGGTCTGGATGGAGCAACCGGGCTAGCGAACGGTAGAGGCGCCGCAATCGCTGGCCCACGCCAGCATCATCCGTCGTGCGCTCGCTCAGGTGCCCATTGGATCCCTGCCACTCCTGGCGGAACTCTTCCTGGCGCCAGGTTTCGCGTTGACGGCGCAGCCGGAGGACCTCTTCATCGAGTTCCTCGTCAGCGAGCGGCTGGCTGACGCGCAGGAGACGGTTGAGACGAGCTTCGAGCAACTCCACTTCCTGACGCAGTTCATCGCGCTCACGCTGAAGCGGCCCGAGCCGACGCTGTATGAGCGCACGAACTTCCTGCTGTTCCAGCTCGAGGAGAGCGACCCGCTGCCGGAGCGAGCGTACGCGTTCCCCCCACTCCAGATAGTTGAGTTCCAATCGTACCCGATCGAGAACCGACAACGGTGCTGGAAGAAATTCAGTCATACGAGCAGCTCGATCATTCGCACCTTCCACAACCGTTCCATTCTAGTCCGGCCGGTTTCCCAACGACCACTGGCTTTCCAACTAGGGGTAAGATCGCGTATCGTATTCCCCGGAGGCTGCGATGGAGCGGACGGCATGGCAAATACTCGTCGATGCCCTGCAGACAGAAGGAATCTCGTACATCTTCGGTATGCCGGGTTCCCCGAAACATTTGTACGATGCCCTCTATGATGCATCCCATGTCCGGCCGATCCTAGTGCGACACGAAACCGCTGGTGCCTTCATGGCATATGCCTTCGCGCGGGTGAGCGGATCACCAGCCTGCTGTTTCGGTTGTCCAGGACCAGGAGTCGCGAATCTCGTGCCTGGTATCCTCGAGGCTTGGTCCGGCTGTGTGCCAGTCTTGGCGCTCGGAGTCCGTGCGCCGATGCGGACGTTCGGGATGGGCGCGTTCCAGGAAGCCGATCATGTCCGGATCGTCCACCCCATCACGAAATGGGCAGCGACCGTCGAGCAGCCGGAACGAACCGGTTGGTACGTTCGACGTGCTCTCACGATCGCGACGAACGGCCAACCCGGACCAGTTTATTTAGAAATCCCCGCTGATATCGCGCTCCGCCCAGTGTCGGCGCCGCCCTACCAGCCAGCGCTGCGGGGGATACGATCAGCCCCGGATCCCGACCGAATCGAAGCAGCCGTCGAACTCCTGCGCCGTGCCGAGCGCCCGCTCTTGATTTGCGGGAGTGGCGCAATCGCGTCCCGAGCCTTCGACGCCGTGCGCACCTTCGTCGAACGCCTCGGTGTCCCGCTCCAAGTTACCCCAGGTGGGCGCGGAATCTTGGAAGAAGAGCATCCACTTTTCGCTGGTTTGGTCGGACTCTATCGAACCGAGTATCCGCGTTCAGTGTGGGAAGAGAGTGACCTCCTCGTCATGGTCGGCACGCGCATGGAGGAGTTCCAATCGGGAAATTGGACCTACTTCCCGGCCGGTGCCCGCTTGATCCAGATCGACATCGCGGCCGAAGAGCTCGGGCGCAACTGGGTACCGGACGTCGCGATCCAAGCCGATGCGCGCCTGGCACTGGAGGCGCTGCTCCAAGCGGCCGAGCGAGCCGGTGTGGCTCGTCGAGAGGAGCGCGTCCGCGAATTGACCGAACGCCAGCGGGCTGCCATCGCTGCCGCGGAAGGAACGCTGGACCCGACCACACGACCGATCCGTGGAAAATTCGTTGCAGCGACGATTAACCGTGTGTTCGATCGTCGAGCGATTCTCGTGATGGAGAATGGAGCCCAAGATCTGTGGGCGTACTACTGGCCCTACTACCGTCTTCGCGACACCGGTGCTGCAGTGCCGCCTGCTGAGCAGACAGCGATGGGCTTGGGAGTTTGTGGCGCGATCGGAGCAGCATTGGCTCGGCCAGACTGGTACGTAGTCTGCACGACTGGAGACGGTGCCTTCCAAATGGGAATGCACGAACTGCCGACAGCGGTCGAGCATCGATTGCGCGTGACTTGGGTAATCTTCAATGACCAGGCACTCGGTTGGCCACGGTGGACCCAGAAAACTGCGCTCGGTGGACGCGTCATTGCCACCGAGTTCGCGGCAACGTTCGATTTCGTTGCCGTTGCCAAGGCAGCAGGCTGCTACGCCGAACGGGTGGAAGATCCGGCAGAACTCCTACGAGCACTCGAGCGGGCGCGCAAGGCGAACGACACCGGACAGCCAGCGGTCATCGATGTGCGCGTCGACAGCGACGAGCACCATCCCAGCTTCGTCGAATTCCACCGGCTACGGTAGAGCGAATCGGGGCGATCTCCATGCTGGATCACACCGGACGATACCGAACCCGATACGAAGACACGTTGCGAGCGCTCGGTCACTATCTCGACCAGCATCGTTTCACCCGCATCGCAGTCATCGAAACCCCCGAAGGTTTTCTGATCAAAGGGTATATCGCTGCGAGCGGTCGAGACGAAGAGCACTTTGCCTTGGCTCCGGAGACACTGCTGTTTACCGATGAGGATCTCCGACAACTCCTGGAAGAGGCCTATCGGCGGCGGGGTACCGGCGGGGGCAACTCATCTTCCAGTACCCGATGACACCGCGGACAGGAGCATCGCCCATTTGCCCCACGCGCAGTCAAACCACAGGACCAACCATCGAGCGATCTGCCTATCCCCAGGAAGCGCTCATCGCTTCCCGGTTCCTGAACGCATTTCTTTGATCAACAGCATCGAATGCGATCTCTTCGGCAGAACCTGCCGGATGTTCCTGCCCTCTGCAGTACGACACTGGTGAAACGCAGTGCGGACAGTACTCGGCATGCTCGAACGAGGAGCTCACGCGAGCGTTTTTTCAAATAACTTCGTCGTTCCGGGTTGGAGATGATGGTGAGACAGCGAGTCCGGTGACACGCTTCAGGATGAACCGTTCATCGCTCGGAAACCCTGTTATGGTGACGGCACTGACAGAGGCTCGCGTTCCGGTCGCTCGCAGCGGAAGAGAACGCGTACGAAGCTGGGGAGGGGTAACTTGTCGTGTTCAGCATCGGCGACGATACTTAGTTGCGAGGGCGGATCGGGCCCGGTGGCCTGCACGGTCTTCAAAACCGGTGGGCGGGGTGACGAGCCTCGCCGGTGGGTTCGACTCCCATGCGCCCTCGCCAGCGTACGGACAGGCAAAATCGCCAGTACCCTTCGTGCGGCTATCCGCTCACCACCCGTGCTCGGCGTGGGGTAGAAGTGGGGTAAAAGTGGGGTAAAGTGGGGTAGTCGAGCGGAGCACTCCCGAAGACCGAACACCCCCGCCGGCGACATGGCCAGCGGGGGTGTCTGATCGGCTACACTTAGTGCGCCGGGTCAGCCCTCACCTGACCTGGCCATGTCCCGGCGCTCTTGCCCAGCGGCCGGGACGCTCTTTTGGTAACGTACCGCCTTCCTGAACCCCAGCCTATCGCCTCCTAAGGCCGCTGTCAAGGGGGTCCGGTCAGTGCTGGTGCGGCGGGGAGCCGACGACACTGGAAGAGTTGGGGGATTTTCAGGTGTCCCATCTGGGACACCTGAAACGCTTCCCAAGACGACCAAGACGCTCGACCTGGTCGGCAAGCGCTACCCAGCCGAGCGCTCGAGTATTCCCCCTACTGGGGTCGGCCAGAACGTCGCTCAGAGAGCCTCCTCGTGGCTCTGGCGGGGTGTTTTCCGGTGCATTTTGTTTTCTCCCCTATAGGGACGAGCGTGGGAGAAACGAATCGGGGAGTCATGCTCATACCCCGACCGGGACACCAGCTCACGACTCGTCCTCGGGGCCCAGCCGGATGACCCGGGCTCCGTCCAGTTCGCCTGGCTCCACCGGCACTAAGGTGCCATCATCGGTGAACTTCCACTTCCGGCCTTCTTCGTCGAGTATGGTGACGACCAGGCGGTAGCCGGGTTGCTCGACCCGGTGTTCCAGTACCTCCACCCGTCGTCGGATGCTCATGGTCGCTCCTTTCCCGTGACCTGCTGCTCGAGCGCACTGGCCCGCTCTTCGAGGGTGACCAGCTCGGTGACCTGGAGGAGTCGCCCCAAGGTCGCATCGGCCGCTCGGCGCTTCACCGGCCAGGAGTCCCCTTCGGCCATCGCCTGCTCCAAGACATCGGCCGCTCGAGCGCCAAGCTGGCGCAGCCGCATGGCCAGCGTGACCAAAAGCTCGTGGGACAGCTCGGCCACGTACTGCTGCACCAGCGGGGCGGCCTTGTAGCGCTTGGCCGTCGAGATACTGATGCCGGCACGCTCGGCTGCCTCCTTGAGCGTCCTGGCTTGCGCCAGCTCGATGGCGAACCGCTTTTGCTTCGGCGTGAGACCATTGCGGTCCATCCCAGTCCGCCCCCACTCAGCCACTGCCGGCCGCTGTGGCTCAATCCGGTGGCGCCGTTGCCTCACCGCTACGGAATACCGTGCCGAACCACTCCTCGAAATCAGCCAAGCGGAGCAGCACCAGGGATTGGCCGTACCGTGTCCCGCTCTCATGCACCACGGCCAACGGAAGCTGGCCAGGGGCCGCTGCCCGCTCTGCCTGGAGCAGGGCCATGGTGAGCCACTGCGGGAGCCGGCGGCGGTGCTTCACCTCGATCGAAAGCCACGGGTGAGCGATATCAGGCTGACCCGCTCTCCCACTGACCGGGACCCGGCGGCCATTGAGCCGCTTGGCGATTTGCCGTTCAGCGTGCTTCCAGGTCGTCATCGGCGACCCTCCTTCTGGGCGTGCACCCGCAACCATCTGACCAGCTTCTCCGGATACTGCCACCCCAGCTTGTCGTACCTGGCCTGCAAGCATGGTGGGCAGCGATACAGGAACCCTTCGGCGTCAATCCGCTGGCCACAGTCGAGACAGACCGACGGATCCGGAACGTCGGTTGCTTTCTCCACGGCTGGGCGTACCGGGTCGCCCTGGCCAGGTGTGTTCGCCGACGACTGCCGCTGACGGTAGGCCTTTACCCTACAAGCCGTGCTGCAGTAGAGGGCAGACTGTCCGCTCACCTGCAGGAGAGCCTGACCGCACACCACACAGGTGTGTAACGCCTTTTCGCAGTTCTGGTGCGGATTTTTGGGTTCGTCACTGGACCCGCTGGTGTGGTCAGCCGGGGTGTGTAACGCCTTTTCGTAGTTCTGGTGCGGATTTTTCGGGGTCCCGTCCGTTTTCTTTTCTTCACGCATAGGGGTATAGCGTGAAGAAAAGAAATCGTCGCCGTTAGGATCATCATCGCCGTTGGCCACGAACCAGCGATACGGGTCGCCCCGCTTCCCGGTGCCCGCCCGGACTACCTGGCCAGCTGCTTCCAGTTCGCCCAGTCGTTTCGAGACGGTGGCATAGGGCAGCTCGACAGCCTTGGCCAAGTCAGCAGTCGTCGCCCCGTCCTGCTCGGCCAAGGCTTCCAGCAGTCGTTGCCGTTGGGCCTCGGCGGAATAGGCTGCTGGTGTTCCCAACGTCTCGTACTGGCCGTCTCCAGCCCAACGGATCACCATTTCGAACGGTTCGTACCGGCTGTAGACACTCAGCACCCGCCGAGTATCCTGTTGCTCCTCGGGGTCGTAGCGCCGCATCTCGATGATGATGTCCACGAAGCCTGCAATCGCCCCCGAACCCCGGCCAGCTGTTGCTTGGCTGCCGTCGGATTTGCGGGGATGGCGGACAAACAGGACGGCACAACCAGCGGTGGCGATCGCTTGGAGGGGCAGGAGTGCCGTCACGGTTTCTGAGGCGTCGTTCTCGTCACGCACCGGCCACAGGTTCGGCAAGGCGTCGAAGACCACTAGGTCGTAGCCGTGCTCGACGACCAACCTGGTAATGTGGCTGGTGAAGGTGTGCCACTCGGCGTGGTTCGGCCGCTTCGGGAATGGCCGGCTGACGATGTGGACATGGTCCCCCAGTGCCAGTGCTTCTCGCCGCTCGACCCACTTCGCTTTGGGCTCTTCCGTGACCACCAGCGCCTTGCCTGGTCGCACGACCCGGCCGGCCAACTCGCCGCCGTGTTCCATTCGCTGGAGCAGGGCGGCGAGGAGCGTCGTCTTGCCGGCCTTCCACAGGGCGTAGAAATCGGTCAAGTGGCCCTTGGCCAGGAACCCGTCCCAGAGCCACTCGACGCTGGTGGAGTCACCATCGAGTGCGCTCAGGGCAACCGGTTGCCAGCTGTCGGGGACGGAATTCGTTTCTTCACGGTCGTCCCCTATATGTGAAGAAACGAATTCGTGCTTCCCGTTGGACACGACCAGCACCGGGTTCGGCGACCACTTGCTGGCCGACCGAGCGATGGCCTGCAATTCCTCGTCAGGCAGGGGCTCTTCGCAACGTCGGTTCATCAACTTGAGCACGGCCAAGACCTCATCCGGCTCGAGCTGACCTTCACCCCGCAGCCAGCCGGCAACCCGGGTCAAAGTGACATTCCGGCTCCCTTTCGGGATGGTCCGCTCGAGCCTGAGCGTCTCCCCCAGCAGCTCCTGGTGGTGGCCGTTCCCCGCCGGAGCGTCCGGCCACGGTAGGTCGGTCGATTCTAACTCCAGGGCCTCAGACGGGTTGAACGAGAGCCACTGGTAATCCCGGCTAGCATCCGGCTTGTAGGCCTTGGTCGGCGGGGCGTAGACCAGGCCACCAACGCCCTTGATGTCGCCCCAAGGGTGCTTGGCCGTGGGAACTGGTTGCCGGCTGAGGCAATAAACGTGGAGCCCACCACGCTGGGACTCGGCCACCAGTCCCTTCCGCCAGCCCGGATGCTCCTCGTCCAGCCAGGCCTCGGCCCTGGCTCGGTGCTGGCGCTCGATGTCCAAGACCCACCAGTGGAGGCCGGTGAGCGGGTCACGGTGCCCTGTGATGACCGCCAAACCGTCGGCCAGTCCCCACGGCCACCCCTCGATCTCTTCGGGCGTCGGCAAGCGGTCCTGGTAGGGTTCCCACCGGACCAGTGGTCGTCCCTGGCGGATGGGGATGACCGGCAAGCCGAGCGACTGGTACTCCGTGGCCAGTCGTTGTAGAGTTGCGGCGGATGTGGCCATACAGATACCCTCCTGTTCATGGGGAGCCGGGGGAGACCGGCTCCCCCGACTACTCAGAGCGGCAGTTCGTCCTCATCCTTGGCCGGCAGCACCGACTCGACCCGGTTGGTCTCCTCGCCGTCCGACCGGGTGCCTCGGGTGATGACCACCTGAACCGGCAGGCCGACCAGGTCATCGGTGTCGATTTGCTCCCCGTCCCGGATCTTCCGACCCAAGGCCGCCTCGGCGATAGCCCGGGCCGTGCTCTTGGGACCGAAAGCCAAGCTGGTGGGCCGGCGGACCCGGGTGGTCTTGCTCCCGGCGTACTTGACCTCGAAGGTCCAGACCAGGAACGTCCGGCCGTCTCGCTCTTTCACAGCGACCTCGGTGATGATGGCGTCGTAGACGCCGGGCTTGAGCAGGATTTCGCCGGATGTTGCGGTCAAGATGGCCATGTCTTGCTCCTTTCACACGTGTCGTGGTAACCAGGCTTCCATGGACCTACGGCTCGATGAGCACGGCCCGCTCGGCATATGGCCAGTCGGGGTAGTCGCAAGGGACGAAGTGCCGGAACGGAACGGCCAGCTCTCCGTCGGGTGTGAGCGTGGCCAGCTGCTCGATGTCGGCCAGTGGTAGCCGGTAGGCCTTCCGCTGCCGGTCAAAACGGACAATCCAGTCCCGGACGCCGGCATCGAGCAGGAACCGGTAGACGGCCACGGGGAGAGACGGCGTGCAGAACCGCCGGCCGGCGTACGGCGTTCCCAAGGCCAGGCTGCCGTCCGCCTGGCGGAACACTTTCCCCAGGCAGATGAGTCGGCCAGCTTTGCGCCACTGGACAGCGAATGGGATGTCGGCGGATACTACGGTTGTCATCTTCAAAGCCTCCTTTCCTTGGAGCCGGTCGAGTGGTGCGAGCACTCGGCCGGCTCAGTCGTTGGTCTGACGGCGGTCGAACTCTGTCATGGACTCATGGTCACCCTCCTCTCGGCGCAGCGATTCCCGGATGAGGGCCAGGACCTGCTTCGCCACCCGCTGGTCAGCCGTAGCGACGACCGGCCTGGGCTCGAGCTGACCGGGGTCGATGCGCACGACTTTGACGAGCAGCATGGCTCACCTCCCTTGCAATGACTGAGCCCCGGCCTTCTGCCGGGGCTCTTTCGTGCCTCCCATATATATTCCGGGTTTCTAGGGCGTTTTGTTACAGTGACTTCGAGGAACAGTTCGTCGAACGACGAACGACCATCAGCTGTGGAACGTCAAGCGCACTTGGCATCGTCTAGCCTCGAGCGCACTGCCACAGCCGCTCGATGCGCTCGCACCCGCACGGCACCCTCGCTCATCCCGAGCTTGTCGGCCAGCGTGCGGTAGTCGTACCCCTCGACATAGTGCTTGACCAGGATGAGCTGGTCGAGCGGGTCGAGGCGGGCCAGCTCGAGCAGAACGTCCAACCGAAGCGCCGCCCACTCCTGGGGGACGTCCGGGTCAGGCTCGTAACGCACGTCGGCCGGGTCCTTCTCATCAGCTGTCCGACCAAGCAGTTCCCGCTCGACTTCCCTGCGCAGTTCCCGGGCCAAGTACCGCCGCATCTCGCCGAGCGGCAACTCTCTCGCATGGCGCAAGACCAGGTCGCAGACTATCGGCGTTACCAGTTGCTCCCATCCCTGGGCGTGCGACAACCCATGCTCCCGGCAATACGCCTCGAACGCCGGCCGCACCCGGTCCCACCGTCGCTGCAGTCCCGGAGTAACACCGTAGACAAAGTGCCAGGTCAAGTGCTTCGTTGCCAGACGTCGAGCCGCCTGATAGCGGTCCTCGTCGGAGTTCGCCGTGATGAGCAGCAGGCCTACGTCGCCGATGAATGACCCTCGGGGGTACCGTCGGCGTAGACCGATCAGGAAGTCTCGCAGTGGCTCGAGGACAGACCGCCGGTACTCGGTGAGGATGCGCTGCATCCTCGAGTGCCACTCCTCCAAGTCGTTTTGCACGCACTCCACGATCGGGCGGGTCAACTGGAGGACGGTGTTTTGCACGCACTCCACGACCGGGCGGGTCATCTGGCTGAGGGCGTGCTGCACCCCTGCCAGGAGCAGCGGGTCACTGAGATCGACGACGACCCGTCCCGTCGGCACGGACAGGCGCACGGTATCTTTGGCCTGGTGGAGCGCCTCAGCCTGCGAAGGAGTTCCGACGGTCTCCGCCGTCACCCGCTCGAGCTTTCCGATCGCCGGGGAACGCCTCGGCTGGCGGTGTGGTAGACTCTGCTCGGCCAATGGACGACCTCCTTTCGTCCAGCGCCGGGGCCGTCACCCCCGGCGCTGCTCTGTCTGTACACCAGCACAAGTGTACTAGTCCCATCCCATGCCGTATCCCGGCCAGGCGGGGCCGGGAAGCCCCACCTGGCCAGGACATGGTTCACACTTCCAGCGCCTGTGCCTGGTCGGCCAGCCCGGCCTCGGCCGGGTCGTACCCGTTCTGGACCAGCCAGGCTGCAGCTTCCGCTGGTGAGATTTCTTCCCAACGGTCGACCGTCCCTTGCCAATGGCTCCACCAGTGCTTGATCCAACGCCCGCTGGCCGTCCGGTAGAGTGCTTCGTGGTCCCACTGGGAGCCGGTGGCCTTCGACCGGCGGTTCCGGCCATCCCAGAACGTCGCCTCCTCGAAGCGGATAGCCGAATCCAGGTCGAACCAGCGGCCAGTTCCGTCAGTCAGCGCTTGTCGTCGCATTGCTGTCCCCTTCCTCGATGAGTTCATTCACGTCCTCGTCGCTCGGCTCCCCGGCCAGTGTCGGTAGAGCGGTCCAGAGGCTGTTCAGGATGCATGCCTCGAGACCGTAGAACACCCGTCGTCGCTCGAAGGTCTCGAGGCAAAGCTGCACCAGACCCCAGTCCTGACGGCCGACCGCATCACCCGCTATGCCGAGCAACCACCAGTCCGGGTAGGCCAGCGCCTGAAAATGGTGCGATGCCGTATGGAATAGCTCGACAACGATGTCCTGCGGTAGGTCGCTCAACCGCATACCCCGTTGCTCATCGCACCAATGGCTGTCGGCCAAGAGCCGGTCGATTTCCTCGACCAGGCGGACCCGTTGGTCGGGGGTGAGTTGCTGTACCAGTGCATCGAGTTCGTCCATCGTCGTCCTCTCGTTCACGTTGACGCTCCCCGTCGGCCAGTGGTCGTGGCCATTTTCAACCCTATTGTTTTCAATTAATTCCGCTACTCGTCGTTCACGTTGACGCTCCCCGCCGGCCAGTGGTCGTGCTGGTGGCCCCCGAGCCCGGCCCATCGCTGCACCCCCGTTCACCTTCCCAGCGCCCGCTCGATCGCCTCGGCAGCCCGCCGGCCATCGGAGAGGGCATGGGAATAGACCCGGGCCGTGATCGAGGGGTCAGCGTGCCCCAGCCGCTGGCTCACGTCCGGCAGCGGGATACCGGCTGCCAGGGCCAGGGACGCTGAGCCGTGGCGAAGCTGGTGGAAACGGAGCCGGGGAACACCAGCCGCCCGACAGAGTCGCCGCATGGCAGCGCTGACCCGGTCGGGTGACAGTGGCCGACCGTCCGTCGCCGGGAAGACCAGCCGGTGTTCCTGCCAAGCCGGTCCAGCCTGCAGTTTCCGCCGGGCCACCACCGCCTTCTGCCGCCGGAGTAGCCGGATACCCAGTTCGCCGATAGGAACCACCCGCCGACCTGCCTTGGTCTTGGGTGGTGTCTCGACCCATTCACCGTGAATCCGCTGGCCAGCACGGACGACGCTGAGCCGACCAGTCTCGAGGTCAACGTCGTCCCAGCGGAGCGCCGTGATTTCTCCCAGCCGCAATCCGGTGAGGAGGGTCAGTGCCAGCAAGGGGGCATAGTCGTCGTCGCTCTCCAGGCAATGCCAGAACAGCTTGGCCAGGGTGTCGGCGTCGGGCAGCTGGGCCTGCGGGGCATGGTAGCTGGGTGGGACGACCCGATCACAAGGGTTTTCGGGGAGATGGCGCCAACGGACGGCCACAGCGAAGCAACGGTGCAGTACCCGGTAGGTCTGGCTGGCCGCTCGGCCGCTGATGCCATCGAACAGCCGCTGCAGGCGGTCGGGGGTGAGTTTCGACAGCTTCACCGACCCGATGGCCGGGTAGACGAACCGCTCGAGCAGCCGCTGTCAGTCGTGAAGCGTCCGGGGCTTCCAGCGCTTGCGTTCAGTCTCGAGCCAGCGTTCGCAGAGTTCCTGGACCGTCAGCTTCCCTGGTGGTGGTGGCTGGTCGATGGCCAGCTTGCGCTCCAACTCGGCCAGTTTCTGCCGGACTTCCCGCTCCGACCGACCGTAGATGCTGAAGCGCCGGCCGTCTCGTTGCACCCGGGCTTCATACAGGCCGGTCTTGTGTCGGCGGACCTTGGCCATGGAACACCCTCCTCCCTCGGGAGAGCGTCCCTGGCCGTTGGGTGGGGTAGCAGTGGGGTATGGTCGTCGAGAAAGGCGTGCTGGTGGGCAAAACGGTGGCCTGCACGGTCTTCAAAACCGGTGGGCGGGGTGACGAGCCTCGCCGGTGGGTTCGACTCCCATGCGCCCTCGCCAGCGTCACCCGGGGGTCAGCCAGGGATACGGACCTGTGGGGTAAGAGTGGGGTACACCGGTGTGGCACCCCTGAAGACCCAACACCCCCGCTAGCCGAGACTCGACCAGCGATGAGGTGCACAACACTGGGAGCACCGGTGAGCCTGCCTCTCACCGGTCGAGTCTGGATACTGACCCGACGAGTACCAGAACACCCCGTTTTCACGCTGTCAACGTGCCACGCCAACCGCGACCCACATCGTACCGGCCCCCTTCCCGTGAGTCAACCGTCCGGGCCCGAAAATCCCGCTGGTTGTCTCAGCGGAGGCAGGTCGGTCGTGAGCGGATGATCAAGAGTCGACACAGGCGGGCGGGCCGGGCCAGATATCGTCCCCGTCGATACAGTCGGTCGGTGGAGTTCGGCGAGGGCTGAAGCAGCGTACTTCTTGCCACCCAAGCCGGAGCGACCGACGCTCCGTGCGGATACGACCACCATGCGGATGAAATTGGTCACCATCTTCCGGCTGAGCGACTCAGAGTCCCCCAAAGTACCGGACCAGTACGGAACACCACTCGAGGCACCTTTCCAGCACGGACGTCGTCAACGGCTCACAGTGAGTACAGCACCGTCCTAGCATCCGAAAGACACACTCTTTCCATCGCACAGGGGTCGATCACCCTTCCGGCCGACCATGGCGATCTGGCCCGAGCTCAGCTCGATCCCGACACGGTACGCGCATTCTCTCGCAGCTATCCGAAACGCGGTCACTTTAGGGCTTGCACGTGATGGCGTCGCGCATTACTATAGACATGAAGTGAGGCCCGGGAGGTGGAACCGATCACACTGAGATACAGACAGCGCGGAATGTCTGGGATGGCATCTGGTGGTGCCCACTGTGGTTCGACAGGAAAGGGATGCTTGTAATGACCGATGACGTCCTATCCGAGGCAGCAATCGAAGTAACTCCTGACATATCGTTTTACTGCGCACTACTCGAGGAACTCCGCATCGAAGTGCTCCCGACAGTGGAACTCGAGAAAGTCATGGCCACAGTTCCACTGGGATCGACGCTGACCGTGACGAGTTCACCTGCGCATGGTGTCAAAGGCACTCTGGCCACCGCCCTCGCGTTGCGCCAGCACGGTTATCGGGTCGTCCCCCATCTCGCCGCACGGGCCCTGCGCAGCCACCAGGAACTCGTGCTCCTCTGGCAGCAGTTCGTCGCCGCCGGTATCGACGAGGTATTCGTCGTTGGCGGTGATCAGACAGAGCCGGCCGGCGAATTCCCCGACTCCCGGACCCTCTTGACTGCGCTCGTCGAGCTCCAACCACGCCCACGCCGTATCGGAATCGCCGCCTATCCGGAAGGACATCCCCACATCCCAGCCGATGTGCTCGACGCGGACCTCCTCACCAAGCAAGCCCTCGCCGATTACGCTATTACCCAACTGGTGTTCGATCCCGATGCACTGGTCAGGTGGCTCACGAGAATGCGATCGCGCGGCTTCACTCTGCCACTCTATCTCTGTCTACCCGGCACTCTGCGGCTCGATCGCCTTATCCGCATCGGCCTACGCCTCGGCCTGGGAACCTCGCTTCGCTACCTCGAAAAGCAACGGGGTCTGGTCGGTCGCCTCCTGACCGGCGGTATCCACTATGATCCGAGTGACCTCTTGGATGAACTCGTCCGGCGTCCAGCTGCGATTCAGGGAGGGATTGTCGGCATCCATTGGAGCAGTTTCAATGCTCTCGCGAGCGTCGTCGAGTGGGTCGCTGCCAAACGTGCACGACTCGGCTGCCCAGGGGAAGGAGTGCAAGCATGAGCGGAACGCAGCTCATAAAGCTGCGGCCGATCAGCGAGATAGCCAATGAACTCGGCCTTTTGCCGGAGGAAGTCGAGCACTATGGACCCTACAAGGCGAAGATCACGCTCGATGTGCTGGCCCGGCTCGACACTCCGCGGGCACGCTATATCCTGGTCACGGGAATCAACCCGACTCCGTTCGGCGAAGGGAAGACGACCGTCTCGGTCGGTCTCGGTCAGGCTTTCGGACGGCTTGGACTCCGCTCCATCGTGACCGTCCGCCAATCCTCCATGGGCCCCGTCTTCGGAACGAAAGGGGCTGGTGCCGGTGGCGGTGCGGCTCAGCTCCATCCCTTCCCGGACCTCGCCTTGCACTTCACTGGCGACCTGCATGCTGTCACGACCGCCCATAACCTGCTCGCGGCCTTGATCGACAATGCACTCTACCATGATACCCTCCCGCTCGATCCCCGTACGATCACCTGGCCTCGCGTGATCGATCTCAATGACCGCTCACTCCGCCAACTGATCGTCGGACTCGGTGAAACGACTCGCACCGTTCGTGCGACCCGTTTCGACATCACGCCCGCCTCCGAAGTCATGGCCATCCTCGCCTTAGCACGTGACTATCGCGATCTGCGCCAGCGCCTTGGGCAAATCGTAGTCGGTCGCACCTGGCAGGGACAGGTTGTCACGGCAGAGGACCTCGGGGGTGCCGGCGCGATGGCTGCCCTGCTCGTCGAGGCCCTCAAGCCGAATCTCGTTCAGACGAGCGAGGGGACTGCCGCCTTCGTACACACCGGGCCCTTTGGCAACATCGCCACTGGCGCGTCATCCGTGGTTGCCGATCTCGTCGCGGTGCGACTGGCCGACGTGGTCGTGACGGAGGCCGGTTTCGGCACTGATCTGGGAGCCGAGAAGTTCTTCCACCTCAAGTGCCGGGCGAGTGGTTTGGCTCCGCACGCCGCTGTGCTCGTCGCCTCGGTCCGCGCTCTGAAGGTCCAAGGCGGCAAAAGTGTCCGCGACATCGAGACAGGAGGCGAGGACCTCGCGGCGCTCGAGGCAGGCTTGCCGAATCTTTTCAAGCATCTTGAGAACCTTCGCACCTTTGGCGTGCCGGCAGTGGTGGCAATCAACCGGTTCCCCACCGACACCCCGCGGGAAATCGAACGCCTCGCCCAGGCGGCCCGCGAGGCAGGTGCCTGCGACGTCGCCGTGGTCGAAGTGTTTACCCGCGGTGGGGAAGGCGGCCTCGAATTGGCACGGGCCGTGCTCCGCGCTGCCCAGGAGCCGCCGGCGTTCCGTCCAGTGTACGGACTCGATTGGCCACTGGAACGCAAGGTCGAGGCCGTGGCGCGCACGTTGTACGGGGCGGGAGCCGTCCGCTTCAGTCCAGCTGCCAAACGGCAACTCGACGACCTCGTGCGGCTCGGCTACGACCGGCTGCCGATCTGTATGGCAAAGACGGCCCAATCACTCAGTGCTGATCCGAACCTCCTCGGCCGACCTGAGGACTTCACGGTCGAGGTACGCGAACTGCGCCTCTTCGCTGGGGCGGGCTATATCGTCGTCCTTCTCGGTGATATCCAGACAATGCCGGGACTCGGTCGTCATCCGCGAGCCGCGCATATCGATATCGACGAGCACGGCAGAATCTTGGGCGTTTCGTAGAGAGCCGGGACGAAAATCAGCCAGTAACGCTCATCAATGAGAGGAGTGTTCCATGACCAGCGAAACACCGCGCACACTGCAGGAGGTACTGGAGCGCGCACCGAGCGTGCAGGAGTTGCTCTACCACAACCCGACCGGCGCCCGGGTCTACCCCGTCGTCCCCCCTGAGTTCACCAACTGGCGGGACGAACAGCACG
>Ga0079995_1081576_pt1 | contig 221525 bp, 224 predicted proteins | sample FaiFalFF_MnMetaG_2_FD_69198 | JGI IMG/M metagenome (GOLD analysis project Ga0079995, IMG submission 69198) | Freshwater microbial communities from Yellowstone National Park, Wyoming, USA - Fairy Falls C (FF_Mn_C) (SPADES assembly) (version 4) | ecosystem: Environmental > Aquatic > Freshwater >... | reverse complement strand
AAGCCCCCCCGGGGCTCCTAACCTTAGGTATAATGACACTTAAGGTTATAAACATGTCCCGGTATCCCTATGCTATGGCTCGGCTGATCGATATACATGGCTTTGATGCCAGGTTGGGGGCTGCTCTGGGGCGGCTTCATAATCCTCTGAGTGAGAGGAATCGTGAGTTGATCCTTGGTTTTGAGAGGAAGCTGGTTTCGGAGGGCCTTTCTCTTGCCAGGGTTGAGAAGTATGTGGAGAAGCTCAGGAGGATGGGTGAGATGCTGGGGAAGGACTTTGATGCGGCCACCAAGGCTGATGTCGAGGAGCTGGTGGCTAGGATCGAGGGGGGTGACTATTCGCCCTGGACAAAGCATGACTATAAGGTTACTTTGAAGAGGTTCTATAAGTGGCTGAAGGGTGAGGATAAGGAGTATCCTGAGGAGGTGAAGTGGATCAGGACGACGCTGAAGGCGAAGGACGAGCTGCTGCCGGAAGAACTTCTCACCGAGGAGGAGGTGATGAGGCTCGTGGATGCCTGTAGCAGCTTGAGGGATAAGGCGTTCATCATCACGCTGTATGAGAGCGGGGCCAGGATCGGTGAGGTGGGCTCGATGAGGATCAGGGATGTCTCCTTTGATGAGAGCTACGCCAGGCTGATGCTGAGGGGCAAGACGGGGTCCAGGAGGGTGCCGGTGGTTGCCGCAACACCCTACCTTCAAGCCTGGATCCAGAACCACCCCCTGAGGCAGGACCCCGATGCACCCCTCTGGGTGAATTTGGGCACGGTGAACAGGTTCGAGGCCATGAGCTACCCGGCACTTGCCAAGATCCTCAGGGTCGCCGCCAAGAAGGCCGGCTTGAGTAAGAAGGTCCATCCCCACAAGCTGAGGCATAGCAGGGCCACATTCTTGGCATCAAGGCTCACCGAGGCCCAGATGAACCAGGTCTTCGGCTGGAAGCAGGGCTCCGACATGCCATCGATATACGTGCACCTCAGCGGCAGGGACCTGGATGATGCGATACTCGGGGTCTATGGTTTGAAGCGCAGGGAGGAGGGCGAGCCCAGGCTGAAGCCGAAGGTCTGCCCGAGGTGCGAGGCCCCTAACGCCTACGATGCGAGGTTCTGCATGAGGTGCGGCCTGGCCCTCGATGTGAAGGCAGCCCAGCAGATCGAGGAGGCCAGGGCAAAGGCGGACAACCTGATGAACCGGCTGATGGAGGACCCGGAGTTCAGGGAGTTCCTGAGGAGGAAGCTGGGGGAGCTGGCCTCCTCCCTTTAGACCTCTCCACCTCCTCCATCATCCTCAACAGCTCCCGGACCCAGTAGGGCAGCCTCTCCAGGACCTCCCCTTCGATGCCCTCCAGCACCAGAACCTCTTTCTGTAAGCGGCCACCCCTCATTTCTCCATCACCAAGCACTCCGGCATGGGATAAGGGACCTGCTGCAGTATCAAGCTACACCATCACACCCCATGTTGTGAAGCCCTGGCACATGCCAGAGCCTACATTGCTGGCAGTACTTCATCTTGACATTGGACCAGCCTTCCACGAGAACCTGTAGCGTGAAGTCCTCCCCCCTCATGGTTTTTCGGGTTGCAAGGGATTCAGGAATTTTCGAATTGTCAGGGAGAGCCCGGTTGACGACCCCGTGGGACATACCAAGACAACTGTCTCCGTTTTGGGAAATCCCGGGCTCTTTCCAAAAAAATTCCAAAAGCTCTCTCATATGATGTGTTTTGGAATTTTGGGAATTTTGGAACTGTTTAGGTATAGGGGGGATCTCCTTTTTGGTCGGCAACTAACCATCCCCTCTCCTAAAGTCTTCCAAATTTCCCAAATTTCCAAATCCGCCCTCTTGAGACGGCTCTTGGAACTTTTTGGGAAAGCTCCCAGGATTTCCAAGAACGGAGCAGTTGTCTCGAGTTTGCCAACTTCCTAGAGGCTCTATTGTCGGGGTCGGATTTAGGTTCCAAACAACGGCGTAGGGGGTCCCGTCATCCCCCTTCTCTATTTCGAGGTGGAAGTATGCCTTGAGATCCGGATTATACCTCCCCGGGTTCCCCTTTCTCGCATCCTTAGGATCATTGAGAAGTATTGGGCGGATTTCGGGGTGTAGGGCAACTTCTCGAGACGTAATTTGTAAGGTATAGGTGTTCTCTGCTTCTCTTCTTCAGCCAGATTCCTCCTCCAGAGCTCCACGGCGCTGATGATCTCCTTGAGGTAGGTGGGCAGGGTGTCGAAGGCCCTCTTGATCAGGGTATGCTGCTCCTCCCTGAAGTTCTCGGTGATGGCCCGTATACTGTCAAAGTTGATCCTCAATATGTCTGTGAGGTATTCCTGAGCGTCCAGTAGAATGTCATCTATCTCATACTTTTTGAGGGCTATCCTGGCGAGGTTCTTCACGATGGCGCAGTTCAGAGCCGCCCCCCTCATGTGGGTACCGCCATTTAGGATGAACTCCTTGAGGAACAGGCTGAGTTCTTCATTCTCGGCGGGCAGGCTTTCGAGAAGCGAGAGGGCCTGCTTGACCCATTCCTCGTTCTTCTCATTCAGCCACTTCCATACTCGCTCGTGGAAGACGATCTTCTCGATCTCTGGCAGGGCGTATTCCTCGACGGCCCTGTAGAGGGCTATCTTATCGGAGAGCTCGCCCTTCAAATCTTTCTCCCTGGAAGCTATCCGCTTAGCCTCCGTCTTATAGAGGATGATGCCGAACCGCCTGCCCATCGTCGGATTCCGGCAGAGCTTCTCAAGAAAGATGGGGTATTGAGATTTCGGCTGGCCCATAGGATTCGACAGGAAGATGAGGGGGCTCTTGCTCCAGATGCTGAAGCGCTGGGCGGCGTTGTCCACCGTCGCCTCCCCTCGCTCCATGATGTTCGCTAGGTAGCGGAGGAGGTTGCCCCGGGCGAGGCTTTCCACCTGGTCGAAGGCAATTGGCAGCTCCGTTTTGTCCAGGGATCCAGGCTTGGGGCCCTCGGTGTCCGCATACCCCACCAGGCTGTGGTCCGAAACCTTATCCTCAAGGGTGCCGATGGCGTTGTAATACTCGGACTTTCCGGTCTGGCCTGGCAGGACAACCTGGGCGTGGGGATTGATGCTCTGGATGATCCCTCGGGGGAGTGTGGCCATCCTCACAATCTTGAAGTCGGGGTCGACACCGACGTGCTTGTAATCAAGTATCTCGTCTACAAACGTCTCCCAATTCATAGTTTTGAGGAACTCAACGTTCTTTAATCTCGGAAGAGGCTCGAGAAGTACAGAGGCATCTTTCAGAGAAGGATCTTTCACGGCCTTTTTAACCTGCTTTAATATTTCCTCAGCTTCGGCGCTGTCTACTTTTCTGAGGGCATACTCCAGCTGCTTGGGATTTACATATCCGTGCCGGTCCAGTAATAATAGGGGTTCCTGCCCATCCTCCTTCCACGCTTTATATATGCGAAACTCAGTCTCAACATCCAATAGATTCCCCTCGTTATCATATTTAAATATGGGTTTGCTATAGGCCAGTTCAAGATACTTGAATTTCACCGCCCGTCTTAAGGGTCCATCGGCATCTTCTTCGACCACCTCCCCGGGTGTAGAGTATGGGTAGCGCTGGGCACTCTTCCAGACTGTCCTCAGTTCCTCTTCGGGTAGGGGTGGGTTGTTCAGATTGTTCCACCTCTGGAGTTCAAACCACGTGGTCTGTGGGTCCAGCCTGGCTTTGAAGAGCAGGTACCTGGCGTACTGGAATGCGCTCACATTCCGCATGCCCTCCGGAACACCTTGCAGTATCTCATCGATCTTCGGCTTCTCTTTCAACTTCCAGCCCAGGCTCCTTGCACGCCCAAGGACAGCTTGATACACACCTTTCACGGTCATTGGTTCGAGGCAGCCTGAAATGACTTCGTATACGCCTTCGCCTTCCCGGTTACACTTCCTCCTATCACACCGCCCATGATCGATTACTGAGGGGGGCGCTACAGCGTATCCACCCTCACCCAGTAGGTCAAGTGGTGGATCCTCTGAGATGCGGATTCTTCGCCTCGGCACCTCGCCAGCCTCTCTCAGCCAGACGTGAATCCCTCCGTGTGGTGTTCTCACAACGAGGGTCTTGTTCAGAATTTCGTCCTTGAAGAAAGCGTGGAAGTCCGCTTCTCTCTCAAAATCCAGGATCACAAGGCCGCCGGATACAGCGCCGCAGATCACAGCGATGTTTCGTCTCCCCCCATCCCCAAACCAAGTCTTCACCTCCTCGGGGGTGGGCCGCCTCCTCTGAAACTCCTCCCAGCGGGCGAGGGGCTTCTTATCATTGGAGACTGGAATAAATGAGAAGCCCAGATTGGAATACAGGTCTAGAAACCTTTCAAGTGTGAGGATATTTCGTTGTTGATGTGAGGATATTAGGGTTGAGTTTAGAGGCTGATTGACACCGCCGGAGACTTGGAACACTTTCATTGATAGCATAGATGGGGGTCCAGTACCGAACAGCAGGTGTTAATAAATATTTGGGTAATCCAAGCGATTTCATCAAGATTTATATATCTTAGTCGACCAAGCTATATATACCTTACACGACATATATATAGCCCAAGTATATAAACCGTCCGGCCTAAGAGGAAACCCCCGGTATATAAAGATGCCACCAGCCACCCCAAATGCCTTATTCGGGTTTTGGGTTCCAGTTTATATACCCGGCTAGGGGCCAACGGCCACTCATAGATTTGCTTGGCCGTTGGTCTCAACCTTAGGTATCGATCCGCTCCGAAGCTTTCGAATGATCAAAGGCCCACTTCGCCTTATTCTCAATGTCGTCTCTTGTTTCCTTATCGGGAGCCCAGTACCGAAGACCAACGATATTCCCTAAGGGGTCAAAGATCAGTTTAGTTCTGACCTGCGGCTTGTCTTTCCTTATTTCAGTAAGTTTTCCTTTCAGCCATGAAATGGGACGCTGTTGTGGCTCCAGAGGCCGTGGTGCACGGACCTCACACCACTCCGTCGAGGCTCCGGCCAACCTTTCCTTGATTTCATTGATACCAGCGCTAATCTCACGTACGCTGCTATCAATCCTAAACCAGCCATAATAAAAAGATGCAGAGAATTTGTTGTCGTCAGTCTCTCTAGCCTTTATGCCGGGCAAGCCAGGCAAGGATATATGGCTGGGCAAATAAGTAAGGCTGTTAAGGCCCTTTACAGAAGAGCTCTATCCACCAGGCCTTTATGCGGAGCACTCCATAGAAGCGTCTCATCTATTTACGGAATGTATAGAAGGCTATTGCCGGCCTCAAAACTTTTGCTCCTGAAAGCTTTACTTCTAAAGCCTTTACAGGCAATGAGGTTTATAAATTCTGCTTCGAGCCTAACGAGGTTAATCCAATCCGGCTATATATACCGAAGCCTATAAGCCATTGTTATATATATCTCCCCCTCTTTATAAAGATCTGAGGCTGGCAACCATATTCCCCAGCGGGATAAAAACAGCTATGTATGCAGAGGAAACCCCCGGTATATAAAGATGCCACCAGCCACCCCAAAAACCCCAGAACAGCCTAAAAAGGCAATGGTAGAATAAAAGGAATTTAATAAACCACTTCATGGTTCTTATTTATAGATTTCCTCCCATCCAGCCCGCTGCTTCATCCTTTCTTCGATTCTTCTCTTTATTCTCATGAGCATCTTCATTCTCTCCTCCCTCCTCCGACGCAGCTCTTCCTCCACCCGGGCCTCCTCTTTACATTCGAAGTATAGTGCCCTTGCTGCTTGGGGGCTCCACCCATGCTCCACAAGCACCTTAACCACCAGTTCTTCATCTATGCCTCTGTCTATGGCTTCCTTGACGAATAACCTGCTTTGTATATAGAAGGATTCCCTCATAAGCCGACAAAAATCACTGTATCATATATAACCTTTGGCCTGCGGCCATATTCGGCAGCGCCTTTCTTTTATTACGGCCAAGAAACCGTTACGAGTCCATACGCGGCCGTCGTTTCCTGGCTGGCCATAATGATTCCGCGTACAAGTATGCTGACGCGTAAGTAACCATAATCCGTTTGTTTCTGGACAACCGCCATGATGATAGACCCTGTCACCTCGAACTCTCTGTCCCCGTAACCGTCCACACTTCTGCTGTTTCCGTCTCCCCCTATAGACCCGAACCACCACGTGTTTGATTCTATACGAATGGTTGCCGTTACGGTTTTGGGTATAGGAGGGGGAGGAGTTGTTGGGGGAGGAGTTGTTGGGGGAGGAGTTGTTGTTGAGGGCCTCATTACAGCCCCCACAACTAGGAGCCCTAACAACACCACTGAGAGAATACCGGCAACTTTAAGGGCCACCCTCTTTCCGGGTTTAGGAGAAGGCTGTGGCAGGGGAGCTCCTGCCGGCCTCTCGCCAGTAGTCGTTAGCTCCCTCAGACGACTTCCACAGTTGGAGCAGAAGTTTTCTTCGGCACCCACCTGTTTACCACAGTTCGGGCAGAAGGGCAACGAAGCAATTACCAAATTTTGTTATTTAAGGATTTGGTAAAGCCTTAACCCCCGTCTGGTATATAAAAAGGTAAATAAGGGATGGGTGTAAGGAGTGTCTATGTTTTGTTCAAATTGTGGCAAAGAAGTAGCTGTTGACGCAGTCTTCTGCCCCTCCTGCGGATACAATTTAAAACAAGTGCCACCAACAAAATGGACGCCTTCAGTACCACTTGAACGAAAAAGCCCTGGAGCTGCGGTTCTAGCTGTGGTCCTTGGGTTCATTGGACTCTTGGGGATAGGGCACATATATGTGGGAAGATTGGTGAGAGGTATTGTGGTTCTGATAGTTGGCATCATATCCCTTCTACTTACATTTCTGGGTTTGATAGCGAGCACTGAAGTCGGCTTCGCGCTCGAGATGGAAGGGCTCAGAATTTTGGGGCTGTTCGGAATTCTTTATCTTGGACTATGGATATGGCAGATCTTCGACGCATATGACCTAGCTAAAGAGTTTAATAGAACTGTTCAAGAAACGGGTAAGGAACCTTGGTAATAAATTTACGAGGCTAAAGTAAATCTCTGGTTTAACCTTGGCTTATATCTTTCGTGGAAAGGCCCTGGCGGTTTAGGTTCCTCGATAAGACTTTAGTGCTTCTCTAACGTCAGGGAAGTTTAGGATTTCATAGAGTGAGTCCTTTATTTCTGCCCCACTCTCTAACTTCTGGTTCTGTCATCACAATGACACGGACCGTTGGCCGGGCTTCATGAATCCACATGACCGTCCTCTTTCGTAATTCTTCCCAGATCGACTCATCTCTTACATTGCTCCATCTTCTGCCTTTCTTCCTCATCTTTGCGAGGTTCTCTTCCGAGATAACAACAACGCTCATAAGGGCTCCCAGGTCGTTGAGGTTCGCTACGCTTCCCTTCAACGGTTTCGCTCCTGCAGATGCTTCGATCTCAAAACCGGCAACTGGGAGAACGTGTTGAAGCCATGTCGAGATTACATGATAAAATCAAGATCGATTTCCTAAATAATCAGAATCTATCTGGTGGAGTCACGATTTCAACCGATTTGTGTGGACAGCAGACGATCCAAATCAAAAATGATGATAAAAGGACTCATAACATAGAGTTTGAACTAATCGGCGGCAACGCCGAGTTCGGAAGCGGGCCTATTAGAACGGGTCAGGTAGGTTACATAAATGGCCTGATTTTGACTGCTGGACAACAATGGAAGGTCTACTGCACGCTGCACGAAGTGCAGGGGATGTTCTTCTACTTGAATGTTCAAGGATGTCCAAGTTGAAGGAGGAGCCGAAGAAGCTAGAGGAGGAAAAGAGTGAGAAATCATCCTATATAACTATGGTGGGTGGGATCTAGAGCATCTTTAGCCGAAGTTTATGGCCTATTATTCTAGTAACCATCTTCTCTCGCCGTCAACCAACTCATAATAAGCGTCATTCTTTCTGACTGTTAAGGCCACGAGTATACCGTCTCGCATTATGCTTCCCTTTATGTCTTCTAAGTCGAAGGTTAACCTAGGTTGGTATGGACTCGGCTTTATCTGGTCAACAGGGATGTCCATTCCTTTAGCTATAACCTTACTCATCCCTTTCCCCTCCAAGATTAAAATTTAAACAGACTATTAAAGTTTTGAAGCCCCATATAGGAGGTGTCCTTTTACCTGAAGCTCAAAGCCCCCCCGGGGCTCCACCTAGTGGGGTATAAAGGGGGTTCAGGGTAGCCGCTCCACTCTATGTTTGTTAGTGCCTCCAGACTTTAGCCATTAAGGCTGATAACGCGAATAATGCCAATACTGATGCCATGAATAAAACCGTCGCCAACCATAGGTTCATCGATGTCTGTTGGTGCCTAGCAAGTTCAATGAGGGTGGTCAGTGGATTGATGCTCACTAGGTAATGTAGGGCGGCTGAGAATTTTGCAAGATAGTCCAGCGCGTAGAGTGTTGGTGTTAGTGCGAAGAGCCCCCATTGGAAGAGTGATGTCAGGGCTGCTATCTTGAACCATTCTCTTATCAGGGACGCTATTACGCCGCCCACCCCGCTCGACAGCAAGAAGAGCCCACTCGAGGTTAATAGCACAAACAGGATTGTTGAGGGTGAAATTCCCACTATCAACATGGCTACGTAGTATGGAGTGCTTGTAGGGTAAAACTCCATAGCTAGACTGAAGACTGTTCTAAAGAAGGCTAGGTCGCGAGCTCTTAGGGGTAGCGATAGAAGGTAGTATATGTATCTCTCGTGGATCCACCACCAGATCCCCCTGCCCAGGTTCATACCATGTATCATAGATGTTATGAGGGGTAGTGCTGGGAGGATGAATGAGAGATAATCCAGCACGACCACTATTCGGGAGAGGGCCGCATAAACAGCCACAAGGTCGAGCAGCGTCCCCACAGACACTTCCAAGAAGAAGAATTTCAGGTATTTGCTTACGGTTGACCTTGCGTAGAATATGCTGTTTCTCAGCTCCGTGCTCATTTGGCTATCACTCCCTCAACCCTCCTCTCGTAGAGGTGGAGGGCTATACTTAACATGCCGAGCAGGACCCCGACGGTGACCGTGAGAGCTAGCCCGGGGTCCACGAGCAGGTATGTGGGGAAGCCCTGAAGGTATCGCACAAGGTCCGCAATATATGCAAGCGGGTTTAGGGTTATGGCTGGCTGGGCGTAGGCTGGAGCGGCTACCCTAGGGTATGTGGCTGTGCTGAACCTAGTCACCAGTGGCATTATCGCCGCGTGGAGGGCCGTCAGACTTAGGGGGTGAATCTTAGTGATTGTGAGGAAGATAATACCTATGGTCGACGAGAGTACTAAGGCCATTATAAGACCCAAGGCTGCCGGCATGGCTTGGGTCAAGCCTGAGAACACGAATAGGGCGATGAGCGGGGGCATGGCGTAAATGAGTGATACAAGGGACCAGGCGGTTATTCTTGCCAACAGGATGCTTGCCCTTCTCGTGGGGATCGTCAGGAGATACAGTTCCCATTCCTTCTCCCAGCCTAGTTCGTTGGCAATTATGGTCCCATAACTCATGCCCAAGAAGATGGCGACGCCGGTCGCGTAGTATAGGTGATAGTCTTTAACGGATACCATGAATGAGAGGGCTAGAGCAATTATCGTTGATGAGAATGCGCCCTCCGCCCAGAAGGCCAGAAGAGCCGTTTTGATCCTAAGTCTGTTTTTAAGATAGGTGGCCATTATGGCTTTAACGGCTTTCAAGTGTGACCCTCGTGATCACTTCATCCAGATTAGGCTCTTTGACCTTCACCTCCAGAAGAACCAGCCCTTCGCTTCTTAGCATCTCAATAAGGGGAGGAAGGTCAGTCCAGTATCTCCTTGTCCGTATCATCAGTCGGCTACCTTGAAGATCCACCTCTGAAGTTATGAATCGCCTAATCCTCTCTAGGGTGTTCATAGAAGGTGGAGCGGACAATAGGAGTTCTATCAGGTCTCCTCCGGCCACCATTTCCTTTAGCTCCCTTGGATTGGCCATGGCCACCAGTCTCCCTTTATTAATCAATAAGATACTCCCGGCTAGGACTTCGGCTTCATACATATCATTGGTCGCTACTAAAACCGTAGACCCAGAAGCGGCTAGATCCTTTATGGCGTCCCAGATATAGTGTTTCCCTTCTAAATCTATCATAGCGGTGGGTTCATCGAAGATGGCTAATCGCGGTTTCTGTATGAGGACCTTAGCTATCTCCACCTTCTTTCTCTCACCACCCGATAGAAACTCGACGCTTCTCCTCCTTACCTCCCAAAGTCCCAACTGTCTCAGGACTCCCTCGATCGCGTCCATATCTCGAATACCATGGACTTTAGCATGAAGCTTGAGGACCTCCTCAGGAGAAAAACGCCAGAAGAGCTTAGGTTCTTGAAAGGAGATCCCTAAAACTTTTCGCACCTGTGCCCCCTGCTTGATAACGTCATAACCCATAACCTTGACAGAGCCGCTGCTCGGCTTCAGAATTGTGGAGATTATGTGTAGGAAGGTGCTCTTTCCCGCACCGTTGGGTCCTAGTATACACACCACTTGTCCGGTCGGTATGCTAACAGTTAGCCCATTCAGTGCCCATACCTTATCATAGCGTTTGTAGAGGTCCTTGGCTTCCACCGCGTTCATGGAGGAGGGACTGGCCATCCGCCGTCTTCTTAAGTACTTCAGTTGATCAAGTGGAGAAAGACCAGCGATGCAATACTTGCCCCCGATAGGAAGCCTTAGGACTTATCCAGTCCCCCAATAAGCTTCGCAGACATTGAGAACCTGAGGAAACAGGTCCCCCTCTACATCCAGTCAGACCAAAGGTCTTCCTTTTAGGTAGTTGCTGGTCACCAGCAACTCAGCGCAGGCCTTAATATAACGCCACACGCGTTAACTCTCTTATTGGAAGCCCCCATGTGATGGCTACGATATATTTGCGTATTCACATCCTTCGCTTAAGCTTTCATGCGGTCCTGTAGAGATGTGTCTGGAAGGTGTCGGCGCGCTGGACAAGAAGGGGGTCGCCATCAGAGAGCTTGATCCCATCGCTGAGGGGCTCTTCTGTCCAAGAAGCACAAGCCTCTTCAATCCGCCTCACTGAGCACCTTTCTCTCACCTAAGATTATCTACCGCTCCACTTAATTTGTGCATAATGTCCGTTGGGTTTCGTCTCTGAACTTTCGGCCCATGGGTTCTGACGAATTTCATTTCTTTCATCGTGGTTATGTCACGGATTCATCGTACCGATGATACAATCCTGCTTCTCGCATAATCATCGGGAGGGCCATCTGTATCTTTACCAAATGCTAAAATGCTTCCCCATTCCTGCGCCAAAAGGTAGTAATGGCGTACAATCCGATACATCATCTCATGAGCAACTGGGAGCTTAACGGGGCTAGCGAGTGCATCCTGGTACAGGGGCCTAGGCTATTCTGAAGGCACCACTGTTCTTAAACGCTTATTGTAGGTGTCAAGGATGTGCTCGAGCTCTTTTCATAAAGCCAACTGGATCGATGTTCACCACAATATGATAGTGAAGAGCCGCTAGCCTCCCAGCAACTTCTTCTAAACCTCGAACCCTCGGGGTTTTGCTTGAAAACCTCGAGATTAGCGCGCACCAAAGGAGTTAATGGTTAGGGGCTCTAATATCAAGGCGTTTAGTTCCTCTCCTTAAGAGTGGACTCACGTTGAAGTAGATAATCCAATTAGCTTAAATAGGAGGGTTAAGGCGCTCCGACCGATATATTATGGAATACATATATGCGGCGTTACTGCTCCATCAATTGGGCCGAGAAGTGAATGAAGCTAATCTAACGAAGGTTGTGAGGGCAGCTGGTGCTGAAGTTGATGAGATAAAAGTGAAGGCGCTTCTTTCCGCCTTAAAGAATGTCAATATCGATGAGATAATCAGGAACGCAACCACCATGCCAGCGGCCGTTGCCATGACCCCCACCTCAATTGGAGCACCTGCGGCAGAAGCCAAGAAGGCAGAAGAGGAGAGGAAGGAAGAGAAGAGAGAAGAAGCTCTCGAAGGTCTCGCAGCCCTCTTTGGTTAGAGGCTGTCAGCGTACTATCCTTAACGGTGTCTTCTTACTTGGATCGTAACCTCGCTCGGACCATATTTCAAGGGCTAAGAAGGAGAGCTACGTCCTGCCAAAAGGATGATAGTCCGATCCCCTAGGGGGCGACCTGTGAGGAGTCGAAATCCTGTGACTTGTTGAGAACCGCATAATAAAATGCTTTGAGGGTGCTTTGTGGGGACGTCTTCTTGAGCGTTTCATCCATAGTGTTATTTTTTAGTGGTTGAGTGATTATTCTACAGAGCTCTAGGCCATCAGCCTATCAAACGTCTCATCAGATAAAGGCCGTTATCCAACATGCCGTGATTGTTGTTCAGGTAGATGGCGTTTTTTCCTGCCCTCAACTTTCTGATTCTAATCACTATATCATTGAGCTCATGCTCTGAATAGATATAATTGTACCATTCCTCCCGTCCATGTAGTCTTAGGTAAACCACACCTTTACTCACTACAATGTCCCTCGGAAGACTCGGCGCGTCTACTGAGCAAAAAACAGCCCCAGCCTTCTCGACTTCTCTTACGGCCTGCCACCATGACGGGTCTCTAAACTCCACAACAGCTTTGTCACCTAGCTCTACACTCATAAAGAAGGTTTCTAGAGATTCTACGTTAGCCGGTTTGTAAATATAGCTAGGTGGCATCTGGAAGAGCCAGAACTCGATCTTGTCCTCAATTGGCTTGAGTGGTTCTTTGAATCTTCTCCAGTATTCGACTGCCCTTCCCCTAAGTTTAGCATAATGTGTTATGAGGCGGTGAACCTTGATGGAAAAAGTAAAATCTCTAGGCGCTTTCGCCCAGACCTTCACCCAATCCCTCGAAGGAAAACGGTAGAAACTTGCGTTGATCTCGACTGAATTAAACCCCTGTTTCAGGTACCATTCGAAGGGTGTAGGCTTGCCCTCGTTCCAAAAGTAGGTGTACCCGGAGGTGCCTACCCTGAAGAGCAAACCTCAGAGTGCAACAAATAAATATTATTAGGGGTAATGGCCGCTCTCGGTTCAGCTCGGGCTCGAGAGTAAACGGCTACAGCAGCTATCTCAAGTGACCTATTGTAATAGGGATGCTAAAGAAGCCCTGTTCCTCTGACTATGTTGAAGCTTGGGACTGAACGGAGCGATCTTCAGAGGCGCACCAGGGACATGTGGAGATACCTGCGTCAGGAGCGTTTCAACGAAAGAAATAGTCATCTCGTGCTCGGTGGAGAGCAGAGGTTCGAAAAAGCGAGAGTCCAGCAAAAGCACTTAAATAATCGGACATTGCCAGCCTATGTTCGCTTAACGATTCGTAAAGGATGCAATCCACTATCCGCTGCGATAGCTTGGATGAAGGGTGGAGCAAGCATCTACACGCTTATGCTTGCGATTACCGCCGTGTAGAGTCGCGCTACTCCGCGAGGATTCCCACATGGCACAACGACGCCGTCTGGTGGATGGCTAGGCTTGGGTGGCGACGAAGGGCGTGGCAAGCTGCGATAAGCCCCGGGTAGCCGCAGGCAGGCGTTGATCCGGGGATGCCCGAATGCGACTTCGCACCAGGGTTCCTTACGGAACCCTGGTATTCCCGGGCAAGGCCTGGGAATGCGAACCTCCCGAACGGAAACATCCAAGTAGGGAGAGGAAGAGAAATCAAAATGAGATCCCCTAAGTAGCGGCGAGCGAAAGGGGGAGAGCCCAAACCGAATCTCCATGAGCAATCATGGAGAGATGTGGGGTTTTGGTCGGTGGCTGCCTTCAATGGTAGCAGCCTTAAGCTCCCGAGTCGAAGTCGCCTGGAACGGCGTGCCATAGAGGGTGACAGCCCCGTAGATAAGGGAGCAAGAGGCTGTGCCACCGACCCGAGTACCCGGCCTTGGCAGTGGCTGGGGAAGATGGGGGAAAGCGGCCTCCAAGGCTAAACACTACCCAAGACCGATAGCGCAGTAGTACCGTGAGGGAAAGCTGAAAAGGACCTCGGAAGAGGTGTGAAAAGAGCCTGAAACCAGACGGTTACGAGCGTACAGGGCCTGGAAGGGCTGGTCCTCAACGTGCCAGCGCTCGCAAGGGTGCTGGCGCGGGGGGACGAGGCCTAAGGTCCTGTGATCCGTTTGGAACCACGGGCCAGGGAGTTCATCTTCACGGCGAGTCTAAGGGCTCTAAAGCCCGAAGGCGAAGGGAAACCGAGCTGCCGCAGCCTCGTAAGAGGCGAGGGCAGGGGTCTGAAAGGGCCTCTAGCCGTGGGGATGAGACTAGATACCCGGCGATCGAGCCCTGGGCAGGGCGAAGGCACCCGAAAGGGTGCTGGAGGCCCGAAGGGGTGCTGACGTGCAAGGGAGCCAGCATCTGGCTCCCCGCGAGATTCGCTCCTCTGACCCGGGGTTAGGGTCCAAACGACCATCTAGCCGGGTGGTAGCTAGTTCCCGCCGAAGCTGATCCTAGTCAGGCCTGGGCGGAGGCTGCTCACGCTGTAGAGCACCGATGGGTGGGTAAGGACCCGAAAGGGTCCACCTTCCCGTCGAACTCCGAAGGTGTGAGCGCCGTAGAAGCCCGGAGACGGGGCGGTCGGTGTAAGATCGACCTCCGAGAGGGGAACAACCCAGACTAGGGTTAAGGCCCCAAAGTGCCGGCTAAGTGTCAAACCGAAGGGCGTCTCCCGGCGAAGACAGCAGGGAGGTAGGCTTAGAAGCAGCCATCCTTTAAAAAGTGCGTAACAGCTTACCTGCCGAGCCGGGGGGCACCGAAGATGGACGGGGCTCAAGCCGGCCGCCGATACCCTAGGCCACCATAGCAATATGGTGTGCGGTAGGCGGGCGTGGGTGCTGGAGAGAAGGTGGGGCGTGAGCTCCACTGGACCGGCACCCATTGCAGATCCTGGCGGTAGTAGCAGCTAAGCCGGGTGAGAAAGAGAGGGTGTAACCACCTTCTCCTCGCGTCCCGGCCGCCGAAAGAGCAAGGTTTTCCTGGCAACGCGTCGTCAGCCAGGAGTTAGCCGGCCCTAAGGGAAGCCCTAAGGGAGCTTCTCGAAAGGGAAACGGGTTAATATTCCCGTGCCTCTCTACATTCGCGTCTCCCGCAAGGGAGACACATCTTCAACAGCCCGCTTCGAGGTAGGGTGAGTGAGGTTGTCGCCTCACCTAACTGTCCGAGGCCTGGGGAGTGTCGTAATGACGAGAACCAGGCCGAGGCAGGAATGGCCTCCTGTATAGGAGGTTCACCCGATCCCCGGAGCCCATGAAAACTGTTGAAGAGAGAATGTAGAGAGCCCGTACCGAGAACCGACACAGGTGCTCTGGGTGAGAAGCCCAAGGCGTGTCGGGTCGAAAGCGGGCGAGGGAACTAGGCAAAATAGCCCCGTACCTTCGGAAGAAGGGGTGCCTGTGCTCTTCACCAGAAGTGGGGAGCGCAGGTCGCAGTTACAAGACTCCCCCGACTGTTTAATAAACGGGCAAGAGCCCCTGGCCAGCAGTAGGAGGGGTGTCTGCCCGATTAAGAAACATAGGTGGCCGCAAGCCCGCAAGGGTTAGTATGGCCGCCGAATCCTGGCCAGTGCAGGTACCTGAAACCCCCATCCAAGGGGGCTAAGGGCCTGTAAACGCCGGGAGTAACTCTGACTCTCTTAAGGTAGCCAAATGCCTTGTCGGGTATCCCCTACCAGAGGGGCCCGTAAGGTCCTCCGGCGCAAGCCAGGATCCCTGAAAGTTCCGACGTGCATGAATGGATCAACGAGGGGAGTGCTGTCCCCGCCCGCAACCCGGCGAAGCCACGAGGTGGATGAAGAGTCCACCGACTCCCGTCGGGGAGAGAAGTCCCTGTGGAGCTTTACTGCAGCCTGTCGCTGCGATGCGGCTGTGGGTGCAGAGAGTAGCCGGGAGCCGTCGAACCCAGGTCTCCGGGCCTGGGGGAGGCAAAAGTGTAACACCGGCCACCCATGGTTGCCTCGCTAACCTCTCGCGAGAGAGGGACACCGACAGGTGGGCAGTTCGGCTGGGGCGGCCCCCCCTTGAAAAGATATCGAGGGGGCCCAAAGGCGGGCTCAACCGCGTCAGAACTGCGGTGATGAGGGCAAGGCCAAAAGCCCGCCTGACTGGAGCCTTGAACACAAGGGCTCCAGGGGTGAAAGCCGGGCCTAGCGATCCATGGTGTCCCCACCGTTGGGGGCCCATGGTGACAGAAAAGTTACCCCAGGGGTAACAGGCTCGTCGCGGGCGAGAGCTCCCATCGACCCCGCGGTTTGGAACCTCGATGTCGTCTTTTCCCATCCTGGCCCTGCAGCAGGGGCCAAGGGTGGGGCTGCTCGCCCATTAAAGGGGACCATGAGATGGGTTTAGACCGTCGCGAGACAGGTCGGACTCTACCTGACGGGAGCGGAGGCAGCCTGAGGGGAAGGCTCTCTTAGTACGAGAGGAACGGGGAGCCGGGGCCTCTGGTGTACCGGTCCTCCGACAGGGGGTTGCCGGGCAGCTAAGCCCCTGCAGATAACCGCTGAAAGCATCTAAGCGGGAAGCTGCTCCCGAGAAGAGGCTGCCGTCCCCATTCCGCCGCTCCGCAAGGGGTGGTGGTTGGGGTGGAGGGCCGCCATAGAAGATGGCGTTGATGGGGTGGCGGTGTATGAGCGGAGCCTTTATGGCGGACGCTCGAGCCGGCCACTCCCAATCGCCCAACGTGCCATGGCCTTGGGATCCACGCGGGGCGCGAAAGCTCTACACGGCGGGAAATCCCTTCTCCACTGAAAGGGCTTGAGGCCTACTATTCTGGCGAGAGGATAACTACCTGTGTTCCGCTCGGTGCTAACTTCTCGAATCGCCGGGCATCCTCGAGCGTGGCTAGCAGCTTTCCCCAGTGCATTGGTATGGCTATGCGGGGCCTTAGCACGCTCGCGGCCTCAGCGGCCTCTTCCGCGGTCATTACATAAGTGCCTGAAACAGGGAGTAATGCTACATCGACCTTGATGTCTTTCATCTCGGGTATGTGATCGCTGTCGCCCGTGTGGTAGATCCTTACGCCTCTAAACTCGACAATGAAACCTACGTATCCAGCCTCCTTGGGGTGGAAGGGTTGCCCTGGTGCTCTGAATTTGTTTATGTTGTATGCCGGCACCGCCTCCACCTTTATGTTTGGTGAGATCTCGACGGTATCACCAGGCTTTACTGTCTTGATGTTCTTGTAAGCGAGCTGTTCTGCTACCTGCCTGACTGTTATGAACATAGTCTGATCCGTGGCAATCTTCCTGATATCGTCCTTACTGAAGTGGTCAAAGTGGTCGTGTGAAATGAGGAGATAGTCGGCCTTCGGCCCCCCTTTGATCTGATAGGGGTCTATGTATATCGTCGGTGGTCCATGGATCCTGAAGGAGTCGTGTCCCATCCATGTAATGTTTACACCTTGATAGGTAAATGTGGAGGAAGGGTGCTGCCCCATGCTTCTATCCTAACCGGCTACGCTATATTTCCTTACTGCTTCCAAAGTCCACTGACCATGCCTTTCGACGAGATGATATTCTTGGTACCCATCACAGGGATAACCGTCTGCGTAGAGCAGCTCCCATCCCTCTTGCCTATGAATCACTATTATACTACAGAGGGTTAGACCGTGCCTACATATGGATGCGGGCGAGTGTGAACTAAGTAGTTCGACCACCACCTTCTTATCTGGCAGCCTTCCCTCCAGAGCTCTATATGTCTCCCTTTCACGTTCTCTTGAGCCGGGGGCTGTGGCGTCTAGGGGAAGGAGGCGGAAACGGTTGGTTGCAACTTCATATCGGTAAGACTGTTTCACGGCGACCATGTTACCGTATCCTTCTATTCTCATGAGAGTATTCCCATCCGTTAAAATGAAAACTCCTGGACTATAGTCACCAGTGAAGAGCTCCTTTACGACATAATTCTTAGCCTCAATTAGACTCGTTGCTCGTCTAAGGGTTTCGAGTATGAGAATCCCTCTACTCTTAGGTAATTTTGGGCCCAAGATATTAGCTACACCCATGCATATGCCTGTCATTGGTGAGAAGCCACAGGCTAATCCTCCCGATCGGAGATCATAGACCCCTACGATGTGGTCGTCCACTATATTCAGCTGATGACCTTCGAATCCTTCAATGGGTCTATCTCGGTTTTCAAAGAAGATCAGCTTGGTGTCTTGAGAGGGATTAAGATAGGCTCCCACAGTGCACAATCTACTATGTGCCACTTGAACGCCCTGGGGCTCCCCACTCTTTCTCTATCTCTGCGATCTTGGCTTCCAATGCTTCGATAAGGTCCTTATTACTGACCAGGCTGAGCACATTTCCACATCTCGGACATGAATAATAGTACTCTATCGCCTCTTCGAGTGGAAGCTTAGGGTCCCCTGGTGTGCCACAGTAGTAAAACTCATGGGCCTTTTCATATTCAAGTCTGTTCCTTAAGCGTTCTAAGATCTTTTTCTTCTGGGCCTCTATGTAGCTATCTACCTGATCTCTTTCTGCTCTCCAGCGGTAGACCATCCACCCCCTTTTGGGATCTCTTACGCGTATCCCAGTTATAAGAGACCGCCCATAGAGATCGTACAAAATTCGCCTCACCACATTTATCTTTAGACCCGTGGCGCTCGCAATTTCTTCGTCTGTGGCCCCTTCATTATTTAATAGGGCACGAGCCACACGAACGTATTCCTCACCTCCTATGATCCCACTAATCTTTACAAATGAATCCTCATAAAACATGCTCAGCCAGCAACACCTCTGCAGTCTGGGGCCCAACCCATCCTAATAAAGCCTTCGTAGGTCAAACCGGATTATGTTGAATCTCTATGGCTTTGATAAGTCGCGATATGTCAACTTTTTGCATGTTGGTGTCCTCGTTCCTGAATGAAACCACCTTCTTACCAAGCGCTTCCCCGTACCTCACTAGTTGAAGGTTGGCTTCGTTCAGAACGCTCACAGGGAACCCCGTATCTACAATGATGTCGGCCTTCTCGACCAAGGCTTTAGCTTCTCTTAACGACCCAGGGTCTATTGGTTTGTGAGGCTCGGCCGCGATTACTTGCTGGCAGACCGCCCTAGCTGTTATGTAGTCTATCTCAGACCTATGCAGTACACCAGAGGTTATCGTCACATTAAGGTGTGAAAGTGCCCTGAACACGGGGGGGCCTGTCCCGCCGCCAGCTACAATATGTATTCGTACCCTGCCATTGCCCTTCCTAGAAGCCAATACATGATAGCCTAACGCAGGGAATACCACAACATCTTGCATGGAATAAATCTCCGCAATATTAGATTCGGTAATTACTTTATCCGGCTCCCCTATGCCCACAATCATCCCATCCTTCATAAGAACTACCTGGTCGCTAAAGAGTGATGCAAGATTGATATCGTGAAAAGTAGCTATAACTGTAAGTTTCCTTTGAGTGCTCAGACTCTTCAGTAAGTCTAGGATTTGGATCTGGCTTCTCAAGTCGAGGTGTATAGTTGGTTCATCGAGGAGAATGACTCGAGGCTCTTGAGCAAGCGCTTTAGCTAACATAACGCGTTGGCGTTGACCATCACTTAGCTCTGAGGCCCGTCTAGAGATAAAATCCGTTATGTTCAGCATCGCGATGGCCTTCTCTATCGCTTCAAGATCCTTTGCTGTGAGAAGGTCTAGAAAACCCGTATACGGGTACCTGGCCGTTGAGAGAATTTCGGAGACTGTCATTTGAAGGGTCTCTACTGGCTTGGTGAGCACTACAGCGATGAGCCGTGCGATCTCGTTAGGGGATAGAGCCCGGATACTTCTTCCATCCAGCATTATGGTACCGGTTCGCGGTTGTAGTATGTTGGCTAGACACTTTAGGAGGGTGCTCTTACCGGCTCCGTTTGGACCGATGATGCCCACAAATGAGCCTTGCTCTACCGTAATAGAGACATCTCTCAGAGCCTGTACTGAAGGATAACTGAACGATAGGCCTTCGACACGTAGGGTTACCAACTTTTAGCCCCCCTTCCACCAGACCGCATGAGAATATAGACCAGTATCGGTGCACCCAAAAGTGATGTGATGATCCCTACCGGTAGTTCTGAAGGTCTGAGGAGCGCTTTGGCTCCCGTATCTGCTAATGAAAGTATTAGGGATCCAAGTAAAGTCGTTGAAGGTATAAGGAATTTGTGGTCATACCCAACTAATGCACGGGCTATATGTGGCACTATTATCCCGACAAAGCCTATTATACCTGCTACTGCCACTGAGACAGCTGTCAATATGGATGTGATCAGGATTAAGTGCTGCGTAAGGCGGGCCAGATTTACCCCCAGTTGTTTAGCGTATTCCTCGCCCAGAAGGATGGTGTTCAAATCTTTTGCTTTCGTTAAAAGCAGGGTCACGGCCACGGGTACGGCTACCCCCAGTAGTTGTACGTGATACCAGTTAGTAGCTGAGAAGCTCCCCAGAAGAAGGGTTAGGATCATCAACGCGTCTCTGAGTGAGAGGTACTGCAGGAGAGCTGTTATTCCTGAAAGTATAAAGCTGATTGATACGCCTAGAAGCAATAGGGCTAGTGGTTTAAAGCCCAAAGACCTTCCTACGAAGTATATGACTAAAGTCGTGGCCGTTGAGCCGAGAAACGCCATACTTGATATAAAATATGGCCCAAAAAGAGATGTTATCTTGTTATGTAATCCCAATGCAACTGCGAGTGTCGCCCCAAGAGATGCCCCCGCAGAGATCCCCAAGAGATAGGGTTCCGCTAGAGGGTTCCGGAAGAGGCTTTGCAGCACAACCCCGCTTATCGCTAACCCCGCTCCAACCAACATAGCTGCCAAGACCCTAGGAACCCTGACCTCAAAAAGAATGGTCTTTGTGAACCCATCTATGTTCTCGTTGGGGAACAGGAGGGCGGTCAATACGTGCTTGAACGGGATGCTAGCCCCGCCGACCACTAGAGCTAGGAGAAAGGAAGGGGGTAGAGCCAGCGTCAAGAATAGGAGTATGAGCGCGGATGCCCTGGTCCTCTTGCGGTAATAAGCAGTGAAGGGGTCTCTAGTGTGTTGCATAGATCGGCACAGGCACTGCGAAGAGCTGTGGGTGTAGTAGCCTCGCTATTTGCTCAACCGCCCAGGCAGTTCTTGGGCCGGGCTGCACAGCGGCATCGGACACAAAGAAGAACTTGTTGTCCCTTATTGCCTTTAGGTCCTTAAGCTCCGGGTATAATTTCAAAAAGTCATCTACGCTATTAATTCCTGATTCCCTGAAGCTTTCCGTAAGGATTATTACGTCGGGGTTTCGAGCAATAAGTTCCTCTTTACTGATTATGGGCCAAGGCCGAGGTATATCTGCGAATATGTTAGTTCCACCGGCCGCTTCGATTAGAGCTGTGATGAAACTCGGGCCACCAGCAGTCATCAAAGGTTTGTGCCAAACCAGCCAAAAGACCTTAGGTCTTGGAGCGCCGCTCACCTTCTGAGCTATACGCGTTATATTATTTCTGATCTCAATTGCAAGTGTTTGAGCTTTGATTTCAGCTCCGGTAACCCGTCCCAGCAGTATTATGGCCCGTATTATAGAGTCTACCGAATCTCCATAGTCAATGACGACGACTGGTACACCCAGTTCTTCGAATTTCTTAAGCTTCTCGGGACGCATTTTGATAGTTAGTATCAGCTCGGGTCTTGCGGCCATTACTTTCTCCACCTCCGGCTCCACTATGCTTTCTAGAACTGTTACGAGGCCTCTCCGCTTTTTCTCAACTACTTCGGGTGGCCATTCATCCCATTTCGTGACAACCACAACCTTATCTCCCAGCCCTATCTTGAAAAGTGTGGCAGTGATGCTTGGAGCGAATGACGCGATTCTCTCAGGAGGTGATCTTACAACCGTCCATTCATCAGGGATGCCTGGGGGCCTTTCTGCGCCCCTAGGAATCACTACTATTGTTTTATTGAGAGCGTCCTTCAGAGCGTAGAGGATCTTCGGCTTTGTGAGCTCCTGCTCAAGGGTATCGATCCTCGCTTCGATTCTTTGTAGCGCTGATAGTTGCAGGAAGAGCCCTGACGAGGCCACTAGCAGGGCAATAAGTCCTATTGCTATCCCCACGTACAACATTGATTTTTGGCCCATTTCTTCTTCCTGGATGGATTATCCAGCCATCATTTAAAAACCTTTGGTTCAGAGGTGGTGGTTTTTAAATAGCGTCAAGATCAGAATGTGGTTCTGGTGAAGTCTTGCGCTCCCCGAAAGAACTGATCGATGAGATTGTGAGGAGGACAGGGCTATCCGAAGAAAGAGTTCTACAACTCGTGCAGGAAAAGAAGCAGAAGGTCGGAGGCGGGTTTTTGAGTGATGCAGGAGCCATATACCTGGTAGCCGCGGACTTGGGCGTACAGATCGCACCAACGCCCACCCCAGAGCTTACCCTCAGTCAGCTCTCGGTTGGCCTTAACGAGGTTACAACTGTTGGCAGGATCCTCTCGATAAGTCCTCTACAGACATATAAGAGGAAAGACGAAACCCTCGGCGTCTACCGCAAGCTCGTCGTGTATGATAAGACTTCTAGCGCCGCTGTAACTCTCTGGGATGATAAGGTACATCTAATCGACAAGCTTGGCCTCAAACACGGAGATGTTGTGCGGATCATCAGGGCTTATGTAAGGTCTGATTTAGATATGAAGCCAGCACTGCATTTAGGAAGCCGGGGGAATATTGAGGTTGTGAAGAGTGACGAAGACAAAAGTGGTATACCTACGATTGATGAAATAGCACAGGACCTAAACGAAGCTACGAAACAATCAAAGGTGCTCGCTGTAAAGGGTCGGGTCGCCTCTCTACCGGTCGAGACAAGTTATACGGGCCCGGATGGCCAGCCGTCCGCTCTCGTCACTTTCAGAGCGACAGGAATCACGGGTGGCCCCAGCAGGCGAATAGTGATATGGGGTAAGAATGTGAAGTCCATGCCCATTGGCCAGTTAAAGGTTAACGAGCCCTTTGTACTCACCAACGTCAAGGTAAAGGTTCTGCCGCACGGTGAATTTGAGTTTCATACAACTAGTGTTTCTGAGTTAATCATCCCGGGAGGAGGAACGGAAGTCGTAAGGACGAGACGGTTGCTGAGAATTCTCTCTGTGGGTCGAAAAAGAGAGACGGGTCAAGTTGACCTCTTAGCTGTCGGGGAGAATCGGGAATTTGTCCCGATAAGAATCAAAGATGGTGCTAGCTTGCCACAAGCGTTGGAACCCGGGGCCGTTGTGGCCCTTGAGAAGGATTGGAGCGACTCTCAACAACTCTTCCTTGAAAACGCTGAGGGTCTCAATCTCGTTAGCTCGTATGAGGCTGATCTCGAGAAACTTCCGCCATTGGAGCTCTTCTTCACAAAGATCTCCTCCATCAAGGTCGATAACGGGCCTGTGTTTCTGCAGGCCATGGCCCTCTCAAAGGGAACTGTACAACAGCTGGACACGAAGATGGGGGAGAGGGTTTCAAGAGGAGAACTTATAGTTGGGGATGATACTGGCGAAATAACGCTCACAGCTTGGAGAGACAGAGCGGACATGTTCAACGGGATTGTACCAGGAGAAAAAATCTGGGTTATGGCTTTCACCCCTAGAAAGGCGTATAGTGGTTTAGTGCTCGAGGCGAAGAGCTACTCATCCATCATACAGCTTAGGTTTAGAACGCAGACGGCTTAGGCTCTCCTTTCCTCATAGACGGTGGCGAAAATGAGAAGTAGAGTTAAAATAAAGCCAAACAACGCTATGCCTGTCATAATCCCGAAGTAGTCTGAAATCGACACCAAACCAGCGCGAGGCTGCGGAGATAAAACCGTTTCTATTTCATGCCCCTAGGCCTGAAGCACGAAGTTTCTGTATCGTTTTAAAGGTGGTGAGGGGGGCAGAAGTCGGGGCCGTCGTCCAGCATGGTCTAGGATGCGAGCCTCGGGAGCTCGTGGTCGTGGGTTCAAATCCCACCGGCCCCATCCAGGTCTGCCTAACCGTGTGCAGGGGCGGCCACTAAGTTCCACTATGAAAAGCTGCAAAAAGCTCTCGCAGAAAAGCTAGGTTTCGTGTTGAATGAGTATAAGCTGGTTCAAGTAGCCAAGCCACTTCTGAGACTAATCCAAGGGATCAATTCACGAGAATAACAGATCCGAAGAAGTAAAACTTGATAAACCGTTACCCCGGGATTAGTTATTGCGGGGGTCGCCAAGCCTGGTCAAAGGCGCGAGAAGATAGAGGCGTTAGCGCGAAGCTCAGGAAGATCAAGCGGCTTGGGGAACCTCGTCCCTTAGGGGTTCGTGGGTTCAAATCCCACCCCCCGCACCAATATAGGAGGATGATGCACGCTTTCACACATCTTCTGCAAGAAAGTTAAACAAGCGTTTGTCAACAGCGCGGCAACGTGTTGATAAATTGCGTCACAGGTAAAGCCCCTTAACCCTAACAGGTGTGGTGCTCGTGAATAATCCTCACCAATTGGCTATGAAAGTCAAAGCGATAATCATTTGCGGACTTCCAGGCCCCGTTACGAATCCAGGGTGGTGCGTTGAGAACCTTACGAACGGCCTTTCGGTAACGAAGCATTTTCGCCCAAGATTCCAGTTTAGCAGCGCTTGAGCCTCTGGAGATTTTCAACCATTATGCCATCTGAGGGGTTCTGTAATCCTCACACTTGAGTGATTGAAATTCTTTACGTATTGAATAAAATTCTGCCCGTCTTCATACATCTTTAAGGAGTGAAAGGCCATATAGGCTTTCTTGACGTTACTCTCCCTTAGTCTTAGCATGAGGTTCTCGAAGTGCTTCTTGGTGAGCTCCCGACCGAAGACCCTGCAGTAGAGGAGTTCGTACTGGTTGACCCGGGTAGTCTTCGTTAAATCTACAACATATATGTTGAATCCTCGATCAGCCTTTTCAGGCTTGGAGACAGTCCTAATGAAGCTTCTCTCACTTCCCATGCTAAAGCCATGTCTCGAAGGCGTAGGGACGACAGAAATTCTCGAACCCGCCTCAATTTTTGCTCGTCAACGAGTAAGGCGGGCTTATCAGGATGACCAGTACCTTTGACCTGAGCATCTTGCATATCCTGAGCATGGTTTCCATGACATTATAAGATGCGTCACAGGGTCTGAGCCGGTAGCTGTGTGGGGTCCCGGTAACACTTCACAGCAAACTCAAACTTATGGTGGGCACCGTTCTCCGAGTCCTCACCAAGGTCAGTTGGGGATAGATATAGAACGTCGAATTTACCTCGACGAAATTAAAAGATCTCTAATATGCAGCTAATTTATCTCGGAAGAGTGTCTTGAGATAGGACCAGCCGTTGTACCCACGAGTATCCTCCGTTAACTCCCCCCACTAATCTCTCCCTGTTTCCCTTAGCTCTAAAGTCATCGATCCCATCTATTCTGTGATGAAAGGTTTCAGTCAGTGTAAGAGTTAAGTAAATGTGGCTGAAATGCTCGAGTATTGGGGCGTCGAAAACGTAAGGTCATTAGGGTAGTCAAGCGGACCCTCCCAAAGACTTTCATATGCCCTCGGTGTGGCCAAACCGCTGTTAGAGCTTGGTATGACCGAACATATAGATGCAATCATTGTGGTCATCAAGAGGGTAAGAAGGAACTGCTAGAGTTGCATGTCAAAGAGGTCCATAGCAGGGAGATGCAAGATGCGGACTATGAGTTAGTGAGCCTTGTGAAGGTAGCATGCGGTTCTCCTGGTTGTGAGTTTAGATATGTTCATCCCTACGAAAGGAAGCCTGAACTCATAGATATATACAATTTGGCGGTCGACAAGGCGTACAAGGGGGAATTAGAGGCCGCTTCTAGTGTTGCCCGGCCTACCGGGGCGAGCAGCTAGGTCTAGAAAAATTACATCAGGAATCCAGCTATCAGCAACAAAAGAGTATAGAGGCCGAGTCCGTAGGCCACATGTTTGGCTAGCCTTACCAGTTGGGAGAGCCCCTTAACGCTTCTTTTTAACAAGTCTTCACCTATTGTCTTCAGTTGGGAAGTGACGACTTCAACCTCGACCGTTACATCTTGCAACTCCCTAGTAGCTCTTTCTTTTAATGCTCTTATTTCATCGAGGAGGCTCTGGAGGGGGGTCATATCCCCTGCCGAAACATACCCTTTGCTTCCCGGCACTCGAGCAGCGTTGTGATGCGAGTCAGTCGTGCAGATCATAAAGGCTTCGCCGAAGAGGCTTCGACATTCGGCTTCAATCAATCTGCTAGCTTCCGGTTGTATGTTGTTGGAGTCTATAACGAGAAATGCGGAAGTTCCGGAATTTCCCCTTATAATAGTTAGGGAGATTCCTGCTTCCCCGATATCCTCTTTAAGGTTGTGCGTCCGTGATGAGGCGACTCCTACCATTATCCGACCGCCCTCTTGGGAGAGGAGATGTCTGAGTGCATTCTCTATTTCGTTTAGTAGCCTTTGTGGGTCGGTTTGCATATAGCTCTGACGTAGAACTGTGTTGTGTGCGTCGACAACTACCGCTTCTCGGTAGCCCATTTTCCCGGCTGTTTCGATGATCCTGTCACGCATCCAAGCAGGAAGGTCGTCTGTTGCTTCATCAGCATAGGCCACTGCTACCATCGCAATCTTGTCTATCCTGAAAGCCGAAAACCGCAGGCCCTCTTGCTGGCTGAATATCGGTCCAGAAAACTCACCTTTCTCTGAGATTATCGTACCACCTCGCCTAAGGTCTTCCAAGAATCTCTCAACTTCTTTCTGTGATGGAAGATCCACATCATGTTCAGCGGCCCCATGAAAGACAACGCATTTTCCCTGTGACTGCAGAGTAGCTAGAATCCGTGCTGGCAGATTGTAGCTACCCACAGGCGCGAATGGTCCAGGGTGTATCCCGGGGATCACCCAGAGTAGCTTTGATGTCCGACTGTTGAACCTTATTATGTATGACTTGACTACCGTTGGTTCACTGCACTCCTCTAACCACTCCTCTAGGTTTCGGGGCTTGCCTTCAGACCAAGCCTGCAGGAAGTATTTGAGAAGCATGAGGGGATCTTGGCGAAAGATCTTCCTGCCTCTCTTCTTCAGGAAAACCAAAAATAAGACTCCCATGATAATCGAGCTAAGGGTTAATGCTGCAAAGATGGGATGGGCTTTTATGTAAAGGGCTCCTTGTAGCGGATCCGTGACGAGTAGCCCTAAAGCAATTGTCTGAGTAAGAGCGAAGAGAAAGGCTTGCCAGACCTTGACAAAAAATGAGGCGGCTGCCACCACCATCACAAACGACATCGATGAAGTTAGACCGAGTAAAGTCACCGTTACCCCTTTCTCCTGCCCAAAATATCCGTGCGCAAAAAGACTGATGAACAGAAAGCCCGAAACAAATAGAAGCTGTACGTATTGAAGGAAGAACCCCCTCCTTGGGGTAAACAGAATGTTGTTCTTGTCTAGGGACTTGATAATCCACGGTGAGACCATCAATAGCGATATCCCGACTATCCATCTAATGGGGGCTACTTCGATTTGCGACAAAGCTGTAACATACAATATGAGTGAGAGTGATAGGATCCATCGAAGTATCACTCCCCCAAAGGTAGGGAGGTGAAAGAGATGGCGGTAGTAACTCGCAACCCTATGGGCTTCAAGAGTCAACTGATCCAGAGCTAACCTACTGGAAATGCGAATCTTAGAAGTATAGAGAGGATTACAAGTGTGACAGCCAGGCCTATAACGATCTCTGGTCGGATCTTAACCCCCTTGGTCTCATCTTCAAAGAAGCGGAGGAGCCCTGCACCGGAGGCGGGTAGCGGCCCCTCACGCCTCCTCTTCCTGGAACTCAATCCCCCTGATATGGGAAGGGCTAGGTGGACTTATTAAGCTCTTTCCCGATTGGAAGACTAAAATGCAAGTCGGGGCCTCTTGTAGGCTGGACCTTCTTCAATCGCATAGCGCACATGTTGAAACTCCCTCTTCAACTCTCTCACACGCTCTTTCACCTTTTCAGGTTCCATTTTTTTAATCAGAACGTCGGCTATAAGTTCTGCTATTTGTCTAAGATGGTCCTCCTTCATGCCTAGTCTTGTGACTTCCGACGTACCAAGCCGTATTCCCCCTGGATCGTTAGCATGCCTCTTTTCCCTTATATCCCTAGGGATCATGTTCCTGTTCACTATTATGTTCGCCCTCTCTAGCAGTTGTTCACATTTGAGCCCGCCACCTAACTCAACCACATCCACGAGAACTGTGTGGGTTTCGGTAAAGGGGGGATTCCAATGTGCGCCTATGACCTGCAGGCCCTGCTCATAGAGGGTTTCAGCCAGCGCTCTGGCGTTCCTTACAACTTGTCTCGCATAATCCCTTCCATACTTGAGGTACTCACAGGCGGTTATAGCTATCGCCGCCACAGACCCCAAATGATGGTTGCTTACGACGCCAGGAAACACAGCCTTCTTGATACGCTCGGCATACTTTTCGTGGCTAAGAATGATGCCGTGTTGAACTGAGAAGAAAGTCTTGTGTGTACTTCCGGTGACGATGTCAGCACCTTCTTGTAGGGGGTCTTGGAAGACACCGTCCTTAATGATCAGTCCTAGAACATGTGCTGCATCGTACATTACAAATCCATTTTGGGCCCTTATGAAATCTGCGAGCTCTCTCAGGGGGGCCTGTCTTCTGGTTAGGAAGACAGAGCCACCGAACACTGCGAGGGCCACCCTTTTTCCGTTCTTGTTTAGAAGTTCTATTTTCTGTTTCGTTTTGTCGACATCCACGGCAAACTCATCTTCTATATAGGGAAAGTATTCTACGTTGAGTCTGCAGACAGCACCAGCCGTTCCCCCCAGATGCTTCGGCCCTATAGTGATGTGACCGCCTCTCGGGATGGACGTCGCCATGATCGTATCTCCCGCCTCTGTGAATGCTGTATAGGCAGCGATATTTGCGGTGGTTCCTGAAACTGGCCTTATATCTACAAAGGTCGCCCCGTAGAGCTCTTTGAGTAACTCTATCGCTATCAGCTCCACTTGGTCAATGTACTTTGTTCCAGCATATAGTCTCTCGCCAGGCCACCCCTCTGCATATCTATGGCCAAAGTCTGTTAATAGCATCTCTCTGCATCTCGGGCTGGTTACATTTTCTGAAGCTATAAGAGGTATGGACTCTTCGAACCATCGGTGGTGTTCATCCACAAGTTGTAACACTCGTGCGTATTCCTCCTCGGGGTTCAAGTCCGTATGGCCTTCGCCCAGCCAATTATTAAAGTTGGGAGAAGTTGAACTCAAACACCACTTTATAATATGGTAGACAATAAACGATTTGGTCAAACAAATTTACATGATGATGAGGAAAAAGAAATCATGTTAACGTATTTCTCGGAGAGAGTTAGCATGGAGTGTTCTAGGCTTGTGTGGTATCGGTCCGGATTGGCTTTTACAAAACGGTTACTGATAGTCGCCTATACATAGCTGCTCCGAACAAGTAGGTGCCGACCTCTCTTAAGGTAAATCAGTTGCGTTCTATTTGAAAGATTTAATGTGGAAGATCTCCAGGTGGTGCAAGCTAACCCGAAGTTGCAGTCCAGCTATGAAGGCCGTTAGCGCTTTCTCTAAAGGCTGCTCTACGTTATAAACCTCGGATCAGATTATAAATTTGTTCCACTTTTTAGTCCCCTGTTGGTTCGCTATTTCCCATGTAGGCTGATGAGTTCTCGCTGGGCCCAATGGGGGTTGATCCAAACATCTTCGTATGTTACGTCAACGGTACGAAGTGAATACAAATTCATGAACTACCTCCTTCCTCTTTATTTGCATCTAGGATTTCTTCACTCATCTTTCCTTTGAGGCACATGCCAGGCTTCCTAGACTCTTTGGGTAAAAATGTAGGTCAAAAATGTAGGTCACTGGCGCATTCGTCTTCTCACCACTTCAAGCCGAAAATCCGTCGCGACTTTTATGGGATATTCCAGACGTGAGTCCTATTAATAGGTTGGTCGCACTTTCAAAGAGAACGGAAAAACCTCACGAAGAAAGGTGTGCGTCAGGTACCACTCGTGTTGAAGGTATGACCTCGATCCTAATTATGAAGCTTTTCACTCTGCAATCCTTTTAGTAAGACAATGAGCTCCTTCTTATTCGAAATAACATAACTTGAAAAATGTATTGGCCAGGGTGTTGGTACCTCGTGTGGCGCATAGAGAATAACGGGTTTTCCTAGATTTTTAGCAACGTACATTTCAATGCCTGTCCCATGGCTTGGACCGTCGTATATCGCAATAATGACGTCTGCTTTCTTTACAAGTTCCAGATCATATTCCACAATCTTACGAGCTAATTCCCTCCTAGACCTGAAATCTTTAATGAATGCATAATCCATTTCGTGGGATGACAGATGATCCAGAGTAGTGAATCCGTTTCTACGAAGAAACCTATAGAGGCGCTTGATCTTCAGCGACCCCCTTTGCCCAATCGGACCACAAACCATAACTTGCAAATCACCCTTACGATTGGCTTAGTGTCGTTTAAACTTAGCTTGAGGTAATGCCAACTGGATCTTTTTAAGCAATGAACTCTTTTTTAAGTATACAAGAACACCTGCTATTCAAAAGGTTCTTAAATTATTACCCGCTTCGGTATAGGCTAAAGAACTTTTGCAAGTCTTGTCTTACACTTCCTGTGAATATATATTGACGGACTCGACTTCGACCTTCGGTCCATGGAGAATTTGCGTGTGTAGTGTGAGCCCATCGAGGGTGTAAAATCTAAGTCCGCATTCTTCGCATTCATAAGATTGCATGGTCATTTAAACCCCTGTAAAGACTTCATGTTTATATATCTGGTGTGGAGGTCACTAGACTTATGGGTAAACTTCATGAACACTTGCTCACGGCATTTTGTGCAGGCACGCTTGAGGCAATGTCCAGCGGGGTATAAGGTATCGTGACATCTAGAGTGGAGCATCCTTTGCAGCTTCGAGGTTTGTAATCACTGTTCGAAGGTTTTTTACTGCCCTTAGACGAATCTTTTCCGTGAGATTACGACAACCAGTCCATTTGCTTTGTAAAAAAGATGACGTAGCGGATAGGGTGATCACTTCGGGGGACCCGGCTCGTATTGAACAAATCTCCAAACTCCTAAGTGAACCTAGACTGATAAACACGAACAGAGGATACCTAGCATATACAGGCTCTTATAAGGGGAAGAAAGTGACTTTATGCTGCCACGGAATCGGTGGACCCTCATCGGCCATCGTCTTCGAGGAGCTCGTTTTGTTGGGAGCGAGGCTAATTATGAGGTTAGGTACTGCGGGTGCCATGATTAAGCGGCTTAAAGTCGGGGACTTTGTGATTCCTACAGGTGCAGCTTATGAGCATGGGAGCCTTAAAAATTATATCCCTAAACTAGGTTTTCCGGCGATCCCGGACATTGAGCTTAGCTCTGCTATTATACGTGAATCTATAAAAAAGAATGTTCTGCCAGTCATCGGCTTAATTGTCTCCAGTGATGCTTTCTATGCGGAGGACCCGGCCTTCGTCAAAAGATGGGTTAAACTCGGAGTTATTAGTGTTGAGATGGAGTGCGCAACCCTCTACACACTTGGATTATTAAGGGGCTTTAAAGCCGCCTCACTACTGATAATTACAAACAGCCTCGTTGACCCTGCACAGTCCCAATTTGCATCTGCTGAAATACTCAGGCCGTATATAGATAAAGCTGCAAAGATTTTACTTGACGTTGCCGTCACCTTTCCAGAAGCGCATAAGTGAAACCTCAGCCAATACAGACTGTACCAAGAAACAGGAGCTAACAGCCCAAAGCGGCCACTTTCACCAGGTGATGTTTGGTTTGATACACCTTTTTAACATCACACATCATTGTGATGTGACGCATGTGATACATAGTACGGAGTGCCATCAGATAAATTCTCTTCCCTTTTCTGTAATGGAATAGGTGTATGGCCTCCCCTGGGACCTGTTGATAAGCCCTTTTTCTGTCATTGCCTTCAGAAGACGGAGTGTATGCTCCCTGCTCCTTCCAGAAATAGCCACCAGTTGTGAAGAACTTTTAGGACCCTCTAAGAGGGCTCTCAGTATTTTTTTACGGGTATTATCATTCGGTGGGGAGACCATGACGGGACTACCTTTCTTGTTTCTTCTTAACTCTTTGATGTACCCTTTAACCTCACTGACTTGTGACGTCACATTCGCTTCCCTTAAGCCTTTGGTCTGAGAAGAGACAGAAGGTAACCTTGTTTCTATGAGGTCGAGTCGGCTTCTTAGCTCAATCACTGCGGACTCAAGATGCCTCAACCTGCTGGAGTACGTCTCAACAATAAGAGATGAAGGGCCTATCCACTCCTCGTATTTTTTAAGGTCACTTCGCCACAATCTGGTGAACCCAATATTCACAATAGCGGAGAAAGCTGTTGCTATAGCTGCAGCCAAAAGCAAGGATGTGATATCAATTTCGGCCAACGATCACTATATGTTGCGTCATGATATAAAGTTATATCTACGAAAGAAGAGCAGCTACCGCATTTGTGAGGGTGTAACAAAATTCCCTATGTTGCTCGCTGGTCATTCTTTGGTAGCCACTTTTTGCTTGTAGCGTGAGCCTTACTATCTTTTCGAAAGCCTCTACATCGATGGTCCCTAGATAGAGATGGAAGAGAAGGAGGAAGATGTTTCGGTAAAGTCGCGTACGAGCTTGTTCAACGCTTCGACAAAAAGAGCCTTTTTGGACACGCTTCCCGTTTCTTTTTAAGATCATCATTTCTAAACTCATATTAGTCATTTTTTTATATATTATGAAGCTGTCCATCTCAATCGGCGGTGCTTTGGACTCTTGGAACAGATGGCGCGCTATTGCGTCGGACTTTAAAATGCTTGCCAGCATGTTGCATAATTATACGCTATAGTATAAAGGTCTATTTCTCCACGGAGAGATAATGCCGGCCTTTTGCCAACCGGTAGAGCCAGGAAGGACCGTTACGTTGCCTTTGTAGCAGACCCCTTGACGCCAATCTGGATAAGTAAGTGGCCGCAGCGCTTAGTGAAATAGGCTGCTGGTATCTCTCTTCGAAAGCCTCCTTGAGATCAGATGAGGTAAAAGATCCGAGATTGAATCTTTCTTCAATTAGCCTGGCGACCCTCGCTTGCACAGTATCCTTCCTCAACAAATCAAGTTTTGGCGTGGCAGGAGTCTCGTCCTGTCTCGATCCTTCCAAGCTCGCGAGAATACTCAAAAGGGTTTCACGCTGAAAGCTTCCCTCAGCTATGATGGTGTATTTGCCTCCGTTCGCGTCCTCAATAGATAACCTTATCCTCCTCGCTTTCATGCATATTTTCATAGGAGCGCACTGACGGCCAGCTAATATGTTGTGAAGGTGTGAACTTGTTAACTCCTGGGTCAATGGCTCCAAAGAGACTGTTGAGGGTTAACAAGCCTGTGGACCAAACGCAACCCCTCACTCCTCTCCAAGCGTTCCAGTGGAAAGAAAGGGGTGACCAAAAAGTGCTCACGATTGTTAGAAGCGCGAAAATTGGCCAATTTTGCTTTTAAAGGCAACTTCAGTGGAATCTTTGCTAGCATCTTTAACCGTGAACATGGACCCCTCCACCCCTAATCTTCCACTGCAACCTTTCGAGGATGTGTTAGCTAGTTTCTAGGAAGCAAATGCGGTCCTTGAGTCATATGTTAACATAAATTAACCATGATATTATTTGGAAAACAATACAAACCAAGCACGAGCCTGAATTGGGCGAACAAAACACAAACAGTCCAGCGCACTTTAACTCCAGTGGAAATATACGGGTGGGGGCTACTAGTGCAAAGCTCATAGAGGCGATCGATCACTACTTATCAAGGCCTTCAGTTTTTAAGAATAAGGAGGCGCTTTCAATTCATTATATACCAGATCAGCTCTACTTTAGAGACGAACAGATACTGGAACTAGGGCATATCCTAGCACCCCTCTTACGTTCGGAGAGATCATCCAACGCCCTACTTTATGGAAAACCTGGTACTGGGAAGACTGTTGTTGCACGTTTCGTGATGCGTCACATCGTAGCTAAAGCCTCGCAAATCGGTTGCAAAGTACACTTCTGTTATTGCAACGCTAAGCTCGCGGGCACGGAGTATCGTTTGATCCTAGAGGTGGCGAGACAGGCGAATGTTGACCTTCCGTTCACAGGTCTTTCGGTAGCCGAAGCCCTTTCTAGGTTGAAAGCTTCGCTATTGGCAACAGGGTACAGAATGCTACTCATCTTGGATGAGATTGACCATTTAGTTAAACATCATGGCGACCACTTGCTGTATGAACTCACACGCTCTACAAGCCAGCAATTTCCCAGCGGCCTCTTCAACCTAGTAGGTATCTCTAACGACCTAACATTCAAGGAATGGCTGGACCCTAGAGTTCTAAGCAGCCTCGCCGAAGAAGAGATGGTTTTTCCGCCCTACACAGTGGAGCAACTAAAGGTTATCCTTGCAGCTAGGGCGGAGTCTGCATTCAGGAGTGGATGTTTGTCTGAGGGGGCGCTCAACCTATGCGCAGCATTGAGCGGAAGCGAGCACGGCGATGCGCGGCGCGCCGTAGAACTACTACGTGTTGCTGGGGAACTGGCTGACCGTGAGCAAGCAGCTAGAGTGGAGGAACGCCACGTTGAAGAAGCTCTACGCAGAATAGAACACGATCGAACCACTGAGGCTATCACTACACTTCCGCTGCACGCAAAGCTTCTACTAGCTGTTGTGGTCAACGACAGAGCCAATTCCACAGGTGCGATATACGAGAGATATACAAAGATGTGCCAGCAGTTAGGCCTGAATCCTGTTACCAGAAGACGTGCAAGCGGTATCCTAAGCGAACTAGATGTTCTTGGGTTACTCAGCGTAGAAGTAGTTAGTTACGGGAGGTATGGTAGGACGAAACGGGTTAAGCCGAATTTGAGCGTAGATATGATCAAAAATGCATTGCGAGAGGACAGTATAATAGCCCAGTTGATTAACTGAACCCACCAGAAAAGGTGTTTGCGACATCATACATCATATATTCATTAATTTTTCAATATTTGATGCAGGATTCAGGGTCCTAATTCAACAGAATATGGCGCCGGGGGAGGGACTTTCGAACTTTAGCTATTCGAACCCCCGCGGGCGCAAGGCCCACCGGTTTTCGAGACCGGCCCGTTGAACCGCTCCGGCACCCCGGCTGCTTCTTGTGACAGAAAATAGTGTCTATAAACCTTTTATCCTATTCCTGTTTGAAGATCTGCTGGTAGCTACAGGTACTCATAATGCCCACAGCTCCCTAGTACCTTCAAGTTCAGGTAGTGTCATCTATCGCCACAGGAGGGGCACGGTCTTTCGACGAAACTTTGATAACTAGGTGTGCTCTCTAACCCCTTTTGCGGGGGTTGCCGAGCCAGGTTAAAGGCGGCGGTGCTGGTCGCGTCGACACTCAAGATCTGGCTCTGGCTTAGGAGCGTGAGTTATCCGCTCCCTTAGGGGTTCGTGGGTTCAAATCCCACCCCCCGCATCATATGTGCTTGGTTCAAAGAGAAAAACAGGAAAATGTGAAGACGGATGATTTTGTAGGGTAAGCGTTCTTAAACAATGGAGCATTCAGTACGAAGGCAATAGCAAGGGCGCTGCTGATGTTACGTAGGTCGTAGAAGGTGAAGGGCGATCAGTACACCCGGGAGGGTCCAGGTTAAGGGAAGGAGGTGGCTTTGCTTTAGATCACGAGCCACGAAATCATGTACGAGTATAGAAAGCCGCTAAAGACCTGGCTCTCATGAATATGTAAGGGTCGGACAATTGACATCGATCTTAAAGCATTGGGAAACCCTAGGAGCAGCAATCCAAAGTCTTCTAATAGTTATCTTCAAGAAAGAAATGTGAGGACATTGCAGGGGCTTGGCGACTCATGTGAGCTTAATTCTAAGAGTCGCTTAGTCTTACCTTAAATGCTTCACAGATCCGTTGACTCCTGAAGTACTCTGAACTTGTCGGAAGAAATGTTCGTCTTCTGCTATAAGCTCCCAAGATCAAATAAATAGCCTTAAATACCATCGTATGCAACATCAGGAAAATGTCAATAGATGAAACAGTGCCAGTAATCATAGTGGGCAACTCTAAACCAGCCTTGAATTATATTACAGCCATCATCACGGTGTTTAACAAAGGATATCCAAAAATTCGTGTGAGAGCCAGAGGTAAGGCCATTGCACACGCTGTGGAAGTCGTACAACTTTTACGAAGCAGTTTTGTTGGTGATGTTGAGATCGCAGGTTGGAAGATTGACAAGGAAACCATAAAGAGGGAGAATGGTGGGAGCGTTAATCTCCCGGTCCTTGAGTTACAACTGGCTCGTAGGCATGCCTAGAGAGTCCCACCTTAGGCTTTGTGGATCTATCAACCTGTTTATCATGATTTGGATTTTTGCAATGTAAACCTATCTTCTATCCACGGATTTGAGAGGGAGAGTGAAGCCAGACCTCACTTCTTAGATGCGATTCTGTTGATTATACGGGCTAGTTTGAAGTCGTAGTCGCTAATCCCTCCTAGTTCGTGTGTAACCAAGTCGATTCTAACCTTCTTATACACGTTGTAGAATTCGGGGTGGTGGTTTAACTTCTCTGCTTCCATGGCTACCCTTGTCATAAACCCAAATGCTTCATTAAAGTCTTTGAAGATGAATGTCCTGCTTAGCTTCTGGTTAACGATTTTCCATCCCTTCAGCTTTGAAAGCTCCTTTTTGATTTCATCCTCTGACAGTTTGCGATATTCAACAGACATAAACGGTGTATGGGTGGTGGTGGGTTAAAAGGTTTGTATCCAGCATTGTCAGAAGTTAGCTACCATCATCCAGAACTTGTGATTGCAAGCAACACACCTTCCTTCGATGTGTTCAGCATAGGCCTCCTTGTGCGCCATTACTTTTTCGCGGAGATTAGCTTCGGCCCGTATAGGCTCACATTCTTGGCACTTACACGTGTAGACTGAGCAGTAGTGACACATCAGGCAGAACCAATCCCGTTTGGAGTTATCAAAGTTTACTTTGAAGAACCACTGTTCGTGGGCAGGATGAATGCAGTATAACTTCTTTCCTACGGGTGTCTTTTAGAGGGTGGCTTTCGTGAGGTATTAATGCCCTGCGGGCTAGCTTAAGCCTCAACGCGAATAAGAAGGGCTGTGAAGTCCTGTTGAACTTATCAAACCTCGGCAAGAGGAGCCAGGTAAAACCAAATTCTGCCTCCTAGATCACCTAACTTAAACTCTAATCTCAAAGGTTTCTTCGTAGAGAATTCAAATGCAACAGTCTGTGAGGATTTGCCAGCCGCTTTTGTAATGCTTGTAAGGAAATCTAGTCTGTAGGTCGCCCTACTTGGTTGTTTTACTTCAAATTCTAAGAGCTCAGGTGAGGCCTTGTCGAGGGTTATGGTCACAGAACCTACGTCGCTCTTGCCTCTGAAGATTAGGCCCTCCTTAGTTGCTTCGCTGATCATATGGTCTGATATTACTTCAATATCTCGAAGGATCTTCTCGAATCTATCCCTAGTTATTACCACCCTAGCGTCAAACGTAACATTAGGTATTGGTGTTGTTCCGGCGGTTGCCTCGATCAGGTTCAAAGTATATTCTTTGGAATACGTGTTAGAGAACCTTAACTTTAGTACTTCATCCTCTGTTAGGGAGGCTTCTACCGATTCTCCTTGTTCGGCGTTCTTCAATAACTTCAGAAGGTCTTCAACTCTCACTGTAAATTTGGCAAGACCTGAGACCTCGAAATTCTCGAAGGCCGTGCTGGGCCACAGAAGGTCTAGCAGCGCAACGTGAGACGGGTCCATTGCCCTAAAGGATATACCGTTCTCATTGACCTCAAAGGAGGCCTCTTCGACTAGAGTGGCGATTGTATTCACAACCGTCTTCCAAAGGACGGCGTCGGCCGTCCTAGCCCTAAAAGTCGGCATACAACCCCCTTTATCGGCATAGTATTTAACACGCTTTGTTTAAGAGTAGAGTCGCCACGTATGGGTGCATCTCAAGCAACGGTAGAATTGTGTTGAGGGTTCGTCGCCGCCCCGGGTTTGAACAATCCACCATTGGGCCTCTTCATAGCCACACTTAGGGCATTCGATCTTCGTGGTGGGCATAGTTTTAAGTTTCGTGAGGCTGTCATCCAAAACTTTAATAGAGACTGCCTCCCGCTTTTCGATTTTGGTGGTCTTCTTCTCTGGTTGTTCCTGATACCCACAGTTGTCACAAGCGAGTTGATAAGTTGATGTCTGGGAAATCCTCACGAGTTTCAATTTCAACCTTGTACCGCATCTTGGGCAAAATTTTAGAGGCATGATCTGGATTCCCCCTTACTCATTTCTTTAAGTTGAGAAACTAATTTTTCTATCTTAGCGAGAGAGGTTTTCGCTGCTCTCCGAAGGGCCTCGAGTGAGTCTGTCCCATCCGTCCTTATTTTAAGGATGACTCTTTTTTGCAACGGATGCGGGGCGACTACACCAGCGAATATTACGTGTTTATCTCTAAGAGCCTCGTAATGAATTACATCTGCGATGGATATGTCCTCATCTTGCAATTCAAGCTCAAGAAGCTCTTTGCCCGTACGTTGCAATCTGAAAACCATCGGATTTCCTAATCGGGTGCTCCAAGGCACTTCTTTTAAAGTTACCTTGTTCCCTCTGTTATTTCCTATACCTCGCAAGGGAACGCGGCTCTTTGAGACCACAGTTGATGCATTCTACTACGTTTTTCTGTGGGATGTGGATAACCTCACCTCCACAGTTGCTACACGTAGTTCTGATTACACCCAGGTTCTCCCCGTCAATGCTTAGGTAAACAGTGGCATTTAATGTACTTTCAACTTTGGCTCTTACAATATCCCCTCTTTTAATGGTGATGCTTCTCTCACCTTTTCTGCCCCGCCTGAGAGGAAGTAGGGCAGAAAAGCGATGGCTACTCAGACGATCTCCGATCTTATGGATGATAACTATGGCATGCCCTACTTGGATAGCATCAACTATTCCTTCAACTATCTCGTTCGAAGTAGGTCTGCCCACATTATTCTTGATGGGGTTTATGGATACGGTCATATCCTCATGGTTGTATTCCGCTATGCCATAGGCGGACGCCAGAACCTGACCGTTGTAAACGATGGTCCCAGGCCCAGGTGTGAATTCTTCTACAACTGCCAGTTTCTCTCCTGGGACAACAAGCCTTCGTCTAACAAATTTTTGTTGCTCATTAGTCAACTCGCTTCTGTCCGTCTGATAACAGGTGCCACATTGATTAGCGTGGGGGTGGGAATTTTACTCTTAGCGACATTAAAGGCTTGCTTAGCAGTTTCCACACCCTGCATAGTAACATATGCTTCCATCAGCACTTGACCAGGCCTTACACGTGCCGCCAAGCCTATAGGTTTTCCGAACGACCGCCTCATGCCCTCTTGCAACCTGTCTGCTCCCGCCGTTGCAATCATTTTGTTCTCTCTAAGAATTATATGAGGGTATACCTTAAGGACAAGGAAATAGTTAGTTTCACCGAGCTCAGTTGCGAGAAGCTTGTTAGCGGCAGTTCTCATGGCTTCTAATGCGTTATGACGTATCTGTACTCTTTCTTTGGATATCAACTCAACTTTGTAATCGTACTGACCATTTGGGTTGCCCATCGTGAATTTAGAGATTTTACTTTGGGGAACTCCATCGATATACTCCCGCCTCACATAAGGCATTCCTCTGGGCATCCTATAGTTAGAGCCCTTCACAAAGTGGGGTTGATTAGGGACCTTTAAAATATTGAGGGTGCCTGATTAATATTTGGCTGTTTTGATGTTCTCAGCATCAACTTAACCTTATTCAAAAATCCTAGCAATAGGGTGAGTTCTCTTCTTTCGGGCTGCGCTCTAGCTAGGAGATGCCTCATAGCTCTATTAAGGCGTGGGATCCGATGCTTCTCAAGGGATGCTTCGTGGGCCAATTCGTCCATCACATATAGCACTCTCTTTAAAAGTTCACGGTCTAGTTGGGAAATCCTCTTCTGCTTTTTATTAGCATTGTAGAGTTCATAGAGAATAATGGATGCGGCGTGAGAAATATTCATCGTTCTATAAGGCGTGCCTGTATTTATTGAAACCGTGATGTCGCAAAGCTCTATCTCTTTATTCATTAGACCGGTTGTATCCCGCCCGAAGACCAATAACACGTACTGTGTACGCGGGGATATTTGAGCGGCGAATCGTCTGGGATCAATCGCAGATCTGAGAATATTGGCAGGGCGTTTCGCGGTAATCGAGGTTGTTGCAGCCACCACGTTTGGCTTCTCGTTTTCTATCGCAGATTGAAGTGATTCATATACTGATGCCTCTTCAATATACCTATAACCGGCCATAGAATAACGTTTCGCTTCTTCGAAGTTGAACTTTGGTGAAGTTAGGATTAATTTTCTCACTCCGAAATTTGCGCAAAGCCTGGCTATGTGACCCACATTAATACCGAAGGTAGGTTCGACTAAGCACAAACCCACATTTCTAAGCAACCCGCCCCTCATCAGGAAACCCTATTACCTTAATTTTATCCCAACCATATCACATCTGGATGGTCACCAATCTCCTCCCCTTTTAAAGTTAGGTGGGTTAGAGCTAACTTTGCAACAGCTCCGAGGGGGAAGCATACCTTCTTGCATTAAGTGTTAGCAAACATTACGAAAGAGAAAGGAACTGAGCGGCTTGTTAGGCCCCTAACACGCCAGACCAAAGACTTAAAGGGGGCACCAATGAAATAAGCTAACCCAACGAGGTAAGCCCTTTCAGCTTGCTCATTAATTAAAGAGGAGATTTGCTGTAGCACTTCTCGGCGAGCTACTAAATGCGTTAAGTTCCTTCTGTGTAGACATCGGACCAAAAAAGTTAACGCTAGTCAGCTATCAAGGAACCTTTTTAGTCTGCTCCGATGGTTTCAGGTAGTGATTAGTGTTTATACCATGTTGGCCGTGGAGTTTGAATACTGAGGAAAGAAGCCAAAGAGAGGCCTGCGGACCTTTCAATTCATATACTCTCGCAGAATGTAGTAGGAAGCTGGGCAGATTTGCATGTAAGCTCAGATTTCGGTGTGCATCATGAAAACGCTTTGGAGTTTCACATTTAAAGATCCCCGTAGGACTTTTCAAGCATAAGAATAATTTCTCGCAATTGAGCTGGGCTGAATTCCTCAATCCTTTTTTCCATAAGATCCTCCTCAAACTGCGAGGTTGGTAGGTTTCTATGCCTCAAAAAAGCACCGAGCGTGCGACCCCTAAAAGAAAAGAGCGATTTTATTAAATGGATCTGGCTCGGCGAAAGAGGGGGAGTCTTAGGGGACAGCCTTACCATTTCAGCCATTACTTTAGGTTTGGGTTGGAAGCAGGAGGGTGGGATCATACGAAGCTCCTCAACCTTGAAACGCATCTGTGATATAACGGAAACGCTTCGGTACGATCGAAAACCTACTGGGACAACCAATTTCTTGACGAATTCTTTCTGGAGAATTACTACAGATCGGATGAATTCTCTCTGGGCTAACCACGTGATAAAACTTGCAGATTCACAGAAGGGAAGACTAGCAACTAGAATGTCAAAAGGCTCAGAACAATTCTTGAAGTCATCGTTAACCAAAGACACATTGTTAAGGTCCGCCAAAGTGGCCCTCGCATATCTCCATAGCCTCTTATCAACTTCATAGGAGATGACGTGCTTTGCCACCTTAGCTAGTTCGCGTGTGATGTTGCCAGTACCTGTTCCTATCTCCAGCACTATGTTGTCTCTCCCCACGCCGGCTGAATCGATAATCTCATGTATTATGGATTCGTCTATGAGGAAGTGTTGTCCGAATCTCCTTCTACTCACGTCTGACAAATATGTTATAGCGGGTCTGACCAGTGAGTTCATCCAAAACTCTTTTTGTGATTATCTTTAATGGGTCATTGAGACCACAACGCTTCTCTAACTCTTCGAGGCTTTCAAACGCTTTCTTCTCTCGTTCCCTAAGTATGATGTCACGATATTTTCTGCCTACCCCAGGCAGTAATTCTAATGCGTGCACTCGCGGGTTAATTGGTTGAAGGGTATTAAAGTAGTTTACGAAATACTTCTCGTTGTTTTTCACTATTTTTTCTATGATCCTGGGAATTTCATCTTTAGAATCAGGGCTGAGCATATCATAAGTTAGCCTCCCCAGGACTGAGATTATCTTGCCTCTGGAATCCGGCTTACCTATGTATATTCGTTCACCTAACGTGAAAGTTGCGTTGTCAAATGCAAGTAGCTCTAGGAGTTTAAAGTACCTTTCCCCAAGGGCTTCAACGATGAAACCCGTCTTTCTAGCTATAACCTTGGAGTTAGCTCGTGGGAAGAAGGCCAGTACATAAGCATAGTCTTCGTAGACCTCTTGCTTCCTAGTAGGTATCCCTGTCTCCCTGTTTTGGTGACGCATCATTTTCTCTTGCTCTTATCTTTCTAACTACCTTGTGACCCCCTCTTCTCCTCCGTGAGTATCCTGAGGATTTGTTGAAGGGTCTCCGTCGCAAGGAGTTTCTTCCAACCTGCGACCAATGCTCTTAATTCCTCCAGTGTTTCTGGAAGTATGTTGACCGTTTCAACTGCCTCCTCTTCGGTTAGTTTAACTTCTTCCACCAACCTACCAACTATCCGTCTAGCGGTATGGGCGTTAACCTTGGCAAATTGACGCAGGTACTCTGAAGTCTTCCTTTGTATGTGCTCCATCTCTTCGACAGGCACGGAACTTAGGATCTCTTTAACTTCGGCAATCGTGGTCGGTTTAAGTTCCTTAATTCTCATAAGTGTCACCTACTCAGACATGGTCTTACATGCTCCAGCCTAACATAGAGCTTACGGGCCTTATTACCAAAAGGAACACTTACAAGAAGTGCTCGCCTAAAAACTTCTTGTATAATACCGGTTCGTCCATGATATCTTCTGTGAGGCATCCCTTTATGAGTCGAGGGATCAATACTAATTATCACCTTATCTCCAACCTTATAATCGTACAGCAGGTATGAGAGGCCTTTGTTCCTGTCCTTTGTCAGAAGTGCTCGCGTCTTCCTTCGAAAGCCCTTCGACTCAGGCATGCTTCCTTGCCGCCCAAGCTAATGAACACAAGCGATTTAACTGTTCGCGAGCGGGAGTAGAGAATCCTGTAAGTCGACATCCACCACATCAAAGATGATCAGTTTGACGGATTGATTCAGGATCTCTTGAGCAGAGGGTTTTGCCGAAATTCGGCCTGCCTTTCCATGAAAGAAAGCACGAATGTTAAAGCCGCTATCAGTGGTAAGCGAGAACCAGGCCCTCTGACCTCTTATGGAAGAGAGAGTAAAGTTCCATATGTTCCTGGTGAATGATTTGTCTCTGTCTACAAAGACAACAGGAGTGGGTGTGGTCAACGCTTTCAACCTATTATAAAGGAGGTCCTTCCTATCCTCACTAAGTTCACCAACAACCCTCCAGAGGATCTTGTGCGGAGGGACGGTAAATATCCTTTCTCGCATCAAACTAATTTTTCTAAGGATGACTCCCTTTTGTCGAGCTCCTTCCAATTTCTGTAGTTCTAATTTCTTATACATAGGGTTTTTTACTTCAACTAGAAAGGGCCTCCCCCTTCCAAGAACTAGGCTTTCAGCATCTTCGCTGCCGAACCACGTAAACTTGAATTGTCCCTTACGGAAGACTCTTCGGAGAATTTTCGCCAGCGCCGTCTCGACGGTGTAGCCATCTTTGTAACCAGTGTCATGACATTTTATACAGCCATAACCTCTACAATCTTCGCAGGTATAGGCCTTTTGAACTATTCCCCGTCTAACTTTGGCGTAGCGTCCATAAAGCAGTACAGGCCGCCTCGTAGTTTGAACTTCACCTTTAATTAGGTCGACTTTGACCTCAATATCCGGATTCTTGAAGGACTGTTTGACCATCAACTCTGCGGAGATAGCCTGAGTTATGAGAGAGGAGAGATGCTTTTTGATGTTGGGCTTACCACGAATCTTGTATTTTGCCCTTAATTCGTCCTCTCTTTCTATCATTTGAGGGTCTAAAGTGATACCTATTTGAAAGGTTGTAAAAGGGATCCGTTTAAGGGCGTTTAGAACCATTTTGTTAATCTTGGGTAGTTGGGAGAACATACCATTACATATGTAGCATTGGGCGACCTGCGGTTCTGCTACAGTCAACAGTGAGGTTTGCACTAATCGTGAAGATTGCCTTCGACTGCAGTACTTACATAAAGGGAGGCGCCTTAGTGGCCCGTTCACAGGTTCTTATCGCCCACTATGGTAGCTGACTCTTCATTATCATCTTGAGTATTTGTGACCTGTTCCTCCTGACTAAGTCTTGTGTTCGCTTGTAATAGTGCAGCAATTCTTTCACGTCCTTCTCACTGCGACCAGAGCCCCTAGCAATACGCTTAATGCGCTGACTGTTTAGTATTGCTGGTGTTGCCCTCTCCTCCTTGGTCATTGATTGTATAATACTCTTCCATTTGTGTAGCCGTTCTTCCAAAAGTTCTGCTTCTTCATCCTTGATCATGCTGGATAGACCAGGTATCATCTCCAAGAGTTGCTTTAGTGGACCCATCTTCCTGACTCGCTCGACTTCTCTTAATAGGTCGTCCATCGTCATCTTTCCAGCTAATATCTTTTTGATCCTATTCGTATCGATTTGCTCCCCCACCGCCTCTCTGGTCTTCTCTAGAAGAGTTTGGAGGTCGCCCATTCCTAATAACCTTGAGATGAAACGTGTTGGTTCAAACGGCTCGATATCGTCTATATGCTCGCCGGCGCAAAGGAAGTAGACCGGTGCCCCAGTGGCGGCCGCCGCTGCCAGAGCTCCCCCACCCTTTGCGCTGCCGTCAAGTTTGGTTATGACGAGCCCACCTACCGGAACCGTGTTATGAAAGGCTAGAGCTTGGCTCCGTGCTTGTTGTCCAATGGACGAATCTATAACCAAAAGTGTGAGTGTGGGATTAGCCGTTTTCGAGATGATCTTCATTTCCTCCATGAGGCTACTTTCATCCTTGTGCCTACCCGCTGTGTCAATAATAACAAGGTTCTTTCCTTTGTCCTTGAAGTGCGAGATGCCATTTTTGACGATATCAATGGGGTCCCCATTTTTATCCCAGTAGACCTCGATGTTGAAAGGAGATGTTAACTGCGCCAGTTGTTCATATGCGCCTGGCCTATAGTTATCCGCACAAATCAAACCAACCTTGTAACCTTTTTTGAGGAAAAAACGCGCAAGTTTTCCTGCGACGGTTGTCTTACCGCTTCCCTGAATACCAACCAGTAGGATTATGTTAAACTGATGAGGATCTAGGTTAAGTGTCGGACTACGTCCAAGTATCTTGACCATCTCTTCATACAGTATCTTTATTGCATATTCGCGCCTTGAGATGCCTGGTGGCAGGTGCTCTTTGAGAGCCCGCTGCTCAATGGCGTTCGAAAGTTCGAACACTTGCCTTACGTTAACATCCCCCAAGAGGAGCGTTCGTTGTACATCTCTCAGGAAGGTCTTGATAGACTCCTCTTCGGGTGAAGTTGAGCCTATCAGTTGTTCGATGGCTTTACGCAGCCCTTCTTTGACTTGGCTGAGCAACGCTGGTCATATGAGTGACCCCACAATTTATGTTTATTTAGCTGTCATGTCAGATTAAATGGGTGTAGGAAAGGAGGGGAGGGTAAGGTTGAGCAAACCAGTAGATTTGGGTGATGTGAAGGAGGGAAGCTACGTTATAATCGATGGCGAACCCTGCAAGATAGTAGAGGTGGAGAAGAGCAAGCCTGGTAAGTAGCCCCTACAGCTACCCAGCAAGCATGGCTCCGCGAAACGGCAGCAGGTGTCTGCTACCGCGCGAGGGTTCGCCTAGTGGGAATTGGGCTTTTCACACAGAGTAAGCGAACCTACATCTCCCCGGCGGTCTCTCGTATAGAGGTGCCTTTGATAGAAAAGAAGACGGCTCAGGTGATTGCCGTTGGCCCTGACACTGTTCAGCTAATGGATCTTCAATCATTCCAGGTCTTTGAAGTGGAACTTCCTAAGGAGCCAGAGCTTAGGACGAGCCTGCAGGCAGGCGTGGAGGTAGAGTACTGGAGTGTAATGGGAAGGAAGGTTTTGATGCGCGTCAAATAGGTTCTGAGTTAACGTCCGATTTGGCTGAGGAATTATACATTCTTGACACAAGAGCGATTTCCTCGGGTCTAGCCATACCATCCGTGGAGATGTATACGACCAGCTCTGTCATCAACGAGGTAAAACGGGGTAGCCGATGGGACGAAATACAGGAGCTCCGGCTAAAAACTAGTCAAATAGTTGTGGTGGACCCAGACCAACGATGGCTAAATGAAGCTAGGCAATGTGTAGAACGAACAGGAGACTATAGCGCAATAAGTCATACAGATCTGTCCATTATTGCTCTCGCCCTCAAGCTATCCTATGAAAGACAAAGGAGAGTCATTGTCCTAAGTGACGATTACTCAATAATGAATGTGTGTAAGAGCGTAGGAATCGAAGTGAAACCTATAATGTTCCGGGGAATATCCGAGACCAAGATTTGGGAGTGGTATTGCCCTGCCTGTGGATACCAGCCCAGGGTCGGATGGGAAAGCGGCCCATGCAGAGTATGTGGAGCGACGCTAAAGCGGCGTCCGAGGGCCCGGTCTGAAGAAATTACATAATCGCACAGGTTATGTAACAGAAGGCTCGTGTTCTTTCTTGGCCAAAATTGACGCTACAATCGCGATGGCTAGGACACTAAATACGATAATTATCGATAAAAAGGTTGGAATCGTGATGTCAACAAGCCAGTCCCTTCCCAATGTACCTAAATTTGAACATCGTTAGAGCGATAAGAAAATATAGGGCTCGCAATCCTAGTATTGCATAAATATTACCCGTATACACAATAAAGAACTTTAAACTCGGAGAAGCCACCCTTTCCATCAGAGCTATCGCGGCGGGCACCGAATCGATGGCAAACAAATATGGGTGCTTTCTATTGCCGCTATTACTAGGATCAGCGGCGTGAACATGAGCTTTGTGCTAGTTCTGACTATGAATTTCGTGCCATCGTAGTGATCGGTTATAGGTAGGATTCTCCGAGCCCAATAACCAAGGGATTATGCTCGACTTTGACCCTCTCTGCCGCCCCCTCCATATGCGAATCCCAGAATATATCAGGACAGCACTGAACACGAATACCATCCAGTGGAAAATCTCTAACAGTAGTAGTCCCCCATAAATGAAGGCTGCGCGCAGTATGATGGCGCTAATCACCCCAACATACAGGACCACGGGTTGTGCTACGGCTAGCACCCCGAAATACAACATGAAGATTATTATTGCAAAAACGAATAGATTTTTCTCCACTAAGTATACTGCATAGTATTTAGCCGATGGTTGTAGGCCGAACCGCATAAGAATTCCAGCCCAATCCCAACTCAAACAGCCGACCAGAAAGCGGCTTCCCTCAGCGTCAACCCGTGACGTCTCCTCCTCCCAACGAAGAGGTCGATGGCAATGAAAGCTGCAACAATTGCATGATAGGGGTCTATCTCAACCTCCCAAGTTCTTCTCAGACCTCATGGGGAGCTGATAGTTGCACAGTTGGACCCAGCTAAGATACTTTGATAATGTTTCCCCCCGACGCTCGTCTCAAGCGATCCATGATTGTCCACCCTAACCCCCTCGCTCGAATTCCTTCGGCGATTATTACATCTAAGCCCATATTGTCGAGGTCTCTGAGACCGGAATAAAGGTCCCTTGCAATTGAAGGAAATGTCCCGTTCCCAACGCGGCGAACAATACCATGGGCGTAAGCACCTCTCATCGCTAGCACACCCACCCTCAACCCTGATTTCGTGAACACCCTAATGAGCTCCGTGATTCTAGACTGCACCTTATCGAGCGCCCCCTCCACAACAATTAATTTGGTCTTTGGCGCATAGTGCTTATACTTCAAACCTGGCGACTTCGGTGTTTGGTGTGACCGTAACTCCCCTTCTCTGCCGAACCTATTAACCGATACCTTCCCAACCACTCTCCTGATAGCCTCAAGCGGTATTGCCCCTGGCCGTAGAACTGCCGGTGGGTCTACTGTAACGTCTACGACTGTGGATTCAACTCCGTAATACGTACTGCCACCGTCTATGATCATATGAATCTTGCCGTAGAGATCTTTGAAAACATGTTCAAACTTCGTGGGGCTTGGTGAGCCCGAAATGTTGGCGCTAGGGGCTGCTACGGGCGTATTAGCGTATTGTATTAGAAGCTTGGCGATGGGGTGATTCGGCATTCTAATACCAACAGTATCCAGCCCTGCTGTCGTTACATTGGGGACGGCTTCGCTCTTCTTTAGTATGAGTGTTAAGGGACCAGGCCAGAATCTATCCATGAGTAATCTGGCCTTATCGGGGATTTGAACAACGAGCCGGTCAAGGTCGTCCATGCTTGAAATATGAACTATCAACGGATTATCTGCCGGCCTGCCTTTGGCTTTGAAAAGAGACTTTACAGCCTTAATAGAGAGTGCATCGGCACCCAGCCCATAAACCGTCTCCGTCGGGAATGCGACCAAACCTCCCCGCCTAATCACTCTAGCTGCTCGTGCAATGGACCTACTGTCTGGACGTTGGGGGTCGATCTTCAGGATCTCCGTGGCTATCATGTTCCCAGACCCTAGCAACTATCGCTTAGCGATCCTTCGACAGCAGCAATTTAATCATATCTTGGCCTCCCTTAGTCCAACGCTGGAGGGCTTTTAGGAACGCATCCATTGGAAGTAGGGCACTGGACTAAGAAAAGATGTTCCATGAAAAACCCAGCTTTACCAGAGGTTTTGGTTTGGAGATGTTTAATTAGCTAGAGAGGGCACGATGCCGAGCTCTCCGCGGAAGCCGTTCGTCTTCCGCTTCACCTATTTTTGATGCGTAACGGGAAGGCCTCTCCGAGCTCCAATCCTGTCCTTTACTAGAGCAGAGATTAACTAAATACGATATGGAAGAAGAAAGCTGGCCGTACACGGCCCTCATGGACCAGCTTCCGAAAAGGGAGTACTCATTCCACGAGGAGGAAGATCTATGGCGCTGTTTGATGGTGGTCGGGCCGCTCAAGGAGCCTTGGCATGAAGGTGAGCATTCCCCAAAGTTAGTCCCATAAGAGAATGGTACCTTCACTTCCCCCCATAGTAACAACTATGTGGAGATTTTGCCCTAAGGCTCGACGTGAACCCAGAGCCGGTCTTCTACGGCTTCGGGAGGTACCCTTTCCCTAGCAGAAGACTGGTGCTTAATAGAATGAGCGCATTATTTAATCTGCCGAGGTGCCCTTTCTAACTTCCTTGCTACTGAAGTGATGAGCCCGGCCTCGGCATTACCTATCCTGAATCTTGAGAACATTTACACAGGGCTGAGCTGGAACCTTAGACAAGCATTCGAGGGTCCCTCATGAATATCCTATTGGAGAATCAGCTCTTCTGAACCCACCTGTTTCACGTCTGTAGTAAGGTGGCATCGCAAAGAGATTTGATGCAGTCATAGACTTTACTTTTTCGAGAGGTATATTAATGTCCTTCTCTAAATAGGAAATGTGAACGAGATTGTTGTATCCCAGCCTTATCATATGCTTTGACGATCTAGGTGGAAGCTTGTTCCCGCCTAAGCCTGCTCTTATGACATCTTCCTTAGTGATTTTCTCCCCCTTCCTGTACCCGAAGACAACGATCTCGGCCCTTCGGTAGTCAAAGAGATAAGTAGGGATTATTTCGCAGCCCAGCTGCTTTAGGCAGTGGAATCTATGGTGACCGTCTAAGATTATGAAGGTGTTTAGATCGACCGCTATCGGCTTCCTTAAGAACCCATCTGCCATTATCTTCTTCAATAAGCGGTTTAGACGGATGGGCTCGGTTCCTTCATGCTCCTTTAGCCTCTCCCATTTAATAAACACAAGCCTAGGATGAAGGAAGTCGTTTTCATTCATGTGTTAACCCATCAATATGGCGAATCGTGCTATAAGTACTCTGAGAGTTGCTTCTACCTTCTTATCCACGTTGGAAGCTCTCAGTGCAATCATTGCTCAGCTGGGTATTGCGTGCTTCTCTGCTCTTGAAACCCTAGTTGTAGCTCCTTTAGCACTTTCATGCACGTTTGCGTCTCTCCGCTCCTTACCCATCTTGACTTTCGTCGAGACCCCGCTAAAAAACTAGTACATGATTCACACTGTTTGAAGGCCTTTCATATTCTGTGAGAATGTTCGTTCCGCCACCGTCAGATCATGGACTGTATTGATGTTGATCACAGATTCGACCTCCTCCGTAAGGAGGAACACCTGATCTAACTGGGGATCGTCTATCTTTGTGCCTTCAATAATATTTACTCCTACAGGTACCACGGGAGTTCCGTTCATGTTGAGTATGTAATCAGGCCTTAATCCCAATTTCGTGTATTTCTCAAAGGGGGCTACCAAGCTTAGGGCCGGCTTTCCGCATCGCTCAGAATATGCGATGAATTCATCTATGATTTCACTTCTAAGGAAGGGTAGATCGACTGCCATAACTAGGGTTCGATCGAGACCCAGGTTCTTGATGGCGTACCTCATGTCTTCAATATATCCTCTTCCTGGTGTTAGGAGGATTTCTACACCTAACCTCCTAGCCTCCACGGCTGTCTTAGGCGTCTCGTATGTGACTGCAACGATTATCCGTCCGACTTTAGTGGCGCCTTTCAACGCGCATATAACGCGTTCGAGCATAGATGTGCCCAAAACTCTGATGAGCGGCTTCTCTTCTCCCAGATTCATCCGCGAGCCTTTTCCACCGGCCATCACTAAAGCTACGACTGTCATGGTCTCATCGCCAGTAGTGTAAGGAGTGATGTTAAGCGTCCGAGGTCGTTGGTAGCACCAAAGACATCTCCTGTCAAGCCGCCAAAATGTCTATTGGAGACCCAAAGGATAACAAGAGCCGTTATTGAACCAATCAGCAAAGCAATAACTCCTGTGAGCCCCAGCAATGGTACGACTACCGCTAGGGATAGAGTGAAGGATATTGTCAGACGGAATACGCGATTCTTACCATGCATGGCGTCAATGAAGCACGTATTCAGTCCTTGATGGGCTGATTTTCCTGTCCAAGCAAGAACTACCATTCCCTGCTTGGCTGAAACTTCCGCTATAATCAAACTTTGGATGATACTATGGGCCTCGATGTATGAGATAGCAAGAGCTGTAGTCATAAGGGTCACAAGACCGAGGGTCAAACCTCCAGTCCCTCTTTTCCCATTACGCATAGCTTCAATCTTTCTCTCAGGTGAACCCTGGCACATTAATCCGTCTCCAAAATCCAACAACCCATCTGTGTGGTGTAGGCCTGTGAGAAAGAGAAGGAAGCCTAACGTTAGCATGCCAGAGATGAGATTAGTGAAGACCTGCATGAGGAGCCAAGAGATTAGCCCCGCTGAAAGCCCGATTAACATGCCTATCAGAGGAGATAGAGGCATGTAGTTTGCCGCCTCGGTTAAGGAGTATCGACCGGTGGGGATTATCGTGAAGAAGGAGGTTAGAGCCCTAATCCCACCAAGAAAACCCAAGCCTTACCTCGCCTCGTTTACCGATCTAGCTGTAGAGCTGCATATTTGGTATACGGTTCCTGCAATCAATCCACCTATGGCCGCATCCACAAAGGGACCGACCTTCTTTAAAAATTCACGCTTCATTCTCCTAAAGTAGAGAAAGTTTCGAACGCCCTCTGTGCCTGCTATGTAATTCGAGATCACTTTTCCTAGGCTCTCGCCCGCCATTAGAGACACCCGACCCTCAGGAGCCCCCCTCCCCGTTAGCCCTGGAATAAGTCCAAGATCCCGATCTTCTTGGAGCCTTAAGGCTGCAAGTATAAAGCAAGCTACATTTACCTCTGATAGATTTCTAACCAAACCTTCCTTTAATAAATCTTCCACCATTCTGTGGCTTCCCATTTTAGATGATTGGGCAAATAGTTCGAGCGCGTTTTCCAGCAGGGTTTCGAGGGTAATTCCTCTTTCTTCCAACCGTTTAAGGAGTGGACGCGCGCTCGTCAATTTCTCCTCCTTTCTAATCGCATCCTCCAGAGCTCTCACCACAACCTCGCTGATCATCATGCCCAGTTCCGTCGCTGGTCCCGCATAACGAATCTCTTCCCCTCTACCAGTAGTAGCAAGAGCGAGTGCGTCAGTGGTTGTGCCGGTTGCCACCGTATTAGAGAACCGGCTCCTGATATCTAACCTCCTCAACGCCACGGCCTTCGCCTCCGTAGCCGTCGAGAGGCAGTTGACCATGCATCCCCCTGTCAGATTTCCGTCCACGATGAGGATAATATTAATGGTGCTTGGTGAGGATGGGATTAAAACGTTCTTGTCGCCAGCGGCTATCGGCCAAGATAGCCCCGCGGTGATAAGAGCTGAAACCTTTACTCTCTCACCCGTTTTACTTATGATGGCTGAGTTACGAATATCGGCAGCCGTCATCAATCCGACCGTGTTCTTGGGTAGTCCTAAACAGTGGACCGCCTTCTTCAGGAAGCCTTCAGGGTCTGGGTCACAGAAATCTCGGCTCACACGCATGTTGATGAGAGCCTTAGTTTTACGAAGCCCGCCGTTTAGGACAGCGGAGCTTAAGACCTTCACTGGTTCATTAAAGAGGACCATCAACGCTTCTTCCTCTAACCGGCACGTTGCACCCTCTATGGGTAGGCCTATCTCCATTAAACCACCCAACCAACGATAACGCAAAGGGGAAGAACAAGCATCGCTGTGAACAGTAGTGTGGTGAGGTGCATTATCTTCAAGGCTTTCACAATGTGCTCCGGGGTAAGTGGTTCGTTATCATCCCCCAAGACATAATGTCCAAGTTTCTCCAGCTGGACATTCAGAGCCCCAGCCATGGTCGACATAGGCCATCCGGCGTTAACACTCTCGGTTTTACCACTATCCCTCCTCAGGATCCTCCAGGCGTTCCTCCAGTCTTCTCCCAGAATGTAGGCTGCCAACACCATAAGCATAGCTGTTATACGGGCTGGAAGGAAGTTTAACAGTGTATCTAGCTTGGCTGAAGCCCATCCTATGTTCATATACTCGCTATCCCTGTATCCTACTGTGGAGTCTAGGGTGTTCACTGCTCTGTATGCTACTGCCCCAGGAACCCCTAGAATGGCGAAGTAAAATAGAGGTGAGGTTATTCCGTCAACCGTACCCTCTGCAATCGTCTCGACGGTAGCAGATACGAGGTGTCGCTCACCTAACGTGCTCGTATCTCTTCTTACTACTCGCTGCACCAGCTGTCTGGCACGGTCGGTTGACCCTTCCTTTAAGGCTTGGACCACCGGAAGGACGTGATCCCTCATCGACTTAATCGCAAATGTAGTTTTGAATATGAGGGCGCCTGCAATAATATACATTATGGGTCCGATGCCCGAGCTTAAGACATCAAGTAGGAGGCGAGTAGGCAGGGAGAAGAGGGCGATAACTACAAGTACTAAAAGAACTCCCTTTAGCTTCTCCCTTAACGCCCCCCTTATCTGAATCTTGGATTTTAGGAAGGCAGTGACATTACCCATCCAAACGGTCGGGTGAATGTGTCGGGGTGGTTCACCCAGCAACAAATCTATACCTATAGCCAAAACCAAGATGATTAGAGGTTCGTAAAAGGAAGGCATCTTTTAACTCCTTGAAGGCGGCAAGCCCAAGAGACCATAGATTCTTTCCATATCCAAGTTCTCCCTGACGATTTGAGCCAGCTTTTCCAAGCTTTCCTGCCAAACCTCAATAGAATCCTTTTGGCGGTATGGTTCCATACGCTTCCTTCCCATTAAGAACTCCAGTAACGCTTCTCTGACCGCTGAGTTGTCGAAGATGCCATGAAGGCAGGTTCCGATGACTAGACCATCGGCGCTTACAGCCCCCTCAAAATCATCCACAACCTTATAGCCCCTCTTTAATATTCGGAATGCAGGCTTTACACTGTCCTTAGTGATGGTTGAACCCATATGAATCTCATATCCTTTAAGCCTTCTTCCTCTGACCTTGGCCAGAATCGGGCCCTCGCCAATGGCTTCTGCTAAAACCTGCTCAGTGACCTTCTCATATTTGTCGAAATATGTGACGACATTCAGCAAGCCCAAACCTTCAAATTCTCCTTTTATTCCTCCTTCTATCCCCTTCATATCAATGATGGACGTCCCGAGCATCTGGTAACCTCCACAGATTCCTATGATTGGTATTCCCTGTTTCGCTAAGCTCACCACCTTATCGGCGAGGCCTGAGTTTCGGAGCCATAGCAAGTCCTGGACAGTGTTCTTTGTGCCGGGGAGAATCACGGCGTTAGGTGTGTTCAATTCGCTGGGGGAGTCTACGTAGCGAAGCCTTACCCCAGGTATAAATTGAAAGGGCTCGAAGTCGGTAAAGTTGGAGATCCGCGGTAATCTGATCACTGCGATATCTATCGGTTGAGCATTGCTCCCCCTAAATTCTTCAAGGGAGACGGAGTCCTCGCTTGGCAAGCGCAGGTCTTGAATATAAGGTATAACTCCCAAGACAGGCTTCCCAGTCATCTTTTCTATCTGTCTCAGCCCGGGCTCAAGAATACTTCGCTCACCTCTAAACTTGTTGATGATCAGACCTTTAATCCTCGCCTCATGTTCTGGCTTTAGCAGCCTTAGCGTCCCAACTATGCTTGCAAATACACCCCCTCGATCTATATCCGCAACGAGAAGAACTGGTGCATCAGCCAGCTCTGCAACCCTCATATTGGCTATGTCATAGTCGTAAAGGTTGATTTCAGCAGGGCTACCAGCACCTTCGATAACTAAGATATCAAACCTTGACATTAATCTCCCAAGTGCCTTCTTAACGCTCCTGATCCCTTCTTTTAGGGCGAATTTTTTGTAATAGTCATAAGCCTTCACGTCTCTGTAAGGCCTTCCGTGCAGGACAATCTGAGATATCATATCCCCTTTTGGCTTGAGAAGAATGGGGTTCATGTCGGAGGTAGGTTCAATACCTGCAGCCAAAGCTTGTAGTGCTTGTGCACGGGCTATCTCCCGCCCTTCCTTTGTAGCGAAGGAGTTCAGGGACATGTTCTGCGCCTTAAAGGGCGCCACTCTATAGCCTAACTCAGCGAAGATTTTGCAAAGCGCGGCGACAAGCAAACTCTTGCCGCAATATGAGGATGTGCCTTGAATCATTATTGCCTTACACCTTCTTCGATGCGTGTTGGCGCGAACTACTGTGCTTTTCCTTAGACGACCTTTTGGCATTCCCAAATCCCCTTAGTTGACAGACAGGTTACGGCTATTAAGCAAGCCAATTCACCCCTGAGATTACGAGCAGAGCTTATACAATAGGTTGCTTTTCAACGGATGCATGCTTAACCACTCACGATCTTTTTTATTGCCTCAAGCAATTTCATGTTTTCTGCTCTTGTTCGAACCGAGACCCTTATGTAATGCTCATCCAGCCCTCTAAAGGAACTGCAGTCTCTGATCAATACGCCTAATCGGAGGAGCCTCTCCTTAAGCTCTGCTCCGGTTAGACCTGTTCCTCTGATATCTATAAGGATAAAGTTGGCCTCGGATCGGAAGACCCTAAGACCTTTAATTCGGCTAAGTTCCTCAAACAGAAAGGCCCTCTCCTCCTGGATGAGGTGGCGAGTTTTCTTCGCAAAATCCAAGTCTTTTAGTGCAGCTATGGCGGAGACCTCTGCTAGACAGTTAACGTTCCAAGGCGCCTTGGCCTTGAGTAGGAGGTTGATGATCCCTCGTCCACCCACTCCGTAGCCCAATCTAAGGCCCGCCAGACCGAAGAACTTAGTGAGAGATCTAAGGATGAAAAGATTCGGGAAACGTTGAACAATATCTGTCAAGGAATAGCGGCGAGGTTGCGATGTGAATTCAATGAAATCTTCATCTACAACTACGAGTAAGTTCCGACTTGCAGCATAATCTAGAACCTCGGTCAGCTTATCTTTAAAGGTCAAGTTGCCTGTTGGGTTGTTGGGGTTACATAAGAAGATGAGCTTACTTTTGGCACCCACCGATTCTATAAGCTCGGGGGTATTGACTGTGAAGTCTGGACTCATTTTTAGGAATATAGCTTTCCCTCCAGCCCTTTGGGTCGCCACTTCGTATTCTCCAAAGGTTGGTATCGGGATCAAAACCTCCTCGCTATTACCAAGAAAGACTTCACAGAAGAGGTAGATGAGCTCCGTCGAACCATTTCCTACGATGATGTTCTCTGTCTCTACTCCATGGTATTCCGCCAAAGCCTTTCTGAGCGAAGTATATTTTGGGTCTGGGTAGAAGGGGATTCTCCATAGACCTTCCTTCAGGGCCTCGATTGCCTTTGGTGAAGGGCCAAGAGGATTGACGTTGGAGCTGAAGTCCAAGATATCCTTCTGACTTAATCCAAATCTTGATGCTGCATCCCAAACATCTCCGCCGTGAACACAGGGTTCCAGCCTTTTGATATGCTCCTTGGCTAGATTAATCACCTTTCTCTCGCTATACCTTGGTGAGGAGCTCATAGTTCGCCTCAATCTCCTTAAGTAAGCGATCACTAGTTAGGGTTCCTCTTGATTTCAGCATGGCTGCAATAGCGGCTCCGCCTGCACCTACCCCCTCCTTCACAAAGCCCATCTCATAGGCCCTTAATCCGGGAAAGTTGGAGAACCCAAAGTTTAGGTCGGCGGCGAAGATAGGGATGTCAGCGATTTGTGCAACGATCCCTTTCAGATCTGAAGTCTTATCTGAGATTATCCATCGAGTGGTTCCGATAGCGACATTTGCTAGAATACTAGGGTTAAGGGCTTTAATGATCGCCAATATAGCCCCCATCTGGGTTCCTCCAGCCATCAGCACTGGAATCCTTTGAGCCGCACCCAAAACGAGACCAGCAAACGCAGGCATCACAGGGTCTCCTACACAAGAGATCGCCCTGAGGGGGTCTTGGGCTAAAGAGCCGGGGACGATGCGTGAAGCCTCAAATCCCGCCTCAACCGTCTTCACCTTAAGCAGATGGGGGTTATTCGGCATGCTGCTGCTGACCTTGTCCCTCGCATCGACACCCATTGCCAAGAGAACGCCAAGCGCCGTAGTGGTACCTCCAGGTATACTTTCACCTATAACAAGGTATTCTCCTGCCTTCGCCAGCTCCTCTCCCAGAATCCTCGCTCTCTGTAAGACTTTTTCAGCATCTTTAACAGCCCTTCCCCTTCTGATATCCTCTCCAGGGCTTCCACCGAGGTCAAGGAAGGGTACATGTGGCTCTATCATTAAGCCCCCGCTCACTATGAACGTTGGAATGTCTGCCAGCTTTAGTGCTGACCTTGTGATAAGGGCTGGTGTAGGTATGCCCTCAGGCGTAACAGGAAGGCCTGAAATGCTCCTACATCTACCGAGTAGCAAGAGCTCTACATCCGCTGGTGGAGTGTAGTCTGTAAAGTCAGGGTTCTTTCCAGCCGCTGATATCCCGGGTATCTTTGCTGTTTCTGTAGTGCCTATTACACAGACGAAGAGAGGCTTCCTTCCTTCCAAGCGCTCTAAAAAAGCCCTTCCTGCCAACTCCTTGTAAGCCAGGATCACGCCCCCTCCCAGATACCGTTCCGGCTCCACTATGGGACCTGAGATGGCTGATCAAACTTATAAATCTATGGCTGGATTATCCATCCAGAATAAGGTGGCACATATGAATCCTCCCCGCGTCCTCATCGGAGGACTCCAGAGCGGGGTGGGAAAGACAACCATCTCAATTGGGATAATGAGTGCTCTGATGAGACGGGGCTTTAAGGTTCAGCCGTTCAAGGTTGGACCAGATTATATTGACACGAGTTATCATAGGGCGGCGACAAGGAGGCCTAGTAGAAATCTTGACGGGTGGATGATTCCAACCAAGGGCTTGCTAGAGATCTTTCAACATGGATGCAGAGATACGGATATAGCGGTCATAGAGGGCGTTATGGGCCTTTACGACGGTTTGTCCGGAACCGATGAAAGAGGGAGCACAGCCCAGATAGCCAAGATACTACGATGTCCGGTGATTCTTGTGGTTGACGCTGAAAAGATGGCTAGGACGTGTGCTGCAGTGGTGCTGGGCTGTAAGAGTTTCGATGTGGATCTTCAACTCTCAGGCGTGATTTTAAATAATATTGCAGGAAGAAAGCACGCAGAGTGGTGTACTGAAGCCATAGAGGCTTTCACTGGTATCCCCGTAATCGGTGCCGTGCCTCGTGATGAGAGCATCAAACTACCTGAGAGGCACCTTGGCCTGATTCCAACGACGGAGCGGTCTGAAGAGCTTAACCCCATCTTATCACGGATTACGGCACTCATTGAGAACAATGTTGACCTGGACAAGGTTGTTGAGATCTCTAAATCAGGCGGTGAGTTACCCGGGGCTAACGGCACGATATACCCTGCGAAAGCCAGTACATACAGAGCGACGATTGGTGTTGCGTTTGACGAAGCATTCAACTTTTACTACCAAGATAACCTCGACATCCTCGAAGCATACGGGGCGAGGCTCATCTTCTTTAGCCCGATACGGGCCCGTGGGATACCAGAAGGGGTTGACGGCCTTTATATTGGAGGTGGCTTCCCTGAGGTTCTCCCCGGAGAGCTTGAAGCCAATGGGTATATGCGTAAGAGCTTGAAGAGGGCGGCGGAAGATGGACTACCCATCTATGCTGAGTGCGGCGGCCTCATGTACCTCACCGATTACATCCAAGACTACAACGGAAGAATTTACAAGATGGTCGGACTTCTTCCAAGCGGGACTGTGATGACAAGAAGGTTGACTCTGAATTACACGGAAGCCGAAACGGTGCGTGGCACCCTTCTATGTGACTTTGGGCGGGTATTAAGGGGCCATGAATTTCACTACTCACAAGTGGTCGATGTTCCGGTGGACGCTAAGTTTGCCTATGTGATGAAGAGAGGAGTTGGGATTGACGGAAGACAGGATGGTTGGATAGAATATAACATCCTCGCTTCCTACATGCACGTACATTTTGGATATGATGCGCAACTAGCTCAGAATTTTATCGAAGCCTGTAGAAAATATAGCCGACGTTAAGAAAGGTTAACTGGTTTATTCAGAGACGTCTCTTCAAAAGAAGATTTCTAGGAAGCCCCTGAATACAACAAGGAGAACCTATACGATTCACCTTTTTAGAAGATAATGCCTACACCTGCGACCCACACAGTTTAACAGCATAAGCAATGTTTTGTGTGCCAGAGGAGCCGCTGAGAGGTAATTTTAAGGCACACTACCGAACCCTGCTCAAAATAATCTGGAGAAGTGGGTGAGAAGTATTGGTGCGGGGGGTGGGATTTGAACCCACGAACCCCTAAGGGACGGGAGTTCCGAGCAACCTCCTCAGTCCCGCGCCTCTAGTCAAATTTTGACCTGGCTTCGCCCAGGGCATCGATTGGCGACCCCCGCGAAGACCCTATGTTAGGGAGGCCCTTTTTGAATTTTAGCCGGCAGTTCGGGAGCTATAATAATGAACTCTCGCTGGTTGACTGAAGTGTGAGATATTGGACAAACCACTTTTAAGGGATTATCTCTGTTCTGCGGCGCCGTTGTCGGTGAGCATCACTCCGACAATCTTCAGGGCTTACGATATTCGCGGAGTCTATGGTGAAACCATTACTGAGGCTGTAGCCAGAGTCTTGGGTAGGGCCTTCGCGGAGTACATGGGGCCTTCCAGCAGTATAGTTGTCGGTAGAGATGTACGGTTGAGCAGCCCATCTCTGGAGCAGGCCTTCACTGAAGGGCTTTTAGAAGGGGGCTGTGACGTGATTAAAGTCGGATTACAGCCAACACCTTTTGTTTACTATGGGATAATCGAGTACAATGCGAAGGGTGGTGTAGTGGTTTCAGCCAGCCATAACCCTCCCAATTGGAATGGATTCAAACTCTGTCGCGAGAGGGGGCTTCTTATAGCAGAAGGAATGGGGTTAGAAGAGATCAAAAGGCTAGCCCTCCAAGAAAAGTTCGAGAGGAGGTCTCCGGGCAGAACCGTCGTCAGGAGTGATTTGGCCGAAAAATTCACGGCATTGATACTATCAAAGGTGAAGATTAACGATAAAATTAAGGTAGCTCTGGACCCAGGAAACGGTTCATGTTCTAGCGTCGCCTCAGACATCTTCAGGAGAGCTGGAATAGAGGTAGTGTCGATAAACGACAGGCCCGACGGCTCTTTCCCTAACCGGGCTCCAGAGCCTACTGAGGAGAATGTGAAACCCCTGGCAGAACTTGTTAGACGCGAAAATTGCGACTTTGGACTGGCTTTTGACGGTGATGGCGACAGGGCTTTCTTCTTAGATGAGAATGGAAACCCGCTCTCTAGCGACATAGTCCTGGCGGTGTTCGCCAGAAGCTATCTATCTCAGTTCAAGGGGAAGGTTTTGATAGATGTAGCCTGTTCTATGGCACTTGAGAAGATAGTCGCGGAGATGGGTGGTACTCTTGTAGTGAGCCGGGTCGGACATTCATATATGCTTCATAAGATGATACAGGAATCGTGCTTGATTGGCGGCGAGATTTCCGGTCATATGTACTTCTCCGAAATTCATGGTTTAGACGACGCTATATTTGCAGGCCTGAAGATGGCAGAGCTAATCGCTAAAGAGGGAGAACTGTCATCACTTGTGAAGCAAATTCCACACTATCCGGCGACACCCGTGATAACTTATCCTTGCCCTGACAATAAGAAGTTCCTTGTTGTTAGTCGGCTCAAAAGGGAGTTTGAAGGAGAGGGATATGATGTGCTAGCCATCGACGGCGTAAAGATACGCACCGAGAGGGGTTGGGCCCTGGTAAGGGCTTCTAACACGCTTCCACAGATTAAACTAAGGTTTGAAGCCTTAACGGAGCCAGACCTCCAGGAGTTGCGACAGAAGGTGGAGGGAAAGCTCTATCAAGTGATGAAGGAATGCATAGATTAATCATCCAGATGTATCCAACCTCTCCTCTCAACCTGCTGGCCATCTACACCCAATACCCCTTTGATCCCTTTCTCGAACTTCCCTACAGGAATAAGCTCTTCACCCAGTCGGCTAGCAATCTTCCGGGCCTCGTCCACTAGCTCTGGGGGTACTCCTACGACAAGGTGAAACTCCTCCCCCCCGAATAGCACCAAGTTCTCCACTTTCTCATGTAAGATCTTTGCAAGTTGCACCACCCCCCTGTCATATGGTAGAGAGGTTAGTCTAATCCCTAAGTTGGAAGCTTCACTCAATTGGTAAAGTGATAAAGCCAGACCATCGCTGGAATCGATAGATGCTGTTACGAGTCTTCGTTCAGCAAGGCTTAAGCCGAGCTGGAGGGGAGGCTTGGGTACTAAGACGGACCGCACAGCTCTTTCCACACTTTTACCTTTTAGGTTAAGGCGCTGGAGAAGAATCTTCAGTCCAGCCGCACTATAACCAAATCGGCCGGAGACCATCACGATATCACCGTCCCTCGCACCTCCCCTACCGATCATTCTTCCTCTACCGACCACATTGCAGTCGATAACCAGTTCTTGTCCCTCATTGGTGTCCCCTCCCAGGATTGGAAGGTTGAACTCTTTCTGAGCCCATCTGAAACCCTCTGCGAGCAACATTACATCTTTTCTCGTAAAACTCTTAGGGATTGCGATCGAAATTAAAGCAACCAGAGGCCTTACACCCTTAGCCGCAAAATCGCTCACTGCGCATGCAACTGCTTTACGGCCAACATGCCGCAGGCTCATGCCAGGTGGAACATCTGTGGAATACACAAGCATCTCACTCTTCAAAGCTAAGGAATCCCCATTATGGAAGAAAGGAACAAGATCGTCGTGGGGGAGAACCTTCCCATACAGAGTCTTCTGGATTAACTCTATGATCGCCTCCTCATTAAAGGGCCTTCTCTTCCCCCTCACGGAGTCTCCAAATAGCCCCCCTTCTTTAAGCCCGACGCCCCCGCATGAAGGTTGTTAGAGTTATGGGAAGGTTAAATACGCAGGCGAGAAGTGAGTGGGCTGGGCCCGTAGCGCAGACCCATCCCGGGTAGGTGGGGCGAAGCATGGATAGCGCGCCGGCCTTCTATCATCCTAGATGAAAGCCGGCGGTCGTGGGTTCAAATCCCACCGGGCCCGCCATGAAATCTGATCCTCGCATTCTTCTCCACAGGTTATCTCAGATATGCTACTCGACCCAGCTGGTCCCTCGACATTACACACAGACCTGCGTGCATCTAAATAAATAACCATCAGGCATACGTCTTCTCCATACCATTAATGTACTTGTGTCTAGAGGGGTCTACAGGAATGCCATATGTTCATAGTCCCAAACCTTGGAGGCACAATCTGCAGATCTTCGCCCTCACTAACTCTTCTGAGTCCTACGATGCACACGATTTTGCTTCCGATGTCTTCCTGACATCCCGTACATTTTTGGGATTTATGTGAGAGTGGCTGGACCGTAGACGGTTCCAACACTTGATAAAAATATGTTAGAAGTTAGAAGAAGAAGTTAGAAGAAGTATCTACCAAGGCTTATTCAACGGGAATCGTGTAAGAACCCCTCTCCTTGTCAAGGGCCTTGGGTAGTGTAACCTCTAAAATCCCGTTTTTGTAGGTTGATTTTGCTCCCCTGGGGTCTACCTGGCAAGGCAGGTCCACCTCCTTATAGTATCTGACCTCATCCCTCTCCTTTACTTCAATGGTTAGTGTCCGTTTAGTACTTGAGAGATGTATGTGCTCCTTTTCCGCCCCTGGCAGCTCTGCTATTACCTTCACCTCCTTATCAGTTTCAAAGACGTCAACGAGTGGTTCCCTCACCTCCTTAACACCGAGCTCCCCAGGTCTAGGCTTCACATTGCCAAACTGACGGATAATGGGCTTACCATCAGGGCCAATCGTAATCGAGTAGCCAAAGATCAGAGGCCCGTACTCTCTGACAATCGAACCGTCAGGAGCCCTCCTCTCACGAAACAACTTAGAGGGGAATATCTTCTCAAACTCTTTCATCTCTTCTTCGAACCAGCGATCCATTTCCCTCATCAACTTATCCATCGCTTCGAAGGGTGAGAAGATGCGTCGCCTTTCCCTCCACTTGCGGAAGAATTCATCTTCATCCCAAGCCAATTCTGTTTCCCTTTGGGGTCAACCACGGCTTTAAAAGCTTCACCTCGATCCTCGCTTCCTATAGATAACGCTTCCTATAGATAACATCTACAAATGGCATCACAAACCGGGGCGGCCTTCAAGATTGAGGTGGGGCCGGTGGGATTTGAACTCATGGGCGCGGAGGCGCCTCCCACGACCACCTGCTCCCAAGGCAGGCATCAGGCCTAGCCATTGGTATCCTGAACCAAACTGGACGACGGCCCCACGGACGACGGGCTTCTCCTCGCTTAAACTTTTAACAAGGTATAATCAGGCCTTCATGAATTCTTACGCCCTCCCATAGCTCTCATATCTTGGGAACTAGAAGGACTTCATTAAGCTGATTACACTATCTCCTAAGTGCCCCCCACGAACATATCGGGAAGGGCGACAGGGGAAAGTTGAAGAACATCTAGCTGCAAAAGATCCAAGCCAAGGCTAAGCATTCCACTTGAAGGGTGCAAAAGATCTACTTAACAAGCTCATCAAATATCAACGTGAGTACTGAATCTTTCAAGAGGAGATGAGCTAGAGTGACTTCTCAAGGTTCTCAAGGAACAGAGAGAAGATGCAGAGGCATGTAAAGAACCGTCGAAAAAGATCAAGAAGCTGAACGAGATAAGGGGAAGACAGAGGAACAAGATAAAGGACGCATGGATAAGCGCTTCAGGAGGCAGGTTAAGGAGAACCTTAACCGTATCCTTCGTCTTCGAAACCCTGAAAATGGAATCAGGAAGAAGGATCGCCGAGCTCAGAACAATCCCATAGGCGCTACCAGTCGATGATAGGGTACAAATCTCCTTTAAGAGCATTATGCAGATCCACATACCTGGTGGGAGTGCCCTGTCTGCTGTTTCAGAGCTAAAGCACCCAGCACGGACAGTGCAGACCGTGAGTAAACGCATAAAATGCGACGTGGAGTACGATAGGAACGGGCTCTCCTCATCGGTGATACTCCTACGTGTCCGAGCCTCTGGGACAGACTGTATGCCGTGAATGCGATACCTTTGACATTTCATGATAAGCGAATACCCGCGAACCTCAGCTGCGCCTGACGCTAAAGAGCAGTCTAGACCGATGAAATGCCAACGCTTCGTGAAGGACTGTATGTAAAAAATACTGCCCTAGAAATGGTTAACAAAAGTTGACCTCATCTCAAAAAGTCTTAATAGTGACGCCTTAGGGCGGGGCGCATCTTGGAGCACGCGGCGAAGAGGGTCAAGGCGATTTTCTCTGTAATAGCTAGTTCCAGCAGGCTCGAAATCCTTCATAGACTGAACACAAAGGGCTCTCTATCATATTCTGAATTAAAGGCCCTCGCCGGATTTCGCGCCAAGAAGGAATCCGGGAAGTTCGCCTATCACCTGCGAAGACTCGTAAAACATCAACTCGTCTCCCATGACAGGGCGGAGAAGAAGTACTCCATCACAAACTTGGGAAAGACTGTTTTGATGTTGGCAAAACAGATTGAGGAACAGTCGGTCCTAGGCGGTAGCCGAATCTACGTTCGAACTTCAAAATACATGTTGGAGGAGTTTAAGTTGGACAAAATTGTCCAATCCCTAGTCAAGGAGGGCGGCATGTCCTTAGACATGGCCTATAAGATCGCTGCAGAGGCGGAATCTCGGCTAAGCAGGTCCCAGACCACCTATGTCACCGCGCCCCTAATCAGAGAAATGGTCAATGCTATCTTGCTGGAGATGGGGCTAGAGGAGTACCGCCATAAACTTGCCAGAGTCGGTCTACCCGTTGCTGACGTCAGCAACCTGTTCGACTACATCGCGCGACAAGAAAAAACCGTCTCTGACCTAATGGACCAGGCTGCACAGAGGGTGATGAGTGATTATCTCTTGCATAGCCAACTCTCCCGAACTGTCGCTGATGCCTACATGAGTGGTGAACTGGGTATCGCCAGACTGGGCCATTGGGCTCTGAAGAGCGATACCCTCTTTGTAGACCTCAGCGCCCTTCCCTATGATCAAAGGGTGATCAAGGCTTCATTCCTCGAGAGGCCAACATCTCTAGACGATGTCTGGAGAAACCTCGTCATGACGACGGCGTACGCTGCTAGAGAAGCATCCTTTGAAGTCCAAGTTACGAATCTTATGGAATGCATTAAGCCATTTGATGCAGGCAGGGCAGAGATACAGCATGGCCTCGCCCGGGCGCTTAAAGACATACAGTTCCAACTAGAAATGCAACCCTCAGATGTAATTGCTTCAATAGAAGTGGCGGCCGGGGAAGAGGGGGTCCTCGAGGCCTACGAGGCTTACCTATCGACCGTCCAGAAACCGAGGGTTGGCTTAGTAATCAACTTTGATGGCCCGAAAGAGCCTCTTATAAGACGTGGGGTTGAAATCGTCCAGAATGGAGGCCTAATAACCTTCACGAGATCCCCAGTCAAGACTTCACTCATAGGCGTCAAGCATATTGTCGAGGAGCCATCCGGTCCTGTAGTGGGATTCCTGCATGGACTGTCCATCAACCTGCCACGCTTAGCCCTCGAGGCCGAGGGCGATGAAACATATTTCCGAGCAAAGCTAGCTATGCTGGCTAGATTAGCCGTCGAAGCCGCAGCCCTACGGCAGAAAAGATTACGTGATATAGGTGGAAAGGGACTGCTACCGCTACTATCCATCTCATCGACAAGTAGGGAGTTCCCTACAGCCATTAACACAGTTGGAATGCTGGAAGCCATAAGGTTCCTACGAGGAGCCGGTGAGCTGAAGCCCCAGCATATCGGAGAAGAGATCGAGCGAGTAGTGGAGATCATTGGAAAGGTCTCGAAGGAGGAGATCTCAGATGGTGCCGGAATCTCGATCCTTGCTGATGGAGAGGCCAAGCGGCTCTACGAGTTAGACCTCAATAGATATGGAAGGAAGGTGGAGACCCTCCTGTTTGAAACAGAAGACCACTACTTATCTATGATAAATGTGACTAGGAGGGAGATGGCTAGAGCGGACTCATTGGAGATGCTGAAAAATATAGTCAGCGGCGTAAACAGAGGTGTAACGGTAACCCTAGATATGAGGATGAAGCTGGATTCAGGTAACACCACAGACTTCTTAGAGGAAGCCTTCAACAAGCTTCCACTCTTCACTTCTAGGTTGAAGGTCTACGTCTGCAGGAATTGCGGGCAAAGATACATACTACAACAAAACCGGTGCAATCGTTGCAGACAATCCTTCTTCACCTCTTACAATACTCTTAGGTGGCTCACAGACATAGAAAGCTAAAAAATTTTTAAAGCTTCCTTCTTTACTGCTCTCATCTTATCTCCTTCATACACTATAAGATGTATGCTTAGCAAAAGTTGTTGAGGGGGTCGGGCTTACCAATGCCTCCTACATGAGTTTGGTACACAGGCTTGAAAGGAATCGTGTTGAGACGAGGACATCTTATGTGGCTGCGGGGCCTAAGCGAATAGGTGCTTAAACATAGAGAGGCGATTCTCCTTGACAGACCCAGCAGTGGGCAGTCATACGAAGCGTTGATAATAACCGCCTTGCCAGAGGAATTGCCCTCAAAAGTACTTTAAAGATAAATGGGTCCTATGACCAAACCAACAAAAATATCTATAAAAACGTAAACCGGGTCAGGCTAACTCCACTAATCAAGAACCTAGATGGATTGTCTTTATGAGAGACGGCATAGAAGTGCCAGATTTTCTGGTCACATTCTACAACATATTGGCCCACAAATAAAGCCCATGAATACTTCAGAAAGGAAGGTGCCCTGCAACCGGACTAAGGACGGCTATCCAATACTCGATGGTGAAGGGGAAAGCTATCTGTGCGAGGGGTCTTCTCACAAGCACACCTCTCTCATCTTCTCTCAAGCAAATAGTGCACACACGAGCAGAATGTTAGATATTTGGGGGCAGAATATGGCTACTTCGCCAGCGAAGAGGATGGTAAGTTATTACAATGAGCATATACCCATGGTGAAGCCGTTAATAGACCGGATCTTCAGGTAACTGGCTCTGAGTTCCTACCCAATGAGCAAGTAGAGTAACTCGGACTATGTGGTGGAAAACCAGGTCTGACACTAGAGAGCTAGGAGAGCTTGAAGCATAGAGAACCATCGACCTTGCGTCCTCAAACCCTGTGAGGAAACAAGGGTATGATCTGAAAGGAGACGCGCCAACCTGCTACGAGCCTGGCTTCCTAATGTTGAAGGCAGGCTTCTCCTACTACCATGCCAAGAATCCGGCCCCATCTTTGACTCTCATGGGCGAGCTGAGCTATCAAACATCACAGATTGTCTTTAGGATGGTAGGTCTTCATTCAAGATCATTGCTAGAAGAGCCGCCCTCACGATCTTCCCGTAATGGGCCTGCTTGAAGTATACCGCATGAGGTGAAGAATCAACTTCGGGACTTATTTCATCTACTCGCGGAAGCGGATGCATCAATAACAGTCTCCCCTTAGCTTTCTTGAGGGTGTTAAGCGTTATCCTATAGGAGCCACGCACCTGCTCGTATTCCCGAGGGTCAGGGAATCGCTCCTTTTGTATCCTCGTAACGTAAAGCACATCGAGCGCTTCTATGCAGTCCTCCACACGCTCCAGTTCCTCCACCCGGATTCTTCCATGAAGCTCGTACAGGGCCTCCGGGCGTATCTTGAGCATAGGTGGTGAAATCAGGTATACAACGACTCTGAAGTTGGCCAGACCGTAGAGGAGGGAATAGACCGTTCTTCCATACTTGAGGTCCCCAAGAACCCCGATATTCAACCCGTCTATACCCCCAGCCTCCCTGTAAATTGTGTACAGGTCCAGCATGGCTTGAGTCGGGTGCTCCTCACTGCCGCTACCACCATTAATGACGGGCTTCGTAGAGACAGAGGCAGCGAATCGGGCCGCCCCCTCCAGAGGATGACGCAGCACTATCAGATCGGCGTAACCCTCAACCACCCGTATAGTGTCGGCCAGCTTCTCGCCCTTCACGGCCGAGGAGACCTGCGGATCAGCAAAACCAATGACGGTTCCGCCTGTCCACATCATGGCAGCTTCAAAACTGAGCCTGGTTCTGGTGCTCGGTTCGTAAAAGAGTGAGGCCAGAATTCTGCCCCTACATAACCTGAGCCTATCCTCAGTAGGAAGCTCACATATCAAGTCGGTGGTTTTGAACAGGCCTAATAACTCATCACGGCTGAAATCCTTTACAGAAATTACATCCCTATTATAGAAGGGGTTCGACATGACCCCCGTCCTTTCTAAGGCTTTTAATGGTTTTAAGTTGAACCCCCTGAGTTGTGACGAGTGAAGACCAGCTCATTGTGCGTAGAATCAAGAATGGCACCGTCCTCGACCATCTCCCCTCCGGTACAGCCCTCTTAGCACTTCGGGTTCTGGGGATCTTAGGCACTGACCCGGGGAGCATAATCACCGTGGCCATGAATGTCCCGAGTGTTAAGCTTGGTAGGAAGGATATCGTCAAGATCGAAAATAAGTATCTAACTCCCGATGAGGCCAATAGATTGGCCCTGATCGCCCCGCAAGCCACCATCAACCTGATTCAGGATTACAAAGTAGTTGAGAAGCGACAAGTCGAGCTTCCGCATGTATTTGAAGGCATCTTTAAATGTCCCAACCCCACATGTATAACCAACTCCGGCGAACACGTCCAGACGGTGCTCGAGGTGATCAGGAAGAGGCCCACGCCAATCTTGAGATGCCATCACTGCCAGCGGATAGTCGACGCACGGGAAGTACTAAAGATATGAAACCGTCCGATTATAAGGGTCGATCCGATTCTACTGTGTGATGGTGCTAAGGGAGCTACTTAGGCCTGGCAAGAGAAAGCTGCTGCTGGCCTTCATACTCCTCCCGATAGTCTTAGCAACCATTGTGTTAGTTAGCCTTCAGGTGAGTCAACAGATAGAGAGCTGGTTGGGCCTAGGCTCAAACTTGCTTTTCGAGCTTGCTTTTACACTAGGGGGATTCCTGGTAGCCCTGCTAATTATATCTAAGATCGCTGAGTGGATCGTCAAAGCCGAAGGTAAGGTTGCAAATCGAATGCAAACAAAAGGGGCGAATTCCAGCGGTTATCCACCTGGTGCTGGGATCTTTCCGAGCATCTGGAAGACCACCACGACGGCATATATGGCCAGTGCTTCACCAAGGGCAGCGATAATCAGCGCAGTTGTCCTCAGCTCAGGCCTTTCCGCGCTGGCGGCCAGTCCCGCAGAACCAGCCCTGGCTATCGCAAAGCCAGCTGCCATAGAGCCGAAGGCGAAGGCAATGGCGACGGCCAGCATACTCAGAGCCACATCGGAAGGGGTGGCTTCAGCGGCCTGCGCATGACCCACGGGAAAACTCGGAACGAAAATCAGGACTGCGAGCAGCCTGAGAAGCAACTTGTTGGACATGCTTGGGTTCCCCCGCCCACCTGTGCTATACTTAAAAAAAGTTGTTACTGGTCAAGGGTAGAACCATACCGGATGAGGGCGAGGACCCTAAATTCTCGATAACCTCTCCACATACCTGCGCTTGATGTCCTCAAGCCTCTTCCTGAGTTGACCGAGGATCCTTTCATATTCCTCCTTGACCTTTGCCTCGGCCTCCCCAAAGCTCTGATCCACTAATTTTTCCTCGTCGCTCAAATCTCCCCCCTCCTCCTCAGCAGGACCGCTTTGATCCTCTTCAACCTTACGAACTCTTCGCGTTGGCTCTCCTCAAGGGCGGAGGAGATCTGTCGGATGTTGCTCTCGTATGTGGGTATGATCACATTCTCAAGGGCGTTTATCAGCCTCTGGGTCTTCTCCAGCTCGCTCGCAAGACGAAAGATCGTGTTCTCCAGCTCGGCCGCCTTCGCCACCATGACTAGCGCGTTTCTCATCTTCATCCGGGCCTGGTCAAGGTCGACAGAGGTATCAGCAAACCCATAGGTTGGTCCGGACTCTGCAACTACCAACCTCAAAGTGGGTACATCCACATCCACAACCCTCTTGACACTCACTTCCGCCTCAACCGATGGCGGGGTGGTTTCAGCAATGGCCTCCACCCTAGAAGTCCCAAGCTTCATATATGCCGAAATGAGGCTGTCGTAAGCCTCTGTTACAGGAATCTGTATTGCAGCCGCCGCCCTACTGGCCTCCTCCATGGCCTCATCAAGTCTCTTCAAGAGCACATCCCGCTTATCCTCGAGAATGCTATGGACCAGACGGGCCACCTTAAGACTTCGTCTCAGCCGGATAAGCTCGATCTTCGTCGGCAGGATTCGACGGCCTATACTAACTGACACCGGCTCCCTGCCTCCTCTCCGCCCTAAAGTACTTACGTATGTATTCGGGTTTAATCCTGGTCAGCTCCTCTTCGGGCAGTATAGAGAGAACATCCCACGCCCGTGCCAGTGTCTCCTCCAGGGTCCTGTTCTCATCGGGTCCTTGTTTTAGAAAGTGGTTTTCGAATAGGTCTCCGAATTCTAAGTATTTGAGGTCGGTAGGAGTCAAGCCCGACTTACCCACAATCCTAGCCAGGGCCCTCACCTCATTGGCCCTAGAATATGCAGCGTAGAGCTGGTCCGAAACATCTCCATGGTCTTCTCGGGTTCTTTTATCCTTTATTATCCCTGGGCCCATCAACCTACTAAGGCTATCCAGAACCCACACGGGTGGATAGATCCCTCTACCCCACAGTTCTCTGTTCAGGAAGATCTGACCCTCAGTGATATAGCCAGTCAAGTCTGGGATCGGATGTGTAACATCATCGGCAGGCATTGTCAGAACGGGGAGTTGTGTTATGCTCCCCTTCTTCCCCTTGACCCTGCCAGCCCTTTCATAATTCGTTGCCAAGTCAGTATATAGGTACCCTGGATAACCTTTCCGGCCTGGCACCTCCTCCCTAGCGGCACTGATCTCTCGGAGGGCCTCCGCATAGTTTGTCATATCAGTCATAATGACAAGGACATGCATGTCTAAGTCGAAGGCCAAATACTCCGCCGCGGTAAGGGCGATTCTCGGTGTTGCAATCCTCTCAATAGCAGGGTCGTCGGCCAAGTTCAGGAATAAGATGCTCCTCCGCATAGCTCCACTCTCCTCCAGACTTCTCCTGAAGAAAGCAGCTTCAGAGTTCTGGACCCCAATGGCTGCGAAAACTACAGCGAAGTCCTCCCCTGTCTTCACAGTTGCTTGTCTGGCGATCTGCGCCGCAAGCAAGTTGTGAGGCAGGCCGGAGCCAGAGAAAATAGGGAGCTTCTGCCCTCTGACCAAGGAGAGCATCCCATCAATGACTGATATGCCGGTCTGTATGAAATCACGGGGATAGTCCCTCTGCTCCGGGTTTATCGGTAAGCCGTTTACGTCCCGCCTCTCCTTCCCGACAGGCTCCGGCAACCCATCGATAGGTCTGCCAAGACCGTCGAAGACTCTCCCTAGAAGTTCGTCCGAAACTGGAAGCTCCAACGTCCTGCCCAGAAACCTCGCCTTGACACCAGTCGTCGTGAGTCCCGAAGTGCCCTCGAAGACCTGGACAACAGCGAGGCCCTTCGTTGTCTCCAGTACACGGCCGAGCCTCTTCTCCCCTTCCGATGTCTCGATCTCGACTAGCTCTTCGTAGGCGGCTCGCTCTACCCCTTTAACTATTAGGAGGGGGCCCCTAATTTCAGTTATGTTGGTGTATTCTAGCCCACCCTCGTGACCCCTCCCCGTCATCCTAGCCAACGGACTTCACCTCAACGGTCCCAGTCAGCTTTGCAAATGCGTCTTGAATCTCCTTCTCCAACCTATCAATCCTCTCAAGCTCTGTTTCTGGAACTTCATACTTGCAGCGGAGCATCTTAGCAATGACCGGGAGAGCCCTGATCTCGCTGAGGGGAACACCGATCTTCAGTGCGTTGTTGGCGAGGACATAGAATGTGGTGAAGAGCCTGAGCATCTTCACTTGCTTCTTTGGGCTGCAGTATGTATCTATTCTATCGTAAGCATTTTGCTGCAGGAACCCCTCCTTAATCATTCTAGCGACATCGAGAATGAGCTTTTCCTCATCGGGCAGTGCCTCAGGCCCGAGGAGCCTAACGATCTCCTTTAGAACGTCTTCTCGCTGGAGGATATTATAGATTTCAGACCTGAGTCGAGCCCAATCTGGATCCACGTTCTTTGCCCACCATTTACTGACCTCTGATAGGTATCCACTGTAACTCTGCATCCAGTTGATCGCTGGATAGTGGCGGGAGTAGGCAAGCCTTCCATCGAGGGCCCAGAAAGTCTTGATGAATCTTAGTGTGTGGGTGGTCACCGGGTCGGTGAAATCTCCACCCGGAGGTGAGACAGCGCCGATGAGTGTAACCGACCCTATGCTGCCATGGCTTCCAATCGTCTTGACCCGCCCTGCCCTCTCATAGAATTCTGCTAATCTGGAGGCCAGGTAGGGAGGGTATCCCTCCTCGGCAGGCATCTCCTCCAGTCTCCCTCCTATCTCCCTCAGGGCCTCAGCCCACCTGCTGGTGGAGTCCGCAACCAGCACAACATCGTATCCCTGGTCTCTATAGTACTCCGCGATGGTAACACCGGTGTAGATGCTCGCCTCCCGAGCCGCAACAGGCATGTTACTCGTATTGGCAATCAAGACCGTTCTCTCCATCAGGGGCCTCCCTGAGGCCGGGTCCTTGAGGTGCGGAAATTCGACGAGAACCTCCGTCATCTCATTCCCCCTCTCACCACATCCGATGTATATCACAACCTTTGCGTCAGCCCAAGAGGCGACTTGATGGAGGGTGACGGTCTTGCCTGCTCCGAAGGGTCCCGGGATAGCTCCAGTACCCCCCTTAGCTATGGGAAAGAGTGTGTCCAGCACCCGCTGCCCAGTTATGAGGGGGAGCTCGGGGTCAAGCCTCTCAGCATAAGGCCTCGGCTTCCTAACAGGCCACCGCTGCGCCAGCTTTAAGGGAAGCTTTCTCCCATCAGCTTCAAGTGTGCCAATCTCTTCTTCAACCGTGAACTCGCCCTCAGGGCTAATCTCCTTAAGGACACCAGGAGGGTAGTTTGGCGGCACCAAGATCTTATGTTCAACAAGGGGCGTTTCTTGTACAATGCCCAGGATGTCGCCAGGCCCTAACTTCTCGCCCTCCCTCGCTTTAGCTACAAACCTCCACTTCCTTTCTGGGTCAAGAGGCGGGATCTGGACCCCCCTCTTAATATAGAAGCCTGAAATTCGCGAGATGACGTTCAGCGGTCTCTGAATACCATCGTAGATCGTACCGAGAAGGCCGGGTCCCAGGGCAACGGATAAGGGCTGGCCCGTTCTATATATGGGCTCCCCGGGTGCTAGGCCCGTCGTGGCCTCATAGACCTGTATGTATACCACCTCCCCAGATATGCGGACGACCTCTCCGATGAGGCGGTCTTCGCCTACTTGAACCACCTCATACATTTTGGCGCCGGTAAGGCCCTCCCCCTTGACCATGGGGCCGCTGACCCCCAATATCTTACCTGTGCCCAACAAGGTTACCCGGGCCTCCTATGGAGGGTTCTTAAAATGTAGAGTGTCGCCTCCCACATCCCGATATGCCCTCTATGAAGAAGCTCCTTGGGGCACCCTTATTCTCCTACTAGGGCATACAGTCTTCTCCGCAACTCCGGTTTTATGCGCTCTAGCCTGGCTTCGAAGGTGTTATCGTAAGTTATAGAGCCGTCCTCCAGCAGGACCTTAACCCCTCCCACTGTCTCCACCGTTTCATTTGAGACCTTCACAGAGTAGCTCCGTCCCGCGAGGTCCTCTGCCACCTCTCCCAGCAACTGGGCATCCTCCTTGCTTCCCACCAGAATTGCCGACCTAGTATTTAGAGCCGTCAGCCCTTCAAGAACCAGGTTAACTAGTATGGCCTTGTATTGTCCCTTATTTCTTAGTTCACTGAGCCTGTTTAAGCTCTCATCAAATACCTGATTGACGAATTCGTCTAATAGCTGAACTCGAGCCCACTTAGCCTTCATCTCTGCTGCGCTTATTCGCCGAAGCCTCTCGGCCTCAGCCCTTCTCCTTCCCTCGCCCACCTTCTTCCTCACCTCTTGTAGCACCTCTCCACGCACCTTCTTAAGCAGGGCTAGACTCTCATCAAGAGCCTGCCTAATCCCCTCCGAAACTTCTTTGAACACTTCATCTACAATCGCGTTGAGGACCCTCTCGACAGCTTGGTTTGTGCCCACCAGCTATACATATATTAACCGGGTTAAATATGTTAGACACCCAGGATCTGCTTAACTAGCTCTCGGTATTCGACCTTTTCAAACCCCCCGCCAGGTTCGGGCAGCTCATATATGAGCGGGATCGGGTGCTTCTTCCGAATTTCACCGAGCTGAACACGGATCTCCTTGGAAAGCCTACTGCTGAGCAGAATGAGGCCGATGTCCTTCCTCGCCAATATCGCCCTTATTACCTCCAGGGCTTCGTCTTTGTTCTCCACAGATGTTCCGTCTACCCCGGCTATTTTCATGCCAGCAACGAATGCCCTCCCACCTATCGCAAAAACCTTCAAGGGCCGACGGCGCAGATAACAAGGCGGATTAGATATGCTTTGACTCTCTCTAAGCAAAATACTCTTTAAGGTATACCTGTCAGCCCCAACTACAATTTGCCCCTTGAGCACGTCGCCAGGGTAAGATTGATCTCGCCCCGGTCCGAGCTCCTGGAACTCACAAGACAGCTTGCAGCCCTTAAATATTTTCATCCGAAAGAAGAAATAACCCAAGAGCCCGATCGTCAGCTAGAGGTAGTCCTATCCAAACTTAGGCGAGTCTACGTGGAGATGCAGGAAGCGGCATCCGACCTAGGCCTTCAAGACGAAATTCCCATTACTGAGCAGTTGCTCAAGGGGTATAACGTACAAAAGACAATAATCTCTGTTAAGGACTGGGAAGAGCTGGCTGAATATATCACCGGTCGAGCTGAACCTCTCCTCTCCTCCTTTAATGCGTTGCGTAACGAGCTTACGAGCCTTGAGAAGGAGATCAAGGAGAAGACCTCGGTCCTTGAATCCTTGAGGGGACTCGAAGGTCTGAATTACAACCTTGAAACACTGGAGAAGATGAGGTGGGTCAAGCTCTTTCTATTCATAACATCGAACAGAAATATTCCCGAACTGAAACATGCCCTTTCAGACCTCCTGGTAAGCCATGTACAAACAAGCCCCGAAAATTCTCTGGTCCTAGTTGTGGGTTCGCCAAAAGATGGTGAGAGAATAAGCCGCGTCATGAGGCTCTTCGATGCAAGACCAATTACTGTACCAAGGGGGGCACCTGCAAACCCCCTCGAAGCCTTCAGAGAGGTTTCGACCAGCCTAATCGAGCTATACGAAGCACGACGACGTATCAAGAATGAGCTTGATGAGTTTGCGAGAGAAAAGGGCCAGGAGATACTTACAATAAAGGAAGCCGCCAGGCTGGCCCTCTCAAACCTAGAGAGGTTGAGGAAGCCCACAGGGTTTAAGAGGATCGTCGTTGTAGAAGGATTTGTCCCTTACTCTAATCTGCCGGAATTCGAGAAGAGAATGTCAAAGTGGATAATCCATGTAGAACGGGATGCTAAACAGGTCCGTGCTTCAGAGCATGGAAGGCGAGAGGAACCGGTGCAACCCACCCTACTGCACAACAAGAGGTACTTTAGAGCGTTCGAGAAGATCACCCTGACGCAGGGACCACCGACACCAGGGGAGCTAGACCCAACCCCTTTGATAGGAGTTATATTTCCAGTGTTTTATGGACTAATGTTTGGCGATGCAGGCCATGGATTAGTGCTAACCTTTTTCGGCCTTTTCATGTTGAAAAGGATAGCTCCTGATCTGAAGCCGTGGGCTATCATGATTACCGCTTTCGGAATCTCGGCGACGATCTCCGGGTTAATGGTCGGAGAGTACTTTGGGTTACATGGAGAGGAGGTCCCTCTCTTAGGAGAAGCACTCAAGCCTATTCATCAGTTTGGGGGGCGTATAGGCCTAACCGTCGAAACCGAGGGGATCCCAAGACTACTGGGACTCGCGATAGGAGTAGGGGCCCTTCATCTATCGCTAGGCTTCGCCCTCGACATTGTGAAGAAGATAAGACTAGGGAATACCTATGAGGCCCTTTCGATATCATTACCCACCTTTTTATGGTATGTCTTAGGTGCGATTCCCTTTGGAATCGGCCTTTTACGAGTAAATATTGATTTGGCAGCAGTGAGTTCCAGCGAACTTCCGCATCCTCTCTTCCCCTTTATGACGGTGGCAGCAGTTACTAACTATATAGTTCTGCCCACTACCGTGGCATGCAGCCTACTCATTGTTCTCAGCCATCCAGTCGGTGTTTTGTTACGTAAGCATGCCGTATCTCTGGGTGAAGCTGTCATCTTGGGACCCATCGAATGGCTTCTGAGGATGATAGAGTTTCTGGCCAACTCGATCAGTTATGTCCGAATCGGGATTCTCTTAATCATTCACGCCACACTCGTATCAGTCATTCGTAACTTCACCTATGAAAATATGACGCTTCTCCCAGCCGCCATCATTTTCAATTTATTGGTTATGGCATTGGAGGGGATGATTGTTTTTATCCAAGCTCTCCGACTCCACCTCTACGAATGGTTCACTAAATTTTATGAGGGTGCGGGCAAAATGTTCGAAGGATTATCGTTGGACGGCAAGAGAGTAAGGATACAGCTAATCGAATAAATGACCGCATAGATTATAATGAGGCCCGCCTACGCTCCGCCGTTGCCCCACAGCGAGATGACGAACATCACAGAGACTATACAGATCCTCCAGGAACTGGAGGAGGAGTTAGAAGGGATCAGCAAGGAGATGACCACCATGAGAAGACGCCTGTTGACCCTTGCTGAGGAGCAGGCTGCAGCGGTCAGCGCCATGCTGCTCGAAAAGGCCGATGCCCTTGCTGAGGAGATGGTGAAAAAGGCCGTAGCAGACGCATCCGTAAAAGAGAAGGAGATACTTAGTCAGGCAGAAAAGGGCCTCAGCCAACTCAGGAAGAAGATAGAGAGCGCTAAGGACAAAGCTGTATTAGTGGTGATGGATGCCCTGACATCTTCCTAGGTGGACCACCCCCTTGAGTTGGACAAGAAGCCTGAAGAACCAACTTTATGCTGTTGTCAGGGCCTATGGAGCCAAAGGAACTCTACTACCCTATGCCACACTCGTTAGCCTCGCTGAGGCGAGTGATATGGATGATCTAGTCAACAGATTGAAAACCACCATTTATAGGACAGTCCTTAACGATGTAAAGCCACCTTATAAGGCATCCACTCTAGAATTCGCTTTCAGGAAACATCTAATTCGTTTGCACCACCTCTTTCTAACCACGGCTGAATCGGACAAGATTTTGTGGGAGTACTTCAACAAGTATCTCGCATTTAATATTAAGTTGATCCTCAAGAGCATCGTATTAGAGCAGAGCTTCGAGCAGGCTAGAGAGCTACTAGACCTAGAGGCTGAAACACTTGTGGGAAGAAGGGACCTCGTGGCCAGGTTGCTGTCCGCAAAATCCTTGCCAGAGGCTGCGCAACTGCTTAAGGGTGAGCTCTTCGGCCCCGAGGTCCAGCTAGTGAGTGAAATCTATCCCGAGCAACAGGATCTGCAGGTCATAGACCTCGTGATAGACAGGCAGGTTTATAGGAGACTCGCAAACCTTCACGCCAAATCGTTCAAGAGCAAGAGGGACCTCTTAACTGGACACGCCCGATCCCTGCATAAAATGGTGTCCATGGATGTAGATTCATACAACGTGCTAGCCATTCTGAGAGGAAAGCAGCTTGGCTTATCTCTCCAAAGGTTGCAGCAGCTCGTGGTGGAACCCATGTTTAATCTCGTAAGGGATGATATTGAAAAGATGATTCGGGCCTCCTCGATAGACGAGGCCTTGGAAGTCCTTCGCCACACACAATATGGACGCATGATTTCCCTGGAAGGGGGAGACCCTGTAAAGAACTTGGAAGAAACGTTTGCCAGTCAGGTGCTCGAGCAAGCCCGCAGGACCTTTGTCTGGAATGAAATGAGCCCAGCCGTGATGCTTGCAACAATCAAACTGAAGGAGGATGAGGTTCGTCGGCTATCAGCTATAGCATTCGGCGTAGAGCAGAAGTTGGGCAGCAGAATAATAATCGACAAAGCGTTAAGAGGACTCCCGACAGGTCAGAGATAAAGCCGGTCGTGCCTTGTCAGCCTTCTCAGCCCTTCAGGTTTAGAATGGCCTTAGCCAAGTCGCCCCCACTCGCCCTAAGAGCCTCCCTAGCCACCTCTTTGGGGACACCAGCCTGTTGGGCTACCAGTTCGACATCCTCTTCGGTGAAGAGTTCCTTGACCGTAGGCGTCTGGCCCCTCTCTGTGATAACCCCCCCGATAACTTGGTAAACGGTCATGCCCTGGCCCACCACCTGGGCAACCGTCGGGCCGCTGATCAAAATCTCTTTGTTTTGTAGCCTAATGACCACTTCCTTCACCCCTTCCAAGGGCTGAATATTAAGGCCCAACCTTTCGAGGGCCCTCCTGACATCTCTACCACCCAACTTCAACCCTTAACACCCTTACGGACTAAAACTGCCACACCTGATTTAAAATCTTCCATAATACCACTACCCAGGACGGCCCGTCCCACCGCCAGCACGTTTCCATCCTCATCTACTACAACGACCTCACTGCCAGGCCTCACCCTCTTACCACACCTCTTAACATGTCCCGCAAACAAGTTACGCCCCTGCGCTATAAACTCGGAATACTCGTTCTTAACAACAACACAGTTCTGCTCGAAGTCCGGATGTTTCATGAGAAGCCTGGCTCCCTCCAGTGTGATAGCGATGGTCCCATCCTTTCTGAAGACCAACAGAAGCCGTCCTTTATGGAGCACGTATCTCAAACGGCCCGTCCTCGCCGAGTATCTAAACTCTAACTCGCTAAGGGGAAGAACCTTGCTAATCCCTCTCCCAAATATATAATCCACGGATTTTGCAACCACGAGTTCCGGAGGAATGAAGGGCCCGTTGCGTATACCCAAGCAACGGCACCTCCAAAAGGAAGGCTTTAAATTAGGTGTCTGCGTTGTATCCCAATACCATTCTTTTTAAGCTGCTCATCCATCGCCAGACCGCTTGGCCACCTGCGAAGTCTGCGGCTATCCCCTGCATGGACAGGGCCAGCTGGTGGAGATAGAGGGGGCGATCGTAACGGTATGCAAGAACTGTTCCAGACTCGGGAAAACCATCATGGCATCTCGGGAAAGCACGACCAGGCACAAGAGAGCGATCACTCCCCTACCAAAACCCCCTCTAGCCAAACCGCAAACCGCTCAAATGGTAGGCTTCGAAATAACCCCCGATTTTGCTCGGTTGGTCAAGGAGGCCAGAGAAAGAATGAATCTAACACAAAAGGAACTTGGGCAAAAGGTAGGGGAGAGAACCTCCACGATAAGTCTGCTTGAGAGAGGCAAGCTAAAACCTAGTATCCCTATGGCGAGAAAACTCGAGCGTACGCTGAAGATCGTGCTGCTGGTTCCCACTGAAGAGGGACCCGAATGAGTGTTGCCCGTAGGGTAGTCCTAGTCACCTATCCAAACCTTTTTACAATCCAAGAAGCCACAGAGCTGGCAGAGGCCGCTAACTATCGGGTTGAGGCACTGGTAACCCAGAAGTTCCTCCGATACCCAAAATATGGCTTGGGACCTGGAAAGGCCGATGAAGTAGCACAGCTCGTTCGTGAACTGAACCTTGAGGCCGTCATCGTCGACGAGGCCCTGAAAGCCTCTCAGACCTACAACCTGGCTAGGCTGTGCCAAGTTGAGGTAATCGACCGGGAAAAGCTAATTCTAGACATCTTTAACAGACGCGCCACCACCGCTGAAGCAAAACTCCAGGTTCGGCTCGCAGAGCTTAGATATGAATTACCCAAAGCCCGAGAAAAGGTAAGACTCGCCAAGATGGGTGAACAACCCGGCTTTAGGGGGCTCGGCAGATACGATGCGGATGTTTATTATACCATGATTAGGCGGCAGTTCGCTGAAATCAAGAGAAAGCTAGAACAGGTGAGCAGTAGACGAGCCCTACACAGGAAAAGCAGGGAGAGATCCCAGCTACCGATAATATCTCTAGCTGGCTACACGGGTGCGGGGAAGACAACCCTCTTCAATAGGTTGACTGGCGAGGAGCTACCTGTCGGTAGGGGCAGTTTTACAACATTGGCCACATCAACTAGGGCAATCAAGATCGATGGATTCAAGGCCCTACTAACTGACACGGTCGGATTCATCAGCCGACTCCCGACCTACATGATCGAGGCCTTCAAGGCCACTCTCGAGGAACTGGCCTTCGCTCACATGGTGTTACTCATCGTCGACGCTTCAGACCCCCTCCATCAAATGGCCAAGAAGTACAAAAGCTGCATTCAAATCCTAAGCGAGCTAGCCATCCCCCTACAGAAGGTCGTGATAGTGCTGAACAAAGCAGACCTCCTCCCTCCAGAAACTATTCAGAAGCAGGCAAAGGCTGTGTTGACGGATGCCTTACCCCAGATTATCATCTCAGCCAAAACCGGCTATGGCATTGAGCGGCTACAGGCAGCCATTTACGAACATGTCTTCAAGGTTGAGGAGGAGGTGTTCACTCTCGAAAAAGCCGCAATACCTCTCATCTCCGAGGAACTTGAGTGGGCCAAATCATTCGCTGAAGTAAGGGTCGTACCAGGCGATGGAACACTTAGCACATCTGTTAGAGGGCCAAAATGGGTAGTCGGGCGCCTGAGGGGGATACTGGGGGATGCAGCAAGAGTTCTCACTGGAACGGCATGAAGTATTCGTGCTAAGACTTGGACACCGCTATACAAGAGACACGCGCATCTCTACCCATGTAGGACTAGTCGCAAGAGCTTTTGGGGCCGCGGGAGTATACTACTGCAAGGTGGAGAAGGAAGTGCTCGATGGCCTAAAGAAGGTCGTCGACCGCTGGGGAGGCCCATTTCATGTTGAGGAGATAACTAGCTGGAAGAAGATTATCCAAGAGTGGAAAGACTCGGGTGGGATTGTCGTCCACCTAACCATGTATGGGGAACCTGTCGATACGGTTCTTGACAGGATCAGGACAAGTAAGCGGATTTTAGTAGTCGTGGGGGCGGAAAAGGTACCCTCAGAACTATACCGATTGGCTGATTATAACGTAGCCATAGGAAGCCAGCCTCACTCTGAGGTAGCAGCTCTAGCTGTATTCTTAGACAGATTTTTTGAGGGGAGAGAGCTGAGGAGGGAATTTCAAAACGCTAAGATCAAAGTTGTCCCTTCATCCAGAGGTAAGCGTTTGGTGACCTTAAAATAAACATCTATTCCAGGACCGCTGATTTAGCTTACACTTATTATAAGAACCCGAGCTGGAAGTTTAATTGGCCTGAAAGCTGCACAAGACTCCCGGAAAGGGGCTTGCCATCATAGGGTCTCAATTGGAGGACATGATGGAGAGGGAGGCCGAGAGGACCGGTTAAGTTGTGCAGAAAATGATTCAGTGATCGCGTGATAGATCTGTGGTGGAGCAGAGGAGGCTAGGTGTTATCATGGTGCTCCAAGCTACGAACATCGTCGCCACCCCATGGACGTAACTCAGGCTTACAAGGATTATCGAGCCTATGTGATAGCTCATATAGGTAAACTGGGCGTGGTCGTCCTGCCTGTCTTATTGGCCAAAAAACTTCAGCCCTGGTGTCTCTTGTTCTGTTGCACCGTTAGGTTAGCAGGTTTACCGCGCCTTTATCTCTCCAGCCCTATAGATCTTGTCGGTATCGTGTATCGCCTGTTCCAAGATCTGAAGGCCCTCATCTAAGATATCTTCTTGAATATTCATCGGCGGGATGACTCTAATGACGTTAGTGCCTGCTGTCACTACAATGAGGCCTCTCTTAAAACACTCTGTTATAATATGTTGGGCAAGCCTTGGTGCCCTCTCTTTAGTTTTCTTATCGGCTACTACATCTATCCCTATGAAAAATCCAAGGCCCCGAACTTCTCCCACGATCGCTGTAGTTGATTCCAGCGTCTTCAAACGTTTTAGGACCCTCTTGCCCATTCGGTCCGCTCTTTGAACAAGTCTCTCCTCTTCAATTACGGAGATGGTCGCCAGGGCAGCTTCGGCAGACACGGGGTTCCCCCCAAAAGTGCTACCTAGTTGGCCGGCTTCGAGTCCCTCCGTCACCCTTCTGTTAGCAATTACGGCGGAGATGGGAAAACCATTGGCGAGGGCCTTTGCAACACAGAGTAAGTCCGGATCTACTCCGAAGTGTTCAACGGCGAACCAGCGACCGGTCCTACCCATCCCAGTCTGGACCTCATCGGCGACAAACAGAACTCCGTAATCCCTGAGGAATTCCATGCGTCTAAAGAAGTCCGGAGGAGGGATCACGTAACCCCCCTCGCCTAGACACGGTTCAAAGAAGTACGCAGCTATATCATCATATGGAACCAGATGTTGAATAATACTTTCCTTTATGAAGTCTACACAGGCATATCCACACTCAGGATATGTTAGATTCCATGGGCATCGGTAACAGTGTGGGAAGGGTATGTGGAAGGTATCGACTGCCATTGTGAACCGCTTGCGATGGACCGCCTTACTGGCTGTAAGGCTCAGCGCTCCAAGGGTTCTACCATGAAAGGCGCCATAGTGAGCCAGCATCTTTACCCGCCTAGTGTGATTCATGGCGATCTTCATAGCGTTCTCCACAGCTTCTGCTCCACTGTTGCCGAAGAAGACCTGTTTCTCAAATTTGCCTGGAGTTAGGGCTGCCAGCCGGCCGGCCAACTCAACTAGTTGAGGATAGTACCAGTCTGTATATGAATAGTGGATTAGTTTCTCAATCTGTTTCTTGGCAGCTTCAACAACCCGGGGGTGGCAAGACCCAATATTTAGGACCGCCAGCCCAGAGGCGAAATCGATGTATTGGTTACCATCAACATCCCTCACGAGGGAGCCTGATGCCTGCTCCACGACAAGCGGGTAGAAACGGGAGATCCTCACTAGTAGCTCATTGGTACTGGCCTCAATCTTCTTCGCATTAGGGCCAGGAGGTTCCGTGAGTATCTTCGCATACTTCTTTTGCTCGGCCATGGCCATGCCAAGCCCCCTAGCCCCTTAAACCTTAGGTTAGCAGAGGGAGCTGCCCCCTTGTAGGGGACGCTGGTTTGGAGTATTGCAAAGGATAAAAATGGTTGGATGTCCGGCGAAATTTACGGGCGCTTCGATCATGAGTGGTGAGCAAGAGCAGAAAGCCCAAGCTACATCTCCACCAGCGGAGGAAATTATTCGAAGGCTTCAGGCAGACATTCAGAGGCTTGAAAAGGAACTTGCAGAAAAGACTAAGCTAGCCGAGGAGCGAATGAACCAGCTCAAATATCTGCAGGCAGACTTCGAGAATTATAGGAAATATTACGAGAAAGAGAAGCAGGAGATCATTGAGAGGGCCAATGAGGACTTGATCAAAGAGTTATTGGTGGTAATCGACGATTTTGAGCGAGCGTTACAGTCCGTCGAGGGGGAGAAGGATAAACAGGGCTTGGCTTACATCTATCGCAACTTCCTCAAGATCCTTGAGAAACATGGACTAAAGCAGATCGAAGCCCTTAACAGGAAGTTCGACCCCAGCCTACACGAAGCCGTACTGAAAGAGGTCTCGGAGAAAGATGATGGAACCATAATCGAGGAAATACAGAAGGGTTTTACCTTCAAAGGAAAGGTATTGAGGCCCAGTAAGGTCAAGGTCAGCTCTAAGGCCTAGAATGGTTCCTAGTAGTCTGTGGGGGCTTTCATCGAGCTACTCTCCTAATACCTTGGACGTCTAGTGAGATCATCACCACTCTCTCCAGAGATTATAAGGCAATTAGTTCCGCGAAGAGTGAACCCCCCTCATAGATCCCTCTCTCTACCCCCATGGTTTGCACACTACAAGCCATTACATGTAGGTTCCAGGCATCCCTACCAGCGAAACCTTGAAGGGTTTCTCGGTAAAACCCATATGGGGTCCTCGGCCATACCGATCCCGAAACCCATATCAAATCGCTATAATCCGATGGCTGGGGCAAATATAGAAACGAGGTGACGGAGATGGCCAGGGAGAAGATAATCGGGATTGACCTAGGGACTTCAAACAGTCAAGCAGCCGTTATGCTGGGCGGCAAGCCCACTATCATCCCCTCCGCCGAAGGCCCCACCTGGGCCGGCAAGATGTTCCCTTCGGTAGTAGCCTTCACTAAAGATGGGCAAGTCCTTGTGGGAGAGCCTGCAAGAAGGCAGGCTGTCACTAACCCTGAAGGAACCATCTTTAATGTGAAGAGAAAGATGGGCACAGACCACAGATACGTTATTTTTGGGAAGGAATACACTCCACAGCAAATTTCCGCCTTCATTCTTCAAAAAATAAAAAGAGATGCTGAGGCATTTCTTGGTGAGAAGATCAGCAAGGCTGTCATCACCGTTCCCGCGTACTTTAACGATAATCAGAGAGCCGCAACCCGAGACGCTGGGAGAATAGCGGGGCTTGAAGTGGTAAGGTTGGTGAATGAACCCACTGCGGCTGCCATGGCTTATGGTCTGGACAAAGAGGGGGAGCAGAAAATATTGGTGTTTGACCTCGGGGCGGGTACCCTTGACGTTACAATCATGGAGTTCGGTGGGGGTACTTTCAACGTTCTTGCCACAGCCGGGGACACCCAACTCGGGGGAACCGACATGGACAACCTCATCGTTGACTGGATCGTGGAAGAATTCAGAAAACAAGAAGGTGTTGACCTGAGGAAAGATAGGATGGCGATGCAGAGAGTGAGGGAAGCCGCTGAGAAGGCCAAGATTGAACTCTCAACCGTGCTTGAGACAGAAATCAATCTACCTTACATAACCGCAGACCAAAGTGGCCCGAAACACTTGTCCCTCAGGTTGACAAGGGCTAAGCTAGAACAACTTGTGGAACCAGTCGTTCGACGATGTGCAGCCCCCATAGAGCAGGCCCTCGCAGACGCCAAGCTGAAGCCCGAGGACATCGATAGGGTGATTTTGGTAGGCGGACCTACGAGAATGCCCATCATTCAGAGATTCATCGAGGAGAGGCTTGGAAAGAAGATCGTGCGGGGAGTCGACCCCATGGAGTGTGTCGCAATGGGCGCAGCCATCCAAGGCGCGATCCTAGCAGGGGAGATCAAAGACATAGTCCTCTTAGATGTGACACCACTTACACTAGGAATTGAAACCCTTGGGGGTATAATGACCCCCCTGATACCAAGGAACACAACCATACCAACTAGAAAATCCCAAATATTCACCACCGCCTCAGACTTTCAGACAGCTGTCACCATACATGTGCTTCAAGGCGAGAGGCCGATGGCTGCCGATAACATTAGCCTGGGACAATTCACCCTCACGGGAATCCCACCAGCGCCTCGAGGTGTTCCCCAGATAGAGGTTACCTTCGACATAGACGCATCCGGGATTTTGCACGTCTCGGCCAAAGACTTAGCCACTGGCAAGGAACAGAAGATGACCATCACGGCCCCGATGAAGCTATCAGAAGAGGAGATTCAGAGAATGATCAAGGAAGCTAAGGAACATGAAGAAGAAGACAGGAGAAGAAGGGAGGAGGCTGAACTAAGAAACAATGCGGACGCCCTAATCTACAGTACAGAGAAGATGATAGCGGAGTTAGGCGATAAATTGAGCAAGGAGCAGAAAGATAAAATCGAAGCATCCGTCAAGGAGCTTAAAACCGCCTTGGAAGGCAAAGACGTTTCAAAGATTCGAAAGGCCATGGAGGGGCTCCAGAAGGTCCTACAGGAAGCTGGAACAGCCCTCTACCAAGAGGCTGCTAGGAGATATGCAGAGCAGCAAGGGAAGACGAAGAGTGAAAGCAAGGAGCAAAAATCAGAATCTACTGGCAGGCATGGCAAAGAGCAAGATAATATCATAGATGCGGACTACAAAGTAGAAGATGAAAAGTGACGTGAAAACCAGTGATCACGCGAGCTCCGTGAAAGAATATGAACGGAAATAAGAAGGATTACTACGAGATCTTAGGGGTTAGCCGAAATGCTACCCAGGACGAGATTAAAAGGGCCTTCTGGCAGCTAGCAAAAAAATACCATCCTGACCTGAATCCCGGTAATAAGGAAGCCGAGGAAAAATTCAAGGAGATAAATGAGGCGTATCAGGTGCTCAGCGACCCCCAAAAGAGAGCTCAGTATGACCAGTTCGGCCATTCGGCCTTCACCCCTGAAGACCTTTCAGGATTCAGAACCTTCAGATTCGAAGACCTATTCAGAGAGTTCGGCTTCGGGGACATCTTTGATATCTTCTCCTCATTCGGTGAACGGGCGACTAGGAGGAGGCAGGGCGCCGACCTAAAATATGAAATAAAGATCTCGCTGGAAGATGCCTTTCATGGCATCACCAAAAAAATCGAAATCCCCCATTTCGTCGATTGCTACATCTGCGGCGGGACTGGTGCCGCGCCGGGATTCCTAAGGGACTGCCCTGAATGCCATGGCACCGGCGAGATCAGAAAAATTCAGAGAAGCGCCTTTGCTCAGGTGATCAACATAACAAACTGCACCAGATGTGGAGGCAGCGGGAAATTTGTGACCAAACCCTGCAATACCTGCAACGGCTTAGGCAGAGTCAAGAGGTTTAAGAAGCTGGAAGTTAAGATCCCAAAAGGGATCCGAGACGGGCAGTTCCTGAGGATTCCCGGTGAAGGTGAACCAGGATGGGATGGGGGGCCTCCAGGAGATCTATACTTGGAAGTCAGGATAAAAGACCACGAAGTTTTCGAAAGACGCGACGCGGACCTCTTTTGCAAGACTACGATAAGTTTGGCGACCGCCATCTTTGGGGGGGAAGTTGAGATCCCGACTTTAAACGGCAAGGTGCTTCTTAAGATCCCACCAGGCACCCAGAGCCACACGGTATTTAGATTGCGGGGTCAAGGGATGCCATACTTTAACTCAGACAAGAGGGGTGATCTATTTGTGAAAGTTACTGTAGAAATACCTCAACAGCTCACGGAGAGACAGGCGCAGCTCCTGAGAGAGGCACTCATAGGAAAAAAGGCCCAGACGGGTAGGGGATTCTTCGAGAAGATGAAGGAGATTAGCATGTGAACTGCCGAACTAGAAGTTCGTTTTCCGGGCCTCTATGATACGTGATGAGCCCGGCTCAAACGGTTGGTGGATGAAGAAGCTGTAGCGGTGGTCTATTGCGGTCTATTACGAGGGGGAGCTCGATATGGGGATTAAGCATTTGGTTTCCCGATCGCGAGCTAACAGGAACTAGGGGCTATGCCTCTAACTAGAACTGTGTAGTTTAGGGCCCCTCACCACAGCTCCCATAACTATGTATAATCAGGCAAAAGGGTTAGCTTCGCCATAACAATTGCCTGCCGTCACCTCTACTTATAAAACATAGCTACCGGGACATAACTAATGAAACCCTTTCATATTAAGTAAGCGACGGTAGACGGACTCCACGGTCCAAGGATTTGCCCCTTTACCATGGTGTGACAAGGATGTCTTCGAGGGTCACTGTTATGGAAGGATAGATCTGACCAACTATGCTTCGCGTATAAAGTGGTGGGGCCGGTGGGATCTCCACCACGTTTACCGTGGCCTTGAACCCACGACACTCCGTCCCTGTCGTGCCCGCATCGGATTCCGGTTCCGCCACGTCCTGGGATACATCATCCCTCTGGTCAGCGCACCAGTCTGGGTCTGGAGCCGGACGCGGTCGGCCTAGCTATCTGGTCTACCGTGCTGCGCTACGGCCCCACCGGAGTACGCCACCGAACCAGCTGGGGTTTAAAGCTTGTTGTTCCTCAGCGATCTTGTTACGTAATTTCTCTCGTGAGGTAAGAGGCTCGGCCTAGAGCCCTTCTATGATAGAGTCCAAAGCGCCCCCCTCGTTTTGGCTGAGTAAAACTTAAATAAACTTCGGAAAGCCCGACAAGAACACTTTTGGTGATTTGACATGGCGGCCGCTGCTCCTAGCGGTGCTATCCCCGTCATAGTTCTGAAGGAGGGCTCGCAGAGGGTTAGGGGACGGGAGGCTCAGAGGAATAATATCACGGCGGCGAAGCTTGTCTCGGAGCTCATTCGAACCACATTGGGGCCAAGGGGAATGGACAAGATGCTGGTAACTAGCCTTGGAGATGTCACTATCACCAACGATGGCGCCTCTATCATGAAGGATCTTGATGTGCAGCATCCGGCGGCCAAGATGATGGTGGAGGTCGCGAAGGCACAGGACAATGAGGTTGGGGATGGGACCACCACCGCTGTTGTGCTGGCCGGTGAGCTCTTGGCTAAGGCTGAAAAGCTTCTTGACCAAGGTATACACCCCTCTGTTATCGTTGAGGGCTACAAGAAGGCTGCCGAGAAGGCGCTTGAGGAGCTTGAGAAGATCGCCCTCACCGTTGAACCTGAAGACACAGAGAAGCTTAAGCATATAGCTGTCACAGCGATGAGGAGCAAGGGCGTCTCTGTTGCCCGTGATCACCTGGCAGCTCTGGCAGTCGAGGCCATTCGACAGATAGCAGAGGTCAGGGATGGGAGGTGGAAGGCGGATGTAGACTTAGTCAAGGTACTCAAGAAGCACGGCAAGAGTCTCCTGGAGAGCGAGCTGGTGAAAGGTGTGGTTGTCGACAAGGAGGTTGCACATCCGCAGATGCCCAAACGCGTGGAAAATGCTAGGATCGCCCTGCTGAACCAGAAGCTCGAGATTGAGAAGACAGAGATGAGTGCTGAGATTAGGATTAACACGCCCGAACAGATGAAGCAGTTCCTCGATGAAGAAACTAAGATACTTAGAGAGATGGTGGAGAAGATAGCGGCTTCGGGGGCGAACGTATTATTCTGTGAAAAGGGGATCGACGATATTGCACTCCACTATCTAGCTCGTAAAGGGATACTTGGAGTAAAGAATGTCAGCAGTAGTGATATGGAGAAGCTGTCGAAGGCTACAGGCGCCAAGATCGTGAACAACATAGATGACCTCACAGCCGACTTCCTTGGGGCTGCGAGGATTGTGGAGGAAGTCAAGATCGGCGACTCTAAGCTCGTCTATGTGAGAGAATGCCAGAACCCGAGGGCTGTCACAGTGGTGCTGAGGGGTGGGAGTGAGCATGTGGTTTCAGAGGCAGAGAGGACTTTCCATGACGCTCTGTGTGTCGTAAGGAACGCTGTTGAGGACCGGAAGTTTGTAGCAGGTGGCGGGGCTCCTGAGAGTGAACTTGCATCGAGACTCAGGGAGTATGCGGCCCAGGTTGGCGGAAGGGAGCAGTTGGCGATTGAAGCTTATGCAGCGGCCCTCGAAAGTATACCAGAAACGCTCGCTGAGAATGCGGGGTATGACCCGATCGATATTACAACGGAGCTTCGCTCCAAGCACGCCGACAAAGGAGGCGTCTGGTATGGAGTTGATGTCTTCACAGGCCGAGTCACAGACATGCTTAAGCTCAACGTCTTGGAACCATTAAGGGTCAAGGTCAACGTCATAAAGAGTGCTACGGAAGCTGCATCGATGATCCTTAGAATCGACGACGTGGTTATAGCCAAGGCCTTCAAGGAAGAGAAGAAGGAGAAGGGGAAGGGAGCTGCCGGCGAGGGCGGCGAAGGGGAGGGGGAGAAACCGCCTGGCGGTGAATTCGAGTATTAGAGAGGGGTAAGAAGAGGAAGGGCGCTTCAGTTTTTCTAGCTAGTTATCCTAATTCTCCAATTCGGAGTGTAAACCAAATAGAACTTCCACATTTTACTAACGTGGAGGGTGTTTAGGTTCACCCAAACCATGTAAGACTTTGGGTTTTTGAATCCTTACTAGCCAAGGTCGGGTCAGGGCGGGTGGCTACACAAATCGGTGCACTTTCAAACTCACGAGGAGTGTTTGAAGGGAAAGGGGTTTTTTGATTCTCTGCCTTGCTCTGTGCCCCTACAGCGAATTGTCTGCTGCAGATGCGGACGCCACAGAGCAGCAGATGGGAGAATGTGTATCTGCACATCGCGGCGCACCTGACAGCTGGAAGGCAGACTGGACAGAAAAGACGCCTACAACCAATCCCGAGCTGAATACCTGTCAGGAGAAACGGTAGTATGCGCCCCCTTACTAGCATTCCATGAAGGCATTCCATGAAGGAGTGCACACTTTAATCTAAAGTTGATCCTGAAAAAGTGCCGGCACCGCACCTTCCCGACGCCTCGCGGACATCAGTAACGGTGCGGCGACGCCCAGTTTCACTTCCGGGTTCGGATGGGACCGGGTGGGACCTGGGCGCTATGGCCGGCTGGACAGGAAGGGCTGTTAAGCCATAGATTAAGTTTATGGCGGCTTGTCTCGTCTCTGTTAACTCTCTTGCACATTTAATGTGGTTGTTATGTGGGTGCGGTGGGGCTGATGCCCCATTAGGCCATGTTCACCTTAGCATAGGGACACATGGGTCGATGAATAACCTTCAAAGGTTTCGACGGAACCAGTGACTTGGCTCCCAGGCTATAAGGCGAGTTGTCTATCATACTTGGAGTTCAGACTGTAAACTCTTTTAAGGGCGGCTTTGAGCAAGCCCTGCTACCAAGTGCTTGGACTAATGAGGAATCTGGACGCGCTTCAGCTCGGTCAACAGGACAACATCCTAATCAGTTATCTCCCTTTATTATTAATCATCTTATTTTCTCTATTGTATGGGCAGAGGTTACAACTGCAAATCTGGATTGTGCAGCTGGGAAACTCGATTAACCGGCTTAAGGTTATAAGAGATGTGGCTCGCAGGGATGTCATCGAATTTCTTAAGCCGATGATGCCTCAGGGGGCAGACCCTACCGAGAAGGTGGACCGAATGCTGGAATACTTCACCATCTTCCCTGTGGACTTAGACCCCTATGGGCTAGTCAGGAAACTCGAGCATGTGGCTCTCACGCAAGATGAGAGACTGAGGAAAGAAACAGCAGAGCTGATAGGTAGGGACGATAATGTCACGGTCAGTCAAGCGGTAAATGTGGTCAGCGCGGCCATGCTCCTTAACCTGATTTATAAAGTGGTTCGCCACTACTACATTTTGGGTAAGAAGACATCGGCCTATGTCTATATCGTCACCCTCCAAGCCCTTATGCCCCAGATATTGCAGGAGGCCGAAGCCCTCTACAATGCCATGGACGCCTTTAAGCAGATGCAACCAATAGGAGATGGGATCGGTCCCATGGTTGCTGGCCGTCTCATGCTAGGCCTCGAGAGGAAACGGGTGGAGAAGGACACTGTCATGTGTGAAATGGAGTTTAAGGGGAGAAAGCTCTATGTCCTTAAGGCTGAGGGACCTGGTGGGAACACAGGGTACATCGGCAACGCTGTAACAAAGCTCGTCAAGGAGATGAAGATTAAATTCAGCACCATCATAATGGTGGATGCGGCGCTCAAGCTGGAGGGTGAGAACACAGGTGACTTGGCTGAGGGCGTAGGGGCTGCGATAGGAGGCCTGGGCGTCGACAGGTATAAGATCGAGGAGGTTGCGACGGCGCATGGGATTCCTACATACGCGATAGTGATCAAGCAATCGATCATGGACGCCATTACTGTGATGAAGAGGGAGATAGCTGAGGCGGCCGAGAAGGCTATAAACGCCGTCCAACGCATAATCCTCGAAAAGAGCAAGGAGGGGGATAATGTGCTACTTATAGGGGTGGGTAATACAATAGGGATAATCTAGGGGATGGCTAAGCAGGTACTTAGGAAAATCCCTCAACAGGTCTTTACGGTCGAATGGTGTCCCAATTGTGGGTTAAAGTCAAAGAGAGCCTTTCAGAAGGGCGATGTCCTCTACAAGGAGGGTGGGGAGTGCGCTAGCTGTAAACATAGAATGATCATCTCTATGATATATGCGGAGCAGGTTAAGCCGACGTAGCGCTCTCCTATAGCTGGGTTAGGATCAATACACCCTGACTGGTCGGAGTGACTGTATGTTCAAATTGGGCTACGGGCCTACCGCGGCCCTCTACAAGCACTGGATATCCTCTAACGATCTTCAATGCCTCAAGTTTGGCGAGTGACCGTTCTATTTCCTCAGGTTTCTGAACGTCTGTCAGCCATCGCGTCGTGAATGGTAAGGTCCTGAACCTATCCCATAAAATGTTCACAAGATCGTTCAGATCTTTAGAGGTCTTCTTCCTTGTTATAAGGCTGTAGATTCGGACCGTTCCTCCCTCCACTACCTCGCCAGCCCCGTCTGATGTTGTGAGGAAGGGCTCAATGGCATAGACTTCACCCTCGCTGAAAAGAGGGGTGGAGCCCACCCAAATATTTGGGATCTGCTTACCTCCATGGATTCTATATGGCTCGAGGTTATGCCCTCCCAGGTTTTTGATGGGTAGAAATCCCCTCTGCTTCGCAATCGCCTCAATCTGTCTGCCCACCATTCCCGTCCTGGTTTGAGGTGTCACGTATGCGAGGCCTGTGTTTAGTGCCTCCTCTGTGGCCTTAAGTAGAGGCTCATATTTAGGGTTCAGGGCAACGGTCGTGGCTGTATCGGCGATATAACCATCTACATGAACCCCGATGTCCACTTTAACGAGGTCGTCGGCGCCCACCTTCGAGTCATCGTTAGGCCCCGCGGTGTTGTGAGCCGCTACTTCATTGATAGAAACATTGCATGGGAATGCGGGCTCTCCCCCTAAGGAGGTTATCCTCTCCTCAACAGTTTCGCACAATTCAAGGATAGAAAGGCCTGGCCTGAGTAGTTCCTTTACCTCTTCCCTCACCCTAGCGGCGATCCTTCCAGCCTTGAAGTATTGCTCCGGAATAGCCATGGTTCACGCCCTTCACACTTATGGTTATCAAAGTTACCCACCTGACCCCCATTATCCCATCCGGGCGGCTAGGACGATGGAATAGTCGATCTTCTACAGCTTTGTTATAAATTTTTAACCGGTCTATTATGAATACAGTGTGTTGTACAAGGTTGTGGCGCTTGGAGGGACTTTCGATCACTTCCACAAGGGGCATCGTGAGATGATCGATAGGGCCTTCGAGCTGGGGAACCATGTTATCATCGGCATTACCACCGACGATTTCGTCAAGAGGCTTGGCAAGTCCCCCGATTGGCCCTTCGCGAAGCGCCGAGATGCGGTGGAGAAATATGTGAAGGCCAAGTTTCCGAATCGTAGTTATGAGCTTGCACCCCTTGATGACTTCTTCGGGCCGGCTGCCCTGAGAAGAGATGTTGAGGCTATTGTGGTCAGTCCGGGAACGGCTGAGCGGGTGGCCCTTCTCAATGGGCTTCGGGCTGAGAGGGGTCTGCCACCGGTCAGGCCTGTAGAGGTGCCGTATGTCATCGGGGAGGATGGGCTACCCATCTCTTCGACACGGATCAGGCGTGGAGAGATAGATGAGGAGGGAAGGATAATCGACCAGGGCTGAATACCCCCGCTGGCTGGAGTACGAAGAGATATAATGGACCAGCAGGGGGGCTTCGGTGTGCCAGGTGGTCGACTTTGGTAAGGACGGGAGGAGTGATTACCTAGTAACTCCCTGGGAAGTGGAGGGCGTAATTGATTATGATAGGCTCATCCGGGAGTTCGGGACTCAGCCTATAACTGACCCTATCAAAGAGAAGCTGTACAGATTGTCAGGAGAGAGGCACTTTATGGTTGAACGGGGCGTGTACTACTCACATCGAGACCTTGATGTGGCTCTGAAGGAATATGAGGAGGGGAGGAAGTTCTTCCTTTACACGGGGAGAGGTCCCAGCGGCCCGATGCATATAGGGCATCTCACACCTTTTTACTTTACTAGCTGGCTTCAGAAGAAATTTGATGCGAATGTATACATACCCCTGACCGATGATGAAAAGTTTCTAGAGGAGAAGAGGAATCTGAGCTTGGAGGATGCCCGTCGCTGGGCCTATGAGAACGCCATTGACATAGCGGCGGCGGGTTTCGACCCTGACAAAACCTTCCTATTCTTAGATACTGAATATATGGGCAATATGTATAGGATGGTGATCAAGGTAGCCCGAAGAATAAACTTCAGTGTCGTAAGATCAGTATTTGGATTTACCAGTGAAACCAATATAGGCTTAATCTTCTATCCTGCAGTGCAAATCGTACCCACCTTCTTCGAAAAGAGTAGATGTGTAATCCCCTGTGGCATAGACCAAGACCCCTTCTGGCGCTTGCAGCGGGATATAGCACCCGCCATGGGGTATGAGAAGGCCGCGGCGATTCATGGAAAGCTGCTGCCGGCTCTAACGGGCATACACGAGAAGATGAGCACCTCTAGGCCCGAGACCTGTATAATGCTGGACGAAAGTCCGAGGAAGGTTAGGGAAAAGATATACAAATACGCGTTTAGTGGCGGGCAAGCCACAGCGGAGGAGCATAGGAGGCTCGGGGGCAACCCCGATGTGGACATAGCCTATCAGTGGCTCTACATGTTCTTCGAACCTGACACCAATAGGTTGAGGAAGATTGAGGATGACTATCGGAGCGGTGCCCTCCTCAGCGGTGAACTCAAGGATATCCTGATAGAAAAGGTCATTGCATTCTTGGAGAAGCATGCAGAGAGGCGTGAGAAGGTGAGGGACCAGCTACACCTCTTCCAAAGGGACGGGAAGTTAGCCAAGCAGATGTGGGAAACCGTATACCAATAGGCGACGCATAGACTTATTTAGCCTTAAATTTAAAGGGCGTAGCGTTGTTTCGCTGCACCGCTTAGAGAGGAAGATTCTTGAGGTTCTTAGGGGACATGATAAGCTGTCGCTGGAAGAAATATCCCATCTATCACGGCTGAAACAGGATCAGGTCAGAAGGGCGGTTCAGTGGCTTAAAGAGAAGGGCCTGATTGATATACTTCAACGAGAGACCGTCGTCATATCCCTAGGCGTCAAGGGAAGGGAGGCGGCTCGAAGGGGTCTGCCCGAAAGGATACTATACGAGATCGTAAGGAGGATGGGATCCTGCACCTTAGAGCAGCTTTCCAAGGAGTGGCCTATAGAGGAAGAAGAGCTGAACCCTGCGCTGGGGAAGGCCAGGGAGCGGGGCTGGATCGATATCCGAAGAGTCGATGGCAGGGCGTTGGTGACTGCTGTGGCTGGGGTTGGGGTGGCTCCGGACGAGTCTTTGCTAAAGAAGCTGGAGCAAGGACCCCTCGTCCTTGACAGCCTCAGTCGGGAAGAGAGGGCCGCACTTCAGAGGTTGATGAGGAGGCCGGGATTTATTGAACAGGCAGTTCGGAGGGAGGTGCAGTATTCCATCAAAGAGAGCGGCAGGCTGCTTCTGAGCAGAATGAAGCCAGAGCGGTGGGTTGACTCAATCACGCCACAGCTTATAGTGAGTGGTAAGTGGAGGAGGTACAAGCTCAGGCCGATAGATGTAACCATTCCGGGGCCGACGGTCCATCCCGCCAGAATTCATCCACTGAACGAGGTGTTGGAGGAGGTTCGGGAGATCTTCCTTTCCATGGGTTTTGAGGAGATAGAGGGGAGCTATATCCAGAGTTGCTTTTGGAACTTCGATGCCCTATTCGTCCCCCAGGACCATCCGGCCAGGGAGATGCAGGACACGTTTTACCTGAAAGATCTACGAAGCAGGGGATTAGCGCGGGCTGAATTGGTTTCAAGAGTGAAGCATACCCATATTGATGGTTGGGAGACAGGCTCGAAGGGTTGGGGGGGAGTATGGAGCGAGGAGGAGGCTAGGAGGCTGGTGCTCAGAACACACACTACTGCGGTCACGATAAGATACCTGGCTGAGGTGAAGCCCAGGGAGGCCCGCGTCTTCTCGGTTGATCGGGTCTTTAGAAACGAGAAGGTTACTTGGAGGAGTAATATCGAGTTCAATCAGATAGAGGGCATCGCCGTTGGTCCAGGGCTGAGCCTGCGTGATCTCATCGGACTACTATCGGAGTTCTACCGCAGGCTTGGGTTGAAGGAGATTAAGTTCTGGCCCACCTACTTTCCCTACACAGAACCTTCATTACAGGTAATGGTGAAGTATGAGGGGAAGTGGTTGGAGATGGGCGGCTCAGGTATTTTCAGGCCAGAGGTCACGCTGCCACTGGGTGTAAGGAACCCGGTTCTTGCCTGGGGGTTGGGCGACAGGCTGGCCATGCTCAAGCTCGGTGTGAAAGACATACGGCAGTTTTACGAGGCCGACCTTGGCTGGTTGAGGGGTGGAGGATAATGCCTGTGATCGGGCTGGATTTGGACCGGCTCAGTGCCGCAGTGGGTAGGCCAGCTCACGAGATACTAGAAACACTACCCTATCTCGGCTTGGATATCGAGGCTGTTGAGGAGGGCCAGGTGCGGGTGGAGTATAGTCCCAACAGGCCGGATTACGGATCTGAAATCGGAATACTAAGGGCTTTGAAGGGCTTTCTGGGGGTGGAGACTGGAACCCCGCTGTATCATGTGGCCAAAGGTAGTATAGCCATCCTGGTCGATGAAGGTGTTAGGACAATCAGACCCTATATCCTCGGGATGGTCGCTAGGGATGTAAGGCTGGACGAATATAGCATCAAGCAGTTAATCTCTCTGCAGGAGGACCTACACAACGGGATTGGTCGAAGGCGGAGGGTGGCTTCAATTGGGCTCCACGACCTTCGTTCATTGAAACCGCCAATCCGATATACCGTGGTCGATGCGTCGTTTCGTTTCATACCTTTGGGGGGTTCTCGACCCATGACCGTCGAGAGTATTCTACGAGAGACTGAGCAGGGGAGAATGTATGGTCATATCGTCTCGGGGTTCGGCAAGTATCCGATCCTGCTTGATTCGGTTGGGGAGGTGCTTTCGATGCCACCTGTTATCAACGGAGCAGCCACCGTTGTCACCGAAAAGACCGACACGCTCTTTGTAGACGTGACTGGCACATCGCTGCCAGCCTCGGAGGCATGTCTGAATATTTTGGCCTGTCACCTTGCCGACATGGGGGCTCGCATAGAATCGGTAAGCATACAAGAGGGGGTTAAAACCCTCGAGACACCGAAGCTTGTCACCACGAAGGTCTCGGCAGATGTGAATTATATTCGGAGGCTGCTCGGTCTTAGGCTCAGGCCTGAGGAGCTGGTCTCATGTCTGGCGAGGTCGCGCCTAACCGCGGTAGTCCAAGATGGTAGGGTCGTGGTTGAGGTCCCCTGCTATAGAGTAGATATCATCCATCCAGTAGATATCGCCGAAGAGGTCGCGCTAGGTTACCACATAGCTCGATTCAAACCTACACTACCGCGTTACAGGGGAGCCGGCATTAGAAACCCGAGGGTGAAATTCCAACATTTAGTGAGGATAACCATGGTCGGGTTGGGGTACACTGAAGTAATCACGCCTACACTCGTCGACTCCGGGATGGTGAGGGGCCGAGCGGTCAGGGTGGAGGAGCCCAAGAGTTCAGAGCATGAGTATCTTAGGGATGGCTTGACCTCGGGTATTCTGAGGGCCCTTTCCAGGAACAGGCATGAGGCGTATCCCCAGAGAATCTTCGAGGTGGGACGTGTATTTAGACGGGATAGGCGGATGATCTCAGGGGTCCGTGAGCAGCTTCACTTGGCGGCGGCGACAGCACATGCGAAGGCGAGTTTCAGCGAGATCCGATCGACCCTAGAAGCCCTCTTCAGGTCGAGACTCGGGATCGAACTCGAGTTTAGGCCCGCTTTTACCGGCCCGTTTGCCAAGGGCAGATGCGCCAGAGTGGTTCATGGGAGCACCCTGGGCTATGTAGGCGAGGTATCCCCTAAGGTTCTGGAAGAACTTGGTCTTCAAGTGCCTGTTGCTCTATTCGAGGTATGCCTAGAACCCTTCCTTCCAGCCCCACGATTCTGACGCATGGCCTTAATGTAGTGAAGGCCAGACCTGACCTTTCGGGGAGAAAGTTTATACCCGAAACGCGCCAAATGGTTGACGGCTCCCGTTTAAAAGCGCGGGAAGACGGCCGTTGCCTGAAACGTGAAGGCGCGGTTGAACCCACCTGTGCGACAACGGGGGCCTCCACCTCCTACGGGGGGATTGTATAGGGGGTAGCCGAAGCTCTGGACCAGTAAATCATATGTATCCACCTTTTTGTGGGGGAGGTCTGGCCCCGGTTGGAGAGGTGTGGTGAGAGGGCTTCCGCCCTAACCTGTGAGTCACACCGTCAGAGCCGGGGCACATGGGGGTCAGATGGGGTAAAGAAATCTTCAGGGAAGGGGAGTAAATGGAGCATGGCAGATGTAAAGTTTGGGATTTGAAGCATGCCTGTTAGAAGGGCCCTGCCCGGTTTATCCGGTGAGAATACTACCAACGTGGAGAGATTAGGCTTCGTCCCTCCGCTCACAGCTGATAACGGGCTACTTTCCCGCATCTCAACACCATTACTTCCTAAACGTTGGAAAATATGCTTCCTATTGAATGGCCTAGCCTAGGTTTTTGAGCAGGAAGGCTACGATATACGTGTACTGACGGGCCAGGTTGTCCGTCTTCTGGGGTCCGTGCCCTTCACCCTCCACGACGTGGAGTTCATAGGGCTTCCTTAATTCTTCCAGCTTTTGTGCGAATCTCTCGACCGGCTTTAGTGGGCAGCGGGAGTCGTTCGCCCTATGCCATATGAGTATGGGGCTCCTTATCTGGTGGACGAAGTTTATAGGAGACCTATCACGGAAGAGGTCCGGATTCTCCTCCGGTTTCCCCAGCAGTTCCTCTATGAAGGCTCTGAATGCAGCGTCTGACAGTTCATACATCTCTTTCCAGTCGGTCACCCCGACTATGGCCGCCCCCGCCTTCCAGATTTCCGGAGCTTTGGTCATGGCCATAAAGGTCATGAAGCCCCCATAACTCGCCCCAACGATCGCAATCTTACCATCCTTCACGTATCCACTGTTCAACACATATCTTGCACCGTACACCACATCTTGTAGGTCTCCACCACCAGGGTCTTTGATGTTCATCCTCTCAAATTCGGCTCCGTAGCCTGTACTGCCCCTGAAGTTGGGACAGAACACGTGGAAGCCGCCCACCGCTATAGCTTGTATGGCTGGGTTCCATGCATCGGCCACCTCCCACCATGGCCCTCCGTGCGGCCAGACCACACAGGGTCGGGGCTCCTTCGTGCCGTGCGCGTAGACCATGTAAGCGGGTATCTCCAGGCCATCGAATGACCTGTATGTAAGGAATTCAGCAACTCCGAGGGGTAAGTTGGGGTCGTAGGGTGGTTGGTAGAGCACGGAGCTCTGTCCCTTAGTGAGGTCCAGCCGCATGATTTGAGGGGGCTTTGAGAGCGAGGACCACGAATATATGAAGAAGGAGTCTTGATGGCTGAGCTTAATGTTGGTGATGGTACCAGTGGGTGTGGGTAGCTCTGAGGGTGGTTCATTTTTGTAGAGCATGTATAGTTTTGTCCTTCCGTTTCTTGCGGCCACAAACCAGACGCCTTCTCCATCGTGGGTCCACCCGAAGTTTGGGAAATCCATTCCGAGGCTGGACAGGTTAAGGTACGTATGTGTTCTTGCCGAGTAATCGTAGACCGCTAGATCGTGGTATCCTTTCGCGTCCGTTTTGAAGAGCAGCCTTTCCTCCCTCGGGTGCCATTTTGGAGAGGAGTTTTCACTTCCCCACTTCGGAGTGTACACATCGACCTCTTCGCCCTCTCTCTCCACTATAACCAACTCCGAAGATCTGGGCTCCTTCGTTGTCCTGGCCGACACCGCCAGCCTCTTTGAATCTCGGCTCCAGCTGGATGAGAGGACCCGACCCTCGCACCGGAAGAGCGGCCTGTAACTCTTCGTCTTCACATCTAGGGACCAAAGAAAGTTCGCCTCCCTGGTGCAACCTGTGAAGGCGATCTCTCTTCCGTCGGGGGACCATTCGAAGTCGAAGACCCGAATGCCATCGAACTCCGAGAGCTGCACTTCCTCCTCCTCACCCGTTATAGGAGCTAAAAAGAACTGGTGGCGCTCAGAACCGCCGAAATCCCTAGTGAAGGCCACTGTCTTGGAGTCGGGCGATAGGTCTGCGTAAGTGACCCTTTCATTTCCGTGGGACACTTCTTTCATACGCCTGTCATGTAGGTCTAGGGACCATAGCTGGTATGAGCCTGAGATGTTGGAGAGCAGTAAGGCATGCCTATCGTCCCTCGCTAGGTCCACGAGTATTACATCAGGTATGCGGATGACCTTCTCGACATACTCCAAGACCTTTGGCTCGCTCGACACTCTCATGGCTCTCTACATATCGGATCAAAAGGATTACCGAGCTTTGTCGGCGGCTACTTTAACCATGTGGGCCGATCCTCCCACGACCAACCACCCTTCTGTCCTTAGAATTAGCTCCGGTGCTTAAAACACCGCCGCTCTGTCGGCGGAATGGGCCACCGCGTCAACCATGCCTCAGGAGGCTGATTATGGAAGCGGTAGCCCGATAACGGATGCCATCGGGCATATGGGCTTTAGATTAGGTTGACGACCCCACGTATGCATTTTGAGGAGCGGGGTATAGGCCGCGGCATACGCGAAATCATATCTGTATGCTCCAGTGATCAGGTTAGGGCTGCCTCGGATTGGGCAGCCAGAAATATTCTACCAAAGTTGTAGCCGCCTCTGAGGCGAGTGACTACTAAGTCAGGTTTCGGACTTTAGTTGCTCCCAGACTTCCAGCTTGATGATCTATGGATCAGGACAGGTTCAATACAATCAGAACGTATGCGTAGGCCAGGGCCGTGCCCCACTGGCTGATTCCCGTCACGTTTACCAGCCCCTTGCAGCCTTGCTTTGTAGTGTACGCCTGGACCAACGCGGTATTGACCTTATGAAACCGGCGGGGCTCAAGCCCTCCCTATCAGAGCCTGACATCTTTCAATCCGAGGAGGGCTTTCAAGCCTTTCGACCCTATAGAAGAGGCCTTGGCCTAGCGGCGTGGATGTAAGTTCCCTTATCCCCTCAGGGATCGCTATCCCTCGCTCATATGTACACTCCTGTTTAGGCATGCCTTTATCGAGACCTTCAGAGAGCCTCCAGCCATAAAGGCCCACCGGAAGGCCCACGGATCTCGCAACTCTTGTGGGAGGACTGGTAAAGGGTTGCATCAAACTTGGGCGGAGAGTCAGGGGAAGTGTGTGCGGGGCCTCAACACAGACACTATGCTTTGACATTGAAATCAGATGAAACATAATTGAAGAAGGCGAGCTAGCAAAGTTTCGTGCCTGACACTCATGGTCCTCGGAAAGAAAAATAGGGTGGAGGTGCTACCCATTGAGAGGTTGCCACACATCATAGAGATCTTCTCAGGGGGTTGCGATATTTGTCGTAAAGTGGTTGATATCGTGACCGTGGGCAAATGCAGAGATTGTGTCCTCCGCGTATTGGAAGTGGATTCAGAGGATGAGGACGTTAAGAAGAAACGCAGACTCTACAATATTACGGCTGTCCCCACCATAGTCATAGATAGCAAGATCAAGGTGGTTGGTATCCCCAGCTTTCCATGGTTCTGTGGAGACGAATTCTATAGATTCCTCGAGAAAAATTTTCCCCTTCATTTAGACATCGGGGCCCGCAGGGAACCTGGTGATCCAGGCTCGGCCCTGTCAGAATCCTAGTGGGATTCCATCCCCCCTGATATCGCAGACAGCCTTCTTCACACCGCTGGTTATCTGAACCCCTTGGGCCACGCCGGTTCGGCCTGGGTAAGGAACCACCTGTACATCATAGTTCATGGTGCCAACATTCATATATCCCTGTTCAACGATTAGGTTCCGTCCGCCGGTCCAGAGGAAGCGGGGAAAGTCTACAGTATCCTCTAGGCTCATGGCATAGTCGGTCAGGTTTGTGATAAAGAGGGCGTGTAGCTGAGGCCTGTAGTCGCCTCCGCTGCAGCCTAAGGCGATGGTCGGCTCGCCTGAGGGCCCCATCAGAGTGGATGAGAGCGTGTGCAAAGGTCTTTTATGTGGCTCCAGCTTGTTTGGACCCTCTAATCTGAATCCAGCAGCCCTATTGTTTAGGAAGATACCACAATCCCTGACGTATACATGTGAGCCAAAGTGGTGGAATAGGCTCTGAATACCTGAAACGATGTTCCCTTCCTTATCGGCGATGGCGAAGTATGTCGTGTCTCCCTCTTCCGCCCTCGGTATGGGGTTATGCCATGTCTCCTTCTCGATTCGCTCCACCTGCAGGAACTCGTCTATGTCTATCTTTGAGAAGCGAGGGTCCGCCAGGTAAAGGTCTCTCTTCCGGTAGGCCGCCTGGACTGCCCTGACAGTGATGTGGATTCGCTCAGCCGAGTTCGCCCTAAAGTTGCCCGGCTCAAGCTGCTCCAAATACTTCAAGATTAACAATGTTGTCGCACCCATACTGTTGGGCGGGACCTCATAGACGGTCATTTCACGATAAGTGCTCTTTAGCGGCTCGACCCACTCCGCCTCGAAGGTCCTCAGGTCGTCCAGCGTCATGACCGGCCCGTCCTGAGAAACCGTATCGGCTATCTTCTCCGCGACCCACCCGCAATAGAATCCATCGGGCCCCCTGGCCTGCACCTCTTTCAAGACTGACGCCAGGCCCCTCTGCCGTATGATGTCCCCCGGCTTTGGGGTTTGGCCGTTGGGCAGGAAGTCTTTGAGGGCATCTCTGGGAAGTGAGCCCTTATTCGCTTCGATTGAGCGACATAGGGCTGAAGAGGCCGGAAAGCCCTCTTCCGCCAACTGGATAGGATAATCAAGCAGCCTTGAGAACTCGTAAACACCAAACCTCCGATGCATGCTGTAAAGACCCTTGACAAGGCCTGGGACAGTTACGGAGTATGGGCCCCGTGTAGGCATCCGATCGAAACCACGGCCCTTCACAGCCTCCACAGTTAGGCCTGAGGGGGCCCAGCCGCTGGCATTAATACAATAGACCCTCCCCTGGCTTCTCCTATAGATAAGGGCAAAAAAGTCTCCGCCCAGGCCACCAAGATGATGCTGGGTTACTGCTAGGGAGAATCCTGCGGCCACGGCTGCATCCACAGCATCTCCACCAGCCCTGAGGACTTCGAAGGCCGCCAAGGATGCCAGTGGATGCTCCGTGGCGACCGCAGCGTGCTTAGAGATAAACAGTTTGCCACACATGAAATGACTTTTCCTTTATGGGTCTATTAAAGGCTATTAAAGGCTACCCTTGAGCCCCCGGCCTTCGTGGAGTCCCTAGGGGGTGATGGGCAAGCCTGGATGGTGTTTCCGAATATCCCAAGGGCAGGCCCCTAGGAGGTTCTGTCCTGTCCCAGACGGCTAAGCAATTAAGGGCTTGATTGAGGGGAGAACTGTGGTCAGGAGAGTCTTTTGTGAAGCATTGGGTGTTGAGCTGAACCTGCCGGAGAAGTGTCGCAGAATCATCAGCTTTAGTCCCGCGGTTACCGAGAGCCTCTTTAGCATGGGGCTTGGCGATGCTATCGTCGGTGTAAGCGCTTTCTGCGTGAGGCCCCCCGCGGCAAGGGCGAAGCCTATCCTGGGCAGCTATAGCACCGCCAACATTGATAGGATAAGGAGCCTGAGCCCAGACCTGATCTTCACCACCACAGGATACCAGAGAGAATTTGCCGAGAAGCTCTCCCAGGAGTTTCCCCTCTATGCCATACCACTCCCCCCAACCTTATCAGCCCTTATCGCCAGCTGCGTTGAGCCTGGGTTAGTCGCTGGCTATTATGGTGAAGCGCGAAAGCTGGAGGGGGAGTTGCTGAACCGCCTGATGGACCTTCGGGCCCGATCCTGTAAGCCGAGGAGCAGGGTCTACATCGAGGTGGACCTGGGTGGCCCGGTCACGTTCGGGGCCTACAGCTATGTCACCGACACCCTAGAGCTGGTGGGCCTTAGAAACATATTCGCCGATGCACCTTCGGAGTGGCTGTCACCGGATATGGAGAGGGTGAAACGAGAAGATCCGGACCTCATTATATATGAGCCAAAGATGTTCAGACCAATCGACAAGACGGTGGTACTCGAAAGGCTCCGGAGGAGGGGATGGGCTGACCTGAGGGCGGTGAGGGAGGGCCATGTTTACGTGACACCCGGCCCATATGACTTTCTGGCCCATCACGGACCCAGCTTCATAACCCATGTGATTCCATGGCTCCAAGGGCTCCCTACGCTTTGAAAGGAGAAAGTGTGGTAGCCTAAGCCGAAGGCTAAAGAGCTATGACGAAACGCTTGACTACATATATAAAGGGCCTAATGAAGGCAATTAACTCCTCCATCGATTGGCCCCTTTGGAGATCCCCTACATGTTGCGCAAACCCACAAAGATTCACACTAGTAAAAATAGTGAGACCATACATAGAAAGGGACCCAGGCCTACTTTCCATTGCCGTTATCGGCATATGAGGAATTACCTCGTATTGTCACACCCTACATGAAGGAGTCCGCCTTGAGGCTCTAAGACCGCAAAGCCACCTAGCGCTTCACCTACCTAAAGCATACCCTAAAATGGCTTAAATAAGCCCATAGACCCCCCTAAAAACGAACATGATATCTCTTGCTGGAACCGTCCAACAGGCCAAAGGGGTAAGGGTGGACACCCTAGCGGGCACAAGAATAACCAGGGGGACGACCCTGATCAAACGGGGCCACTGCCACATGTACAAGCATGGGGTTATTATGGATGTGACAAATGTGGAGCAGGCCCAGATTGCCGAAGAAGCGGGGGCGGTTGGCGTAATGGTCCTAGATAAGCTACCCTATGACGTGAGGAAGGCGGGTGGCGTAGCCAGGACCGCCAGCCTCAAGATAATAGAGGAGGTCATGGATCACATCACCATACCGGTGATGGCGAAATGCAGGATAGGACACACCTATGAAGCTTTATTGCTGCAAGAGGTCGGTTGCGATGTCATTGATGAGAGCGAGGTTCTGAGTCCGGCGTCGGAGGAGCATATCAATAAGTGGGATTTTACGGTGCCCTTTGTCTGCGGTGCCCGTGACCTGGGTGAGGCTCTGAGGCGTATACAGGAGGGCGCCAGCATGATACGTACCAAGGGTGAGCCCGGCACTGGTGATGTGGCTGAGGCCGTTCGTCATATGAAGCTTGTGAGGGGCGAGATAGCTAAGGTGAGGGGTCTGTATGAAAGTGGGCAGCACGAAGCCCTGCTGAGTATGGCTAGGGAGTTTCGAGTTGAGCCCGAGCTTGTCTTAGAGACCGCGCGCCTGGGCCGGTTACCCGTTGTGAATTTTGCAGCTGGTGGGATCGCGACACCGGCCGATGCGGCCCTCATGATGATGCTGGGGGCTGATGGTGTGTTTGTTGGCTCTGGGATCTTCAAGAGCGAGGATCCGTTGGAGAGAGCCAGGGCCATCGTCTTGGCCACGTCTTTCTGGGACGACCCGAAGGTTGTAGCGGAGGCACAGAAGATGGTGGATGAGAAGAAGTCGATGATCGGCATTAGTGCCAAAGACTTAGACTTGAGGATGCAGGAAAGGGGCCGCTAGCAGTTTAGCAGACTCTGGACTCTGACCCTCTTTTCCTGCAACTTTTAAGGCTAACCTACTAAGCTTACTCATTTTTCACCAGTACTTTCACCCATTAAAGGCTGTTATGAGTCAGGACTGTAGCAGCCCTTTATCTACCATCAGTTACCGCTGACACGCAACTTTTCCTCTTTGTAGGATGAGGTAAGGGGGGAAGAGTTTAAGCTCGACTCTCCATTCACAAAACCATACATCTATGACGGATTGTGCCTTTCTTCCCTCAAAAGGCCCTCGGTAGGTCATCCCAGATCCCTATCTAATCGCCACTTTGAGTAGTGTTGATTATACTTACCCTCCCCTGAGTGGTAATTCGGTGCCTATCTTGCGGCTACGGGTTGGAGAGTAGCGTAATTAAGGTTGGATGATGGCTGATGCGGAGGGATGGCCCCTCTAAGGTTCTGGATCTTGGATGTGGCTGGCGAGGTCGAGGAGGGTGGCCCCATGGTCTGGCTTTGGGGTGTATCCGGGGATGGCGAGAGGGTGATCGTGAGAAGCAGTTTCAAACCTTCTTTCTACATCGCGCCATCCGAGGAACCCGACTCCCTCGCTAGTAGGATCGCTGACCTCAGACTGGAGGGTGTTGAGTCCGTGAGTGTTGTGGAGAAGCGCCTCCGGGGGCAGCCGATAAAGGTGGTGGAGGTCAAATGTGGTGTCGAGGATACAAAGGAGGTGGCGGAGAGGCTTCGGAAGAGGCTGCCTGAGTGCGGCGAGATTTATGGAGATGATGTGAGATACTCCCAGAAGTTCCTATGCCTCAATAAACTGGCACCCTGCAGTTGGGTTTCCGTAGAAGCAATAAGGAGTGGCCATATCGGTAGTTATCCAATGTATACTCCAGTGGGCAGGTTTGAGCCTGCCGAGCTGGTAGCCCCGCCTGACCTGAGAGTTCTGGCCTTCGACGCTCAGTATCTATCAGAGCGGGGCTCCCCTCAGCCGGAGAGGGATCCTGTGGCTATCATCTCCATAGTTTCTTCTGACGGGAGTGAGGGGCAGTTTGTGGGAGGTGAATCGGAAGTGCTCAGGGGCTTCATCCGTGTTGTGAACAGTTTTGACCCTGATATAGTGGCCAGCTTCGGGAGCAACAAGAGGCATATGCCCTATCTCTCGGCCAGGGCCAGAAGGGTTCTCGGCGGCCCACTGGCCATCGGAAGGCTGGGTGCCGAACCCCATACCAGCGTCTACGGCCATGTTTCTCTACAGGGGAGGGTGAACCTGGACTTCCAGGATATGGCTGAGCAGACCGTGGAGTTGAAGCTGGAGAGCCTCGAGGCTTTCACACTGTTTCTCGGCATCAAGATGGATTTCGATACTGTTGAGGAGTTCGATGTGGCAGAGACCTGGAAGAGAGACCGGGATAGGGTTCTGCGATATTCTCTTCAGAGGGCAAGGGCGGTCATGGAGATGTACAGGGTTCTGAGCGACTATGTGTTCAGCCTCTCGGCGATCACCTTTATGCCTGCGGATCACGTCTTGACGGCTTCGACCGGCTTTAGGGTTGAGTCTAGACTGATGGCTTTCGCCTCAGGCCTGGGCGAACTAATACCCAGGCGTAGGGAGGTCTCGAGGGAGACCTACCCCGGTGCTGTTGTGATCGAACCTAAGCCGGGTCTCCATCGCGAAGTCGCGGTGTTAGATTTCCGCAGCATGTATCCCAGCCTTATGCTTAAGCATAATATCTCGTTCGATACTGTTGTCACTCAGGACGGGGATAGGCCGCCAGGCCTGGATTTTGGGTTCAGGAGGGCCCCTCAGGGCTTTATCCCTCTCGCGTTAAGGGAGCTGCTGGATGAGAGGCTTCGGGTAAGGGCCATCATTCAGAGGGGCTCCGCTGGACCCGTAGAGATGCGGGTGTATGAGGCGCGGGAGAGGGCGTTGAAGGTGACCGCGAACGCCACCTACGGATACCTGGGCTGGCCTGCTGCCCGCTGGTATAGCCGTGAGGCGGCAGAGGCCACCACGGCTTGGGGCAGGGCTGTGATCACCTCTGCCATCCAGAAGGCTGGAGAGCTGGGCCTTACCGTGATATACGGTGACACGGACAGCATCTTTGTAAATCATGATGAAGCCAAGATTTCGAGGCTGGTGGAATGGGTTAGCCAGGAGCTTGGCCTGGAGGTTAGACTGGAGAAGGTGTATCAGAGGGCCATATTCACCGAGGCCAAGAAGAGGTACGCAGGTCTGACCACCGATGGCAGGCTGGAACTCGTGGGCCTCGAAGCCGTTCGTGGAGATTGGAGTGAGATAGCCAAGGAGGCCCAGGCCGCCGTCATCGAATCAGTCCTGCGCTCTGGAAGCTGGTCCGCCGGCCTATTGAAAGCCAGAGAGTACATCAAGAAGATTAGGGAAGGCCATGTCCCCCTCAAGAAGCTGGTGATATGGAAACAGATAACACGCCCCCTGGAGGATTACGAGGCCACTCAGCCCCACATAGTGGTTGCCAAGCAGTTGTTGGAAGAGGGATGGCGGATTACGCCCGGTGACAAGGTTGGCTTCGTGATTACGAGAGGCCCCGGCCGGCTATACGAGAAGGCGAGACCATACTTCAAGGCCAGCCAGGACCTTATCGACTGGGAGTATTACTTGGAGAAGCAGGTTCTACCTTCATGTCTGAGGGTGCTGGAGCCGTTTGGGGTCACTGAAAAGGACCTCAGGAAGTCACCGGAGGGCGTCACATTGACGGACTTTGCTTGAGGTCTACTGGAAGAAGGTGTATAACTCTGGGTAGGGCGACTCGGATTTAAAGAGGCGTGGGGAGGGTTGGTGGGGAGGCCATGGTGAGGATCGGTGTTCTGGGGATTCAGGGGGATGTGGAGGAGCACGTTGCGGCCACGAAGTTGGCCTTGATGGAGGAGAAGCTGGAGGGAGAGGTGGTCTGGGTTAAGAATGCTGAGCAGTTTGATGCCGTCGATGCAATAATCATTCCGGGTGGGGAGAGCACCGTCATTGGCTGGTTAATGGCGTTTAACCGTCTGCTGCCCAGGATTCGTGAGAGAGTTCTAGGGGGTATGCCTGCCCTCGGCACTTGCGCCGGCTTGATCGTCCTCTCCAAGAAGGCGTATGATAGCGTTGTAGGTGCGACAAGCCAGCCTCTGATCGGCGCCTTAGATGTGACTGTGGAGAGGAACACCTTCGGTAGGCAGCGGGAGTCCTTTGAGGCCGACTTGGATATCCCTCTGTTGGGCCCGGAGCCGTTTAGGGGCGTGTTTATTCGTGCCCCGGCTGTTACCGAGGTGGGGCCCGGTGTTGAGGTCCTCTGCAAGCTTGGCGATAAGATCGTTGGTGTAAAGCAGAGGAATGTAATTGGCACCGCGTTTCACCCCGAGCTCTCAGGTGATCTGAGGCTTCACAGGTACTTCGTGAGGCTGGTCTCGGGTAGGCACTAGTGAGGGCTTCTAGCGGGCCCTCATCGGCTCTAGGAGAGTTTTTTACGAGATAGGTTGTGGCTTGGCTGTTGGTTCGAGAAGACCTGGTATTCAGGCTCAGGGTCCTTAGGGAGATGAGGGAGAAGGGCGTAAACCCTTATCCTCCAACCTACAGGCTCACCCATACAATTCCCGAAATACGCAGACGCAACATACCGAGGGTGGTGGACGAGGGTGATATATCGACCGCCGGCCGGGTGATGGGGATTAGGAGACACGGAAGGGCCCTCTTTATCGACCTAGTCGATGAGGCCGAGAAACTCCAACTATATGCTCGGGTCAATGAACTGGGGGAAGAGGGTTTCAGGCGTGTTAAGAGGTGGATAAACAAGGGGGACTTTATCGGGGTGAAGGGCCCCCTCTTCTACACTGAGACGGGTGAGCTCACTCTACTTGTTAAGGAGTATACCATACTTGCGAAATCACTCTTGGAGCCGCCCAGCCAGTGGTATGGGCTGCGAGACGTCGAGGAGAGATACCGACGCCGCTATCTCGACATCCTTATGAACAAGGAGGTCCGCCAGATACTGCTTCTCCGGAGCAGGATTACATCTGAGATCAGACGCTTTCTGGAGTCTAGGGGCTTCATCGAATTCGAAACTCCCATCCTCCAACCCCTATATGGAGGGGCGGCGGCGAAGCCCTTCAAAACATACATCAATGCTATCAACGAAGAGTGGTTTCTTAGGATCTCTGACGAACTCTACCTGAAGAGGCTGATTATCGCTGGCTTCAACAAGGTCTATGAGATAGGGAAAGACTTTAGGAATGAGGATATCGATGCCACCCATAACCCGGAGCTGACGATGCTGGAGGCCTACCAGGCCTATGCGGACTATAACGACATGATGGAGCTGGCAGAATCCATGATAACCCACGTGGTGGAGCGGCTCTTGGGAGGGCTGAAGGTGAAACATGGGGATGTGGAGCTTGACTTTACACCCCCGTGGAAGAGGATCCGGTTGATCGATGCCCTAGGAGAATATGGGGGGTATGACGTGGAGAAGATGACCGACGAGGATATTGTGCTAGCCCTTGAGAAGCACAATATACCCGTGAAGGCACCTATAAACCGGGGTTTGGCCATCGCCGAGCTATTCGAGAAGGTGGTGGGGCCACAGCTGCAGAACCCCACGCTGGTCCTGGATTATCCAAGGGAGACCACACCCCTCTGCAAGCCGCACAGGGACGATGACAGACTGATAGAGAGATTCGAGCTCTACATTAGGGGGATCGAGATTCTAAACGCGTACACAGAACTGAACGACCCCATCCTCCAGCACCGCTTCTTCATGGAAGAGATGGAAAGGCATAGGGTGGATATAGAGCTGGCCCACCGCTACGATGGGGACTTCATTGAAGCCTTGATGCATGGCATGCCACCTACTGGCGGGCTTGGAATGGGCCTGGACAGGCTTACCATGGTCATAACGGGGCAGCAGAGCATAAAGGAGGTCATCTTTTACCCTATACAGAGGAGGCTTCACGTGGGTAACCCCTTTAACGGCATCGACCTGAATTCGCTTCTATCAAGACCCTGAGACCAAGATTCCTGTCCTTAAACCGAAGCAGTTTTAAATACGAGCCTCCCAAATCCCTGGAGAGGAAAATTGGCTAAGAAGAAGAAGGCGGCAAAGAAAGAGGAAGCGGCTGAAAAGAAGGAGGAGAAGAAGAGCTAAGACCGGTTTTTGAACCCGGTCTAAGCAGGACCTAGCTAGAACTTAGTATCCCTATTTAAATAGGGAATTTTTATGGTAGTTGGTAGAGGCACCTTCATTGGCTGAAGAGGTTCTCGTAATCCAAAGGGCGCTTGTGGCCGCATTACTGGGTGGCATCATAGGGTTGGAGCGAGAGCTGAGGGGAAAGCCTGCGGGGCTCAGGACACACGCCCTGGTGGCCACCGGCGCGGCGGTCTTCGCCACCATATTCCCCCCTGGCACCGATCAATCGTCCCGTGTAATAGCCAACATCGTTACCGGCATAGGCTTCATTGGTGCGGGGGCTATCTTCAGGGCGGAGGGCAGGGTTGTTGGCCTGACGACGGCCGCGGAAGTATGGGTTCTAGCATCCATAGGCATTCTCTCAGGGCTTGGACTATACCTCTCAGCCCTCAGCTTAACAGCCCTGGTGCTTCTAGTCTTGGTGCCTGCACAGATTCTCGAGAGGAAGTTGAGGGGAAGGTCTGCTCAATAGGGCGTGATATGACCTGGCCCCTTTAGATGCCTTAAAGTGGGGACCATATAAGATACCTACCACCTTAGAGGTAGGACCCTAACAGAATACCTTAAAGGATGAAGCCTGTCCATAACTCTGGGGCAGTGGTCTAGCTGGCCATGACGACGCCCTTACAGACGTTGGGTTGAGGAGACGGCGTAGGTCGCAGGTTCGAATCCTGCCTGCCCCACATTCCTCTCCTTTCGATCGATATCGAGGTAAACATCTAAAGGTGTCTACCCTTGTCTTAGCAACATGGTGTTCAGATTCGAACTGGTCAGGACTATACGGGCTGACAGAGGCAAGGTGTTGAGCTACTTCACGAGAGTTGAGGATCTTCCCAGACTACATCCAACCTACGTGAAGGCTGTCAATGTAATTTCGCGTGAAGGCAACAGGATACTCTTTGAGCAGGAGGTTCAGATGAAGGGGAGGAGGCTTCGCTCCAAAAATCAAATGATGGTTTTTCCGGATCAGGGTAGGATAGAGGTGCAAACCCTTGAGGGGGATGGTAGGGGTAGCAAGGTCACGATGATGTGTATGGAGGTATCTGGGGGGACACTGCTGCGCCTCTTGGGGGAGCTTCGCCTCGGCCCCCTAGAGTTTCTGTTTAAGGGGGTGGCAAGGTCGTTGGCTGAGAAGACTCTGGACGAAGATGTTAGAAATATCGAGGCCATAAAGGGCTGATGTGGCTCTGGGCCAAAAGGGGCATCCGGGGTTTTAGCCTCACCTTTCCGTCCGTAGGGGCTGGCTTGCCCTGCGCTGGTGGGTGGTATCTTTGTTAAAAGGCGGTCTGTTAGAGTCTTGCCGTGGAATAGATTGGTGGTGAGGGAAATAGCTGTACTGGGTGCGGGTATCATGGGACATGGTATTGCAGAGTTGGCGGCGCTCAGTGGATACAATGTACGGCTCTACGATATAGCCGAGCACTTTCTCAGACAGGGAATGGAGAAGATTAAATGGAGCCTTTCAAAGTTCGTTGAGAAGGGTAGGCTGAGTAGGGAGGAATCCTCCCGGGCCCTAGAGAGAATATCCACTCACCTCGAGCTGGCGGAGGCGGTCAGAGGGGTGGATTTTGTGGTGGAGGCCGTCCCCGAGGACCTCTCCCTAAAGAGGAGGGTATTTGCCGATCTAGACAGGCTTGCTCCCCCCTCAGCGATCCTGGCTAGTAACACAAGCACCCTTCCCATCTCAGAGATTGGTGAAGCTACCACGCGCCCGGAGCTGGTGGTGGGGATGCATTTCTTCAACCCGCCCGTGATCCTCCCATTGGTGGAGGTTACGGCGGGCCGTAGGACAGCGCCCTCGACCGTGGATGTTACAATCCAGCTGGCGAGGAGTATGGGTAAGGAGGTGGTGGTCTGCAGGAAAGATGTCCCCGGCTTTATAGTGAACAGGGTTTTGGCTTTCATCATGAATGAGGCGGCGTGGATTGTGGAGAGGGGTGAGGCTGGCGTATTGGAGGTGGACTCTACCTGTGTATATAAGTTGGGGTTACCGATGGGAGTTTTTGAGCTAGCGGACTTCACTGGTGTAGATACAACCTATAGGGTTGTTGAGAGCGTCCTTGGCAGATCGGGGATGGCGGGTGCCCTCTGTCCATTGTTGAGGAGAACCTATGAAATGGGCTATTTTGGGAGAAAGACAGGGCGGGGTTTTTATCAGTATACAGGGGCTGACTGGGAGCGTCCCCCCATACCCCGTGAGCTTGCCGACAGGGTGGACCCCGTCAGAATCCTTGCTATGGGTGTGAACGCGGCCCTATGGCTGCTGAGGAATGGGGTTGCCAGCCGGGATGATATTGAGAAGGCAATCAGGCTAGGCCTCAATTATCCGAAGGGTATTCTGGCCTTCGGAGAAGAGTATGGGCTCTCCAGGATTGCAGAGACTATTCGGATGCTCAGTCAAAAGTATCCGGCGCTCTCTGAATACTACAGGCCTGAGGCCCTGCTGGAGGGTTCGGCGGATCGGTAAAGCCATTCTGGAGAGGTGGTTCAGCCTCCCGATCCGCGTATTACGGGACAGTACAGTTAGATGGTTAAGCTACCCCCGCTGGGAGGGGTGGTCAGATCGTCGCGAGGTCTTCATCGCAGATAATGCTCGGTGGCTGTTAAGTCTGGGGCGACGTCTTCATTCCATCAGTCGGCCCCATCGCCCTCCTTATTTGGCTTTTGTTTACCCCATTAAGCCCGTACCCTCTCGGACCTTGGAGTCTACGATGCCGCCGGTATTTTCAGGCCCTTCTTTTTTCTCGATGAATTCGGATACGATATGTTTCCAGTCTAGGATGTTTGCACCCCACTTGTTTAATGTGAACTTTAATCTCACCGGTTCCTGAGACCCGGTCAGCCATCTGGAGAGTAGGAGGCTCTGTTTATCGATTCTCAGGTAAAGGTGGCCCTGCCCATCCACATATTTCTCGAGCCGATCCAAGATGTTTTTGACGTCCTTGGCCGGCAGTCTGTTGAGCAGCTCATTGAATAGTAGATCAGCCCTATCCTTCTTAATAGTAACCCTGTAATATATTATGGGATTTCCGAAGTATCCCTTAGCTTCAGATCTTTTGAGGCTCTCAGGCTCGACTCTGAATGCCTTGCAGATGGCATCGACCAGTCTAGGCTCGTCTTCTGTGGCGTGGACTATGAAGGATAACTCTACACCGGCGAGGGTTGGCTTCACCCTCATCACACATCATCGAGCCTCTTCTGGTGGCAAGTTAAACTTGTGGCCTCGCAGCCCAAACTACTAGTTGTGCCCTGCCTCTGATTTGGCTCTGGAAGAGCAGAGTTTTTAAGCAGGTTGGGCCTCGATGAAAGTAGGCCGCAACCCATGCTGATTCTTGGAATCGAGTCCACCGCCCACACCTTTGGGGCCAGCGTGGTGGAGATATCCCCGGAGGGCTACGAGGGTCGGATTCTCTCCGATGTGAAGGATGTATACCGGGCCCCTGAGGGGTATGGTATTCATCCCCGTGAGGCATCACGGCACCATGCGGAATGCGCCGCCCGAGTTGTGAGGGATGCCCTAGAGGCCTCCCACGTCACCATGAATGAGCTGGATGCGATTGCGTACTCGATGGGCCCAGGCCTGGGGCCCTGCCTGAGGGTAGGGGCCACCGTGGCGAGGGCCTTGGCGGTACACTTCAACCTTCCACTGGTGCCTGTCAATCATGCCATAGGACATATCGAACTTGGATGCCTTCTTACTGGCGCCAGAGACCCGATCGTCTTGCTGGTCTCCGGTGGTCATACCACCATCACAGCTTTCGCCGGGGGCAGATGGAGGATCTTTGGGGAGACACTCGATATGAGCATCGGTCAGCTCCTTGACCGGTTTGGGCGGGAGACGGGGCTGACAGTCCCGGAGCAGGCGGGGTTCGGTGGGCCAAAGATTGAGGAGTATGCTCTTCGCTCCAATAACTACATTCCACTGCCTTATACCGTTAAGGGTAACGACGTATCATTTTCGGGCATATTGACATCGGCTAAGAGGCTTTACCGGGAGGGTGCGAGGCTCGAAGACCTGTGTTATTCCTTGCAGGAGACCGCGTACGCCATGCTGGCGGAGGTGGTGGAGAGGGCGCTTGCCTTTACAGGGAGGAGAGAGCTCCTACTTGTAGGTGGGGTGGCAGCCAATAAGAGGCTGAGGAGTATGCTTGACGAGGTCGTGGGGCGGTATAACGCCACCTCTTATCTCGTCCCTGTGGGCTACAGTGGAGACTGCGGGGCGCAGATCGCTTGGACAGGGGGTTTGGCTTTCAGGGCGGGTGTCAGGGTGAGGGTTGAAGCCTCCTTTGTTAGACAGTCCTGGCGAATGGACAGGGTGCCCATACCCTGGAGGCCCCTGAAGTCATAGGCATCTTGAAATATCGTAGATGAAGGTATGGGGTCAGTTCTGATCAGGAGGGGTGCTGAAGCGGACCTATTCCTTGATGAATGGTATGGCCATAGGGTAATTAGGAAGGTGAGGACCCCCCGCTCCTATCGCCATCCGAAGCTCGATGCTGAGATTAGGGCGGCCAGAACCATAAGAGAGGCCTCGGTGCTCGTGGATGCTAAAAGGGCTGGTGTACCCGCCCCTCTTGTCCTCTTCATGAACACCAAGGAGGCGGAGCTGATAATTCAATACATTGAGGGTGAGAGATTGAAGGAATTGATAGAAGACCATGCCATAGATGTAAGGCGGGAGTTCGCCCGGGTGGGATATTTGGTGGCGAAGCTGCACCGGGCTGGAATCGTGCACGGGGATATAACAACGAGCAACCTTATCAGGAGAAAGGATGGTGGACTTATTCTGCTCGACTTCGGTCTAGCTGGATATTCGGTGAGGGATGAAGACCGGGCGGTGGACATACATCTTCTGAAGGAGTCATTGCTGAGCGCTCACCCCGAGGCCGCTGAGGAGGCGCTCGACGCCTTCCTCGGGGCATACAGCAGGAGCATGGGGAGAGAATGGGGGGCTATACAGATGCGGCTCAAGGAGATAGAGATGAGAGGGAGGTATGCCCGGCTCGGCTGATACCCTCTATTACGTGACGAGAAACCCCTACAAGTTCCGGGAGGCCTGCACGGTCCTGGAGAGGTTCGGTATTCAGGTAAGAATGCTTAGGCTCAGGGTGGACGAAATTCAGGATATGGATGTTGTCCGGGTCGCGAAGTTTCGGGCGGAGCAAGCGTTGCGGAAAACATCAAGGCCCCTACTGGTCGAAGACTCGGGCTTGTACATCAAATCTCAGAAGGGGTTCCCCGGAGCCTTCTCCTCTCATGTTTATAGGACGATCGGAGTCGAGGGCATACTCAAGCTCATGGCGGGTGTAGAGGAGAGGGAGGCCCAGTTCCGGAGTGCGGTCGTCTATGCCAGGAGGCCCCTCGAGCTCCGGGTCTTCACTGGAAGGCTTGACGGCAGCATATCGAGGGAGCCGGCGGGGAGTGGAGGCTTCGGCTTCGATCCCATCTTTGTTCCCAAGGGAGAGACGCGGACACTAGCCCAGTTGAGTATTGATGAAAAGAACATGATATCACATAGGGCAAAAGCTTTGGTGAAGTTTGCGAACTACTTCCTAAAGACCTCCACTTAGGCCTGTACAAACCCTCTTAAGGTGAATAGACGGGGCTACCCCATCGGAATTGATCTTTCACAGCCTTGGAATTATCGGACAGAATATGGGGAGAGGCAGGAGCACCGGCTCAAATCACTACTGCTATATGTTGGGTTATCTTGGGGAGTACTTAAGGCGCCCGTTTTTATGAAAAGACTTAATTGGGCTTCCGTTTGGCGGCGCACAGTTGGCTCGCGTTCATGCTCATCGGAGGGGCAAGTCGCACTCGACCAGACCCCCCTTTCCCAGACCGCCTGCATGGGTTAACTATAGCCGGGACGAGATCATCTCACTGGTGATAAAGCTGGCGAAGGAGGGCGTGCCGCCGAGCAAGATAGGGCTCATCCTAAGGGACGAGTATGGGATCCCCCTAGTGAAGCCCATTGTAGGGATGTCGATCACCCAGATCTTGAGGGAGGGAGGGGTGCAGTTCCAGGTACCGGAAGACCTGCAGAACCTCTTGAGGAAGGCCCAGTCGATACAGAGGCATCTTAGCGAGAACCGGGGTGACAAGAGGAATATTCACAACCTAGAGCTTGTTGAAGCCAGGATCCACAGGCTCGCCAAATACTATAAACGCAGAGGCCTCCTTCCAGCAGATTGGAAGTATTCAGCGGTGGTGGCTCAGCTGGCCTAATAACCCGAGAGATCTTATGAGGCTTCTCTATGACGATCACTGCTACATCTGCTCGTTATGTGCTCTATTTCTCGCGAAGGCCAGCCGTGGGTTCATCTCACCCAGCTCTCTCGAGGTGAGGGGGGCTTCTACAAGTGGCGTGTTCAAGCTTAACTTCCGGTTTGAAGAGGCATCCTGGTTGGTCACCGGCCGGACGATGCGCTCCGGCCTGGTAATGCTCCCCTGGGCATTGCTCGGCATAATGCGGGGTCTGGTTCATGGGCCTGGCTTTCGAGGAGGTATAAGAAACCTATACCATCCAGGACGATGCACCGTGGACCTGCCCTGCAGGGGACTAACGGGCCTTATCGCCAGGACGATGTACTTTTTGGCAAGAAATGTGGAGCTTCCTATGGCTGTTGTTCATGAAGGGCCTGTAGGATAACCACCCCCGACATGTGCGTAATTGTCATGTAGCTTCCATTTGGAGCTTCGCAGAAGTCTTTTATTGGTTGGTGAAGCCAGTCGGGCTGGCTCTAAGAAATGAATGTTACCCGCTCTCTCCTCTCCACCGCCCATGATATGGCCGACGCCATACTTCACACCTTGAGGGAGGGGAGGAAGCCCCTCATCGTGGGGCATATCGATGCCGATGGTATAACTAGTAGCAGCATTATGGCCAAGGCCATTATGAGGGAAGGGGGGAGGTTCCACCTCAGGATCATCAACGACCTCACCCCCAAGGTCTTGGATGAATTGGCGAAGGAGGACCATGGATACTACATCTTCACCGATCTGGGCGCCGGATTTGCCAACCTGATGGCGGAGAAGTTTAACGAGCGCTGGCTGGTGATAGACCACCATAAACCTCCAAGGGAGGACTCTGGCTTCCCTAATGTTTTCAATGCCTGGTTCTACGGGCATGATGGGTCCAGGGAGGTCTGCGCCTCCTCACTGGCTTTCCTCGTGGCCTCAGCCATGAACCGCTTGAACGAAGATATGGCGTGGCTGCCGGTTATCGGGGCGGTAGCGGACAGACAGGACCAGGGGGATAAACGCTCCCTCATCTCATTAAACCGGTCGATTCTAGAAAAGGCTAGGGATAAGGGTCTGGTTGATGTCGCGATCGACCTGGTCCTCTCGGGGAGGGAGACCAGACCTGTGCATGAGGCCTTGGCATATACCAGCGTACCTTTCATCCCCGGCTTGACCGGGAACAAGGAGGCCTGTTACGCCGCCCTCGTATCAATCGGCCTACGGCTTACCGAGGATGGGCGCTTCAGAACACCTGCCGAGCTGGATGAGGGTGAAAAGAAGAAGATCCTCGACGCGGTTCTGCTGTACGTCTCCAAGGCGGAGGCTCGTGAGGCCCTGGTTGAGCAGCTTCTCGGAGAGGTGTATACATTGCTGTTGGAGGATGAAGGTACACCGCTAAGGGATGCGAGGGAGTTTGCCACGATGCTGAATGCCTGTGGCAGGATGCGAAGGTCTGGTGTTGGTGTGGCCCTTTGTCTGGGAGACAGGGGGGAATCGCTGATTGAAGGTAGTCGGGTTTTGCAGGATTACCGGCAGATGCTGGCCAAGACCATAGAGGGCCTTTTAGGGGACCCCTCCAGGATAATCGAGAGGGACAACTATTACCAGATTATTGGTGATGGCCTAGTTCCTGAGGAGCTGGTGGGCTCTATCGCTTCCATACTGAGCTCTTCTCCGAGGTTCGCGGATAAAATCCTGCTCCTAAGGAGCCTCACCTCGGGCGGTGAGGTTAAGGTCTCGGTCCGAATGCCGCCTCTACATGGGGGTAGGGACTTGGGGGACCTCATGAGAAGTGCTGCTGAATCCGTCAATGGCTGGGGGGGAGGGCATACGATGGCGGCTGGTGCACGAATCCCCTCACAGAGTTGGAGTAGGTTCATCTCGAAGTTTGAGGAGATATTGGGCTAAAAGATCGGGATTCCTCTGGCTCGCCGACTTATTTGGGCGTTTAGTCTTTGGCCACGCTTGGAGTGGCAGGTGAGGTTGGGGTCTGGGTGGGGTTTTGGCCGCAAGTCTTGTTACAGATTATCGGCCCCTTCGGTATCGGCTCAATTAGTTTTAAATAGGGAAGATCTGATGATCAATGCTGTGAATCCAATTTCCCATCGATGGGCAGCATGAAGCATGTATAAGGCTCCACTGCAAATCGCCAAGGATGGCCCGGGCAGTCTACAAGGCACTGAAGCCCAGTAATGTTCAGGTCCCCGAGGGCATGGAGATAAAGATGGCTAGGAGGGCGAACCTCCTGGTTTTCAAAATAAGCCTACGCGGTAGAATTGAGACGCTGGTTTCCACCGTCGAGGGGGTGCTGGAGGATCTGGAAGCTGCGCTGGGAGCGCTGGAGGTGACATCTTCATGATCGATCCTAGGTTGTTGAGAGAGAGGCCTGAGGTCATTCGGGCAGCGCTTAGGAACCGCGGTATCACCTTTCCCCTCGATGAACTCCTGAGTATAGATGTTGAGAGAAGGAGCGTTATGACAAAGCTTCAACAGCTGCGCCACCAGAGGAATCTGGTCAGCAGCAGGATTGCGGAGGCCAAGAGGGCTGGTAAGGATGTTGGGGACTATCTTATGGAGATGAAGAGGGTTTCAGACGAGATAAGCAGGCTGGAGGATCGGGAGAGGGAGTTGGAGGCAAGGTTCAGAGAACTCATGCTACGCCTGCCGAATATCCCTCATGAAAGCGTGCCTGTGGGGCGGGATGAGAACGATAACATTGTGATCAAGACGTGGGGAAAGCCGAGGGAGTTCGGCTTCAAGCCTAGAGACCACATCGAGCTGGGGCTCGCGATGGGATTTATGGATGTAGAGAGGGCTGCCAGGGCGGCGGGGGCAAGATTCTACTATCTGGTGGGGGATATTGTGAAGTTGCAGCTGGCCCTGCTCAACTTCGCCCTGGATCAGCTTAGGAGTAGAGGGTTCATATTGATGTTGACACCTTATATGTTGAGGAGGGAGGCGATGGAGGGGGCTGTCATCCTTCCTGCCTTTGAGGATACTATTTACAAGGTGGAGGGAGAGGATCTGTACCTTATAGGCACGGCGGAGCACGCGATACTGGCATATCACATGGGTGAGATCCTTGAGGGGGATGAGCTTCCGCTCAGATATGCGGGTATCTCACCCTGTTTCAGGAAGGAGGCCGGGGCCCATGGCCGCGATACCAAGGGTATATTTAGGGTCCACCAGTTCGATAAGGTGGAGCAGTTCGTATTCTCCAGGCCAGAGGATTCATGGGCCGAGCATGAACTGCTCTTGCAGAACCTAGAGGATATCTTTCAGAAGCTGGAGATCCCTTACCGGGTGATGAATCTCTGCACGGGGGATTTGGGCGGGACTGCCGCGAAAACCTATGATTTGGAGGCATGGCTTCCCGGACAGGGAAAGTATAGGGAGATGGCGTCTTGTAGCAACTGCACAGATTATCAGGCGAGGCGGCTGAAGATACGGTTTAGGGACAGGCCGAATCAGGAGCCGCGCCTAGTGCATACGTTAAACAGTACAGCCTTAGCCTCGACCAGGGCCCTCATAGCCATAGTCGAGAACTACCAGACGGCTGAGGGGACGGTTGATATCCCCAGGGTCCTTCACCCGTATTTGGGGGGCATGAGTCGGTTGGAGCCCCTCAACCCCCGCTGACCCCGAGATCTCCGCACCCCCTCTATAGCATTTATACCGGTGTAGCCAGGCGGTGGCCTACCCGATGTCCAGCAGAACCTCACGTGTGAGGGAAAAGTGGCGGGAGAAGAAGTGGGTTCATGTTAAGGCGCCGGCCGCCTTTGGGGAGAAGATGATAGCCTACATACCCATAACCGACGAACAGAAAAGCATAGGCAGGGTTATTGAAATAACCCTTTACGACCTTACGAAGGAGGACCCGACCCACTACCAGACCAAGCTCTACTTCCAGATAATAGGGTTTGATGATGGATATGCCAGGACGGTCTTTAAGGGGCATGAGTATGCCAGGGAGTACCTAAGAAGCCTTGTGAGACGTGGCTCCTCCATGGTTAACTTCATCAAGGACTATCAGACCAGGGACGGGATAATCGTACGTGTATATGTTGTAGTTTTCACTAGAAATAGGATTAACAGTTCTCGAAAGACGGCGATAAGGCTGGTGGCAGACCGGGTGCTGACCGAGAGAGTTCCGACCCTCAGCTATGACCAGTTTGCGCAGGAGGCCGTGCTGGGTAAGTTGGCCTCGGATATCTATAATGAAGCTAAGAAAATCTGTCCTCTGAGGCACGTGGGCGTGAGGAAAACTAAGCTGGTCAGGATGCCCGAGAGGCTTGGGGTGGAGGGGGAGATTGTGGTGGAGTCTCTGGGCGTCTCACACCCTACACCCTCTTAGCGGCCGAAACTATCTTTACCACATCTCCATCCTTCAACGGCTCATCCGCAGCCATCCTCCTTCCGGTCTTGGCATCTATGGCATAGAGGAAGGTTTCTCCCAGCTCTGTATGTATCCTGTATGCTAGGTCTCTCGCGGTAGAGTTTTCTGCGATCAGGATGGCATCGGGGAGTACATTTCCTTTCTTATCCGCGAGGTTTCTGTCATCCTCCACAGGGTACACAACGATATATCTCATGAGATCCCTAAAGGCCGTATTTATGACCTGCTGAACACCCGTCCCTTTCCACGGCTTGAGGACCAACTCGTTAACTCTCTCAAGAGCTTTGAGCTGCTCTTCAGTAAGCTGTGAATTCTTTGTTACTTCGAAAGTGGGGTCACCGGGGAGATACTTGATTAAGCCTTTGTGGGCGGCCCTCCTTAAGAGTAGTTCGGCTTCAGCCGCACAGGGAATCACCACCCTGCCAGTATGTTTCAATCGTTCGAGGTTGGGTTTAGCCTCGGGTATATCGATCTTGTTGGCCGCGATGATAATGGGCTTCGCGGCTTGCCTCAACCTGCATATGAATTTCATGAGATCCTCGTCCCGCCAGTTTCCAGGCCTGGAGCTGTCGAGACCCGTAGCATGCAGGGCCTGGGCAATCTCGACTTCACCGATCCCCAGACCGCTGAGCCTCTTGGCCAGCAGCTCCTGGAATCTTCCGGACTTGGTCTCCACCAGCCGAGAGATGCGTTGCCAGTCTCTTTCCAGAAGGCCTTTTATCCAAAGATCGATCTCCCTCTCGACGAAGATCACGTCGCGTATAGGGTCATGGCTTCCGGCTGGCACTATCCTGCCCTCTTCATCGGTTGCTCCCGAAGCGTCGATTACGTGTACGAGGATGTCGGCCTGCCTCAGCTCATCCAAGAACTTGTTTCCCAACCCTCTCCCCGCGTGGGCACCGGGCACTAGACCAGCTACGTCCACCATCTTGATGGGGACGAACCTATTTCCCTCGATGCAAACAGAGTTTACAGGTCTGTCCTGCACTCCGAGCTTCTTGCACTGACATTCTACTCTCACGTGGCCGATGCCCACGTTGGGGGTAATGGTGGTGAAGGGGTAGCTGGCCATAGGGACCGATTGAAGAGTCGCGGCGTTGAAGAAGGTGGATTTACCAGAGTTGGGTTTCCCGATGATTCCAAGGAGGGGCCCTCGGACAGCCCGCAACGTCAACGCCCTCCACCCGTCAGCTCCTTAAACACGAGAGGCGGTGCAACATTTAACGGGCCTCCGCGCGGGGTGGTTAGATGAGGGTTCTCGTATGTGACCCGGTTCATGAGAGGGGTCTGGAGCTTCTCAGGTCTAAGGGGCATGAGGTGATCTATAGGCCTGGCATCGGCGGACCTGAGCTGCTGAATGAGGTTGGGGAGGTTCATGTGCTTCTTGTGCGTGGGAGGACCCGTGTGGACCGGGAGCTGCTTGGGAGGGCTTCGAAGCTGGTGGTGGTGGGGAGGGTTGGCGCCGGCCTCGACAACATAGATGTTGAATTTGCTTCTCGACTGGGCATCAAGGTGGTAAATGCGCCGGAGGCCTTGACGAATGCTGTTGCCGAGCATACCTTTGCACTTCTCTTGGCGGTTGTTCGCAGCATTTATCAGGCCTGTCTCACTATGAAGCGGGGTGATTGGAAGAAATACGAATTCATGGGTTGGGAGCTTCGTGGCAAGACGATGGGAGTAGTTGGTTGTGGAAGGATAGGGATGAGGGTGGCGGAGCTGGCCAAAGCCTTCGGGATGAAGGTCTATGGGTACGATGTGATTAAGGCGGGTAAGCCAATACCCTTTATCGACGACCTAGAGGAACTTCTTGGTATGAGCGATGTGGTCACCCTTCATCTTCCCCTGACCAGCGAGACGAGGCATATCATCGGGAGACGCCAGTTCGAGGCCATGAAGCGGTCCGCGGTTCTCATCAATACGGCTCGGGGGGCCCTTATCGACCAGGCGGAGCTGATCAAGGCCCTCCGGGAGGGTAGGATAGCGGGGGCTGGACTGGACGTCTTCGAGGATGATACTCCCCCCAGGGAGCTAGTAGACCTGCCCAACGTGGTGTGCACCCCACATATAGCGGCGCAGACTGTTGAGGCCCAGGAGGAGGCGTCAGTGCTGGTCGCCCGGAGGGTGCTGGAGGTGCTTTCAACAACCTCCTAGGAGAGGTTATGCTTATCAGATAAGGGTCTGGCCGTCAGCCCATGTATAGGAGGATCAGTGAAACCTGGCAGAACCTTTGGAGGGAGGGAAGGGAGCTGCTAAGCTCCAGGCTTATCCAGTGGAGGCGGGAGCCGGCGATAACACGGGTCGATAAGCCCACGAGGGTGGATAAGGCTAGGAGGCTGGGGTATAGGGATAAGCAGGGCTTCGTGGTCGTTAGGGTCAGGGTGGGGCGGGGGGCCATGAGAAGGCCGAGGCCCCGGGCTGGGAGGAGGCCGAAGGCCCTGGGGACGGTCAAGAGGAGAGTTGGAGTGGATGTAGTTGGGGTTGCGATCAACAGGGCGAGAAAGCGATACCCGAACCTTAAGGCTCTGGGCGGGTATCTCCTCTACGAAGATGGGAAGTACAAATATGTGGAGGTAATTCTTGTAGACCCTCACCATCCTCGTATCAGGGCCGATAAGGATGTAGCCAAGAGACTCTAGGCCGTCCTTCTTTAGGGATAAGAATGAAGGTGTTTGGCGCCCCAAGATTGCTGGGTTTGAACACCGGTCTCGTCAAAACCCGGCTCCAGCGTAATCTTGAGGCTTCATCAGCTCTCTTAGGAGGATGGTGGCGTACGATCCCCGGTATAATGTGAAGTTCAGCTCGACGGTTTCAGGACCGATCCTGTACTGAAAATCCGGGACGATGAGGGGTGCAGCTCTGAAGCCCCCCTCCAGGCTGAGCTCTTGCAGCTCCTTTATGTAAAAGTCCTGGGGGGTAACCCCCTCCTCTGTCAAGACTTGTGAGAGCAGCCTCTCCCAGCGTGCCTTAGGGGGCTTGAGGGTGTATCCGGCCAGGGGGACGAGGGGTATTGTGGAGGCGTCCCGGATATGGTTATCGGTGGCCCGACCTAAGGGCTTCGATATACCCTCGACTGGGTGAATGCTGGCATACACATCACCACTCCTGACCTGCGACAGTGTTTCTCCGAGTTGGACTGCTAAGCTAAGGGTCTTGTTGAAGAGGAATGATTGATAGGCCTGGACGAACAGCCTCCTGATTTTTAGCGGAACTCTTCGGAGGGCTTGAAGGTATTGGCCCGGGTTGGCACCCAGGTAGCGGACAACCCCTTCTTCGAATTGATACGGACTCGACATACTTCTATGAAGCAGTAACTGGACTGCGAGGTCGAATCTTCTCTTGACGATGGCCTCCCCAATCCTATGTGTGCCGGGGGCCCGAAGGCCGAACCTCTGCGGCCCATAGAAGTTGGCTAGTGCTTTACTCCTAACCCCTTCCTCGAAAAGGGGGAGCACCGACCTGGCGAGTGTTAAATCGGCATCGGATATGCAGACCTTGAACCGGTTTCCCAGGAGCCATCGGCGGGTCAAAGGGTGCGTCCCACTCCCTATGTATCTTAATCGGATGCGTCCATCAGCGCTCTCCAGCCGGGGTGGGGGATTGGCGGTTCTGATGGCGATATACTGGATGGCCCTTGCCCGCCTATCCTTTAACCCGAGGTAGCGGACCTGTGAACCCAAGGTCTTACTTAGCCATGCAACAGCATCGATGGTGGTTATGTTGACCTTCTCTAGAATAAAGTAGCTCCATTCCCTGCCGCGGTCCGGCCCCTCTCTGGTGAGGTTCAGGGAGTCGGGCTTCAGTACTTCCTCCACGATGAAATGGTGGGCTGATGCCCTTATCTTCCCCCCAAGGCCCGGTGTCTGCGTTACATAGGTTTCTATACCTATTTCGGTGTCTTCGGGTGGGGGCTTCAGCATTCTAGAGCAGCCTGAGGTGACCGCATAACTTGTCGAGTGTTTCGGAGGGTGCCGGACCTAGGGCCAGGGCAGTGGGGGTGTCGGGGGGTATCTGTGTCAAGCCTCTATCGTGAATCAGGATGGTGGGGAGTTTTTCGGCTTCAGCCTTCTGTTGAAGGTCCAGAAGCTCCTGGAGACTGGATACCTTGAGAACCACCTTCTTAGCCCCTTGTTCGCGCCACAGCCTTAGGGTTTCGGGGCTTCGCTGTTGTGCCTGTAGTGTGGCCTCGGCCGCTGCGTGGGCCGCCTGACTGGCGATCTTACCAGCTCCCATCTTAAGGTCCGCCCTGATGATTATGTTCAGCTTATACTCCACACCCCTTCACCGGTTCCCCCACACTAGTGGGCAGGCCCATGGGTCGTGGTTAAACCTTTTGGGCATGTATGGCTTAGCCCTCTATTAAGTTTTAAACAGAGATGTTGGTTTCGCCTCGGCCAGGTTGAGGCAGCGGTGGGATATCCTCGTTGCGGGGGGGAGTGTGGCGGGACTGCTGGCCGCGAGGGAAGCCGCCAGGCTAGGGGCTGAGGTCCTGGTTCTGGAGGAGGATATGGAGATCGGCACACCCGAGAAGTGTGGTGGGCTCGTCAGCATGGCTGGCCTTCGTGAGCTGGAAGTCTCTCCCCCCAGGGAGATTGTGCGGGTCTCCGTTGACAAGGCCATCTTCCACTCCCCTGGGGGCCTCCAGCTGGCGATAGACGCGAGCAGGCAGTCGGTGGTGGTCCTTGAGAGGAGGAGGTTTGACCGATTCTTGGCCGAGCAGGCCTTCAGCTTGGGCGCCACTATCAACACGGGGGAGAGGGTGGTGGGATATGAGCAGTCAGGGGAGTTGGTTAAGGTGGCCACCAACCGAGGGGTGTACACCGCCTCCCTCCTCATCGACGCCAGGGGCGGTCATGGTATGCTGGAGGTAAAGAGGGAGGGGGTACTGCAGTCCGCCCAGTACGAGATCATGGCAGATTGGATCAAACCCTCCACCGTTGAGGTGTTCATAGACCAGGAGAAGACCCCCGGCTTCTTCTCATGGGTGATACCGTTGGGTGAGCATATAGCGCGGATCGGGGCCGCAGGGAGGGGGGTTAATGGCTTCAGGCTGCTCGATGAGTGGGTGAGGATCAGGGGGGGTTCTGTGGTGAAGAAGATCGCCGCTCCCCTAGTGGTAAATGGTCCCCTTGACAGCTTCCTGGATGGCAGACGGATAATCGTAGGGGATGCGGCGGGCCAGAGCAAGCCCACCACAGCGGGGGGTATCTACACATCGGGATATGGTGGCTATGCGGCGGGGAGGCAGGCGGGCCTCTTCATCAGGGATGCTGACCCCTCACACCTCGCGAGGTATGAGGAGATCTGGCGGGCCAGGTTCGGCGATGAGTTCCGCCTAACGAAGTTGGCGAGGAGGCTCTTCGAATGCATGGATAATGAGGCGATCGACCGACTCTTTTCGGTGCTGGAGCGGGAGAGCCTGGAGGCCCTGGCCGAAAACATGTTCGCCTTCGACAGGCATTCCGAGGCTGTCAGGTCCCTGCTGAAGCCAAGGGTACTGGCTACTCTGGGTACTAAGATGACTAGTGAGATGGCCCGAGTTGCCTTGCAGCTCATGAAGCTGGCCGTGAAAGGTTAAATTTGTGTAGCTGCCGAGCCGGCCAACATGTCGCTGGAGGTTGAAATTCCGACTTGCACATCCTGTAACAGGCCGGTTAGGCCCCGCTCCAGGGCGGTGCGTTTCTACTGTCCCAACTGTGCTCAAGTCTTGATTTGGAGGTGCGAGTTATGCAGGAAGCTGGGCCGGAGCTATGAGTGTATCAATTGCATGTTTAGAGGACCATGAAGCAGCTTATCGCGCGAATAAGGATAAATCCGGCGGAGGCCGAGTGGACCCCTCAGAAGCTTGTGGAGAGACTTCATCCATCCCTCGGCCCGGTGGAGCTTAGGAGATTCTGGGAGGAGCCGATAGCCTTTGGTGTAAAGGCGCTGGTGATAGAGGTGGTGATGCCCGACGAAGAGGGTGCCCTGGATGGCCTCGAAAGGAGAATATCGGAGCTGCCGGAGGTCGGCTCGATTCAAGTGCTAGGTGTGGGACGGTTGTCCACAACCATCTAAAGCCTGTGGGGGTTCCTCGCGGGGTTGTCCGGCTGGGTGAGGCTGAAGGCCCTCGAATCCCTTCATAGAGATGTGGGTAAGGGTAGGGCCCGGCTCAGCCCCTCGGTCCTTCAGCAGCTGGGGGTTTCAACAGGGGATATTATAGAGATAAGGGGGAAGAGGAGCACCGGTGCCATAGCCTGGCCGCTGGAGTATGAGGAGGGTAACATCGTTAGGATCGACGGACAGACTAGAAAGAATGCTGGGGTATCCATAAACGAATTTGTGAGGGTGAGGAAGGCCAAGGTGAGAGATGCCAGCATGGTTCAGCTGGCCCCCATCTCCGCCTCGATACCCACCGACCGGGAGTTCGCGGACTTCATAAAGAATAGGGTTAAGGGCTACCCCGTTAATGCGGGCGATGAAATCTCCATAGTAATCTTGGGGACCCCAATCTTCTTCAATGTGGTCAGTACGAGGCCACCAGGGCTGGTAAGAATTGACGAGAAAACGGTGATACAGATCACCTTCGGGAAGGTGGAGCGACCATCTGCACCCAGGGTTACGTATGAGGAGATCGGCGGCCTCCGCGACGTGATATCTCGTCTCAGAGAGATGGTGGAGCTTCCCCTACGCCATCCTGAGCTCTTCCAGAGGTTGGGGATCGAGCCTCCAAAGGGCATCCTGCTCTATGGCCCCCCGGGTTGCGGTAAGACGCTCCTGGCCAAGGCCCTGGCCAACGAGGCGGAGGCCCACTTTATATCCATAAGCGGGCCCGAGATCATGAGCAAGTATTATGGTGAGACGGAGGCCAGGCTAAGGGAGATATTTAAGGAGGCCCGTGAGAATGCCCCATGCATCATCTTCATAGATGAGATAGATGCGTTAGCCCCGAGCCGGGAGGAGACCTTCGGGGATGTTGAGAAGAGGGTGGTGGCGCAGCTCTTGGCCCTCATGGATGGTATGGTGGAGAGGGGCCAGGTGGTGGTGATCGGGGCCACTAATAGGCCTGAGCTGCTCGATATGGCTCTGAGGAGACCCGGAAGGTTCGACCGGGAGGTGGAGATTGGGGTGCCTGACCTTAGGGCCCGCCTAGAGATACTCTCGATCCATACGAGAGGGATGCCCCTCGCCTCGGACGTCAACCTGGAGAAGCTGGCCGAGGAGCTGCATGGCTATACTGGTGCCGATATCAGGGCCCTGTGTCAGGAGGCAGCCCTCAAAGCGGTCCGGCGGGTCCTGCCCGACGCATACGATTACGATAAGATTCCTCCAGAGCTCATCGAGAAGATCGAGGTCACGGGGCGGGACTTCGAGGAGGCCCGTAAGGAGATAATTCCCTCCGCCCTGCGTGAGTTCTATGTAGAGAGGCCATACTTTACCTGGGAGCAAGTGGGCGGGCTTGCCAACGTCAAGAAGACCCTTGAGGAGAACCTGATATGGGCCCTCAAGGAACCCTCCAAGTTTGAGAGGATGGGGGTCACCCCGCCGCGGGGCGCCCTCCTCTATGGCCCCCCCGGCTGTGGCAAGACGATGCTGGCCCGGGCCCTGGCGGCCGAGGCCGACGTGAACATGATCCTCGTAAAAGGCCCAGAGATACTCAACAAGTGGTTCGGCGAGTCTGAGAAGGCGGTGCGCGACATCTATCGCAAGGCTAGGGCGGCCGCACCCTGCATCATCATCTTGGATGAGGTGGATGCGATCGCCAGGGCCAGGTTTGGTGAGATGGACCTGATGGGTGGCGAGAGGGTGCTCAGCCAGCTTCTCACAGAGATGGACTCGGTGACGCCCTCGACAAGGATCTTCACGTTGGCCACCACCAACAGGCCCGACCTCCTGGACCTTGCACTCCTAAGGCCTGGGAGGCTGGACGTGCTGATATATGTCCCCCCTCCCAACGTGGATGAGCGGGTGGAGATTCTCAAGATTTTGACGGCAAAGATGCCCCTGAGCAAGGGCTTCGATATCACAGCGCTCGCCCAGGCCACGACCGGCTATACGGGCGCCGACCTACAGGCCCTATGCAGGGAGGCGGCCATGGAGGCGATCAGGAGGGGTGCCAGGGAGGTCACCCTCGAAGACTTCCGGTCAGCCACACAGAGGGTAAGGCCGTCCATAACCAATGAAATCGAGACCTTCTATCAGGAGATGGCCACGAGGCTCTCGAAGGCTAGAGCCTTAGCCCCATCCAAGGGCATCTATGGATAGCGAGGAAAACTCCGCCAGTCCTGCTTTTTAGGAGGGGCCACTGTATGTCGGGCCATAGACCTTATCGTTCCATCCCGACAGACGGAGAACCGGCTTAACGCCTCATTTGACCCTTCCCTTTAGGCTTCTATCACCCGAAGACCGACATGTGTAAAGAGGTATCATGGAGTAATCTGTGGTGTGGTGAAGAAAAGTGAGCTCGTTTTGAGTCTATTTCTGCGACCATAGATATATCTATCCGTTGAGCAACTGAAGTTATAAGAGAATGTGGTTCCCGCATGAGATGCTTATCGTGAATGTATGCGGTACAGCGGTAGGGACGTTGGCTTTAGCACCTTCAAAGGCTTCCTTAGCTGCGTTTTGATTCTAAGTTGTATACTGTAGCATTGTTGGGTTCATTTCCAGGTCTTCTGGTGATATCTTTCTTCTCGGCCTAGTTAGAAGTATGACATGCGGCAACCCCTGTATTTTGTGCTTGTCGGGCGGTATTAGGTCGACGTCTTCGAAAAATAACCATCCTATGGCAGATAATCCGGCCAAGTCCCAGAATCTATAGCCTAACTTAGCAACTTCCTTGAATCCTGGAAGGGCATATGTGGTCCTCTTAAACATGCCTTGCCTCTCATCGTATCCCGTGTGGATTGACGTAACACTTACGCCTTCCCTAGATTCTCCCTCTACCAAGAAGTCTTACATCGGCTTCACCGCTTCATTCACTCCTTAAACAGATAATTATGATTTGCGAGTTATTCGATCCTTCTCAAGCCATAAAGATTCTTCTGTTAAGCCTTGCTTCTTATAGCCCTATGGCGGCCTCGTTATCAAAGATTAATCGCAACACGAATTTTGAAGGCCCCTTTCTCCATTGCTCTCTCAATATCCCGCGTATCAGTTTGCTTCCAATTTTTACCCTCCTGTATTAAGGAGGATATAGCTGGCTTCCCTATGAAATCGTTCTTCTACTGTGTCAGAAGCCACATGTTATAAATCTCTGAATACCACAGGGCTTTTGTCTGATTCAGCGACCTATAATTCATAATATTAGGGTTTTTAATTGCATTCATCAAAAGTTTCCCAGGCATGTTTACATGTTTTGGTATTCGTTGTAGCAGTATAAACTCGCGGCCCATTCCATGATATAGGGGGGTCACCTCTCGGTCCGGACCTACTAAAACCAAGATTCTAGGGTTGACGTCCTCTTGGCGGCGGCCTCCCTATAACGGGCTAGGGCATTCCTCACTCGCTCCTCGGAGAAGCTCCTCTCCTTCACGAGGAACTGTATGATCGCATCCTCATCGGGTTCGTTCCACCTCACGCTGATGGAGCCGGGCACCTTAGGGTGTAGGAAGATCTCCCTGATAGCCCTATAATCGATCTTGGAGAGCTCCTCTTGAATCTCGGGTATATCTTCCAGTCTGCCATAGGTCTTTATGAGCTTCAACGCCTTTGCGGGCCCCACTCCCTTGAAGCCATCAGGGTTGAAGTCGGTGCCCACGAGGATCCCCACATCCACGAGCTGCTCCCGGGTGAGCCCCAGGGATTGGGTGAGGGATGGGGCGTCGATGATCTCGGGCTCTATGTTTACATATATGGGCTTGTTGGGTAGCTTTCTCTTCCCGGATATGGTGAGGTTTCGCACCAGGATCTTGGCGCCGAACAGCAGGCTGTCAAAGTCCTGTGAGGCCACCGCATACGCCACCCCTGTCTGGGTGAGGTGGGCGGCGGTTGCCTCACCCTCTGAGGGGGCATCCACATAGGGGATGCCTAGGCAGTCAAGGAGCCTCTTGGCGTCTTCAACCATATAGTCCTTTATGTAGGCGGTGGCCTGGGCATATTTTCGGGCCGCCTCCATATCGCCCCTCTGAAGGGCCTCAGAGTATTTTATGACGGCCTCCTCCTTGACTGCCCTTCGGCGGGCGATCTCCATGCTCTTGAGAGATGGGGGTATGCCGTCGAACACATAGAGGGGTCTGATGGAGAGGGAGAGGAAGTTAATGTTTCTATAGAAGAGGCCGCTCAGGTGGCTGGTGATACGGCCGTGGCTGTCCATGAGCGGCTCGCCGGCCTCGCCCCTGATCACACTGAGGAAGGCGTAGAGGGCATTGTAAGCATCGAAGGCGATCACTCGGCCCGAGAGGGCCTCCAGCTGGATAGGCCTAGGCTTCACTATATCCCTCAGGTCTACACCCATGCTCCACGCAGAAGTGTGGCGAGGAGGGATATATTCGTTGATGGGGTCAAGAGGAACATGGTATGAGAGGGGCTTGCATCAACCCCAGCATGTTCATCTATGTGGAGCTTCACCGTGAATTTGTTTCAGGAGAGGTTGTAGGGGACTCCTATGGAGCCTATCCAGAGCTCCCCCACATACTCTGGTTTCCGAAGCAGACCGGGCTTAGCCAGGTGTAGGGAGATGGTGACATGAGCCTTCACCGCGATGCCGGCTATGGATCCCGTGTCCGGGTCCATGCCGGATGGCACATCCACCGCGAAGACCACGCCCCTACTCTCGTTGATGGCCTGGATGGCTGACCTGTGGGGCTCTCGAACCTCCCCCTTGATGCCCGTCCCGAATATGGCGTCGATCACCACATGGGCATCTCTAATCGAGCGCCTCTGCTCATCACTCAGGCCTTCCTGGGAGAGGGTCTCCAGCCTCACAGATGGCATATGTAGGAGTATGTTCCAGTTTATTCTGGCCTCCTCGGTCTTGATCTGGCTAGCGCTGCCCAGCAGAATGACCTGGACATCCCCTCCTAGGATCGATAGGTGCCTGCCGGCTGCCATGCCATCACCTCCATTGTTTCCCAGGCCTGCCACGACCACGATACGCTTATCGCGGACCCCACCCACATACCTGTTTACGATGGATGCGATGGAGCGGCCGGCGTTCTCCATCATCAAGAGCTGGGAGAGGCCGTAGGATGCCGCCCTCTGCTCCAGTTCCCTCATCCGCTGAGTGTCGATCTGCTCACCAACCTCTCTGCAGACCTCGGTTGATGGTTGGTGTATGGTTCTCTCCTCAAAGGTTCCGTCGGGCTTAAGGCGCCACTCCACGGCGTAGGCGTTGAACTCTGTGGCCCACTGGAGGCGGGCTGGGAGTTCTTCTTCTGGGATAGGCCGCCCCTGGGTTTCGACGGCCAGTAGGATGAGCTGGCCCCTCCGGGCGGCGATGATGGAGTAGGGGCAGCTGGGGTCGCTGAGCCTGGCGCATCTCCAGCCCTCTCTGCTCAAGCGCTCGACGGCGAGGCCCAGGGCCACATCTTTCCGAGAGGTTTCTCCATGAGGCAACCCCCAGCGGTTTATAATGGACCGTGATAAACGCCTCGATGTTGACGCAAACACCTGTGGACAAGCTTCTAGAGGGGATGCTGTCCTCCCTCCAGAGGACATCCGAGGAGTTGGATGATAGCGTAAGGCGGCGGGAGATGCTGCTGCGGCAGTCACGAGAAATCTTGGCGGCGGCCTCCAAGGCCCTGGTGGCCATCCAGGGTGGGAGGTTCGATGAGGCGAGGCGCATATTGGATGGGGGTAGGGGGCTCTTGGAGGAGCTTAGGAAGGAGTCGAAGGGGGACCTGGCCAGGTATCTCACTGCCCCTGGTGCTGAGCTGGTGGAGGCGGAGGTGGTCTGGTCGGTGGCACAGGGTCTACCCGTGGCTTCTAGGGAGGAGCTTGGGGTTGACGGCGCCACATACCTGCTTGGCCTGCTGGACGCGATCGGTGAGATCAAGAGGTTGGTGGTGGACAGCGTCAGGCTTGGTGATGTGAAGAGGGCCGAGAGCCTCTTTGAGCTAATGGAGAACATCTACATGCACCTCACACCCTTCGCTGTATACGACCATGTGGTCACAGGGGTTCGGAGGAAGCTTGATGTGGACAGGCTCCTCGTCGAGAGTACAAGGGCCATGGTGGCCGAGGAGTTGAGGAGATCTGCCCTCCTCAAAGCCCTGGACCAGCTGGGGGTTGATCGAAAACGCCAAAGCTAGACCCTGCCACCCTAGACTTCCTTAGGGGGCTCCAGCGTATAGCGCGCCGCCTGGTGAGGTTCGAGGGATGGGATGGGAGGCTCCGGAAGGTCCTCGCCTTGGACGTGGCCTATAAGGGTGATTCCGCGGCCGCCGCGGCCGTGCTATGGGACAACGGGCGAGGCGGGATGGTGGCCCACAATATCTATCGGGGCAGCGCTGCCTTCCCTTATGTTCCTGGGTACCTCTTCATCCGGGAGGCCCCCCTGATGCTGGCCGCCGCCAGGCCACTGCGTGGAGAGTTCGATGTGGCCCTGGTCGATGGCCATGGATATGCCCACCCCAGGAGGGCCGGGCTGGCCGTCTTCATAGGCCTCCTTCTCGACTCACCCACCATAGGGATTGCTAAGAGTTTGTTGACAGGCCGTGTTAGGGAAGGAGGAGGGAGACACCGCCCCATCGTGATCGGGAGGGAGACCGTTGGCCTGGCATTCCATTGGCCTGAAGGGGTCTTCTACGCCAGTCCTGGAAACAAGCTTTCTGTGGACGATATCTCAGTGATAATGACAAAGCTGGGTGGATACCCCGCTGCCCTGCGGGAGGCCCATAGGATGGCCAGAGAGGCGCTCATAGATAAGGAGCCGCCCCGTTGAAATCCTCCCACCCCCTCAACCCCCAGTCCTCCTCAACGCCTGGTACGAGTCTAAGGATTGAATCACCCGGGGCTCCTTGTAAGCCCTGCTGAGAGGGGGATTATGGACTTGCGCCGGATTCTCACAGTAGAGAATGGGACCTACCTTTTTTGTCGCGGGGTCCGGTAAGGGGCCGTTTCCGTCGAAGACCCAATTCGTGGCCCGAAGCTTGAGCCAAGAGCGAGGAGGACCCCACTTTCCGTGTCTAGATGAGAACGGGGTAACCTTTGAGATTCATCGATTACCATAGCACCCCCTTAGCTTTCGACAGCCCTATGCCACAGGCTTCACGATTACGATGGACCCAGGGGTAAGGACAGCAACCCGCGAAATATATGGCGGCCTCAGCTGCGTCTTAGCATGATTAGATTTCGTTGAACTCCTCTGGGGCCGTTGCTAGGACTTGGGACGTCTTTACTCCAGGCAAGAAGTTTGTGGCCCGGACCACTTTAACCTTTATGCCCCTCTTCGCGCATTCCGCCTCTATTTCATGCTCGTCATGTGCCTGGTCGTAGCCGAGGGCGATTATGTCGGGTCTTGTCCTCTCGACGGTTTCAAGTATATCCCTCTCGCTACCGAGCAGTGCGAGGTCGACGATCCTGATCGATTGAACCAGGTCCAGACGTAGCTTCTCGTTGTTGAGGGCCCGCCGCCCCCTCATCTTGACGACGGTCTTATCCCTGGCCACCGAGACCAGGAGCACATCCCCCAGGGCCTTTGCCTCCCGCAGGAAGTAGATGTGGCCGGGATGAATAATGTCGAAGACCCCACCCACCAACACCACCTGGAGCTGGGACCGCCCGGTGTCCGTGAGAAACAGCCCCCCATCCTTCTTCTGCAAGAAGCCCCTCCTCACCAGGTCCTCGCAGATCCGCCCCACCACATCAACATCGACCCCCAACTCTAGGGCTAGGGAGTCTGGGCTGGGCTCAACTCCCTTCAGGCTCTGGCAATAGACGAGGGATAGGGTTCTCTTCTCCGTGTTGCCGAGCGGTTCGGGCAACTGCACCACCACCTCATCCCCACAATTTAACGTATCGGGGGCCCCTGCGAAGGAGGGGTGTACCTCACCCCCCGGCTACCACTCGACCTCCAAGATGCCGAGGAGCCTGAGCGAGTCCAGGAGCCCCTCTGCATAACCCATGCTGAGCAGGGCCAGCTCCGCCCTCCCCTCCCCAAGAAATCTCTCGGCATCGTCGACATAGCACTCCACGTTCTCGAAGAGGGCGGACAGGTTGACGGCATGCCGCACCCCCTTTGCCCTAGCCTTGGCGAGGGCCTCCCGTGTCTTCGGGATGTATCTCTCGAGCATCCTCTTGGCCAGGGGCTTGGCAAACCGGGTGTTGTCTGGGCTGCCCTCGAGCCTGAAGAGCCTTCTGAGGGACTCTTCCTCGGTGAAATGCAGGTTGGAGGGCACCACCATACAATGCGGGGGCTCACCGAACTCGATGCCATCGATATCCCCCAGCCTGCCAAGCCATACCCTAGCCGCTTCTGAGCCCAAGCGAGCCCCCACGATGACGAAGAGCTCATCGTTGATGATACCAGCACCCACCGACTGCTCCGCAGCCCTGAGGCGGTCAACACCCTCCCTAGGTGTAAGGGCATACCTCCTCTCCTCCACATACTCCAGAAGGATCAAGGTGTGTAGCGACTGCAGCAGGTTCGACAGGATTACAGAGTAAGCGGTGATAGGGGGCATGCTCCCCGATGTAAGGGTCACCATCCTCCCGAAGCGGTATGGGTGCAGGCCCAGCCCCCCATAGGCAACGGTCAGGATAGAAGCGTTGTGAAAGACCTTTACCTCAATATTCTGAGCAGCCGCCCTAACCCTCAGGTCATTATGTGTGGTCGCGATCAGCGGGTCCCCAAGGCTGATCAAGACTACATGCCCCTCCCTGGACTCCTCCAGAATCTGCCTCCCATCCTCCACAAAGACCCTGCCCACCCTCGTGACATCCCTCCCCACCACCCTAGCGACCTCTTCAACCAACTCATCGCTCACAGGACTTGTATAGGTCTCAAGGTATACCTTATCCGCCCGCCTGATCGCCTCCAGCGCTGCCAGGCTCAAACCCCTCGCCCCACCAACCCCAAGCCCCACGAGGGCCAGCGGCACACCCCTTCCTCTACAGATCCCTCAGTTAAGCTTACGCGACACCGGATCGCATCCGTATCTGTCACACCAGTCGGGGATTGGAGGTCTAAGGGTAAGAATACTTTAATTCCTCCACCGAACCCGATGCCGGTGGGCCCGTAGCTCAGATCCCAGAAGCCTGGGACATGGTGAGGGCAGCACGGTAGAAGCAACTACCGATAGCGACGGGCTCTTAAGCGTGGGAGAGACCCGTCAGCCGTGGGTTCGAATCCCACCGGGCCCGCGTAGCCTTTACAGCCCACTTTGGGCATGCTTCAATAAGAGCCCGCTTAGTTAATCCAGATAGCACCGTGGAGTGACCTAGGGAGGGGGTTTGAATCGAACCCTAGTGGGATTGGGGATTCACGAACATAGTGTATAAGTAGCTTATTGCAATACTTATAGGGGGTGTACAAGAGCGATAGAGAAGTTTTGGTCAGGTTTGGAGTGGTTCTCCCCCAATATGGCGTAGACTACGGCACGGTCAGGGAGGTGGCGATAGAGTGTGAGCGGCTGGGTTTTGACTCCCTATGGCTTGAGGACCACTTCATGCCATGGGGGCTGCAGCCAAAACTGCCGACCCTGGAGTGCTGGACCACCCTGGCCTCCTTAGCAATGGTGACGAGCCGCATCAGACTGGGAACCCTCTGTACATGCACATCGTATCGGTACCCCACGCTGGTGGCCAAGATGGGGGCCACGCTGGACCACATATCGGGGGGCCGCCTTATTCTCGGCATCGGAGCTGGCTGGTTCGAAGAGGAATACTCTGCATACGGCATCCCGTTCCCCCCACCAAGGGAGAGGGTTCGCCGCCTTCGAGAGGCCGTCCAGATCATCAGGAAGATGTGGACCAGCGATAAGGCCGACTACCAGGGCAGGTATTATCGGGTCAGGGACGCCTATTGTAATCCGAAGCCGGTGCAGAAGCCTCACCCTCCAATCTGGATCGGCGGGGGAGGGGAGCGGCTGATGCTGAGGGTGGTGGCCGAGGTTGCCGACGGCTGGAACTGGGGTGCCCTTACACCCGAGGGCTATAAGAGGAAGTTGGAGGTGTTCGAGGCGTTCTGCAGGCAGGTTGGTCGGGAGCCGGGGAGCATCGAGCGCTCCCTGGAGCTCTTTGTCTTCATAGATACAAGCCAGGCTGGCGTATCGAGGAGGGTCGATGAGTACGTGGCTTCCCTGGCCGGGGGTGATAGGCCACAACACCTCCTCCGCCAGTTCTACCTACAGACGGCTGTAAAAGGGACGCCGGAGCAGTGTGTAGACGCCCTTAAGCAGTATGTGGAGGCTGGGGTCCAGCACTTCACGCTCGTCTTCCCCGATGCCGGTGGGCTCGAGAGCCTCCGCCTCTTCGCCCGCGAGGTGATCCCAGCCTTCAAGGCCTCTTCTCAGGGGGGAGGTGGGTAGCATGGGCCGGGTCCCAAGGGCGCTCAGCATCGCGGGCTCCGACTCGGGCGGTGGGGCGGGCATCCAGGCCGACCTGAAGACCTTCGCCGCCCTCGGGGTCCACGGCATGACAGCGATCACCGCCATCACCGCTCAGAACACGCTTGGGGTTACTGCCGTCCAGGCCATCGAACCCGAGGTTGTCAGGGCCCAGATCAGGGCGGTTGTAGAGGACCTGGGGGTGGATGCTGCCAAGACCGGTATGCTATACTCGAGCGAGATCATCTCGGTCGTAGCTGAGGAGGTCGCCAGATACCATTTCCCCCTCGTCGTTGACCCCGTCATGGTGGCGAAGAGCGGGGCCCCCCTCCTCAGGCCCGAAGCCGTGGACACCCTCGTGAAGCGCCTGCTGCCCCTGGCCACCGTTCTGACCCCCAACCGGATGGAGGCCGAGGCCCTATCCAAGATACAGATCAGGAGTGTTGAGGAGGCCCGCCTGGCCGCGAAGAGGATTGCGGAGATGGGGCCGAGGGCAGTGGTCGTTAAGGGGGGCCATTTGAATACCGGCGACAGGGTCGTGGACGTCCTCTACCTCGATGGTGAATTTAGGGAGTACGAAGCCCCCCGCCTGAACACCAAGAACACCCACGGCACCGGATGTGTCTTCAGCTCCGCCGTGGCGGCCGCTCTGGCCAGGGGTAAAAGCATACCAGATGCAGTGGCCACCGCCCGCAGCTTTGTGAGTGACGCGATCCGCTTCGGCCTACCCATCGGTAGTGGGTTCGGCCCAGTCGACCCCGTGGCCCGGCTTCACCGGGAGGCGGAACGATATGCCGTGATCGAGAACCTGCAGAGGGCTGTCGACATGCTGGAGGGGTGCCCTCAACTGGCCTCCCTGGTCCCCGAATCTCAGATCAACATAGGGATGGCCTTGCCGGGGGCGACCTCGAGGAGTGAGGTCGCCGCGATACCTGGCCGCATCGTGAAGCTGGGAAACCGGGTGAAGGCGTCATCTCCGCCAGCCTTCGGAGCCTCCCAGCACATCGCAAACACCATCCTGGCGGCGATTGCCCAAGACCCTGAGGTCCGGGCTGCCATGAACATTCGCTACTCGGAGGCCATCCTGGACATCTGTAGGTCGATGGGCCTCTCCATCTCACACTATGACCGGGGCGAGGAGCCCGAGGAGGTGAAGGGGGTGGAGGGGATGACGACCCGGTGGGGGGCGGAGCAGGCGATAAGGCGGGCTGGCCGCGTGCCCGATATCATATATCACAGAGGAGATTACGGGAAGGAGCCGATGATCGTGCTCCTGGGTAGAACGGCCACCGAAGTAGCAGAATTATCGATACGGATCGCACGAAGGCTGGAAGGATAACCCCTTCATCACATGCCCACCCACTCTACCGCCCTACAATCTTAGAGGAGCCCCCGAATCTAAGGGACAAGATTCACGAGCACGCCTGATACCTCTATCAAAGCAAACCCAGGGCCCTGTTTGTTCTTCATCGGCCCAACCCTCAATTCAGGGCCTTTAGGTACCGTCTACGACAGGATAGTCCCTTCCCTCAGAGGAGATGGTGTGCCTAACCCTCGCCTAGGGGTCGGGTTTGCGCGTCCCCTGCTATCTCTTCTTCCCGTAGCCCGGTAGGTTCATGGAGCTCAGGATGGGGTGGGCCGCCCTGACTACAACGAGCGTGATGAAAGAGTCTATTACATGATGGATTGCGCCTCCGACCAGGTTGATGATAGCCCCTTGTATCGGCACCCCGAAGGGGATCACCACCAAGCCTTCGGGGATGGCGTGCAACGGAAGCGCGATGAGGAGGAGGGCCTTAACCAGCGAAACACCCCTGACAAGGGCAACGGCCATCACTACCCCAAACAGGATGTGTGTCGCAGCCCGGGCTGCTACGATAGGTCCTAGCGTGGCTAGGAACCCGATGGTGGATGCCAGCCCGACGGTGGCGGCGACATAAGGCCCGCCCAGTGTCGAGAGCATGACCGGGACATGAGATGCCAGGGTGGCTGAGTATCCCACCGCGGGCATAACGAATTGCAGAACACCACGAAAGGCAAGGGGGATCGCCAAGGCGAGGGCGCTCATCAGACCCGCCAGCGCCACCTGATGACTGTTCATCCTCAAACGCTCTCTCGGGAAAGCCTGCACCTTGAAGGATAGATATCCCTCCTGATAGAGGCAAAACATTCCCAGTGGAGCGGATTCATCCCAATAAATTCCTGCATCTCAACCCTTCTTAACAATGGGTGCTGGCGGCGACAAGGCTTAAGGGGTGAACCCCCTTGCCGCAATCAATAATAGAATTCCGCAACTTTTCCTTCAGGTATGCGGGTGCTCGGAGGGATGCGCTTCGGGGGGTCAACCTCTCGATACAGGAGGGGGAGGTTGTGGCCCTTGTCGGCCCCAGCGGATGTGGCAAGTCAACCCTTCTCCGAAGCATTATAGGACTCATACCCCACATGTACAGGGGTGAGTATTCAGGCTCCGTCATAGTTGATGGCATGGATGTGGCCAGAACTCCGGTGAGCAGGCTCGCCACAAGGGTGGGATACATCTTCCAGAACCCTGAGAACCAGCTCTTCATGTTCACGGTCAGGAAGGATATCGCCTTCGGCCTGGAGAACCTGGCCCTACCCAGACACGAGATAGTCCGGCGGGTGGATTGGGCGATGAAGACTTTGGGGATAGAGGGCCTGGCAGACACACCACCCCATGAGCTGTCAGACGGCCAGAAGCAGCGGGTAGCCATTGCCGGCGTGCTCGCGATGAAGCCTAAGGTGCTCATTTTAGACGAGCCCACATCCCTCCTGGACCCGGTCACGGCGGAATCCGTCATCACGCAGGTGAAGGAACTACACGATGCGCTCGGTATCACCCTCATCATAGCGGAACACAGGCTGGACCTGCTGGTGACTATAGCCAGCAGGTTCATAGTGTTGGATGGTGGGCGGGTAATCCTCGACGGCCCGGCGAGGGAAGTCCTCGGCCGTCCAGAGCTACAACTCATCGGGGTCAATATTCCAGCTGCAGCATGGGTGGACTCCCATCTCCGATCAGGAGAGGAGCTGGCCTTGACGGTGGACGAGCTTGCAGACAGACTCAATAATCGAATTTAGTCGGGTCTCCTACATCTACCCCAACGGTAAGAGGGCGCTCAGGGACGTCAGCCTCTCCATCAAAGCTGGGGAGGTGATCGCGGTGGTGGGGGAGAATGGGGCTGGCAAGACCACGCTGGTAAAGCACATGAACGGCCTCCTCAAACCCACCATCGGAACCGTGAGAGTATTTGGCCTCGATACCAGGGGGGTCAGCGTAGCCCAGTTATCCAGGCGAGTTGGAATAGTGTTTCAGAACCCCCACCACCAGCTCTTCGCGGAGACCGTGGAGGAAGAGGTCAGCTTCGCTCTCAAGAACTTCCAGGCCGGCGAGGATGTGATCAAGTCCCGGGTTGAGTGGGCCCTGGAGTTCTTCGGCCTGGCGGAGTACAGAACCGCCTCTCCCTTCACGCTGAGCGAGGGCGAGAAGAAGAGGCTCACCATAGCCGCTGTGATGGCTTGGAAACCGGATGTCTTGGTGCTCGACGAGCCCACGGTGGGCCAAGACTTCAACTATAGAGAGAAGCTCCAACAGGTCATCCGGCAGCTCAGGGAGCAGGGCAGAACCGTCATCATAGTATCGCACGACCTGGAGTTTCTCTGGCCCCTGCAGCCGAGGACGATCGTAATGGCACGAGGAGAGATCCTGGCCGACGATAGGGCGGACCGTGTCTTCACGGATGGGAGGCTCCTGACAGAAGCCCATCTGAGGAGGCCCCAGCTCCTGGAGCTCTGGCTCAGACTTAGGGTCAAGCCCGAAAGACCATTCACCTCCACAGGTGAGACAGTGAGCTGGATTCGCGGCCTTCATCAACGAGGTGGGGAGGGGGGATAAGTGCAATCCCTGGCATACGGTTTCATCTACAGGAGGATGAACACACCACTCCAGCGGCTGGATCCGAGAGTTAAACTTCTCACCTCGACGCTCCTCTTTACGCTGAGCATACTGGCTGACAGAATCGTGGAAGCCACGGTCATCATCGGCTCTGTCCTTCTCATAGCAGGTCTAGGCAGGGTGCTGAGAAGGCTTTGGGGAACTCTAACCTACACGGCCGCCTTCGCCCTCTTCATCTTCATGATCAACGCCCTGACCCTCTGGGACCTCACGAGCGCCGTGGTGTTCACGCTGAGATTCGTTGCTATAGTGGCGGCGACCTCGCTCTTCTTCCTCACGACGCCGCCCGACGAGGTATATAATGTCCTCAGATGGTTCAGGCTGCCTAGAGATGTAGTGTTCGCCTTCGCCACCGCCATAAGGTTCGTCCCCCTCTTTATCCTAGATGCCCTCCAGATAATGGACGCCCAGAAGTCGAGGGGGCTGGAGATCGAGGGCGGCTCGATCCTAAAGCGGCTTAGGAACCTGATTCCGGTCCTGGTGCCCCTATCCGTCACGGCCTTTCTCAGAAGTGCCGAGATGGCCGAGGCGATGGAGGCGAGGGCCTACGGCGCAACCGCAAGGCCCACGGTCATGGAGGTGTTGACGATGAGAGGGGAGGATTGGGTGATGGCTGCGGCAAGCACTCTCCTCTTCGTCGCCGCGCTCCTAACCTTCTAGGGGTCCGAATCAGCTCTTACATTATCCATACTCGGACATTTTCAAGGGATAGGTATTGCTAGAGAGATATTAACAGGTCCATTTCCCCCTTACCTTGGCCAGAAATTCTCTTTCCCGCCTGATGATCACTGAGCCGAGATCGTCGGCTATGAGCCTGCCCACATAGACGTTGACGATGAACGTCTCAGACCTCCAGATGGCCTCGAGCAGCCTGTCATCAGAGCCTGCGCGCAGACAGGTCGTTAAGCCGTTGATGAATAAGGCGGGGATCGGTGTTTCGCCTAGAATACCGAAAAACCTCCCTCTTCCCCTCACCTTCAAGCCTTGGGGCCCAGACCCTTCTGGGCCGGTTGATGTGTATTTGCTTCCATCAAATATAGAAGGTGTGTTCACGAAAGCCCGGGTAGAATCCAAGACCTAAAGAAGTGACTAGTTTACTCGCTTCGCAGGCTTGCAGACAGAAATTACTGTAGACGAGAAATGAACATACTACAGGGGCACGGCATTCGGGAAGAAGGTACAAAATTAAGCATTGATGCTTATATAGATACCTGTTGAACCTGCTAGCTCCACATGGGCAGACGCGAATTCTACGTTGCTGTTCCTCTTGCACTCTCCCTAGGCTTCCTACTAGGTGTGGTAATTCACCCCTTCTTAGTATCGACTACTCTTCCGGGCCTCCAAACGCCCCTTAAGCCTCCCGTTGAGATCCGAATCGGAGCAACAGTCTCCTTGACGGGGCCCTTCGCGGGGGATGTCGGCGTCTTCGATAAAATAATGCATTCATTCGCTGATCTAGTCAATAGACGTGGAGGCATCTTCATCAAAGAGCTCGGCCAAAGGGTTCCGATAAAGTTCATAATCTATGATGATGCCAGCGATACGGTAACCGCCATCAAATTCTACGAGAAACTGATAACCGAAGATAAGGTTCACCTACTGCTAGGACCATTCAGCAGCAAGCTGACGCTGGCTGTAGGACCTGTGGTTGAGAAACATGGTGTTCCAATCATCTGGACAGCGGCCCAAGCACCAGCCGTATACAGGCAAGGCTGGAAATACGCCGTCGGAGTGCTCGACGAGAGGCCGACCGCTTGGGGCGAGCCTTACTTCGTGAACGTTCTGGCACCACTTGTAGAAAAGGGCGACATTAAGACAATTGCCCTCATCCATGACGATACACCACATTCTCTATCCGTGAACGAAGGTGCCAAGATACTCTCCGAGCGGATCGGACTCAAGGTTGTCTTCGAGGAGAAGATCCCCTTTGGCCATACAGATTTCTCAGGCATCCTGGCCAAACTCAGACGGATAAAGCCGGACATCATCCACTTCAAAGCTGATAGTCCACCCTCGGGTGTCGCATTCGTAAGGCAGCTCAAGGAAGTCAACCTGAGTCCAAAGGCCCTCTACTTCGCCGAGCCGGTTCCAGGAGTGTTGGAACCACTAGGCAGAGACGCGGACTACCTGGTCGGAGCAACCTACACCGTGCTCGGTGTATTTCAAGGTCCATTTGGCGACCTGAGCTTCCTAGCAGAACTGGCCAAGACGGCAAACGTGGAATTAGAGAGATGGCCATGGTTCGGAATATATTATCCAGCCATGCAAGCAGCCATTTCAGCCCTGGAGGCATCGGATTCATTGAAGCCTGACGACATTCTCAGGGCCCTGAAGAACCTCCACATAATGACCATTAGTGGGCCTCTGAGGTTTGACGAGGCAAGAGGCTTTGCCGGGACACTCAGGCCACTCACAGTGCAAATCTTCAATGGTAAATACCTGGTGATAGCTCCGCCCGAGTTCGCCAAGGCTAGCTACGTTCACCCCTTCAAGCCCTGGGATGCGAGAGGTTAACCACTGCCATGACCCTTGATCCCACACTGATTTTAGAAGTAATAATCAATGGAGTCCTACTGGGAGGAATCCTCGCCCTCGCTGCCATAGGTCTCTCCCTAGTTCTGGGTGTTACAGGGGTCCTTAACATCATGCACGGCCAATTCCTTGTCTTAGCCGGAACGCTCAGCTACCTAATTCACCTGGCCCTCAAATTAAACCCAATAATTTTATTCATCATAATCCCACCTTTATTCTTCCTGATCGGGATTTCCCTCGAAAGGAGTCTCATAAGACCACTCGTGAGTAGAACTCAATCAACGCCCCTTTTACCTTCTATTCTTGTTACATTCGGCTTGGCGCTGATCGTCCAAGACGTTCTTACGTTCGCTGTGGGTGATGTAGCCAAGGGTATTCCTACTCACTTTCCACCGTTGAAGTTCCAAGGCCTTCAGTTGCCGATGCCCAAGCTTCTATCGCTATTCTCCGTTTTAACGGCAACTCTTTCCTTATGGTTCTTCCTCGTACACACCTCAACGGGGAATGCTGCACGTGCAATTATCCAGGATAGGGAAGGCGCCATGCTTTGTGGCATAGACATTCCAAGGATCTCTATGCTGATATTCGGGATAGGCGCCGCGCTGGCAGGACTAGCCGGGGTCTACTACTCCATCATCTACACTGTACAGGCCAGCATGGGAATCACGCTCACCATGATTGCCCTGATATTGATCGCCCTGGGCGGAGTTGGTAACATCCTTGGGACACTAGTCTCCGGCATAATCGTAGGTGTAACCCACACAGTGGTCGAACTACTCTTGGGAGCAGCGTGGTCTCTACCAGTTGTCCTGCTACTCTTCATCGCAGCCCTCCTAGCGAGACCAAGAGGTGTGCTAAGTGAATAGACCGTCTGTAAAATGTTCACAGCTCATCCTGCCAGTAATCCTTGTACTGCTCTTATCCAGCATAGGATACGCCGGCAGCCCATACATTAAGTCACTCATCTTCGTTCTCCTGATGTACGTGGCACTGGCCCAAGCCTGGGACCTAGTTGGGGGCTACTTAGGCTACCTAAACCTGGGATTCTCTTTCTTCATCGGGGCCGGAGGCTACATGTTCGCTCTCCTTCATAAGAACCATCTTGGTGTTCTGGGTGCTCTCTCACTTGCAGGAGCCTTGGCCGCGATACTGGCGGGCTTACTCAGTTTCCTTCTATTTCGACTCAATAGAGCTTACTTCGCCCTAGCAACCCTAGGGCTAGTATTATTTACAGAATCCATCACGAATAATCTTGCAATCATCACCGGTGGCCAGGAGGGATTACCCATAGAGCCCATCCCAGGTTCGACATTCTACGCCTACTACGGAGCCTTAAGCCTAGCCGTACTCGGCACATACGTGAAATTCAAAGTCAGAAACTCAACGCTGGGCCTGGCGGCTCTCAGCATAAAGGATGATGAAGAGGCAGCTGCTAGTCTCGGTGTGAACCCCTTCAAATACAAGGCTCAGCTCTTCGTGGTTAGTGGGTTTTTTGCCGGCCTTATGGGTGGACTGCTCGCCATCTTCAGCTCCTACGTTCATCCGGAAGTGTTCTTCGGGCCACGCATTACTTTGCTCCCTGTTGTTATGGCACTGCTGGGAGGGAGCGGAACGATATACGGACCGGTGCTGGGTGCTACAACAGTCATACTATTGGATGAAGTTCTCTTAAACATGACACCATACTTTCACCTAGCCCTCCTTGGTTCTATACTCGTAGTTGTAGGCCTGTTTATGCCGAAGGGGTTGCTAGGCCGGCCCGGTAGCCTTCGGAGAATTCTGGGGATTCCGCATGGCACTGCTTAGCCTACACGGTATCGGCAAGTCCTTCGGAAACGCGAGCGTAATCCGGAGTGTCTCCTTCTCGATGGAAAGGGAGATCGTCGCACTATTGGGTCCGAATGGAGCTGGAAAGACGACGATCTTTAACATAATTTGCGGGCTCCTCAAGCCAGACCGAGGCTGGGTTGAATTCAACGGAAGGAATGTTACAGACCTTGACCCCAGTGAAAGATGTAGGTTGGGGATAGCCAGAGTTCACCAAATACCCAGACCCTTCGTTAACATGAGTGTCATAGAAAACGTAATGGTAGGCATCCACTTCGGGAAGGATGACTCCGTCTCTCCTGGCCAGGCCCGTGGGGAAGCGAAACGCTACCTGGACTTGGTTGGTCTTAGTGATAAGGCGAATCTACCGGCTGGCGACCTGAACACCTTCGAGAGAAAGATGCTGGAACTGGCGAGGGCCATAGCCACCAGGCCCTCACTCCTGTTAATCGACGAGATTGTTGCTGGCGCCAGCTCGTCCCAGACCCCCAAGATTCTGGAGATGATCCTAAAGGTAAAGGAGGAATTCAACACAGGCATATTGTGGGTCGAACACAATACGGCAGCGGTCGAAAGGGTTGCGGAGCGAATACTTCTGTTGGACCGAGGCGAGCTGATTAGCGAGGGCCGCCCACAAGATATCATGAAGAGCACAGCTTTCCTCCAGACATACTTGGGCAGAGGCCCAGGGTGAATGAAATGCTACAAGTTAAGGACCTTACTGTCGACCGCGGCGTTCAAAGGATCTTGTCGCAAGTATCGCTTCTAATAGAGAAAGGTCAGATGGTCGCCATCACGGGAGGAAATGGCGCTGGCAAGACAACCCTTCTGAGGACAATTTCTGGGCTGGTGAGGCCCTCATCGGGGACCATATACTTCGAAGGCCGACGGATAGACCACCTGACACCTAGTATGATCGTCAGGTTGGGAATAATACATGTGTCTGAGGGCAGAAATCTGTTCCCGAAGATGACCGTTCTCGAGAACCTGAAGCTGGGCGCCATTACCCCACATGCAAGAGAAAGGATGGGTGAGACGCTGCAATTCGTATTCGAAATCTTTCCAACATTAAGGACTAGATGCGATCAGAGAGCAGGAACGTTAAGTGGAGGAGAACAGCAGATGCTGGCCATAGCGAGGGGTCTGATGGGGATCCCCAAGCTTCTGATGCTCGATGAGCCCTTCAAGGGCCTGGACCCCAAGATGGCTCAACATCTAATCCACGTCCTGGAAGACATCAAATCCGGGGGTGTAACATTATTATTGGCTGACCCTAATGTTTCAGAGGTTGCCAGGCTGGTGGACAGGACATACGTTCTAGAGGCGGGTAGAATCTTGTTTGAGGGAAATGCTGAGCGGACCATTCAGGAGCTGAACGTCAGATGATAAAGGAAAGCATTCAGAAAGTGGTTGAGGGAGTCAACCTAACTCGAGAGGAGGCCGCCCAAATAATGAAAGAAATCATGAGGGGGGAAGCATCGGATGCACAGATAGCGGCCTTCATAACAGCCCTGCGAATGAAAGGGGAAACCGTGGACGAAATAGCGTCATTCGCCCGCGCCATGAAAGAATTCTGTATTCAGATTCGACCGAAAGTCACGGGCCCGCTGATCGATACATGCGGGACAGGTGGAGACACGCTCAAAACCTTCAATGCCAGCACTGCAGCGGCCTTCATTGCGGCAGGCGCGGGGATTGCCGTAGCCAAGCACTGCAACCGGTCTTTCACCAGTAAATGTGGAAGCGCCGACCTGCTGGAGGCACTCGGATACCCGTTGGATGTAGATACCGAGGTGGTGGAGAGGTGCATTGAAACAGTAGGCATCGGCTTCCTGTTCGCACCCAAGTTTCATCCAGCCATGAGATACGCAGCAAAACCCAGGAGGGAGATAGGGATTAGGACCGTTTTCAACCTACTTGGCCCGATCACAAACCCAAGCCCGATAACATCGCAGGTGCTAGGGGTTTACGCTCCTACACTAGTCCCCACGATGGCCTCTGTCCTGAAGGATTTGGGAAGGGAAGAGGCCATGGTGGTCCATGGACTGGATGGGATGGACGAGGTTTCCAATATAGGTCCGACCCTGATAGCGTGGCTGAGGAATGGTAACATCAAAGTGCTGGAAGTCAAACCGCAGGATTTCGGCGTAAATCCCGCAAAGCCAGAGTCCATACTGGGCTCAACCCCTCACGAGCACGCCGAAACCCTCTTTCGGGTGTTGAATGGCAATGCTTCCTCTTCTGTAACAGATTTAGTGCTAATGAATGCGGCTGCCGCCATAATCGTAGGAGGAAAGGCCGACGACTTCCAGTATGCCATGGAATTGGCGAGGACCTCGATTCAGTCCGGAGCCGCTTATGCCAAATTAAAGGAAATGATCCGTTTCTGCAAAGGAGACCTCAGCAAGCTTGAGGAGCTGGAGTCGAGGTATGGGTGACCTACTGGACGAGCTGGCCTATAACACAAAGAAGCGAATACGGGACGGATACTACGACATACCAAAGACTATTCTCACAACTAGAAGAGACCTGAGAAAGGCTATAGTCGAGTGTAAAAACATCCCCATAATCGCAGAGGTAAAATTCGCGTCACCAGCCCATGGCACAATAAGGCACAGGACAGACCCGAGCTTGATCGCTAAGGCGATGGAGCGTGGTGGGGCGGTAGCCATATCCGTATTGACCGAGCCCGAACATTTCAACGGCTCCCTCGAGAGCCTAGAGTTAATCCGTAAAGCGGTAAGCGTACCGATTCTCATGAAGGATATCGTTCTGTCGAAGAAGCAGGTGGATGCAGCCGCCGCACTCGGAGCCGATGCCGTCCTTCTCATCATGACGATATTCACACGAGGGTACGGCGAAACGAGTCTCGGTGACATGATAGACTATATCAGCAAGAAGGGGCTTCAGACGCTGCTGGAGGTCCATACGGAGAACGAGTTAATGGCGGCACTTCAAACCAAGGCCGAGCTGATTGGAATAAACAACAGAGACCTGACGACAATGCAGGTGGATCTATCCGTCTCCGAGAGACTTCTGAAGAAGGTGGATGTTAAAGACAAGATCATAATCAGTGAAAGTGGAATCGCACACCCACAGCATATAGCAAGGCTCAGAAAGCTTGGGGTAAACGCCTTCCTCGTCGGTACATCCATCATGCAGGCAGATGACATCGAAGCGAAGGTTAGGGAACTAGTGACGCCCGCATGAGAAAGGTAAGAGTCAAGATCTGCGGAATCACGAATGAGAAGGATCTGCAATTAGCGGCAGACTCCGGCGCAGATGCCCTGGGCTTCGTAATAGGTTTCCCCGAATCACCGAGAAACTTAGAGCTTGAAAGAGCCGCCCACTTAATCAAAAAGGCCGCCCTTTTCGTCGACACAGTCGCAGTGGTTCCCGCCAGCAACAGCACTTTGATTGAAAAAGTTTTGCGTCGGTGTTCACCAGATGCGTTTCAATTACATGGGGAAATAGTCGGCCCCCACCAACTACCGAGGGGCGTTAGGAGCAGACAGCTGATAAAAGTTGTGAGTGCAATGACCGTGGCCAATCCAAAGGGCCTTCTCAAGTATATAGAAGGCTATGACGCAGTACTCGTTGATTCACACCAGCCGGGCGGACTGGGAGGCACAGGTAGAACCCATGATTGGAAAGCGAGTAGAGCCATTCGAGAAGCAATCGACCCAACCCCCCTCATCCTAGCGGGGGGACTGAATGCTGTAAATGTAACAGAAGCTATAAGCATAGTTAGGCCGTATGCGGTCGATGTAACGACCGGTGTGGAGAAGGCCCCCGGAATAAAGGACCCACAGAAGGTTCGGGAGTTTATCGAAGCCGTTAAGCGCACTTTTATACCTTAGTTCTCGAGGGCGCTTTTCATGTCTGATCATCTAACCACCGATTCCAGGGAAAGCCTGGCCGCTTTATTCTCGGAAGGACGGCAGCTCATCGCATACTTGACCTTAGGCTACCCACATCCCAGCGCAATGCCATCCATAGTGCGGGCGTTAGAGAAGGCGCGTGTAGGCGCAATTGAATTCGGGATGCCCACCGAGAACCCAAAGTATGACGGGCCAACTATAAGACAGACTCATAAAGTAACCACTAAACTTGGTTTAAGATCCGAAGAAGCTCTAAGACTGCTAGGAGCGGTTGACTGTAGGCATAAGGTTCTTATGGCTTACTACGAAGATGCGCTCAAAATAGGTCTAGAGGGCCTCTTCAGGAGAGCGGCGGAAAATGGGGCGGATGCCTTGCTGTTTCCCGACCTGCTGATAGACTATCCAGACCAATTTAAGACCTACACACAACTGTCCGAAAAATACGGTCTGGAGAAAGCATTCTTCATCACCACAACATTCCCACATAAATTGGTGACGGAGTTGGTCGACCATGAACCCGCATTTATCTATCTTGGGCTCATGGCCTGCACGGGTGTACTCCTCCCCATAACGATAGCACGCAACATCTACATCATGAAGCGGCTGGTTGGTCCCACTCCATTAGTCGTGGGCTTCGGAATAAGTAGACCGGAACAAGTTATGGAGTGTGTCAAGGCAGGCGCCGATGGAGTCGTAGTCGGAAGCGCCCTCGCCAAACTGATAACCACCCCTGATACTGCTACCCAGCAGTTAGATTCCATTACCCATTTCATGACAGTCCTCAGGTGCTCTCTTGATGCAAAGCCATGATGTGATCCAGCTTTCCTTGGATGACCTACCGACGCATTGGTACAACGTGATACCCGATCTCCCCACCCCTCTACCTCCTCCCAGAGACCCAGATCAGGACGACCAGTCCAGAATAGAACTGCTTCCGAGACTCTTTCCAGACATACTGATTGACCAGGAGTTCACCCCAGAAAGATGGGTCCAGATCCCCGAAGAGCTTAGGAGATTCTATATTGCGGTGGGCAGACCCACCCCCCTCTGCAGAGCCCGCAGGCTGGAATCCAGGCTAAACACATCGGCACAGATATACTACAAGCGGGAGGATGTTAGCCCCACCGGGAGCCACAAGACAAACACGGCCCTGGCGCAGGCATACTACGCTAAGCTGCGGGGTTTTGAGGGGCTGGTCACGGAGACGGGTGCTGGGCAGTGGGGTTCAGCACTGGCCCTGGCATGCAGCCTCTTGGGCCTAAAATGCAGGGTATTCATGACGAGGAGCAGTTATCTTCGCAAACCCTACAGGCGTTCGCTTATGGAGGCATATGGTGCTGATGTAATACCGAGCCCAAGCGGCACGACAGAATTTGGTCGAAAAATCCTCGCCCACAATAGCGACCACCCCGGTTCCTTGGGGATAGCCATCTCTGAAGCCCTCGAGGCCGTGCTCCACCAAGATGGCCTCAGATACGCGGTCGGCAGTGTAATGAACTTCGTCATGCTTCACCAATCCATCATTGGGCTCGAGGTCATGAAGCAACTAAAAACCCTGGACATCGAACCCGACTTAGTTGTTGGATGTGTCGGGGGTGGTAGCAACTTCTGCGGCATCAGCCTCCCCCTACTGGGTGCCAAGCTCAGGGGAGAAGCTTACCAAAAAACTAGGTTCGTCGCTGTTGAGTCAGAAGCGATACCACGGATGACAAAGGGTCAATATCGTTATGAACACGCCGACACAGCGGGCCTCCTTCCTCTAATCAAAATGTATACGGTGGGAAAAGACCATGTTCCACCACCCCTGCACGCAGCAGGACTACGATACCATGGAGTCGCACCAGTCCTATCTCTTCTACTCAAGGAAGGTCTAGTGCATGCGGCAGCTTATTCGCCAGAGGAAGTGATGGAAACAGCTAAGCTCTTCGCACAAACGGAAGGCATCGTGCCTGCACCTGAAGCCGCACACGCCCTAAGATACGCGGTCGATGAAGCGATTCGAGCGAGAAAAACTGGAACTAGAAAAGTGATTTTGGTAAACCTCAGCGGCCATGGACTCCTCGACCTAGGGTGACAATCTAAGTAATTATTACAGAGCAGAGAGTCAGCAAATATCTTCCTTATCAAGATAGCCTCAGACGGACACAGGATGAACGTGTCGGGATGGTCAACTCTATACCCTCCTGCCCCTTCTCTTCTCTTCAAGAGACCTCTCAAAATTCTGTCCAAGTATGCGTCTGAAGAGACAAGCATCCTGCCACCTACGCCCTCACCATTATCACACCACCGTTCTATGCTATCACGCCAAGTAGAAACCTGTTGCTCAACTGCGCGGTTTATCACAATAATAAAGGACAGACCGAACTTGCGCGCTTTAGAGAGTGTCAGAAAGTCTGCCTTAAGCCATCTACAATATTCAACGTGGAGGTGGTTTGAGTCTGCGAGCCAAGACCGATTCCCAATCTATCATCAACACCGCAGCAACAACGCCCATCAGTGCCAAGGCGGAAAGCAAAGTAGTAACCCCTAGTAAAGTACCTCCGGCCTCCCTACCGACCAGCGAAATTAGAAGCTCGTTGTAGTTTCGTCCACCATACACGATCAGGTAAGCCATCATCAACTTACCGAGGAAACAGGGGATCAGAGCTGCTACTAGCGGATAACGAGCCAATCCGAGCGGAAGAAAGAGCAGGTCGTCTGGTAGTGGGGTCAGAGCGAACACGAAGATAAGGAGGGGCGCCAAGGCCCTTCGCATCTTCAGGATGTGTAGCAGAGCTTCGAGCCGTTTCTGCCTTTCCGAGCTGACCACTTTGCGAGCTGTCCTACCGATCAGGTACCCCGTGACCTCACCCAGAGCGGAGCCCAGCCCGCTGACAACGGCGAGGAGAGCCAGATCCATGCCGCTATACGCCCCTATAAAGAGGAGAACCGCGGTGTATGGGATGGGAATGATGAGAGACGAAGCCCCTATGAAACTCAGGAGGAAGACGCCCACGTATCCATACTGGGAAGTGAGTTCGCCGAGATGTGACTCAAGACTCAACGACTACTCTATGACCATAGGATACACCCAGGTACTATATATGCATATAATACCAGGCATGGAGAGCTGCTAGGCAAATGGCATACGAGAGACTTGTAAGAAAGCTCACCGTGGAAAATCTATGGCTCTACATACTCAGCCTCTTGAAAGAGGCTCCCAGATACGGCTACGAGATCAGGGAGCAACTCGCAAAACGATTCGGGTTCAAGCCCAACGAAGTAACAGTATATGCAGTCCTCTTCAGGCTAAAGAGGGGAGGCTACATCGCTCTCCAGGAAGTCAAGGAGAGCAAAGAGGGTCCTAAAAGGAAATATTACGCGCTGACCCCTAAGGGTGAAGAGGCTTTGGGAAAAGCCAGAAGATTTCTCGAAGAATCCTACGAGAGGCTCTTCGGAGCCATTCAAACACCGGGTCCATAGAGGACCCCGAGATACCAACTAGGCTAAGGATGGCTGGCGACACGGTTGAAACTATGAGGGCGGTTCTCTCAGGACCTTGTTCTCCGGCCACCATCGACACACCACCCCTCCCACGATCTGCTGGCCCTGTTCCCATCTTTGACGGCCCAGAAGCCCCCTATGGGGCCTATCTGATGAAGAGGAAGGTTGTGGCGGCAACCAGTATCGCATGCATGTGGGCCACGGTGCACAGCAGACAGACGGCGTTGATTAAGACGAGCTCCACATAGACCAGTGTCCCGACACCCACCAGGCCCAACACCGACCACTCCTTCATAAAGCCGAGGACTACCCTCCCTTCGACGGGGAGGAAGGCTGCCGTGGAGGTGGCAGCAAACCAGACCGCGCCATAGAGCGATGTTGGGACGCCGAGCAGCCTGGCGTAGGAGCTCGTGAGCACATGGTCACACGGGACAAAGGAAGTTATGTCACAGAACCCAGGGTTAGGCGCAACCGCCGAGTACATAGATAAGGCCTGGCCAGCAAACCCAAGCAGCCCCCTGCGGCGCAGCCTACATACACTAAGAGCATACCCGCTCACATATGAGAAGCGGGTTCTAAGCTATCCGAATATTCTACCAGGGTCTATCGCCAGGTCAAATATAGAGAAGAATCTAAGCCTGTTCAGTGATCTGGTCTCCCCCGGATAAACTACGAACCCTTCTGCATCAAACCTATCAACGAAATACTCAAGGCTCCTGAGCTCATATGGTTCCACTCTTTCAGAGCTCTTAACCTCGATTGCCCGAAGGGGTTCCTTCAGCACAAAATCAACCTCCCTGTTCCCGTTTCTCCAATAGTGATGTGCATCGATCACACCCGCAACGAACGTTTCATATATGTGACCTCTCTCAAGCTCACCCATGGACAGGGCCAGAGCAACGTTATAGGGATAGACCTTCTTCATCTTCCTCGACTCCGACCTTAAACTCGGCCTATAGTTTCTCACCAACCTCACGAGCAGGGAAAACTGCAGGAAGAAGAGATGGTTCTCCAGCGTCGTCTTGCTAACACGGAAATCTTTTGAGAGCCGATCAACATTTATTATCATGCCGGGCTTCGAGTAAAATAGGTTAAGCAGCCCTTCAAGAAGCCTAAAGTTTACACCTGTGAAAGTGTCCGGTATATCTCCCCTTACGATCTTCGCTATTACCTGCTCCCTCAGGTACTCCTTCACCTCCCTCTCAGCCTTCCATGTCACGATCTCGGGGAACTGTCTTAACAGATAGTCTTCAAATTCCTCCCTTAACCTGCCTCTGTAGAGCTCTACCCTATCGATTCTCTCCCCGTGTTTCAGTTCGTAGAATTCGACCAGGCTCAATGGGCCAACATCGACGGTGAAATGCCTCCCCACAAGGTTATCGAGCGCATCCCTCTGAAGCTTCAATGAGGCCGAGCCCGACAGGACCATCTTGATGTTTGGAAACGAATCGTACAGCAACTTGACCTGGCTGCTCCAGTTCGGAAGTTTCTGTATCTCATCAAGGAATAGGTGGACCCTTTCCCCCTTCCAGCTCACCCCGGTCAGCCTAGAGTACTCCTCAAGGAGAGAGAGGAGGTCTTTACCTCCCGCATCAAAGCTGTAATAGAGGATGCTACGCTTATCCGCTCTCTTGAGGACTTCTGAGATCAGCTGAAATATAATCGTACTCTTCCCTACACGTCTCAAGCCAGTTAGAAGAATGATCTGCCTATATGAGCCGAAAAGGTTTAGGACGTGGCTAAAGATCTTTCTCCTATATGGCTTTGCGAGTGTAGCTGATACATCTCCTGTGTACCACCACTCGTTTAACTCGGTGAGGATCTTTCCGGTCTCCACATTCGTATTCTAATAGTACGAATATATAGATTTTTCGTACTGTAATGATACGAATGTCGGCGCCCCTCATAGTTAGATGCGGGGAGTCACCAGAAAGTCTTGCGTGCTTCAAACAACGGTCTGGTAACCTGGCTTGCCCGCAGGCTGTGAAATCGCTTGCACCATAGGTGTGGATGGCTGAAGCAGCCTTTTTCTACGGGAGTTGGCTGTAGCCGGCGATTTAGGGGCCCATGCGTAACAACTCCCTGAGCTGATGGAAGGGCATCACCACTCTCAAGATGCCCTAAGAAGTATGAAGCGTAAGGTACGTTACCATTGAGGGAGGGGCTCTTGCTTCACGACCGCTTTCGGGGGCTCGTCGTCCGGCTTTCAGGTGCCTTCTAAGTGGCAGGGCCCGCTTCGCGATCACGGGGAGAACAATGAGACGACAACTGGTTCCGCTCGAGCATGGGGTATGTTATGCAGAGGTTCCGTCCTCCAGCTACTCAACAAATGATTCTATTCGTTTTTCAGCCAATCTTAGTTAGAGTATTCCTTTGCAGAGAGAATAAAAATTTTTTAGCAATAAAGGCAACTAACATGGTTGACTTGCGGACGCATTCCCTCCTGAGACGAGCGTGCTCCGTGGTCGCTTCCAACCTGAGGATAGACAAGGAGGATGTTGTGTTGGTTGGCTGTTCACCACATACCCTGTATTTTGCTGAAGAACTTGTGCGCGAATTGTATAATAGAAACGCTGTGGCATACATCCATCTTATAAGCGACCAAATTCTCATGAGGTATTTCAGGAAAAGTTCAGCTTTCCTAAGAAGGGAGAACGATACATGGTTAAGGATCCTTCGGAACTCCACCTGCACCATCAGCTTGGTCGCCCCCCAGCGAGCCTGAAAAATTCTGAGAAATCCCCGTCACCAAACCCTGACTCCAACTTCTAAGGTTTCTGGGCAAACGGGTATTCCAGGAAAGACGAAGACGCAAAATAAGAGGGGCCTATCTAGCAATCGCCAGAGTAAGCCCGCAGTGGGCGAATCTCTACGGTTTCGGCTATGAAAAGTGGAAGCGGGCCATGCTCGATGCGATTTCTTACGAAGCTTCCGAGCTCGCCCGGACCGAAGGGTCCTTCTAGATAAAGCACGAAGCTCAGGAAAGATGGTAATTACGCATGAGAATGGGTCGAATCTGGAGGTCGGGTTCGATCCAGAAGGGTCCACGATTATGGATGGGGTGGTTGATGGAGTAAAGAGGTTGTGGGCAGACCTTCCTGAGGGGACTGTGGCCTTTCCGGTCATAAAGGGTCGTGTCGATGGAACGATCGAGTTCAACCTTCCACTAATTGTTTCGGGAAGAGATTGGCTGAACTCGACAGCGAGGGTCTGAGGGCAGACGGTCTTCGACTATCCTTCAGGAAGGGGGCGCTGCAAGCCGCGGAAATCACAGGTGGAGACAGCAGAATAAGGGAGCTTCTCATGGCTTCAAGCGGCATAGAAAAGGTGTACATAGGGCTGAACCCCAGAGTCCAAATTGGGTTTAACCTGAACCATCTGGCCGAAGGAGTCGTGTCTGTAAATCTAGGTTTAGGGTTAACCGCTAGCTTGAAGGGTGCAAGCTTGTTTGTAGGAGACGAAGCCCTGGTCGATCGCGGGAAGTTAAAAATTTAATATGTGTCCGGCTCCCCAATAGTGAAGATTGGCCTCCACCAATACATTATTACATCGTTTTCAGTAGGGCTTTTTGAACACTGGGTCAAGTTAACATTTTTGGCATCTGGGAGGGTTTGAAGTTAAAGGCGTTGACCTTACATTTGAAAAGGGACGGCTCGCGGGGTTCACGGCTAAGAGTGGATGTGCGTCGATTTCCCTTTATGTCTTGTGCGAGAAGGTGGGGATGGTCCAGGCCCGAGTGTTAGGGAGAGCACCTTGTATGCGAAGGCCATGATGTCGGCCCGCTCCCTCACCCTGGCCTGGGGCCTGGCGCCGGCATGGCCGCTCGAGGCCTCCACCCGGAGGAGGGCTGGGGCTCCCAGCCTCCTCATCTTCGCATAGAACCTGTAGGCGTGGGATGGGTGGACCCGGTCATCGTGGAGGCCCGTGTAGATGAAGGTGGGCGGGTATGCGACCCCCTCCCTCAGGTTATGGTAGGGGCTGTAGCGCCTAAGGAACTCCGCATCCCTTGGGTCATCGGGGTCCCCGTACTCGGGCACCCAGGCCCTTCCCACGTGCAGCCTGTGAAACCTGAGCAGGTCCAGCACCGGGTATCCGATGATGGCCCCGTCCAGCAGCTCGGGCCTCATGGTTAGGGTGGCCGCCACCAAAAGCCCCCCGTTGCTCGCACCCATGGCAACCACCCTTGCACCCCCAGCCCTGAGCCGCTCCAGCACGGCGATGAAGTCATGGAACACATTGATCTTCTTCTCTCTCATGCCCTCTCGATGCCATTCCTCGCCGTACTCCAGCCCTCCCCTCAGGTTACACATCACGAAGGCACCGCCGTCCTCCAGAAAGGGGATTATGTGGGGCATGAAGGTGGGCGTGAGCGAGATCCTGAAGCCACCGTAGCCGTACACCAGGAGCTTCCTGGGCCGCGTCCCCCTGCGGGAGGCCAGGAAGGCATGGACCTTGGTGCCATCCCGGGACTCAGCCCATAGGTCACGCACCCTAACATCGATGCCCAGCTCCCGGGACTCCAGCACATCCAACCTGTCATCACGAAGCCGGTAGACCCGGTACGGTATGGTGAAGGAGCTGTAGGCGAAGTAGGCCTCAGCACCATAGGTGGTGGCCTGGTTGGGGCCCAGGAGCGTTCCCGGCGGCTTAAGCACGAAGCTCTTCACCAGCCTGCCGCTGAGCGTGTAGAGGGCGAGCCGGGCGTGGGCGTTGACCAAGTATTGGCATACGAGGCGGTCGCCGGCCACCGCCGCGCCCTGAAGGGGATGGGGTGCCTCCACAACCCCAACCTTCTTCCCGTTGCCGTCGACCCTCACCACGGCGCCCATACCGCGCTCGTGGGCTACCAGATAGTATTCCCCATTCACGTAATCTAGGGGTGTGATGGGTGCCTCGGACTCCATTAGCTTCACCCAGCCGCCGGGGTCCCTGAGGTCACCGGCATGAACAGTGGACCTTGTCCACCCATAGGAGATGGTGACGAGGGCCTTGGACCCATCCGAGGATGCCTGCACGGCGATAAAGTGGTTCGTGGGCACACCATTGCCGAAGACCATCTCCTCACGGCCATCCTCCCGGAGAAAGACCCGGGTGGCGGGCGGCCCCACTCCATCCGGTGTGGCCTCCCGCCTATAGTGCCGCACGTAGTAGTACCTGTTGCGGTCTATCCAGGCTATGGAGCCGATGATGCCTGAGAGCTCGTCCAAGGTTTCACCATCCCTTATGTCGATGATCCGGGTGACACCCTCGTCGCCGCCACCCCTGGTGAAGGTGTAGGCGATGCAGTCACCCTCTCGCCTAACCTGCAAGCCGAAGGGGGGTATCACCATGTCCCTCCCTAGCCTCCTCGAGTCCACCAGCAATCTGCGAACCCCATCCCTACCTAGGAGCCTGACCTTGTAGGAGCTGGAGTCCATGGACAGCGTGTAGCAACCATCCTTGGATGCGGCGACCGAGAGCAGGGTTCGGACCCCATGGTACCGCCTAATCCTCGGGTAGAGCTGGCGCGAGAGCCCCCTCAGGCCCCGAATGGCCTCCCGGCTCTGCTCCTTAGCCCAAGCTATCACCTTGGGGTCCTCAGCATCCTCCAGCCAGAGGTCCTCCGTCACCGATGAACTCACCACCACACCTGATATGCGTGACTCAGCAGCCACCGGTCTAAGGCGAGGCGGATAAAGCCCTTAGTAGCCATGGAGGGGAGGTATTCTGAGTCGAAAGATAATGGGGTTGAAGGGGAACGAGACCAAGGGTAGACAGACACCTATCTCACCTCTATTCTGCTCGTCACACCGTTGCCCCCTGGATAAACTGCTTGACCAGTGCGAATGCTTCTTCGACGCTTATCAACGTCACGACGCTTTGAACATCTGAAGGGAGAGTCTTCCTCCAATCATGAAACTGAGCCGAGTTCTCGAAGAACCGGAGGAAGGGGCAGCGGTTCGATGGTGTGTCCGCGGAGCTCGGGAGGCGATCCGAATATCGACGGTCGACGAACGATATCATCATCTTGGTTTCTGGTGTTAGTGTGAACCTCACATCCTTCCCCTGAATCTTTGTTTCAACCTCTACGCGCTCACCGGTGAGCACACTGTAAAGAACCGTGTCCATGGCGCAGTATACATACAGTGACCCACCGTCGGGCTTAATGACCCTAAACTCAGTTGGTCGCTCGCTCACGATACGCTCGAGGATGGATCCCATGGAGAAAATCGAAAGCCATCCGATGCTCCCATCTATTTGACCTTTGCGACCTCCAAGTGACCTGGAGTAGGTCGAAGGACACTCTAGAACCACCTAAGCACTACGATTCCAAGGCTCACATATGGAGATATAGGAAGTACTGGGGCGCCACCGATCTCGCGCATCCAGACCCCGCTACTTCTTGCAGCGTCCTTCTTTTCACGTCTTCAAAGAAGCGGTGAGCCCATTCCTCCAGACGCTTACTTTCTCCCAACACTACACCTGTTCATCACAAGACCTCTGACAGGCTTATCAAGCGTTGCTCTCTTTCACATACCCGCATACTTCCTTGATAACAAGGCCCAAGGAGTTAAGTCCACTGCAGGGAGGCTTCCACTGAGAACGGCTTTATATTGACAGTCTTCTCCGTCTCTGCTGAGAGGATAAGAAAGAAGTGTCAGCTATGGCGAAAGCTCTCTCCTATTGTGGAAGAGCCTGGGCTCAAGGAAGGTCATCTTATTCAACTTCGATGAATAGGCTAGCATCCTCTACACTCTAACTGCGCTTGCGAAGCCCGAGCTAGTCAGTGACCTTTCGCGCCAGTATCTTCCAGGTTCCTGGGCCTTGGGCTTCCGTGCTTATGTATTCCTGCCTATTGTTTCTAATTGATCGTGGAACTGTCTCACAGGATGGCGGATTATCTATAAGTATCTCCAGAATCGAACCTTTCTCGATTACCTTTAAGGCGCTCGCTGTGTAGAGCTGTGGGTAGGGACATGTGTACCCGCGAACGTCTAGCTGGTAGCGGCCTTCTCCGATGCGCTGCAGGAGCCCCGCTGGTATTTTGAGATCCTGACCCATCATGCTGGCTCCTTTGAGGGTAATTTATAAAGTTTGGCTTATTCATCATGAATGCAGATAAATTAACTAAGGTGTATGACATAACAGCGTTATACTTAAATAAGCAAAAAAGGGGGTAATGATGTGGGCAGCAGAGTAATCCTGCTTTCGGCGATACTAATAGGTGTCGTATCTGTGCTCTTGGGTTACTCGGTCTACCTGGTAACGGGGTCGGGAAGTATTTGGGGGATAACGACGGGCGAGTCGAAGCTTGGGGGGCTGTTTTGGCAGGGCCTAGGCTTTAGAGTCGACCAACTCCGCTATTTTCAGCAGTTCAAACTTACGCCCCCGATAGATGACCCCACACAAGCCATAGTCTTCGCGATCCTGGTAGGGGGCGGGGCGGCGGCCCTCATGACGAGGAGCTTTGTCGTAAAGCATCTACCCGATCGCTGGATGCTCGCCCAGGCCATCCTCGGTGGATTCCTGCTGGGTTATGGCGCCAGGCTCGCCCTTGGTTGCAACATCGGGAACTTTCTCAGTGCTTGGGCAGCCGGGGGGCTTAACGCTGCCCTATTCACGATCGCTCTCCTCCCAGGAACATTCCTCGGCTTCAAGCTAACTGAGACGGTCTTCGCACCGCGAGCACGGCCGATAAGGCTGTACCTCGTCCCTCGTGGGGGGCTGCAGAGGATACTGGGGATAGCGCTTCTATCAGCGGCCATAGGCCTGGCACTGATACTCAGACCTCTTGTATCCGTCTGGTGGCTGGCGGGATTAGCCTTTGGCATACTGGGCTGGATTTCATCCATATGCTTCGCGAGCTGCTATAGGGACCTAATCTCCCCACGATACTCCAGCGGGATCAACGTGACCGCCGTTGGGCTCGCAATACTGGTCTTCAGCACCGGAATATTCCTTCTACAGCAGCTCGGCGGGATACCCTTCAGGCTAACGCCACCTCAGATCGGAGCGGTGCAGATACTTCTCGGAGGATTCATCTTCGGCCTGGGTATAGGTGTGGCAGGAGCATGCATATACAGCAGCGAGTGGCGTGCAGCGGGAGGAAGCATCTACTCGATGGTGGTCCTAGCCTCAACCATCCTGCTGGGGATGCCGGCGCTCGCATTGCACTACGATTGGTGGCTTTTGGTGCTGCCACAAGAGCCCAAACCCTTCACATTGTACGCCCTGAGTCCTATAATGGGGTACGCCGCACCACTAGCCTTCTCTGCACTCCTCATCGGATATGGTATACGTAACGATGTATTGACAAGGGACGCAATAGCGAGATGGATAGGGGTAATCCCGAGAATAACTCTTCCGAGTAAAGCCGAGGCGCAAAAGGTAGGCGGCTAAGCCGTCCGAGTTCACGCCTCCCATACGCTTCAGGCACGTGTCAAGGAATCGCGTCTGTCGCAAGGTTCTACGAGGAGCTCTTGCTGACGTGTTGTTTCAATGAGGGAGCTTAATCACACACTTACATGATGACAAAAGTTTCTAGTCCATTCGGCGCTTGATAGTGTTAAGCCGCTTATCCATGTACTGCAAGAGATTCTTAATCCTCGTCACCCTCCAAAGCAGCCTTTGACCATATCCCTGAGGCCTTCAAATACCTAGTAACCGTTAGGTGAATCTCTAGGGCACCACCCTTGCCAAGCCTTTGGGCAGGGGGCGGTCACTCTACGCTGATGTCCTCCCCCCTCCCCTCGACCTTCCTCAGCCTTACCTCCAGTATGCCGTTGTTATAGGTCGCCTTGGAGGCCTTCGGGTCCACCTTCGCGGGCAGGCTCACCTCCTTATAGTAGCTCCTGCCCTCCGATTCGGCCGATATTGTTAGGGAGGTCTCCGTGGCCTTCACCTTTATGGCTTCCTTCGGGACCCCCGGCATCTCTGCCGTAACGACCACATACTCCTTTTCCTCTATGACTTCTACCAGAGGCTCCCTCTCCTTGGCCATGGTAGGCCTAGCTGTCCGCCTCAGCCCCGTGAGACCCCTGGTTTCGATACCCTCAGGGGTTATCCTGAAGCTGAACGGCTCACCGCCGAACAGCCCGCTGATCCTGACTTCGAAGTCGAAGGGAAGGCGTCTACGCTCGGGCCAGTCCGACATGGAACTCAAACCAGAGGCGGCCCGTTTGCTGATAAGCTTTTCTTCCAAAGGGTGGCACGAGGCATTCTAGCCCTTTCCCGACCCTCTTCTTGCGCTCTAACGCAGGCCTATCTCAGGCTTCTCACAGCGTCTCGGGTAATGGGGTCGCTGATCCAGTACGTACCGTCGCCATGGTCGACGATCATCATCGAGGTCAGGGTGCTTAGAACCTCTCTAACGGTCTTGCTGTTAGAGCCCATCACCCTCTTGATATCCGTCCACCTCGCCCCCGATGCCGCAGCCCTCAACGCCTTCACGTACAGCTCCCTCTTCCTATTGGCGAGGAAGTGCTTCAATTCCGAAATTATTACCTTTCTACCCTCCTCCACCGTCTGCCTCAGCGCACGCCCGTGGTCAGCCCGTCTCACACACCTGAAGTGGCCATAGTATGTGAGCCACCCGACAAATCCATTGAGATGGTCGACGGCTTCACCGATCTCCCTTTCTCGCACGGTAACCCCGTGCTCCTCGAACCCTTTCCTGAGGAAGTCCAAGGCTTGGTCTCTGGTGAATGTCTTGAGGGTTATGGTGACCGGGCTCCTTCCGTAGAGGGGGGATGAGGGCTCCGGGTTGATGAGCCTCCGCATGACGCCCACATAGGACCCGGAGAAGATGATGCGGATGTCCTTGTAAGTGTCCCACACCGACTTCAGGAGTTTTAGGAACTGCGGGGAAGATATGTCTTGAACCTCATCAAGAACAATGACCTTCCCCCTTAACCTTGAGAAGACATCCTCCGCGAGCTTCACCCACCTGACCTCCACCACCTTCAAATCCAGCCTCATCTCCCCCACGCCCAGACCCCCTTGCCCGGCCAGCCTCTCGATGAACCCCCGGATCGTCCTAGTCCCCAAAAGGTTCACATACACCCCTCCCTCTTCACGCGCATACGTCTTCACTAAGCTCGTCTTGCCCGTCATCCTCTTCCCCAGCACGGCCACCCACGCACCCCCCTCAAGCGACCTCCTGAGTTCAGCGTATTCCTCCCTTCTATCATACAACTCGTCCAACCTTTCCTTTGGCCTCAGGTCAAAGAGCAAGTTACCCAGGTAACTAGTTACCCAGGTAACTTAAAAACATCCCGTCCGAATCCACCTGCAATACTAGCCGTTTCTGCAAGCGGCCCGGGCGATAGACCATTTATCTCTGCGATTCCCGAATCCAAGTTGTTGTGGAAGACCCAGGGGAAGATTGACTCTTGATACCCTTCAGTATGCCACTTGCCTCTATGCGGTATAGGAAGCGGCAGTTTCACTGTACGGCGACGTCTCAGCGGGCTGATGATGGCTAAGAATCACCCTAATTTTTCCTATGAGGGTTTCGGACCTACTTAGCTTCAGTGAATCTCCAGAGCTTGACGCGGACAGGCTCTATACAAATTATGAATGCGAAATCAGCACCAATCTTGTGATACTGTGGATACCTGTTCAAAAGCATGTTGGACGCGCTCACGAACTCCTCCCCTTCCTTCAGCACGTAGGCCTTCCCGAATACGAGAATGTATGAGAGGATGCTCCAGTCCTCGCTATAAGTATCCGCTATAAAAGAAACATTCGGGTTATCCTCAATATCGCGCAACCTGGCGAGAAAGACAGTTCTCTTGGGCTTCCTATCCACAGGTACGTATATCCTATCCTCTTTGTAAGCGAAGCATACAGGCACTATCCTTGGCTTCAGGCCCTTGCCTACCGTTGCGAGAAAACCTCTGTATTTATCCCTAAGATACTCCATATGCTCCCTCAGCAGAAAGGCCCGTCACCTCCGCCAGCTCGCTGGCGGCTAACCTATTCTACCTTATGAAAGCATCTGCTTGTGAGACCGCTTTCACCACACTTTTCGATAACGCTGGACCAAAGCCCCTAGACGACACCCCCACCCCTTCAACGCTCTCAACATCATGCGATCCAAACCCTTGAGCGAGGTTTAACCATTTAAGACACCCTCAAGATACTTCGTTGTAGCGAGCTGGATGAGCTATGAAAGGTATAGGGATTGGCTGGATGAAGCAGAAGACGATTTTTCATCGGCTGAAATCATGCTTAGGGAGGGGAAGTATAGCAAAGCGTGCTTTTTCTCCCAACAGGCCGCGGAAAAGGCATTAAAGGCCCTGCATATAGCAAAGTATAGGAGGTACGAGGAAACGCATAGCGTATCGGAGTTGTTGAGGAGGGCGGAGGCACCGGATGAACTGGTCAGGGCTGGTGACCGTCTGGACCGTTTTTACATTCCCACTAGATACCCGAATGTCTGGCCATCTGGTGCTCCCTTTAGGCATTACGGGGAGGAGGATGCGAAGGATGCCCTGGATACCTCAAGAAGAGTGATGGATTTTGTTAAGAAGCAGATTAGATGAAGTTTTCCAGAGAAACCCGTCTGCCATAGACCTGAAGGAGGAATTTGAGCAGCTCCTATCCGCGATTATATCTAAAGTAAAACCTGTAGCAATAATACTGACAGGCTCTATGGCCAAGGGGAGGTTTGTGAGGGGAATGAGCGATATAGACCTGCTCATTGTAGCGAGCGAGAGCAAGCCCAGGTTTTTCATATGGGCTATAAGGGACGTCGATGTTGAAGCCACTGTTTACACCCTTGAAGATCTCCTTCACTCTATTGAAAACGGGAATCAATTCATAATAGACGCCATTGAAAATGGAATCACGCTCGTGGGTGAGGATATCATTAGAAGGGCGTCTACTCCAGCAAAGAAGCCCAATTAACGATCCCCCCATACCCAGCACATGGGAGGAAGATACTGGGTTACGACTAACGGGGGTTCTGAGCTACATAGTATTATGCTAGACGCATATAACGCTTGGTATTAGCCACGCTGGGTACCTCTCGAGTCCACCGAACCCTGACTGTTTCCCATGCAGTTGCCCCATGGGGAGCGGTTTGACAAGAAACCCGCGCCCCGACCCCCCTCCGAGCATTACGTAAGTTAACGGTCGGAGAGAAGAGTGTACACAGAGAACCTCCAGTTTTTATTATACGCCCCCACCGCCAGCCCAGTACCATGGGCTCTCAGAAGGATATCGTCGTATTTCCCGGTGACGGGATAGGCCCCGAGATAGTTGAGGAGGCCCTCCGTGTCCTATCGCATGCGTCGAGCCTTGTGGGGGTTCAGCTCAGGTATCATTTCTGCGATATAGGCGATGGCGCCAAGGCTAGGTGGGGCGTGGCCATCCCCGATGAGGCACTGGAGCTCTTCAGGAAGCACAGGGTCGCCCTGAAGGGCCCCGTGGGGGAGAGCGTTGCCGAATTTGTTACAAAGCTGAGGAGGGACTTCGACCTCTACATCAACCTCCGTCCCGTCAAATCCTGCCCGAACATCTCCCCTCCAGCTCTGAGAGGCGACATCGACATGGTGATCATAAGGGAGAATGTGGAGGACGTGTACATCGCGAGGGAGTATGAGGTGGCCCCCGGGGCCTGGAGGCTCGAGGGAATCTTCACGAAGAGGGAATGTGAGAGGATAGCCAGGTACGCCTTCGAGCTGGCAAGGGGCAGGAGGAGGTATCTCACCGTCGCCCACAAGGCCAACGTTATGAGGAGGACGCACGGCCTCTTCGTTGAAACCTTCAAAGAAGTCTCCAAAGAATACCCCGACGTCAAGCTGGAATCCCTCTACGCAGACGCACTTTCAGCCTACATCGTCAGGAAGCCCCAGGATTTCGATGTCATCGCATGCCCGAACCTGATAGGGGACATCATCAGCGACCTGGCGGCTGAGGTTGCGGGAGGGCTCGGCCTGGCAGGCTCGGCAAACATAAACCCCGAAACAGGCATGGGCCTCTTCGAGCCCATACATGGTAGTGCACCTGACATCGCCGGAAGGGGGGTTGCCGACCCCATATCCCAGATCAGATCCGCATCTCTGATGCTCCGCTTCCTATCCAAGGACCCCGGGGACGGCTTTTCCAGAGCCGCCGCATTGATAGAAGCTGGTGTGACCAACTACCTATGCAGGAGCGCGAGGGAAGCGCTCCCCATCCACCTCGGCGGCTCTGCCGGCACTCATGAAGTCGCCGAATCGATAATCAAAGAGATAACGAAGTTAAGGGAACAGGTTTAGCCTACTACCGAAAACTCTCTCCATGCAAACCTTTCCCGGTTATCCCAATACATACCTATTGACAACCGGTTAAGCCTCGCACCATGGGAATAGAGAGGCTACGCCGACACCCCTAACACCCTTTCACGGAAGGGTTAACGCGATAGCCGAAGTACACCCCTAATAACGGTCTATTCATAAGGTGTCAGCAACACTATGCCGAGCAGGACAACCAGATAGGGAGGTCATCTTCACCGCCAAACGTGATCACCGAAGAGGGTGTCAGGACCGTGACCTTCACAAAAATTTGATCGCCAGAACCCTGTTATTTTAGCATCGAAATAGCTCGGCCCCTCTACGCATAAATATCCTTCTACACGCCCCTCCATATTTATGGAAAAGGATCCTGGGCACGGCCCCATCCTGTTTGTATGTGTGAAGAATGCCGCGAGGAGCCAGATGGCCGAGGCACTCGCGAGAAGATACGGCATGCGGGCCATGAGCGCAGGCACGCATCCCGCCGAGGAGGTTAACCCCACCGCTGTCCAAGTGATGCGGGAGGTCGGCATCGACATCTCGAAGAATAAGCCAAAGATGCTGACAAAGGAGATGATCGAGGAGGCGAGCCTAATAATCACCATGGGCTGCTCCGTAGAGGAAGTATGTCCACACCCCCTCCTAGCCCGGATGCGGAAGAAGCTGATAGAGTGGGACCTGCCGGATCCCAAAGACAGGCCGATCGAGGATGTGCGAAGAATCAGGGATGAGATAGAGAGAAGGGTTAAAGAGCTCTCAGAAAGCCTGAGGAAATAATTTACCTTCTCCACCGCCTCAATAAATACCTTATAAGTAACATATACCAAACAGGTTTCTATGGGCCAGTGGCTGCCCAGATGGCTCGGCGAGGTCTATTCGAAGCTCCTACTCTCCTTCGGATCGTCACGGTTCACCGTGGAGCAGGCCAGGGAGATAGGTGTCAGAAAGCCAGAGGTGACGCTTCCGAGACTTGCAAAGTCAGGCTGGATAGTAAGGATCAGCAGAGGGAGCTATACACTCTCCCCACCTGTTATACCCATAATCTCCAGCTTCCAACGTGACTGGAGAGAGATGGTGAAACAGAAGGAGTATATTCCCCTCCTCGAGTTTCTTGTAGCAAGGCTCCTGGAAGGTTATGGGAAGAAGCTGAAGGGTTTGGTGTTGTTCGGCTCTGTGGCCCGGGGCACAGCTAGACAGGAGAGTGATGTTGATGTCCTCGTCATCGCGGAAGATATGCCCGAACGGTATGGAGATAGGGTGAGAAAGACGCTCGCAATCCTATCGAGCCTCGAAACCCTAAAGAGGGAGCTCTACGCTAAAACAAAGCTGCGCCCAAACCTCGACCTGATACTCTTAGACGAAGAGGAGACCCAAACACCCCATCCATTCCTCCTCGACATAGTAAAGGAAGGCATCATGCTCTTCGACAGAAATGGTTTCACGCAGGGCACTCTGGACAGGTTGAAGGCTGAATTCCAGAGGATCGGAGCGGTGCGAGTTGAACGCCCAGACGGGCGGTGGCACTGGATCCTCCCCCCGGTGAGGAAGACATGACCATGGACATGACCAGGCTTGCCGCAGACTACCTCAGGAGGGCGAGGGCGAGACTTATTGATGGAGATTCGGCGTTGAAAAGAGGCGACCACCCCGAGGTCGTGAGATACAGTCAGGAAGCGGTGGAGCTCTCCCTGAAGGCATGCCTCAGAATGGTCGGCGTAGAGTATCCAAAGGTTCACGATGTCGGCGACGAGCTGAAGCTCAACTCATCGAGATTCCCCACATGGTTTTCAAGGAGGATCGAGGAGTTCGCCAGAATTTCGACGGAGCTGGCCATGAAGAGGGCGGCGAGCATGTATGGAATCGAAGCGGCTGGAAAGGGGCCGAGTGACCTCTTCGATGAAGAGGAAGCGGAGCTCAGCCTGAAAGAGGCCAGACTCGTCTACGAGAATGCTGAGAAGCTCTACAACGAGTTCAAAGGACGATGATGCTTCTCCAATGAAGGAGCCAGGCACAGATACTGGGACCGGTTAGTTCGGTCAATTCTAGAAGTCGAAATCCTTTTATGCCACCAAGCGAAGGGTTCACTATGGACAAGACGAAAGCTGTGGTCTTTCTGGCAGTTGTGGCCGTCGCGGCGGTCATAGGCTGGGCCGCTTTAAATGCCTACTCCACATTAGCCACCGTTAACGTTACAACCAAGACCGACGTAGTGAATTCTTGGCCTACCGCGCGCATTGCGCATATAAATGCACGAAAAGGCATACCCATTTCCGTCAATAAAGCTATTGAAGTCAGCGAAGAATTCAAGCAGAAGGTGATTAACATAGCCAAGAGCGACGCGGACGTGCAGAAGCTGCTAAACGAAGGCTACAACATTGTCGCAGTAAGACCAGTCATAAAAACCATGGTTATGGGAGACGGTACAGTCGTTACTAAGGCAACAGGCGCCACACTAGTGCTGAAGAAAGATACAACGGGTCTTGCCTTTGCGAGGGTCGACGTGGAAAACGCAAAACTGACAAAGATAGTAATCATAACGAGAACGGTTATCGAAAAGTAGAATGGCATACTTTAGTCTTCTGCTGCCTGGCAAATTTCCGGTTAAAAATCCGGCATCTCTCCACGAGGAGCGCTCCATTCTTAAATAAACATACTATGGAGGGGATTGTGGATACGAAAACACTTAAATCTATTAGGGAAGTTTGAACATACGACCATCGTTATGTCAGGAGTTGGAAGCGAGATACCTCCAGACGAAGTCAAGAGGCTCATAGCCAGAGTCCTAGTGAGAGATTATCGTATCTTCAACGCATTGAGATTATATGATAAAGGTTAGTTTCGACCAGTGTCACGGCCTCCTACATTCATCATAGAAAGCTACAAGTTCTCCCGATCAATTTTGATTCGATAACCCCATCCAAGCAATCTTGGCCTATGAATAGATGGATTTTATCATTCTATCTTATTCTACTGGCCCTGACTAGATTTACTGATAGAGTTGAAGTCTGCTGGGAATGGCCTCAGGGTGGAAAGAAAGGCCTTCAAGGGTAAATATGTGGGTTTCTTGTGAAGGGGCATGGCCTGTAGCCGAATGCGGTTGGGCCGAAAGTGGATTCGGTTTCTGAGAAGTGTGGACACTTGCCGTATCGCCACCGTCGACCCGAACGGTTACCCGCACTGCGTACCCGTCGGATTTCTCTATCACAGGGGAAGGGTCTACATTCCCACCGTCGCCAGGACAAGGAAGGCTCGAAACATCGGGCTCAACTCGAAGTGCTGCATCGTGGTTGACGTTTACGAGCGCGGGGTCGGAAGGGGCTTGATGCTACAGGGTGAGGCGGAACTGGTCAGGGGACAGGCCTACAGAAGGCTTAAGCGGACTGTTGAGAGAATATCAGGGTGGCACCTGGACTCGTGGGACATAGACCCATTGGGGCCGCCGGACTCGATGATCGTGTTCACCCCCAAGAAAGTGGTGAAGATCGGAAGGGTTTAGTGCGGTGAGGAATTGGGATCATCAGGTGAAATCTAAGGTTCCTAGCCCTGCCCCGAGACCTCCTCACACGGGCACAGATTAATAACTAACCACAATTTCGAGGTTAGAGTTGCTAGGGGACAGCAGAGAGGTTAGGGAAGCGCTAAAAGAAGTATGTGAGGGAGACGAGAAGATACTAGCCGCCTACCTATTCGGCTCGAGAGCAAGAGAAATCACCGCGGAGGGCGGCGACATCGACATCGCCGTCCTACTCTCGGCAATCCCCCAGAATCTTCTTGAATACTACCTGCACCTACTCAACAGACTATCCGAAATCCTAGGAGATAACTTGCATTTAATAATCCTGAACACCGCCCCGCCCCTGCTCAAACATCAGGTGATAAAGCGAGGCATACCCATCTTCACACGGAGCGAACGCAGCAGAATACTGTTTGAAGCCTCTGCTCAATGCGAATACCTGGACTTCCAGAGGGCGATAAAGAGGTATGACGAATGCCTGATAAAGCAGTTACTGGCATAGACGAGGAACTCATCACCGCTAAGCTGACCAGGATAAGGCAGTACCTAGGATATTTGGAGGAGCTACAGAAGGCGACTCTAGAGGAGTTTAGAGGAGATTTCAGGTTAAGAGGCTCGGCCGAGAGGTATCTACAGCTGGCTATAGAGGGTGTGATAGACATCGGGAACGAGATAATATCCTCTCTCTCCAGCTTAAGAGACCAGAACGCTACCGGGACATCCCCTATATACTCTCCGAGGCAGGCATCCTACCGAAGGGCTTCGCCGATTCCATCGCTTTGATGATAGGCCTCAGGAACCTCCTAGTCCACGACTACGCTTCCATAGACCTAGATCTGGTCTACGGCTTCCTACAGACCAGGCTGATAGACTTTGAATCCTTCATGAGGTACATCGCAGCTTGGCTTGAAAAGATCAAGGGTATGAAAGGTTAGGTGTTGCCCGTTTCCGGAGGAGTTTGTAGAACAGAACAACCTTCCGTTTTGTAGGCTGCTGCGACAGCGGTTGACAGTCCAGCTGGTTGACCAGGGGGATGGGAAGGCTGTTGGCCGCCAACCCCATTATGCTCTACGGGAGACACATATCATAAAAGCAGCGCACCAACTCTTGAATCGGTGAAATCGCAATAATTCTCCTAAAGGAATGGGAGAAGGAGGTTTCGCACCCGGAACTTAGCTTAACATTCCAGGACCCTATGATGTCTTCCCTTGCGGCGAATCTCTATACAGGCCAGACGCGAAGTCCAGACATGATGTAGGTTAATTATTAGGTGGGGGTCATAGACTGCAAACAGGACCCCATTCTCAACCCCTTCTATAGGTAGGGGGAGCATTGGTATGGCCAAAACCAATAGATATTTAAATAACTGATACGGCCTCTACCAAAATTCAGGAAATACTGGTACACAATCCATGGTGGCACAACCCAGCCGACATAGAAAAAGATGAAGACTACAGGCGGTGGCTGGAGTCGGGGGTGCGCTGGACCCCCTCGAGAAACCATCCCTGAACTTCCTTTTCGGCCCCAGGCAGGTGGGGAAGACAACTCTCCTCAAACTTTTGGTTAACAGGCTACTGAAACAAGGCGTAAACCCAGAATCGATCTTCTACTATGGGTGCGACCAGCTCGCGGACTATAAGGAGCTAGACAGCATCATAGGCCAGTACCTCAAATACAGGGAAGCCAGAGGGATACACAGCTCCTACATCATCCTCGACGAGATAACCTCCCCAAGCCAGTGGTACAGGACAATAAAGTACAACATAGATGCGGGCAAACTCTCGAAGGACTGGCTGATGCTCAGCGGCTCCCTCAGCATGTACGTGAAGAGAGAGGTGGAGACCTTTCCGGGCCGCAGGGGAAAAGGGAGGGACTACATAATGCACCCCCTAAGTTTCAGGGAGTTCGTCAACATAGCGGAGCCCGGGCTGCGGCTCGGGAAGCCCCTCAGCCTGGATGATGAGAATCTCTTCGAGAAAGCCTCGGAGCTGCTGAAGCTCTCGGGAAGGCTGCAGGAACTCTTCGAAGCCTACCTACAGTCAGGCGGCTTCCCCCTCCCGGTCAGGTCCCTCATCGAAAGGGGGCACGTCACACACGATATAATCGATGTCTACCTCAGCTGGATCAAGGGCGACCTTGCGAGGGTGGGGGCCAACGAAGCCATAGCGAAGAGGGTGCTGAAGGGAGTTTTGGAGAAGGCACCCACTAGGCTGAGCCTCCTGAGCATCGCCAGGTAGTTCGAGATAGGCTCCCACAGAACCGTATTCAAGTACCTGGGCCTATTCGAGAAGCTATTCCTCATCAAGATCCTATACCACATGGACCCCTTCAAAGCAACAGAAAACCTGTACAAGAATAGGAAGGTGCACCTCACCGACCCCTTCCTCTACACCGCCCTCTCCCACTGGTGCCTGACCGAGAGGCCCGGTGTGCCCGCCGTGGTCGAGGGCACAGTCGCATCACACCTGGCGAGAAAGTACAACGTCGCTTACTGGAGCAACCGCACAGAACTCGACATAGTAGCCTTCACCCATAAGCATAGGTTAACCTGTATAGAGGTAAAGTACAGCAGGAAGGCAGAGCCCACAAAACTCAGGGCTGGGGGCATCAGAAACGTCATCACTCTAAGTATAGACCAGTTCGAAAAAGAACCCACAATGCTGCCGGTCGCTGTCTTCCTGGCAGCGCTCGACGTCTGACCCTGCCCATCCATCCCCCTCTATGAAATTCTTAGGGAGCTTCTAGAGGAGGGGGGCGCCGATAAACCATTTTGAAAAAGCAGGAGAAACGCTGAGCGTGCTGGGAAGAAATGAAGAATGGGGTGACGCCGGTAAACCTGGCCGGGACGGTAAAACGTAACCTGGCTGTACTGGCATTCACGCAGGCCCTCATCACCATCATCGTCCAGACATTTGTCGTACACGTCCCGGTCACGATTATTCTGCTCGGCGGCTCGGCCACTCTGGCGGGGCTGGGCACGGCCTTCATGTGGGGTGGGAAGCTTGTTACGACCTACCAGATGGGCAGGCTGATGGACATGGTTGGGAGGATGCCCCTGGTGATGGCGGGGATGGCTCTCTTGGCGGTGTCCGCCGCGGCAGCGGGCCTCTCCGCCCTACAACACCTCCTAGTCCCCTATCTGGTTGTGCTTGTGCTGTTCGGCATCGGCCGTGGGATGGCCGACAATAGCAGGATTGCCGCTGGCGACATGCTGCCGCCGGAAAAGAGGGGCTTAGGAACGGGATTTCTTCTAACGGGAAGCCTTGCCGGAACGCTGGCCGCGACACCCATGATCGCAGCCGTACACACGTGGGCGGGCGAGGATAGCATCGCTGCGGCATACTTCGCAACAATACCCTTTGCGGCCGCCGGCTTCCTGTCCGCGTTTTCTGTAAGGCCGGACCCTCTGCAGATAGCGCGCATACATCTCCACGGCAACCCCAGAAGAGCCCAGCCACAGGCAAGAGGTCTGAGAGAGATTATGACCCCCACGCTCATCTTCGCCTACGCCTCATCCGCCATAACTACAGGTGTCATGGTTGCCTTCATGTCCCTCGCCTCACTACTGCTCCACACCCATGACATCCCCATATCAATCATCTCCCTCGTGGTCACGATACATGTAATCGGCATGTATGCGTTCTCGGTTCCGCTGGGTAGGGCTGCCGACATGCTCGGCCGTGTGCTGGTTACAGTTTCCGGAGTGGTTGTCTGCGCCGTCGGAGCCTACATTACCGCCGTCGGCGGGTCGCTGCCCCTTGTGACACCAGGGATGTTTCTGGTCGGGGTGGGGTGGAGCGCCGCCACCGTGGGCTCCCTGGCACTGATCTCAGATGAAACGGCGCCCGAAGAGAGGGGGAAGGCTCTCGGCCTCAACGATACATCCATCGCCCTGGCCTCGCTTGCGACACCCATACTCGCCTCAGCGGTCCTTGAACACCTCGGGGCTACCGCACTCGGGCTGGTGGGCCTCTCCTCCGCAGCTCCCCCACTACTACTTGCTAAAACCTTCAAATCTCCTAGAGAGAATTGAAGGCAGGATCCAATGAAAAGGAACCCAAAAACCCCTTCAATCTCCAAATAGCATTCGAAAAATCCCCCCTCTAACTATTTTTCCCGACCTCCACTCACCCATCATAACACTTTAATATTATGACCTCTCCTCACGAGGCATAATGGAGGCAACCGTGAGGTTAAGGCTTGGGGAAGGTGGGGGCGCAGAAGAAGGGTTAGGGACGAGGGAGGCTAAATGGTAGAGCTGAAGGTTTGCGATGGCTGTGGTAAACCCATACGGGGAGACATCTGGGAACTACGAATAATTAGAGGGTTTTCCCATAACTACAGGCACTTCCATCATAGTGAATGTATGAGGAAATGGCTGGATAAGCTGGAGAAGAGGAGGAAAGCTCTGGAAGAGCTGGAAAAAGAAGAGTTACAATAATGTTTTCAACCCTTTTCGTTCAACCTGCTGCGTTCTAGTGTCTGCCACCTAGTTCCATTACATCTATACCGCCAATCCCGGCTTTGTGGCTTGTGCGGCCGAGGATACGTCCGGATCTTCAAAGTAGTCTGTGCTGAGAAAAATAATATGATTCCCAAGTCCCGGATCCCGGGAAAGTAGAGGCAAGAGAGGATTAGGTTTCTCCGCCAAAATACTTGGAAGAATGCGGGGATCACGGGCGTATACACGAAAGGCAAAAAGGATAAATACCTTACCTGGACAGAGCGGCGAAGCTTGAAGGTTAGAGCTGCCCCTGATTATATAACGTTCCTGTACTGGGGCAGCTATTACACCTATTATTACTACTAGACCGCGTTAACCCTCCGGGGTGTTTTATATGGCTGTAAACCCTATAGTTGTTCTTAAGTTTGGCGGTTCCGTCCTAGAGGATGCTGAGTCGGTGGAGAGAGTATGCAGGGTTGTAACTGAGACGATCAACGGGGGGAGAAGGGTTGTTGTGGTTGTCTCAGCGATGAAGGGTATGACAGACCAGCTGCTCGCCCTGATGGGCCGGGTGGGGGAGGACGTGGAGCCCTCACTCCTCGACGAAGTGCTCGCCGTTGGTGAAAGGATTGCGGCGAGGCAGGTCCACTCTGTGCTTCAGAAGAAAGGTGTCAGGAGTGTCGTCGTCGAGCCAGGAACCGATTACTGGCCGATAATAACAGACGCGAACCACCAGGATGCAAACCCGTTGATGAAGCCCACGAGGGTTGAGGTGAGACGAAAGATACTCCCTCTGTTGAAGAAGGGCATTGTTCCAGTTGTCTGCGGGTTCATCGGCGTCACGAAAGAGGGAAGGATAACCACACTCGGCAGGGGCGGCAGTGATACCACGGCGGTGGTCCTGGGAAGCTCCCTCAATGCTGAGGAGGTTATACTGATCAAGGATGTCGATGGCGTCTACTCGAGCGACCCAGACGTCATAGAGAGACCCGTCCTGATAGAGAGGCTCGAGGCTTCGGAGGCAGAGATGCTGGCCTCATCGGGCGCCAAGTTCCTCCATTCCAAGGCATTGAGATACATGAGCCCCGAGCTGAGGATAAGGGTTACAAACCTCGATAACATGGATGCGGGCACTATAATCCAGGGGGACATCCCGGAACTCGAGGTCTCCGTCGGCAAGGATAGAGTGAAGATGCTGACGGTAATTCTCAACGATGGTAACTACCAGGCAGCGGCCTCTGAGATCGGGGATATCATCAGCAGGGGGGGAGGGAGGATAATTGCCATGGCGCATCTCGAGAATGCTGTGATAGCCTACTGTAGCGGCCGTGAAGATGCGGAGAAGGAGCTTCACACCCTCCTGGTTTCATCCGGGAAGGCCAAAGCGATCACCTCGTTCAACGATATAACGATGATAACGGTGAGGGGGAAGTCCCTGGAGACAAGGCCCGGCCTGATCCAGAGGATATCCCAGCCCCTTGCGAGAAAGAACATAAACATATACGGAATGATCACCATATTTTCCTCGGTAAGGCTCTTCGTCTCCCATTCGAGGTCGGGTGAGGCGGCCATGCTGATCAGGGAGGCCCTAGGTGTGAGGGGTTGAAGCTCACGGCCGCCCTGCTCGGTGCTACTGGAGCCGTGGGCCAGAGGTATGTCGCGATGCTCGCAAAGCACCCCTTCATAGAGCTGAGGGTTCTCATGGGCCACGGATCCGCGGGGAAGAGGTATTCGGAGTCTGTGAGATGGCTTCTCCCCGAGAGCATTCCTGAGCCCTTCGCGAGCATGCAGGTTAGCAGGACCGACCCGAGGGAGGCTAAGGGTTGCGACCTGGTCTTCTCAGCCCTCCCCTCCGATGTGGCGCTCAGGGTCGAGAAAGAATTTGCGTCTGCGGGCTACTTTGTGATCAGTGAAGCGAGCGCCCACAGGATGGAGGGTGATGTACCCCTTGTCGTGCCCGAGGTAAATCCCGAGCACCTGGAACTGCTGGAGGTACAGAGGAGGGCTAGGGGATGGAGGGGGTCGATCGTGGCAACCCCCAACTGTACGGTGACGGGGCTAGTCATGGCCCTAAAGCCGCTGGACGACGGGTTTCAGCTTAGGGATGTGATCGTAACGACGATGCAGGCCCTCTCTGGAGCCGGGTATCCGGGGGTTGCCTCCCTCGATATAGTGGACAACGTGATACCCTACATCAAGGATGAGGAGGAGAAGATCGAAAAAGAAACGAGGAAGATACTGGGAAGGGTCTCCAATCACACGATTCAGGAGAGGGATCTGGGTGTAGCCGCCTCCTGTAACAGGGTTGCGGTGCTCGATGGCCACATGGCATCGGTTTACGTCAGGGTGGGGAGGGAGGTTCAGGAGGTGGAGGCTGTTAGGGCGCTCGAGGGCTTCAGGGGGCTGCCCCAGAGGCTCGGGCTGACCTCGGCCCCGGAGAGGCCGATAATAGTCAGGAGGGAGGAGGACAGGCCCCAGCCGAGGCTGGACAGGCTTTCCGGTTCCGTCCCGGGCATGTCCGTGGTGGTTGGGCGGGTTAGGAGGGGTTTGGAGCCCAACTCACTGCGCTTCACGCTCTTGGTACACAATACGGTGAGGGGTGCCGCCGGGACGGCGATACTGGTTGCGGAGCTGGCGGAGAGGCTTGGCTACCTGGGGGGATAGCTATGGTTTCGGGGAAGGCGGTCAGGCTCTCCCGTATAACCTGTGGGGGTAAGATGCTCTGCGTCCCTATGGACCACTCCTTCACCCTGGGTCCCATTAGGGGTCTCGAGTCCCCCGAGGAGACAGTCCGTGAGGTTTGTGAGGGTGGGGCCACCGCCGTATTGATGCACAAGGGGACAGCCATGCGCCTCCGCTCCGTCTACCCCCTGGGAATGATAATCCATCTGAATGGAAGTACGAGCATCGGCCCCTCCCCCGACCGGAAAGTCAGGATAACGTCTGTCGAGGAGGCGTTGAGGCTGGGCGCCGACGCGGTATCGGTCCACGTAAACATTGGTTCAAGGGATGAGCCCGAAATGCTCTCCCTGCTGGGGGAGACGGCGGACACCTGCGACCAGTACCAGATACCCCTGATCGCGATGATGTATCCGCGGGGCGAGCTGATAAAGGAGCCCGTCTCTCCCGATGTCGTCGCACATGCCGCGCGGGTGGGCTCGGAGGCGGGTGCAGACATAGTCAAGACGGTCTACACGGGGAGCACTGAGACCTTCAGGGAGGTTGTCAGGAAGTCTCTGGCGCCCGTGGTCCTCGCGGGGGGGCCGAAGGTCGGCTCCGACGTCGAGCTTCTGAGGCTCGCCAGGAGCGCCATGGATGCGGGGGCCATGGGTGTAACCTTTGGCAGGAACATCTTCCAGCATGAGAGTCCGAGGAGAATCGTCAGGCTGCTGAGGAGGATAGTCATCGACGGGATGGGTGTGGAGCAGGTGTTGGAGGAGCCGGTCTGAAATGACGAAGAAAGTCATAGTTGATATGACCGACGACCCTGAAATGAAAGGGATCTCCACACTCTACTCCATGGGGATCAGGAATATACTTGTGAAGAGGAGGCAGGAGCTGAGCCAGGAGGTGAACCAGCTCGCGCTAGACGAGGTATCCCTCGTGACCATTGGCAGGAATGATGATATGGAGAGGGTGAGACAGGCCATAGACAGAAATCTGAAGTATGTGGTTGTGAGATGTGAGGACTGGAAGATAATACCCCTGGAGAACCTGATAGCTGAGCTTTCGGGAAAGGGTCAGGAGCTCTACTTCTACGCGGACAGCAGGGAGGATGTGGAATACGCGTTCTCGATCCTAGAGAGGGGTGTCGACGGCATCGTGGTCAGCAGGGACATGGCGGAGCTGGCACTGGCCGCCGCCAGGAGGTTGGAGAGGTTGAGGTTGAGCATGAGGGAGGCCGAAATAATTGCAGTGGAGGATGCGGGGGATGGGGAGAGGGTCTGTGTCGACACCACATCCCTGCTCTCGGTCGGTGAGGGCCTGCTGGTGGGCAGCTACTCGGATTTCTTCTTCCTCGTCAACTCGGAGACGGTGGAGAGCAGCTTTGTCCCGCCGAGGCCCTTCAGGGTGAACGCCGGCGCCGTGCACAGCTACGTCCTCAGTGAAATTTCTAGGACGAAGTACCTCTCCGAGCTCTCCGCAAACAGCCGGGTCCTGGCGGTCTCCAGGGATGGGGTGGCAAGGCCCGTAACCGTGGGAAGGGTGAAGATTGAGAGGAGACCCCTGATTCACATCAGGGCATCTGTCGGAGACAGGTCTGGAAGCCTGATGGTCCAGAGGGCGGAGACCGTCAGGCTCATATCTGCGGAGGGAAGGCCGGTCTCAGTCACCTCCCTCAGAAAACACGATAGGGTCCTGGTTTATACAACCGAGAAAGCGGGCAGGCATCTCGGGTCGGAGTACTCGGAGTTCATAATCGAGAGATGAAAACCAGGGTCTGTGTCTCCATCTCGGGTCGGACCTTGGAGGAGATGCGGTGGAAGGCGGAGAGGGCGCTGGCGATGGGGGCGGACCTTGTGGAATTCAGGCTCGACCTGCTACGGGCATACGAGTATGCCGGTGTCGCTGAGCATCTCGGAAGGTTCTCGTCTCGCTCCATCATAAAGCTCGAAGACCCGGAGGAGGCCAGGCGCATCCTCAGCCATACCTCGCCCCTCTACCTCGATTTGCCGTTGGAGCGCCTCAAGCAGTCAGGGGGCGCAGACCTCGACAAGGGGTCTATGGTGATAACTTCGTGGCACGATTTCCACTCCACACCGGGGGAGGAGAAGCTCCTCTCCTTGGCGAGGGAGGCTTCAGCCTACGGGATCCCGAAGATAGTTACAAGGGCGGAAAGGTTGACGGACAACTACATAGTTCTCTCCCTGTACAGGAAAGTGAGGACCCCCCTGATAGCTTTCTGCATGGGTGAGCTCGGTGTCCTTTCAAGGATACTATCGATTAGCCTCGGCTCCCCGATTATGTATTCATGCCTCCCCGGGGAGGAGCTGGCCGAGGGCCAGCCGGACGTGAGGACCGCCCTCCTCTTTAGGAGGCTGATCTCATGACGAAGATCTTCAGGCTCGTCGGCCGGAGCGTTGACCACTCCCCCACGCCCCACATGATGAACGCATCGTTCTCACACTACAACCTAGATGCTCACTACGAAGCGAGAAACGCCTCGAAGGCGAGCGAGGCGGTCCGGCTCTGTCTGGACAGCGAGCTCTCAGGCTGCAACATAACGATGCCCTACAAGAGGGTCATCTTCAGATACGTACAGGAGAAGGATGGGGTATGCCTCCTATGCGGTGCGGTTAACACGGTGGTGAGAAGGGGTGGTAAGCTTGCCGCCTACAACACCGACTACCACGGGATTTTGAGAGCGCTGAGGGGCAGGGGGATAGATTCTGTCGGGACTGCCTGTGTTATAGGGACGGGTGGTGCATGTAGGGCCTTCCTCTGCGCGGTGAAGGAGCTGGGGTGCAGGGAGGCACTCATCCTGACCAGGGACAAGGGGAGGGCGAGGAGGAGGCTCTCGGACCTCCGTCACCTCGGCATTGCCCTAAAGTTCCTTCACTACTGGGAGTTGGATGGAGGCGTAGACCTACTCTTCAACGCCTCACCCATCGGCTCCCCGGGCGTGAGCACACCCCTTGAACTCATTCGAGCCGCCAGCAAGGCTGATGCGGTCTTCGATGCGGTCTATTATCCTGTGAACACCGAGCTGCTCCTGGCCGCGCAGAAGGAGGGCAGGGTGACGATATACGGGTATGAGATGCTGCTCTATCAGGCCGCCAAGGCCTTCGAGATATTCACGGGGATGGATGCACCGGAAGGGGTGATGGAGGGGGTTCTGAAGAGGAGGCTGGGTGTGGTTGGGGGGTAGGGGTGAGGCGGTCTCCTACGGCGCCATAACCATCATGAGCGCGATCGCCACGGGCAGGGGTGCTACCGCCTCCGTCTGTTTAACGACCTCTGCCGAGGTGGAGCTTGAACCAAGAAGGGGTCCATGGGAGTTCTTCCTGAACGAAGAGAGGTACAGCTCCGACCTGGTCTTCAGATCCGTCTCCTACGCCCTTTCATCCCTGGGCTATGATATACGGGACTTCTCGGGGAGGGTGTACCTGCGCTCAGATATACCAATAGGTGTAGGTCTCAAGAGCTCCTCATCCTGCTCTGTTGCTGCGATCCTCGCCACCCTCGACCTCTTCGGCGTCAAGGACTACAGAGAGTTGGAGGTGCTGGGCATGAGCGCGAGGGCATCCTGTGAAGCGGGGGTGAGCTTGACGGGGGCCCATGACGACGCGGCCTCATGCCTCCTGGGCGGTGTAAACGTGACTGACAACAGGGAGGGCATCATAATTCTCTCGAGAAAGGTCAGGGAGCACGATGTTGTCATATGCATACCTGGGGAGAAGAGCCGGAGGCCCATACTCCACACAAAAAACCTGGCAAGATACAGGGGGATCGCGGACCAGATCCTTGAGATGGTTTTATCCGGCAGGTTCTGGGAGGCGATGACGCTCAACGGGCTGCTCTACTCGGCGCTGATGGGCTACGACCCGGCGCTTGCCGTGGCCGCGATAGAGAGAGGTGCTGTGGGCTCTGGTCTATCGGGGACCGGGCCGGCCGTGGCATCCGTCTTCGAGCATAGCAGTGATGCCAGGGATTTCGCCAGAGAGTGTGCTGAGAGAGGCTACACCGTCATCGAGACGAAACTGAACAACCGGAGGGCGCGCATGGGGTGAGGCTTCTATCCGCATCGGTGGATGGGGAGGTTGGCGGCACCGTCAGGGCACCACCCAGCAAGAGCTACACCCATAGAGCTGTTTTCATGGCATCCCTATCGGATGGGACCTCGACGATAAGGGACCCCCTCCTCGCCCAGGACACCCTGGCCACGATCGAGGGCTGCAGCGCCTTCGGCGCGACGATTAGGAGGGGGAGGGGGATGCTGGAGGTGAAGGGGGTACCTCTGCCTCTGACCCCCAGGGATGTGGTGGATGTGAGGAACTCCGGCACGACACTCCGAATCCTTACCTCGTTGCTGGGATGCACGAGGTCGGGTTTCTCCATCCTGACCGGCGACGACAGCATAAAGAGGAGGCCCATGCAGCCCCTGCTCTCCGCGCTATCGGGGCTGGGGGTCGATGCGTGGAGCGCACTAGGCAACGGGTGTGCGCCCGTGATCGTCAAGGGTGGTGGGATGAGGGGTGGCACAGCAGAGATAGAGGGCTCAGTATCATCACAGTTCGTATCCTCACTGCTCATCTCATCACCCCTCTCCAGGGAAGGGGTTCGGATCTCGGTGAGGAACCCTGTCTCAAGACCCTACATAGACACGACGATATTTCTGCTCCAGAAGTTCGGGGTTTCCGTGGATAGAGAAGGGTATACGAGCTTCCGGGTGGAGCCGCAGACCTACAGGGAGGCGGAGGTCCGCATACCCGGGGACTTCAGCTCCTCCTCCTTCCTCTTCGCGGCCTGCGCACTGGCAGGGGGGAGTGTGAGGGTTGGAAACCTCGACCCCACCCAGCCTCAAGCAGATAGCATGATACTCGGTATAATGCAGAGACTCGGTATAGATGTCCAACTGGAACAGAACACCGTCGCCGTTAAATGCGACTCCGAAAGGTTGGCGGGATGCGAGGTTGATCTGAGGGACTGCCCCGACCTCCTCCCCGTCCTCGCAGTCCTGGGCCTCAAGGCGGAGTCACCAGTGGCAATAAGGGGTGTGGGCCATGCGAGGTTCAAGGAGTCGGACAGGATAGGGACGATCGTCTCCGAGCTATCGAAGATAGGCGCGGAGCTCGAAGAAACGCCGGATGGCGTGATAATAAAGCCCCTGAAGAGGGTGAAGAAGGCTGTCCTCGACCCCCACGGAGATCATAGGCTGTTCATGGCTTTCTTCCTGGCTTCCCTCCTCGGCAAGGGGATATATGTGCTGGGGGGCGACCTCGCCTCAGTATCTTACCCCGGCTTCCTCAGGGACATGCGGAGGATAGGTGTCATGTGTGAGGTGAGGGTGGTGTGACGGGCAACATAATCGGGGAGAGGTTTGTCCTTGTAAGCTTTGGGGAGAGCCACGGAAAGTGCATCGGGGCGGTGGTGGATGGCTGTCCCGCTGGCCTAAGGCTCTCAGAGGAGGATGTTCAGCGAGAGCTCGACCTCAGGAAGCCGGGTCAATCCATGGTTTCATCGCCGAGGCGGGAGGAGGACAGGGTCGAGATCATGGCCGGAACATTCAACGGGTACACGACGGGAGCACCCATCATGATGCTCATCAGGAATGTCGAAAAGGACTCCAGACCCTACGAGCTGCTCAGGAGGACCCCCAGGCCCGGGCATGCGGACCTGGTCTCTATGATTAAGTATGGCGGCTTCAACGATTACAGGGGAGGTGGTAGATTCTCGGGCAGGATAACCGCCTCCTTCGTCATGGGCGGGGCGGTGGCGAAGAAGCTGCTGAAGGAGACCCTGGGCATCGAGGTGATCGCCTATACCCTCGAGATCGGCGGGATCAGGGCATCAAACTTCACCATAGAAGCAGCGAGGAATAACAGGTACGGGAACGAGGTGAGGTGCCCCGACCCGGCCGCCGCGGAGGAGATGCTCAGAAAGATTCTGAAGGCGAGGGGGGAGGGGGATAGCCTCGGAGGCATAGTGGAGTGTGTTGCCCTCAATGTGCCCGTCGGCCTGGGGGAGCCGGTCTTTGGCTCCCTGGATTCCGATCTGGCCAGGATCCTGTTCTCCATACCCGCCGTCAAGGGGGTGGAGTTCGGCTCAGGGTTCAACGCGGCGAGACTGAGGGGTAGTGAAAATAACGACCCGTACTCCGTGATCGACGGAGAGATAAGATGCCTATCGAACAACGCGGGAGGGATCCTGGGGGGACTGTCCAACGGCATGCCCATAGTTTTCAGGGTCGCCTTCAAGCCCCCCGCCTCCATAGGTAAGAGGCAGAGGAGCGTGGACCTGGAGAGATATGAGGATGTCGAGATCGTTGTGCCGGGGCGGCACGACCCCACCGTGGTGCCGAGGGCTGTGCCCGTCGTCGAAGCTGTCACCGCCCTCGTGCTGGCGGACCATGCCATACGCGCCGGCCTGATACCACCCGTCCTGAGGGGGAAGGATGTCAGAGGTTGAGCTCACAGCGCTGAGGGAGAAGATACGCGATATCACGAAGCGGATGATCATCCTCCTCTCCGAGAGGAACAGGGTTTCAAAGGCCATCGGAGAGGTGAAGAGAAGGATGAATCTACCAGTCCTCGACGAAGGGGTGGAGGTCTCGCTGGAGAGGGAGGTGGTCAGGCTCTGCGCGGAGCTTGGGGTGAACGAGCGCACAGGCCTTAAGCTGCTGCATACGATCCTGGAGGATTCGAGGAGGATACAGGGATACTCCGAAGGGGGGGCGAGGGTCACACCGGGGGCTGTGGCCGCCAAGGCGAGGCGGCTTGCCGCCAGCGGTAAGGCCGTGATCAGGCTCGATATCGGTGAGCCCGATTTCAGGCCGCCGAGGGGGGTCATCTCCAGCTGTATCGGGGCCCTGAGAAGGGGGAGGACCCACTACACAGACCCCAGGGGGATCCCGGAGCTGCTGTCTGCGCTGAAGGACTACCTCTACGAGGAGTATGGATGCAGCCTGGATACCAGCAACATGATGATCACCCCCGGGGGGAGGTTCGCCGTCTTCGCCGCCATCTCGGCCATAATGAGGGAGGGTGAGAGCGCCCTGATAATCGAGCCCTGCTGGCCAGCATACCGGGAGATCCTCGAGTTCGCGGGCTGCAGGACGATATCGGTCCCCACCAGCATCGAGGACGACTGGGACCCGGACCTGGAGAAGATCAAGGAGGCTATCAGGGAGAGCACCAGGGCGATAATCATCAGCTACCCCTCGAACCCGACAGGCAAGATAATATCGAGAGAGCTCTTCAGGGGGATACTGGAGATAGCCTCGGACAGGGGGCTCACGGTGATAAGCGACGAAGTATACAACGGCTATGCGTACAAAGACTGCCCCAGCGTGCTGGAGTTCAACAACGAGAACTTCATCCTGACATCCTCCTTCTCAAAGACATGGGCCATGACCGGCTTCAGGATCGGTTACGCGGTGTCGGACGGGAAGACCATAGAAAGGATGCTCAGGGTATCATCCGCGGCCCTAACATGCGTCCCAGAGTTCATACAGCACGCCGCGATAGCCGCACTCGAGAGCAGAAGGGAGGCCGAGAGAAACCGCGAGATAATGAAACGGAGGGTAGATATCGCCTTCACCGAGATAAGCGAGGACCCCCACATCAAAGTATACAAGCCGGATGGGGCGATGTACCTCTTCCCCGTCTCCGAGAAGCCCGGGTTCGACTCCAACAGGTTCGCCGAAGAGCTGCTCGAGAAGTGGCACGTAGCCATCACCCCGGGCACCGGCTTCGGCGACTACCCCAGAGCCTTCAGAATCTCGCTAGGACAGAGCGAGGATCAGATAATTGAGGGCATTAGAAGGATAAGGGAGGCCCTGAAATGAGGATATGTGTAATAGGCTCATCCGGAGCCATGGGCTCCTTCTTCGCCAACTACTTTATCTCGAAGGGCCACACCGTCTATGGATATGATATAGTGAAGAGGGAGGTGGGAGGGGTAAAGACGGTAGAAGAGCTCGACCCGGCGGTAAGCGACTCGGAGGTTATTCTCGTCGCCACCCCTATACAAGCGATCAAGGGCGTCCTCGATGAAATGCCCCCGACCTCCGAAAAGAAGGCACTGATAGAGATAGCATCCATCAAGGCAGGGATAATCAGAGAGCTCCGCGAAATCTCACGCATGAAGGGCTACGAGTTGATATCCATCCACCCACTCTTTGGGCCCAACCTTCAGAGAGGCGCAAGGATGAAGTTCGCGGTGGTGGGGGAAAGAAGCTCTGAGGAGCTTCTCCGGACGCTCTTCCCCGGCTCCGAGCTGATCTACTTCCCCGATGCGGAGGAGCACGACAGGGCCATGGCCTTCCTCCTCTCCCTCACACACGCAATAAACATAGTATACGCCTCAATGCTTCTCAGTCACCTCGGCCTCGAGAGATTCAGGGAGCTCCACACACCAATCTCCTACACACAGCACCTCGTCTCCCTCTCAGTCCTCTCACAGTCCGAGAAACTGATATCACAGCTACAGGTAGAAAACCCCTTTTCAGGCGATCTCATCGCCGCATTTATCGAAGAAATTTCGAGGTTCAACCATATGGTCTCCTCATCGGATAGGGAGGGGATAGAAAAATACGTGTCTGGAATAAAGAGAGAATTCGGACAGGGAAGACTAGAAAGCTCCATAAGAGAACTCTACAACTTCTTCTCGATGGCACAGGGGGACTCCAAAGGAGAGACATAGCCTGCTAGCCTTCTAACCATGCCTCCTTCGTTCCTTAAGCCTTTGAACCAAAACTGTCTTTATCCTCTCCTTTTCGGTCCCCATAATCCCGTTCCCTACTTGTGGGAAACCCGTTTCTCTCACGCGTAGAGTTCAAGGGGAAATGGAAGACAGGAATCCGCACCCCCAGCACCGAAGCAACATGCTCAAAGGTCAGGTACTCCCACATAGCTGGGAGAATTCTGCCCACCCCATCCTCGCTAGAAGTGAATGATCTAGTGCCGAAAGCTAGCCCAGAATTACGGACAAATATCCCCTATATCGAAAAATCTAGATAAATTGCCAAAATAAATGCGACATGTCACGAGCGTTGCGGCTTTGAATATTGAATCAATTGAGCTTGAGGGCAAAATTCGGTACGTTAAGAGGTAGTTTGACAGCAAAAGAAATAAGTTGCCAGGCGTGAAACGCGGTCAGAAGTGTTTGAGCTATGTTAAAGCGAATTCGAATCAAAAATCTAAGATCCATTAGGGAACAAGAAATAGAGGTCGCCCCACTAACTGTTCTCTATGGCCCCAATGGCTCCGGGAAATCAACACTTTTACATGCCCTCGCGATCCTCAGGAATGTCGTACTGAATCCTGCCCAGCCCCTGGACGGCTTCTTCAACCTCTCCTTCGCCAATTTCGGAGGATTTGAACAAGTTGTATATGACCATAACCCCGAAGAACAAATCGAATTAGAAATACAATCTATACAGGATTCTATCGATATAACATACAAAGTCGTTCTTGGCAAAGCCGGAGGAGGATTTTCAATCCGGGTCGGCGAGCCTGTTAATGCCGCATCCGCTATTGAGACAACTTTTCCATATCTAGGGTCTATACACCGGAGTATAAGGGCGGAGTATGAGGGAGTACCCTCAACTGTAGATTGGAATGGTGTTCTAGCCCAGCCTGTAGGCACACCTGAAACCCCGGAGGCTGCAGAGAAAGCTCGGAAACTGGCCGCTTTGCTTAACGCCCCCGTCGAAGAGCTTCGAAGGACAGATCTTATTCATATTAAACGTGGTTTTTCCACCCCTCACTATGGGGTCGTCCCACTAACCCCAATGCTTTATACAGAAGGTGAAATAGCCACACTTCTGGCCAACGACCCGTATCTGGAAGGTAGGGTCAGCCACAGCCTCGAGCGAATTTTCGGGAGGGATTTGCGGGTTCGAGTAACGCCTGGAACGGCTCTCTTTTGGCTTAGAACTACGGACAAGACGACGGGACTGTCCACAGAGCTGGTCAACGAAGGATTTGGTGTTAACCAAGTCGTCTATCTACTTACGAAGTGCCTAAGAAGGGATGTTTCAGTGGTATGCATCGAGGAGCCGGAGATTCATCTGCACCCAAACGCCATAGCGAATCTCGTCTATGAACTGGTGAAACTCGTTAAGGAAGAAAAGAAGACCCTGATACTCTCTACTCACAGTGAGCCCCTTGTTATATCTCTGCTTGGCGCCGTTGCCAAGAAGCAGATAAAACCAGATGAGATAGCATGCTACCTGTGCACTAAAACAAAGATGGGAAGCACGTTTGAGCGTCAGCGGGTGCATCCCGATGGTCGTGTGGAGGGCGGACTGGCGAGTTTTATGGAAGCGGAATTAGAGGAACTTAAAGCCATCTTAGCCCTTTCAAAGAAGGAATAAATGGAAATTGTCGTCGACGAATGGATAGTCCACTTCATATACGAATCTCAAAGGCGTGAAGTTGTAACCAGGCTCCTAGAAAAGATTCATAAAAAATGTGACAAGCTCGTCACCATAAGAGGGGAAGCGTTAGACCAAAAGATTTGGAGCATGGCAAAGACGTCGCAGAACTGGGATGTTGGAGGCCTCTTGCTCGTCAAGTGGTTCATGAGAGCCTTCAGAAAAGACCCCAATAAATTTCGGGTTATCGAGAAGGCAAACACCAAGCCATTATCCGCAGATCTAGAACGAGAAATTCCAGAGGATGACCTCTATCTTATCATGGCCGCAATATCGACGTTGGACCACCTCATAGTCACCACCGATGCAAGGCTAAAGGAAAGACTCTCCGACAGATCAGAAGTACGGGTGCTGCTTATCGACGAGTTTCTCAAAGTGTATGATTGTGATTGATGCGAAAAGGCAACTGGCGGGAACGGCTACACGATAGTCGTCCCAGGAAGAGTACAATCTTAAAGTGAGAAACGTAGAGGCTCCCGAGCCATTTCCGAGCCATTTATAATCGAAGCTACATGTCATGGGGGGAAGAGTGGGAAAGTAGGGTCGTAAAAACCCCGTGGGATATAGTATGGTAGGGGATTCATGACACCACGCGCTATCATATCAACAACACCTTTACCCCTTTATCGGAAGCTAGTCTTGCTTGAGCCCTATCAGCGGTCATGAGGGTCAATCCCTTGGCCTTCGAGAAGACCACGTAGAGGGCGTCGTACACCGATGCCTCCCCCTCCTTGGCAACTTCGATGGCCTCATCGACGTATTTCCCCTCTCCCTCGACTTCCATCGCTCTTCCCACCAGAGTTCTCAGTGCGCGAAGGGCGGCATCCACTTCTCCCCGGGACATCTCCCCACGCCTAAGCCTTTTCAAGATGGCATTGGAGCTCTCCTTTAGAGCCAGGTCTATGGATAACGCACCATCCCTGAGGCCATCAGCCACCCTCTGCCACCCCTCCTCTTTCAGCAGGAACTTGATAAGGGCTGAGGCATCAATGGCTATCACGGTCCTCCCTCACCAACCTCACCGCCGTTCCCTCAGCGGCCGGCCTCACCTCCTTGAGGATCTCGATGGCATCCTCAACCGCCCTCCTTCTCTCCAGCTCCTCAAGCTTGGCGATGATCCCCCTCCTAATCTCCTCCGGCCAGTTCACCATGTTTCCATATTCCCTCATCTTTTCTTTCACCCACCGGGGAACCTTGACACTAACTACGGACATCCGGTTTACCCAAGAAGTAGACTAAATATAAGGTTTCGGTAAACCGTCCCAGCGCCTCCGTGGCTTTCCCAAATAGGTCCAATCCCATGTCCAGATGCGATATAGGGTAAGCGGATGAGGGCTGAACAGGAGGTTAAGGGAAAGAATCTCCAACGGACCAGGAGCTACGTGTGCGGCTTATCGACGAGTTTCTTAAAATGTATGATTTCGATCGATTATATAACCCGTATATCTGTGGGTTGACATACAGAAGGGGTCCAGTAAAGACATTCCGAGCAAGCCAACAGCTCAAGTGCTACGAAGCCACATGCCTCATGATCAGGAACGCCTACAGAGCTTTGCTTAAACTTCGCTTTAGGCTGAAAAGGCGTGGTTTAGCAAGATTTCAGGTGATGGCATGGGTTACGGAAGGCTTCCACATGCAGGACGGCTGATTGGCAGGGTTCCTAGTACGAAACCACACTCATAACCGTTCAGCCTTAGACCACGCGGGTTTTCAGCAGCGCCATAAATCCTTAAAATTAAACTTTGTTTGAATACGTTGGTCAAATAGATGGAGGCGAGGCTCGCCAGGCTGGAAGGCAGGACCGAGGAGCTCTCGAAGAGGGTTGACGACCTTAGAAATGACATGAATCAGAGATTTGCTGAACTCTCGAAGAGGATAGATGACCTGAAATGGTTCTTCTATATCACCTGGGGCGTTACTTGGGGCTTCCTCATAGCCATACTAAGCCTATTAATCCGCTGACGCTCTATCAGAAATGGTAGAGACACGCTGAGGCGGCGGGTTACGCGTTGCTAATCAGCAGACTACTTGCTCGCGGTTTCACTATTAAGTTAAAGGAATGCCTCCTTCCCGGGAGAAGCTACTGACTGGTTGGTACTGCAGCCGGGAGTCATCCTACCACCAAGCAATGGGTTAACTGAACCCACCACGTGGCGTTGAAACCCCCCAGGTATACATATTAAAATTATAAGGTACTACAGGAAAAGGTATAAAAGCATAGGATAAGCCATGTCAGAAGATGGTAGCTAGAATAGCCACCCTGGTCCTGCTACTCTCTGCGCTTCTCATCGGATTGTCGATTAGCAGTCCAGCACTGGAGGGGCTCGCAACACCCGTCTTCATCATCGGCAGCCTTGTCGCAGGCCTGCTCTATGGGCGTGCATGGGGCTGGAAGGGCCTGCTGATGAGCATAGTAATCGCCCTGGTCTACGCCGTGACGGGCTTCGTCAGCATAGCATTCTTCCGACCCCCACCACCCGGGGCTGGATTTTTGGCGGGACTTGCATTCGTCGGCGTGTTCATATTCGCTGGCATCTCCTTCTTCCTAGCGCTCATCAGTGGCGTCGTGGGCGCCGTCCTGCACAGGCGGCACAAGCGCTAGCGACAACAAACCCAACGCCGAGATACGGGCTATATATAACGGGGGTTAAGCCTGCTCGGCCCTGCGCCTCTCCGCTTCTGCTTTGATCAGCTCGGCGACGGCTTCGAGTATCGGCTTGAGGTCTTCGCGAAGCCTATGGAGCTCCTCATTAATGCCCTTTATCGAAGCCTCAATACCCGAAAGGCTTTTTGTATTGTTGGCCAGAGCTTGTGAATTACCTTTTATTAAAGCTTCTATACTAGAAAGCACTTTTGCATTGTCAGCCAAGAACTGTGTGTTCTGGACGGTTGCCAGTAACAACAGATCCTGGGCCTTCAACTTCCTTACCCCCAACTTCTCAATAACATCCTTCATTATCGGTCGTTGCAATAATGGTTTCAACGATGGACTTAGGGTTCTCTCCTTCGCTCAAATCCCCGTCCTAATTGGAGTCCGGCCGGGAGGTCTTATAATGTTAAGCGGCCTAACCACTAGGCTAGCTCTTCGAGGGGCCTCTTGGCACTCTCCTCCCCCTTAACGTACCAAGCCAGGGAGGCCAGGAGGCCCAGGGCCCAGAGCGCGGAGGCCAGGGCCAGGAAGAGGGGTGCATCCAGGTAGAACTCGACGCCCACCACCGCGGCCCCAGCTATGCCCGTCAGGCTCGTGAGCAGGCCCACCACCGAGGCCCTGACTCCCGTGGGGAAGAGCTCGCTCTGAAGTACGCTCAAGGCTCCCCAGGCCCACTCGCTGAACACCAGGGCCAGGAAGAGGGAGGCGTAGAAGGCGGGGGCCGAGGCCTGGCTGTGGGAGAGGAGAAGGGCCAGGGAACCCAGGAACCCTCCCAGGAAGGCGTAAAGGTTGGAGGCCCTCCTCGCTCTGTCGATGAGGAGGGCCAGGGGGATGGCCCCCAGCGCCGCGCCCAGGTTGGCCACGAAGATCACGTAGGGGGCTGCCTCCGGGCCGAAGGCGAAGCCGGGGGCGTAGGGGGCGTAGTAGGCCATCATGTTGTAGGTCACGTACTGCACGACCGTCACCACCGCCAGGATGGCCAGCCTAAGCCTGTACCTTGCCAGGGCCGCGCCCAGGCTGACCCCCGAGGCCTGGGAGGGCATGACCTCCACCTCTCCCTCGTAGCCTGCGAAGGTGCGCACCACCTCCCTGGCCCTCTCCCCCTTCCCCCTCAGGGCCAGCCACCTGGGCGACTCGGGCAGGCCCAGCCGAGTGAGCCTGATCAGGGCCGCGGCCAAGATGACGGTCAGGAAGAGGGATCTGAGCTGGGCCCCCACATCGGTGTAAAGCGCGGAGTAAATGAGGGCCAGCCCCGCGATAAGCGCGGCCCCCACATTCCAGAAGTTGGTGGCCAGTAGAAGGGCCTTCCCCCTATGCCTGACAGGGCTCAGCTCCGCCATGGCCGCATAAGCCGCCCCAAACTCGCCCCCGATCCCGAAGGTGAGCACCGAGGTCAGGGCTACGAGCGCCACAGGAAGACTGTAGAGGGGGAAGAGCAGCAGGAGCGAGGCCACCTCCAGCGCTATGGCGAGGGTAAACATGGCCCGCCTCCCATACCTGTCAGCCAGGTGGCCCAGCAGCAGGGCCCCCGCGGTCTCAGCCAGCAGGTTCAGGGCAAAGGCAATGTAGTACAGGTCCGGTATCAGGATGAAGGCCACCAGGGGGGCTATGGAGAAGAGCACCCCATCCAGGAAGTAGTTCAGCGAGATGACGGAGAAGAGCCTCCAGTGCCCCCTCCCCCATGTGCTCCTATCAAGGACCTCCGTGTACAATACGGCTCCAGACGACGAACTCACTCCAGCACGCGAAGCTTCTCAACACCTATATAAGTCAAATCATAAGTGAATTATAGCAAGAAGGATTCAAGGCGTCACAATCGAACCTTACCAGGAGATGAGGCGGCATAACCAGTCAGTTAGGCTGTTCACCGGCCAGGAAGCTAAGACAAGGAATGTCTAGGTTCGATCGCCCTACTCTACCTAACCTGGCTTTCGAAGGTCAGAACGGCCTCTTAATCCTACTGCTGGCAGCACAATGGCCATGAGCGCCGATACAGCACCACAAGACAGCATGAAGTATGCCAGGGGTACTACAGGCCCCACAGAGCCCAGGAGCTCCCTGTAAACGGTGAAGCCGATGGAGCCACCGCCACTCAAGCTGTATGCCAGGAGGAAACCGGACAAGCCTGAGACCAGACCCGCGGCGAAGGCCATCCCAGCTTTAACTACAAGGATTCCTACAAGCAGCCCGGATACAACCACACCCAACACAACCCCAAACGGTGGCTCCAGCGTGTATAAGGCCAGTGAGAGCATCAGGGAGCCTAGCACTATCGATACTACGAGCCGGGCTAAACTCAAACAGATCGGCTCCGAGACGCGTTTATAGCAGTTTTATTTAAATCTCAACCCTGCATTCCAGCGCCATGCCGGCTCTGCGCAACAGACTTACACGAGTCCTACTGCCTTTAGCCCTGGCGGTAGCCCTCCTGGCAGCCCCACTGGCCTACCCACCACTCAACGTAATCCTGGACCCGGTTCACGGTGTCACTGGCTCTGGGATCCACGGGCTGCCTGCAGGCCTGCTAAGGGTGGAGGGTCTCCCCGGGGAGGCCAGGGTTCTATGGGATGCTGAGGGTGTTCCACACATCTTCGCGACAACGGATGAGGCTGGACTCTACGCCATGGGCCATGTGGCGGCCTCTCTAAGGCTCTTCCAAGCCGACCTCTTCAGGAGGATCCCCCAGGGCAGGCTGGCCGGGCTCGTCGGCGAGGCCGGTCTAGGCAATGACAAGCTCGTGAGGACCCTGGGCATACATGAGGCGGTGAGGAAATCCTGGGAACTCCTCAAGACCAGCGATGACGCGGAGCTGAGGAGGCTGGCTGAGCTGCTACACTATTACGTGAGGGGATTCAACGACCACATTACCAAGCTGAATGCGAGGCTCCTACCCCCAGAGTACAGGCTGCTGGGGCTGAAGCCGGAGCCCTGGAGCCCGGAGGACGTGGTGGCCATACAGAAGTTCTTCACCATGATGCTGGCATGGGACACAGACGACCTGGCACTGGCAGAGCTGGTGAGAAGATGGGGGTTAAACGTAATCGTAGACCTGGATATGATCCAGAGGGGTCGTACAACACCCCAGGCCCTCTGTGCCGAAGCCACCAGGTGGGGTGAAGTCACGGGGCTGAGGGCTGAGAGAAGGGCTGAGGGGGAAGCCTACCAGAGGGCCAGCCCAGAGCCTCCAAGCGCCAAGAACATCCTGAAGGCCCTCTCCACCACCATCCTCAACCAGCTGAAGCCCGGCTCAAACAACTGGGTCATCAGCGGCCGATACAGCTCCAGCGGTAAGCCCATGGTGGCGAACGACCCCCACCTGGCGCTGGTGGCCCCCAGCCTCTGGATGCTCGTCCACATCGAAACCCCCTCGTTGAAGGTGGCCGGGGTCACCGTGCCAGGAGCTCCCCTGGTCGTGATAGGCAGGAACGAGAGGATAGCATGGGGCTTCACCAACGTCATGGGCGACTTCGCCGACTTCTACCACTACAAGTGGGACGGCAACAGGTACCTCTACAAGGGCTCATGGGTCGAAGCCAAGGTCAGGATTGAAGAGATCAAGGTATGGGATCCCATTAGGAGAGCCTACAGGGCGGTGGAGCTGAGGGTCCTGGAGACCCTACACGGCCCCGTGCTCGAGGAGGGCGGCGAGAGGTACGCCGTAGCCTTCACCGGCACCACACCCAGCCTCGAGCTGGCATTCATATGGGGCATCAACAGGGCCACGAGCGCCACCGAAGCCCTAAGAGCCCAGAGGTTCTTCACAGCCCCCATACAACACCTCGTGGTAGCAGACACCAACGGCAACATAGCCTACTCCCCCGTGGGAGCGTACCCCATCAGGGCCAACCTACCCGTATACGAGGTCGATGGCATGAGAATCGCCAACAGGGGCTTCCTACCATTCAACGGCAGCAGGGGTGAGGGCGAGTGGGCCGGCTTCATAGCCTACAGCCAGCTACCCATACTCTACAACCCACCCAGGCCCTTCATAGTAACCGCCAACTCGAAACCCTTCGACGGGGAGTGCGGCCTCCACATAGGGTGGAACTGGGCCGACAGATTCAGACAGGACAGGATCACAAGCCTACTGGAGGACACCATACGGACGAAGGGCACCATCAGCATCCAGGACGTCATGCGAATTCAAACGGATAACAGCGCAGACCTGAGCCTCAAAACCTACCTAAACCTAACACTGAGGCTCGCCGAGAAAGCCCAACCCCACCCCGAGATCCTAGAAGGACTGAGGGGATGGCTCAAACAGGGGGCTCCAACAACCCTAGACAGGTGGGAGCCCACCATAGCCCTCACATGGTCCTGGTTCTTCCACAGAACCCTATGGGCCAAACTCTATGGCAGCGAGGATAACCTGGGCCTCTTCAGGCTAGAGCACAGCGAGAGACTGCTGGAGCTCTACCTACAGGGCGACACAAGGGCCCACAGGTACCTCCAGCCCGGAGAAGCAGAAAACCTAGCCACCAAAGCCCTCGAAAAGGCCATGGAGACACTCAAAGCATACTATCGGAACGGTGACCACAAGACCTGGCTATACGGAAAGATACATTACTACAACCCACAACACCCCATCATCAAAGCCTACAGCTACGAGAAGGTTGAGGCAGGAGGAGGGCCCTACAGCATAAACCCAGCCATGCCCGCAGAGCTCGGAGCAGCAGGAGCCCCCGTCAGAAGCGGGGCCAGCGTAAGGCTAGTAACAGACCTATCCACCAACAAGCTATACATAGCACTACCCGGAGGAAACCACGGAAACCCCCACAGCCCATACTACCAGAACCACTACAAAAACCACTGGGCCAAGAACACCTACTACACCATAGAGCTAGGAACACAACCACCGGCAACAGCACAACTCACCATAAGAGGCTAAACCATAGAAGGGCAAGGTGGACGCATGGTCAGCCGGGCTACACCACGCGGAACTCGCTAGGTTAATAGGAGGGACTTTCTAATGAAGTCGTATCACTTAATCTGGTATACGTTGGTGATATTCACATAGCTACACTGATCATGCTGGCGTAAAGTGTAGGTCTGACCTTATTTGCAATATTCTTATATACAAGAATGGAGATGTCAAGACAGTTGCCGCCATTTGCAAAGTCTTACTCATTACGTCAAAATGTGTTAATCGGCTTACTTGTTCTAGGGCTTCTCTTGCTCGCTCTCGGATACATAGAAGACTATCAAAGCGACGAGGCTGCGAAGGGAAGAGTCGTACAAGTGACCTTAAAGACATTGTTCAGGTTGATAAAGAAGAAACCGCATGCTAATTTAAGGGGTGAAGATAGCAAGCATCGATGAGCTGAAGGGAAGCCAGTTTAAAGAGTGGTTTAAGGTGAGTGTAGAGTGAATGATATGTTCGTGAGATTCTTGGATGAAATAAAAGGAACAGAAGTTCCGGAACTTAAAAGCAAGAATTCTACTGAAGACCAGAACATCCACATTCCTGTACTCGAAGTTAAAAATGTCCATAAAAGATTTGGAAGGCTTTATGTCTTGAAAGGTGTTGATCTTGAGGTTAGCAGAGGAGAAGTTGTTGGCATAACAGGAGAAAATGGCTCAGGGAAGAGCACTTTACTCAAAATCATCGTAGGTCTACTTTCCTGCGATCAAGGTGAGGTGCGTTTGCGTGGAGCCTTCGGTTATTGTCCTCAAGATCCCTTGCTTTTCGAGGACCTTACTATGGAAGAGAACATCGAGTACTTTTCTGCTGCCTATGGACTCGACCGTAAGGAGGGCGTTTCTAGGGGAAATGAATTGATGAAGATCCTTAAATGTGAGCAGTTCAGGGAAAAATTAACGAAGCATCTGAGCGGAGGGACCCGTCAAAAGCTTAACCTCATAATCTCATTACTTCATGACCCTGACATACTGATACTCGATGAGCCATATCAAGGTTTTGACTATGAATCTTACCTCTCTTTTTGGGAAATAGCCGAAAAATTAAAGGAAGGAGGAAAGTCGATCTTGGTTGCAAGTCCAATGATGTACGAGCGACGTTATCTCACAAAGATTTACAAATTAGAAAACGGGAGGCTCAAAAAATGAATAGAACAGATAAAGCCCTAAAGATCTTCCTATCTCTTAAGATGCAAGCTTTAGAGCAAAAGCGCAAGTTCACTACTTTGCTGACTGTTTTTATCCTTCCAGTGGCATTTTGGGCCTCATTATACTATAGTGCTGGAGAGGAATCAACCCTAATTGCCGTCCCCACACTTAATGGAGATGTACAAATGCTTGTACCTGTTAAAAAGAGCTACCCCCTCGACTTAGGGTTAATGGCAGTTGCATGGGCTATGGCCGTTGTTGCATTCTTTGCAGAAAGCGGAAGCGCAGAAAAGGATAGACGCCTTGTACTGTGTGGATATAACCCTTGGCAAATTCTTCTTGCCAGGTCCATCCTCTTAACAGGAGTAGCCTTTATTACTTCTATCATTCCCTTAACTCTATTTGTGCCTATCCTTTCACCCAAACACCCCTGGATACTTTGGCTAGCACTGTTTATAGTAGGATTAATCGCTCTCGAGATCGGCTTGCTAATAGGTGCACTTATTCCTCGCCATACGGAGGGTATACTCATGATAATTGCGCTTTTCGGCATAGGGATGAGCATTCAGGGCGAGGCCGCTAAATTCTTCCCCACATACCCAGCAAGGCAACTCTTCCGCACAGGGCTTTTCGCAGAAGATCCTCTGGCTCTTCCATTTGTAGAAGAGGGGTTATTGATTTTTGTTATTCTCATGATGGTGGCTACTGTATTTTGGTATTTCATGATTAGGGTTCATAGGTAATTTGGCGAGCAAGTCGAGATTTTATGCGTGAGAAGATTGAACGTTCGCATAAAAGAATACTTAGGAATCATAGCTTATAAAACTGCCACTAGAGCACAATAACCCGGCCAGATATTGGTCTTCGTCCCTTACACCCTATCAGAAGATATAAAACGCCCGGCAGTATATGATCGTTTGGATATTCCTCTTCAAGAAGCGGTTTATTCGTTTCCTCCAGCTCCCGAATCCTTGCTTTTATCGTCTGCTTGGCAAGCGGGATGCCAGTGCACACGTATCGTAGAGAGCCTCTTCCGTTCAAGCTTCCTCGCCCTCACATAAAGCTCTATAGCTCTCTCCAAGCTGATAGAGTTCACATCAAGATTAGACTCCCTTAGAAGTGCAGCCAACTCATCCGAGGATACGACCCCACGCTCCACAGTCTAAAGCCTTCAGATAGATACAGTTAAGGCTTTTCTAACAACCTCACTCCACTTCACATCAGGATACCTCTTCATTTTTTGGCGCAATGCCTCAGGCACGAAGAGCCTTACGTTTGGCGTGGTGTGGCAAAGAAGCTCACATACTCAAGTATTTTCACAGAAAATGCCTTGATAGCCAGCGGGTCCCGTAGAGAGGATCGAAAGGAGGTCTATGCGTCGCCCTACGGCAATGCCGCTGCTGACACACAGCGCATTAAATTCGAAGCGCAAAGGCCGCAAATGGGACCCCCAACTGCTTTCCTCAAAAGTCCTCGAGGCACGGAATGCCCCCCTTTCATCAGGTCCTTCGATCCGGTTTCACCATCAGGAGGTGGTAAGGGACCTGAGGCTCGCCTTGCTTCAATGTACTAATCTGGCCATTCTCCAGCCGGCTTGCCATCACCGTCTCTGCCTTGGGCTAACACTCCCCGCAAGCATAAAATGATTCGAAGGAAGCTGCTGGGAAGTTTTAACTCAATAGGGCTTCTGCGGGTTTAACAGCATAAAGAACATCTTCACAGCCTCGTGATTCCCTTGATCCCTGGCGATGGTCTCCAGGACCCTCCCCTCCACCTCAGAAACGAATTCGTCCGTGAACTTCGCAGATAGGCCCACCATGCCGTCGACCAGGTCCAGGGCTATGGGGAGGTTCGTGCTCTCATTGAACAGGTTCTCCTGCCCAAGCCATCCCACCAGCCTATCCAGGCTTATCGACGACGGATATTCTATCTCACATGGGGGCACATCTCTAAAGGCCCTCACCTGCAGTCTCCTCATCTCTTTCACCCCGTCCTCCGGTAACCCCAGAGTTTCGAAGGGTGCATAGGCCCTCCTCTCCGCCTCTTGCAGGGGCTCCCCATCCCACTTCATACTCATAGAGGCAAGCAGCGCCAACTGCGTGTATACCTGTACAGGCCGATCTCCAATCAGATCCTGGTATGCGAATATGGTTCGCTCCGGCATGAAGGTGGAGAGTATGAGCTTGTCTATGACGGTTATGAAGGGGTTGCTCCTATCCTTCAGTGCAAGATAGCCGCCTATGGCCCTGGTATGGCTCCTCTTTATCACGCCGATCGCCTTGCCGCTCCTCCTAAGTTTTTCTGTAAATTCATACGTCTCCTTCACGATCTGGTCCTCTTGCGGCCCGTAGAAACCTATTCTCTTCATCCTCTGTGCCGGGTATACGAAGCCATAGAAGCTGCCGTCCAGAATTAGCACGTCGCATCGGTCCAGGGCCTCCGATGCCAGCCTTCTCTCGGCATACATGGTATATAAGTCGAAGGAGTGCCTGCTCTTGTCCTGGGATAAGGCCTGCTTTCTCTTGAATACACCGGCCCTGAACACCTCATCCCTCTTCTCTATCCCCTTCAGATATAGGAGGCCGGTTGCGAAGACCCCATACCTTATACCCAGCCTCTCGCTGAGCCTTGGCGACCTCGAGCTGTCCACGGCTGCGACCGTCAGCACTTCATTTGAGGAGGGTAGCTTCCGCATGTAGGGTTGAAGCCTTTCCTTCAAATCCTTGAGCTGTGAATCCAGTTCCTGGATGGTCTTGGCCACCCTCCCCGCTTCCTCCTCCGCCAACTCGAAGAACCGGTGCTGGAGGTCTTGAGGCAGCTTAACCCACTCTACCAGCTCTTCAACCATCCCTATCCTTCCCGTGGAGGTTTGTAGGTTATGAGCAACGGGACTGGTGAGGGGTTCATGGCCCCCGAGAAGTAGAACCTGCCCGGCTTCAGCTGCAGCATCTGGTCAGCAGATATCCCATAGGGCGAAAGCCATTCCGACGCGCCACCTTCACCCCCCGCGTCCAGCGGGTGTATCCTCCCGAAGAAGTGGGTGTTCAGGTTCCTCCTCACCGCCGCATTAATTCCGATCTCACCCTTAATCCCCTGGGCTATGAGTGTGAGGTTAAGCATCCGCTTTCTACCCAAGGCCGCCAAGTTCTTTATCATCTCCGACGTCTCGTCCTGAATCCCCTTCGGCTCCCAGGGGGCATACTGGGGCGCCTCATCTATCACCAGCGCTATGTTCAGGTTATTCCCCGCCTCCATCAGGCCGTAGAGGTGCTTGGAGAGGGCTAAGAAGAAGCCCAGCTTGGCATCGGTCAAGGCCCCTCCCATATCTATGACGAGCATCCTCTTGCCCTCCAATCTCTGAAGCAGCTCCTCTACCCCTATGGTGCCCATCACCGGATACAGATCTGAAGGCTTCAGCCTCCTAAACACCCTCCTAGCAGCCCTCTCAGCCGAAGACCTCCAGTCCGGCCTCGGAATGCTGGAGACATTATTCTCCACATGCTCCTTAAGCTGCCCGTACAATACCTCGGCCGCCCTTTCACCCTTCCCCTGGCTTTCAACCACACCCTTCACCCTCTCAACCCAACCTTCGATGAACTCATCAAAACCATCCCTCACATTATTATTCCCCGCAAAGCCGTAAGTCTTCTCATCAAAATAGCTCAGAATCGACTCCTCATCCAACGCAATATCCAAGATGCCTATCCTCTCAGCATCACCTGAGTCCCGGACATACGGCGCGTAATCAGTGCCGCTCCAATCAAGCACGAGTACCCTGTACCCAGCCTTCATGTAAAGGGGTATCAGAATGTAGCGGGTGAACCACGACTTCCCACTCCCCGTACTACCATAAACCCCCACATGATAGGGGATGAATGTCTTATTCACAGGAACCCTCCACGTCTCATGCCCCTCCAAGTAAGCATCGCTCAGCAGAATCTCATCCCCCCTCGCAATCCACTCCAGCGGCCTATCCCCCTCCTCCAGCAAATACACAGGCGACCGCGGCTGAATTATCGTCCGATTCGGCTCAACCCCACCCTCAGTAACCACCCCAATCGGCTTAACCATGAATGAATAGACCTCCCTTGCCCCAGAAGGCTCACCACCATACTTCATGTACGCCACATCCGGCCTATACGACGTGTAGCTCAGGAACTCATTCTTCCCCAACCCCTCCCTAAGCACACCCAGAATCCTGCCCGTAGGATTCACATCACCACCATTCATGACCAGCACCAGCTCCTCAGCGTACGTGCTCCTCTCCAAATCCTTGAGCAGAATCAGCCTCGCAGAAGTCTCCGTGGAACCATCAGCTATCCTCCCAATAAGCTTCAAGGTCTACCCACCTACAACAGATTATAACCCGCTCCGGGATTTATATACCTTCTATGAGTTCTAGAATATTAAGGCGGTAAAGCATGGCCGGTCATATCTGACCAAAGTTTATATACGATACGGTGATTTTTGTGGGACTATGAAAGAGCCGTTTTATACCCAAAGCAAGCTATTCGTCAAAGAAGCCATAGACAGAGGAATAAAAGAGGAACTAGTGGTCAAAGTGCTGGTGCAGCATGGATGGAGCCCCCAAGCCGCCAGGACACTATACTCCATATGTAAAGAGGAGGCCCGGATGGAAGAAGAGCGGGCTTGGAGGAGAGAGGAGAGACGGAAGACGCTCCTGAGGATAAAGAGGAAGATCGAGGAACGAAGGAAGAAATACGAGGAGATAAAGAAGTTTTGGAAGAAATTGGAGGAAATAAGTGGTACGTTTGAAATACTCGGCTAAGATAATGAGAGCAGAGCCCCCCGAGGCTTCGATGAACCAACGGTGGCATGGTTCTCTCTCAACCATATAGCTATCGGCCCTGGCGAGCCAAACGTTAACGCCCACACTAGAACTCCTTCTGAGGATTCAGATTCTGAAAGAAAACCCTCACAGCCCCCGGTTCCCCCCGATATCTCTCCACAATACGGGCCTCCACCTCCTCCGCAAAGTCCCGCGTAAACTCCCTCGGCACCGACACCAACTCATCCACCATATCCAGAGCCATCGGAAGACCCGTCGCCTCGCTAAAGTGGACAGGGTTCCCCAAGAAACTCAACAGCAGTTCCCCCTCCATGCCAACCGGGTACTCAAGCTCGAAGGGAGCGACTTCCGCATAGGGCTTCACCTGCATCCGAGCCAGAGAGTGCAGCGTGGCCTCCGCGTCTCGCTGGGGGATTCCCAGAGCCTTCGCGTGCCTTTCTACAACCCACCTTCTCGCCTCTTCCAACTCTTTCTCCCAGTCCATGCTGCCCTTTTCCCTGACCCTCTCAGCCAATCTGCTGTAGACACGATACCCCGCGGGCTCCTTCAGGAGCTGGTCGTAGCGAAAGGACACACCACCATCCATTAGAAGAGCCAAGATGTGCTTGTCCAGCAGATCCACCAGCTGATGCCGTTTCTTTTGTTGATAGGAGAGCCAGCCCCCCAAGGCCCGCGTCCTGCTGCGCTTGATCACAGCAACACATCTCCTGCTCTCAATGAGATTCCTGGTTGCGTCGTACGCCTCCTTCAGCTTCCTCTCCAGGCCGTGGTCTGCCTCCAGAATCCCTCCTCGCCTCGCGTGAAGCGCCTCGTAGAGGAAGCCTAGGAAGCTGCCATCGATGATTACGAGTTGCACCCCCATCTTCAGGGCCTCTAGCGCCATCATGCGCTCCTTCAGAACCTGGGTCAGCGACAGCTCGTAGAGCAGATGATCCCTACTCTTCGCTGGGGATGACTGCATCCTTCCAGCAGCGTAGTACGGCTCCCCCAGCCGCTCAAGTCCCTTGACGACGAGCATGCCGACCGAGAAGACGGCAAACCGCGCCCCCAGCTTCTCCACCGGTCGGACAGAGCGTGACCCGTCGACTGCCGCCACGGTGATGAATTCACAGCTCTTCGGCAAGGGGAGGAAATAGGGAGAGAAAATCGGTCGGACGCTTTCTATGCTTTCCTTCGTTTCTTCTATGCTTCTAAGCAGCTCCTCAGCCCCTTGCTCCGCCTCCTCGTAAAACTTCTCCTGCAGATCGATGGGTAGCGTTTGCCACGTGTCCTCCTCCTCAACCGCCATCAAGATCCCTTCGGCGTGAACGTCATCAGCAGGGGTATGGGCGAGGGATTCATCTTACCCGAGAAGTAGAACTGGCCGGGCTTCAACTGTAGCAGAGAAGAAACGGGAATGCCGTAGGGCTCCAGCCACTTCTTAGCCTCCTCCATATCCAACGGATGAATCGAGCCAAAGAAGAACGTATTAAGGTTCCTACGCACAGCCGCATTGATCCCGATGTCGCCCGCTATCCCTTGCGAAATGAGGACCATACAGAGCCCATGCTTCCGTCCAAGGGCGCAGAGATCCTTGATCCTATCCGTCGCATCGGCTTGTAATCCCTCCGGCGACCAGGGTGCATACTGCGGGGCCTCGTCGATGACGAGCGCTAGGTTCAACTTTTCTTCAGGCTTCATCTTCTGCAAGTAGTTGAGCAAGTGGTCGGCCAGGGAGATGAAGAACGATAGCTTCTCATCACTGCCCGCTTCACTCATATTTAGGACCGTAATGCCCTTCAGCTGCTCAAGTAGATCTTTAGGACGCTTGCGGCCCATCACCTGCTGGAAGGTCTCCTGAGTGAGCCTCTTCAATCCACGCTCGAGCCGTGACCTCAATCCACGCTGCCTCTTATCCTCGTTGATGATTGCTTCGATCCTGCTGCGCATATGGTTCTCGAATTCAAGTTTTAACCTCTCAGCGCTCTTCAGCTTTGAAACTTTGTTAACCCAATCTTCGCCTACGAAGTCCTCCAGCGCTTCCCGAATCAGGCTATCATCCCATTGCTTTTTGTGGCCGAAATACCGCGCCTTCTTTGCCAGATAATTTACCACAACCTCCTCATCAAGTGCCATATTACTAATGCTCTCCTTCACCTCGGCATCAGGCGCGTAGTCCGCTCCACTCCAATCCAACACCAGAACCCGATACCCCGCATCATTCAGCAAGCCGAGCAGCGCACACCTAGTCAGGTACGACTTCCCACTACCCGTCGCCCCAAACACCCCGATATGATACGGAATGAAATTGGGATCCGCTGGAATCCGCCACCCTTCATACCCCACATAATGACCAAACCATAGCACCTTCTTGCCCTGTGCCAGGTACTCCATCGGATTCGGCTTGTCCTCAGGCTCAAAGACCTTGACGACGCTTCTCGGCGCCAAAATCTCTCTATTCGGTTCAATCCCAGCCTCCGTAACCTTTCCGATAACCGCAAGGTTGAATGAAAAGACCTCACGGGAGGCTGGGGGCGTGCCACCCCTCTTCGCATATGCCACACCCGGCCGATAGGCACCCACCCTCAACCCCTCATTAAACCCCCTCCCAGTTCGCAGAACACCCAACACCCGGCTCGACCTGTTCTCCACCAGCACAAGCGTCTCCACCTCCACCCTCCCCTCCTCACCCTCTTGAAGAATCACCTCCGCCGATCCCTCACTCGAATCGCTGGCAATTAGACCAATCTTTCGCATCAACAGCCCTAGGACCGAATCCGTATATATTCATAAAAAGCACGAGAGAATTATTCCATGATTGCTAAACGGACTCACGATACTGTGCTTACAATTCTGCCTACGGAATTCACAACCGGCGATACGAGGTGTTCTGAGCGATAGCAACTTAAAGTTCTCTCTATTAGGTTCAGGAGCTGGCCTACTCGGGAGGGGGCAGATTTAAGCCTGTTTTTGGTTCTGTATAGCAAACATTGTGCCTTTGTTGACGTGCTTGGTATGGTCAAGGTTGCTTGTCTCAACCTATTCCCAGTCTTCGGATTAGGTCCTGCCTGGATATCAACCATTTAAGGACGCCCGTGGGCTCGTAGATATAGATGAGGGGGGTGAGATACTGGTTCGCCAGCTCATAGTAGGCTATGGTGGCCGGCTTCGTCGCTGAGGTGCAGTCGAGTATTACAACGTGGTCCCTCATAAGGATCTTTAGCTCCTGTTGGACCTTATTCTTGACCGCATCGATGTCAGCTATCTCCGATTCATATGCGGTTATCCAGTGATAGGGAAGCTTCAGCTCCTTCCACTCCTGCAGCGCCTCGACCGATGTTGTCACGTAGATCAGCTGGGGGATTATTCCCTCTTTCTTGAGCAGCTCTAAGGCGACCTTAGTTTCCGGGATATCCCTCCTGTCCCGCCTACCCAGGAGCCCCAGGTAGACTATGGGATGGGCCTTCTGGGGGGCGAATATGTAGCTCAGGGGCGTCTTGAACCGTAGTCTGTAGGTCCCCTTGACCGGGCTTTCTATGACATGGAACTTTAGCTGTAGAGCGTTCAGGTTGTGGACCAGGGTGTTTCCAGTGACCCCGGAGGCCCTTTCGATCTGGGAGAAGCTCGCCTCGCCACCCAGCTCCGCCAGAGCTCTAATGATTCTACGCCTCTTCTCGGATTTCAGGGCCTCCCCGTAGAGCGGTGCTTCGTTGAAGGACATAGGCAGTTGAACTGGGCTTCAACTATTTGAATCTTTGCTTCAGTAACCCATCAATACCAGGCCCCACGAGATGGTCTTGTGAAAGGCTTGCTTCACGCTCAGCAGGCGGTTGCGAAGCGGAGGATTAGCGGAGCCTACGCCCTAGGGCCCCTCAGGGGATATGATGTCGACGCCATCAGGCCGCCATGGGTGATCGCAGCCCCTGTAAGCACCTATGTAACCTTCCTCCGATGCCCCCGCTGCGCCTACCTCTCCCTCGTTAGTGGTACGCGGTTCAGCCAGACCAAGCATAGTGTGAGAGGCATGCTCCATCACAGGGCCTTCGAATACCTCATGGCCGGGGAGTTTCGGCTGGCCACCAAGTTCAGCCTGTCTGCTACAGGCCCAGATATGATGAGGGAGTTCCAACACCTACTGCGGGCGATTAAAGAGAGCCTCGCCCGGAGGTTCCTCAATGAGCTTCAATCGGTCGGCGCTGACTTTGAAACAGAGTGGCGCATCCTCGAGAGGCATCTACGAGAAGCCTACCAAACCTGGCTTAACCGCTTGAGTAGCTTCGCGCTTACATCTAAGCTGGAGGGGATAGAGCTGGCCAGGGCCTTCGTCCCCATCAGGAAGTTCGAGGTACCCCTCTCGGCGCCAGCACTGGGCTTCTCCGGTGGGAGGATCGACGTAATCGAAGACGGTATCCCCATAGAGATCAAAACAGGGGCTCCCCCAAGGGAGGGTTCACCACCACACCATGTGCTGCAGATGACCTACTACGCCCTCCTACTGGAGTACTGCACGGGCAGAGACGTCAACTTCGGAGAGATATACTACACCAGCATAAACCAGCGGAGGAGGCTCGCCATGGATAGGGAGAAAAGGCTTCTCGCGCTATGGGTCAGGGATGAAGCCATGGAGGCCTTCCGAAGGAGGGAGCCACCCGACAACTTCTGCAGATGGTGTTCGCCCTTGAGCGAGGGTGAGCCCCATGCGTAAGGTGTCCATCGTCGCCCCCCTCGGAACCAGCCCACCCGTCATCACAGAGTTCCTACAATACGTTGAGGAAGTTCTACACGAAAGGGTCACAGACATCACGATCATCTCCACAAAGGAGCCCCTGGTGCAGGAGGGGTTAGAGTTGGTGAAGGCTGCTATTGCTGACCGATACCCAAATGTACATGTGCACGTTGTCGAACTGCCCTATGTAGATGTTGACACAGAGGAGAGAACCGCGGACTTCCTCAAGACGGCCGCCAGGATCCTGAGGGACCAAAAGGAGAAGTATAGAGCAGACGCCGTGCACCTTTGCGTGGCCGGTGGAAGAAAGCAGGTATGCATCATACTATCCCTCCTAGCCCAGTTCTATAACGTAAACGGCGTCTACCACATAGTAATGCCAGACGTAACCGCATACAACGAGGCATTAGAACAAATCAGGTATGAGATGAGGGAGCTCTCGCAGTCTCCAGACAAGCTGGCATATTACAGGGAGAAGAAGGAGAAGCTGGAGCCCGTGCTCTATCCAGAACCCTCCAGCTATCATGTCATCAAGATCCCAGTTATTCCCTATCCCATCCAGATCCTCATCAGAATCAAAGAAGTACTGGAGAGGAGAAAGTTCCCACTTGAATCCATCGATATGAATATAGCCACTCACCTACGAGACCTTGGGTACATAAGGTTCTCCCGTAGCTACGGCTACCTCATGGGAGACGGTGAAGATCTACTTCGGATGCTGCGTTCAGTGATAGGCTAACGCCATCTCCTCGACCAATCTCATAGAGAGAATTGAAAGGAAGAGGAGTTTGTTCGTCCCGTATCCACTCCTCGGGCTCTTGCATGCAGCCGGGAAAGCAGTTTCATCTTTCTGTTATAGGTGCGATCATGGTTCAATACGCGTTAAGCTAGAAGCCCATCCCGAGTGGCTGCTAAGTACGTCAACCGTATTGAGCAGCCATTTCCAGGGCTATCCGTTTTACGTTTGTAGGCGTTATCACAGTGGTTTTGATAATGTTCAACCCAAACTCACTTAAAGCCTCGTGTTTCTCCTCCAGCTGATTCTCCTTCTTAGATTCGTCAGCGCCCAGCGTACACTCTCCCAGCAGGATAATTTCCTTGCTTTCTGGGTCCAAGAACAGAATGTCTAATTCCAGCTCTGAAAACTTCATATCGTTTCTAGCGGAGATCAACTGGATGTTGTGCGTACCCAAGATTCTCCTACCTACCCCCCTCTTAATGGCCATGAACGCGAAATATTCGAAAAGACGAGAAAAGTTTGTTCGCTTATATTGCCTATCTAAGACAAACCGATTTTCAACTTTTTTACAATTTCTGCACGGTTTTGTTTCTAGACGAAATCTTTCTTCATCGATCCATAGCTCTTTGTGAAAGCTCAACACCCATGGGTATCTACTGGAGAGAACGCGCACTTGCTTAGCGTCCTCCCCTAGAGCGTCAGCATCAATGATGTATACCTGTGAACTATTGATGATGTAGGGCTCCTCATTAACTATGCAATCATGTATCTTTGGTAAATAGGGCCCAAATTCGATGCACAATGTCTCTAAACGTTGCTCAAACTCTCGCAAAGGATTCTTTTTAATGACATCCGGTAAATTGCGCAGGGCATCAAGAGTCTCTTTGTAGCTCCAATCGCTAAACTTTAGTCCTGCGGGGCTTTGAATAAGCTTGTTCAACATTTGTAAGGCGGTCGTGTGTGAGACAAAATCAAAGAGCAGGTATATACCTATTCCCTTGGATTCGGAGTCAGTAAGATAGCCTAGGAACTCCTTGTAAATTGTTTTGATAAGTATGTCTTTGAGTAGGTCGGGTGCCCCAATCCGATATTTGTGTAGTCCTGAATCAAAACTGAGCTCTACCCCATACGAGTGTTTCATCAGTTCGTGAAGGTCATCAAGAACTTCCCATAGACTCCTACCATATTCCTCTGTTGACGGCGGTGTAAGGTATTCAGGGAGTTTCTCTGGCGATCTATCGATCTCGACGTTGCCCTCATCGTCGATCTTAATGAAATCATCTAACTTGGCTATAAGGCCCAGCAGGTTTCTTGCTTCTAGGACCGTCAGCCGGTCAAGCATGAGCCCGGAGCTTCTTCACGAACTCCCTGAGCGAGAGCTCTTCGTAACTTCCCTTCAAGAAGAGGAGCTTCTTCAAGTTCTCAATCTTCTGCTCCTCGGAGGCGGGATTCGTGTTGAAGATCGCTAAGCTGACCCGGCTACTCTGCTCATCTATCTGGGTTAGGCCGTAGCCCCTGCTCTTTGCTCCGCCAAGCCTTAACCCACCTTCCAGCATGAAATCCAGAAGTGCGCCTAGGAGGAGGCCTTCATCGCTATCGAGCAGATTATCAGCAATCACCTGAACGATAAAGCGCAGGTCTTCGTTGGGTTGAACATATTGAAGCTTGAAGAGTCTGTTCTCGGCCACCGTCCTCGTCTCCCTATCTATGGCTGTGGACGTGTAGACCCCCAGCCCAACTTCACCGACGGGTATTCCGTCTGTGATGAGAAGCTTGCCGGCCAGGTATCTTGAGCCGAAGAGTTTGCAGATGGGACAATGATAGGAGGCGTATACCTCCAGTGTGGCCTCCCTGGACTCTTGAAGCTCCCTTTGCTGTGCGTGATATGGGAAGAGCCGTGCGATAAGCGTTGCAGCGTCGGGCAAATAACGATCAGGCAACTCATGCTTATCCTTTCGGTGATTGTTTACCACGTCCGCGGCCGTGGGCTCTCGGAAGCGCAGGGATGGGGCTAACCTTCCGGCTTCAGCTCTCAAGACGCCCTTTATCGACTCTGCCGGAATTATGGGGATGCGCCTGCCGTTCACGGTGAATTGGACAACACCCTTCAAGAATTCCTCCCCAGTGCCTATGTGGAGTGGGGATACAGGCTTGAGGTAGAGCTGTAGTAAAGCCCTATCGGTCAGCTGGCCGTGGAGATTCAAGGCCCCATTACCTCAAGGAGGTTGAGACCCAGGTGGTTGAATGGGCCCAGGCCAAGGCTGCAGGTGTCCACTACCCACCTTACCCATGAATCACCGGTTCCCACTCTGTAGGCGACCAGGGATCCAGGTGCCGCACACCTCAGCGAGGCCTTGGGCCTATTCGTTGATAAGCTGAAGCCTGAAAACCTCTTTTCACCAGCTAGCCAAGCTCCCTGCCACTCGAGCCCCTCGGGCTTAGATGCATCCAAGGCTGGTAGGAGGGTTGGTGCCACCGCCTTTAGAAGTATGTAGGGTCTGGTCTTCTCAATGCTAAGCTGTACTGCTTGCTCCAGCCGCTTGAGGTAGTCTGGCTCCTCCTTAACACGCACAAAAGCGTAACCCAGCCCTCTTGAGGAGCCCCTGCCCAACCTCACCTCTCTCTCACCTGTAAGGCCGAGCACATCCAGCCTCGTACCGGACAGGTCTACCACGGTGCCCCTGAACCGGGTTCCCGGGGCTAGACAGGTGTAACTGAATACCATCCCGATTTCAGAGGTCTTGAAGATCTTGTTCATACCCACGGCCTCCACCCGTGTGAAGGCCGGCTCATACTCCTGAAACCGCTCATCGAGCAACTTCCCCTGCAGACTCTTCAGGGTGTTGATGTGTCCCCGTGGGCAGAGCCGTGGGGGCACGCCCCTCCCTATCTTCAGGTCATCGCGCAGGAAGTCTGCCAAACAGTCCCTAACTTCGCCGCATACCTTGCATTTGTAGATGAAGGGGTGGGCCGGCTTGAAGACGCTGCCGTTTTTGATCGGGAATGCTGGATGAAACACGAGATGGGGCCTATCCACTTCCTCGGAAACCTGATCCCTGCGCTGTGAAATGGCTGCAGTGAGGAGGGCACCCCTCACTGTGGCACCCGATAGATAAACCTCTTCATTTCTTATCACGTTACCCACCGAGGGTTGTGTAACTATCGTGGGTGTCAAGAGCCTTATCTCTATGGAGTAGGCCTTAATCCCTCATCACCTCCAAAATCAGCTTTGCCACCTCGCTTCTCTCGATAAGGTCATTCGGCACACGACTCCTCTTCATATCCACCTTAACGCTCAAAAGCCCATGCCTGCCGAACCTCTCGTAGTTCATCCCATATACCGCCAAGAGGAGGGCCTCGGCCTCAGGCAGGCTCAGGTCCCTCGCCTCCAGTTCAGCCGTAAATGAGTAACCTATAGGGAGGTACTCGGCCTTAAAGAGCCCTCCCTCCTCTGCCATCCTAGTGTTATCGTCTATCCTCACATGGGTGAGTATATGGGGTACACCTTCAAGAAATACGGGCTTCACGTATACCTTAGAGGTGCCCTGATGCGGCCTTCCGAAAATCGAGCAAACCAGGTCCGTGGAGTCCTCCAACTCAGGCGGGTAGACGCTCCTCTTCACCTGATGGCCCAGGAGCCCGGAGAGCTTGATGAGCGTCGACCTCAGGACACCCTTTAACGTCGAGCCAGGTATGTATAGGTGGGCCCCATCTCCCGTCAAGGTTCTTGCGAAGCTGATGTCTACAGAAGGGTCGAGCTCCCCCGACCTGGAGCTCACTAAGAGCTTCTTCCGTGTTGTTAACTTAAGAGTCAGCGACAGGTTGTACCTATTCACCGAGCATCACCTTCGCGAAGTTTATGATGTCCGCCAGGGGTAGAAGGATTCCCCGCTGAGAGTCGAGCCTTACATTCCTAAGCACCCCATCTATTATTCGCAGAGTCTCTCCGCGCAGCCTCTCCCTCTGCCTTAAAGCGTAAATCACGCTCAGCCTAGAGCTTCTATCGCCTCCGAATTCTAGTGTGAAGTGGTCCTTGAGAGTCCTTATGACCTCCTTGGCTTGCTTCTTCCGCTGCTCGTTAAGAACCCAGCCTTCTAGGTCCCTTCTCACCAGCTCATCAATTTCCGTACCGTCGGCGGATAGGCCTTCCGATGCAGAGGGGCTCACAAGGGCCAGGAGCCTCAGAACGCTGTTGGGCCTTTGAGGGGACGCTAATACGTAGCCTCCACCCTCCCTGTGCTGCAGGGAGGTCCCATCTCTAGCTAGGCGGCTTAGGGCGGCATGTAACGCCTCCGGAGTCAGAAAGGAACCGTCTGCAGGAAAGAAGGCAAGTGAACCCCTGAACTGCTGGCTGGGTTCCTCTCTGCTTGCCTCAGCGTAGAGTCTGTAGGCCTCCTCCCGCGCGTTCTCCTTGGCGACCTCGTCTAACAGATAACCCGCAGCATCATAGAGGGGGATCAGTGGATGCTTCGGCTTGGCCGAAGCTAGTCCGCAGGATAGGCTCAGCATGCCTCCCATTTCCATATAGAATTCGTTCAGTAGGTGTAGTGCAAGGTGAACAGCGAGCCCCGAGGGGGCTAATATGAATCCGTCATCGCCTCCCAGGTAGATGGTGCCTAACACGAGCCTGTTGTAGGACTCCCTGTCGAGCCTCCGCACCATGTCAAGAAATGAAGTGTAGGCTTTCTTGATGGATAGGTCGATCCGTATGCTCCGTTCGAATGCGTCTGTGATGCTGACGGCGGATCCCATGAAGGCGCCGGCGAGGTTAGCGTCCAGGCGTAGCACGGCCAGGTTCTTGTACTCCTTAAACCTACCCTCCTTCACCTCCTCACGTGTTCCACCCGCTATATACTCGAGTACATACTTAAGTAAACTCTCTGATAGCTCCAATAGCTCCAGGTTCTGTATCTTATGCCAAAAGTGGAATTGCTCCCCGTACTCCCTCCTTTTCTTACAGACGCTGCATATCTGTTTGTCTTCTAATGTGATGGACGCGGCCCTCCTCCCACAGATCGAGCAGAGTCTGAAAGCGTTCAGGTCTAGGACATCCAAGTGGGGTGCCTCCCTTGGCCTCAGCTTTTCATCAAGCATAGAGCCTTCTATTCCCTGGTTGATGGCTTGGAATGATGGTGTCCACTCATGTTTGGCTATGGCGAGCGAAAGGCCATGGAGCCCAGACAGTTCCTGCGCAATCTTAGATGTGAGGCCGCGGGGCAGCATTACTGTAATGTTTCCCCCTCCATAATAAAGGATGGCTTCAGCGGGCAACCCGTACTGCAATGTTAAGGTCAACGGAAGACCTACGAAGACCACGTAATCCACTAAGAGGCTGCCGCCCGCCATCGTTCTCAGGTCATTGACCTTAATGGCGGCCTGGATGTTGCGCACGTCCAGCCTAGCTACTTCTAATTGGAGCTGGCTTTGCTTGGTTTCTGCTGGCTCTTCCTTAAGTAGTGGATTCTTATCCGTGAGCCTCGACGCCTGCTCGCAGAAGTCCTGGGTGAGCTGCAGTATTTCTTCCTTTGAGAAAAGTTGCCAGAAGGAGTAACTCACGTAACATTTCTCTTTGAACTCCTTCTCGCTAACCCGCTCTTGCCTTAAGAACTCCCTGGCTTTCCTGAATATCAGCTCCCTGCTCCTTTCTGAAAGGACTTTGAGAAAATTAGTTGCCAGCCTGTCGAGGGCGCTGGCCTCCACATCCGCCCTCTCATAGACTTCCCTGAGCCACCTTAATACATGGTCGCCTGAGGAGATCGAGGAGTCCCTCTTTAAGAGAGAAGCAGCGCGTGTGACCAGTTCCTTTGCTTCCTTCTCAACGTGCTCCTCGAAGAGCTTCTTCAGCTCCCCTTCCGAGATCTCTTCATGTCTGCTCCAATCCAAGAACTTCCCCACATCGTGAAACATGCACATGAGCCTCAGGAGGGCTAGGTTGGCGTCTCCCCAGTCGGGGGGTTGCTTCATCCTCTGGCCGAGGTAGTGGCAAGATGCAAGGCCGGATACCACCAGGCTGTGAATTAGAAGGGAGGAGGTGTTCGCCCCCGGCCTGGTATCAGCTGGAAACCTGAGGAGATCGAGCAGGCCCTCACTGATTATAGACTTCCCGCGCTGCACCTCTTCTACACCAATACCATCCCGCAGGAATTTGAGGTATTCCTCCGGTTCTGGCTTGCTCGGGCCCTCCCTTTGTAGCTTGAGCAGGTAGTAGGGGGAACCTCCGGCCATGGCCGGCACAACACCAGGGATGGGGTCGCGATAGAGGGCTGTTCGTATTAGCGTGACCAAATAATTTAGGAATATGTTTATGTCATGAGCGTTAGTGAGCTTACCCCCCGTCCGCCTCTCGTACGTTTCGAGGGCGTATTTGACTATCTCCTCAAATCTTGAGAGAAACTTAACTCTCTCCTCATCCCCTATCTCCTCCACTTGGCGGAAGACCTTGCCCATCCTCCGAGGTACAATATAGCCCCTAACTATGAACTCCCGCTCAGCCATTCCCTAAACCTTGCCCCCTCCCGGCTATACGAGGGATGCATGAAGCGATCACCCAACTCTTCTAAGTGCTTTCCATCCAGCTCCCAGGAAATGAATCCCTTCACGACCCTTACCCACGCCAAACCAGCGCTCAGGTCGGCCTTGAGGGCATATCCTGCCTCGCCCAGCCCGGCCAAATCGTTGACCGGGCGTTTCGACATTGAAAGGTCCCCATTTATCACCAGCGCTAGGTCGAAGGACTTAACGGCCTTCAGTAACTCATCCTCGGTCTTAAGGCTCACTGCCTTATCACGCCCTTCTCAAAATCTAGATAGTCCTTGTAGGGGCTGTGTGTTAGGGCGTCGAAGGCCCTTTCAAGCGCCTCCCGGGGATCCTCCTCCCTCTTTTCCATCATTGCATCATATAGGGCGAGTCGCTCCAGCGACGGCTTTAGCAGGCCAAAGTAATACCTTTTCCTGTAGGGTGCGCCCACGACCCTGTTGTAAACGTATTTCTTGAATCCAATTAGCAGTGGGCTTTTGGTCTTCAATTCCATGGCCATAAAGGTTAGGCCGAGCTCCTCCCAGCTCGCATTGAACATGGTGCACGAGAATCTGAAGATACAGCCAGGACGGAAGGCCCTTATCCTTAAGTCCCCGAGTTCCTCCAACCCCCCACTCTCAAGCACAGCATCTGAGAAGTTCAGCCTGGAGGCAAGCGAGGGGGCCCCAAAGAGGTCACAGACTGCGCACACCTCATCTCTCTCTGTGGCGTCGCACGGCCCCTCTCTGGGCCGAGCGCTATCCACCCCCCAAAATTTTAGGTGCCTCTCACTCCCCTCCGGCGGACCCTGTATGATGTAACACGAGCGCGATACGCTCCTACCTCCTACGTTCACAGGCCTGAATTTATACTCCAGCCTGGACCTTACGGCACCTTTCAAGGAGGAGGCCGGTATGAAGTATTTAGTCTCGTCATAGGATGGCGGTGAGCGTAGGACCCCCGGCTGCCCACCAAGCATCTCCTTCCACCCCCTCACGAACCGATTTAGAATGTGCTCGATGTCATCAATGTGGCCTCGCTCCAAACGTGTCTTTAACTCATCCAAGAAAATCCGCGGGGACACATACTTCCCCTCGCCAGCCCACACGAAAAGGTATGAGTCTTCAGGAACCACGGCTCTGAAATCCAAACTGGCCAAGTACCGGCCGGGGAGCAGCCTGTCCCTGGGGGTGTAGGGGCTCCTGAGAACCCTAACCTGTTCTTCTCTTTCTCTCTGCGTACTCCCTCCACCTCGCTCTGAAGGCCGCCAAGGTGGCCTTAGGGTCACCCGGCTTCAGTTCCACCTCCGCATCATCCTCATCCAAGCCGCTCAGCCTCTCCAACCCCTCCAGCTCCCTCACCGACCCTCCCTGGAAGACGAGGCCCTTCAAACCTTCATAATTTATGCTCACTCTTCCGAATCCTCTCGACTTAAAGCCTCCGATCCCAACCAGTCCTGCATCTATCATATCTAGGGCTCCGACAAGAAGCCCCACCGCATAGTTGGGTAGGTTGGTCATTATAATGGAGGTCTTGAAGATCGCCCCCGGTCCCACGTATTCCACTTGGAAGAGGGCGCCCATCCTCACGGCCCCACTCCTCCGGTTTATCGCGATACCCGACTTGACCCCCATCTTCACAGTCTCCTTAATAGGAAAGGCATCAAGTAAGTCAATATGTGCCCTATAACTGGCTGAGCCGAAGAGCTTACATACCAAGCAGAATTCCTTGAGCACTCTTATCTGTTGATCTTCATCTTGGCGTCTTATCGCCTCATCTAGGGCATCTCCAAGAGCCGTGTTGCCTATCCTCCTCCCTCTAGCACAATCACCAGCCATACAGACGTCAAGCCCAGAAGATCTGGCCAGCAGCTCGGATGAGGAGCGCAGCACTCCTTTGAGGCTGCTACCTGGAATGTAGGGCACTGGTTCGCCATCAAGCTTTACTCTTATCACCGGAAGGTCAGTAGGAGCTAATGGTGCAGCCCTGCCAGCACCTATCCTGAGAGGCCCCTCCGCCCTAAGCGAAAGGTTCAGCCTGAGCGTCCTGTACGCGACAGCGTGGGTAAACCATGGATATTGGAGCGTCATTTCCAAGACTTCACGTGGTCCATAAACCGTTCTGTCACGTTCTCGCTCACCACCCTCCCGTCCTTTAGGGTGAACTTACTCACCTCGGCCGAGACCAGTTTGACCACGCCCAACCCTATACTTCTCTTACCTCCCACGGGTAAGCCCTCGTTGTGGATGAGGGAGAAGAGGTGGCGAAGCACCCTTGCCTCTTCCGAATCTTGAAATGGGTCAAGATTGTCGAGTGCGAGCTCAAGGGACCACCTACATCCGGGGTTCACGGATTCAACATCAAAAAGCCGGCCAGGATGCTGGCCGCCGGTTAACCTATTTATCGAAACCCTCCTTCTAACCGAGAGGCTGTAAGAACCATCCAGGGGGAACGCGTCGTACACTAAAATATGGGAAGCCAATGTGGGCCCGCCGAAGATCCGACAGACCACACACGGTCTATACGCGTTTCCTTGTTTGTTGGCGCGCTCTTTGAGCTTCAGTTCCCCTCGTTCCCCCTCCGGGTTCAAGATGTCGCATACACTTTCTTCGCCAAACGTGGAGCGAGCATACCGCTCCGCTTCACTCCTTAAGGCCCCCTTCAGGCTGCTACCGGGTATATAGGGCACGGCGCCCCTCTTAACCACAGGGTTGTCCGTGGCTCCCATCATACCCCTTCCCATGCCTATGGAAAGCGAAGTCAGGTTCACCAGCACACCCTTTATCTTATAGTACACTCGGAACCTATCGAACCCGAAGCTCAACGCCCACCACCCACATAAACCCCAATAAGATCTTGGAAGTTGTTGAATTCCTTTTGAGGCCTCGTTTCAAATACCCACTTACTCAAGGTCAGGTATTTCTCGATGGCAAGCCTCAACCTCTCTCGGTCGTTCTTGAACCTCGAAAGAACCTGGGAGACATGCTGTATCATCATCCTACCAGCAAAGTTGGGGATCTCCCCCCTACTAACCTGTCTCGCGATGTGCAGGACCAAGAGGCTCGCCGCACTCAGCACATCAGCCTCCCCTTGAAAGACCTCGATCAACTGTGAAACCTGCGTTCTATCAGTCCTCCGGAGCGCCGAGCCAGCCTGAGCCGCTAAGTCATAAACCTCTTTTGCCATGAAGCTGGAGAATTCATCCTCCGACATCGTGACAAACTATTAAATTGGATATATAAGGCTTAGCATCCCCCACCTCCTCTTCACCAAAAGGGTGCAGGCGACCAGCTCTAGATACCGATGCAAAGACCACTTAGTGGAGGCCTCTATAATTTGGAGGTCCCGGCTGTCAGGTTGAGAACCTTACCAGGTATCGCTTCTTACGCCCTAGCTGTGCTGGAGGGCCAACAGCCTCGTTAAACAGAGTGAACCTGAGGGGGGACTCTCAGACTCCTAGCTTGGCCAGCCTTACAGCGGACAATTATCAGGCTGCATGTATGTGGATATGGCCGCACTATTTTCATAATTAGAGGCCCTTACAGATTATCGATACTCCTCGCTGGAGACAGGCTCTCCACTGCACTTCGCCTACGCCTAGCCATCGTCAGTAGCCCCTTAAACTGCCCCGTTAGCCCACACCTGCGTCGAGAGCTATCCACATTGCAACGTAGGGAGGGGGATACTAGGGTGCGTCATCGCAGTAGTGACCCATAAAGGGATCATGTAGATTTTCAATACACCCCGATATCGGCTTCCCTACCGGCGTTTTCAATCATAGGCCTTATAAAATTTCACGTAATGTGGGGGTTCGGTTTGGCACTAATAACTGCGGTCATAGGTGGGCTGGGTTACTACGACGTTGATTTCACGATCGAGTCCATACCATTTAGGGGTAAGCTTGCCTGCGAAGCTATCTTCAATTCATTATCATCCAAAGGCGGAGATCCGCATATACTTATCTTTGCGCCAGAGAGCCTAATTGTCAACCTACACGAAAGCTCTTCTTACGTGGCTCGCCTCCTAAGACACCCTGAAGAAGTCAAGCAGCAAATCCACCAGAAATTGGTGGAGCTGATCCCCTCTGTCAGCCCCAATAAGCTGACGACGGCTTTAACTCAATCTCAGGGCGAGTACAAGAGCAAAGATAGGTCAGTTACGCTGGTATTTGAGAACACGGTCGAAAACGTAGTTTCTCATATCTTCTCCCAACTCCTCCTATACTTGAATAAAACAAGAGAGAAAAGCCTGATAGTGGACATATCTACCGGACATAACCTCTACGTAACATCACTCCTCGAGGCGGTAAGGGGGGTTCTTGTCTATAACAAGCTGAACCACCTCCTGCAAGGTGATGAACGTATTGGTGTAGAAATAGCCTACGTGCCGCCAATCTATGCTACCAATCAAAACGTACGTGTAGAATTTCATCCCTATGACGTTAAAGCCTTCTTCGAACTGCCGATTAGGGGAAAGGACATAAACCTAAACAGAGTAATCCGAGTCTCACAGGCGAATCAACAAACATATTATGAGGAGGCCAAGAGAATTATTTACCTCAAGACAAAGGAACTCAAGACGCATTTAATCACAGGAAGATTAACGTACAACGCGATAAAGTACAATACACCACTAGTGCTCTTCCATGACCAGATAACAGGTAGGCTGAGACAATTTGAAGAAATTATAGACTTCCCCGAGCGCCTGTACGGATTGATAAGCACGCTTGAAGAGGGGCAAAAAGAGATCACTGAGAGCAATGGAAGGATAAAAGTATCGCGATATTATAGCATAGATAAGGATCTCTTCATCAACCTCCACTTCCACCTCGCACTGCTGAACTCCATATACCGATTCTGGAAGCAGCAGATAGAGGGAAGAGAACCCGAACTCGAATATATCCGCCAGATCTTTTCGGAAGTATATAGGAGGCTGGGTCTAGGACTGAATTCGAAGTTCCTAGAAAGAGATTGCAACGAGATCTCAACGGCCGTCAACAACTATGAGGGTGATTTAACCCACGCTAAATTATTGGAAGATATTATAAAGAGCGAACCGAAGGACCAAATAGCAAAGCCTCCGAGCGTAAAGCTATCAAACCCCAAACGAAACTTCTTCGCCCATAGCGGCCTTTCATACAACATAACCAAAGTCACAAAAAGAAACGGCCACATACTACTCAGTTATGAGAACGAGGCGTTTGAAAAAGAGGTTATGTCTTGGATAGAAGATCCAGAGGGATAGAGATTCAGGCGGTATCGCGAGTAGGTCGTGCATGCTTAGTCCTGCATTAAAACGCTGAAAGGAATTGAAAGTTCAAGTGCGTAGTAGAGTCAGATGAACAAGAGAGACGATCCCTAGAATATACCCCTTCTGGGCTCAACGCAATGCTTAGAGGCTGTCAAGCAAAGAGAATTTAAAAATAAGCAGAGAGATAAGCTAAGTATCCATCGTGGCCTCATAGGGAGAACTGAGAATGCGATGAGTATCTCGCGTTGCCCGCACGCGTAAGCCCTGCAGGAGGGGGGCACCGCAGGCCACCCTCACTTTCAATTCTCTATCAGATTCTCACTTACTATCCGGCTCCCCGCAGAGCTGTGGGAGGAAACTTTCAATTCTCTATCAGATTCTCACTTAGCCCATGGTACGCCCAGGTCATAAGGAGTGGGAATAACTTTCAATTCTCTATCAGATTCTCACGTTGAGGCTTAAACAGCCTAGTGAATGGCTAGCTCTAGTACTTTCAATTCTCTATCAGATTCTCACAGGAGAGAGGGCCCAACTCTTTAGCGGAATCAACGCTAACTTTCAATTCTCTATCAGATTCTCACGGTGCTAAGCTGGATGTTGTTGGCAATGCAATCATCAGCTTTCAATTCTCTATCAGATTCTCACTCATCCCCACCTTCGAAGAATACAGGGAAAGACTTACACTTTCAATTCTCTATCAGATTCTCACAGCTTAGCCTTTGTGAAGGGAGCTTGGTTCGGCATTATCTTTCAATTCTCTATCAGATTCTCACCGACTCTTCGTTGCCAGGGCTTCTGGTGGCTTATGGAGACTTTCAATTCTCTATCAGATTCTCACAAAGGTTTATTAAATACAATAAGGCATTATACCTTATCCTTTCAATTCTCTATCAGATTCTCACAGAATTTTGGTGCCTGATTCCTCTGCCATCCGTATATAGTCTCCTTTCAATTCTCTATCAGATTCTCACCCCAGGTTATATGTCGGGCTTAGCGACATCCTTCTTTTACTCTTTCAATTCTCTATCAGATTCTCACAAGGGGAAACGAAGCCCTATTCCTAACCCTAGTCACCAGCTTTCAATTCTCTATCAGATTCTCACCCGTCAGCAAGCTGTCCCACACATACAGGGCCGCCAAGCCTTTCAATTCTCTATCAGATTCTCACTCTTAATATGATGACCAGCACCACCACCGCTAGGCTGAGCCCTTTCAATTCTCTATCAGATTCTCACGGACATCACATGCGACACCAGCCTCCACGACCTGGTGGTAACTTTCAATTCTCTATCAGATTCTCACGGGCTATCAGAGATAGAAGCTCCAGCCCCTTCATACTAGCTTTCAATTCTCTATCAGATTCTCACGGCCCCTCCCTACGCACCATAGACGGCATGGTCACCATCTCTTTCAATTCTCTATCAGATTCTCACTCTGGAAGATGATGCCACGGTGAAACAGGACGGTTGTACCTTTCAATTCTCTATCAGATTCTCACAGCCATATGGCTTCTCTGCAGCCTGTGAGCCAGAGGTTGTCTTTCAATTCTCTATCAGATTCTCACGCAAGGTTGGTATTCACAGCGGGGCCGGTGATGGATACACATGCTTTCAATTCTCTATCAGATTCTCACTGATCTTGAAGTTGACGGTGGGGGTTTCGCCGAAGCTGCCTCCTTTCAATTCTCTATCAGATTCTCACCTTATCATGCCATACAGCCATACAGCCGGATTCCAATACTCCCTTTCAATTCTCTATCAGATTCTCACTGTTGAGGGGGAAGAGGCCCTCTATGCCGTCTGGCACTTTCAATTCTCTATCAGATTCTCACGGCAGCCCATCCTGCAGCAAAAACTCAAATCCATAAGAGGCTTTCAATTCTCTATCAGATTCTCACAACCCCGCAGTTCGGCGCCAGGGACCTCGTGATCTCGGGTTCTTTCAATTCTCTATCAGATTCTCACACACCTTTTCGAAGGCCACCCACACTAATCATTATTACCCTTTCAATTCTCTATCAGATTCTCACCAAAAAGGCCCGATCTCTGGGACCCCCACAAGATCGACCCTTTCAATTCTCTATCAGATTCTCACTAAACCAAAACCTGATAATCAACGTAGATGACCCATTCCTCTTTCAATTCTCTATCAGATTCTCACGGAGCGGATATTAAATGGCCCTGGCCATTTTTGAAGGAATCTTTCAATTCTCTATCAGATTCTCACGCAGGTGAACCCCAACACGGATGGGCTGTTCGTTAAGGCTTTCAATTCTCTATCAGATTCTCACGAGCCGGTAGTTAATGTGGTGTTGGCCCCATCAGATACTTTCAATTCTCTATCAGATTCTCACTTCGCTTGATTTCCTCCGGGAGCTTTCCACCGGGAGGATCTTTCAATTCTCTATCAGATTCTCACCTGAAGCTGTAGACGCCTATGCGCTGCTCGTTGCTGGCTTTCAATTCTCTATCAGATTCTCACCTCAACCTGGCCTCAACTGGCATTCTTATCGCAGTTTACCTTTCAATTCTCTATCAGATTCTCACCCCGGATTCAATATTTAACGGCTGTGGGTTTGGAAGCCTGTCTTTCAATTCTCTATCAGATTCTCACCGGTGCCAGCCAAAAGCGGGTTGAACCGTTGGACCAATCTTTCAATTCTCTATCAGATTCTCACGGAAAACTGAGCCGTGCCATGACACTCCCCAAGGGGGCGGACTTTCAATTCTCTATCAGATTCTCACATGTGCCCATGACTCCCCCTCCCCCTCAAACCCTGAAGCCTTTCAATTCTCTATCAGATTCTCACCTCTCTCTTTCAGCACCTTCACAGTTTCCCTATATATCTTTCAATTCTCTATCAGATTCTCACTATTTATTTTGGCGGCCGGGAGCTTCCCGTGCTAATCATCTTTCAATTCTCTATCAGATTCTCACAGGTTCTACGTCCTGACAAAGCAGGGCGGGGAAGTCTTAACCTTTCACTTCTCTATCAGATTCTCAACC